>Ga0163144_10000008_pt1 | contig 624877 bp, 554 predicted proteins | sample OliLak19BULKMAT1_FD_123175 | JGI IMG/M metagenome (GOLD analysis project Ga0163144, IMG submission 123175) | Freshwater microbial mat bacterial communities from Lake Vanda, McMurdo Dry Valleys, Antarctica - Oligotrophic Lake LV.19.BULKMAT1 | ecosystem: Environmental > Aquatic > Freshwater >...
GCGTGCTTGTCGGCGTGCTTGTCTGAATGGCCGAGGCTGTAGGCGGGTGTCGCCTGGAGCATCCGGTCGAGATCTTCCTGGAACTGCGAGCAGAACCGCTCGAGCATGCCCATCACCCCGTCGATCCGCGACCCGAAAGCGTTGTAGGCGATCGTGGCGGGAATTGCCGTGACGAGGCCGATGGCGGTCGCGACGAGGGCCTCGGCGATGCCCGGGCCGACGACGGCCAGGGAGGCCTGACCCGCCTCGCCGATACTCTGGAAGGCCGCGATGATGCCGACGACGGTGCCGAAGAGGCCGATGAAGGGCGTCGAGCTGCCGGTCGTCGCGAGGAACGACATGCCGCGCTCGAGCTTGCGGCCCTGGGCGGCGGCCTCCCAGACGATCGAGCGGGAGAGCTGGATCCGGAGCTTCTCGCGCCGCTGGTCCGAAGCATGCCGATCGCGCGCCATCTGCAGCTCTTCGCCGGCGGTCAGGAAGACCAGGGCCAGGGGGCTGCGGTCGAGGTGGCGGGCCGCGTCGTAGACCTGGCTGAATCCATCCCGTCGATAGACCTCGAGAAAGGCCTCGCTATCTTCGTCCGCGGCGCGCAGCTCCGTCCACTTGCTCACGATGATCGTGATCGAGGTAATGGAGAATCCGAGCAGCACCAAGAGGACGAGCTTGACGATGAGACCTGCCTGGAGAATCAGGCTGATCAAGTCGAAGCTCACGGCGTTTACCCCCCTCGCCTTTTTCGTTGGCGTATTCGATGGCGTATCGTTGGCGTATCGATGGACCGTCCGCGGCGGGTCGACCGCGGCTCGATTGCATTCGTCGGCGGTGTCGTCATTCGCGGCGGCTACGCGCGCGATGGAATGATGAAGCCCTGAAGACCCGTCGCCCCCACGACTGGTCTCGACCGCACCCGGGCGGCCTCGCGATTCCGCGCGGCTGGTCGCGTGTACGAACCCACGCAAATGCGTGAATCCACACCGGGACACCACGACGGGATCGACGGTGCCGCGGAATCTAGGGGAGAAGCAGTTTGAAGACCATGCGAGTCCAGCTCGAAAGCGGCGGGATCGACCAAATTCGGGCCGAAACGGTGATCGTTCCGACACTTCGACGGGGAGACACGCCCCGCGACGTGCCCCAAGGGCTCGCCCCCCTCGACCGGCTTCTATCCGGGCGCCTCGCTGACGCGCTCGCCAGCGGAGACTTCAAAGCCAACGCCGGCGATCGGCTCGTGATCTACGGACCGCGAAAGGGCGGGCTGGTGCGCTGCGTTCTGCTCGGTCTCGGGGAGGCCGAATCCGTCGAAGACCACGGCCTCCGCGAGCTCGGCGGCCACGTCGGTCGCGAGTTCAAACGATCGGCCAGCGACCGCATCGCGCTGATCATCCCGCCCGCGAGCGAGATCGCCGCCGAGCGGTCGGCCTGCCTGATCGCCGAGGGGGCCGTCCTCGGGGCCTACCGGTTCGACCGCTACCTCTCGAAGTCGAAGCAGGCCCCGACGAAGAACAAGAAGGAGTCGGCAACGGGGCGTCTCGATCTGGTCTACGTCCGGGCACCTCGCTCCCTCGCGACGCTGCGGCGCAAGGTCGCCGAGGCGGCGGAGATCGCTCGCTGTCAGGCGGTGGCCCGGGATCTCTCGAACGAGCCCCCGAACGTGATCTACCCCGAGAGCCTCGCCCGCGAGGCGCGGCGCATCGCCCGGGAGGTCGGCCTGACCTGTCGCGTGCTCGACGTGCCGGCGATGACCCGAGAAGGCATGGGCGCGATCCTCGCCGTCGGTCAGGGCAGCGCCCACCCGCCGCGCATGATCATCCTCGAGCACCACCCCCGCGGCGGGAGCAAGACCCGGCGCGGCAAGCGCGAGACCCTCGCCCTGATCGGCAAGGGCGTCACCTTCGATTCGGGCGGCCTCTCGCTCAAGACCGCGACCGGCATGCCGGACATGAAGCACGACATGTCCGGGGCCGCGGCCGTCATCGGTGCGATGCGCGCGATCGCCCTGCTCGACGTCCCGATCCACGTCGTCGGCATCGTCGCCGCCGCCGAGAACATGCCGAGCGGGACCGCCTATCGACCGAGCGACATCATCAAGAGCGGCTCGGGCCAGACGATCGAGATCGTGAACACCGACGCCGAAGGACGCCTCGTGTTGGCCGACGCGCTCCATCACGCGGTCGAGCGTTATGCCCCGAGCGCGATGATCGACATCGCGACACTGACGGGTGCCGCGATGATGGCCTTCGGCCCCTGGGCCACGGCCGGCCTCGGCAACGACGAGGGCTTGCTCGCCGAGGTGCGCGCGGCGGCGGACGCGACGGGCGAGACCGTGTGGCCCATGCCGCTGCTCGACGCCCACGAGAAGACGATGCGCAGCAAGGTCGCCGACTGGAAGAACTCGGCGGGCCGCGACGCGGGCATCTCGACGGCGGCCGCCTTCCTGCGCGGATTCGTCGCCAAGACGCCGTGGGTCCACCTCGACATCGCCGGCTCCGGCATGACCTCGAACCAGACGCCGCTCCACATCGGCGGCGGCACCGGCGTCGGCGTCCGACTGCTCACGCAATGGGTGCGCAGCCGGGCGCGCGCATGACTCGACGCGCGCGGGTTTACGCAACCATCGGTTGCACCCCTCGACGGGCCGGAAAACGGGAACCATTCTCTGCCCCGCGCCGACCCATGATTCACCACCGACAGCGACTCGCAGGTCGAGACGAGATCGGTGGACCCGAGGACGCGATGCGTCACTCGGACAGCACTGGGATAAACAGGAGATTTCCATGACCCGTTTCGTGACGTCGATTCTGTTGCTCGCCGCGTTCGCCCTTCCGAGCGCCGCATTCGCTGCGGATGTCGCCGCGGGCAAGGCGAAGTTCCAGGAGCTCTGCGTGTCGTGTCACGGTGAAGGCGGCAAGGGCGATGGCCCGACCGGCAAGGCGCTCGCGGCGGCGGGACAGCCGGCCCCCCGCGACTTCACCCTCGGCGAGTTCAAGTTCGACACCGACAAGGACGGCAAGCCGGGTACCGACGCCGACCTCAAGAACGTCATCGCCAAGGGCGCCCTCGCGTTCGGCGGCAATGCGATGATGGCCCCCGTCGTGCTGAACGACGCGGACATGGCCAATGTGATCGCGTTCATCCGCTCGCTCAAGAAGTAGTCGAGCGCGAGCTCCGACCGACCGCGCGCCCGGTAGGCAAGCCTGCCGGGCGCGCTTTTTTTCGGGATGAGTCCTACTCGAGTCCCTGCTTTTCGACCCCGTCGGGGCGCGGTTGTCCGGGCCGGACCGACGCGACTGCTCTGCTATCGTGGCCGGCCGCAGGCACCATGGACACCAGCCCCGACGACCCGGACAAGATTCCCCGCCGGCCGCGTCTCCGCAGGCCCGAGGAGAACGTCGCGGCCGAATCCGAAATCGAAACCCTTCCCTCGCCCGAGCGCGTGCATTCGGGCCCCGCGACGCCGCGTGCCGCCGTGGCGATCCCCGTCGCGACCCACGACCAGGGCTCCTCCGGCCTCACCCATTCGAGCGCCCTCTCCGCCTACATGGCGCAGCTGCGCCACCACGCGCCGATCTCCCGGGAAGAGGAGCACGACCTCGCCGTGCGCTGGACCGAGCAGGGCGACGTCGAGGCGGCCAAGCTGCTCGTCGTCGCGAACCTGCGCCTGGTCGTGAAGATCGCGATGGAGTACCGGCGCGCCTGGACGAATACCCTCGACCTGGTCCAGGAGGGAAACGTCGGCCTGATGGAAGCAGTGCAGCGCTTCGATCCCTATCAGGGCGTCAAGCTCTCCTCGTACGCCGTCTACTGGATCCGCGCCTTCATCCTGAAATACATCCTCGACAACATGCGCAGCGTTCGGCTCGGCACGACACGCGCATCGCGCAAGCTCTTCTTCCGGCTGAACAAGGAGAAGCGCGAGCTCGAGCGCCTCGGCTACGAGGCGGAGCCGCGACTGCTGGCCGAGCGCCTCGAGGTGACCGAAGAGGACGTGACCGACATGGAGGCGCGTCTCTCGCGCCCGGACGTCTCCTTCGATGCGCCGCTTCGCTACGACGATGCGGACGGCACGACCTTCGGCGATCGCATGGCCTCGCCGGGCATCAGCTCGGAGGCAGCGGTCGCCGCCAGCGAGCTCCGCTCGGTCTTCCTCGAGAAGATCGAGGCCTTCGCCGAGACGATCGACGAGCGGGATCTCCAGATCCTGCGCGAGCGGATCCTGGCCGAGGAGCCCCTCACGCTGGCGGAGCTCGGCGAGCGATTCCAGGTCACGCGCGAGCGTGTTCGCCAGCTCGAGGCCAAGCTCGTGAAGCGCCTGCGAAGCTTCATGGAGGCGAATCTCGTCGACTTCGAATACTACGGACCGGGGACGGGATGAGGCCCGGACGCGTTGGCAGCGTGCTTCTCGCGTGCCTCTCCTTGCTCTTCCTGCTCGCGAGCGCCTGCCGGGAGTCCGGCCCTCCCGCGAGCGCGCCCGAGGGCTGGGTCGAGATCCGGGGCAAGCAGATCCCCGTCGAGATCGCGGAGACCGGAGTCGAGCAGGCGAAGGGGCTTGGCCAACGCGATGCCCTCGCCTGGGGAACCGGCATGTACTTCCCGTACACCCGACCGGGGTTCTACGGCTTCTGGATGAAGGGCATGCGCTTCTCGATCGACATCGTGTTCCTGCGCGAGAGCCGGATCGTCGACCTCTTCCCCCAGGTTCCCTTCGAAGCCGGCGGGAACGGCCCGACGATCCGACCCCGCTCGCTCGTGGACGGCGTGCTCGAGGTGCCTGCCGGCTATGCGGCGGCGAGCGGCTGGCAGATCGGGGATCGTGTTCGATTCGAGCGTGCTAGTCGCGACTGAGACCGGCGGGCGAAGTCTTCCAGTCTGGGAACTCGCTCTGGATCTCGCGCTTCACCGCCGCGTCGAGGCCGTCCGTGTCGACGCCCATCGCCTCGTAGAGCGCCTGATCGATCGAGAAGCCGTCGCCGAGGCGCTCGAGCAGGCGGCGACGGGCCGCGACGTCGGTCTTCGACTCGATGTAGGCCGTCGTCACGACGGACTGGAGATAGGCGTCCCGCGCGCGCGCGTCGCCGAGTCCCGAGAAGCTGTCGGCGACCTCGCGCAGGGGAATCCAGGTTCCGGTCTCGAGATTCGCGCGCAGCGCCGCGCGTTCGCTGCGCGTCGAGTTCGCGAGTCCCCGAGAGCGCCGCTCGACCTGCTCCGCCAATCCCTCGTTCAGCCAGTAGGGTCGGTCGCCCCCGGTCTGCTCGCGGAACACCGCGTGGGTGTACTCGTGGAAGAGCACACCGCGCAGGGACTCCGACGGATGCGCCGGCGAGGCCACGTGGATGCGGCCGTCGAAGAACCCGACGGTCTGGAAGCTGAAGCGATGGGCGTGCTCGCGGACGTAGGCCGCCCGCCCGTAGAGGACAACGCCGAGGGGCTCGAGCGGCTCGACGCCGATCGAGGCGGAGACGTCCGTGCGCGCGGCTTCGAGAAATGAGAGCACACGCGTGGCGTAGTCGGCCGAGACGGCCCCGAGCCGGGTGTCGACCTGCAGGCGGAAATGTCGACTCGGAATCGTCTCGAGCACCAGCGCTCCGGCCAGCTCGCTCGGATCGGCGAGACGGCGCTCGTCTGCGATCGCCGCCAGCCGCTTGCGCGCTTCGTCGCGCCAGCGGCCGAGCTCGGGACCCGCCGAATCGAGGAATGCCTGCAGATGCGTCTGCGCCGCGTCGAAGCGGCCTCGGGAGCGCGCCAGCGTTGCGAGATACCAGTGGGCCTCGGCCGATCGGGGCTCGAGACGCAGGACACCCCGCAGTGTCGCGCTCGCCCGCGCGTGCTCGCCCCGCTCGAGATCGCCGATCGCCCCCCGCAGCAGGCGCTTCACCCGATCGGCCTCGCCGCCCGAGCTCCCGGGGACGGCGACCACCGCGGGCCCGACGACGCCATCGGACCAGGCGGAGCGAAGCGCCTCGAGACCCGCAGACTCCAGGGCCTCGGCATGGGCGGGGGCCCGACGGGCATCGTCGCTGAAATGGGTGACCCCGTCGGCATCGACCCAGAAACGGATCTCCTCCGCGCGGGCGACCGGCAAGCAGGTCGCGGCAAAGGCCAGGCATCCGAGCACGACGCGTCGGGAGAGAGATCGCTCGAATCGGCGCCAGGGCCTGGATCGCATGCGCCCTGGATCGGCCCCGGCCGGGCGCAGCTTGATGGGGCCCGCGAGCCGCGACGGTTCTCAGCGCGTCTTGCGGGCCTCGCCGGCGAGATGGCCGAGCTCCGGCAGGATGAGCTTCTCCATCGCGAGCCGCACCGCCCCACGCGACCCCGGGATCACGAAGACGACCTTCCCGCCCCGAAGTCCCGCGAGCGCCCGCGAGAGCAGGGCTGCGGAGCCGATGTCCTCGTATGAGAGCATCCGGAAGAGCTCGCCGAAGCCGGGGATCACCCGCTCGAGCTCGGGCTCGAGGGTGTCCGGGGTGACGTCGCGGGGGGCGACTCCGGTGCCACCGGTGAAGACGACGGCCCGGACGCGGGGGTCGGCGATTGCCGCCGCGAGGGCGTCGCGGATCGCAGCCGGATCGTCCTTCACGATTCGTCGGCCCGTGACCGTCCGACCGGCCGCGATCAGCATCTCCTCGACCAGCCGGCCGCCCGTATCCGTCTGGAGGTCGCGCGTATCGCTCACCGTAATGACGGCGCTCGGGACGTCCTCGGGCGCCGCCTGTCGGTGGTGGTGCTCGTGGTGGGAAGGCTTCGGATCTTCGGATCGGCTCACGCGACGGCGCTCCGGCGTTCGGGATCAGGCGTGATCGTCTACCCAATAGGCGCCATCGACGGCGACCTCGCGCTTCCAGATCGGCACGCGCTCCTTGAGCGTGTCGATGGCGAAGCGACAGGCGAGGAAGGCTGCGTCCCGGTGAGCCGACGCCGCTACGACGACGACGGCCGCGTCGCCGATTTCGAGCCGGCCCACGCGATGGGCGATCGCGACTCGTGTCCCGGGCCAACGCTCGGCGGCCTCCTCCGTAATTCTCTCCATCTCCCGCTCGGCCATCTCCGGATAGGCCTCGTAGACGAGGTGCTCGATGGCGTGTCCACGCGCCTGATTGCGCACACGCCCGACGAACGAGACGACTCCGCCGGCATCGGGTCCTTCGACCCGGTTTGCGACCTCGTCTTCATCGAGAGCCCGTTCGGAGATCGTGCAGCGCTTCACGGACCCGTCTCCCCCTGCGACCGGCGGCAGGAACGCGACCTCGTCTCCATCGTGCAACACCCTTTCGGGCTCTGCGATCTCGAGATTCACCGACGCCGCGAGTCGCCCGCCGAGCTGGTCGACGAGGGCCGAGCGCTGCGCGAGCCAGGCGCGCAGATCGAGCACGCGCGAGCCCGCCTCGAGCTCGACGACCCGGCTCGATTCACCGATCGCTTCGCGGAGCGAGCCGAATAGCTTCAATGTGATCTTGATCGGAGTCATGGGTCTGCCTAGCCTAATTCCCGGATCGACGGAGCTCAATCCATTCTGTCGCGAGCCGTCGGAGATCAGGGGGACTCGAGGGTCAACGCGAAAATCCGACACGATGGTGACGAGCGTCACTTTCATCGGTTTCTACATTACCGACTCTTCAACGGATCGGGTTACGTGGGCGATCGCCTTCGAACCCTCAACAGATGACGAAATCCCGGAACCATTCGAATGGGCCACGAGGGGGGCCCGTTGCGTGATTGGAACGCCTCCGGACCATCCCGCACTCGGCCACGTCGCCGAAATCTCGTCTCGACGCGGAGCGTCGAGGCGCTGGCGCCGCCTTGCCTGCGCCTGGCTCGGCGCGGGACTGCTCGCCTGCGGCGGCGGTTCGGGGGGCGATTCGTCGGATTCGGGTGGCGGGGGAGGCGGGAGCCCGCCGCCGATGGCGAACGAGCCCGTCGATCTGCCGCCGGGACAGACGGTCGCGACGCTCGCCTGGGCCCCGTCGGCCGGCTTCGTCTCCAACTACCTCATCTTCGTCTCGCGAAACCACGGCAGCTACCGCTTCGATCAGACTGTCTCGTCGCCCTCCGTCGCGATCCCCGGCGCCCCCGGCGACGCCATCCAGATCACCGTCGTCGCCGCAAGCGAGGAGGGGACGTTCAGCGCGGCCTCCGTGCCCTCGGTCGAGGTTCGCTTCCATGCGGCGGAGGCCGCCGCGCAGACGGTGGCCACGGTCGAGCCGACCGCCGCGATCCTTGTTGCGAATGCAGGCGCGGACGTCGGCGAAGATGGATCGGGCAACGTCGGCGCTGCGCCGATCGAGCACGACCCGACGGCCCCGGAAGCGACACCCGCTCCGCAGACCGACAGCTCCCCCGACCGCTCCCCCGAACAGGACCCGGCCAGTCCGCCGGCGAGCGACGGCCTGCTGAGCCGCGTGGCCCGGGAACGGATTCTCCTGGCGGATGCGCGACTTCCTCTCTCTACTGGACAGGCTCGCGCGGGACTTGCCGACGCGGGGCCGGCCTGGATCGAAGCCCGCGTCGCGAGCGACGTGGCCGCTGGCCTGACGCTCGTAGGAACGGCGGAACGGGGTGAGGGGACGCTTCGGGATCTCATATGGCGGGACTCGACCGGTCAGCTCTCCCTGTCCGATGGCGCGGCGGTGATCAAGAGCGAAGACGTCGCGGCGACCGTCGTGCCTGCGATTCGCGTTGGAGAGGCTGAGCGATTCGTGGCCCTGGCCGATATCGACGGGGACGGCGTCCGCGACTGGATTACCGAGGACACGACGACCGGTGCCGCCTGGATCCGAACCGACGAAACGACGGTACCGCGCTCGGCCCGAGCGGCCCACCAACCGGCGACGGCCCGGCTGCTCGGGAGCGGCGAATTCGACGGCACGGGCGCCGCGGAGCTGCTCTGGCAGAATGAAGACGGCTCCCTCGACGTCGAACGACCGGCCGGCGCCGGGCCCGAGATCCTGCTCGGCGCCCTGCCCCCGCTCGGCGCAGAGGTCGTCGCGATTGCCGACCTGAACGGCGACGGCCGCGACGATCTCATCGGACTGGGCGAGGATGGACGGCTGGCGCTCGGGCAGACGGTGGTCGACGAGCTGACGGGTGGCTTCTGGATCGAGTGGAGCGAGGGACACACCGAGGCCGATGCGAGCACCCCTCTCATCGCGACCCTGGACCTCGACCTCGACGGCCGGGCGGAGCTCGCCTGGCTGGTCGGCGATTCGGTCGAGGTACGGGCAGTCGGCGAGACGACGCCCCGATCCTTCGAGTTCTGATCTCCCATTCAATCTCCCGGTCGCGCGCGCCGAACAGACGAGCATGACAGCCGCCTTCGATCAGCCGCCTCCGCGCCGGGAAATCGTCGAAGCCTGGCTCGACCGCATCCGGCCGGCCCTCGTGGCCGACGGGGGCAACGTCGAGCTCGTCAGCGTGGAGCACGACGGCACCGTCCGCGTCGCGCTCCAGGGCGCCTGCGCCGAGTGTCCTGCCCAGCTCACCACCCTGCGCGTCGGCATCGAGGAGCCTTTGAAGCGCGCGCTGCCCGGCGTCTCCGCGGTGGTCGTCGCCTAGCGCGGATGCGCGCCTCGCGAGCCCAGTGGGCAAAACGCGAGATACGCCAGAAACGAGAGTGGCCCCGCCCCCCGCGTGCTGTACACGGAGAACGGGGCCGGCCCCCCAAAAACACTCTTTTCGATCCGCGCATGCGCTTTGGGCGCGCGCTCGAACCGTCCGCTCAGGACGGCTTGTTCGACTGCCCCGGCTGGGATCCCGCCGGCTTGTCACCCGAAGCCTGAGGCGGATTCGACTTGGCCCCGGGATTCGCGCTGGCATGCGGTCGGCCCATGCGCACGCTGCCGTTGAGCTGTGCGCCCTCTTCCATCACGATGTTCGGGGCCACGAGATCACCGGTCACGACCGCCGACTTGTGGAGCACGATCTGGCTGCTCGCCTGGATATCGCCGTCGACGTGGCCGCTGACCATCACGCAGACCGATTTGATCGCCGCGTGGATCTTGCCCGATTCGCCCACGATCAGCGTGTTCTCGCTCGAGATCTCGCCGGTGAACGTTCCGTCGATCCGTACGGTGTCGCGGAAGGAGAGCTTGCCCTCGAACTCCGAGCCCTGGTCGATGAAGGCCGTCAGATTGCCGAAGGTCGCGGCCCCGGACCCGCCTCCCGCCGACGCGGAATCCATCCCATTGCCCGTCTTGCCCCGTCCGAATCCGCTGATCGCCATGTGTTGACCGTGCCTCCGCTGTGCGTGCCCCTGTGGCCTGTCCTGCCGATCGATGTCCTGCCGATCGATTTCCCCGCTATCGACCGGGGGAACGAGCAGCTTGAGCGGCATCTCGAGAATTCGAGCGGTGGCGGAAAGAGTTGCGAGGATCTCTGCGTCGCTGTGACGGCACGCACGCGGCGAGGCTAGACTGCCAGCGCCATGCAATCCCCTTCGCCGGAAGACGGCGATCCGCGCCTGATCCTCTCCCGGGCAATCGAGAACGAGCGGGTCCACTCCGGCTATCTCCTGACGGGTGACTCCCAGGCGGTCTCCGAGGCCGCGATCGCGTTCGTCCAGGCGCTGGTCTGCGAGACCGGGTCGGGGCGCGCCTGCGCGCTCTGCGCGAGCTGCCGCAAGTCCATGAACGAACGAAGCGCCGGCGGCGGCGCGGCCCCCGTCGTCCTCGACGGCAAGGGCAAGCGCGGGCCGACCTATCGCCACGTCGGGGACCACGCCGATCTGCTCTACGTCGCCCGCGGCGCCGACGACACGCGCATCACCGTCGGTCAGATCCGCGATCTGCAGGGTGCGCTGCGGCTGCGGGGATTCGACGAGGGGCGGCGCGCGGCCGTGATCGACGGGGCCGAGTGGCTGAATGCGAATGCCCAGAACGCCTTGCTGCGCATTCTCGAGGAGCCGCCGCCGCGCACGACCCTCGTGCTCGTCGCGGCCCGGCCGACGGCGGTCCTCGCGACGATCCGCTCGCGCTGCGTGCGCGTTCGATTCCCGGCCGCGCCGCAGGTCGGGCTCCGGGATCCCGGGGCGACACCGGCCACGAACGAGATCGTTGCCCTCCTCGACGATCTGCGCGGGTGCTCCGTTTCTCGGATCCTCGATGCAGCCGAGGCCTATCGCGGCGGTCGCGCCGAGTCCGCGCTCGCCGTGACCGAGCTGATCGACGTTTCCGGGACCTGGCTGCGCGAACGGGTGACGAGCCGCGTGGAATCCGGCGAACGCCCGAGCCTGCGTGAGCTCGACGCCCACCGCAGTCTGCAGAAGCTCCGGCGCGATCTCGTGCAGCGAAACGCCAATCCCCAGATGGTCGCGGAACGACTCCTGTTCGGTCTGCGCGACGCGGTGGCCTGAGATGTGGCTCGACAGCCATTGCCACCTCACCGCCGATCGCTTCGACCCGGACCGCGACGCCGTCCTCGAGCGCGCCTTCGCAGCCGGCCTCGAGGCCCTCGTCTCGATCGGCTCGGGCTACGGCGCGCTGGGCAATGCCCAGGCGATCGCGCTGTCCGAGTCGGACCCCCGCATCTTCGCGACGGTCGGTGTCCATCCCCACGATGCGGAGGGATTCGGCGAAGAGGATCGTCGACAGCTCCACGACTTCCTCGACCATGAGCGCGTCGTCGCCGTCGGCGAATGCGGCCTCGACTACCACTACATGAATTCGCCGCGCGCCGTTCAGCGCGCGGTCTTCGCCGAGCAGGTCGTGCTCGCCCGAGAGCGCTCGCTCCCGGTCTCGATCCACGTCCGCAGCGACGACGAGAGCGCCTACGACGATCTGCTCGAGATCTGGACCGCCGAGGGCCAGCGCGCGCTCGAGGGCGTGCTCCACTGCTACACGGGCTCTCTCCCCTTTGCCCTGCGCGCCCTCGACGAAGGTCTCTCGGTCTCCTTCTCCGGCATCATCACCTTCAAGAAGAGCGCAGCACTGCGCGAGGTCGCGCGCGCGATTCCCCGGGATCGCCTGCTCGTCGAGACCGATGCCCCCTTTCTCGCCCCGGAAGGTCATCGGGGCCGGCGCAACGAGCCCGCCTGGGTGCCGCTGGTCGGCGCGGCCCTGGCGGAGCTCCACGGCTGCACGCGCGAGGAGATCGCCCGCGCGACGACGACGAATGCCCGGCGCCTCTTTCGCTTGCCGGGCGGAGCGTCGCCCCCGGAACCGAGCCCCGAAGGAGCTTCTCGCCCATGACCCTCGCCCCCTCGGAGCCCGCCCTCGCCGAGCGCCTGGCCCTCGCCCGGGAAGTCGCCCGGCGCGCCGGAGACATCCAGCGCGAGCGCTACGAGACCGACCTCACGATCGACTCGAAGAGCGCGTCGATCGATCTCGTGACCGAGGTCGACCGGGCCTGCGAAGCGCTGATCGTCGCGGCGATCCGCGACGTTTTTCCCGGCGATGCGATTCTCGCCGAGGAAGGCGGTGTCGGCGCGGCGGAGGGCGCCGAGTTCCGCTGGATCATCGATCCCCTCGACGGAACGACGAATTTCGCCCACGGCTTCCCCCATTTCTGCGTCTCGATCGGGATCGAGCGCCGGGGCGTGCGCGTGCTCGGCGTCGTCTACGATCCACTGCTCGACGAATGCTTCGAGGCCACGAAGGGCGGCGGGGCCTGGCTGGGGAGCCGACGCCTCTCGGTCTCTCGCGAGACCGAGCTCGGCCGCGGTCTCTTCGCGACGGGCTTTCCCTATGACGTGCACGAAAGCGACGACGACAACCTCGCAGCCTTCGCAAACGTGGTCAAGTCGGCGCGCGGGATCCGGCGCGCCGGCAGCGCGGCACTCGATCTCTGTTATGTCGCGGCAGGACGCTTCGACGGCTACTGGGAGCGCAAGCTCCACGCCTGGGACGTCGCTGCGGGCATCCTGTTGGTCGAAGAAGCCGGCGGCCGCGTCAGCGACGAGCAGGGCGGCCCGGCGGACCCGTCCGGGCGCGAGCTGGTGGCCACCAACGGGCCCCTCCACGCCTCATTGCTCGAGAAGGTCCGACGGCGCAGCCGCGTCTGACTCGAGGAGCGGCGGGACCTCGCTCGCGGCAGCAGGCTTGGCGAGTCGCGCGTCGACGTCGGCGAGCGAGAGCGGGATCGCCTGCGCGGTTTCGGAGGCGAGGACGAAGACCGTCGGATCCCCGCTTCGCCGCGCGAACAGACCCCGCTCCGGGTCGAGCCGTCCGAGCTCGAGGGCCACGGAAGCGACCCCGCCCTCGTCCGTGCCATCGCCCGCGCCTTTCGCGGCGCCCCCGGCTCCAGAATTCAGCCGCACGTGGACCGCGGGCGGGGCGAGACCCAGACTCGCGAGCTCCGCATCGCCCATCTCCTCCGCGACGATGTCGCCCCCCCGCAGCGACGCCAACATCGCCGCGAGCTCCGCCACCGCCTCGGGATCCAGATCCCGCCCCTCGGCCGACCAGACGCCTTCTTTCTGCATCAACACGAGTCCGCCGGCTTCGGCGCTTCCCGGGATCCCGAACGCGAGCTCGATCCGCTCGAGGGTGGCGGGGTCGAGGCGGGTCAGCGTCTTGTCTCGATAGGCCGTGAGTCGCCGCGCGAAATCGTCGAGACTCTCGGCCGCGATCCGGCGCAGCGCGCCGCCTTTACCCTCGACGAGGCGCGCCCCGTCGAGGAGCCCCGCGATCCGCACCGCGCCCGCGCCCGCGCTTTCGCTTTCGCTTTCGCCTTCGACTTCGCTCTCCGGGTTGCCTCCGGCCTGCGTCCAGCGAAACGCGATCGCCGTCTCCCCGAGCGCGTCCAGGACTTCCGGTGTCCGTTCGTCGACGAAGCCCGAGGCCTGGAGATAGGCGAGGTTCGAGAGCAGCGTGCCCACCGTCTCCTGATCCGCCCGCGCGGCGATCGGATGCTCGATCTGCCAGTCGTCCTCGGCGTTCCGCACGAGCACGAGCTCGAATACGCCCCCCTCCTCCGGCCACGACACCACGAGGCGCTCCACGTCGCCGGTCTCGAGATCGACGATCCGTCGTTCCCGCAGCTCGTCAAGACTTCGCTTCCAGGCATTCAGCCGGAAGCTCTCGACGTAGGCGACGTCGCCGGCCTCGTCGGCCGTTACATAGACATTTGCGCCGACAGGCGTGGACTTCCCGACGCGCAGCGCATGCGACGCCCCCTCCGCTTCGAAGCGAACGACCTGCGCCGCATCACCGAGACCGAATTGCGCGAGATCTCCGCGTGCCGACTCGACGCTGCCCGCTCGGGCGAGCTGGGACAACGCCCCCGCAATCGCATCGAGCGCGACGCCATCCGCCGCGTCCGCGACGGGCGAGACGATTCGCCAGACCCCGTCGCGGCGCTCGAATCGGGCCACCTGGCCGTCGATCGTCGTCAGCTCGAGCGCATCGATGGCGCCCGACTCGACGCCGGGAAAGATCCGCTTCGCAGACTCGAGGCCGGCCTCGCGCTCCGCCTCGCCCTCGATCTCGTAGAAGTACACGAAGGCCCCGAGCAGACATGCCACGAGGGCCAACAGCGCAGTCGTCCGCGGCTGCATCCGCTAGCTCGACCGCTTCGCATGGCGCCGCGACCACCAGACGAGCACGCCGACGACGGCGATCGCCTCGGGCACGACGAGAAGCGACACGTATTGCAAGAAGCGGAACTGGTCCTGGGACATCTGAAAAGTCGACGCCCGGGAGACGTTGGGCCGCAGACTGATCGACTCGACCTCGCCCGCCAGCCAATTGATGGCGTTGACGAAGAGATCGCGATTGCTGGCGGTCCCCAGGTACTCGTTGCTCGCGAAATCCGAGTCGCCGAACACCACGAGGCGTCCCGCCTTCGGCTCCGCCGGAACGTCCGCTGGCTCCGCCGCTTCCGTGCTCGCCCGGCGCACGGTCCCGGCGACGGCGATCGGCACTGGCCCGAGTAGATCGCTCTCCGAATACTCCGCCCGCCCGTTCTCGCGCCAGGCGTCGAGATCGCGCTCGGCCCAGGACTCGCGCCCCGTGCGCACGAGCACGCTGAAGTCGGCGGCGGCAGCGGGATCGAGCTCGACGCTGCGCACCATCGGGAAGACCGTGGGCTCCGTCAGCAGGCGGGTGATCTCGTGCTGCTCGTCGTACTCGGCACCGTAGGGCGTCGTCGCCTGACCGAAGATGGCGAGCGCCCGGTCGACGACCACGTCGTCCCCGAGCTTCACGCCGAAGCCCTGAAGCAGGGCGTAGAGATTCGTCTGCGCCCGCGGATCGAGGCCGACGAAGAGCGCCCCGCCGCCTTCGACATAGCGGGCCAGCGCCGCGAGCTCGGGCTCGAGGAACATCCGCGTCGGACCGGCGATCACGACTGCGGCCGCGTCCGCGGGCACGTCGGGCAGGGTCGCGAGCAGCAGGCTCTCGATCCGATAGGTCTCGTTGACGAGGGCCTCGGCGGCCCGGCCGAAGGTGTCGGGGCCGGCGGCATAGGGGCTCTTCGACGCCGGGGGCTGTCCCGGAATCGGCTCGGGCTGGTCGTTCGGTCCGGGCTCGAATCCGCGCTCGTTGTGGCCGGCGAGGAAGTAGACCTTCTTGTCCTTGCTCTTCGCGAGCTTGAGCAGCGCATTCGTGATGCCACTCTCGGAGAAATCGGAAAGCGTCGTCGCCTCGCCCGACGCCAGCGAGATCCGCACGATGCCCCGGGCGAGATCCTCGGTCGTGAGGCCGAGCTCCTCGACCATGCCGGGCGCCTCGTTCGGATCGACGAACGAGAGCTCGACCCGCTCCTTGCCGTCCGCCTTCCCCGCGTAGACGTAGCGATCGAGCAGATCACGGACCGGCGGAGCTTCGCTCGCGGCGAAGAAGGCCGTGATCTGGACGTCCTGATCGAGCTTGGCCAGCAGGTCCGTCGTCTGCTGCGAGAGGGTGTGGACGCCGTCCTCGCTGACGTCGAAGCGGTGGGAATGGCGAACCGAGAGGAAGGCGAGCAAGACCGCGATCGCGATGCCGAAGACGGCGCCGAGGATCGCGCTCGAGCCGTAACGCCCCGCCCGCCGGGTCGCCCCGGACTGGACGCGTTCGCGCAGGGCATCGAGGCTCATGAACGCCGCGGCGGCGAGCAGCACCACGCCGACGACGAGGTTGCCGACGATCCAGATCGGATCCGCGAAGGGCTGCAGGATCGCGAGCAAGGCGGTCAGCAGACCGAAGCCGAGAGCGACCATACCGAGGCCTGCAAGGAGAGCCGCCATGCCGGACATCTATCGCCACCTCGCCGATTCGATCACGGTCTTCGCGAGCAGCAGGAAGATCGCGCTGGCGACCGCGTAATAGGCGAGATCGCTGGTGTCGATCAGACCCTGGAGCATGCGCTCGACATGGCTTCCCGTCGCCATCCAGCGGATGACTTCGGCGACGGGCGATTCGCTCGGGATGCCGCTGCCCGACATCGAGATGTCGACGATGAACGGGAGCATCATGCCGAGGATCAGCAGCAGGACGAAGGTCAGGATGAAGGCGACGAGCTGGTTGCGGGTCACGGACGACGCGAACACGCCGACCGCGACATAGGTCACGCTGACGAGCCAGAGGCAGAGCATCCCGGCGAGGGTCTTGCCGAGCTCGGGATCGCCGTAGAGGAAGAGCAGCGCCGGGAAGAAGCCCGCGATCGCCGTCAGGATCGTGACGAACTCGACCCCGGCCAGGAATTTCCCGAGCACGATGTCCCAGATCGAGATCGGGCTCGTCAGCAGCAGCTCGTCGGTGCCGTTGGCCTTCTCGCTGGCGACGAGGCCCATCGTGACCGCCGGCAGCAGGAAGAGCACGATCACCCACATCGAGCCGATGAAGGGCTCGATCAGCTGGTCGTTCAGGTTCATCGCCTCGAGTCGGTCGAGCATCTGGAGCTCTTGCAGTCGAAACTGCTGCTCGTGGAAGCCGTAGAGGCTCGCGAGGAAGAAGGTCCCGGCGATCACCGACCAGAGCGTCAGCACGACGTAGGCGACCGGCGAGAGGAAGAGCGAACGGATCTCCCGCGATGCGATCGTGAGCGTATGTCTCACGCCACCCCCCTTTCGAGCGCGTCACTCGCGTCGCGGGTCATGACCCGCGTGAAGACCTCTTCGAGGGCAACACCGCCTGCCATCAGCTCGGCGAGCGGCTGGTCGAGGACCTTGCGGCCGCGGCCGAGCAGGATCACGCGCTGACAGATCGCTTCGACCTCGGCCAGGATATGCGTCGAAAGGATCACGGTCTGATGCCCCGAGGCGGCGAGGTCCCGGATCAACGTCCGGATCTCGCGGATCTGGATCGGATCGAGACCGACCGTCGGCTCGTCGAGGACGAGGACCTGCGGCTCGTGCACGATCGCCTGGGCGAGGCCCACGCGCTGGCGGTAGCCCTTCGAGAGCTGGCGGATCTCGCGGGACCGCACGGCCGTCAGGCCGCAGCGCTCGAGCGCCCGGTCGACCGCGGCCTTGCGCTTCGCCCGCGGTACGTCCTTCAAGCGCGCCACGAAATCCACGTACGAGGCCGGAGTCATCTCGGGGTAGAGCGGCGGCGTCTCGGGCAGGTACCCGATCGCCCGACGGGCGGCGATCGGATCGGAGAAGACGTCGTGGCCGGCGATCCGCGCCGTGCCCTCGGTCGCCGGCAGGAATCCCGTCAGGATCCGCATCACCGTCGTCTTGCCCGCCCCGTTAGGCCCGAGAAATCCCACGACCTCTCCCGCACGGACGCTGAACGACAGACCGCGGACGGCCTCGTGGTCGCCGTAGCGCTTGTGAAGCCCTTCGACCTCGATCGCGAGGGGCGCGCTACTGGCCCCGGTCGGGCGCTGCTCGTCGGTCATCGGGTGCACTTCCTCGCGTTCGCTCTCGGGAACTCGCTTCGAAGCCCACCCGGACGCTGATCCGGGGGCGAACGAAGGCCGCGACGAGCCCTCCGAGCGCGCGAATTCTTCGCAATCCCGTCGGTCGAGTCAAGACGCCGAGCCATGACGCTCGCCGGTTTCGCCGATACCCTCGCCGACTCCTCGAGGTCCGCCCCTGCGCATCGCACTCGTCGTCGAACGCTTCGCACCGGGCACCGGCGGTGTCGAGAACGTGGCGTGGCAGGTGGCCCACGAGCTGCGACGGCAGGGGGAGGACGTGACCGTCATCGCCCGCGAGGCCGAGCCCGCGGACGGCATCGAGATCGCGCGGGTCGCGGTCGCCGGACGGCGAAGTCCCCTGCGCACTCTCGCCTTCTCGCGTGGCGCCGCGGTGGCGACCCGAGGCCACGGATTCGACGTCGTCCACAGTTTCAGCCGAACCCGTCATCAAGATCTCTACCGCGCCGGCGGCGGCAGTCACGAGGACTACCTGCGAAGAACCGTTTCGCCTCTCGGTCGAGCCTTTCGCCAGCTGCTCCCTCGCCACCGAAGCCTGCTCGCCCTCGAGCGCGCGGTCTTCGCCGATCCAGACCAACGTATCCAATGCGCCTCGCGCCTCGTCGCGAACCGGCTCCGCGAGCGATACGCCGTCGACCCCGAGCGCATCCTATTGCTGCCCAACGCCGTCGACGCGGACCGCTTCGATGCGAGCCGCCAGCGCGACGCGGCGCGCGCCCTGCGACGGGAGCTCGACGCGAACGCCGAGACGATCTGGCTCTTCCCGGCCTCGGGCTGGCATCGCAAGGGGCTCGACCTCTGCTTCGACGCCCTCGCGCGCAGCGCCGATCCGGGTCTGCGCCTCTGGATCGCCGGCCGCGACGCGCCCGGACCGTGGCAGCGGCGCGCCCGGCGGGCCGGCATCGCCGAGCGCGTTCGTTTCCTCGGGCCACGCCGGGATCTCGAGGTCGTCTACGCCGCGGTCGACGGAATGTTGCTTCCGACGCGCTATGACGCCTTTGCCAACGTGACCTTCGAAGCCGCGGCGGCGGGTCTCCCGATCGTGACCTCGAGCGCCAATGGCGCCGCGGAGTGGCTCACGCGCGAAGCCTGTCGCGTCGTCGAAGAGCCCGACGGAGAATCTCTCGCGGCCGCGCTCCGGGAGCTCTCGACGGCCGACGTACGACGACGGCGGGGCGAGGCGGCGAGGCGCGAGGTCGCCGCCTACCCCTGGACGGGCCACGTCGCCGCGCTGCGCGCCGAGTACGCTCGCATCGTGGCGCTCCGCAGCGAGTGCGACCGGCAGGTCCCGCGGTGATGCGGGCCAAGGACACATCCCGATCCGCAACGGTCGACCTGCGGTCGATCCGTTGGCGGGCGGGCGATCGGCGCATTCAGATGGCGCTGGCCGAGCGCCCCGCTGCGGCGTTCGAGCCCGGAGCGACGATCCAGACGAATCGACGCCGCACGCTCCACGCGGTCGTGCTCGGCGTCGAGGACGCCGGCGACGACAACCGCGAAGGTTCCCGCGATCGGCGCCGCGTTCTCCTCAAGACGCATCACCTCGCAACGGGCCGCCACCGTTTGCGCGAGGCCATCAAGCGCAGCCTCCGTCGATCGCCCGCGCGCCGCGAATGGCGGGCTCTCGTCGCGCTCCAGGCCGCGGGCGTCCCCGCGCCGCGCCCCCTCGCCTACGGTCGCCTCGCGAGCGGCGATGAGCTCATCGCCCTCGAGCTCGTCGAAGGCGTCGCCCTGCGAGAGCGTTTCGCAAACGCCGATGCAGCGACCCGCGATCGCCTGGTCGCGAATCTGTCGGCGACCCTCGCGCGGCTCCACGCATCCGGTCACGTCCACGGCGACCTGCACCTCGGAAATCTATGGGCCCGGAGCGGGACCGATGAGATCGTGCTGCTCGATCTCCAGCGCCTTCGCCGCTCCGCTGACAAGGCCGCTCGACTCCGGGATCTCGCCTCGCTCGAGCTCTCGCTACTGCGCGCGGAGTGGCCCGCGGCGGCGCGCGAAGCCGTCCGGGAGAAGCTCGCCGCCCTCGTTCCCCACGCGCTCGAGGCGCGCGGGGACTTCATCGCCGCGCTGCAGAACTTCGCCGCGGACCACGTGCGCGGGCGCATGCGGCGTCGACGGCGCCCCGGTCGAGGGCTCGAGCGTGTGCGCGTGGAGCGGCGCTGCGGGCTGCGCGACGAATCCATCTCGGAGTCGGAGCTGCTGCGTCTGCTCGAGCGCGCCCGCGAAAGTCCGACCCGCAGGACGCGGCGGGGGGGCGAGAGCTGGATCGCGGAAGCGGAGCTCGGAGCGAAAGCCGTCGTCGTGAAATGGCGCGCGGAGGGCGGGCTCGGCCGGCGATTTCTCGCCCGCCTGCGCGGCACGAGCGCGGCCCGTGCATTCGGCCGGGGGCTGCGCGAGCAGCGCCTGCTGGCGCGCAGCGCCCGCCCCCTCGCCTGGCTCGAACAGCGGCTCGCAGGGCTACCGGGCGAGAGCTGGCTCGTCCTCGAGCGGGTCGGCGAATTTGATCTCGACGCGTACCGGCCCGCCGATCCGGCCGAGGCCCGCGGACTCGCCCGGGAGCTCGCCGACTGGCTCGCCGACCTGCATTCGCTGGGTCAGAGCCACGCCGACCTGAAGGGGAGCAATCTGCGCATCCGACCCGCTGCGAGCGACGCCGAGCCGCCGCGGTTCTGGCTCGTCGATCTAGAGGATCTGCGCGGTCCCGAAGCCCTCGGCGACGAGGCCCGCCTGACCGCGCTTTCCCAGTTGAACGCCTCGATTCCCGATGCGCATTTCGGCCCCGACGCGCGTCGGGAAATGCTCGCGCGTTACCTCGCGCGCCTGCCTTTCGAGGACGCGAAGCTCCAGCTCGAGCCGGCCAGCGCGGAGATCGCCCGGCGATCACTCGCAAGAAGGCATCGCTGGCGGGGCGAAAGCTGCGCGGCGGGTCATTCCGTCGTGACGGTGAGCCAGCGGAAATAGCTAGAAGATCCGGGGACCTGGCGACGATCACCCATGGAGAAGGTGAGCTTCACGGGGCTCGGCGAGCTGGTCGCAATCTGCTTGAAGGCTTCGATCTTGCGTTCGGGATCTTCGGGGTTGATGCCGTGGAAGACGATCTCGAGCTTCGGCTTCATGGCGATCACGTTCAGCATGAGGGTCGCGAGGGTGAAGAGCTTGCCGATTCCCTCGACGGCCTCCACGGCGAAGCGCGGGACCTCACATTCGGTGAGCTGGAAGCCGTATTCGAGACGCATGCGTTACTCCGGGGTCGTGGTCGAGCGGTGACCGCTATTTAGCAAAGTGGACGGAAGCCCGGGGGCGCCGTGCTCGCGTCGCGCGACTCTAGTCCATCGGATCGGGGCGCAGCATGCGGCCCGCGTCGTCGCGCGCGGCAGACCGGAGCTCAGACCGCGGAGCCCTGCGGTCTCGGCTTCAGCTTCTCGATTCGCGTCTGGAGCTCGTCGAGGGTGAGGATGCCCTTCTCGATCAGTAGATGGGCCATCGCCTTGGCGACGAGCCGGGTTCGCTCGGTCTCCTCGAGCAGGCGAGCCCGCTCGAGGGCGAGATCGTCGAAAGCGGCTGCCGGCGGCGGAGTCGTCGTAGTGGATACCCGTGACACGACGGGGGCGACCGCGGCGATGGGCGTCTCGATCGGTGCACGGACGGGTGCGGTGATCGGTGCCGAGACAGGGAGGACCGCGGCTGCTGCGACCGGCGCCGGCACGTCTTCGATCGGCTCGACGGGGATACGGGCCGCTAAGCCCGGCGTGCCTGCTTCGGGGGCCGGAGCGGGGCTCGGCGCCGAGACCAGGGGCAACGAAGACGCGGCCTCTTCCCGGATGCGGCGTAGATTGGTCTCGCTGAGCGTGTCGGCGCTGCGATCGAAATCGGGAAACGTCGGGGTCGCGACCGCGGCGGGGGCGGCGCCGGACTTCGCCGTGTAGTAGCGATCGAGCGCCTCGCCGAGCTCCGTCGGACCGACCATCACGGGGCGAATCATCATGCCCGTCCGGAACGCGAGGTCGTCGAGCACGCCGAGATCCGAGGGCTCCTCCATGCCGAGGAAGAGCAGCTCCTTGCGGCCCTCCTTCTTCACGAAGAGCGGGATCACGCTGTGCTCGCAGGCAAACTTGGCCGGGACCAGGTCGATCACCTCGGGCGCGATCTTCTTGCCGGCGAGACTCGCGACGGGCAGATCGAATTGTTTGGCGAGGGCGCGGACCAGGTGGCCCTCCTGGACCATGCCGAGCTTGATCAGCGTCATGCCGAGGCGACGGCCCCAGCGCGTCTGCTCGCCGAGGGCGGACGCGAGCTGCAGCTCGTCGATGACACCGGCCTGAACGAGGATCTCTCCCACTTTCGGTCTGTCGTGCATAAGCCCCTCTCGGGCGAGCCGATCGGCTGGGCCGGCGGCAAACCTGAGGAGATCGACTGGAAGAGCAGGTCGAGCGGTGAAAGCGCGCTCGGGGATTTCCGGGCTCAGCCGCGGGCGCTCGGGTCCGTGCCTTCGGCGAGGAAGCAGCGGCTCGTTCCCCCCTCGACCGGATAGGGCTTCGGGAGCTCGCGGCGACAGCGATCCATCACTTCGGGGCAGCGGGTATGGAAGGCGCATCCCGGCGGCGGGTGGCTCGGGGACGGGACGTCGCCCAGGACCGGCGGGGCCTCGATGCGGCGGGCCGGATCGATGGACGGGATCGAGGCCAACAGGGCCCGCGTGTAGGGGTGGGCAGGACGGGCAAAGATGCGCTCGGTGGGTCCCTGCTCGACGATGCGGCCGAGGTACATGACGGCGACCTCGTGGGCGAGGTAACGGACGACGGACAGGTCGTGCGTGATGAAGAGATAGGAGAGGCCGAGGTCGCGCTGGAGATCGGTCAGCAGATTGAGGATCTGGGCCTGGATCGAGACGTCGAGGGCCGAGACGGACTCATCGCAGACGATCAGCCGCGGCTCGACCGCGAGGGCCCGGGCGATGCACAGGCGCTGGCGCTGGCCACCAGAGAACTCGTGCGGGTAGCGGTCCATCATCGCGGGATCGAGCTGCACGCGCTCGAGCAGCGCCGCAACCCGGCGGTCGAGGGCCGCGTCGGACTTCTCGATCCCGAACGAGCGCATGCCCTCGGCGATCTGGTCGCGGATCCGCATGCGGGGATCGAGGGAGGCGACGGGGTCCTGGAAGATGATCTGGAGTCGCTGGCGGGCGGCTCGCAGCGCGGCCGGCGGGAGCGTCAGGATGTCGCGGCCCTCGAACACCACGCGTCCCGCGCGCGGCGACTCGAGTCCGAGGATCGAGCGGCCGACAGTGCTCTTGCCGCAGCCGGATTCGCCGACGAGCGCGAGGGTACGGCCGGCAGCGATCTCGAAGCCGACGTCGGTCGCGGCCTGGACCTGGCCGCGTATGCGGCGCATCAGGCCGGAACGGATCGGGTACCAGGTCGTGAGGCCCTCGACCCGGAGCAGCGTCTCGCGCGCCGTCATCGTCTCCCCTCGGCCACCGCATGGCAGTAGACACGCCGTCCGTTCGGCCTCGTCGTCTCGACCGGGTCCTGGACCGTGCATGGCTCGAACCGCTCGCTGCAGCGCGGGGCGAAGCGACAGCCGGTGGGCCAGCGACTGGCAGAAGGCACGACGCCGGGGATCTCGTGCAGGCGCGTGCCCGGCGTCGCGAGCGCGGGGATCGCCGCGAGCAGGCCGCGCGCATAGGGATGGAGCGGATTCGTGAGGAGATCAGAGCGCGAGGCCAGCTCGACGAGACGTCCGGCGTACATGACGGCGATCCGATCGGCGAGCTCGTTCACGATGCCGAGATCGTGGGTGATCAGCAGGATCGCCATACGGCGCTCGCGTTGCAGATCGCGCAACAGACGCAGGATCTGCGCCTGCATCGTGACGTCGAGGGCGGTCGTCGGCTCGTCGGCGATCAGCAGCTCGGGCCGGGTCGAGAGCGCCATCGCGATCATGACACGCTGCTTGAGACCGCCCGAGAGCTGGTGCGGATAGGCGTCGAGGCGCTCCTCGGGGTCCGGGATCCCGACCTCGGCAAAAAGGGCCCGCGTGCGCGCGCGGGCGTCCGCGCGGGCGACGGTCTCGTGGAGCTGGATCGCCTCCACGACCTGGTCGCCGACGCGCAGGACGGGATTCAGCGCCGTCATCGGCTCTTGAAAGATCATCGCGATGCGCTTGCCGCGAATGCGGCGCATCTCTCCGACGGAGAGCTCGAGCAGGTTCTTGCCGTCGAGCCGGACCTCCCCCGCGACCACGCGCCCGGGCTTCGGCACGAGGCGCAGGGCCGAGAGCGCGGTGATCGACTTGCCCGAGCCGGACTCGCCGACGAGGGCGAGCACCTCGCCTCGATCGAGGTCGAAGGAGATGCCGTCGACGACATGGACCGGCTCCCCCCGCCCGCGGCCGACGCGCGCGCCGGGAAACGCCGTGCGCAGATCCCGGATCTCGAGGAGCGGGCTCACGGCGCATCTCCCTGCGTGCGCGGATCGAGCACGTCGCGGACCGCGTCGCCGACGGCGTTGACGGAAAGGATCAGCGTGAAGAGCGCCGTCCCGGCGGCGGCGATGTTCCACCACACGATCGGCTCCCGGGACAGCTCGTCGCGGGCGCCATCGATCATCTGGCCCCAGCTCCCGTCGACCCCGATGCCGAGCCAGGAGAGCACGGCCTCCGACAACACCAACCCGGAGAACATCAGCACGAAGGTGATCACGATCAGGTGGGCGAGGTTCGGCAGGATGTGGCGGAAGATGATCCCCGGCTCCGATACGCCGAGCACGCGCGCCGCGCGCACGTAGTCGAGCTCGCGCAGCTTCAGCGTCTCCGCCCGCGAGAGCCGGCAGAAGCCGACCCAGCTCGTGACGCCGAGCGCCACGCAGACCGAGAGCGTCCCCCGCCCCATCGCCATGATCAGCGCGATCAGGAGCAGGAAGCCCGGCATCGACGCCAGCGTCGAGATCAGGAAGAACACGAAATCGTCGAAGCGCCCGCCGAAATACCCGGCGCCGACGCCGAAGAGCAGCGCCAGCGGAATCGCGATCAGGCTCGTCAACCCGCCGATCAGCAGCGCCACGCGCGCGCCCTTCAGCGCCATGTAGAGGACGTCGCGGCCGATGATGTCGGTTCCGAGCGGATGGGTCCCCGGATTGCGGAGCGAACTGCCGCCGTAGAACTCGACGCTCGCGAAAGGCGCCGAATAGCTCGCCTCCACGGTCCCGAGAAAGATCCGATCGACGATCGAATAGGGCGCGTTCGGGAGCACGCCGACCGCGTCCACCGGCACCCCGCCCTTCCACGCCACCGAATCGAGCAGCGCGATCGCGAAGTAGACGCCGAGCACGCAGAGCGCGAGCCGCCGCCGCCGCCAGAGCGAGGTCGCGGCCTCGCGCCAGAGTCGATTGCGCCGGACGACGCGCGCCGTGAAGCCGATCCCCGCCAGAAGCAGCAGCGTCCCGAGGTTCGAGAACATGTAAGGCTCGACGCCCGTCATTTGAAACGCACCCGCGGATCGACGAGCCCGTACGAGAGGTCCGTCGCGATCTGCCCGATCACGAAGAGCAGCGAGCCGATGAAGACCATCGTCCGCAGCGTCGAGAAATCGTTCGACTGGATCGCGTCGACCATGACGCCGCCGAGGCCGGGGATGCCGAAGAAGGACTCGAGCAGGAGCGAGCCCGTGAACAGGAACGGGATCGCGAGGACGACCTGGGTCAGGATCGGGATCAGCGCGTTGCGCAGCACGTGGCGCGTCATGATGCGCACCTCCGACGCTCCCTTCGCCCGGGCGGTCCGGACGAAATCGCGGCTGCTCTCTTCGATGAAGGCCGTGCGGTAGAAGCGCACGTCGGAGCCGATGCCGCTCACGATTCCGACGAGCAGCGGCAGGGCCAGGAAGCGCGGCAGCAGCATCAGATCGGAATCAAAGCCCGAGATCGGGAACCAGCGCAGCATCTTCCCGATCAGGAACTGGGCGCCGATGATGTAGAGGAGCGTCGACACGCTCATCGCCAGCACGCAGAGGAAGACGCCCATCCGGTCGATGTAGGTCTCGCGGAAGAACGCGACGAGCAGCGAGAGCGGAATCGAAACCAGGAGCCCGAGCACGAGCAGCGGGACGGTGAGCGAGAGGCTCGGGCCCATGCCCTCGCGGATGCGTTCGATGATCGGCGAGTCGTCGGCGTCCGAGAGCCCGAAGTCGAAGGTCAACATGCGCCGGTAGTGATCGAAGAGCAGGTTGTCGTCTAAGTCCTGCCAGGGCCAGAGCGGCCGGTCGTAGCCGTGATTCGTCTTCCACTGCTCGATCACCGCAGGCGGCACCTTCTCGCCGAGCGCCTTGCGCGCAATGTCATCCGGATCGGTCACGGCGAAGAACATCACGAAGAGCAGGAAGAGGACGCCCATCATGACGCCGACGCCGTACCCGAGCCGCCGAAGGACGTAGGCCCCCATCTATTGGCGCTCCTTCAAATAGGTCCGGATACCGGGAATCACGACGAGCACGAATCCCAGCACGACCAGGTAGAGCGGCCAGACGATCGGCTCGTTCCACTCGAGCCGCAGCGCCGCGCGCCGCTCCACGTCGATGTCGACGTACTGGTAGGTCGGGATGGAGAGCCCCGACGGCTTCACGTTGGCGAGCCAGCCGTGGTGGAGCAGATAGTCCTCTCGGACCATGAGCTCGATCCAGGGCCGCTCGTGCTCGAGGATCGCGAGCATCTCGCGGATGCGGTCCATCCTCTCGGGCCCGTTCTCCATCACCTTCATCGCGAGGAAGAGATCGTCGAATCGGGCGTCCGAGAAGTTCGCATAATTGGGGCCGCCGGTGGTGCTGTTGCGCATCTCCGACCAGAACAGGAAGAGGAAGTTCTCTGGATCGGGGTAGTCGGCGCCCCAGCCGAACTCGAAGACCTGATGAGCGCCGTTGCGGAGCTTGTCCTGGAACTGGTTGTAGCTCACGGCCTCGATCCGAACGTCGAGGCCGAGCTTCTTCCAGGTATTCGTGTAGAACTGGTGCTGGATCAAGCCGGCCGTCGTCGTGTTGTAGGAATCGAAGGTGAGGCGCAGGGATTCGCCCGTGGCGGGATCGATGCCATTCGCATAGCCCGCCTCGACGAGCAGCGCTCGGGCCCGGGCGAGATCCGGCTGTCGGTAAGGATTGCGGTAGCTCGGGTCGTAGCCGTAGATGTTGGGCGGGATCGGCGACTGGGCCGGCACGCCGCGCCCGTTCGAGAAGATGCGCAGGAACTCGACCGAGTCGATCGTGAGACTCATCGCCTGGCGGAGCTTCCGGTTGCGATCCTGGGCCGCGGAATCCGCGCCCTTGCCGACCACCGGGTCGTTCATGTTGAAGGCGAGAAAGAAGATCGTCGGCGAGACCTCCTTGTCGAGGGCGACGCCGCGAGCCTTCATCTCCGGCGAGAGCCGTCCGTTCTGGATCACCGAGTCGAAGTTCTCCGCCGCGATCCCCGAGCTGTCGTAGTAGCCCTGCATGAACTTATTGAAGCGCGGAATATCCTCCCTCTCGCGCCGCATCTCGATCCGATCGATCATCGGCAGCGGCCGGCCCGCGTGCGCGAGACGTCCGGCGGCGCGATCCCGCTCTTCGCCCTCCGACGGATAGACGGCCCCCGGCGCGCGCCACTCGGGATGCCGCACGCCGTACCAGTTCGCCGACTTCTCGAGCACGAAGATCGCCCGCTTGTCGTAGCGCGTGAGCTGGAAGGGACCGGAGCCGACCGGATGGTCGTCGAAACGCGGTCGCCCCTCGAGTCCGTCGTACCAGGCGATCGCCTCCCAGGGAATCGGAGCCGAGAACTCCATCGCGAACCAGTACTTGATCTGCGGATAGGGGCGCGCGAGGGTGATCTCGAGAATCCCGGGCGAGGAGGTGCCGACGCCTGTGATCGGGCCGACCAGTCGGTACTGCTCGTGGATGGGCAGCGCCGCGAAGGCTGCGTCCGACTTGCGTCGCGCCGCGAGGCGCTGACCGAAGGCCTGGAAGTCCTCGATGTGCGAGAACGGCTCGATCACCGGACTCCCGACCTTCGGATCCGCGATGCGCGCCAGCGCGAAGGCGAAGTCGGAAGACGTGATCTCCCGCGTCCGGCTGCCCGGGGCCGAGAGCTCAAAGCAGGGATCGTCGTGGAAGAGCAGGTCCGGCCGCAGCTCGAAGCGGTAGCGCGAGCGGCCGTCGCCGAGCTCGGTGACCTCGGGCAGCGCGACGGCGAGGCCCGGGATCAGCTCGAGGGGGCGCTTCAGGAAGTGGTACTCGAGCAGCGTGTCGTAGATGGCCCCGGTGATCGCGTGCTCGCGCGCCGAGTAGGCCGTCGCGGGGTCGAGGGACTTCGGCGCGTCGACGAAGGACCCGTAGAGCACCTTCGCCTTCGCGTCCGTCGCCGGATACGGATCGTTGCCGCACGCCGCCAGCAGGAAGACGAGGAGCGAAGCGAGCAGGACGACCCACGGCATGCCCGGACGCCGCGGCCGGTCCGCGAGCTGGAGGACGCCGAAGCGCCGAACCCCAAACGCCGCCGGCCGCCGCACCCCCTGCCGCACCGTTCTCGGTCGAGCCCCGCCCCGCACCGTCGAAAGACCTCCCCTCAACCCGATCGCCGGCCGTGCATGCCGGACCGATCGCCCCCCCGGACCCGCTACCACGCGCCGCCCCGCGCCGCCCCGTGCTCGGGCAATCGAAACAACCGATCGGCGAGCGCGTCCGCCAGCATGACGCGCTTCCAGGCAAAGCGCGCCTGCGACCGCACCGCTGGAGATTCGATGGTCACGAGATTCGGAAACTCGACGCGGTCTTCCCCTTCGCCGATCCCCGCATACTCCTCGAAGCGCGCGCGGAAGCGGAGCGCGCCACCCGGCTCGAACGAGCGCAGCTCGACCAGCCGCCCCGTGCGATCGAAGAGGAAAACATCGCCACCGACGGCCAGGTCCGCGGCATCCCCGAAGCACGCCGCATCACGCCAGCCCTGCTCCGGATGGGCGGGACAATCGTGTCGAGCCGGATGGCGCCCGTTCGCAAAAGCCACGGCGATCCGATCGTCCGCTTCCAGCCAGACGGCGGCTCGCGCGCTGAAGGGCGCCGGTCGCGGCGCCCCGAGCAGGATGCCCACCGCCTCGGCGACCTCGACGTCGACCTGAGCGAGCTCCCAGAGCAGGTTGGGCGTGATCGGCCCCTGCTCCATCTCGCCGGTCCCAGCGTCGTAGAATCCGAAACGTTCGCCGTCGCTCACGAGCACCGCCGCGAGCTGCTCGAAGAGCCCGATCACCTCGAAGCGCAGGCGCGCGGGTCGCTCGACGACGATGTTCTGTGGGCGATTCAGCTTGAAGTCGGGACCCGAGAGCGCCACACGCGCCGAGCCGCGCAGGGCGCTGCGCGACGCGCTGAGCTTGAGATAGGCGTCGACCACGCGACTCGCCCGAGCATCGTCGAGGGGGAGCGGTGCGCCGTTGAGGATGCCGGGCGGAGGGGTGCCGCGACAGGCGAATGTCAGGAGGGCGAGCACGACGGGAAGCAGGAGCGAGGCCAGCGCGGGCCGCGGACCGGATGCTTTCACGGGGCCCCGTCCGGCCGGGGCGGTCGGCCGAGATCGCGGCGCAGCCGCTCGATCTTGTTCATCAGATCGGGCTGCTCCGCCTCGCGCATCTCGAGCACGACGGCCTCTTCGTAGTAGTCGAGGGCCTTCTCCTTCTCGCCGCGCAGGAGATGGACGTCGCCCAGATGCTCGGAGACGACGGAGTCCCCGCCCGTCAGCTTCGCCGCCTGCAGCAGCTCCTTGCGGGCGCGCTCGAGGATCGCGAGCGCCTCGTCCTTGCGGGCCTCTCGAAAATACAGCTCGGCCATCTTGTAGTAGACCCAGCCGAGGCTGTCCGTGATGTACCCGTCCTCCGGCGACAGGGCGAGCGCACGGTGGATGAAGTCTTCTGCCAGATCGAGATTCTCGCCTCGCTCGGCCCAGGAATATCCGATGTAGTTGAGCGCTGCGGCGTTCTTCGGATCGAGCTCGAGGACCTTCTGCATGTGGACGAGCGCCTCGTCGACGCGCTTTCGGCTGCCCTCGATCAGGCCGAGCTGATAGTGGATCTCGGCATCGTTCGCGGAGCCGTCGAGGAGCGGCTCGAGGATCGCGACGGCGCCGTCGTAATCCTCGAGCGAAGCCCGCAGCCCCGCGGCCCGGAAGTCGAGGATGCGCGCCGGCGCCGCGACCCGCACGCGCTCGATCTCGTCGAGGGCCTCGCGCAGCTTGCCCTGGGACTCGAGCACGAGCGAGATCTGGATGCGGGCCTCGACGTATTGCGGATCTCCGACCGCGACCCGCTCGAAGACCTCGATCGCCCCCGCATCGTCGCCCGCCGCCCGCCGGATCTGGCCGACCGCGACGGCGAGCTCCGAGTCCGCAGGCTCACGTCGCAGCACCTGCTCGAGGCGCTTCGCCGCCGCCTCGAAGCGGCCCGCCGCGAACTCGAGCGACGCGAGTCGGCGCATCGAGTTCAAGTCCTCGGGATAGGCCGTCACGATGCGGGTGTAGGTCTCGATCGCCGCCGTTGCGTCGTTCGCGTCGATCTGGGCCTGGCCCAGTCGTTGGAGGACGCCGTAGTGGTTCGGATGCTTCTCCAGCAGCTCGCGGTAGATCGCGATCTCGCCCGGGCGATTGCCCCGTGTGTGCTCAAGCTGGGCGAGTCGCATGTAGAGCAGAAAATGACCGGGAAAGCGTTCCAGGCCCTGGCGCACGACCGCCTCGGCCTCGTCGAATTGCTTGCGTGTCTCGTGGACCGAGGCGAGCGCGAGGATCCCGCGCAGCTGGTCGGGCTCGAGCTCCATCAATTTGCGCGCGAGCGACTCGGCCTCGTCGAGATCCTGGCGCTCGATCGCGACCTGATGGAGGGCGAAGGCGGCGTCCGCGTCGAGGGGCTCGCCCGTCGACGTGCGCAGCACGCGGTCGAGCCCGGCGAAATCGCGCTTCAGGTTGTAGAGCCGTCCGAGAAAGAGTCGGACCCGGGTCGAGCTGGGATCGAGTTCGAGCGCGCGCTCCGCCTCGCGCACGGCGCCGTCGACGTCGTCGAGCTGCCAGGACAGGCGCGCCAGACGCTCGTGGAGGAAGACCGCGTCGGGATCCTTCCCGGCGGCGCGCCGGTAGGCCTCCCGGGCGACTTCGAAATTCCCCTCCGCCTGCGCCAGCTCGGCGACGAGCACGTCATACTCGGCCGGCTTGTCGGGACGTTCGATGCGAAGCGGAGCCCCGACCCCCTCGCGAGAGGGGCCGGGGCTGATCGACGCACACCCGCCGAGCAACACGACGCCGAGCAGCGTCGTCAGGGCGGCCAGGATCGGGCGATCATGCTTCAAGGAAGGCTGCCGCCCTAGCCGAGGTAGCCGTTCTTCTGCAGGTAGGCGACCAGGCTCTCGACACACTGGTCCACGGTCCGGCCATTGCTGTCGAGCACGACCTCAGGCTTCAGCGGCTCCTCGTAGGGGGCGGAGATCCCCGTGAACTCCTTGATCTCGCCGGCGCGCGCCTTCTTGTAGAGGCCCTTCACGTCGCGGCTCTCGCAGGTATCGACCGAGGCCTGCACCCACGCCTCGATGAAATCGCCCTCGCCCATGATCTTGCGGACGGCGTCGCGGTCGGCGCGGTAGGGCGAGATGAAGGAGGTGAAGACGATGATGCCCGCGTCGGTGAACAGCTTCGAGACCTCGCCGATGCGGCGGATGTTCTCGGTGCGGTCGGCGGGAGAGAAGCCGACGTTCGAGTTCAGGCCGTGGCGGATGTTGTCGCCGTCGAGGATGTACGTGAGGCGGCCGGTCTTGGCGAGCGCTTTCTCCGCGGCGACGGCGATCGTCGACTTGCCCGAGCCGGAGAGGCCCGTCAGCCAGATGGTGCAACCGCGCTGACCCAGCAGCTTCTCGCGGTCCTGGCGGCTCACCTGACCGGCGTGCCAGGTAATGTTGGTCGACTTCGATTCGCTCACGGAAGGACTCCTCTTTGATTCTCTTGGACTCGGGTTCTTGGACCAGGGTTGAAAACGCGCGGCGCACTATAGCCAGGGCCGCCCCGACCCGCCTCGGCTGACGCCCGGCCGGACCCCTGGGCCCCGCGGGCCGATCAAGCCACGGGGGATTGCCGGGCCATCGCGGCGACCACGCTCTCGACGGCGACCGTGACATGCTGCGGTGTCGTCGAGCGCCCGAGTCCAAAGCGGAGCGATGCCCGAGCAAGCGCCGGACTGCGCCCGAGGGCCAGCAAGACGGGGCTCGGCTCCGGGAGCGCAGAGCTGCAGGCCGAGCCCGACGAGACGGCGATCCCCCGCAGATCGGCCAGCAGCCGATCTCCGTCGACGCCCTCGAAGGAGACGTTGAGATTCCCCGGCAGCCGCGCCTGCGGATCCCCATTCAGGATCACCCTCCCAGGCAGCGCCGCCGCGAGCTCCGCGAAGAGCCGATCCCGCAGCGCCGCGAGGCGCACGGTCTCGGATTCCCGCTCGGCCAGGCAGAGCTCGAGGGCCCGCGCGAGGCCCACGATCGAGGCGACCGGCAGGGTGCCCGAGCGCAGGCCGCCCTCGTGGCCGCCTCCGTACTGGCGCGGCTCGAGGCGCGGCCGCGACTTCCCGTGCTTGCGGACGACGAGCAGGCCCACGCCCTTCGGCCCGTAGAGCTTGTGGCCCGAGACCGAGAGCAGATCGATGCCGTCACCCTCGACCGAGAGCTCGAGCTTGCCGACGGCCTGGGCGCCGTCGCAGTGGAGCAGGACTCCGCGCTCACGACAGAGGGCCGCGATCTCGCGGATCGGATGCACGACGCCGATCTCGTTGTTGGCCGCCATGACGGAGACGCAGAGTGTGTCGTCGCGCAGCGCCCGGGACATGGCTTCAGGGGGGATTCGACCGAGCGGGTCGACCTCGAGGAAGTCGACCGGGTGGCCGCGCCGCGCGAGGGCGCGACAGGGGTCGAGGACGGAGGGGTGCTCGGTCGCGACGGTGACGACGGAGCGACGCGCGGACGGACCGCTGGCGGGATGAGCGGAGGCGTCGGCGAGGCCGAGGAGCGCCAGGTTGTTGCTCTCGGTGGCCCCGCTCGTGAAGACGATCTCCGAGGGATCCCGGGCGCCGAGCATCTCCGCGAGGCGCTCGCGAGCGCTCTCGACCGCGGCTTCGGCGCGCCAGCCGTAGACGTGCGTCCGACTCGCGGCGTTGCCGAACTCCTCCCGGAGGTAGGGCAGCATTGCCTCGAGCACACGCTCGTCGAGGGGCGTCGTCGCCTGGTGGTCGAGGTAGACCGGTTCGTTTCGCCGGCTCAAGCCGCGAAGGATTGGCCGCAGCCGCAGGTATTCGAGGCGTTCGGATTCTGGATCTTGAAGCCCGATTCCTGGAGCGTATCGATGAAGTCGAGGCGCGAGCCGACGAGGTAGAGCGCGCTCTTCTCGTCGACGATCACGCGAACGCCGTCCGCGTCGATCTCGTGGTCGATCTCGCGGACGACGTCGTCGAAGGAGAGCTGGTACTGGAGCCCGCTGCAGCCGCCGCCGACGACCTTCATGCGCAGACCGTGGCTCGCGAGCTTGCCGTCCTCCGAGAGCAGCGACCGGATGCGGGAAGACGCTTCTTTCGTGACTTCGATCATCTCTAGACCTCCGGCTCGGAGCGGGCGCCCTGCGAGCTCGTCGTGACGACGAAGCCGTCCGACGACCTGACGTTAGCAGGTCGGCCACGCATCGACTCAGACCTCTTCGACGACCCGCTGCGAGATCCACAGGAAGATCTCGCGATTGCCCTTGGGGCCGGGCACCTGGCTGTCGACGCGCCCCTTCTCCTCCCGCCCGAGTCCCCGGGCGACTCGGGCGATCCGATCCGCGGCGCCCTTTCGAAGCGCGTCGTCGCGCACGACGCCGCCCTTGCCGACCTGCTCGCGCCCGACCTCGAACTGCGGCTTCACGAGCAGCAGGAAATCCGCAGCCGGCGCGCAGGCGTCGACGGCGGGGAGCACGAGCTCGAGGGAGATGAAGGAGACATCGACCACCACGAGGGCGAAGCGGTCCGTGAAGTCAGCGGGCGCCAGATAGCGGGCGTTCACGCCTTCCCGCACCTCGACCCGTGGATCGAGCGCCAGCCGCGAATGCATCTGGCTGTGGCCGACGTCGACGGCGACCACGCGCGCGGCGCCGCGCTGCAGCAGACAATCCGTGAAGCCTCCCGTCGACGCGCCGACATCGAGACAACAGAGACCCGTCGGATCGAGCGCGAGATCGTCGAGGGCCGCGGCGAGCTTCTCGCCGCCCCGAGAAACGAAAGGCCGCGGCCCGCCCTTCAGCCGGACGCGCTTGTCTGGCGCGATCCGCGTGCCGGGCTTGTCGGAGGGCTCGTCGTCGACGAGCACGCGGCCCGACAAGATCAGCGCCTGCGCCGCGCTGCGGCTCTCCGCGAGGCCCTCACGCACGATCCGCTCGTCGAGGCGCTCGGGCTTCTCGCGGGGCGCAGCGGGACCGGGCTTGCCCGGCGGATCGGCGGGAGGCGTCAGGGCTCGTCCGAACGCATGCGCGCGACGAGTCCCTCGACGGCGGCGCGAATGTCCGCCGCGGCGATGCCGACCGTCTCGGCCGTCTCGCCGTGCTCGATCAAGGCATCGGGCACGCCCAACATCCGCACCGGCACTGCGAGCCCCTCTTCGGCGAGCAGCTCGAGCACCGCGCTGCCGAAGCCGCCGCGCAGACTGTGCTCCTCCACCGTCACGAGCACGCGGCAGCGGCGCGCGAGGTCGAGGATCCGGGCGCGGTCGAGGGGCTTCACGAAGCGCGCGTTCAGCACCGCGCAAGCGATGCCCTCCGCCGCGAGCTCGGCCGCCGCCTCGAGCGCGGGATGGGCCGTCGTGCCGATCGCGAGGATCGCCGCGTCTTCTCCGTCGCGCAGCAGCTCGCCCTGGCCGATCGCCAGCGGCTTCACGTCGGGATCGAGGGCGACGCCGAATCCGGCACCACGCGGAAAGCGAACGGCCGCCGGTCCCGGATACTCGATCGCGGTCTTGAGCAGATGTTGCAGCTCGTTCTCGTCCTTCGGCGCCATCACGAGGGCATTGGGCAGCATCCGGAAGTAGGCGAAGTCGTAGAGCCCTTGATGGGTTGCGCCGTCGGCGCCGACGAGACCCGCGCGATCGAGGGCGAAGGTCACGTCGAGATTCTGCAGGCAGACGTCGTGGACGACCTGATCGTAGGCGCGCTGCAGGAAGGTCGAGTAGATCGCCACGACGGGCTTCATGCCCTCGGCGGCAAGCCCCGCGGCGAACGTGACGGCATGCTGCTCGGCGATGCCGACGTCGTAGAAGCGCTTCGGGAAGGAGCGCTGGAAGCGGTCCAGGCCGGTGCCCGAGGCCATGGCGGCGGTGATCGCGACGATCCGCTCGTCTTCGCGCGCGAGCCGGATCAACGTATCGGCGAAGACGTTGGTATAGGTCGGGGGCAGCGGGCGCGTCGGCGCGAACTTGCCCGACTCGACGTCGAACTGGCCGACGCCGTGGTATTTCAGCGGGTCGGCCTCCGCAGGCGCGTAGCCGTGACCCTTTTCGGTGATCGCGTGGATCAGGACCGGTCCGGAGCCCTGGGCGACCATCGCCTTCACGTTCTCGAAGGTCTCGAGCACGACGTCGAGGCGGTGGCCCTGGATCGGGCCGACATAACGGAAGCCGAGCGCCTCGAACAACAGGCCCGGCGAGAAGAAGACCTTGAGTGATTCCTCGGCCTTGCGCGCCCAGTGCAGCATGTCGCCGGGCATGCCCGAGAGGAACTCTCGGGCCCAGCCCTTCATGCGCCGCACCATCGGCGCCGAGAGCTTGCGCGAGAGATAGGAGGAGAGCGCACCGACGTTCGGGTCGATCGACATCTCGTTGTCGTTGAGGATCACGATGAGGTTCTTCTCACCGATGTGGCCGGCGTGATTCAACGCCTCGAAGGCCATGCCCGCCGTCATCGCCCCGTCGCCGATCAGCGCGATCACGACGCCGGGCTCGCCAAGATGGTATTTGGCGCGGGCCATGCCGAGCGCAGCGGAGATCGAGGTTCCGGCGTGGCCGGCCCCGAAATGGTCGTACTCGGACTCGGAGCGGCGCAGGAACTTCGACATGCCGCCGCGCTTGCCGATCGAGTCGAAGTCCTCGCGGCGGCCGGTCAGCATCTTGTGGGGGTAGCCCTGGTGGCCGACGTCGAGGATGAAGCGGTCCTGCGGCGTGTCGAAGACGTAGTGGATCGCGGTGATCAGCTCGACGGCGCCGAGGCTCGAGGCGAGGTGGCCCCCGGTCTGGGAGACCCGCGCGAGGATCTCCTCGCGGATCTCCTGCGCGACCTGGGCGACGTCTTCGCGCGGAAGCTTGCGCAGGTCCGACGGCCGCTCGATGGCGTAAAGAAGCTTCTTGCGTCCCGGATCGCTCATCTTCTTCTCCGCACCGCGAAGCGTGCCAGCTCCCGCAACGGCTCGGCCCGCCCCCCGAAGCCCTCGATCTGGTCGAGCGCCCGCTCGACGAGGCCGAGCGCCCCCGAGCGCGCGTCGTCGATGCCCTGGAGCCGGAGGATACTCGCCGCCTCTTCGCTGTCCGCGTCGAGCAGATCATCCGCGATCTGGAAGGCGACCCCCACGTCGCGGGCGAAGCACTCGAGCCGTTCGCGTTCGTCGTCGTTCGCCCCGCCGAGCACCGCCCCGCCGACGATCGCCGCCTGGAAGAGCGCCGCCGTCTTCCGCTCGTGGATGGACGCTAGGCGAAGCGCAGCAGTTCCCGGTCCGGCGTCGGATCGGACCCCCGCTCCGCCCCCCGCCGCTTCGAAAGCGAGGTCGTCGGCCTGCCCGCCCACCAGACCCTGTGCCCCGACCGCGCGGGCCAGTCGCCCGACCGCGAATAACAGCCGCCCCGCTCGGGTCGGGTCCAGCGGCTGCGGCGTGCCCGCCAGCGCCGCCTCGGCCAGCACGCAAAACGCTTCGCTCTGGAGTGCATCCCCCGCCAGCACCGCCGTCGCCTCGTCGTAGGCGACGTGCACCGTCGGCCGACCGCGCCTCAAATCGTCGTCGTCCATGCAGGGCAGATCGTCGTGGATCAGTGAATACGCGTGGATCAACTCGACGGCCACCGCGATCGGCATCGCCGCACGGCCCTGCCCGCCCACGGCCTCCGCCGCCGCGAGGGCGAAGACCGGCCGCAATCGTTTCCCGCCCGGAAAGAGCAGATGCCGCATCGCACCGGCCAGCGGCGCCGGCACGCCCGCGCCCGCCTGCTCGAAACGCGCTTCGATCGCCGCATCGATCAGCGGGATCCGCTCGGCCATGTAGGCTTCCACGTCCACGGCGATTCCCCTAACGCCCGTGCGCCTGCGCGTCGGGATCCTCGTCGTCCTCGTCGTAATCGACGTCTTCGCTTGCGGGGGCGCCAAAGGGCTTCGTGCGCGACGCGCCCCCCGCCCGCTCGGTCATCAGGATCTCGATCCGACGCTCCGCGGCATCCAGGGTCGAGGCGCAACGCCGCGAGAATCGGACTCCGGCCTCGAAGGCTTCGAGCGCCTGCTCGAGCGGCATGTCGCCGGACTCGAGCTTCGAAACCACCCCTTCGAGCTCCGCCAGGGCCGCCTCGAAAGAAAGCGTGGCCGACGAGCCCGGATCGGACGGAGCCTGCGCTTCGCCCCCTCCGCCCGCGCTGCCATCGCTCCGCTTCGACCTGGCCATGAGAAGCCGACTCTAACGGCGGCGGACCCGGTCGTCAACGCGACGAAACCGCCGAACTAGCTGAAAGATCATGGGTTTTCGGCTGATTAGTGCGTTCGGCCGGAGCGCTCGAATCAGTCTCTCAGAGCTCATCGGGATCGAGGCTCTCGACGCGCGCCACGAGGCTTCCCTCGGCGAGGCGCACGTCGAGGCGGTCGGACGGTCGGACGTCCCGCGGCGAGCGGACGATCCGACCATCCTCGCTCCGCCGCACGAGCGCGAAGCCCCGAGCGAGCACAGCGAGGGGCGAGAGGGCGTCGAGGCGCGTCGCCCACTCGATGAAGCGCCGCCGAGCTTGCTCGAGCCTGCGCGCGATCGCGACCTCCGCCGCCGCGCGCGCCCGGGCCTCGCGGGCCCTCGCCCGCTCGACCCGGGCGCGCGGGCTGTGGGCAGCGAGAGCGGCCGCGCCTTTATCGAGGCGCGCCCGCGCCCGTTCGACGCGAGCGGCGACGAGACCGAGCAGCCTTCGCCGGTCGCGCTCGACCACCCGGGACAGGGCCTCGCGATCGGGTGTCGCGAGCATCGCGGCCGCCGAGGGCGTGGCGGCGCGCACATCGGCCGCGAGATCGGCGATCGTGAAGTCGGTCTCATGGCCGACCCCCGACACGACCGGCGCCCGCGACGCGCGCACCGCCTTCGCCACGATTTCGCTGTTGAAGGCCCAGAGATCCTCGATCGAGCCGCCGCCGCGCACGAGTAGCACGACGTCGACGTCTTCGAAGTCCGCGAGCCGCCCGATCGCCGCCGCGATCTGCGCCGGCGCGAGCTCCCCCTGAACGAGGCACGGGGAGATCAGGATCGGAATCGCGGGAAATCGCTGGCCCGTCACCTCGAGCACGTCGCGGATCGCGGCCCCAGTCGGCGAGGTCACGATGCCGATCCGCCGCGGGTGGCCCGGAATGGCCCGCTTCAACGCCGGATCGAAGAGCCCCTCCGCTTCGAGGCGCCGCCGAAGCTGCTCGAAGGCGAGCTGCAACGCACCGACCCCCCGCGGCTCCACCCCGCGCACGATCAACTGCAGGTCGCCGCGCGCGGCGTAGATCGAGACCTCCGCCTCGACGACGACCTCGAGCCCCTCTTCGAGGCGGAAGCGCAGACGACCGGCCTGACCCCGGAAGAGCGCCGCCCGGATCTGACCGTCGGCATCCTTCAGCGTGAAATACGCGTGACCCGAGCGGGCCTCGTGGAGATTGCTGATCTCGCCCATCACGAGAACCCGCCCGACGTGGTGCTCGAACAGGCCCGACAGCCCCGCGAGCAGCTGCCCGACACCGAGGATCGGCCGCTCCGAGGCTGCGTGCGGCGGCGGGCGAAGGGGGCGGCGCATTCGGCGTTAGTTCGGGTCGGCGGCGCCGTCCGGCGTCGACGACGGCGAAGTCGTCGCAGGCCCCCCGCTCGGAGCGCTCGGCTCCGGCGCTCGGGCGACCGACTCTGCTTTGCCCCGCTGATCGCGGAGGTCCTCGAAATACTGCCAGGTCTTCAAGACCTCGACCGCGCGGGCAAGCTGGACGTCGACGGGCGGAGCGGTCGGCTCTTCAGCGATCACTTGCGGCGCGTCCCCGTTGCTTTTCTCGTCGCCCTTCTCCTCGCCCGCGTCTCCGGGCGCCGGCTCCTTGGACCCCGGCCAGCGGGGCGGGACCCGGTGCGTCGGCTCGGGCATCGGCTCGGACGTAAACGCGCCCGTCTCGCGCCCCTTCGCGTCGCGCTGCGTGAAATGACCGTCGAGATCGCTCTCGCGCACGCGACGTCGATCCGGAAGCCCGAGCTCTGCGGGTTCGCCGGGATCGACCTCGATGTCGGGGATGATGCCGACTTCCTGGATCGAGCGGCCGGCAGGCGTGTAGTAGAGCGCGGTCGTGAGGCGGAGACCGGCTCCCCCCTCGAGCGGATAAACGGTCTGCACCGAGCCTTTGCCGAAGGTCGGCTGTCCCAGCACGATCGCCCGGTGCCGATCCTGGAGCGCCCCCGCAACGATCTCCGACGCGGAGGCGCTGCCTTCGTTGACCAGCACCACGATCGGATACTCGCCGCCGCGCACCGCCGCGTCCGAGCGGTACTCGGTGCGCTCGCTCGCCTTGCGGCCCTGGGTGTAGACGACGAGGCCTTCGGGCAGCCAGTGGTCCGCCATCTCCACGGCCTGATTGAGCAGACCGCCCGGATTGTCGCGCAGGTCGACCACGAGCCCGGCGAGCGGGGCCCCGTTCTCGGCCGCGAGGGCATCGAGCTGTTGCCCGACGTCTTGACCCGTGCGCTCCTGGAACTGGGTGACGCGCAGGTGGCCGATTCCAGGCTCGACGAGGTCGGAGCGCACGGAGGCGACGGTCACCGTGTCGCGGTCGATGTCGAAGCGCCTGGGCTCCGTCAGTCCCTCGCGCAGGATGTAGATCGTGATCGTCGTGCCCTTGCGGCCCCGCATCAGCGAGACGGCTTCGACCAGCGACATCTCCGCCGTGCCCCGACAGGGCTCGGTCCAATCCGCCGGCTTCACCGTCGGACAGATCGAGCTGATGCGGTCGCGGGCCTTGATGCCTGCGCGCTGCGCCGGCGTCCCCTCGATCGGGGACACGACCTCCAGGTACTCGCCGGTCGCCTTCGAGATCTCGATGCCGAGGCCGTGGAACTCGCCCTTGGTTTCGACCTGCATCTCATCGAACTCGGTCGGCGCCATGAACGACGAGTGGGGGTCGAGGCCCAGGAGCAGGCCCCGCATCGCGCTCTGGAGCAGCTCGTGCTCGTCGACCTCCTCGACGTACTGGTTGCGCACGAGCTCGAGGATGCTCGTGAAGAGGGAGAGATCCTCGTAGCGCTGGGCGCTGCGCGCGTCGCGATCGCCGGATTCGACCGCAGGGGCCTCGGTCGGGGGAGCCTCGGCCTGGCCGACGAGGCTCGTCGCGGCGACCGCGACGGCCATACCGCCCGCAAAAGGAGCCAGACCCGATCGAGCAAAAAAAGAGGGAGTCCGCCGCGTCGTCACCGTTCATCCGCTCCGGCGCGTCCGAGCCGCGCTCCGCCGAATTGAGATCGGCGCAGACACTAGCAGGCGGCGCCAATGCGATGCCGTGGGCGCTCGGACGCTAGGAGCCCCCCAGCCAGGGGACGGGGTCGATGGGGGTGCCTGAGTGGCGGAGCTCGAAATAGAGGCTCGGGCCCGTGAGCGAGCCGGTCTCACCGACGGTGCCGATCGGCTCGCCGGGGAGCACGACGTCGTCGACCTGGACGTGGATCTCGTCGAGGTGGCCAGAGACCGAGTGATAGGCGTCCCCATGGTCGATGATCACGATCCGGCCGTAGCCGCGGAACCAGCCCGCGAACCGGACGATGCCGCGGGCGACGCTGCGCACGGGCCGCCCCGCCTGCGCCGCGAAATCGACTCCGTTGCGCAGGGTCTCGGTCTGGAATTCGGGATCGACGACGCGGCCGAAGCGCTGCGCGATGCGCGCGTCGACGGGGGCGAGCACCGCCCCGCGCTCGAGGCCGTCGAGGGCGTCTCCCGGGACCCCACCACTGCCCGAACCGTCCGAGCCGCCGCTCTTGCGGGCGCCCTTGTTGGCGCTCTCGCTGGCAAGAGCGCGGACGGTCGCCTCGAGGGCCTGCGCCGCCTGCTCGAGCTCGACGAGGAGCCGGCGCTCCGCCGTGCGGTCGTGCCGTACGCGGGACAGGATTGCGCTCTTGCTGCGCCGCTCCCGATCGAGGGAGCCAACCAGGCCCGTGAGCCGTGTCGTCGCCTCTTCGCGCTCGGCGACCAGCGACCGCGCCTCGCTCTCGAAGGCGGTCAGCCGATCGCGCTCGCCGGAAAACCGGGCGACGAGATCGGCGTCGTGGCGCACCAGCATCCGAAGCGCCCCCGCCCGGGCCATCAGCTCCGGGAGCGAGTGCGCTGCGAACAACACGCGCACGGGCCCGATCTCGCCGCCGCGATAGAGCGCGACCGCCCGCGCGGCGAGCGCGCGCTGGGTTCGCGCGAGCTCGGTCTGCGCCTGCTCGAGCCGGGGCCGCACGCCTTCGAGTCGCGTCCGCGCGTCCCCGACGTCCCGGCGCGCCTTGTCCCGCGCGCGCGTCACCTCGTTCAGCCGTTGATCGACCTCCTCGAGCTCGTCGAGAATCGCACGCTCGGAGGCCTCGTGGCCGGTCACCCGCTCACGGCTCTTCTCGATCTTCTCGCGCAGCCCCTCGAGCTCGCCCTCGCGGTCGGCGGCCGCCGCCGGAGCGACCGCGCTGAGGGTGCCCCCGAGCGCGAGCACACACAGTCCCACGAGCCCGATCGCCGCCAGGGCGCCGCGCCGGCGCGGCAGCCGACGTCGCCTCCGGGTCGCCGTTCGGGCCCGACATCCGAGCGGCGCCGGCAGGCTCACGACGTGCTCCGCCAACCGACCATCGCCGTGATCGAGCCGAGCAGGCCGAGCAGCGCCCCCGCCCCGACCAACAGGCAGGCCTGGGCCTTCGTGAAGAATCCGAGCTCGGCGCGGCCGAGCACGAGCTCGAGACCGTATTGGAGCTGGGGCAGCAGCAGCTCGTAGGTCCCGAAGAGAAGTGCCAGGGCGAGCAGACCGCCGAGCAGCCCCTGGATCGTGCCCTCGAGCAGGAACGGCACGCGCACGAAGGTCCTGCTTGCTCCGACCAGCGCGAGGATGTCGAGCTCGTCGCGCCGGGCGTAGACGGCGAGGCGGATCGTGTTCGCGACGATCAGGAGCGCCGCGAGCCCGAGCACGCAGCCGAGCCCGAGCGCGAGCCCGCGCACCAGGGCGATCGCCCGCCCGTAGCCCTCGATCCAGTCCTGGCCGTGGGCGAGCTCGTCGATCCCGGGGAGCGTCGCGAGCGTCGCTTCGAGGGCCTCGATCGAGGATTTCGTGCGGGCGGCGGGGGCGAGCGTCAGCTCGAGGGAGGGCGGCAGCGGATTCTCGGCGAGGCCTTCGAGAAGCTCGGCGCTGCCGGCGATCCGCTCGAATCGCACGAGCGCTTCTTCGCGCGTGACGAGCTCCACCTCGAGCACGCCGGGCTCTTCCCCGGCGCGCTCTGCGAGCTCGCGCTGGCGAGCCTCGCTCAGGCCTCCCTCGAGATAGGCCGTCAGCTTGAGCTCGCCGCCGAACTCGGCGAGCAGGCTCGCCATGTTGCCGACGAGCAGCCAGGCGCTCCCGATCAGGACCAGCACGACGGCGATCGTCAGCACCGCGAGAAGACTCGTCGTGCTCGCCTGGCGGATCCCGCGCGCAGCGTTCGCGAAGGCGATCCCGATCAGGATCAGGCCCCGGTTCACGCGCCCACCCCCCGCTCGACGCCCGCGGTCGCCGGGATGTCCTCGGCGATCCGGCCGCCTTCGAGGCGGAGCACGCGCTTGCCGTAGCGCTCGATCAACGAGTGGTCGTGGGTCGCGACGATCACCGTCGTCCCGCGCGTCGACGCCGAGGCGATCAGATCCATAATCCCGAGTGTGAGCTCCGGATCGAGATTACCCGTCGGCTCGTCGGCCAGCAGGATCTCGGGCTCGTTCACGAGAGCCCGCGCGAGGGCGACGCGCTGTTGCTCGCCCCCGGAGAGCGAGCGCGGATGATGGAAGCGGCGGTGCTGCAGGCCGACGGATTTGAGCAGCTGGAAGACGCGCGTGCGTGCCTCGCGGCGCGGAGTGCCGACGACGTCGAGGGCGAGCCGGACGTTCTCCTCGACGGTCCGTTCGTCGAGCAGCTTGAAATCCTGGAAGACGACGCCGACCCTTCGCCGCAGCGCCGGGACCCCACCCGCCCCGAGCCGCGCGACGTTGCGCCCGAGCACCACGATCTGCCCCTCGCTCGGCCGCTCCGCCGCGAAGATCAGCTCGAGCAGCGTCGTCTTGCCCGCGCCAGAGGAGCCGGTCAGGAAGACGAACTCGCCGCGGCGGATCTCGAGAGAAACATCCTGCAACGCGAACTGGCCGGCCATATAGGACTTGGAGACGTGGTACATGCGCACCGGCGACTCGCCGGGCGCGCTCGTCATGCGCCGCCTCATCGAATGCGCGGGCCGGCCGGATTCATGGTTTCGGCTGCCGCTTTCGCTTGCGGGCGTTCTCGACGAGATAGTCGAGCACGACCTCGTCGAGCGGCTTCTCGGATACGACCCGGTCCCCGAAGACCCGTGCGAGTCCCGAGGTCGTCTCGCGCGACGTCGGGACGATCGCCGTCCGCTCCGCCGTACCGCGGGCCGCGACGACCGGCGTCGTCGACGCGCTCGACGCAGGCGCGGCGGGGGCACGACGGGCGATCCCCGGCGTGCGGTCGGTAGAGCCGCCTCTTCCGTGCTCACTGTGAGAGGCGGTCTCGGAGGGGGAACCGGTCGCGGGCTCGGCGCCGTTGCCGCTGCGGAGGATCTCTTGCCCGAGCCGCTCGCCGATCGCACGGTCGAACTCGCCGCGAGAGAGCTGCTTCAGCATCGATTTATGCTGCGTCTCCATCAACTTTCGCACCGCCGTCTCGAGCTCCGACTCGACCAGCAGCGCCGAGTAGTCGCTCTTCAGCGAAGCGATGATGTTGCCGCCGTGGAAGATGTGCGTGATGACGTGGGGGTTCGCGCGTCCCGAGTCCTCGGTCTGCACGTGGAAGACGACTTCCCGGTACCGAAAATTGGTGTTGAAGCCCAGCTGCATCGCGCGCCCGATGTCCCCCGAAGATCCGTCGCACGGTCGCTCGCGAACGAGTCGGCGAACCATACCATGCGAGCCAGGTTGTCTCGTTGGGTGAGCAAGGGGCGCGACACGCCGATCGGCGTCCGAGGGCGAAGCGCCCAGGGCTCGACCCGCTCTCTCTATCGGGAGCCGTGCGTCGCAGCTCAACCGGCGACATCGGAATCGAAGAGATGACCTGAGGGACATCACCCGCACGCGAAGCGCGAGCTCGAGCGCGGAGATGGAGCGAGGCAGCGGGCCGAGCCGTGAGCCGGCCCGGCCCGCTGCGCGAACGATCAGCCGTGAGTCGATCGGACCCGGGCGGCGACGGCGCGGCGCGGACGCTGCACCGAGGCCAGTCCCGAGAGCCCCAGGCCGAGCAACAACGCGCTACCCGGCTCGGGTACGGGGGAGATCGGCGCCGACCCCGGAGTCGGCGTCGTGAGGACGACGAAGTCGGCCGCGTTGTCGTTCGTGTCCAGATCGGCGAATCGGCGGGCGAGACTCGAGCCCGCACTCACACCCGGGGCCGCCATGCCCTCGCCTGCGTTGATTTCGCCGACGACGAAGGTCCCGTAGCCGAGCCCATCGAGGACCGATGCCCCCTGCCGCAGGACGATCGAATCCGGCCCGTTCTGGAAATCGAAATTCGCGAGCAGATCCGCCCCCGCCACGGAGCTCGTGCCGTCGCTCCGGCGATCGGCCACCACGTAGAGCCCCGACCCCCCGATCACCCCGGAGAGCAGGATCGTCGGCCCGACCGCACCGTTCGTTCCGTTGACGCCATCGATCGCGAAGCCCTCGAGCGAGGTCCCCGGCAGGCCGTAGATCTCGACGAAGGACTCCCCGTCGTCTGATCCCACGGCGTCGTAGTAGAGCTCCGAGAGAACGGGCAATGCCTGCGCGCTCCCGCTCGCGAGCGCGGCGAGGGCCGCGGTAGAAACGAAGGCCATGTTCCTGAATTGCATGCTGACTCCTTGATTACGGGTGTTAGTCGATCGAGCGGTCGATGCGACGGGGGTGAATCGGATCGGCGCCCGCGTCTTCGTTCGCGGTGCGCCAGGCGCTGATCCAGCCACCGGTCCAGGCGTCGAGGCCGGAGTCGAGCTCCGCTGCGCGCAGGACCAGCTCGGCCGCCTCGTCCGGGGCGAGCACGCCCGGCCCTCGGGCCAGGCGTGCTCGGATCCGTTGGCGTTCGAAATAGAGTTGGTGGATCTCGTCGGAAACGTCGTCGCGCAGGCTCGTGACCTGACGCAGCTCGCGCGAGAGGTCGACCGCATCGTCGGGATAGGCGATCCCGCCGAGCTCCCAGTCGAGGACGACCGCGGCACCGTATTTCTGCCCTTCGCCGCGATCGCGATCGAAGAGATTGCGTAGATCGCCCGAGATGAAGCTCTGGTCGCGACTGTGCCCGCGGTCCTGGTCCGCATCGAAGCCGCCCCGCAGCTCGAGCGAGGGCCACAGCGCCCGGCGGCGAAGCCCCTGCCAGAGTCCCTCCGCGCGTTCGACCGCGAGACCGATCCGGACCAGCGCCCGACTTCGGATCTCCGCCACCGGAGGATCCGCCGGAAGCAAGATCGCCGTATTCGTCGACGTCGCCGGCTTCGTGGCTGCCTCCGACGCTGTCACAGTCGCTGGCGCAGGCGACGTCGCGTGCGCAGTCGACGTTTCCTCGAAGGGGGTCCCAGGCGGATTCGCTGCGACGACCCACGCGAGCAGATTCGTCCGGCAGAGGGCGAGCGCCCGGGCTGCGTCCGGGAGGGAAGGCGCGTCGAGGAGCTCGACGCATTCCCGCACACCCGCCGGATTGCCCGCCCGCGCGAAGGGCCCGTCGAGGGCGCTCGCGACGAGCAGGCCGCGATCGCTGACGAGCCAGACCCTCCCACTGGCCCCGAGGAAGAATCGCCGGATCAGCGCGCCCGCTGGCAGCACGGGGCGGATCGTTCGCCATCGGGACGCGGTCGGTGCGACGTCCTCCAGGCCCTGCACCGCGATTGCATCCGGGTAGACGAGGTGCAGTCGCGCCTGATCCCGATCGAGAACGAGATCGACCGCGCCCGCCTCGGCGGCCGGCCTGGGCAGGGGCCAGACGATCCGATCGACGACGCGCAGTCCCGCCCCGGTCTCGAGCCCGCGTGTTCGCACGAGGCCCTCGGCCCCGAAGCTCCAGACCTCCGTCAGCCCGGGAGCCGGCACGCGGCGCAGCGCGACGGAGGTCACGGCCTGGCCCGACGAGCCCGAACCGAGCGGTTGGAAGACGCTGCCCGAGGTCGACCAGTAGGCGCCGCTCTCGGTCGCGACGACGAGCGCGCCGTCCAACGACTCGATCCGCGCGATCCAATTCGAACCCTCGCCGTCGCGCAGGGGCCGGCGCTGGGGACGCGCGTCGCGCGCCCAGAAAAAGAGGCCGGCTTCGGTTCCGATCCAGAGTCGACCCGCCGCGCCGAAGGCGAGATCGCGAACGGGCGGCAGCTGCGCCCGTGACCAGCTCCCCTCGCGCCACCAGGACACCCCCGCATCGTCGGCAACGGCGAGTCCGAGCTCCTCGTCGAAGGCCAGCGCGCGAAGCGATTCCCCGCGGCTCGGGAGCGCGTCGACGACCCGCCAATGCGCCCCGCTCTCGACGGGCTGCGCGCCGGCGATCGGCGAGAGCGGCGCGGCCGACGAGTCCGTCGCAGCGAACGCCATGAACGCCATGCCCGCCCCCGCTCCTGTCACCGCGAGCCACGCGACCCGCTGCTTGCGACCGAAACCCGACATCCGACCTCCTGCGATTTCGTCGTGGATCGCAAGGGTCGTGCCGCCGGGAATAGAGCTCCCCGACGGCCCGGAGCGCCTTCTCGCCGCGCTCACGCGGACGCCCGTGAACGGACAGCACCCACCGAGACGTGAACGGGTCGCCTCGGGTGCCACGGCGCCCGGCGCGGGCTGGATCGAGCTGCGTACGTGGGCCTTCGGATTGGCTTGACGGCGCTGGCCGGCTCGCGAAGAATCGCCCGCGATGCTGCTCTCCCTGCCCTCGCTCCCTTCGTTGGTCCGAGCGCTCCGCACACGCCGAGCGGCGGCCCTGCTGTGCGCGGCGCTGTGGCTGACGCTCGCAGCCTGCGCCCGACAGCGACCGGTCGAGATCTCGGCCTCCTCGGTCCAGCGCGACCGCGCCGCCCGCTCCGACCTGTCGGATGCGATCGACGAAGACCACCGCGCCCTCGCCGCCCTCATCGCGGAGGACCGCTTCTCCGAGACCGAGGCGATCTATTGGGATCCCGAGGTCCGCGCGATCGCGCTGCGGCTCATCGAACGAACGCGTGCCCTGCGCGACCTCGCCGACACGGACGTCCTCGCCCCGGGCGCGCCGTGAGCCCGTCGACCCGCTCGGTCGTGGTGCTGGCGGGAGGCGTCGGGGCGGCGCGCTTCCTGCGCGGGGTAGTGCAACGGGTGCCGGCGGAGTCGCTGACCGTCGTCGTCAACACCGGCGACGACCGCAGCTTCTACGGGGTCCACGTCTCCCCCGACCTCGACATCGTGACCTACACCCTCGCCGGCCGGATCGATCCCGCCCGCGGCTACGGCCTCGCGGGGGATCGGTTCGCGCTGATCGAGCGCCTTCAGGCCCTGGGCCACGAGACCTGGTTCCGACTCGGCGATGCCGACTTTGCGAACTGTCTCCACCGCACGCTCCGCCTCGCCGCCGGCGCACGCCTCGACGAGGTCGCCGACGAGCTCCGCCGCGACCACGGTCTCGGCTTTCGCATCCTCCCGATGTCGAACGACCCGTGCCCGACCTTCGTGTCGCTCTCCGACAAGAGGCGCGTGCATTTCGAGGAATACCTCGTTCGCGACGGGGCGCCGTCCGACGTCCTCTCGGTCGATCTCTCCGCCGCGCAGCGCGCCGAGGCCGCACCCGGTGTCGTCCACGCGATCGCCCGCGCCGACGTGATCCTCGTCGCGCCCTCGAATCCGATCGTCTCGATCGGACCGATCTGCGCGGTGCCGGAGATCCGACGGGCCCTCGACGACGCGACGTGTCCGATCGTCGCCGTGTCCCCGATCGTCGGCGGCCTGCCCATCAAGGGTCCCGCCCACGCCCTCATGCGCGCGTGCGACGTCGAGGTCTCGGCGACCGGCGTCGCCCGCCTCTACCGCGACTGGATCGACGGCTTCGTCTTCGACTCCCGCGATGCCGCAGCGCGTGCGGAGATCGAAGGGCTCGGCCTCGAGGTCGCGATCCTCGACACGTTGATGGTCGACGCGGAGGCCTCGCGCCGGGTCGCCGAAGCCGCGCTCGCGCTCGCCGAGCGGCTTCGATGACGATCGCGCTGATTCCGGTGAAACGGCTCGAAGAGAGCAAGTCGCGGCTGCTGCCGGAGCTCGCCGACGCCGCGCGTCAGGCGCTCACGCTCGCGATGCTCGAGGACCTGATCGAGGCCCTGCTCGCGGCGGGCTGCATCGACCGCATCGCCGTCACGACGCCCGATCCCCAGGTCGCGAGCCGCGCGCGAGCCGCCGGGGCCGAGGTGCTGATCCGCCCCGAGCCCGGCCTGAACGCCGCGCTGGCCGACGCCGCGGAGCGAATCGGCCTCGCGTCCAGCGAGGCGCTGCTCGTCGTGCTAGGCGACGTCGCCGGCGCACTGCCCGCCGATTTCCGCCGTCTCGTCGCCCTCGCTGGCAAGCAAGAGAAAGGCGTCTGGCTCGCCCCTTCCTCAGACGGGGGAACTTCGGCGCTCCTGCTGCGACCGGCGCGCGCGATCCCCTTCCGCTTCGGCCCCGCCAGCCATGCGCGTCACCGCCAGGCCGCGATCGACGCTGGCGTTGCCTATCACGAGGTCGCGCTTCCCTCGCTGGCGATCGACCTCGATCAGCCCGAGGATCTGGCGGCCTTTCTCGCGACGTCGGGCGGTGGTGCCCGAACCCGCGCCCTGCTCGAGCCCCTGCGCACCGCGAAAATCCTGGAAAAAAGAAACACGCCGTGACGAATCGACCCTCGACCCTGCGACTGATCCCCCTGCACGGCATTCCGGAGGTCATGCCCGGGAGCGACCTCGCGACCCTCATCCGCGATGCGGCGCGGGCCGCGGGCGAGACGCTCGCGAACCGGATCGTCGTCGTGTGTCAGAAGATCGTCTCGAAGGCGGAGGGGCGGCTCGTCGACCTCGCCGGCGTCGAGCCCTCGGCCCTCGCGCGGGAGATCGGCGCCGAGCACGGCCGCGACCCGCGCCAGGTCGAGGTCGTGCTGCGAGAGAGTCGGCGCATCGTGCGCCGCGGCCGCGGGGTCCTCATCACGGAGACGCATCACGGCTTCGTATGCGCGAATTCGGGCGTCGATCTCTCGAACGCGCCGGGACCCGACGTCGCCGTGTTGTTGCCCGTCGACCCCGACGCCTCCGCCCGCGCGCTCTCCCAGGCGCTGGGAACGCCCGGGGCCCCGACGCCCGTCGTCATCAGCGACACCTTCGGACGCCCATGGCGCGAGGGGCTCGTCGACGTCGCGCTCGGCGCGGCCGGACTCGCCCCGATCCGGGACGACCGGGGCACCCTCGACCGGGCGGGCCGCGAGCTCCAGGTCACCCAGCCCGCGACCGCCGACCAGCTCGCGGCCGCGGCAGGCTTGCTGATGTGGAAGAGCGCCGGCGTTCCCGTCGTGCTCGTCGACGGCTTTCCGTTCGAGGGCGACGGCAGCGTCCGGGAATCGCTGCTGCGGGATTCGTCGACCGATCTATTTCGTTAGGCCGAGTCGCCGCCGTCGTCGCTCTCGCCACCGCGATGGAGCGGCCCGAACGCGTGATCGAGGCAGACGCGCCAGAGCTCGGCCAGACCCTCGCCGCCCTGGGACGAAGTCGGGATCGGCTTCCCGAAGCCCGGGCCGATCTCCTGCGTGAGCGCGCGAATCCGCTCCTTGCGCTTCATCGGCTTCAGCTTGTCGACCTTCGTCAGCGCGATCCGACCGGGCACGTCCTGCTCTGCGAGCCAGGCGAGCAGCAGGCTCTCGTCCTCGCTCCAGTCCCGGCGCAGGTCCTGGAGCAGGATCGCGAGGCGCAGCGCCTCGCGCTTCGCGAGGAATTCCTCGACCAGTCGCTGCCAGCTGCCGCGCTCCTTGCGCGAGACCTTCGCGAAGCCGTAGCCCGGCAGGTCGACGAACCCGAGTTCGCCCGCGTCGGTCTCGAGCCGGAAGAGCACGAGCTCGCGGGTCTTGCCCGGGGTGCTGCTCGTGCGCGCGAGCTTCTTCCTTCGCGCGAGTGCGTTGAGCAGACTCGACTTGCCCACGTTCGAGCGCCCGAGGAAGGCGATCTCGGGCAGACCGCTCTCCGGGAGCAGGTCGACCCGGGGCGCAGAGGCGATCAATTCGGCAGCGAGGATCTTCATCGGTTGGCCCCCTCGCGCTCGCGCGCCAATCGCTCGAGCACCGGCGCGAGCCGGTTGAGCGCCGTCTCGATCGTCTGGCGGCTCCGTGCATAACAGAAGCGCAGGCGACCCTCCGCCGCGTCTCCGAAATCGATGCCCGGCGTCGTTCCGACATGGGCCTCCTCGAGGAGCTCGAAGGCCAGCGCACGGGAATCTCCGCCGAAGCGACGCGCGTCGGCGAGCACGTAGAAAGCCCCCTGCGGATCGCGGTCGATCCCGAAGCCGAGCCGCCGCAGCCCGGCGACGAGCAGATCGCGGCGCGTCTCGCAGGCGCTCCGCATCGATTCGGCCATCTCGGCCCCCTCGGCGAGGGCGGCGATCCCGGCACGCTGCACGAAGGAGCTCGCCGAGATGAAGAGATTCTGCTGCAACGTCTGCAGGCGTCGCATGGCGTTTGCGGGCGCGACGACCCAGCCCAGCCGGAATCCGGTCATCGCATAACGCTTCGAGAAGCCATCGAGCACGTAGGCTTCGTCGCTGACCTCGAGGGCAGAGGTATTCCGGACGCCGCCGTAGAGCAATCCGTCGTAGATCTCGTCCGAGACGAGCGGCGGCCCGAGTGCCGCGAGCGCCTCCATGACCTCCCGGGGCTGGACCGCCCCCGTCGGATTGGCCGGCGAGCCGACGACGATCGCCCGCGTGCGGGGCGAGAGCGCAGCCCGCACCCGGTCGGGATCGATCCGCCAGCCCGAGGCCGCGTCGGTCGGGACGAAGATCGGCTTCGCCCCCATCACCCGGACGAAGTTCGGGTAGCAGGGGTAGTGGGGCGTCGGGATCACGACCTCGTCCCCGGCCTCGACGAGAAGCGCGAAGACGAGGGTCATCGCGCTCGAAGTACCCTGGGTCACCAGCACACGATCCGCCGGGACCGATCGACCCAGGCGTGCCGCGAGGTTCGCGGCGATCGATTCTCGCAGGGGCCAGAGGCCGCGGCTGTCGGTGTAGCCCGTGTCGTCCGCGGCGAGCGCTGCCTGGCAAGCGCGCACGGCGGCGGCGGGGGGCGCGAACTCGGGCTCCCCGACCTCGAGGTGGGCGATCGAGATGCCTTTTCGCTCGAGCTCGACCGCCCGCTCGAGGATCTCCATCGCGAGGAACGGTGTCAGCGCATCGGTGCGAGAGGCAAAGGGACGCGGGGGGGGCGAAAGCGGGGCTGACATCCGCCCCGGGTAGCCCGGGGGCCCCCCTCCGTCAAGGCAGCCAATCGTCCAAGTCACTGGATTCAAAGCCATTTTTGGGCCCTTCGCCTTTGACACCCCCCACCTCTACGGCTAGTGTGCGGGTCGTAGGAGAGGCCGCAATCCGAGCGCCCACCCTCCCCGCACGACGCGCGCCCCGCCCTCAAACCCTCACCTCTCGATTGCCGTGATGAGGAAGGCTCGATCCATGTCGAAGGGTTTGCAGATCGCTCTCGGTGTCCTCGCCATCGCCGGCCTGCTCGGCTGGTACGGCTATTCACAGCTCGGCCGCGAAGACCTCTCGCTCCAGTACTTCCAGACCCTCGACGAATTCCACCAGAACGCACCGGCGATGGTAGGCCGCACGGCCCGCGTGCACGGCTATGTCGCGCTCTCGTCGATCGAACGCGACGTCGACGGCGGACGCGTCCGTTTCTCGGTCCAGAACACGCCGCCCCACGCCGGCGGGCCGGTCGGGGAGACGCTCTCCGTCGACTACCTGAGCCTCGAGGTCCCCGACCTCTTCAAGGATGGGGCCGAGGTCGTCGTCGAAGGAGCTCTCGAGGCGCGCGCGGGAGAGAACGTCTTCGTCGCCCGCAACGTGATGGCGAAATGCCCCTCTAAATTCCAGGCCCAGACCGCGCCCGCGGACGAAGCGAGCATCGAACTCTAGACTCGAGACTCGAGCTCGCGCTGAGATCGGCGCCGGGCGAGGCCTGACACGGCCGGAGAGACGCATCCGATGGCGGATCTGGGGATCTATTCACTGCGCCTCGCGCTCTTTCTCTGCGCGCTCGGCCTGGGTGTCGGGGTCTACGCCGGCGTGACGCGTCGGGACGAGTGGACGCAGGTTGCGGAGCGCGCGCTGCTCATCGTGTGTGCGGCGACGAGCGTCGCGATGGGAGCGCTCTTCTACGCGCTGGCGACGAACGACTTCTCGATCGCCTACGTCGCCCAACACTCGGCGCGCACGATGCCGCTCCATTACCGCCTCGGCGCGCTCTGGGGCGGACAGGCGGGCTCGCTGCTCTTGTGGGGCTGGATGCTGACCGTGTACGGCGCGGTCGCGGTCGTCGGCAATCGCAGCCAGAATCGCCGCCTGATGCCGTGGGTCTGCGTGGCGCTGCTCGCGAACGTGGGCTTCTTCCTGATTCTCAATAATTTCGTATCGCTGCCGTTCGAGGCGCGTCCGCTCTCCGAGGGGCATTCCGACGGCATCGGTCTCAATCCGCTGCTGCAGCACCCCGTGATGATGATCCACCCGGTCATGCTCTACACGGGCTTCACCGGCTTCGCGCTGCCCTTCTCCTTCGCCTTCGCCGCGCTCGTGACCGGCGAGCTCGGCACGACCTGGTTCCGCACGACCCGCCGCTGGACGCTTTTCGCCTGGAGCGTGCTCTCGGTCGGCATCATGCTCGGCGGACGCTGGGCCTACGAAGTCCTCGGCTGGGGCGGCTACTGGGCCTGGGATCCGGTCGAGAACGCGTCGCTGATGCCCTGGATCGCCGGAACCGCGTACATCCATTCCGTCATGATCCAGGAGAAGCGCGACATGCTGCGCACCTGGAACATCGTGCTGATCGGCCTGACCTACGGCCTCTGTCTCTTCGGGACCTTCCTGACCCGCAGCGGCATCGTGCAGTCCGTCCACGCCTTCACGAACTCCGACAGCTTCGGCCGCATCTTCGCGGCCTACGTGATCCTGATGTTGTCCGGCTACGTCATCGCGTTGCTGTTCCGGCTGCGCTCGCTCCGGAGCCCGAACAAGCTCGAGAGCGTGCTGTCCCGCGAGGCGGCATTCATCATCAACAACTGGATCTTCATGGCGCTGCTCTTCGTGGTCTTCGTCGGGACGATGTTCCCGGTCTTCACGGAGATGGCGGGCGGCGTGCGCCGGATCCTCGGGCCGCCCTATTTCAACACCTTCGCGGGCCTGCTCGCGCTCTTCCTGCTCGTACTGACCGGTGTCGGTCCGCTGATCGCCTGGCGCCAGGCGAGCTTCGCGAGCCTGCGGCGTCAATTCGTCGTACCGGCGTGTGTCGGCCTCGTCGTCACGGCCGGCATCCTGCTCCGATTCGGCACGGCCCCGGGCTACTGGGCGATCGCGTGCTGGGGCCTCGCGGGCTTCGTGTTGACGACCGTCGGGCAGGAGTACGGCCGGGCGATCGGTGCGCGCATGCGCCGCCTCGACGAGAGCGCGTTCACGGCGCTCACGACGTTGCTGCAGCGCAACCAGCGCCGGTACGGCGGCTACATCGTGCACGCCGGCGTCGTGGTGCTCCTGCTGGGGGTCTCGGGGGCTGCGTTCAACGAAGAGAAGATCGTGAACGTCCGGCCCGGCGACTGGGCAGAGCTCGCCGATTTCCGCTTCCACTTCCTGACCGCGGATGCGATTCCCGCCCAGCACTACGGCGGCGCGAAGGCGCGGCTCGCGCTGTTTCGCGGCGAAGACCCGCTAGCGGTCATGACGCCGGAGAAGCGTTTTTACTGGCTCGAGCAGCAGCCGAACTCGATCCCCTCGATCTACTCGAGCTGGCGCGAGGATCTCTACGTGATCCTGACGGCGCTCGAGCCCGACGGATCCGCGACGCTGAAGATCTACCACAACCCGCTCGTGAACTGGGGCTGGGCGGGAGGCGGGATCTTCGTCGTGGGCTGCTTGATCGTGCTCTGGCCGCATCCCGAGCGAGCGGCGACGCGGGCCGGCGGGACGCCCGCATGAGCGCAAGCCTCGCGCCGTCCCCGACGACCTTGCGGACTTCGATTCGTAGGCGACTCATGACCCTCCTCTGCGCCGCGCCATTGCTGTTTCCGGCGCTCGCGCAGCTCGCGCTCCCCGCCCCCGCGCGCGCTCAACACTCGGGCGACCCGGGCACCGCTCCGCCGCCGCCCGCCGGCGACGGAACGATCACGGTCCAGATCGTGAATCCCGACGCGCCCCAGGACGTCGCGCGCGTGCCGATCGCGCTCTACTCCCTCGGCAGCGACGGCGTGCCGGGCTTCACCAACGGCGAGACCGATGCCGCGGGACGCCTCGAATTCAAGAGCATCTCGAGCGATCCCGGCATTGTCTATCTCGTCGGCGCCCGCTACCGGGAGATCCCCTTCGGCGAGCGAACGACCTTCGAGGCGGGCAAGCAGACGGCGACCGTCGAGATCCAGGTCTCGGTTCCGACCGATCGGATCGAAGGCGTGCGCATCGAGGAGCTTCGCCTGCGGCTCGACTGGATGGGCGACCACGTGCTGGTTCGAGAGATCGTGCGGCTCGTGAATCCGGGGAGCCGGGTGATCCAGCTTCCGACGGCGGCTGCGGGGGCCGGCAAGCCCGCGCGGGCGATCGTGACGCGGCCCCTCGCGTCGGACGCGCGGGATTTCGAGCTCGGAGCGACCTCGATGGCCGAGGGGATTGTCCTCGAGGACGGCGTCGTGCGTTATTTCGGTCCGCTCTATCCGGGCGACCAGGGCATCGAGTACCAGTACAGCCTTCCGATCCCGAAGGCGGGCGAGCGCCTGCGTGTGCCGTTCGAGCTGGGGCAGGCCGCGGCCCGTGTCGTCGCCGTGGCCGGCACCGCCGGCATGGAGATCCGCGGTCCGGGTCTCATCGCGTCGAGCGAGGTCCAATCCGACTCGGGCAAGCCCCTCTCAGCCTGGGCGCGGGCGGGCCTCGGCGCCCGGGAGGGCGGTGTGCTCGAGGTCGTTCTGCCCGCTACACGCCAGGGGCTCGACCTCGTCTCGATCCCGCGCGCCGATGTCTGGCTCGACCTCGACGACACCCGACTGACGGCCACCGCCGACATCCAGCTCGAGGTCGCCCCCGGCCCGCCCGTCGCCGGCACGCCCGAAGAGCCGCTGCTCACGGTCACCCTGCCCAAAGGCGCAACGCTGACTGGCGTCGCCCCCGAAGCCGAGGCCCTGGGTCTGATTCCTCGAGACCACGGCGGCTTCGACCTGATCGGCCCGGTCGGCGAAGGCGTCACGAATCTCGGCTACGCCTACCGCCTCGACGCCCGACCCGAAGGCCTTGAGATCGACATGCGTTTCTCGCGCACGGTGTCGACCCTGAACGTGTTGATCGCCGACACCGGCCTCGCCCTCGACAGCAGTCGCCTCCATCGTCTTCGCCCCTTCCGCTCCGGAACCCGCAACTACCTACACCGGGAAGCCTTCAACGTCGCGCCCGACGAGACCGTCGATCTGCGCCTGGCACCGCTTCGCGCGCACGGAGTCCCGCGCGAAGCCGGACTGGCCTTTGCCTTCGCCGCCATCGCTGGCACGGCAGCCTTCCTCGCGGTCCCGCTCACGAAGCGCGCACGCGGCGCCGTGGAGAGCCCCGACGACGGTCGCGAAAGCCTGCGCGCCGAGCGCGAGGCGACCTACGCCGCGATCGCCGACCTCGATCACGACTTCGAGACCGGCAAGCTCGAGGGCGCCGACTACACCGCCGTGCGTGCATCGCTGCGCGACCGCGCCATCGAGCTGCTGCGCGCCGAGCAGTCGGGTAGCGAGCCGGCCCTGCCCGGAGCCGCCGAAGCTCGAGACGCGATTTCGTCGCCCGCCTCTTTCGCTGCCGCGGGCTTCTGTCCGAGCTGTGGCGCCGCGCGCCAGGCCGAGTGGCGCTTCTGCGCGAGCTGCGGGAGCACGCTCCCCGAGCCGAAGGCGCCCGGCGCGTGAGTCCGCTGCGGCTCTCGGGCGCCGGGGTCGAGAAACGCTTCGGCCGGGTCACCGCCCTCCACGGAATCGATTTCGAGATCGCGCCGGGGGAATCGGTCGCGATCCTCGGCGCGAACGGCGCCGGTAAGAGCACCTGGCTCCGCATCCTGGCCGGCGTCGCGAAGCCCTCGGGCGGTCGTTTCAGCGCCGAGACGACGGAGGGCGCAGGCCCCGCGGCTCCCCTCTCGCGCGATCGCTTGCGGGGTCGCGTCGGCTACGTCGGACACGCCACGCTGCTCTACGCCGAGCTCACCGCCCGCGAGAATCTCGTCTTCGCCGCGCGCCTCCACGGCCGCGCCCCTTCGCGAGCCGAGCAGGACGCGATCTTCTCCGAGCTCGGACTCGAGGAGTTCGCCGAGCGCCGCGTCGCCGCCCTGTCCCGGGGCACCGCGCAGCGCGTCTCGATCGCTCGCGGCCTCGTCCACGACCCCGACCTGCTGCTGCTCGACGAGCCCTTCACCGGTCTCGACGAGATCTCGGCCGAGCGCCTGTCGCACCAGCTCGCGCGGCTGCGTGAGGGCGGCCGCGCTCTCGTCGTCGTGACCCACGATCCCCAGCGCGCGGTCGAGCTCTCCGATCGGGCGCTCCTGCTCCACCGGGGCCGGATCCGCGCCGCGGCCCGCCGGAGCGACGGGACGTCCTTCGAGGCCGCCGCCCTGCGCGAGAGCCTGCTGCGCCTTGCCCGCGAAGACCGGGCTGAGGAGCGGCCGTGAACGTCGCGTGGGCGCTGCTCTGGAAAGATCTGCTTTGCGAGTGGCGCTCGCGGGATCGCGTCGTCGCGATGATCGTCTTCTCGATCCTGGTCGTCGTCGTCTTTCAATTCGCCTGGCCCGAGATCGACCCGACACAGACCCAGGCGCTCGCCCCTGGCGTGCTCTGGGTCATCTATCTCTTCACCGCCCTGCTCGGCCTCGGGCGAACCTTCGCGGCCGAGCTCGAGAACGACGCGATGACCGCCCTCGCCCTCGCACCGGGCACGCGCGGCTGGATCTTCGCGGGCAAGGCGACGGCGACCTTCGTGCTGATCGGCGCGGTACAGGCGCTGACCGCCTTCATCTTCGCTCTGCTCTTTCGACTCGATTGGCTGGCGTATGTCGGCCCGCTCGCTCTCGTCGTCGCGCTGGCCGACGTCGCGATCTGCAGCGTCGGGACGCTGTTCTCGGCCATGTCCGTACGGAGCCGGTTTCGCGAGGTGCTGCTGCCGATCCTGTTGATCCCGAGCTTGATTCCCGTGCTCGCGGCGGCGGTGCAGGCGACGGCGACGAGCTTGCGCGGCGAGGCTCTCTCGCTCGCGGCGTTGCAGCCGTTGATCGTCATGGCCGGAATCTACGGGATCCTGGGCTTCCTCCTCTTCGACCCGGTCCTCGACGACTGAGTCCGGCTGCGGCGCAAAGAGCAATGTAACGTCGGGCCATGCATGCGGCGGAGATCGCCGCGGAGCGGTCGAACGGCGCCGAGGAGTCGTACGGACGAGCCCGATCGGAGTGTGACGAGATGACGAGGACCCGCAGTGCTGCGTCGGTTGATCCGGCCCGAAGAGCGACGAGCGCATTCGGTTGGGTTCTCTGCGCGCTGATGCCGGTCTACGCGGCCTCGGTCTACCGGGCGCCGATCGACTCGGTGCAGGGTGTGATGCAGAAGATTCTCTATGTCCATCCGCCGCTCGCGTACGGCGCCTACCTCGGCTTCGTCGTGACGGCGATCGCGGGCGGGGTCTTTCTCTGGCGGGGTCGCGAGCGTGACGACCAGCTCGCCGTCGCCGCGGCCGAGGTCGGCACGCTCTTCTGCACCCTGATGCTCGTCACCGGTCCGATCTGGGCGCGGGGGGCGTGGGGGCCTGGCAACTGGTGGGTCTGGGACGCACGCCTGACGCTGACCCTGCTGCTCTGGTTCGTGTACCTCGCGTATCTGCTCCTGCGCAGCTTCACGGACGGCGACGAGCGCACTGCCCGCTTCGCATCGATCTACGGGATCGTCGGGGTCGTCTTGATCCCGCTCAATTACTGGATCATCGACCTGGTGGGGGGGCGTGCCCAACACCCGCAGAACATCGAGCGGGGAAGTCTCGGCGAGGGGATGGGACTTCCATTCCTGCTCGGCAACCTGACGTTCTTCTTTGCCTTCGTCTATCTGCTGCTGCTGCGCTGGCGGACGGCGATGCTTCGATCCTGCGAGGACCGTCCCTGAAGCGCGCTGGCGCCCGGAACCCCGATCGCCGTTGACAACGCCCTCCCTCGCGCACTACAAAACGAGTTGAAGGGTTTCATCGAGCCCGGTCTTCGTCGGATCCCCGCCTCACGGTCAGTCCCCGGATCGTCGTCCCCGCTCCGACCGCGCGGTCATCCCCGTCGATCTCCGAGCGTCCCCCCATCGGGAAGCCATCGTCCACCGCATCCGTCGCGACTCGCCGTGCCCATGCGCGCAATTGCGGACCTGACGCGTCGGCGGAAGTCTTCTTCCCATCTTGGGTGGATCGGCGTGGTGAACCGGTGACGTCATGCACGATTCCGAGAGGATGCCGCCAGCATGCCGCCAAGATGCCGGCTCGAGCCGGTCAGGCACGAGGTACGAGAGGAATCGATGAGGAATCGTAAGGGCAGGATGGCCGCATGGGCTGGGCAGTCAGTCCGCGGAACCGACCCGATCTGGATCCTGCTGGCTCGCAGCCCCGCGAGAGTGCTCCTGGCACGTGACTTGCTCTAGTTACGGGCACGAGTACGAGCCATCGGGCCCGCGAGGCAGTGACCGGGGAGTGATGGAAGGCCGAGTTGACAGTCGAGGGTCGACCGTCACAGCATCCGGTGAACCGAAGGCAAGTCCGAGACCAGGCAGGGATCCGCTCCGATCAACGGATCGGACCCGGCCATCAGGGAGGCATCCGACAGGGATGGCCAGCATGAAGCGCGGCGTTGGATATTGCGAGAACACGGACTGCGAGGACTACGCCAAGGGCGTCTTCCTCCTGAACCACGGCGACACCTTCTACTGCCCGCGCTGCCGTCAGCTCGGGAAGGTCGAGAAGGAACGCGGCTTCTACACCGGCAACTCGGACATCTTCAAAGAGGTCCGGGTCGAGTACAACTTCGATCCGATCAACGGCGTCTACCGCGAGATCGCGATCGTCCGGGACGAGAGCCTCTGGGGGCGCAACAACGTCTACACGTTGCAGTCGCCCCTGATCAAGACCGAGAAGCGCGCGCTCAAGGTCGCCGAGGCCATCCTCGCGAACCTGAACCGCTACCGCGGGCTGCTCAACGGCGACGACATCCCGCGCACGACCGAGATCATCCTCTCGTTCGACGACCCCTTCGAGGAGTTCTCGCGCAAGCTGCAGCAGCTCTCGAAGGAGTGGGAAGCCTCCGGGCTGCGCGAGCAGCGGCGCTAGTCGACGTTCTTTCCTTTCTCTGATCCTCGAGTGATGAGAAAAACCAGGAAGCCCGGCTCCTCACGGAGTCGGGCTTTTTGGCGTCTGGCGTCTCGTGTCGGGAACCGGGCTCAGTCGTAATGCCGCATCGACTCGATCAGGGTCCGGCCCGAGAAGAGGCGCAAAGTGACGCCCGCGCGGCCGCCGTAGACCAGGCGTTGGTCGCCCCGCAGCGGAGACTCCTTGTACTCGGAGGTGCCGGCCGAGCCGGCAGCGAAGATCTCGACCGTGGCGGGGCCGATCGCGAGGGGAAGGCGCCAGTGGAGCCCGAGGCTCCCGGTCCGGTCGTCTTCCGAGAAGAACTCCTCCTCGACCCTCTGCCAGGTCCCCGTGAAGACGACGGCCACGTCGGGCGAGGCGAACCAGCGGGCCCCGCCATTCACTTGATAGACGTCTGCATCGACGTCGAAGGGCTGGCCATCGCCCTCGACCTCCCGATGGCGGAACTCGAAGCGCGTGAACCAGTCGAGGGATCCCGAGCCGAGGTCGGGGAAGAAGATCTGGAGGTCGGCGCTCCCGGTCAGCTGGTTCGCCGCGACACCCGACTCGCCCTCCAGGCGATCGAAGCCCGCGCCGAAGGCCAGCGATCCCAGGCCGGGATCCCGGGCGAAGAGCTCGACCAGGGCGCCGTAAGCGTCGAGGTCCGCGCTGCCGGGAACGAGGGCGTCGAGGCTTCGGCGGGCTTCGGTCCGGCTGCCGCGGACGGTGGCCCGCAGGCCGGTGAAGGCGACGAGGGGGACGGTGCCGACGAGGTGGCCGGAGAACGCGTGGCCATCGACGTCGTCGAGCTCGAGGGTGGTCGTCGAGACGGGCCCGACGAAGAGAGTGCTGGTGTCGTCGACGTGGCTGAAGTCGTAGGCGAAGCCCAGCCGGAGATTGGGGGCTGCGACGGCGACCGGACGGATCGAGCGGGCGGCCTCGCCCCAGCCCGGATCCGTCGCGCTTGCGTCGGAATGGTCGTGGTCCGGGGAGCCGGAGTCGGCGCATGCCGGCTGAGGCAGGCTGCCCCCGGCCAGGACGCCCAACGCGGCGCCCAGGACGAGGTCCCGGAATCGATGCGCGGGGCGCGGGCGGACGGATTGCAGCAAGGTCGCAAGGGCACAGAACATGCGGGCGTCTTCGGTCGAACCCGAGGCTCGATGAAGGGGGCTCGCGAGCTCCGAGCCCTCACTCGACCGTCAGGATGCTCTCCACCATCCGGGTCTGGCCCGACGCGGTCGTGACCTGGAGCCGGATCAGCCAATCCCCGACCTGGCCGACGGTGACGGGTCCGGGGTTCTGTTGGGTGGACACCCCCCAGCCCCCGAAATCCCAGCTCCAGCCGACGATCGGGTCGCTGGGATCGAAGCTCGACCGGTCCTCGAAGTGGAGCGTCGCCGGCGCAGTGAACGGCGCGGTCTCGAGGGTCGCGAAGGCAGCGACCGGGCCACCGACGACGGTGACGCTGAGGGTCGCCTCCGATTCCTGGTCGGCCCGCGCGACGCGCAGGGTCACGTCGTAGACGCCCGGCGCCGGGAAGCGGTAGGTCGGGCTCTGGTCCCGGGAGCCCGAGGCGGCGGGCGGAGTCGCCAGGCGGCCCGTCCCGAAATCCCAGCGCCAGCTGGTCGGGGCTTCGCAGCCCGTCGTGCCCGGAGAGAGGCAGCTCTCGTCGCTGAAGACGACGTCTTCGCCCGCGACGATGGGATCCATGTCGAGGGCGAACCCGGCGGTCTGCGCGACGGCGGCGGGAGCGGAGAAGCGGACGTGATCGACGTAGGCGCGCGGGCTGCGGAATGCGTTGACCGCATTGGTCAGACGGATCGTGAGCGTGAAGCGCGAATCGGGGGTCGAAGACGGAAAGGCCTGCGCGAGATCGATCGCGGCCGTACGGACCGGCGTCTGCCGCATCGTGCTGCCGTCGCGCGTCGGGTAGCGGGACGAGACGCCGGCGTAGGCCGAGGCAACCTCGGCGCGTGCGCTGGGAATCTCGACCGTCGTCGAGCCATCGCTGACGGTCGCCGTGACCGCATCCATCACGCTCGACGCAGGCGGCTCGGCGAAGAGCAGCGCGTAGTCGAATTCGAGGACGGTATTCGAGACGGGCCGCAGGAATTCCTGCGCGATGCCGTTCGTGACGTTCGCCGCGGCGGTGGCCCCGTTCGTGCCGAGTCCGTCGAGCACGGCCCATTTGTTGCCGTCGCTGGGCATCGCTCCGTCGCTTCCGCCCGCGGTGCGGGAGAGCGCGCGGTGGATCGCCGGCTCGAGCTCGTCGGCCGGCCGCAGAGGCGTCCAGACGCCGGCGATCGCGCCGTTCACGGCCTGGGCCTCGAAGCTTGCGTCGAGGATCAAGACTCGCACCGCGTCCGCTCGGGTCCGCGTCGACGTGACGGCGGCACCGCCCGGCGCCGCGGCCGGGCCGGTCACGCTGAGGCTGACGTCGTAGCTGCCGATCTCAGCGTAGACGTGGGTCGGGCTCGCGGCGTTGCACGTCGGCACTCCGCCCGGAACCGCCGGGGCCGGGTAGGTGCACCGGCTGCCGTCGCCAAAATCCCAGTTCCAGCGCGAAATCGAGCCCGTCGAGCGATCTTCGAGAACGACCGACATGGGCCCGGATCCCTCGGCCGGCGTCGGCTCGAACTCCGCGGTCGCCGGGCCGTAGCCGACGACGTAATCGATCTCGGTCATGCCCACCATGCCGGTGACGAGCTCGCCGAAGACGAGAGCGATGCGGTAGGTGCCGGGCTGCCGGAAGGTGTAGACCTCGACCGGCGAGCTCCCGACGACCTGGCCATCGATCATCCAGATCGGGAATCCCCGGAGCCCACCCACCTGGGCGCGAAGCTCGACCTCGACGGGCGCAGCCCCGGTCGCAGGGCTCGTTGCGATCGAGAGCGGAAAGACCTCGATCGCCGCCGTCGCCGTCTCGGAGCCACCGGCGCTCTCTGCGGTCTGGACGATCTCGAATCGTCCCGCCGTCGTGTAGGTGTGGACGGGGCTCTGCTGGGTCGATGTCGCCCCGTCCCCGAAGCTCCAGGCGAGGGAGGTCGCGCCGGTCGACGTATCGCTACACACGACCGGCAGCGGCGCGAAGCCGCGGGTCGGAGCGCAGTCGAATCCCGCCTGGGCCGGCTCCGCGACCGCGATCAACGCGCTCTTTCGAATCCGGCTCTCGCCGCCGGACCCGGTGACCGTGAGCTCGACCGAGTAGACGCCGGGATCGTCGAAGCGGACCCGGGGATTGCGCTCGACGCGAACCCCGGCGGACCCGAAATTCCAGTGGTAGTCGGTGATGTCGCCGGTCGAAGTGTCCGTGAACTGGACCTCGAGTCCGGGGGCGCCTTCCGTTTGATCCTCGGCGAAGCTCGCTGCCGGCGCGCCGATGCCCGCGTCACCCCGGTCGAAATCGTTCTCCGACTGACAAGCGAGGAGCGTGAGCGTCGAAGCGAGAGCGAAGCTCGCGAGAAGCCGTCTTGCCGGCATCCGAAGACCCGAAAAACGAAGCTGCACATCCGTCATCGACGAGCTCCCGGCGACCCACGCAGCGGGTCGCGTCCGCGCCGATCCCCCGAGCAGACGGCGCGCATGCGCTCGTCCGCGACGGCCGGGTCGGCGCTCGTAGGTACAGAGAAGGGCTCGGTTGGCGACGCGCGCGCAGCCGGAAATCGTGGCGCAGCTCCGAGGCAGCTCGCGGCGGACGCGGGCGATTCGACGGCGTTATTTCGGGACCACGGCGGCGCGCCCCGGACCCGGCGGGCCGATGTTATGCACGCGACCTGCACGCGGCAGCGACGCCTGGTCCAGGCGCCATCGCTCTCGACTCAGTCGAGTCCCTGCCAGCGAAGCCCCAGATCGATCCAAAGGCCGGCCAGGATGGCGGCGACGCCCTGCCACTCCTCGACCCGGACCGCAGCAGCCTTTCGATCGAGGGACCGCGCCAGCGGCTCAGCGAACCAGGGCAGGAGCGCTGCGGGCGGCGAGGCGGCAGGGAACCAGCCGAGCTTCGGCGTCTCCTCGGATGGCTGCTCCCGGCCTTCGATCACTAGGCAGCGGTAGACGATGGCGGTATGCGGTCGGAAGCCGCGCCGGACCCAACGGCCCACCTCCGCTTCGGGCAGGACCGTGAGCCCCGTCTCCTCACGCACCTCGCGCACCAGGGCGGACTCGAGGGATTCACCGGGCAGCGGCGTTCCACCCGGCAGCTCCCAGCCGAAGAGCTCGCGGCGGATCGAGAGCAACACCTCCTCGCCGGCCCGACCGTCCCTGGCCTCTGCAGCCCCGGTCGCCGTGCTGATCGCAGCGGGACGCAAGATCGCCGCCTGCACGATGACCAGCGGCGCGGCCTCGCCGAGGCGCGGCGAGACGAGCCCCCACCACGCGGTCTGCGCATGATCGAGGAGCCCGACGAAGAGACGCCCCGTGCGACCGCGCTCCCAGACGGGCTTGCCCCCTCGGCGCGCCGGGACGGACATGACGGGCTCCTAGTCGATGATCTTGTTGAGCGGCATCTCGATGATTCCGCGAGCGCCCGCCTGGTGGAGTCGCGGGAGCAGATCACGCACGAAGGATTCCTGGACGACGACCATGATGTCGACCCAGTCCGGGTCGGCGAGCGGCGAGATCGTCGGCGAAAGGGCATCGGGCAGCAGCGCGATCAGGTCCTTCATCTTCGCCTTGGGCACGTTCATCGAGAGGCCCACGCGCGTCGCGGCGGCGATCGCCCCGCCGAGCAGCATGCGCAGGCGCTCGAGCTTGCCGCGTTTCCAGTCATCCTGGAGGGCGGGGCGGTGGGCGATCAACCGGGGCGTGCTCTCCTGCAGGACGTCGATGACCCGCAGCTGATTCGCCCGCAGGCTCGAGCCCGTCTCGGTCACGTCGACGATCGCGTCGGCCAGCACCGGCGGCTTGACCTCGGTGGCGCCCCAGGAGAATTCGAGCTGGACCGTGACGCCGTGGCGCTCGAAATAGCGCTGCGTCATGCCGATCACCTCGGTCGCGATGCGCTTTCCGGCCAGGTCCTTCGGCGTCCGGAACGGGGAGTCGTCCTTTACGGCGAGCACCCAGCGGACCGGACCGTAATTCGGCCACGGGGCCCGCAGGTCGGCGAGCTCCTCGTACTCGGCCCCGGTCTCGATCGCCCAGTCGAGACCGGTGATCCCGCAGTCGAGCACCCCCTGCCCGACATAACGCGCCATTTCCTGGGGCCGGATCAGGATGCACTCGATCTCCGGGTCGTCGATCGACGGGTAGTAGGAACGTCCCGAGACGCGGATGGCATAGCCCGCCTTGGCGAAGAGCGAGAGCGTCGTCTCCTGCAGGCTCCCCTTCGGCAGCCCGATTCGCAGTCGTTTCCGTTCGTCGCTCATTTCTTGTAGACCTCGGCCGGATCGAAGACCTGAACGCCCACGTCCTCGACGCGACCCCGATCGATGCGCCGGAAGAAGCAATTCCGTTTGCCGGTATGGCAGGCCGCGCCCCCGACCTGCTCGACGCGCAGGACCAGCGCGTCCCCGTCGCAGTCGACATAGAGCGAGAGGAGCTTCTGGACGTTTCCGCTCTCCTCGCCCTTGTGCCAGAGCTTGCCGCGGCTGCGGCTCCAATAGACGACCTCGCCGCACTCGAGGGTCCGGCGAAGCGACTCGGCGTTCATGTACGCCACCATCAGGATCTCGCCGGTCGCATCGTCCTGAGCGATCGCGGTGACGAGACCGCCGCCCTTCTCGAAGTCGACGAGCGCGATCGGATCGGAATGTTCGAGGCTCATCGGGGCTCCAGGGCGGATCGAGCGTACGCGAATGCGACGCGGGACGAGGGTCGAAGAAGGGCGCCGAGGCTACCGGTCTCGCAGCGCAGCCGCCAGAATCGCCGCGATCCCCTCGAGCTCATGCCATTTCTCCCCACGGGCATAGCGAGTGTCCTGACCACCTCGCCGCCCGGTCTGGATGGACTCGGCCAAGAGCACCCCGCGCCCGACCAGCCAGACGAGCCCGTTGTCGAAGGTCACGTCGCTCTGGATCTCGAGCCGGCGCACGCGACCGAGCAGGCGCGCGTTCTCGAAAGCGAGCCGCGCCTCGCGCATGAGCCCGCTGCGCAGCACGCCGTTCGGCGCGCTCTCCATCCACGCGAGCAGGACCCGCACCAACGTCTCATAGGCCTCGACGACACCGCGCGTCTGCTCCGACCAGGTCGCGAGCGGGCGGCGCCCCTCGTCGGTCGCGCGCAGGACGCCGCCCTGCCTCTCGACGAAGCCGTGACTCTCGAAATACTCGAGCACCGCCTCGCCGCGGCTGAGCAAGAGCTCGCGCGAAGCGAAGTACTCGCGGTGGAAGAGGTCTGCCCAGATCTCGAGCGTCTCGGCGATTCGCGAAGCGTCGATGCCCGCGAGCACGGCGCGGGCCAGGATGCTCGGGATCACGAAGAAATGCGCGACCGAATTGCGGTACATGTCGAGCGCGACGCGGCTCTCTTCCTCGAAGAAGACGATCTCGCCGCGGTGATCGAGGCGAGAGCGGATCAGCTCGCTACGCTCGAGGAAGGCGATCGATTCCCGGAAGTCGGGAAGATCGTGCTCGAAGGCCTGCGTGAGCCGGACGCCCTTGAGCCGCAGCAGCTCGACCGACTCGTTCACACCCGCCACGAGCTCGTCCCGCAACATGCCCGTGCGGCTCCCCCCGAGCAGCACGAGGGCAGCCACCGAGGTCGCGTTCGCCACCGTCGCGAGACCGATCCGCTCGACGAGGGAGAGGCCGAGTCCCGAGACGAAATCGCGCTTGCGCGCCTCGAGCTCGGTCCGGACTTCGGGCTCGTCGATCTGCCCGCGCACGAGCGCCTCGAAGGCCTGTCGGTCCCGCCCGAGCGACTGGGCCAGCGAGATCGGCTCGCCGAAGCAGACGTGGACGGACCCGAATCGGCGCTGGAGATACTTCCGGGCGCGGAGCAGGCCGAGCACGCTCTCCTCGGTCTTCTTCCCGCCGCCGAGCTCGTCGACCATGCCCGACTCTTCGACGAGCCGTTCGTAGTTGATCGCGATCGGAACGAAGAAGAGGTCACGACGCCGGCTCTCGAGAAAGGCGTCGACGTCCCAGGAGAGCATTCCGAGGCGAGGAGCGAGGGTCTTGCCGCTGCGCGATCGCCCGCCCTCGATGAAGAACTCCTGGGTCAGTCCCTCGCGCACGAGATAGGTCACGTAGGCGCGAAAGACCTCCTTGTAGAGCGGGTCGTCGAACGAGCGCCGCAGGAAGAAGGCGCCCATGTGGCGAAACAGGAATCCGAAGGGGCCGAAGGCCATGTTCTCGCGGGCCGCGATGTGCGGAGGAACCAGGTAGTTCTGGTAGAAGAGATACGACAGGATCAGGAAGTCGAAGTACGAGCGATGGCTCGGGACGAGCACGATCGGATTGCGTTTGGCGTCCTCGGCGATTTCGGCGAGCCGGTGGACGTCGATCGAGACGAAGAGCCGCCGCAGGATCCCGCCGACCACCGCCGCCCCGAAGGCGAGCCAGGTCGAGCTCATGTTCGCAGAAATCTCGCGGAAGATCGTCTCGACCTCGCGCTCGACCCTCTCCGGCGAGCCCTCCCCCGCCGACGCCCGCAGCTGCATCGCGGCCCGTAATCCCGGATCCGACAGGACCTCGCGAAGTACGCGCCAACGCGGCCGGAGCACAGGCCCCTCGACGACCTTCTCCTCGCGGTAGAGATGGATCAGGATCGCCCGTCGGATCTTGCGTGCGAGGCTCGCGGCCTCGCTCCCGGCATCGCCGCGCACGAAGGCCGCGACGTCGATCGCGTCGCCGACCTTGACCGAGAGACTGCGGTAGGTCAGAACGAAGCGCGCGACCTTCGCGAAGTCGGAGGGGCGGGTCAGCGAGCCGTAGTCGACGCTCAGGAAGCGGTTCTCCGCCCGCGGCCCCTTCGTCCAGAAGAGCGCGAGCGGCACGAGGAACACGTCCGTTTCACCGCCCTTCGCGATCACCGAGCCGACGACCTCGCCGATCAGATCGAGCTCGTCTTGACGCTTCCCGGACTTGCGGCCGCGCAGGAAGGTCTTGAGCAGCTGGGTCCGCAGGAACAGGAACGCGCTTCGGCGCTCGAATACGGTCCGTCGGATCGAGCCGCAATCGTCGCTGTGCTCGGCCTCGCGCGGGCGACCGCGGGCGAGGCGCAGGGCGATCGGAATCATTTCGAAGATCGGTCGGTAGTAGTAGAAACTGATCGCGTTCGCGAAGCTCGAGAGCCGGAGACCGTGGCGGAGGAAGAGGACGTTGAAGAGGAAGTAGTCGAGCCGGCTCGAATAGCGCATCACGTAGATCACGCTGCCGCGCTGCTCGAGCGCCTTCAGGCGATCGACGACTTCGGGCTCGAGGATGAAATGTCCGAAGAAACGCTTCTCGAACCGGCGGAAGACTAAATTGAAGCGCCGGGCCATTGCGGAGCGCAAGGCATGGCGGTCGGGGGCAGAGCCCTCGCCTCCCGCCAGCCCCGAGGCGCGGGCCGTACCGTCTGCCTTTTCATCGGCACTTCCGTCGACGTCACCCCTCGGCATCGCGAGCCAGGGTACCGGTGACGCATGGGTGCGGCAACGCGCGCGACTAATCCGGAAGCAGGATCTGCCCGGCGCTCATCTTCGAGGCGATCTCGGAGGCCGTCCAGAGGCCGCCGTTCTCTTCCTTCTTGATGCCCGGCGCGGTCACCATGCGCATCTCTGCGATCTGACCGCCACCCGCGAGGAAGGTCTTGCCCGTCATCCCCTTCGCGAGATCGCTCGCGAGGAAGACGATCAGCGGCGAAACGAGCTTTGGATCGAGCTTCGCCGCCATCTCATCGCCGCCCATGCCGGGCAGGTCCTCGGTGAGCCGCGTATGGGCCACCGGAGCGAGGATGTGGGCGCGGATGCCGTAGCGCTGGCCTTCGAGGGAGAGGCAGCGCGTGAAGCCGAAGATGCCGGCCTTGGCCGCGCCGTAGTTGCACTGCCCGAAATTGCCGTTCAGCCCGCTCGTCGACGAGGTGTTGATGATGACCCCGCCCTGCCCCCGCTCCTTCATGTGGAGGAAGACCGGTCGCGTCACGCAGTAGGTGCCCTTCAAGTGGACGGCGATCACGGGATCCCACAGATCCTCGGTCGTATTCGCGAAGCTCTTGTCGCGCAGGATGCCGGCGTTGTTGACGAGGATGTCGACCTGGCCGAAGGCAGCGAGCGCGGTCTTCAGGATGTTCTCGCCGCCGGACACGATCGAGACGTTGTCGTAGCTGGCGACGGCTTCGCGGCCCGATGCCTTGATCTGCTCGACGACCCGGTCCGCCATCGAGGATCCACCCGCTCCCGAGCCATCGCGGGCCCCGCCCAGATCGTTGACGACGACGGCCGCTCCTTCCGCTGCGAGGGCCAGCGCGTGCTCGCGACCGAGGCCTCCGCCCGCACCCGTGACGATCGCGACCTTCCCGTCCAACAAGCCCATCTTCGACTCCTCCTGGCGGCGCGCTCGCGCGGCTCGACGACCGAGACCGGACGCTAGCCGACTGGCGTTATGGGAATCAACTTCCGGCTGCCCGTGGTCGACAACCGCGCTGGCGCTTATTCGATGTGTCGTCGAATATTCGACGATTCCGCGCGCAACCGTTGCGCCGTCGATCGGGAAGCGACTCGGAAGCGACGTGGAGGGACGAGATGAGCGACGCCAGCCTCGACGCGCGGATCCTCGACTGGATCGGGACGGTCATCGGCACGAAGATCGAGCGGATCGAGCGCGCGCTGGCGCGACGTGAAGCCTGGGCCGTCGACGTTGCGCAGGCGGGCTCAGGTACCCTCGAGCTCTTCCTCCGCCTCGCGCACGATGGTGACCCGGCCAACAGCGGGGCGGCACTTGCCAAGGAGACTCGCGTCGTGCGCGCACTCGGGGGCACCGGAATTCCCGTCCCCGCTGTCCACGGCGTCCTGTCCGACCCCCACGCCGTCGTATTCGAGCGCGTGCCGGGACGAAGCGATCTGCACACGATGCCCGCACCACAGCAGGACGCCGTATATCGCGACTACCTCGAGATCATGGGCAGACTCCACAACCTCGACCCCGCCCGCCTCGACCTCGGTTTCGAGCCGCCGAGAAACGCCATCGAGTGTGCGATGGCCGAGGTCGACGCCCTGGCGTCGGGGGTCCTCTCGCCCTCGATGGAGCCATCGGCCGCCACGACGCTCTACGACATCGTCGTCGACAACCTGACGAACGACGTGATGACGGCGGACGCGACGAGGAGATCCTGCGAGCGCTCTCGCCCCTCGCCTACCGCGCCGAGGCGATCGCGGCACCGGTCGTGAGCCTGTTCGGCCAGACGCGCCTGCGTCCGGTCGCTTGAGCCGCCTTCGCACCCGCGCATTGATCAAGCAGGCTCTCCTGGACCGTCCCTCAGTGGAACAGAATCGTGCGCAGCTCCGCGAAGGGCTCGAAGCCCAGCTCGCGGTAGAGACAGCACGCGCGCTCGTTGCCCGCCACGACGGCGAGCTGGACGTGGGATGCGCCGGCTGCGAAAGCCTCGGCGATCAGGGCCTCCATGCCCCTGCGCGCATGGCCTCGGCGGCGGGCATCGGGCCAGGTGTAGACGCCCTGGATCAGCCAGCCGTAGCCCCTCCGAACGTCGGCGTAGGCGACGAACACGACACGCCCGTCGACCGTGACGACGCGGGCGCGGCCCAGGCGGCTCGCGACCCAGCGGGCAAAGCCCACCGGGTCGGCCTCGGCGGGATCGGGCCGCTGCTCCTCCCACAGGCTCGCCCGGGCGGCATGGACCAGCTCGTGGAGATCGCTGGCCCGGGCCGGTCGCGCGACACCTGGATGCGACGCCTCGACGGCCGTGTGCGCGCGAGGGGCGAGCCGATAGGCGATCTCGACACGGTCGATGATCGCCTCGCGACCGGCGGCGGCGAGGGACGACCAGAGAGACTCGACCAGCCGCCGCTCGCATTTGAGCAGCCCGCTCGGGACGCGCAGCAGCGCGGGCTGCAGCGCCGCGAGGGCGCCTTCGTCGAGGCCCGCAGAGAGCGCGATGCTCGGCCGCAGCGCGGCGACTCCGATCAGGCCCGCCGCCCCGTAGGCCCCGTAGAGCTGCGGCGGAGGCTCTTCGGCGAACATGCCCGCGCCCAATCGCTCGACCTGATCGATCAGGCTGAGGTTCTCGTCCGGGGCGGCGAGCAGGAGCTCGAGGGCCGCGGGCCGATCCCCGGGCGAAAGTCGCCGTGCCCGCAGACGCCCACCGATCATTGACTACTCCCCTGCGAGAACGACCAGCACGTCTCCCTCTTCGACGGCCTGCCCTTCGCGCACGCGGATCTCGACGACGCGGCCCGCGCCAGGCGACTCGACGGGGATCTCCATCTTCATCGACTCGATCACCAGCAGGACGTCCTCTTCCTCGACCCGCGCGCCCACGGTCGTCTCGATCTTCCAAACGTTGCCCGTGACCTGTGCTTCGACCTCGATGTTCAACTTCGTCTCCCGCTGATGACCGCGCGCAGGGACCGCACGTGGATCACGGATCATGCCCGCCGCCTCCCGGGGCGGCAAGCGCCGCCGCGGGACCGGCCGGACACCCACGCAACCCACGCCGCGCTGCTACGCTGGGCCTCCCTCGGAGGAACCCGTGCTCGAGACCGTGACCCAGGGATTCAAGAACGCCACCGACCGACTTCGCGGCGTTCGCGAGCTCAGCGAAGCCAGCATCGACGAAGCCCTGCGCGACGTGCGCCTGTCGCTGCTCGAGGCCGACGTCGACCTGGCGATCACCCGCTCCTTCCTCGCCCGAGTGAAGGAGCGAAGCCTCGGAGTCAAGGTCGAGACGAAGGTCCGTGACCGCGCCGGCCGCCTGCTGCGTACGACGCCCGGGCAACACTTCATCAAGATCTGCGAGGAAGAGCTCGCCCTGCTGATGGGGCCGGTCGATCCATCGCTGGCGAAGAGCGCCGGACTCGTCTCGGTCCTGCTCGCCGGCCTCCAGGGCGTCGGCAAGACGACCATCGCGGCGAAGCTCGCCGTCCATTTGAAAAAGCAGGGACGCAGGCCGCTGCTGGTCGCCGCCGACGTCTACCGACCCGCCGCCATCGATCAGCTGAAGACGCTCGGCGCGTCGATCGAAGTGCCCGTCCACACCGGCGCGCCAGGCGAGCTCCCGCCTGCGATCTGCGCCGCGGCCTTCGCCCGGGCGAAGCGCGAGGGCTTCGACGCGATCGTGTACGACACCGCCGGTCGGCTCGCCGTCGACGACGACCTGATGGTCGAGCTCGAGCAGATCGTCGCAGCGGTCGCCCCGGCCAACAAGCTGCTCGTCTGCGACGCATTGATGGGGCGCGATGCGGTCAACGTCGCGAGCGCCTTCGCGTCGCGGATCGCCCTCGACGGCGTGATCCTGACCAAGCTCGACGGTGATGCGCGCGGCGGTGCGGCGCTCTCGGTCAAGGCCGTGACGGGCGTTCCGATCAAGTTCCTCGGCACGGGCGAGACCGTCGACCGGCTCGAGGAGTTCCGGCCCGAAGGACTCGCCTCCCGAATTCTCGGGATGGGCGACATCGTCGGCCTGGTCAAGGACTTCGAAGAGGTCATCGACGAGAAGGAGGCCGAGGCCGACGCGGCGCGCCTGCTGAAGGGAAGCTTCGGCCTCGACGACCTGCTGAAGCAGATGCGGATGATCCAGAAGCTGGGTCCGCTGAAGGACGTGTTCAGCAAGCTCCCGGGCATCGGCCAGCTCGCGGGTCAGGTCGACGAGGGCGAGCTCGTCAAGGTCGAGTCGATGATCCAATCGATGACCCGAAGCGAGCGCGCGAAGCCTTCGCTGATCGATAAGAGCCGCGCTCGACGGATCGCGACGGGCAGCGGACACAAGGTCTCGGAGGTCGAGCAGCTCGTCGATCGATTCATGCAGATGCGCCAGCTGATGGGCGCCCTCGGACAGCAGGGCGGGCTCCTGTCGCGGATGGGTGGCGGATTCCCCGGCGCGGGCGGGCCTGCATTCGGAGGCGGTTCGTCGCTGGGCGGGCGGGGCGCGATGCCACCCATGGGCATGGGCTTCGATCCGTCGATGCTCCTCGGCGGCCCGGGACGCGGCGGCGCACCGCGCAAGCCGCAGGACACCAAGGCCAAGAAAAACAAACGAAAGCAGCAGCGCGACTCGCGCAAAAAGCACCGGAAGAAGTAAGCTCGGCCGGCCGATCGGAAGCCCCACGAACTCCCCCCTTCCGTCCCCTCGGCCTGCCCTGCCGAAGAGAGCGACAGCTGCATTTCCGCTCCGATTCCGCTACCCGGCGGCCGATTGGAGGGGTTCAAGAGGGAGTCCATGAAGAGAATCGTGTCGATCGTGATCCTGGGCCTGTTCGCGGCGTCCGTGGCCGGTGCAGCGCGCGGCGACTTTCCGCAGCCCAAGGCCCTCGAGCCCGACGTCCGATTCTGGAAGCGGATCTACAGTGAGGTTGGAACCGACGGCGGTCTGATCCACGACACCCACGAGCTCGGCGTCGTCTACGAGGTCGTGAAGTTCCCGAGCCGACACGCTGCGGATCGCCACACCGAGGCCCGCAAACGCTACTACCAGGGCATCCTGCGCAGCCTCGCCGCCGGCAAGCGAACCGGCCTGTCTCGCGACGAGAAGCGCGTGCTCGCACTGTTCGGGAGCGGGGTAACGAACGCCAAGCTCCGCCTGGCCTCCGAGCGGATCCGGTTCCAGCTGGGCCAGGCCGACAAGTTTCGCGCGGGCATCATCCGCTCGGGCGCGTACATGGACCACATCCTCGACACCCTGCGCGGGCTGAACCTGCCCCTCGAGATCGCGAATCTTCCGCACGTCGAGTCGTCTTTCACTCCGAGCATCTACTCCCGGACCGGCGCCGCCGGTCTCTGGCAGTTCATGCCCGCGACCGGTCGTCGCTTCATGCGAGTCGACCACGTCGTCGACGAGCGCCTGGATCCTTATCGCGCCTCGATCGCCGCGGCCCGTCTGCTCGAGCAGAACTACCGTGTCACGGGCAGCTGGCCCCTCGCGATCACCGCCTACAACCACGGCGCCTCGGGGATGCGCCGCGCCGCCAAGCAGCTCGGAACGAAGGACATCGCCCGGATCGTGCGGGAGTACCGCTCCCCGACGTTCGGCTTCGCGTCACGCAACTTCTACGTCGAGTTCCTCGCGGCGACCCAGGTCGCGACGAATCACGAGGAGCATTTCGGCAAGCTGACGCTCGAACGGCCGATCGATTTCGAGTCGGTGGCGCTGCCCTACTTCGCGCGATCGCGAGATCTGACGAAGGCCCTCGGCGTCGACGTCGCCACCCTCCAGAAGGCCAATCCGGCGCTGCGGCCCGGCGTCTGGACGAATGCGAACTTCGTGCCGAAGGGGTACAACCTGCGCGTCCCGCGTGCGGCCCTCGACCGGCCGATCAGCGAAGCCCTCGCGGCGGTCCCGACCAACAGTCGTTATGCGAGTCAATCGACGAGCGGTAAGTCCTACGTCGTCCGGCGCGGCGACACGCTCTCGAAGATCGCCCAGCGCAACGGCCTCTCGACCCAGCGCCTCGCCTCGCTGAACGGCATCCGCCGCTACAACAGCATTCGCATCGGCCAACGCCTGAAGCTGCCCGGCAGCACCACCATGACGCCGATGGAGTCGACGCCGATACCGCAGGAGACCGTCGTCGCGTCCAAACCGCAACAGACGACGCAACAGCAGACGCAGCCGACGCCGCAGCCCGAGCAGAAGCCCACGCCGATCGAAGTCGCGGCGCGTACGCCCGCAGAAGCGCGCGAGGACGCCGTGGCCTCGACGCCCGCCGAAAAATCGATCGTCGAGTCCTACACCGTCCGCCCCGGCGACAACCTGACCTTGATCGCCCGACGCCACGGTCTATCCGTCGCACAGCTCTCCTCGATGAACGGCCTGCGCAATCGAAATCAGCTCCGACCCGGGCAGCGGCTGCGGATCGTCGAGGATTCGGCCGGCCCGGCGATCGCCGAGACCCGGGCGCCCGCTCCCGAGGTCCAGATCGCCAAGGTCGAGCCGAAGCTGAGCACGCCCAAGGCGCCCGCCGCACTGCCCGCGCTGCCCGCGCCGACGGTGACGCCGAAGGTCGCGAGCCCGGCTCCGGCCGCGCGCCCCGACCCGAATCCCGGGAGCTCCGAGCTCGCCGCGGTCTTCGACCCGAAGGACGAGAGCGCGACGGATCCCAGCCCCGGACTCCTCGCGGACCCCTCCGACTACACGATCGCTGCCGACCGCACGATCATCGTGCAGCCCAACGAGACGCTCGGACATTTCGCGGAATGGCTCGGGCTGCGTGTGAGCCGGCTGCGACAGCTCAATGGGCTTCGCTTCGGCGAGCCGGTCGATGTCCAGCAGAAGCTCCGCCTCGACTTCTCCCAGGTTTCGCCCAGCGACTTCGAACGCATCCGCGTCGAATACCATCGGGGGCTCCAGGAGGACTTCTTCGCCGAATGGGAGATCGAGGGGACTGCGGTCCACAAGGTCGGCCCCGGCGACTCGATCTGGACACTGTCGACCCGCCGCTTCGCGGTGCCGATCTGGCTGCTGCGCCAGTACAACCCGGACGTCGACCTCGACGCGCTGTCGACGGGCACCCAGATCACGGTGCCGAAGCTGCGCCAAAGAAGTGCGGAGACGGGCGCCCGGGATGTCGTCGGGCGGACGGCGACGGCGGGATAGTCGGCCCGCCGGTCGACTCCTTGCGCGGCTCTTTACGCGACTCTTTACGCGACTCTTTACGCGACTCTTTACGCGGCTCTTTACGCGGCTCTTTACGCGGCTCTTTACGCGGCCAGGCTCTGGAAAACCTTCTCGTCGGGGAGGCGGATCGCCGTCAGCGGTCCGCCGTAGACGGCGCCCGTGTCGACGCCGATGCTGAAGGGCGTATTCCAGCGGACGCCGAAATCCTCGTTCGGCGTGTGCCCGTAGACCATCGTGACTCCGAGGTCGTGGGGCAGATCGCCGCTCGTGCGGTTCCAGAGCAGATCTTCGGGACGGGACTTGCGCAGCGCGTAGGCGAGGTCTCCGGTGCGCAGCTGGCTCTGGCTGATGCCGGCATGCACGAAGAGGTAGTCGCCCTCGACGTGCGAAAGGCGAAGGGAGAGCAGGAAGTCCTCGTGGCTCTTCGGCAGGCGGAAGCTCTCGCGATCGGTGTCCTCGCGATCGAAGTAGCCGTAGCCCGCGAGGGTGCGATCGCCGCCGTTCATCAGGAACGCATCGCCCCCGAAGTAGGCGTCGTCGGTCCAACCGAGGAAGTCGAGGAACATCGACTCGTGGTTGCCGAGCAGGAACACGCACTCGTGGCGCTCGCGCAGCCCGATCAGCCGCTCGATCACGCCCGATGAATCGGGTCCGCGATCGATGTAATCCCCGAGAAAGATGAGCTTGTCCCCCGGCTCGAGCGGAATCCGCTCGAGCAGCTCGTCCAGCTTTTCCAGCTCCCCGTGGATGTCACCGATCGCGTAGAGCATGAGCCCCGATCGCCGGGTGTGGGACACCGGCTTCCCTCGGCCCCCATCGGATTCCCACGCGACCCCCTTGAAGGGATTCCGGACCGGGCCCTGGGACCGGGGAATGCGCCTCGCCGGAGGCGCCGTCCGCCGGTTGGGCGGCGGCCCGGTTGGCGAGCTGGCCGCAGGCCGCGTCGATGTCCCGGCCCCGATCGCGCCGGAGCGTGACGCGGAGCCCGGCCTCGTGGAGGGCCGCCGTGAATCGGTCGACCACGGCCGCCGGCGGCGGCCGGTAGGGCGCATCGGCGTGGGGATTCATCGGGATCACGTTCACCTTCGCCGGGATCCCGGCGAGCAGCCGCGGCATCCGGCGCGCGTCCGCGAGCGAATCGTTGACGCCGTCCATCAGCGTGTACTCGAAGAAGACGGGCCGCCTGCGATGGATCTGCGGCTCGCTTCGCAAGGCCGCCATCAGCTCCGCTAGCGGGAACCGCTTGTTGAGCGGAACCAGCACGTCGCGCACCTCGTCGGTCGTCGCGTGCAGGCTGACGGCGAGATGGATCGGTGCCACCGCGAGCAGCGGCGCGATCTGGGGCAGCACCCCGGCGGTCGAGACGGTGATCCGGCGCGGGGCCATCGCGAGCCCTTTCGGATCGACGAGAATGCGGATCGCCTCGGAGACGTTCGGCAGATTCAGCAGCGGCTCGCCCATCCCCATGAAGACGAGATTGGTCAGCACCTCGCCGGTCGGGATCCGGCGGCGCGCGTGGAGCACCTGGTCGACGATCTCGCCGGCCGACAGGTTGCGAGTGAAGCCGAGCGCCCCGGTCGCACAGAAGCTGCAGGTCAGCGGGCAGCCGACCTGGGTCGACACGCAGAGCGTGTGGCGCCGCTCTTCGGGGATCAGGACGGCCTCGATCCGGGCCCCGTCGAAGGCGCGCAGGAGCAGCTTCTGCGTCCCGTCGACCGAGCGCTGGGTCAGCTCGACCTCGAGGGTCTCGACCTCGAACTCGGCAGCGATCTCGCTGCGCAGACCGGCCGGCAGGTTCGTCATCTGCTCGAGTCCCGTCGCATCCTGACGGTAGAGCCAGCTCGCGACCTGGTCGGCGCGATAGGCGGACCAACCCCGCGCTGCGAAGAGTGCGCGCAGGTCGGCCCGCGAATGGTCCTTCAAGCTCGGCCGCCGGCGGGCGTGGGTTCTCGTGTCGAGGGCGGTCATCGTCGAGTCTCTCCGGCGCGGGCCGCGCGGGCGGTGTACGCGAAGAAATGGAGTGGCCGCGACTCGGCCCGCCACTGCGCTTCGTAGCCGGTTCGCATCCGGCCCGGCACCTCGGGCAGGAAGGCGAGCGGCGCATAACGATTTTCGAGCGACTTCTCGCCGGCGAGCGACTCGTCGATCTGATGCGCGTAGGGGACGTCGTCGGTCGCGACGAAGAGGCTTCCACCCGGGGCGAGCGCCCGCGCGGCTCGGGCGACGAACGACGGCGAGATGAGTCGCCGTTCGGCGTGACGGGCCTTCGGCCAGGGATCGGAGAAATTCACCCAGATCTCCGCCAGCGATCGCGACTCGAAGAGATCCCCGAGCGCATCCTCACCCCGACCGACGGCGAGCAGGACGTTCGCGAGTCGTGCGCGGGCGACCTTGCGCGCCATCTTGAGCCCCCGCTTCCACGACACCTCGATGCCGACGAATTCCGACGCAGGCTCGCTCGCGGCCAGGGCGAGCAGGAATTCGCCCCGCCCGAAGCCGACCTCGAGGACCCGCCGACGCGCGCTCGTGTCGCCCGCGCCGAGCTCGACGCCGCTCGCTGAGCCGGCATCCTCGGCCTCGCGAGCGCGGGCCCGTTCGCGAGCGCGGGCGAACAAGGGCTCCCAGCCGGAGCCGGCGATCTCGTCGAACGACACGCGCGGGTCGTCACCGGGAATTTCGTGTTTGAGGGAGCGCCCCATGGCGGCGGGATCCTAATCGAGTCCCGCCCCCTGCGCTTCGCGACTCGCGGCGAGGCCGCCGACGACGTGGGAGACCACATGCCGCACGGCTTCCTCGAGGTCGTGGACGTCGACTACCTCGACCCCGTAGGTCGTCGCCCGCTCGAGCAGCGTCTCCTGGATACGCACGATCTCCTCGAAGCTGCGCAGGTAACGCTCCGATGCCCGCGCCCCGCGGCCGTGGGCCCGGGCGACGATATGGGCCCGGAGCGACTCGAGATCCTCATCCGCGGCCAGCATGAGCACGACGTGGGCCCGATCCCGCCAGCCCGCGAGGTCGAACAAGCCCGGAACCAGGCTGACCCCGTCGATCACCGTGTTGGTCCCCTCGATGATGGCGCGCTCGATCACTGCGCGAACGCCGACGGCCACCGTGCGCGACTGGTCGAGAAACCCCTCCACGATCGGATCGAGCCCTGGCGCGACGGCCATCACGAGCTTCTGGTGGGCCTCGAAGGAGGATACGTGCAGAGTCGGCACGAGATCGTCCGAGATCATCACCCGCATCACGTCCCGGATCGCGTCGGTCGAGAAGACCCGGGCGATCGAAAGCCGCCGCGCCACCTCGATCGCCAGCGACGACTTGCCGACGCCACTCGTGCCTCCGAGCAGCAGGATCAGCGGCTGGGCGTCCTGATTCTGGAAGGCACGCCAGACCCGGTAGCGCGCGGCGTACTCCGCTCCGTAGAACCGCTCGAGCATCTCGTAGACGAGGGCCCGCAGAAGATCCCGCGTGACCTCACGGGCGTCGCGCCGCCGGAGGGTGCGCTCGATCTCCACCACGACCTCGAGGGCCTGGTCGGGCTCGAGACCGGTCGGATAGAGGGATTGCAGAAGCCGCCCTTGATTGAACGGCCAGCGGCCGTCCTTGCCGACGACGTCGATGCGCGCTTCCGCCGCGGCGAGCGGGACTTCTCGACTCGCGGCTGGGCGCGGCTGCGACTGAGCCCCCGAAAACCGGGAGAGGGGCCCGCGGGACACACTCGCATCAGCACGCGGATCCTCGCCCGACCTGGAATCCTCAGGTTCGGCACCTGGCTCCGCGGGCGCGCGGGGAGACGGCTCGAGACTTTCGTTGAAGTTTTTCATGTCCGGTGTGCCCAAGTGCTCCGACCTTACCAGCCCGCGGGCGGTTGCGACATCCGCGCCGATCCCCGCTCGGTCCGAGCTCGTCTGCGGTGCACCGGCGAGACCCGCTGGTCTTTTCCCAGCCACTGCGACAATTCCTTCGACTTTTGGCTTGACTTGCGAGGTCGCGCCTCTTTTAATCTCTTCAACCGGGTCGAATCGTCATGAAGACCCCGCTGCTGCCCGGTGAGATCGCCACCCCCCGATGAATGCCGCTCTGCGGAGTTCGCAGCGGCCCGAGGAATCGTCCTCGGGCTCGGATGTGACTTCCTCAGCGGAAGACCCGTGAGGGGCGAGGGGATGAGAGAGCCGGATGATGAAGACACAAGCAGGCCACAATGACTCGAGCACGACTTCAGCCGACTCCGAATCGCGTGTCGGGCGTGAGGCGACAGCCCGCGTGAACGATCACTTCAAGACGAGCGAGGTCGTGGACCTGCTCGACCTGTCCCGCCGACAGCTCCAGTACTGGGCCAAGACGGGTCTCGTGGAGCCCTCCGCTCGAACGCCCGGCGGCCACCATCGCTACGACTTCAAGGACCTGGTCGCCCTGAAGGCCACCCGGCGCCTGATCGACGCGGGTGTCTCGGTCCAGAAGATCCGCAAGAGCGTCGGCGCCCTGCGCGACCTGTTGCCCCAGGTCGGTCGACCGCTCTCCGAGCTGGTGCTCGTGGCGACCGGCGACGTCGTGCTCGTCTTCCACGATGAGACCGTCTTCGAGGCGATCACCGGCCAGGAATGGGTCTTCCCGGTCGCAGCGTTCGAGCGGGAGGTCTCTGAGTTCTGCGTGCGCCAGGAAGCGGATGCCGTCTCCCTGCGCGGCGCGCGGGCCGAGCGGAGTCGGCGGCCGAATCGGCGCGCTCCCGTCCTACCCGTCGAGTATTCGGCGACGGACGACTCCCGTGGCCTGTCCGGCTGCGAGCCCAAGGCGAAGCTCGCCAAGCCCAGTGTGCGCAGCGCCAAACGGAATCGAAAACGCTTGAGCAAGACCGGTTGAGCGGTCGGGCTCGGCCCGGCAGGATCGAGAGAACATCCAGATCACACGCCCGCGGCCTGGGCCGCGGTCGGAACGCCTCGGGGGGGGACGTCATGCGTGTCATCGCCATCGTGAATCAAAAGGGCGGCTGCGGGAAGACTACGACGACCGTCAACCTCGCCGGGGCCCTGGCGGAAGAGGGTCATCGCGTCCTCGTCGTCGACATGGATCCCCAGGCCCATGCGACCCTGGCGCTCGGCCTCGAGCCCGACGATCTCGAGGCGAACCTCTACGAGGTGCTGGTCGAGCCCGCCGGCGCGGGCCGGCTCGATTCGATCATCGTCGACGTCAGCGAATCGATCGACCTGGCGCCGTCGAGCATCGTACTCTCGGCCCTCGAGCAGAAGCTCGCGAGCGAGCGTCACGACGCACGCACCGAGCGTCTGGCGGCCGCTCTCGATGGCCTCCCTCCGCTCTACGATTTCGTACTGATCGATTGTCCGCCCAATGTGGGCCTGCTGACGTTCAACGCATTGCGCGCGGCTCGCGAGGTGATCATCCCGCTCGAGACGAGCTTCTTCGCGATCGACGGCGTCCAGAAGCTGCTCGAGACGATCAGCCTGCTCTCCGACAGGATCGGACACCGGCTCCACGTGCGGGTGCTGCCGACGCTCTACGACGGGCGCACACGTTATGCACGCAACACGCTGGGCGAGATCCGCGAGCTCTTCAAGGAGCTCTGCTTCGATTCCGTCGTGCGCTCGAACGTGAAGCTGCGCGAGGCGGCGAAGGCCGGTGTCCCGGTGTCTCGCTATGCGCCGACCGCCATCGGGGCTCTCGACTACGCCTCGGTCGCGATGGAGATCATGGCTTCGTCGCCGGAGGTCTTCCTGCCGATCGGTCCCGAGCGCCGGGGCGGGACGACGGTGTCGAATACCCCGCGTGAGGTCGTCGTGCGATTCAAGGACGCCACGGCGGGGGATGTCCGCATCGCAGGTGACTTCAACGGCTGGGTCCCGGACCGCGGTGTGCGGTCGCTGATCGCCTCCGAGGGGCAGACACGCGTCTGGACCAAGGTCCTGACCCTCGAGCCGGGAACCTATCAGTATCGATACGTCGTCGATGGAGAGTGGCGGGAGGATCCGGCGAATCCCCAGTCGGCTCCGGGCCCGACGGGCCTTCCGAACTCCATCCTCCACGTCCGTTAGCGAGCGTATTTTCGACCGAGACACGATTCTTGTTCAGGGCGGTCCGCCAGAGGCGCCGTTCTCCCCTCTCCGCGCAGCCCAGCGCCTGCCCCCACTTACCTTCGAGAGCTGACGTGCCGCGCGATCTCTCCGATGTCCTCCACTACTTCCTTCCCGAGCTCGACGGTGCTCCCGTCGCAGCGTCGGACGCGACGCGCGCGTTCGTCCGACGACCGGATTTGGTGCCCGCGTCGCCGCCCCGGCGTCGCATGCCGCCACCCCCGCGCGATGCGAGCCTGCTGCCACTCTCGATCCTCGGCGTCCCCCTCGGCGAGCGCGACGTCGTCCACGCCGCCTACACCTGGAACCTCGCCGTCGAGACCGCTCGACTCGGCGGCTCGAGTGCGATCCTTACCCCTGATCATGCGCGCGCAGCCCCCCTCTGGCCCGGTTCGAAATCGGGTCCCGGCGACGTCGAGATCGTCCACAGCCCTGCGCGCAATCTCGCCGAGCTGCGGCGGTCCGCGGCGGAGCTGGCCGACGAGCGGGGCAAGACCGCAAGCCGGGGGGGAGTCGTGTTTGCCCACATCCCGCCCGCCTGGCTCGATGCCTCCGAAACGAATCCGGCTCTCGCGCCCGACGGAATCCGCTGGCTGCTGCTCTTCACGTCGGCCCGTAGCCGCGAGATCGAATCGACGTTCGAGGGCATCCGACGCTGGGTGCGTGCGCGGCCGGGTCTCGAGGTCGGGGTCGCGATCCACGGCGTGCGCCGGATCGACGATGCCCGGCAGGCCTTCGACGAGCTCGCACGGCGCTGCGACCAGCAAATCGGGCTCGCGCTCGCGAGCTACGGTCTGCTTGTCGACGACCTGGACGTCTACCGTGCGATTGCCGCGGGCCGATCCGTCATGGGCACGAGTCCAAACTGTCCCGCCGCACGCGCGCTGAACGACGTCGCGCGCCTGATCTACGAGGACGCGAGGAGCCGGGTCCTTGGCTGAGCTGACCGACAATCGACCCCTCGACGGGCGCTCCGATTCCGCGCGCACCCGCCGCACGTTGCGAGAGGTGATCGGGTCCGCGATCCCCGAGCTCCGGGTCGTCGCCGAGGGCTTTCTGATGGAAGTCTCCCAGACGGACCTGCTCGCCGTCGGCGGCGAGGGCGAGCTGGTCACGATCCGGATCGCAGAGCCGGGCGGCGATGCCGCAGTCCTCACCCGTGTGCTCGCCGATCTGTCCTGGCTGCGACCGCGGCGCGCGGATTTCCTGAAGCTCGCGCCGGGGCTCGGGATCGAGCCCGCGGCCGAGCCCCGGGCACTGATCGTGGCGCGCGAATTCGGCCGCGAGACGCTGTCCGCCGTCGACAATTTTCCGGCCGCGACGATCGCGCTCTGGCGCTGGCAGGACCTCGAGGCGACCGATCGCCCGAGCCTACGGATCGAATCGATGGCCGCGAATCAGGCGGGGACGACACCGCCAACGGAAACACGATCGACTCTGGCCGTACCGACCCCCGGCCTGCCCCGTCGCCCGTCCAACAACGCCTCCCCTGCGCCATCGCCCCGGCGCCCCGAACGAGGCGGCCCGCTCGCCGACCCGCCGAGCCCGTCCGCCTTTCGCACGGGCCTCGACGAGGCCGACCTCGAGCCCCCGCCGCGCCCCGAGGTCGGCGTCGAGTACAGCCCCGCCCTGGCGACTCGCCGCTCCCGCTAATGACCCCAGGGGCCCAACTCGACGACGATTTTCGGCACCGGTGACATTTTTTGCCACCACCCACGCACTCGGGGCTACTTCCCAATCGGGGGTTCTCTGGATCGACTGGGCGATCCGGGGACGTTCGGCGCCGCAAGGCTGACCGAACGACGCTCGAGGACTCTGCGACTCGAAGGGTGCGGCTTGTGAGTATTCAGGAACACAGATCGACCGACCAGACGCGCCTCGGCCCCGGGCTTCGCCCGACCGACGCGCCGGTCTCGACCGTGTCCGACCCTTCGCGCCCGCTTTCGGTAAAGGCGTGCCCTGCCCGCGCAACCGCGCCCGACGAGGCGCTCGTCGATCGCATTCGCGGGGGCGACCGGCCGGCCTTCGACGAGCTCTACCAGCGTTATTTCAAGCGCGTCTACTCCTTCCTCGACAAGCGTCTTCGCAATCGCTGGGACACGGAAGAGACGACCCAGGAAGTCTTCATCAACGTCTTCTCTTCCCTCGACGGATTTCGGGGCGATGCCCCCTTTGCCGCCTGGATCTTCGGCGTGACGCGGCGGACGCTGGCGGCGCGGTTCCGGCGCAAGCGGCATCCGATGGTTCCGCTGATCGACGAAGACGACGACCGTTCCGTCGCGAGCTTGACGGCGGCGGGTCAATCCGCGGCAACCCCGCTCGAGAATTACGAATTCAACGAGCGGGCCAACCAGATCGTGCGAACCCTCGAGACGGAGATCAGCGACGAGCAACGCTCGGTCTTCGAGCTCCACCATCTCGAGTCGATCCCGATCGCCGAGATCGCACGCTCCCTCTCGAAGTCCGAAGACTCGGTCAAATCGAATCTGTACCGGACTCGAAAGCTGCTGCTGACCCGCTGACGCCGCCTGCTACCGTGCGCGCGATGTCCCGTCCGGCGGCTCCTTCCCACGACGAACCCCGCGGCTCCTCGTCTTCTTCTCGACAGGAAGTACGGGAATCGCTCGCGCGTGCATTCCATGACGAGGCGCCGCCGCGAGTGAATCGGTTTCCCCTGGCGGCCGACGGCAGCTGGCTCGGCGTGCCGGCCGAGCGGATCGAGCTGATCTCGAGGGGTGACGTCGTGAACGGCATCCTCGCGCGGGGCGTGGCGAGCGGTGGGCAGGCAAAGCACGCTGGATCCCCGTTGCTCTCCCCGGTACTTCTCGTCGCCCACGATGCCGGCAGCTCGGCGAGTTCCCCCGAGCTTCGCCCGATCGCAAGCTGGGTCGAGGCGGGCCTGGGCGTCGTCGTCATCGATCTTCCCCTCCACGGTCACCGCGCGAGCGCCAAGCTCTCCGAGCGACTCGTCGCTTCGATCTCGAAATCCGATCGAGGCGAGGGGCTCGACCCGAATAGCGCCGTCCTGGTCGAAGAGTTCCGTCGCCAGGCGACGATCGATCTGATTCGGACCCTCGACGCGCTGCTCGCGCTGGGCGACTTCGACCCGAAGCGGGTGGGCTTGCTTGGGCTCGGACTCGGCGCCCGCCTCGGAAAGGCATTGCTCGCCTGGGACGATCGGCTGTGTGCGGCCGTGCTCGCCGACGAGCCCTCGTTCGCCGGGCTGCCGGCCGCGGCTCCGGCCGCGAACGCGACCTCCCGAGCCGAGACGTCGACCCTTTCGCTCGGCCGCGCTTCGAGCACCTGGCCCGACGAGGCCCGCTCCTTCCTGGCGTCACGACTCGGATTCTGAGAAGAACGTCAGGTCGCTCACGCTCGCGCCCTCGGAGACGGGATCGTGGCGCACGACGAGCAGCGTGCCCGCCGTTACGAGCGCCGGCATCACCAGCAGATTCAGACCGGGGACGAAGCAGGCGGCAAAGGCGACGCTGCCGAAGCCCGCCATCGTCGCACGGTGCGCAAACACGAATCGGAGGCGGTCCCGAAAGGTCACCCCACGGCGGTCGAAGGCATGCCCCGCGTACTCGAGCGGCAGGAAATAGATCGTGACCAGCACGAGCAGGGGCGCCGTCACCAGATGCGCCCCCGGTACGATCAGCCCGACCAGCGAGAGTCCGGTCCACACCGTCGCGAGGAAGCCGATCCGGGCGAGCTCCGCGACCAGGCTCCGCGTTGCCGAGGAAATCACGCCCGAGCCGTCACTCGCTTCGACGGGCTCCTCGTCGCGCTCGATCGCCTCGACCCAGTACGAGAGCCGCTCGAGGAAGGGCGCACTGACGAGGTTCGCCACCAGCAGGGCCGCCACGATCGCGGCCCCGAACGCGACGACCACCGCGAGCCCGTTCGCGATCCAGATCAGGAACATCGCGGGTCCCAGCCAGAGCCAGCTCCAGCCCTTCGCCGCTTCGATTTCGGGGAGCAACGAGCTGCACCAGGCGGCGATCGGACCGAGGTTGCTCAGGAAGAGCGAGCCCGCGATCGCGACGCAGACGAGTGACAGGAAGACCGGAACGATCGCGAGGGGCCAGAGCGACGACTCGCGGCGAAGGAAGCGGGCGCCCTCGAAGAGGAGGCGGATCCCCTCCTCGAATCCGGCGAATGCGCCCCGATCTCCGCCCGCCCGAGCCGCTCCCCCCGCGAGATCCGCCTGCATCGAATCGACCTCGCTGGCTTGCGGTCCATCGCGCGTTCGCGATCAGCTCGCGGGCCGCGCAGGCGCGTACGTCCGGATGCGCGCCAGCAGGGCATCGCGACGCTGCTCCATCTCGTCGGCGGTGTCCGCCTCGAGATTCAGGCGCAGCACCGGCTCCGTGTTGGACGCACGCAGATTGAACCACCAGGTCGGATAACGCACCAGCAGGCCGTCGAGGTGGGAGATCACCGGCGCACCGGCGTGCTCCGCCTCGATCTCCCGAAGCACGACCTGCGCATCGACGACGCGGTTGTTGATCTCCCCGCTCGCCGCGTACCGACGCAGCGGCTTCACGAGATCCGCCAGCGGCTGTCCCTCGGCGCCGAGCACGTCGAGCAGGGCGATGAAGGCCGCCGTGCCGTCGTCGGCGATCAGCGAGTCGCTGAAGCGGAAGTAAAGATGACCCGACAGCTCGCCGGCGAAGATCGCCCCCTCCTCCCGCATCTGCGCCTTCACGAAGGAATGGCCGACGCGACACATGCCCGCGACACCCCCGCTCTTCTCGATCTCTTCCGCGACGACCCGGCTCGAGCGCAGGTCGTAGAGGATGCGTGCGCCCGGATTCCGCGCGAGCAGATGCCGCGCGATCAGCGCCGTCGCGAGATCGGCGGAGACGGGCTCCCCCGTGCCATCGACGAAGACCGCGCGATCGCCGTCCCCGTCGAACGCCACGCCGAAATCCGCGCCAGTTCGCCGTACGGCTTGCGACACGTCCTCGAGGTTCTCGCGCTTCAGCGGATCGGCTTCGTGGTTCGGAAAGCTCCCGTCGGGCTCGAAATAGAGGGGCACCACCTCGATCGGCAGCGCGGCGAGCACGGCCTCGAGGCCGACCCCCGCCATGCCGTTGCCACAATCGATGGCGACCTTGAGCGGCGGCCGGTGCGTCCCGACGGCGAGCACATGGCGCGCGTAGCCCTCGCGCACGTCGCGAGACCCGAGGTCGCCGCGCCGCGGCGCGGGTGGCAACGTCGCGCGCACCGCACAGAGCGCCTCGATCTCACGCAGGCCGCTCACCTCGCCGACGGGCACGGCATGGGCGCGGCAGATCTTGAAGCCGTTGTAGCGGCCGGGGTTGTGGGACGCCGTGACCATCACACCCGCCGCCGCCGACACGGCCTCGACGCCGAAATACAGCATCGGTGTCGCGACGAGGCCCAGGTCGATTACGTCGATCCCCTCGTCGCGAATGCCGTCGATGAGGGCCCGCGTCAGCTCGGGGGAATGCACCCGCGCATCGCGCCCGACCGCGATCGGTCCTGCGCCGATGAAATGCGCCGTCGCGCGGCCGATTCGATAGGCGAGCTTTGCATCGAGCTCGTCGGGGACGATGCCCCGGATGTCGTACGCCTTGAAGATCGCCATCGAAGTCATCCTAGCCTCCAGCCTGTGGGTTCTCGCTCACCGCTGGGCTCTCAAGTCGACGTTCGCTTGACCCGACGAGCCCCGGGCGGCACCATCGCCGCAGATCGCCCCCGCAAGGCGCGACTGGAGACTCGGATGTTCGGATTGGGCCCGATGGAACTCGTCGTCATCCTGGTGATCGTGATCGTGCTCTTTGGTGCGCGTCGATTGCCCGAAATCGGATCCGGTTTCGGCAAGGCGATCAAGAATTTCAAGTCCGGTCTCTCGGGTGCGGACGAGATCGACGTGACGCCCGACAAGAAGAAGGTCGACCCGGGGCGGAATTCCGATTCCAGCTCTAGCTGAGTGCCCACTCAGGGCCGAACGGGGTGCTCGATTTCGAGCAGCACCCGCCGTGCCCCGGCCGGCAGCTGATCCGCGGGCACGATCGCCAGGAAACGGCGGACCTCGCCCGGCGCGAGGGGTGTGGCGCGAAAGCCCGCGACCGCCCGATCGATCTGCGCCGCCAGCTCCTTCGGACGCGATTCGCGCAGCGCCTGCTCCGTCAGCGTCCGACCCACCGAGATCGGAGGCTCGGCCAGACGCTCCCCCGCTCCGTCGAGCAGCGTCAGCTGGAGCGGAACCGGCTTCACGGGCTGATTGCCCGTATTGCGGATCTCCCCCTTGATGACGAGTAGGAATCCGGCGCGGCTCGACTCGAGCCAGCCCGACCGGGTCGTCTCGGCGACGAGCGGCCCGACTTCGAGGCGCTGGGGCCGATCGGTCCAGCGGTCCGATTCCGACCGCAGGAGGAGTCCGCCCGTGACGGCGATGCTGGCCGCAGTGACACACCAGCCCACGAGCTTCCCGGCACGAGCCCAGTGCCGATGTGTCCCCACCGGCGACTCGAGATCGTCGTAGACCGGGGCGGCATCGCCTTCGGCGAAGAGGTCGAGGGAGGTCGCGGGCGCCGGCTTCCTGGCGGGCGGATTCGGCGGTCGGACGAGCGCCGCGACCGTCGACTTCGCGTGGCGCGCCTCGTCGCCGCCGACGAGGTCCCAGCTCTCCGGATCGCCGAGGTCGTCGGAAGCGGCCGCCGCGGCCCGGGGTGACCGGGACGGCGGGGCGACGGAATCCGTCGCGAGGTCGATCGAGACTTCTTCGTCGTCGATCAGGGAAGAAAAATCATCGACCGAGCCGAAGATCGACTCGTCCCTTTGAGGCTCGGGCGTCGGCGTTCCAGACGAATTCCGATCAGTCGGCTTTCTTTCGGTCGAAAGGGAGGCGACCCGCGTCGGAGCCGAGCCCGGCCCGACGGCGGTCGCCGCCGGCTTCGACGCGGCGACCCCGGAGTGTGCCGGCTTCTCGCGGTTCGCGCTGGCGCTGGAGTCCGGATCGAAGCCGCGACCGAAATCGCCGGTCAGATCAAAGGAGCTGGGATCGGGCGAGCCAGCGAGCCCGCTGGCCGCCTCGTCTCGTTCGTCGTCATCGTCGGCGACGCGAATCTCCTGGGAGAATTGCCAATCCTCCTCCTCAGGCTCCCCTAGCAAGGCGGGTCCGGAAGCGACGGCGGGAGCTCGCCCGAGATCGCGGGTGGGTGTCGGGGTGCGTCCGGCCTTTCCCTGGATCGCCTCCTCGACGATCGTTTGAACGGCCTGGGACTGGCTCGACGAGGGATTAGGGAGGAAGAAGGCATGCTTGCAGCGGGAGCATCGAACGCGGGCGCCCGAGGCCGGAATCCGTGTGTCGTCGAGCTGAAAGCTCGTCGAACATTCCTCGCAGGTCACAATCACGTCGCGGTCCCCGCTCGGCACGCCCTGGTCCGCAGAGGGTCGCTCCCTCCGGCTAGAGACCGGGCGCACAAACATTTCGCCGTTCGAGCTATTCGGTTCTGCCGACGCAGGGCTTGAGCAGCCCCGTACGAGGCGCATGCGCAGAACGGCGGCGTATCCGTCCTCGGGAAGTGCAATGCAGCCGCTAGACTGGATCTGCATGACGAAGGGTTTTCACTACCCGGTCGACTCGCAGACCTTTCGAGGACCAATTTGAGCCCCACCCCGCGCGGCCTGCTCGATCGGCGCCTGATCGTCGTCTCGGGCAAGGGCGGCGTCGGCAAGACCGCCGTGGCCTGCACCGTCGCCGAAGCCGCGCGGCGGGCGGGAAAGCGGGTCTTGCTCGTCGAAACCGCAACCCACGAGGCCGTCGCCTCGCGCTTCGAGCGCGCGCCCCGACCCCTCGGTCACGCCGGTCGTACACTCGCGCCGGGACTCCACGCCCTGCGCATCGACCCCCACGAAGCGCTCGCCGAGTACATTCGGCTCCAGATCGGCCTCGGCGCGGTCACCGATCGGATCCTTCGCACGGAGCTGTTTGGCCAGCTGCTCGAAGCCGCGCCGGGCTGGCGCGAGCTGATCGTGCTCGGAAAGATCTGGCACCTCGAGCAGCGCAGCGAGCGCGATGGCCGCCCGAGCTGGGATCTGATCGTCGTCGATGCCCCCGCCACGGGACACGGCCTGACGTTCCTCGACGTTCCACGCGTGGTCGCCCAGGCCGTACGTTCGGGCCCGCTCGCGCGCCACGCCGGCTGGGTCGAGGCCCTCGTCCACGACCCGGAGAGGACGCTGTTGCTGCCGGTGACGCTGCCCGAGGAGCTGCCGGTGCGGGAGACCATCGAGCTCGTCGAACGCGCGCGCCGGGAGATCCGGATCGCCGTCGACCGCATCGTCGTGAATCAGATGCCGAGCGAGCGGTCCACGTCAGCGCTCGCGGCGCTGTCGCGAGCTCGCTCCGAGACCCCGCTGTCGGTGCTCCCGAAGATCGGCGAGATGCGCGCGCTCCTCGAGCATGGCGTGCGCCGCACGGCCGAGGCTCGGCGTTTCCGGCTCGAGGTCGCCGAGCGCTGCGAGCTTCCGGTCATCGAGATCCCCGCGTGGGTCGAGGGCTTCGACGCCGGCAGCGGCTGGGTCGAGCACGCCGAATCCATCCTCGATGCGCCCTACTGGCCGCAAGCGAACGACGAGAGCGTCCGCGTGACGGGGGCCGCATGACGACGACGCCGATCGAAGCGGCGCTGCTCGACGCGCGCGTGCTCGTGTGTACGGGAACCGGAGGCGTCGGCAAGACGACGATCGCCGCCGCGCTCGCCGTCGAGGCCGCGCGCCGCGGCCGACGAACCCTCGTCCTCACCATCGACCCGGCCCGGCGCCTGGCGAACCTTTTCGGCCTCGACGTCCTCGGCTCCGAGCCCACGCGGATTGCGCCGGCCCTCTTTTCGAGCCCGGCCCCCGATGCGGACGAGCCCTTTCTCGAAGTCATGATGCTCTCGACCCGGCACGCCTTCGACCAGCTGATCCAGCGCCTGACGGCCGACGGCACCCTTCGCCAGCGCATCTTCGAGAACCGGATCTACCAGAATCTCTCCCAAGCCCTGGCCGGAAGCAGCGAATACGCCGCGATGGCAGAGGTCCAGGCCCTCGTCGAATCCGGACGCCACGACCTGATCGTGGTCGACACACCGCCCGCCGACCACGCCCTCGAATTCCTGCGCGCCCCGGGCCGTCTGCAGGGCTTTCTCGAAAGTCGCTTCTACCACGCGCTGGTGCGTCCCGCGATGTCCGCGAGCCGCTTCTCGCTCCGCCTGTTCGCGCGTCCGCTGCATCGTGCCCTCCGGCTGCTCGAACGCATCGCGGGCCTGGGCTTCCTCGAGGATCTGACCGAGCTGCTGCAGGCGCTCGACAGCGTGGCCGACGCCCTCGCGGACCGGGCCCGGCGGGTCGAGGCGCTGCTATTCGGCGCAGAGACGCGATTCATCCTCGTCTGTCGCGCCCTCTCCGGCTCGGAGACGAGCACGCAAGAGGTCTTGTCGGACATGGCCGGTCTCGGCGCCCCACTCGCGGCCCTGGTGGTCAACCGGATACAGCCCTGGCCCATCGCCGACAAGCCCTCGCAGCTGCTCGAGCGCTGTCGCGGGGAAGCCCTCGCTGTCGATCTCCGAACGCTGGCCTCGGCGCTGGGTTCGCCCCCGGAAACGCCGAATTCGCCGGTCCCGGCAGCGGACGTCGCCGACGCAGTTCTCGATTACGCGCGCGTGTGTCGCGCGGAGCAGGAGCGCTGCGCCCGCCTCGCATACGTGGCACGCACGCACGGACTCGGCTTCACGCAGATCCGCGAGCTCTCCGAGCCCCTCGACGCGATGCAGGGTCTGCTCGGGATCGCAGCCGAGCTGATGGCAGATCCCGCTCCGGATGCGAGCTGCTAGAATGCCGCGCGTGACAATCCTCATCAAACGCTATGCGAACCGCAAGCTCTACAACACCGAGACCAGCCGTTACATCACGCTCCGGGGCGTCGGCGAGCTCCTCGACCGCGGCGAAGACGTCCGGGTCGTCGACAACGAGACGGGCGAGGACATCACGCAAGTGGCCCTCTCCCAGATCCTGGTCGACAACAAACGCTCGCGCGAGGTCCCCTCGGATACGCTCCTGACCCAGATCCTCTCGCGGGGCGGCGACGCGGTCTACTCGGCGATCCGCAAGAGCGTCGACGAAGCGAGCGACGGTCTGGGCGAATTCCAGGAGCGTTTTCGCCAGTTCGTTCAACGGGGCGACGGAACGATCGCCCGAGGTCGCGCCTTCGCCTGGGACCGCTTCGATTCCGACGTTCACGAGTCGACTCATACCCCGGACACCCCGGACACCGCGGAAACATGGCCCTCGCGAACGGAGATCGAGCGCCTGAACCGAAACCTCGAACGCGTCGCTGCGGCCCTGGACCGCCTCGAAAAGACGCTCGCCCAGCCGCGAAATCGCTCCTGAGAGAGGGCGACGTGCAGAGGGCCTCCGTCCAGATCTTCGACGACCCCCGCTATCGCGATCACCGCGCCCCGCCTGATCACCCCGAACGTCCCGAGCGCCTCGATGCCGTCGCGCTCGCCCTCGCGGAGATTCCTTCCCCTGGCGGCACGCGGCCCCCCCGAGCGGCCACGTTCGACGAGCTGCGGACGGTTCACGACGAGCGAATGCTGAAGCGACTCATGGCGACCCGCGGCGCGCGCGACGGCCAGCTCGACCCGGACACCTACTACGTCGCCGACAGCTTCGACGTCGCCTGTCTGGCCGCGGGGGCGAGCATCGACCTCGTCTGCGACGCGCTCCGCGGCGAGGTCCCGCGTGGCTTCGCGGCGGTTCGACCGCCGGGACACCACGCGGAGGCCGACCGCGCCATGGGCTTCTGCCTGCTGAACAACGTCGCGATCGCGACGCGGATCGCACAGCGCGAGCACGGTCGGCCCCGCATCCTGATCTTCGATTGGGACGTCCACCACGGCAACGGCACGCAGCACGTCTTCGAGGACGATCCCGACGTCCTTTACATTTCGACCCATCAGTTTCCGTTCTACCCCGGAACCGGCCATCATCGCGAAGCTGGCATCGGCCGCGGAATCGGCGCAACCTTGAATGTCCCGCTGCCGGGCGGCTGTGGCGATGCCGAGTACGTCGGCGTCGTCCAACGCATCGTCACGCCCGCGGCGATCGCGTTTCGCCCGGACCTGATCGTCGTCTCGTGCGGCTTCGACGCTCATCGCGACGACCCGCTCGCGTCGATGGAGCTGAGCCTCGAGGGCTACCGCGCGATGGCGATGCAGATGCGTGCGCTCGCCGATTCGCTCTGCCAGGGACGCATCGTCCACGTGCTCGAAGGCGGCTACTCCTTGTTAGGCGTGCACGAAGGCACGCGCGCCGTTCTCGAGAGCCTCGTCGCCCCGGTCGCGAGTTCCTTGCCCTCGGCGCCTGCGCTCGAGGCGGGCTCGACCCTGCGCGCCGTCGTCGAGCGCGTGGTCGGCGTCCACGGTGCCCGCATTCGCGATCTCGGGGCCGCTTGAGCCCTGCCGAGCACGGGCTCCCTTTCGCATCTTCTTCGCATCTTCTTCGTGGATCCTTCGCGTGCGTCTCGCCCTCTCGATTTCGCACGGCCTGGGTTTCGGACGCCTGGCTCTGCTCAAGGCTGCCCGCGGCTGCCCGCACCATTCAAAAAATTCCGAGCGACCCGTAGATTTTGCTTGCGCAGGTGGGAGAAAGTGGGATAGAAACCTAACCGTGTGGGGAATAGTGGGATCAGAAGCCTGACCGAGCGCTCGAATTAAAGGGATGGCCCAGGGTCGAGTCGGGACGGCACGGTGGACGAGGCGTTGGCAGAACGATGTTTCGCGGACGCTACGACCACACGATCGACGGCAAGGGCCGACTGAGCATTCCGCGGGTGTTCCGCGGCGGGCTCGAAGGCGGAGGCGAGAATCCACCGATGTTGGTCATCCAGAAGGATCACATCGCGCTCTTTCCCGCCGAGGAGTGGGCCGCCGCCGAGCGGCGACTCAAGGATCTACCCGAGTTCGATCCCGACGCCCAGCGACTGCGCCGGTTCTTCTCGGCGGGCTCCCAGCCCTGCCCGGTGGATCCGCAGGGCCGGGTCCTGGTGCCGGGTTTCATGCGGGACCACGCCGGTCTCGAGAGCAAGGTCATTCTCGCCGGGGTGCTCGATCGCGTGGAGATCTGGAGCCCGGCGCGCTTCGAAGAGAACCAGGCAGCGACGATCGTGAACCTGGACGACATTCAGCGATCGGTGGACCAGGCCCATCGATCGACGCGTTGAGTTGTTAGGGGGGACTGGAGAGCGCGAGCTCTCCAGGAGAGAGGTTGGGGTGTTCCCGGGGCACGAAGGGTCTCCGGCGCGGTTACTGGGGGGTACGTGCCGAAGATACGTGCCCCGGGACGCCCCAATGTCTTCCTCCACGTCTTCTCCGACGCCGTAATCGAAGAAGACGCAGCTCATCCAGCAAGGCCCAATCAGGGGGACCTAGCGGTCTGATCGACGGGAGGCGCCCAGCGTGGCGACCACTTCCTACCACGTACCCGTCCTTCTCGATGAAACGCTCGAACAGCTCGACTTGAAGCCCGGCGCGGTGATCGTCGACGGTACGCTCGGGGGCGGCGGCCACGCGCAGGCGATCCTCGAGCGGACTGCGCCCGACGGCATCCTGATCGGCCTCGACGTCGATCCCGACGCGCTGCGCGAGACGGGCCGCCGGCTGGCTCCTTTCGGCGACCGCGTGCGCCTCGTGCAGGCTTCCTTTCGCCAGCTCGAGCGCGTCGCCCGCGAAGAAACCGCGGCCGAGATCGACGGCGTACTGCTCGATCTCGGCGTTTCCTCCCACCAGCTCGATCGACCCGAGCGGGGCTTCCGATTCAGTCCGGGCCCGGCGAGTCCCCTCGACATGCGCATGGATCGCGAGCACGAGAGCGCAACGGCGGCAAATCTGCTCGCGACGCTTTCCGCGGGCGAGCTCGAACGGATCTTCTCGGAGTACGGCGAGCTGCCCGGCGCACGGCGACTCGCACGCGCGATCGTCGAGCGCCGCGAGCTCGGCCCCCGCATCGCGACCGCGCAAGATCTGATCGACCTGATCCAGGGCACCGGTATCGGCCGCGGCCGGAGCCACAACCCGGCGACGCTCGTCTTCCAGGCCCTGCGGATCGCCGTCAACGACGAGCTCACGGCCCTCGAAGAGGGACTGCAGGCGGCCGTCCGTCTGCTTCGACCCGGCGGACGGCTGGTGGTTCTCACCTATCACAGCCTCGAAGACCGGATCGTGAAGCTCGCCTTCCGAAGTGCGGCGAAGGGCTGCGTCTGCCCGCCGTCGTTTCCGGCCTGCTGCTGCGGACGCAAGCCCTCCCTCGCCCTCGGCACCCGCCGGCCCCTCGAGGCCTCGGCTCGTGAGATCGAAGCCAACCCCCGCGCCCGCTCCGCGCGGCTGCGCTCCGCCATCCGCCTGGAGGCCGCATGAGCAACTCGGGATTCGACAGGGTCGGCGGCCGCTCCCCGAGCCAACGCGGCCCGGCCCTCGACCCGCAGCGACCGCGGCAGGCGTGGATCGGGATCGACGTCTCGAGCGACCGCGTCCTGCGAGCGCCACGCGGCGTCTACCCGCTCTTCACGGCCGCGGCGTTCGTCGTCCTCGCCGCCCTCGCCGTCGCCGCGGTGCGCATCGACCTGATCCGGACACGTTATGCGGCCTCCGAAGCCATGGAGCGCGAGAACGAGCTGATCGAAGAGCAGCGCCAGCTGATCGTCCGACGCCGCCAGCTGCGCGACCCGGTCGAGCTCGCCGTACAGGCGCGGGAGCGCGGCTTCCGGCCGCCGACCCACGTCGTGGCGCTGCCCGATCCGACGATCGGCGACCTCGAGGACATCGTGTCCCCCCACCCGGTGCTGACGACCTCCTCGGTCGTCGCCGTCTCGCCCGGACAGGCGGGCGGAGCGGCCTCCGGGAGCGAGTGGAAATGAGAAGCCAGGCGCTCGACAAGGCCTATCGGCGCATCGCCTGGCTGCGCCTCGCGGGACTCGCTGCGTGCGCAGTTCTCGTGGGTCGCGCGGCCTACCTGACCGTCGCCCACGAGCGCGCCGTGGACCTCTACTACGACCAGATCCAGGGGGAGCAGAAGCTTCCCCCGTCGCGCGGCATGATCGTCGATCGCGACGGACGCGAGCTCGCCCTGACGGTGCGCTCGGCCTCGGTCTATGCCTTTCCGCGACTCATGAAGGATCGGATCGCGACCGGGCGGATCGTGGCCGAGACCCTCGGCCTCGATCCGGCGAAGATCGAGAAGCGCCTGCTCGAGCACGAGGGCTTCACCTATCTCGCACGCTGGGTCGATCCGGAGAAGGCGGAAAAGCTCCGCGCCCTCGACCTGCCGGAGATCGGAATCGATCCCGAGCCGCGGCGCAGCTACCCGGCCGGCAAGCTCGCCGCCGCGTTGCTCGGATTCGCGAACATCGACGGCAAGGGCGTCCGGGGCGTCGAGCAGATCGAGGATGAATGGCTGACGGGCACGCCGCGCATCGTCCGCGTCGAACGCGACGGCGGACGACGCACGCTCGCGATGCACGCGACCGATCCGCGCCTGGTCGAAGGCGGCGAGATCGCGCTCACCCTCGACGCCGCGATGCAGGGCGCCGCCGAGGCAGCCCTCGCCGACACGATCGCCGAGCGGAAGGCGAAGGGCGGGCTCGTCCTGACCCTCGACCCGAAGACCGGCGACATCCTGGCCCTCGCAGAGGCTCCGGGCTTCGACCCGAACCGCTTTCGCGAAGTCGACTACGCCGAGACGCGCGCCCGCGCCTTCAGCGACGTCGTCGAGGCCGGCTCGACCATGAAGGTCTTCCTCGCCGCGTCGGCCCTCGACAACGGCGACATCGACGAAAGCGTCCTGCTCGACACGGGCGACGGCTCGATCCGGGTTCCGGGAAAGACCATCAAGGACCGCGATCCGTTCGGCATCCTCACGCTCTCGGACGTGCTGCGCGTGTCGAGCAACGTCGGAGCCGTCCAGGTCGCTCAGCGCATGGGCCCCGAAGCCCAGCACCGGGGCCTCGTGCGATTCGGCTTCGGAAGGCCCTCGGGTTCGGGATTCCCGAACGAGGCGGCCGGGCTGCTGCGTGCCTGGCGGCGCTGGCGGCCGGTCGACCAGGCCACGGTCGCGTTCGGTCAGGGCCTATCGGTGACACCGATCCAGCTGGCGTCGGCGCTTGCGGCGCTCGCAAACGACGGGCTTCGCATGGAACCCCGCATCGTTCTCGCACGGCGCCGCCGGAGCGAAGATCCCTGGCAGACGACGGCGATCCGCGCTTCGGACCAGGCCGTCTCACCGATCGCCGCGCGCAAGACCCTCGACATGATGCAGACCGTCGTCAGCCCGACCGGGACCGGACGTCTCGCCGGTCTCGCGGGCGTCGCCGTCGCGGGCAAGACCGGAACCGCCCAGAAGCTCGACCCTGAGCTCGGTGTCTATTCGAAGAGCCGCTACATCGCCTGGTTCGTCGGCGTCGTGCCGGCCGACGATCCCGAGCTCGCGATCGTCGTCGCCGTCGACGAGCCGGCCGGCTATCTGCACACCGGCGGCATGGTCGCCGCGCCTCTCTTCGCCCGCGTCGCCGCCGCCCAGCTCGCGCGCCGCGGCATCATCACCGAGCCGGCGCCGATCGCCCCGCCGCCGCCGCCCACGCTCCTCGCGAGCACGCCCCCGGCGGCCGCCGAACCCGGTCCGAGCGCGACGATCCAGAAGAACGTCTCCACCGAATTGCCGCCGCAAGCGGCGATCGCGGCCCCCCCGGCCCGTCCCGCCGCCGACCTGGCGGCGGGACCCAGCCCCATCCCGGTGATCGCTCGTGTACCCGAAGACGCGAGCAGCGACCCGGTCTTCGTCCCCGACTTCCTGGGCCAGACGATGGCTCGCGCCCAGCGGATCGCGGAGAGCGAGTCTCTCGAGATCTCGACGCTCGGAGCCATCGAAGGTCAGGTGGTGTCCCAGCTTCCCGTCGCGGGCACGGTGCTTCAGGGCACGAACCGAACGGTGCGCCTGCGCTTCGCCACCAGACGGGAGGAGGGGTGATGCGACTCTCATCGCTGCTCGGCGCGCTTTCGCCGTCGCAGGCTCCGCTCGAGTGGCTTCGCGCGAGCCCCTCCGACGATCCCGCGATCCGCGGCGTCCGCTACGACTCGCGCGAAGTATCGCCCGGGGATCTGTTCGTCGCGCTGCGCGGGACCCACTCCGACGGCCACGCCTTCATCGGCCGCGCCCTCGATCTCGGCGCCGCCGCCCTGCTCGTCGAGACGATGCCGACCCTCGAGGCCTGCCGCGGCGTACCCGCGGTCCGCGTCGCCGACACCCGGCGCGCACTGGCGCCGATCGCGGCCCATTTCTTCGGACATCCCGCGAGCGATCTGCGTCTGGTCGGCGTCACGGGGACCAACGGCAAGACCAGCACGACCTACCTCGTCGAATCGATGCTCTCCGCCGCAAAGTGGCGGGTCGGCCTCATCGGCACCGTCGAGATCCGTTATGCGGGCCACCGCCAGACGTCGATCAACACGACGCCCGAGAGCCTCGATCTCCAACGCACGCTGCGCGCGATGTGCAACGAGCAGATCGACGCCGCCGTGATGGAAGTGTCCTCCCACGGGCTCGAGCTCGGCCGCGTCGACGGCTGCGCCTTCCGCGTCGCGGGCTTCACCAACCTCTCCCAGGACCACCTCGACTTCCACGGCAGCATGGACGCCTACTTCCTCGCGAAGGCGCGCCTGTTCCGAGACCACCTGACGCCGGGCGGCGCTGCCGTCGTCAACATCGACGACCCGGTCTCGGAAAAGCTGATCGCCATCGCCCGGGACGCGGGGGCGGACGTCATCCGAGTCGGTCGTGGCGAGAACGCGGCCGCGGAGCTGCGCCTCGTCTCGAGCCAGATCGAGCTCGGCGGAACCCACGCGCTGCTCGAAGACGCGAGCGGAGCATTCGACGTCGCGCTGCCCCTGCTCGGCGACTTCAACCTCGAAAACCTGCTCGTCGCCGCCGGAATCGCGCGCGCCCTCGGCCTCGACGGAGCGAGGATCGCGGCGGGCGCCGCAGCCTGTCGCCAGGTCCCGGGCCGCATGGAGCGAGTACGGGGCCCGGGCTCGTCGGAGCCGACCGTGCTCGTCGACTACGCCCATACGCCCGACGCCGTCGACAAGGTGCTCCGCACGGTCCGACCGCTGTGCCGTGGACGCCTCGTCGCCGTCTTCGGCTGCGGCGGCGATCGCGACCGCAGCAAACGGCCGCGGATGGCCGAAGCGGTCGCCGCGAGCGCCGACCTCGCAATCGCGACGAGCGACAATCCGCGCACCGAGGATCCCCTCGCGATCCTGGTCGACGTCGAGGCCGGCCTCGCCTCGCTCACGAAGGTCCCGGCCGCGGAGCTCTTCGCGAAGCGCGACGCGGCCCGCGCCTGTTATGCGACGATCCCCGACCGCCGCGAGGCGATCCGGCTCGCGATCACCGGCGCCGCCCCGGAAGACACGATCGTGCTGGCGGGCAAGGGTCACGAGGACTACCAGATCATCGGCCGCGAGAAGCTCCCCTTCGACGACCGCATCGAGGCCCGCCGTGCTCTCGCGGCCCGGAGAGAGACATGATCGCGGCCCTGCGCGCCGATCGGATCTGCGAATGGACCGGCGGAACATTGATCGCCGGCGCCGCCGACCGGATCGCTCGCGGAACCCGGATCGACAGCCGCGAGGTCGGACCGGAAGAGCTCTTCGTCGCGATCGTTGGACCGAATCACGACGCCCATCGCTTCGTCCTCGAAGTCCTCGCACGCGGGGTCGCGGGCGTGATGATCGAGCGCGGCCGGAGCGAGGACACCCTCGTCCCCGGCCGCGCCTTCGTCGTCGAGGTCCCTGACACCACGCGTGCCCTCGCCGACCTCGGCCGCGGCCACCGTCAGGCCTATGCGGGCCCGCTGATCGGCATCACGGGCAGCAACGGCAAGACCACGACGAAGGAGCTCTGCACCGGCATCCTCGAAACCGTCGGCCCCACCCTCGCGACCCGCGGCAACTTGAACAACAACTTCGGCGTCCCCCTGACCCTGCTGCGCCGCCGCGATGAAGACGTCTTCGCCGTCGTCGAAATGGGCATGAACCACCGGCACGAAATCGAGGCCCTCTGCCGCATCGCGCTGCCGACGATCGGAGTCCTGACCAACGTCGGAACGGCGCACATCGAGAATCTCGGCAGCCGCGAAGCGATCGCCGAGGAGAAGGGCGATCTGATCGCCAGCCTGCCGGCGAGCGGCACGGCGGTGATCGGCCGCGACGAGCCCTTCGCCTTCGGACAGGGCCGACGTACGCGGGCGCGCGTGCTGTCCTTCGGCCGCGACGCCCGCGCCGACCTCTGTGCCAGTCGAGTCCGATTCCTCGACGAAGGGGCCTTCGTCTTCCAGCTCGATTCCCCTTTCGGCAGCGGCGAAATCCGCGTGCCGGGGCTCGCCGAGACGATGATCGAGAACTCGCTCGCGGCGGCCGGGGGAGCGCTCGCCGCCGGGGCGCCCTTCGACGCGGTCGTGACCGGCCTCGCGCGACACGCGGGCATCACGGGCCGGATGCAGCCCCGCGTGCTCCGGAGCGGCGTGCTCGCCCTCGACGACACCTACAACGCGAATCCGCAGTCGATGAAGGCCGCGCTCGAGACGCTGGCGCGCCTCGAGCAGAAGGGGCGTCGCTTCGCGGTGCTCGGCCGGATGGGCGAGCTCGGGGATCACGCCGACGCGGCCCACCTCGAGCTCGGTCGCCTCACCGCCTCGCTCGGCATCGACGAGCTCTTCGTGTTGGGCGCCGAGGCGGGCAGGATCGCGCAGGGCGCCCGCGAGGCCGGGATGCCTGGCGAACGCGTGCATTTTGAAGAGACCGCGTCGGCCCTGGCCGGACGGATCGCGAGCCATGCCGTCGCCGGCGATCGCGTGCTCTTCAAGGGCTCGCGCTCGGCGCGGGTCGAAAAAGTCATCGAGGCACTCGAAGAGGTCGACCGCTGATGCTGTACCAATGGCTCTATCCGCTCGCAGACACGATCCCCGGCTTGAACGTCGTCCGGTACATCACGTTCCGGACCGCGGCGGCGACCCTGACCGCGCTCTTCATCTCATTCATCGTCGGCCCCTGGCTGATCCGCCGGCTCGCGGCCCTTCGCATGGGGCAGCCGATCCGCGAGATCGGCCCGGCGCATTCCGCCAAGGCCGGTACGCCTACCATGGGCGGGCTGCTGATCCTGCTCTCGCTGACGATCTCGGTGCTGCTCTGGACCGACCTCTCGAATCCCTTCGTCTGGATCGTGTTGGGTCTGACGGCGGGTTACGGTGTGCTGGGATTCATCGACGACTACGCGAAGGTCACGAAGAAGTCGAGCGCCGGGATCTCCGCCCGGGCCAAGCTCTTCTGGCAGGTCCTGCTCGCCCTCGGCGTCGCGATCGCGATCTACACGAGCCCCGCCTTCGACGGCGAGCTCGCGGTGCCCTTCTTCAAGGACTTCACGCCCCACATCGGCTGGCTTTACGTGCCGCTCGCGACCTTCATCATCGTCGCGGCCTCGAACAGCGTGAACCTGACCGACGGGCTCGACGGGCTCGCGATCGGGCCGGTGATGATCTCGGCGGGAACCTTCCTGCTGCTCGCCTATGCCGCGGGGCATGCGGGGATCGCCGAGTACCTCCAGATCAAGAACGTGCCGGGCGCGGGCCAGCTCGCGATCTTCTGCGGGGCGCTGGTCGGAGGCGGGCTCGGCTTCCTGTGGTTCAACGCGTCGCCGGCGGAGCTCTTCATGGGCGACGTCGGCTCGCTCGCCCTCGGTGGCGCTCTCGGAACGATCGCCGTCCTGATTCGACAGGAGATCCTGCTCGCCGTCGTCGGCGGGATCTTCGTCATCGAGACGCTCTCGGTCATCATCCAGGTCGTCTCCTTCAAGCTGACCGGGAAGCGCGTCTTCCGGATGGCGCCGATCCATCATCATTTCGAAGAGCTGGGCTGGCCCGAGCAGAAGATCGTGGTCCGATTCTGGATCGTCTCGATCATCCTCGGGCTCGTCGCGCTCTCGTCTCTCAAGTTGCGTTAGGTCGAATTTCGTCGGTCGCTGCCGCGCGGGGCGCGGTGCTGGAGAATCGTGCTGTGGAGCTCGCTGGCCGGGAAGTCCTCGTGCTGGGCTTTGGCGTTTCCGGACGTTCCGCGGCGGACCATTGTGTCCGCCGGGGGGCGCGGGTCGTCGTCGCGGACGAGCGCCCGGCAGAGCGGATCCCCGAGGCGGCCCGGCTGCCGGCCGGGGTCGTCGGCCATTTCGGGAAGCCCTTCCCCGACCTCGCGCGCTTCGACCTCGTGATCCCGAGCCCCGGCATCCCTCGCGAGCGTTATGCAGGTCGCGCCCGGCTCGCCTGGGGCGACATCGAGCTCTGTGCCCAGGCGCTCGAGATCCCGATCGTCGCCGTGACCGGCACCAACGGAAAATCGACCGTCGTCCGCCTGATCGAAGCCCTGGCCCGCGGCGCGGGCCTGCGCGCGGAGGCGGCGGGCAACATCGGCACCCCGGCCCTCGAGCTCGTCGGCAAGCCCCTCGACCTCGCCGTGCTCGAGATCTCGTCCTTCCAGCTCGAGAGCGTCGAGACCTTCCGACCGAGGACCGCGGTGTTCCTCAACATCACGCCCGACCACTACGATCGCCACGGCGACCTGGCGGGCTACCTCGCCGCCAAGGCGCGGATCTTCGCGCGCCAGGGACGCGGCGATCACGCGATCCTGAACGGCGACGATGCGTTGGTCGCCACGACCGCGACGCCCGACGGGGTCGAACGCCTGCTCTTCTTCCGGGACGAAGCGAAGGCCGCCGCCTCGCACGCCGCTTCCCGTGCCGATGGCCGTGCCGATGGCCGCGTCGATGGCCGCGTCGATGGCCGCGCCTGGATCGCCGGCGATCGCATCGAGATCCGGCTCCGAGACCGTGCCCATTCGATCTCCCTCGCCGGCGCGCCGGGGCTCGCGCAGCAGAAAGAGAACGTGATGGCCGCATTGCTGGCCCTCGCTTCCCTCGAGGTCGAGCTCGGCATCGATCTCGCGCGGGCCGCCGAAGCGCTGTCGGACTTCGAAGGCTTGCCCCACCGCTGCGTTCGCGTCGCCTCGCAGGGCGGCGTCGACTGGTACGACGACTCGAAGGCGACGAATCTCGGCGCCGCGGCCCGAGCCCTCGAGACGGTGAAGCCACCGATCGTTTGGATCGCCGGGGGAAAGCACAAGGGCGCCGACCTCGGCCCCCTCGCCGCGAGCGCGCGCGGCCGGGTCCGCGTCGCGCTCCTGATCGGCGAGGCGGCCCCGGAGCTCGAGCGGGCGCTCGCGGGCACGGTGCCGTGTGAACGGGTGGGGGAGCTCGCGAAGGCAGTCGCGCGCGCGGCCGAGGTCGCGAAGCCGGGCGACTCGGTGCTGCTCGCCCCGGCCTGCTCGAGCTTCGATCAGTTCGAAAACTTCGAGGACCGTGGCCGACAATTCGTCGCAGCCGTCGAGCGTCTTGCGCATCCAGGGAGCCCGACATGAATAACATCACCAACCGCATCCCCACCGGTGGCCTCGATACTGGCGTCTCGCTCGCGAGCCTGATCCTGATCCTGTTCGGCGTGGTGATGAGCTACAGCGCGACCGCCGCCCTGGCGCTCGACTCGACGCTGCCGCCGCTCTTCTTCGATCACGTGACCGGACTGCTCGCCGGCGGCGCCTTCGGCGCCCTCGGCTACTGGGCCCCGCCCGTCGTGATCCGACGCCTCGCTCTGCCCGCCTGGGGCCTCTCGGTCCTGCTCCTCGTCGTGACGCTGATCGTCGGCGTCGAGGTCAACGGCGCGCAGCGCTGGCTCGAGCTGCCCGGCGTCGGGTTCCGTTTCCAGCCCGGCGAGCTCGCGAAATGCGTGACCCTGATCGCCGTCGCCGATTGGCTCTCGAGAAAGCAGGATCGACGCGAGCTCACGAACCGGCGAACGGTCGAGGCCGCGGGCATCGCGATCGTCCCGGCCGGTCTGCTCTTACTGCAGCCCGATCTCGGCAACGCGGTCGTGCTCGTCGCGCTGACGGCGCTGCTGCTCTTCCTCGCGGGCACACCCTGGCCGCGCTTCGTGCTCCCGGGCTTCGTGGGCATCCTGCTCGTCGGGATCTACATCCTCTTCAATCCGTACGCGATGCGCCGGGTGACGGGATTCCTCGACCCCTTCCGCGACTCCCTGGGCTCCGGTTGGCAGCTGGTCCAGTCCTACCTCGCCTTCGGACAGGGAAGCTGGTTCGGCCAGGGCCTCGGCTACAGCCATCAGAAGCTCGCCTATCTCCCCGAGGCGCATACGGACTTCGTGCTGGCGCTGGTCGCCGAGGAGCTCGGCTTCGTGGGGGTGCTCGTCGTGCTGGGCTCCTTCGCGGCGCTCTGGATCTCGGGGACCCGCGTCGCGCGCCGCGCACGCGACAAATTCGACCTGCTGTGCGGATTCGGGATGGTCTCCCTGCTGACGATTCCCGCCTTCTTGAATGCGTCGGTCGTGATGGGGCTGGTCCCGACCAAGGGGCTGACCCTGCCCTTCCTGTCCTACGGCCGAACTTCGCTCGTCGTCTGCTGCTTCGCCCTCGGCGTGCTGTTGGGTGTCGCGCGGCGTCATCCGGCGAGTCCGGTCCACACCGCGCGGGAGGCAAAATGGCCAGGCGTTGGGTGATCACGGGGGGCGGCACCGGCGGCCACGTCACGCCCGCACTCGCCCTCGGCGAGGCGATCGTCGATCGAGGCGACGAAGTGCTCTTCATCGGCTCGAGCCGCGGCCTCGAGTCACGCCTGGTCCCCGAAGCCGGCTTCGAGCTGCGCGTGCTCCCGAGCGAGCAGGTCATGGGCCGCGATTGGCTGGGACGGATTCGCGGCGCGCTCTCGATCCTGAAGAGCGTGGGCAGCGCGCTCCGGATCCTCTGGCAGTACCGCCCGGATGCCGTGATCTCCGTCGGCGGTTACGCCGCAATGCCGACGGCGCTCGCGGCCTGGCTGTCCCGCCGACCGCTTTTTCTCGTCGAGCCGAACGCGATCCCGGGCCGCGTCAATCGACTGACGGCCTGGCTCGCGCGCGCCGTCTTCGTCGGCTTCGAGTCGGCCCGCGGCTACCTCCCGCGACGAACCGAGAGCGTCTGCGTCGGCGTCCCGCTTCGGCGCGCGCTCTACCGCGCCTTCGCAGGTCGGCCCGAGGCACGACTCGCGACCAGGCCGCTGCGGATCTTCGTATTCGGCGGAAGCCAGGGCGCGCGCCAGCTGAACGAGCACGTGCCCGAAGCCCTCGCCAAGCTCGCCAAGAATTCGATCACCGTCTTCCACCAGACCGGAGAGACCGACCGCAGCGCCGTCGCCGCGCGTTATGCCGAGCTCGGGATCGACGCCGAGGTCGTCGCCTTCGAGCGCGACATGCCGAAGCGCTACGCCTGGGCCGACCTCGCGATCTGCCGGGCGGGGGCGCTGACCGTCGCCGAGCTCGCGCTCGCGGGCATGCCGGCTCTCGTCGTCCCCTACCCCTTCGCCGCCGACGACCACCAGACGGCGAACGCCCGCGCCCTCGAGGAGGCCGGTGCCGCCCGCCGCATCCCGGCCCAGCCCCTCGACGTCCAGGTCCTCGCGCAGACGATCGCCGAGCTCGTGACGACCCCGGGCCGTCTGGTGCTGATGCGCCAGGCTTCCGTCCGGCTCGCACGTCCGCGAGCCGCGACCGACATCATCGAGCGCTGCCTCGCCTCCCTCGACGGCGACCCCGGCTCGCGCGGTCCCGTCGCGACGACGAATCGGGAGCCGACATGAAGCCCCGATTCGAGCGATTCCATTTCGTGGGCGTCGGCGGGATCGGGATGGCCGCTCTCGCCGAGCTGCTCCACGCCCGCGGCTTCGCCGTGACGGGGACCGACGTCGTGGCCGGCGCGAACGTCGAGCGCCTGCGCCGGCTGGGCATCCGCGTCGAGGTCGGTCACGAGGCCGCGCGGATCGGGGCGGCCGAGGTCGTCGTTCGCTCGTCGGCAATCGCCCACGACAATCCCGAGCTCGTCGCGGCGCGCAGCCGCGGCTTGCCGATCGTCGGACGCGGCGCGCTGCTCGCAGAGTGTCTTCGCAAGCACGACGTGGTCGCGATCGCCGGTTCCCACGGCAAGACGACGACCACGGCCATGACCGCCCACCTGCTGCGCGAAGCCGGCGTCGATCCGACCTCGGTCGTCGGCGGGCGAGTCCCGCTCCCGGACGGCGACGCCGGCCCGCTCCAGCTCGGGCGGAGCGATTGGGCGGTCGCCGAGGTCGACGAGAGCGACGGGTCCTTCCTCGCCATGCGGCCGGTCGTGGCCGTCGTGACCAACGCCGATCCGGAGCATCTCGACTACTACGGGACGCGCGAGCGCATGCTCGACGCCTTCGTCGCCTTCGCGAACGGCGTGCCCTTCTCGGGCGCGGCCATCCTCGGCATCGACCATCCCGGCATCGCCGAGATCGCGCCGCGGATCGAAGGGCGCCAGATCCATTTCGGCCTGCACCCGGACGCCCACGTCCGCGCCGAGTCGATCGAGACCCGGGCGGGGGGGCAACACTGCCGGGTCCGACTCGCGAACGGGGATCTTTTCGAATTCGAGCTCGCCCTGCCCGGTCGCCACAACGTGCTGAACGCGCTCGCTGCCCTCGCCGTCGGCCTCGAGCTCGAGCTCCCCGCCGAGCAGCTCGCCGCGGCGCTCCCGAGCTTTCCCGGCGTCCGCCGGCGCTTCGAACGCAAGGGCCAGGCCGCCGGTGTCGAGATCGTCGACGACTACGCCCACCATCCCGCCGAGGTCCGCGCCGCGCTCGCCGCCGCGCGCAGCATCCACGCGGGCCCGCTCACCGCGATCTTCCAGCCCCACCGCTTCACCCGGACCCGCGACTGCTGGAGCGATTTCGCGACCGCCTTCGGCGACGCCGACCGGGTCGTCGTCTGCGACATCTATCCCGCGAGCGAGGCCCCTATCCCGGGCATCGATTCCGACAAGCTCTGCCGCGAGATCGCAGACCGGGGCCACCGCGCCGCCGTCTACGGCGGCGACCTCCGCCAGATCGAACGCGAATGGCCCGAACGCTTCGCGGCGGGCGAGCTCGTCATGACCCTCGGCGCCGGCGACATCGCCGCCCTCGGTCCGAAGCTCCTGCGCGCGCTCTCTTTACGGCCGGAGTCACGGCCGGTTTCCCGATCGGGGGTGGGGGCATGATCGACTCCGCCGTCCGCGAGGCCCTGGTGAAGTGTCTCGCCGACCGCGTCGAGTTCGACGTACCCCTCTCGCGCCATACCTCGCTCCGGATCGGTGGACCGGCAGATGCTTTGGCGACCCCGGCCGATCGGGCGGAGCTCGCTCGGGTGCTCGCCGTCTGCGCCGAGCACGGACTTCCGACCACGGTCCTCGGCGGTGGCTTCAACGTCCTCGTGCTCGAAGGCGGCGTGCGCGGCGTCGTGCTGCGGCTGCGCAAGCTCCGGCGGATCGAGCGCGTCGCCGACGATCTGATCGCGGTCGAGGCCGGCGCCTCCCACGCCACGATCACCCGCTATTGCGTCGACCAGGGCCTCTCGGGCCTCGAGTTCGGAGCGGGCATTCCGGGCACGCTGGGCGGCTGGATCGCCATGAACGCCGGCATCGGCAGCCGCGAGCTGAAGGACGTGGTCCGGGACATCGACGTGCTCGATCGACGGGGACGGACGACCGCCGCGATCCCGCGCGCGGCCCTCGACTTCCGCTATCGCGAGCTCGCCTCGCTCGCGCCGGGCAGCGTGATCGTCGGCGCGAGGCTCGAAGTCACGCCTTCGGATCGCGCGCAGGTCGAATCCGAGGTCGCGCGCCTGCTCGACCACCGCCATGCGACACAGCCGATCGATCAGCCGAGCTGCGGCTCTGTCTTCCGCAATCCGCCCGGGGATTACGCCGGTCGCCTCATCGAAGCGGCCGGATTGAAGGGGGCGCGGGCGGGCTCGGCAGAAATCTCGCCGGTGCATGCGAATTTCATCGTGAATCACGGTGACGCGAGGGCGCTGGACGTGTTATGTCTGATCGAGCGCGCACGAAACGAGGTCGCGGCCCGAACCGGAACCCGACTCGAGACCGAAGTCAAGATCCTCGGCACGCGCGCGGAGCCGACGAAATGACCGGACACACGACGAGAAGAACGAGGTCCGCAACGTGATGCGACTGTTCCGCAGCCGGCGATCGGTCGAGCGATCGGGTAAATCCCCGGCCATCGAGGCCGCGCTGCGGGAGAAACGCGCGCGCGAGCACCTGTCGCGCAAGCGGCGCCACGATCGCGGACGCCACGAGGCCGCGGCCGCGCCCGGGATTCCGACGCCGCCCCGTGCTCCGGCGGCGCGCTCGGCTCTCCCGGCCCGTCCGCTCCCGCGGCTCGTCGTGCCGGCCTGCTCGTTGCTCGCGCTCGGATCGGGCTTCGTCGTCGCGCACCCCCTCTTCGAGGGGCTCTGGCTCCCGCGCGCGCCGCTCGAGCGGGTCTCGGTCCTCGGGACGGAGATCCGCAAGCCGGAATCGATCGCCCGGGCGCTGCTCGGGAGTGCCGGCTCGCCCCTCTCCGCCATCCACCCCGACACGGTCGAAGCCCTCGTGCTGGCGGATCCGTGGATCGAGTCGGCCGACAGCTTCCGGATTCCGGACGGGACCCTGCTCGTAGGCGTCGTCGAGCGGCGCGCCGTCGCCCGCCATCAGTCGCTGCCCGACGACGCGATCGCCCTCGTCGATCCGTCGGGTCGGCGATTCATGGGCGCCGTCGAGGCCGGCGGAGCGCTCCCGCTCGTCGCGGGACCGATCGACGCCGACGCTTCGCTGTCGGCGACCGCGCTCGAGATCCTCGCCGAGCTGAGCCGACACCGGGGCCTCGCGCAGGACCCTGCGGCGCTCACGCTCCATCTTCCTTCCTCAGGCGCACGGGAGGCGGCAGCCGAGGGCGGATCCGGCTTCGTGCTCGACCTCGGCCCGGACGGACCGAGGGTCCTGCTCGGTCAGAATTTCTTGAAACGGCGCATCGCCCGGCTCGCCTCGCTGCTCGAGCAGCGGGATGCCTTGCTCGCCGGCGCGACCGTAATCGATCTGAGGTACGCGGACCGCGCGGTCCTGCGTACGGAGCCCACGTCGGGGTGAGGTGGGCTCATCGTGATGGCGGCTCCCGGATGGGAGAAGCCATCCAAGGGGGGGATCCCCGGATGGGGATCTTTTTGGGGGGGATCACATGGCCAGGCACAAGAAGGAGGACCTGATCGTCGGACTCGACATCGGGACCACCAAGATCTGCGCGATCGTCGCAGAAGCGAACGAGAACGGTGTCGACATCGTCGGCATCGGGACACACCCGAGCCGCGGGCTTCGCAAGGGCGTCGTCGTCGACATCGATGCCACCGTCGAGTCGATCAAGCACGCGGTCGAAGAAGCGGAGCTGATGGCCGATTGCGAGATCACGTCGGTCTACGCCGGCGTGGCCGGCGGCCACATCCGCGCGTTCAACTCCCATGGTGTCGTCGCGGTGAAGGACCGCGAGGTGCGCGAAGGAGACGTCAAGCGGGTGATCGACGCCGCGAAGGCGGTCGCGATCCCGATGGATCGCGAAGTGATCCACGTGATTCCCCAGGAATTCATCATCGACGACCAGGAGGGGATCCGCGAGCCGCTCGGCATGAGCGGCGTTCGCCTCGAGGCGAAGATCCACATCGTGACGGCGGCGGTGACGAGCGCCCAGAACATCGTCAAGTGCTGCAACAAGGCCGGGCTGAACGTCATCGACATCGTGCTCGAGCCGCTCGCCTCGGCGGCGGCGGTCCTGGCCGACGACGAGCGCGAGCTCGGCGTCTGCATGATCGACATCGGCGGGGGAACGACCGACATCGCGGTCTTCTGCGACGGGGCGATCAAGAACACGTCGGTCCTCGGCCTTGGGGGCTACCACCTCTCGAACGACATCGCAGTCGGCCTGCGGACGCCCTTCGAGGAAGCGGAGCGCATCAAGAAGAAGTTCGGCGTCGCCTCGGCCCGCTTCCTCAGCTCCGACGACATCATCAGCGTGCCGTCTGTCGGGGGTCGCAAGCCGCGGGAGATCTCGCGCAAGATCCTGTGCGAGATCATCGAGCCGCGCGTCGAGGAGATCCTGTCGTTGGCTCGCCAGGAGCTGATCCGGGCGGACCTGCTGGGCCGCATTCCGTCGGGCGTCGTGCTGACGGGAGGCGCTTCGGCACTGGCCGGCATCGGCGAGCTCGCGGAGGAGATCTTCGAGTCGCCGGTGCGACAGGGACTGCCCTCTTCGATCGGCGGGCTCCAGGACGTCGTCCGAAGTCCCATGTACTCGACCGGCGTCGGGCTGGTTCTGTTCGGGCTCAATCAACAGCGCTCGGCTCGGGGCAGTCAATTCCGGATTCGCGACAGCTCGATCTTCGGCCGGGTCAAGCAGCGGATGCGGGAGTGGTTCTACGCCGAGTTCGATTGAGCCCGCGGAACCGCACAAAAACGGGTTGAAAAAGTCCGTCAGGAAGGGCACAAAAAAAATCAATCGTGTTACAGTCGGCGCGGCAGCCAGGCGTCGCGGGGGGAAGACATGGCCAAGAAGTACAGCGATCGGGACGGCGGAAACTACCGGAGCGATGGCATCGACCTGCTCGAGCTCGGTCCGGACGACGGGCAGGAGCTGCTCGAATTCGACAAGAGCGCGCACCAGAAGGCGACCATCAAGGTCATCGGTGTCGGCGGAGGCGGCGGCAACGCCCTCAATACGATGATCCTCTCCGGCCTGTCCGGAGTCGAGTTCATCGCCGCGAATACAGACGCCCAGGCGCTCTCGCACAGCCGCGCCCCGATCAAGGTCCAGCTCGGCGCGGAGATCACCCGCGGCCTCGGCTGCGGCGCCAACCCCGACCGCGGCCGCGCCTCCGCCCTCGAGGCCCGCGACCGGTTGCGCGAGCTGCTCGAAGGCTCGGACATGGTCTTCGTGACCGCCGGCATGGGCGGCGGAACGGGCACGGGCGCTGCGCCCATCATCGCCGAGGTCGCCCGCGAGATCGGGGCGCTGACCGTCGGCGTCGTGACGAAGCCCTTCCCCTTCGAAGGTCGCGTCCGCATGAAGCACGCGGGCCACGGCATCGAAGAGCTCCACAGCGTGGTGGATACGCTGATCACGATCCCGAATCAGCGGCTGCTGGCGCTGGCCGGCAAGACGACGGCCGTCAAGGACGCGTTCTCGATCGCGGATCAGGTCCTGCTCAACGCCGTGCGCGGCATCTCGGACCTGATCACGGTCCATGGCCTCATCAACCTCGACTTCGCCGACGTCCGGACGGTCATGAACGAGGCGGGTGTCGCGTTGATGGGAACCGGCGTCGGCCGCGGCAATACGCGCGCGATCGACGCAGCGACCGCGGCGATCTCGAGCCCGCTGCTCGAGGATCTGTCGATCGAAGGCGCCCGAGGCGTATTGATCAACATCACCGGCGGCTCCGACATGACCCTCTACGAGGTCAACGAGGCCTCCTCGCTGATCCACGAGGCGGCCCACGAAGATGCGAACATCATCGTCGGCGCGGTCATCGACGAATCGCTGCGAGAAGACGAGATCCGGGTCACGGTCATCGCGACGGGTCTCAGCGGCCAGGAGATGCGGCGGATGCCGCCGCCGTCGCGCCGCCGAACGACGGAACCGTCCTACGAGATCGAGCGCGAGCGCGCGATGGTCGAGGCCCCGAACGTCACGCCGATCCGGGAGCAGGTCGCAGCCCCGATGGCGAGCGCGGAGAGTGGCGCGCGATCGGGCCAGCGCTTCGAGGACGAGGATGCCCTCGGCCTGGAGGTCGCGCTCGAATACCAGAAGGTGGCCAACGGGGGGCCGACGGCATCGGATCTCGCGTCGACCGGAATGGGCGGATTCGAGTCGCCCTTCGAGGATGAGCTCGAGACCCCGGCCTTCCTACGCAAGGGCGGCCTCGGGTCGTTCATGCGCCGCGGCGGAGACTGAGCCTCTATTCAGATCGGCTCAGATCGGCTCAGAGCTCGCTGACTTCCGTGATTTTCCAGCCCGCGCCGGCCTGGGCGAGAGCCCGGGCCCGCGCGGCCGCTATGCCCTTCGCCTGGACCGTGAGGGTTCGCGGTTGGCTTCGTCCGTGTGCCGAGAGACGGACGCGGTAGCTGCGGGACGCCTGGGATTCGGCGGCGTTCGCCCCCTGCGCAGAGGCCTCTTCGATCACGGACTTCGGATCGACCACGCGATTCGTCAGGGCGAGGTACTCGGACGGGCGTCCGAGGATCTCGAGACCGACACCGCTCTGGACCTCCGCCTGCAGGCGCGGGTGGACGTTGCGATGACGCGCCACGCCGGCCTCGATCGAAAAGCCGGGCAGCCCCGCGGTTGCCGGGAAGCGGACCTCGACGACGCTATTCGGGACCGGACGCTGACGGGTCTGGACGAAGAGACCCGTCGGCCCGATGTCGCGCACGACCGCCGGATGAGCCTGCCGATCGACGATCAGCTCGCAGGTCAGACGATGCTTGATCCGGTTGGTCCTTCGCTTTTCCATGTCCGGTGAGTGGCGTGCGGACCAGGGAGGTGACGCCCCCTTCGCGCGCAAACCGTGCGCAAATCAGGCCCGCAGGGGCGAGAGATGCGCGCCCTCGCACATTCCCAGGGCGCCCTCCATCAGCGCCTCTTCGCGGCGAGCGTGGCGGTAGAAATACTGCACGAGCGCTGCGTCACGGTCGGGCGCGGCCTGACGCACGTGGGCGTCGACCGCGCGGTGCCCCTCGACGAGATTTCGCGGACGGCGCCCGAGGAGATCTCCCATGTCGTCGAGCTCCTGGGCCTCGAAGGCGGCCCCCTTGCGCTCCGCCGTGCGAAGGTGGCGCGCGAGACGCGTCGCGAACCACATCCGGTTGGCGAGGAAGGGATCCGCGATCGCCGGGGCCTGCTCCTGCTCGAGGTTCTCGAGCAACATGTCGTAGTAGCTCGAGAAGCGGCTCGTCGCGCCGGCGGGAAGCTCGACCGGGGCGAGCTCGACACCGATCGCCTCGGCCAGCACCTCTGCCGTCGTGCGCAGGTAGAAGACGTGCTGGGCAATCCATTCGGAGTGCTCGGTGCCCGCGTGGAGGTTCTCCATGACGGGCGCCAGGGACAGGGGGACCAGGGCCTGCGTCTTCACGCTGTAGTAGAGGAGGGTGTCGAAATCGATCTCCCGCCCCGAGAGCTCGGCATAGCGAGCCAGGCGTTCGGGAAATCGGCCGAGGGGGGTATAGAGGTCTCGCGACCGCACGCAGGCCAGATCCGTCATCGGATCCGCGAGGTGAGCCAGCTCGAAATCCACCAGCGCCGTCACCTTCCCGTTCGCGAAGAGCAGATTGCCCGGGCCCGTATCCCCCTGACAGAGCACGGGCCGAACGGGCTTTCGCGGGACGTTCCGCCGCAGCCATTGGCAGGCGAACGTCAGCAACGGCAACGGCTCGCGCACGGCCCCTTCGTAGGTCGACTGCCAGACGTCGAGGTCGTGGAGCGCGAGCTCCTCGGGCGTGCCCGGAATCCGGAGGCCGATGGCCTCGAACTTCCGGGCATCGACCGAGTGGAGCTCGGCCAGCAGCTCGAGAAAGCTCTCGAGAATGGACTCGCGTTCGGCCGCGTCCTTCACGTTGTTGAAGTCGTCCCGCCCCTCGACGTGACCGAGGACCGCGGCCTGCGGATCCTCGTGGAAGGCGAGGACCTGGGGCACCCGCACCCCCTCGCGGTGGAGCACCTCGAGAATCTTTGCTTCCCGGCGCGTGGAATAAACACGCGTATAGGAAAACGAATCGTCGCGGGTTCCACGGACGTAGGTCTTGAGTGTCTTCCCCTCGACTTCGAGGTCGACGAACCACGCGAAGCGGCCCCCCGATTCCCGCCCCTGACGCTGCCGGCTCACGATTCGCCCGCCGAGCTGCTTCTCCATCCAGGGAAAGATCGGTTCCCAGCGGTCCTGAATCGCGTCCGACATCCCGTCTCCCTTCATTGCAATAGGTCGCTCGTGACCGCTGGACTATACCCATCCGAGCCCCATCGCCGAGGGAGCGAGGTGGCGTGCAAACGCGTGTAGGAATGCGAATGATTTCGAATCGGGCGCCAGCAGCCGGTGCGGAGCGCGACGCAATGGCTATGCTGCGCGCGATCCCCCTACCGAGCACGAGAGATCCGACTTCCCATGACTGCGACCGAGCTCGTCCGTCTAACCCGGGACGGCGACATCGCCACGCTTCTCTTCAACGACCCCGATCGTCGCAATGCGATGACGCGTGCGATGGGCGAGGCCTTTCGCGATCGCGTGTCCGAGCTCGCGAGCGACCCCACGCTCCGCGCGGTCGTGATCTCGGGGAGCGGCCGGGCCTTCTCTGCGGGCGGCGATCTCGAGATGCTCGAGCGCCAGGCGACGACCGGCGCGGCGGATCCAGGGCGCGCCTGGCGCGGGATCCGCGACGAGATGAGCAGCTTCTACCGACTCTTCCTGGCCGTGCGCGACCTGCCCTGTCCGACGGTCGCCGCGATCCAGGGCGCTGCGGTCGGGGCGGGCCTCTGCGTCGCCCTCGGCTGCGACCTCCGTTATGTCTCGAGCGAGGCGCAGCTCGGCCTCAATTTCGCGAAGCTCGGTGTCCATCCCGGCATGGCCGCGACCTGGACGCTGCCGCGCCTCGTCGGATCGGCCCAGGCCGCTGAGCTGCTCTTCACGGGCCGTCTGATCGACGGCGCCGAGGCCCTCCGGATCGGGCTCGCGAGTCGCGCGCTGCCTGCCGCCGAGGTGCTGCCGGCTGCGCAGGAGACGGCCAGGGAGATCGCGGCCAACGCCCCGATCGCCGTCCGGGCGATCAAGCGCGCCTTGATGCGCAGCGAGGCGAGCTCGCTCGAGGACCAGCTGCAATTCGAGGCCTCCGAGCAGGCTCGGAGCTTCGAAACCGCGGATGCCCGGGAAGGCATCGCCGCGATCCGGGAGCGTCGGACGCCCCGGTTCGCCGGGCATTAGCCGTGCGTTCGACAAACGTTAGGCAACCGCGGGATCCGCGGGCCACGACCGCGGTGTGGCTCAAGTCCCGCGCCCGGATTTCGATAGGAAGCGGCAGAGCGGCCGCCGTTCTCGGATCGGCCCCCAACGAATCTTCTGGAAGGACACACCCGTGACCCGCGCACTGCGCAGCCAAGAGCTCTGGCTCACCCTCGCCTACCTCGGGCTGCTCCTGCTGATGGCCAAGGGCTTCGCCAGCTAGGCCGCTCAGGCCGGAAGAGCTTCCGTCACCGCGCAGATTTCGCTCGCATTGAAGAAATACGAGATCTCGAGACGTGCGGTCTCCGGCGCGTCGGATCCGTGGGTGGCGTTCTGCTCGACGTCGGTTCCGAAGTCGCCGCGCAAGGTGCCCTTCGGCGCCTGCAGCGAGTTGGTCGGCCCCATGAGGTCGCGCCACTTCTTGATCGCCCCCTCGCCCTCGAGAACGAGCGCGACGACGGGTCCCGAGCTCATGAATTGGACGAGGTCGTTGAAGAACGGACGCGCCTTGTGGACCGCGTAGAAGCCCTTCGCTGCCTGCTCGGAAAGGTGCAGCTTCTTGATCGCGATGATCTCGAGACCGGAGGCCTCGATCCGCGCGAGGATCTGACCGGCCACCTTCTTCTTCACGGCGTCGGGTTTGATGATGGCAAAGGTGCGCTCGACCGCCATGGCGGGGATCTCCTCGGATGAGGCGAGCTGCCTAACGAGCAGCGCGCCGGAAATGGGTTCGATTCCAGGGTCGCGGCGGTCCAGGGGAGGCCCCGGCTGCGCGGCCGCCGATCGTAGCGGATCGACATCGCGGCGCCGCGAAAAAATCCCGGTTCAGTCCCCGTCGTCACGGATCCGCAGCACGACCTTGCCGAAATGGGTGCTGGCCTTCAGCAGGCGGTGGGCTTCGGGGGCTTCGGCGAGGGGGAACACGCGGTGGAGGACCGGCCGGATCCGGCCGGCGTCGAAGTCGGCGCCGAAGCGACTCCGGAAGGCCGCCACGATGCCCGCCTTCTGGGCGGCGCTCCGGGTTCGCAGGGTCGAGCCGATCACCCGGAGCCGCCGCGCGAGCAGGATCCCGAGCGGGAGCTCCGCCTTCGCCCCGCCCATCAGCCCGATCACGACGAGCGCTCCATCGTCCGCCAACGCCCGGAGATTTCCGTCGAGGTAAGGCCCGCCGATCGAGTCGAGCACGACGTCGACCCCACGACCCCCGGTCGCCTTGCGCGCGACCTCGACCCAATCCTCGCTGCGGTAGTTCGCCGTCGCGTCCGCGCCGAGCTCGAGACAGCGGCGGCACTTCTCGTCGCTCCCGGCGGTCGCGACGACGAGGCCCCCGGCGCGCTTCACGAGGTCGATCGTGGTCGTACCGATCCCGGAGCCGCCGCCGTGGACGAGGACGCTGCCCCCCGACGGAAGTGCCGCGAGCTGGAAGACGTTGAGAAAGACCGTGAGGAGCGTCTCGATCGAGCCCGCCCCCTCTTCGAAGGAGAGCGAATCGGGCAGACGGATCACCGAGCCGGCATCGACGACCGACTCCTCCGCATAACCACCACCGGGGAGCAGCGCCATCACGCGTTCGCCCGGCCGGAAGGCCGTCACATCGGACGCGACCTCGGCGACGCGCCCCGCACATTCCAGGCCCAGGACATTCGACGCCCCGGGCGGCGGCGGGTAGAAGCCCTGTCGTTGAAGCAGGTCGGCCCGGTTCACGCCGCAGGCGACGTTGCGGATCCGAAGCGTTCCCGGCGCGAGCACCGGCGCCTCGACCTCGCCGAGCTTCATGCAGGTCTCGTCCCCGGGCGCGTCGATCACGATGGCTTTCATGGCGGCGGCAAGCTTAGTGCAATTCGCGGGCGAGCCGAGCAGGGCAAAGAGGCGCCGTGCGACGGGTCACCCGTTCGGCATCGGCGCCGCGCCGATGACCCCTTGCATGGCTGCCTCCGGCTCGTCGCACGTCCCGCCCGTCGACCCGTCGATCCGAACCGGTGGATCCGCGGCGCGGCCGAGCTCGGCTCGTCACCCCCAGGTCGTACGTCACGTACTCGTGAGACTGCTGCTCGCGGGCCTTTTCGGCGCGGGCATCTTCAGCGCCGGCATCGCCAATGCCCAGCAGATGGCCCAGCACACGCTGACCATCGACCCCCACGATCCGGCAGTCGCCCGCCAGTCGGACGACCGCTGGCGCGCACGCGGGATGGCCTTCTTCGACCTGCCTCTCGGCCTGCGCGCCCGTTACGAAGCGCATGCGCTCCACCGCCTCGCTCTCCGCCAGGACCACGCGACCCCGTTACTCGAGCTGCCGGACGGCGCGAGCCGCCGCAGCGCGCAGCTACTCGAGAGCCGCTTCGCCGTGTCCCGCGTGCTGGCGCCCCATCTCGAGCTCGAGCTCGCGTGGGCCGCGCGCAGTCCGCTCTCGATGGTCGACCTGCTGCGGATCGAAGATCAGCGGCTCGCCGCGATGATCCGCTTCGTGCCCTGAAGCACCAGCGCGCGACGGGCGACGGCGCCTAACGATCCATCGCGCGAGATCGTTCGAGGTCCCCGCTGACGAAGCGCGCCCCGAACAGGCAGATCACCGTCGAGAGGAGCGGCGTCACGGTCGGCACCAACAGCGAATAGCGCAGCGCATCGTCCCCGAAGCGCGCCTCGAAGCCGTCCGCGATGACGCCGACCAGCAGAGGACCCGCCGCCAGACCGACGAGAGTCGTCACGAGCGTCGAGATGGCAGACGCGAATGCCCGCATGCGAAGCGGCGAGATGCCCTGGATCGTCGACATGAAGGGCGCCGTATAGGCCCCACCGATCACCGACCCGAACAACCCCCAGACGAGCGCGACGGGCATCGTCGGAAGGCCGGCGGCGACCATGAACGCAGGCATCGGAATCAAATCCGTCTCGGGCCAGAGCAGGAAGATCGTCAGGATCGGCACGCTGAAGAGATGCGCCAGAGCAGGAACCCAAAGGAACCAGCGCTTGTCGCGGGCGCCGAGGCGGTCGGCGAAGTAGCCGCCCAGGAAGATTCCCAGCATCGAAGGCAGCGGCGCCGTCAGGAAATACCAGGCCCCCGCCTCGAACTGGCCCATGTGATAGGTCCGCATCAGGAAGGCCGGCTCCCAGAGATTTCGGCCCATGGACGAGAACAGCGACAAGGCGTTGGCAGCGAGGATGAACTGGAAGGTGCGCATCGAGAGCAGCAGCTTCAGGTTGGGCCCGAACGCGGTCACGTTCGCCTGGCGCCCTTCGCTGATGCCGCGAGCCGGCTCCCGGATCGTGAACCGGTAGGCGACCGCCAGCAGCAGGCCCGGGAGCCCGGCCGCGAGGAACGCGTTGCGCCAGCCATATCGCTCGGAGACCCAGCCTCCGACGACCATGCCGATCCCCATCCCGAGGACCGCCCCGATCGAGACGACGGAGATCCCCCGCGCGCGCTTGGCAGGCGTCAGGTAGTCGGAGAGCATCGACACGGAGGGGGAGGTTCCGCCGGCTTCGCCGACGCCGACGCCCATGCGCGCCACGAAGAGCTGGAGGTAGCTCGTCACGTAGGCCGTACTGCAGGTGAAGAGGCTCCAGACGAACAGGGACCAGGCGACGATGCTGCGTCGGACCCCGGTCGTGTCGGCATAACGTCCGAGCGGCAGGCAGAGCATCGTATAGACGACGGCGAAGGCCGGCCCGAGCAGCCAGCCCATCTGGGTATCCGTGAGCTGAAAATCCTTCTTGATGGGCTCGACGAGGATCGAGAGGATCGTTCGGTCGACGTTGCTGAAGATCATGGTCAGGAGGACCATGAACAGGACGTAGCGGGTGTAGAGCGGCGAGTAGGGATCGGCGATGGCCGCAGCGGAGGCCGAAGCCGGGGAAACGGGTCGAACGACGGTCACGGAGCCTCCAGACGAAGCGACCGTGCCTCAGATGAGCGGCAAACGAATGCAGCCCGCGCGTGCAGGCTCCTCGTTCGACCTCCGGTTCGCCATACGACGATAGTGAAGGTGCTGCCGGTCGCACCCGATTCCGTCGCGTTTTGATCGGCTGCTCGACCGCGTTAGGATGCGCGCTGCCCGCCGAAGTCGGCCGGAAAGTCGCCGGTGAACAAGCACCGTTCACGGGAGGAAAGTCCGGGCTCCACAGGACAGGGAGGTCGGTAACACCGACCCGGGGTGACCCGAGGGAAAGCGCAACAGAAATGACACCGCCGATGGCGCGCGGCTCGCAAGGGCAACGCGATCAGGTAAGGGTGAAATCGTGGGGTAAGAGCCCACGCGCGACTGCCGGGCGACCGGCGGCGAGGCAAGCCCCTCCCGGAGCAAGCTCGAATAGGGACATCGTCGAGAGCGGTCCGCTCGATCGACAGTGCGCAAGCGCTGTCGCGGTGTCCGGGTGAGAGTGCTCGAGCCGCCTAGCAATAGTCGGCCTAGAGGAATGACTTTCACCGCGCGCGAGGCAACTCGCGCGTGGGACAGAACCCGGCTTACAGGCCGATCCGGACCTCGCGTCCGGACCTCCAGAGGGAAGCCTTCGGGCCATGGCTGGAGCGCTTCGACGGGCAATCGAAGGCGAGTGGGAAGCCGAGTGGACTCTGCGGGAAGGCTCGCGATGCGGGATTCGTCCCCGATTCAGAGATCGAAGCGCAGACAGTAGAGACGCGCGCGGCGCTCGGAGTCGTAGTCGTCCCATTTCTGCTTCGGGACCTCGTCGGGTCCCACGTTGCGGAAGCCGTGGTTCTCGAAGAACGCCTTGACGCGCTCGGAGGTCGTGCAGCCGAACACGTAGCGGAGCCCCTGCTGGCGCGCGTGCTCGATCGCGAATCGGACGATGTGGCCCCCTGCGCCCTCGCCGATGTAGCGCGTCAGCGCGAACAGCGAGGCGACCTCCATCGCGCGATCTTCTTCGAACGGAAGCAGTGCGCCGACCCCCGCGAGGTACTGGCCTTCGATGAAGACCCCTACCCCGTGGGCCAGAACCGCATCCCGCGCCTCCGGCCCGCGCGGAACGAGGAATCCGTCCGCTTCGCCGCGGGTGATCAGATCGTGGGCGGGGTCGTAATCGTCGATCGCGAGCCGGCGAACCTCCGCGTAGCGATTGCGTGTGAAGAAGATGCCGGCGCCGGCGTAGGTAAAGAGCTCGAGGGCGAGATCGGGGGCGGCGCAGACGTTCACCGCCGAGACGCCCCCCTCGATCAGCCGCCGGATCGTCTCGAGCACGCTGCGTCGCCCCTCTTTCACCCGCAGCGGCGGATCGCCCGGCGCCGCCCCGCCGCTCGGAGCCAGCAGCGGTTCGAGATGGGCCAGGTCGACGACCGAGATGCGTCCGGACCCCTCCAGCCGTTCGACAGGCGGTGTCGATTGGATCCAGACGAGCTTCGAGAGCCGCAGATTCAGGACCGCGCGCTCGCAATCCGCTTCGAATCGCTCGGCCGAGATGCGCATGCCGGCGCTTCCGTTCTCGCGCAGCTTTCGCCAGAGCCGGGGGCCGGCATTTTCTTCGTCGAGCTCGACCGGCGGGCCGCCGCCCGCGATCGCGAGCACCTCTTCGACGGGCGAGAGCAGGACGACCTGTGATTCGTTGTTGACGAGCTCGTCGATCACGCTCGCGAGCGGCTCGTGCTCGGGTCTTTCCTCGGCGGGCCAGGCGATGCCGATCGTCCGGCCGTGGAACTCCTCGAGATAGAACTCGCGCTCGCTGAAGGTCCGGACCGAATTCGACATGGCCGCATTGTTGCGGATTTCATCCGCGTCGCACGCCCCCGCGCGACCGCGACTTCGATTCCTGCTCCTGCCCCCTTTGCCACCCATCGCCCGCGCATCCCCTGCCGGTCCGACCACGAGAATCGACTGTCGGTCGCGTATCACGGGAGGCTTTCGACACATCTCCGATCACCGAGCCACCTCTTCACAGGAAGACCCAGGAAGCAGTCGCCGAAATTCTTTTGCAACCAGAGGCCCCCGGCGGTGCACGAAGAAGGGTCGACTCATCGCCGAACCCGAATCGGAACAAGACCTCGGATCGATCTGGAATGGATGGCGAAATTTGCTGGCTAAATAGGTGAAATTCAATCAATATCGGGCTACATCCACGGACCTTCATCAGACCCGTCTAGAGCCCCGGGCCAGCACGCTGCACAGCGATCGAAGCGGCAGCGCACGAGGTCGACCTCGCGGCGCTCATGAATCGAAGTCCCCTCGCGAGGATGCGAGGGACTCTTTGGAACACGCCCCCCTCGGGCGGTATCTCAGCGAGAATTGCACCGGGGAGCAAGAGGAATCGACTTGAAGACGCAAGAGAAGAAACAATCCGACGCCCAGGAATCCGTAAGCATGGGCGCTACGCCGGTCGTCGCTGCCGAAGAGCTCGATCCCGGCCGGGAGCGTCGCCCGCTCGAGTCCTATTTCCAGGAGATCGGCGGAACCCGCACGCTCAAGCGTGAAGAGGAAGTCGTCCTCGCGAAGGATCTCGAGGCTGCGACCGCGGCCCTGCGCAACTCGCTCTATTCGATTCCCGCCTCCGCCAAGCATGTCGTCGCGCGATGGGATGCGCTGCGAGCCCTGTCGCATACGGGTGCCAAGCTTTCCGAGTCTGCAGGCGACGAAGAGACCGGCGAAATCGCGGCCCGCGTCGAGCGGGCGGTGAAGAAGCTGCGGGTGATCCTCGCCGAACGCGACGCGAAGGTCGAGAAGACGGGTCTCGCCTACTCCGCGAACATCGAAAAGATCGACCAGAAGGTCTCGAAGGAGATGCACAGCGCACAGCTCTCGCTGGCGGTGCTCCACGAGCTGCGCGAGAAGAGCGTTCTGCTTGCCAACGAGATGAAGAAGGCGCGCAAGCGCACCAAGAAGCTCTCGGATCTCGAGCTCGAGGCCGGCGTCGAGAAGAACCGGATGGTCGAGCTCGTCGATTCGGTCGAGGACGCGCACGAGTCGATGTCGACGGTGAAGAACCGCTTCATCGAGCACAACCTCAAGCTCGTCGTCGCGATCGCGAAGGACTACCGCAACCTCGGTCTCTCCTTCCCCGACCTGATCCAGGAAGGCAACCTCGGCCTGATTCGAGCGGTCGAGAAGTTCGACCATCGGCGCGGGTTCAAGTTCTCGACCTACGCGGTGTGGTGGATCCGGCAGGCGCTGGTCCGGGCGATCCAGAACCACTCGCGCACGATCCGGCTGCCCTCCCATGTCCACGACCGACTGCAGCGCAGCCAGCGCGTGCGTGCGGAGCTGACCGGCAAGCTCGGCCGCGAGCCCACTCCCGCTGAGCTCGCACCTGCTCTCGGCACCGATACCGAATCCCTCGAAGCCCTCGATCGGCTCTCGCGCGAGGCCATCTCGCTCGAATCGAACGTCGCGGGAACCGAGAAGCGCCTCGAGGACTTCGTCCCCGATGCCACGGCGGACCGACCCGACGGCGGCATCGACGACGATCGCATGCGCATGGGCGTCGGCTCGCTGATCGGAAGCCTGACGCCGCGGGAGCAGCTGATCCTGCGGCTGCGCTACGGCCTCGGCGGCGAGGAGGAGCACACCCTCGAGCAGATCGGACAGTCGCTGGGCCTCTCCCGCGAGCGCGTTCGACAGCTGGAGGCGCGGGCCCTGAAGAAGCTGCGCGAGACGCAGCCGGCGCAGAGGCTGCATCCGATTCTGGAGCCCTGAGCTTCTCTTTATCGGGAACGGCTTGCGCCGTTCCCTGAGCTTCTCTCTATCGGGAACGGCTTGCGCCGTTCCCTGAGAGCGGGGGGCTCCTAGCGGGAACGCTCGCTCGGGCGGCGATATCGCGCTAAGAACGGCGGCATGGAAATCGCCTGTCTCGATCTCGAAGGGGTCCTGATCCCCGAAGTCTGGATCAATTTTGCCGAGCGCACGGGCATCGAAGCCCTTCGCATCACGACCCGCGAGATGCCGGACTACGACAAGCTGATGAAGCAGCGACTCGCGATCCTGGCCGAGAAGAAGCTCGGGATCCGCGACATCCAGGAAGTGATCGCCGGCATGGAGCCCCTGCCCGGGGCCCAGGAGACGCTCGGCTGGCTGCGCGAGCGCTTCCAGGTCGTGATTTTGTCGGACACCTTCTACGAGTTCGCCGAGCCGTTCATGCGCAAGCTCGGCTGGCCGACGCTGCTCTGCCATCGCCTCGACATCGACGAGAAGGGCATGATCCGCGACTACAAGATTCGCCAGCCGGATCCCAAACGCGCCTCCGTCCAGGCCTTCGCGTCGCTGCGTTACCGCACGATCGCGACCGGCGACTCCTACAACGATACGTCGATGCTCGCCGAGGCCGACGCCGGAATCCTGTTCCGGCCGCCGCAGAAAGTGATCGACGAGTTCCCGCAATTTCCCGTCGCACGGGAGTACGCTGAGCTGCGGGCGGAGTTCGCGAAGGCGTCGCTGCGGGATCTCTGAGGAGCCGGCGAGATGCCGTCCCTCACGCGCTGAGCGCGAACTCCCGCGTCCCTGCGACCTTGAACATCGCATGCCCGGGCGGCTGATAGGTCACGACCATCGCGCGACGGGCGCGGTTCGAGCGGTTGGGCTCGCTGCCGTGGACGATATGCGAGTCGAAGAAGACGAGGCTTCCGGCCGGAACCTCGGCGAGCCACGCCTTGCCGGCCTCGAAATGCGCCGGATCCGTGAAGAGCGGTCCGAGCCGCGTTCCGTCGGACAGGCCGGGCAGAAATCCCCGGCGATGGCTGCCTGGGATCAGGCGGAAGCAGCCGTTCCCCCGATCGGCGTCGTCGAGGGCGATCATCACGTTGGGCAGCCGATCGCAATGCTTGCAGGCGTGGCCCCAGTAGGGCGAGTCTTGATGCCAGCGGAAGCCGGAGCCCTCGCGCGGGCGCTTCAGGTTCAGCTTGTCGGTCCAGAGCGCGACGCGCTCCTCGCCGAGCAGGCCGCAGACCGGATCGACGATCCGCGGGTCGCCGAGCAGGTGGTCGAGCTCGGGATCGAGGGGGTGGAAGGGTTCGATCACGCGGATCGTGCTCGAATCGGGGGCGTGCTCGAGCTGGATCGTCGAGCGCTCGGCCTCGACATAACGGTTGCCGTCGATCGCGTATGCCCGGGTCGGGTCGGCGGTCCGGGCGACTTCGGCGGCCCGGGCGACGACGCGCTCGGCCGCGGCACGCAGCCGCTCGAGCTCGCCTGCGTCGAAGACGGCCTCGCGGACGAAGAATCCGTCGTTCACATAACGCCGTCGCTCCGCCTCCTGGATCCGGAGTGCCACTGCGCTCCCTCCTGGGACCAGGCTCGTGCTCAGCGCTTGCGGAAGGACTGGTTGAGGACCTTCTTGCGGAGCCGGAGCTCGACCGGGGTCACCTCGAGCAGCTCGTCGTCTTCGATCCAGCCGAGCGCTTCTTCGATCGTGACCTTCCGCGCGGGCGTGAGGACGACGTTCTCGTCTTTGCTGGTCGTGCGCATGTTGTCGAGCTTCTTGGCGCGCGTGATGTTGACGTTGAGCTCGCCGGGCCGGCGGTTCTCGCCGACGATCTGGCCCTCGTAGACGTCGACCCCGGGATCCACGAAGAGCGTCGCGCGCTCCTGGATCTTGAAGATCGAGTACGGCGTCGTACGACCCTGGTCCGTCGAGATGACGGGCCCGACATTGCGACCGGGAAGATCGCCGGCGATCGGCTCGAAGCCCTCGACGCTGCGGTAGAGGAGACCTTCGCCGCGCGTGTCGGTCAGGAACTCGCTGCGGTAACCGAACAGGCCTCGCGAGGGGACCATGAAGCGCATGTGGACGCGGGCGCCGTGGTGCTCCATCGAGGTCATGCGGCCCTTGCGCTGCGCGAGCTTCTCCATGACCGAGCCCGCGGCGGTCTCGGGAATGTCGGCGACGACCTCCTCGACCGGCTCGCAGGCCTTTCCGTCGACCATCTGCACGATGATCTCCGGCCGCGAGACGGCGAACTCGTAGCCCTCGCGCCGCATCGTCTCGATCAGCACCGCGAGCTGGAGCTCGCCGCGCCCCGATACCGCGAAGACGTCCTGCCGGTCGGTCCGCTCGATCTTGATCGAGACGTTCGACATGACCTCGCGATCGAGCCGATCCCCGATCTGGCGGCTGGTGACGTACTTGCCGTCCCGGCCGGCAAAAGGCGAGTTGTTGACCGAGAGGTGGATTCGGATCGTCGGCGGGTCGATCGCGATGCGCGGCAGCGCCTCGGCCTTGCCGGGCTCGCAGACCGTGTCGCCGACGTCGATCGTCTCGACACCCGCGACGATGACGATGTCGCCGGCCCGGGCCTCCTCGATCTCGACGCGGTGGATGCCACGGGTTCCGAAGAGCTTGGTGATGCGGAAGGAATCGGAGCCGCCGTCCTCGCGGACCCGGATCGCGGTCATTCCCCGCTGCATCTTGCCGCGGATCATGCGGCCGATCACGAGGCGGCCGACGAAGGAGTCGTAGCCGAGCGTCACGGCCTGGAACTGGAGCGAGCCCTCTTCGTCGACCATCGGCGTCGGCGCATAGCGCAGGATCGTGTCGAGGACCGGCGTCAGGTCCTTCATCTCGCCGCCGTACACGAGCGAAGACACGCCCTGCTTCGCCGAGGCGTAGATCACCGGGAACTCGAGCTGCGTATCGGTGGCCCCGAGCTCGACGAGTAGATCGAAGACCTCGTTGACGACTTCTTCGGCGCGCTCTTCGGGGCGGTCGATCTTGTTGACGACGAGGATCGGACGCAGACCGTGGGAGAGCGCCTTGCGCAGCACGAAGCGCGTCTGCGGCATCACGCCTTCGTAGGCGTCACAGAGCAGCAGCGCCGCGTCGGCCATGCCGAGCACGCGCTCGACCTCGCCGCCGAAGTCGGCGTGGCCGGGGGTGTCGACGAGCTGGATGCGCACACCCTGGTATTCGATCGAGGTGCTCTTCGATTGGATCGTGATGCCGCGCTCGCGCTCGATGTCGCCGGAATCCATCACGCGTTCGGCGACGTTTTCGTTGGCGCGGAACGCCCCGCACGTGCGCAGCAGACCATCGACGAGGGTCGTCTTGCCGTGGTCGACGTGGGCGATGATGGCGACGTTGCGCAGGTCCTGGCGGGCGGCGATCGGGGACATAACGATTCTCGTCTCGGGCGTTTGCGGGTTGTTCGATTCCAGGTCGTGTCGGAAGTCGTTCCGGAGCATTGTCGGGCGTTTGGTCTGGTATTGGATCGGATCGGATTCGATCGGTACAGGCGCATCATCGGCTGGCCGACGGACGCCCTGATCGGATTTGTGTCGCCCTGGTTCTACGCGTCGTCTTCCGGTCTAGCGGTTGGTGAGTCCACGCGACACGACTGCGTGAGCTGGCCTCGGAGATTGGACCGTTCGGACGCGGGAGCAGCTCGAAATGGGCCGCGCGTTCGACCTTGGCCAGGCCCCTTTTTCGGACACGAGACCGAGCTCGTTCCACGGCCCCCCGGCCTCGAGGCGGGCGCAGGCTAGCAGAGTCTCGGCCGATTTCCCCTTTTGACCGAACTTTCACAGCGGGCGACGGCCCCGATCTGCACGAAGCCTTAGCTTACCCGCAGCACGAGGAGCGGGTCCTGGGCGAAGTGAACGGCGCGCACGGAGAGGTTCGGGTCCAGGGGCCCTGGCAACGCCAGACCGTTCTCTCGGCCGCGCTCTACTGGACGATCCACGCGAGCTGCCTGCTGGCCTTCGTGACCGGAGTCGGAGGCTTCGAGATCGCCCTCTGCCTGGGCCTCTTCTGGCTGCGCCTCTTCGGGATCACCGGCGGCTACCACCGCTACTTCTCCCACCGGGCCTTCAAGACGAGCCGCGCCTTTCAATTCATCCTGGCGCTCGTCGGGTGTGCCGCGACCCAGAAGGGGCCTCTCTGGTGGGCCTCGCATCACCGTCGCCACCACGCCTACTCCGACCAGCCCGGCGACGTCCACTCGCCCCGCGAAGGCTTCTGGCATGCCCACCAGGGCTGGATCTTCTCGGGCCGATTCGACGCCACCGAGGTCGCGCGCATCCCCGATCTCCTCGCTTTCCCCGAGCTCGTCTGGCTCGACCGCTGGCACGTCGTCGCCCCCCTGGCCCTGGCCGGCGCCTGCTTCGCCGTCGGCGGCCTGCCCGGCCTCGTCTGGGGGTTCTGCATCTCGACGACGCTGCTCTGGCACGCGACCTACACGATCAATTCCCTCTCCCACCGCTTCGGGTCCCAGCGCTATGCGACCGGTGACGACAGCCGCAACAATCTCTGGCTCGCGCTCCTGACCCTGGGCGAGGGGTGGCACAACAACCACCATCACTACATGGCCTCCGCACGCCAGGGCTTCTTCTGGTGGGAGATCGACCTGACCTACTACGTGCTGCGGGGTCTCGCGGCGGTCGGGATCGTCTGGGACCTGCGCGAGCCTCCGGCGCGGATGCTCGAGGCGAACGCCAGCCCGGATACGATCAGTCGCGCTGCAGCCTGAGCGAGACCCGCGAGCGCCCGGCGCGCGATTCGAGCTCGACCCGCCCGCCTGCATCGGCGACCAGCACGCGTGCGATCGCGACTGCGAGCGGACGGCCACGAAATCCGTGCGAGCTGCCCGCCGGCGTCCCCGGCGCCAGGGCCCAGGGATCTCCCCCGACGAAGGCGTCGCCGGGAAGCTCGCAGGCGATCTCGATCTCGCCTCCCCGGAGCGCGAGGGCGAACGAGATCGGCGCCTTTCCCGGCGGCAGATCCTGCGGCGTCCCGACGAGCGCGAGGAGCAGCGGATGAAGACCCTCGAAGGCCGGCCCTGCCTCCCCGGCATCGCTCGCGACCGAAAGCTCGATCGCCCGCCCTCCGGCGCCCTCCGATTCCAGCTGCCGCACCACGCCGTCGAGCAGCGCGGCATAGCTCGGACCCGCGGTCCGGCGCGAGCCCGGCGCGAGCAGCGGTCGGAGCAGCGCGAGCAGCGGCCCCGCCTCCCCCGCCAACGAGTCGATCGCCAGCGAAGCGCGCGCCAGACCCGGGGCCCCGAGATCCTCGTCGAGCAGGTGGGCTTCGAGCCGGATGCCGGCGAGGTGGTTTCCGATCTCGTGCGCGATCGCGAAGACGAGGGCGTGGCGGACTTCGGTGTCGGTCCTGTCAGACATGACGCGAAGTTGCCGCGTCGGACCTGCCTCGTACAATGGGCCGCGACCGCGGATCGGCGGATTCCTCCCCGACCCCTCACCCGCACCCCCAACCCCAATCTCGCCCCCGACGGAGCCGACGACCCGACATGAAGAGCATCTTCCTGCGCGGACGGGACCAACACCGGATCGGCGGTCTCACCCTCGAAGGGCTGGGCCCTGTCGCCGCCGCCCTCTCCCGCGGCGGGGCGCGCAAGACCTACGACCACACCGACCCCAACGAGGACTGCGTGGCCTTCGCCCTCGGCGACGGCGGCGAGCTCGTGATCGCCGCCGACGGGCACCACGGGGATCTCGGGTCGGAAGCCGCGGTCCAGGCCATCCTCAGCGACTTCGCCGCCCGGTTCACCGCCGCGACGCCCCCGACGACGAGCGCCGACGCCTGGCGGGAGCTCGCCTTCGACGCGCTGCTGCGGGCCAACCACGCAGTTCTCGAGATCGCGGGCCGCAACAACCTTCGCCCGGCCCCGACGACCCTCGTGCTGGCCGTGCTCCGCCCCGCCGAAGACTTGCTGCTCCATGCCTCGGTCGGGGACAGCCATCTCTTCGCGATCGACGCCGCGGGCGCGACCGAGCTCGGCGGCCGCGATCCGGCGTGGAAGTTCACGCCCTTCCTCGGCTACGAGGAGGCCCGCCGCGACCTGCTCGAACGTTATTCGCGGGTCGGTGTGCGGAGCCTCGAGGGTCTGCGGGCGGTGGCGCTCGCGACCGACGGTCTCTCGGAGCTCGGCATCGGGGTCGAGAATCCGGCCGGAACGGTGCACGCGAGCGTCGCCCGGATCGAGCCCGGCACGGCCGCCGATCTCTCGGCTCTGCGCGCCTGCCGCGGGATCATCGAAGACGCGATGGATGCGCACCGGCGCCAGGAGGCGGGCGACAATCTCGCGTGCTCGGTGGTGTGGCTGCAGCGTTAGGCGAGGGGGGGGCGACGGACGCACGCGCAGCCGAGCTCAGGGCCGCGCGAGAGCGGCCACGCGTTCCCCGATCGCAAGGGCCGCGGTGAGTCCCGGGGATTCGATGCCGATGCAGGCGACGAAGCCCGGCGCACCGTGGGCCGAGGCCTCTTCGATCACGAAGTCGCGGAAGCCCTGGCCGGGGCCGGCGAGCTTCGGGCGGATGCCGGCGTAGTCGGGCACCAGCTCGGAGCCTGCGAGGCCCGGTAAATAACGCCGCGCGGCCTCGCGAAAGACCGACGCTTTCGCGGGATCGACCCGGTATTCGAGTTCGTCGACGTATTCCGCGTCCGGTCCGAAGCGGACACGGCCCGCGAGGTCGAGGGTTGCATGGATCCCGAGCCCCGCCTGCTGGGGCACCGGATAGACGAGCCGCGAGAGGCGCACGCGGGAGCCCGCCGCGAGCGCAAAGTAGTCGCCCTTGCACGGATGGAGACGCCAACCGAGGGCGTCGACGTCGAGGCCTGCCCACGAGGCCAGCGCATCCGACGCGAGCCCCGCTGCATCGACGACACAGCCCGCGTCGATCGCCTCGCGAACCTCCCCCTCGATCTCGACGCGCCAGCCGTGCGAGCGCCGCGCGAGACCCACGACGCGGCGACCGCAGAGGACGATCGCCCCTGCCGCCTCGGCCTCGGTCTGGAGCGAAAGACAGAACGCGTGGGCGTCGACGATGCCCGTCTCCCGCGAGTGGAGCGCCTGGATCCCCTCGACCTCGGGCTCGAGGCGCGCGATGCCCGCGCGGTCGAGCAGCTCGAGCCCCTCGACCCCGTTCGCGATCGCCCGAGCCCGCAGCTCCTCGACGACGGCGACCTCGGCGGACGTCGTCGCGACGATGAGCTTCCCGAGCTTCCGATGCGGGACGCGCTTCGCCTCACACCACGGATACAGCGCACGGCGCCCCGCGATGCAGAGCGCCGTCTTCGCGCTGCTCGCGGGGTAGTAGATGCCGGCGTGGACGACTTCACTATTGCGACTGGTGATGCCGCGGGCGATCCCCGACTCGGCCTCGAGCACGACGACCGAACGCCCCGCCGCTGCACAAGCCCGGGCCGCCGCGAGCCCCACGACGCCGGCGCCGACGACGACGACGTCGAAGCCCGCGTCGATCGCGCCGCCGGTCAGAGACTCTCTCCGTACTCCGCGCGGAAGCGATCGCGAATCGCCGCGAGGTCGAGCTCGATGCTCTGCGGCCCCTGGCGCGCGACCTTGAGCGACCCCATCAGACTGCCGAGCCGCGCGCCGTGCTCGAGCGGGAGCTTGTGGGCCAGCGCGTACAGCAGACCCGCCCGGTACGAATCGCCGCAGCCCGTCGGATCGACGGCCTTCTCGGCCCGGACCGGACGGATCGGGGTGCGCGCCCCCTCGAGCCGGATCCCCGCATCGAGCCCGCCGCGGCGGACGACCGATCCGTCCTCGCCACGCGTCACGATCAACGCCCCCACCCGTTCGGCGACCCCGTCCTCGTCGAGGCCGGTCTTCTCCCGGGTCAGCTCCCACTCGTACTCGTTCACGATGTAGATCGTCGCCCCGGTCAGCGAATCGAGGAGCGCCTGCTTGTCGAGGATCGGGAGCCCCTGGCCCGGATCGAAGATGAAGGGCACGGCGCCGGACTTGCGGCCGCGAGACTTCAGATCCCGACAATAATCGAGCATCGCCTGGCGTCCGTTGGGCGAAACGATCGCGGCGTCGAAGGGCACGCGCACGTCGGCGAGGGTCGCTTCGTGGGCGCGGTCCATGGCACCGGGATGGAACGAGATGATCTGGTTGTTGGCCTGATCGGTCGTGATGAAGCAGGCCGCCGTGTACTCGTCCTCGAGCACGCGCAGATGGCCGCGGCCGACGCCGCTCTTGTCCATCCACGCGGCGTAGGCGCCGAGATCGGGGCCGACGGCGGCGAGCAGGATCGGCTCGATGCCGAGCCGGCACAGGTTGTAGGCGATGTTCGCCCCCGTGCCGCCGAACTGCTTCGACATCGAGGGGACGTGGAAGGCGACGTTCAGCTTCTCGAGCTTGTCGGCCATGAAATGATTCTTGAAATGATCCTGGAAGATCATGATGTGATCGACGGCAACCGATCCGGTCACGAGCACGGCCATGGCTTGGAGTCCTTCACGAAGCGAGCGGGCCCGCAGTCTCGCCGTCCGGCCCGGGGCCGTCAACGTGTCCGGAGCGTGTCCGGAGTATGTCCGAAGCGAGCCCAAAACAGGCGGGGCGGGCAGGGCCGGGGGCGATGCTACGGTGTGCAAATGGCCATTCCCGAGCTCTTCCAAGTCCGCAAACCGGTCATCTCCTTCGAGTTTTTTCCACCGAAGACCGACGCCGGCTACCGCGCGCTCTTCGAGACGATCGAAGAGCTGAAGCCGCTCTCGCCGGGCTACGTCTCGATCACGATGGGGGCCGGCGGCAGCACGCGCGAGAAGACCGTCGACCTGACGATCGAGATCACGAAGAAGCTCGGCCTCGTCACCATGGCCCATCTTCCCTGCACCGGCTTCCGACCCCACGAGATCGGCACGATCCTCGATCAGCTCCAGGCCGGAGGGGTCCACGACGTGCTGGCCCTGCGCGGCGATCCGCCGCGGGACGATCCGAGCTTCACGATCCCGAAGGACGGCTTCCAGTATGCGAACCAGCTCGTCGAGTACATCGCCGACCGCGGCCAGTTCTCGATCGGGGCCGCCTGCTGCCCCGAGGTCCATCCCCAGGCCTCCGACGCCGCAACCGATCTCGTGAACCTGAAGCGCAAGGTCGACGCCGGCGCTGATTTCCTGGTCAGCCAGTTCTTCTTCGACAACGCGAAGTTCTCCGACTTCGTCGAGCGCGCGCGGGCTTCGGGGATCACGCTCCCGATCGTCCCGGGCATCATGCCGATCGCCAGCGTCCCAGGCATCCGCCGCATGGCCGCGATGAACGCCACGAGCTTCCCGGAAGAGCTGGCCCGCGAGCTCGAGCGCGTGGACGGTGACGACGAGGCGACCTATCGGCTCGGCGTTCGCTGGGCGACGATGCAGTGCCGCGAGCTGCTCGACCGCGGTGTCCCGGGGATCCACTTCTTCACGTTGAACCGCTCGCCGGCCTCGCGCGAGATCCACCGGAACCTCTTCGGTTGATGGCGAGCACGACGCAGAGCGCCGACCCGCCGCGCAAGCTGCGCCTCGCCGTGCTGCTCTCGGGCAACGGCACGAGCCTCGAGAATCTCTTCGAGCAGATCGACACCGGCCTCCCGGCCGAGGTGGTCTGCGTGCTCTCGTCGAAGAAGAGCGCGTTCGGGCTCCGGCGAGCCGAGTCGCGCGGTATTCCCGCGATCGCCGTCCCGCGGCGCGACTACGCCGACGTCGCCCGTTTCAACGACGCGCTCCACGAGGTCCTCGCCCGCTTCGAGCCCGAGCTGGTCTGTCTGCTCGGATTCCTCTCGCCCTTCGAGCTGCGCGGGCGTTATGCGGGGCGCGCGCTCAACGTCCACCCGGCGCTGATCCCCGCCTTCTCGGGCCAGGGCTTCTACGGGCACCACGTCCACGAAGCCGTGCTCGCAGCCGGCGTGAAGCAGAGCGGCGCGACGGTCCACTTCGTGGGCGACGCCTACGACGAGGGCCCGATCCTGCTCCAGGAGAGCGTGCCCGTCCTCGACGACGACTCCCCGGAGACCCTCGCCGCCCGCGTGCAGGCCCTCGAGCGAAAGCTCGTGCCCCAAGCCATCCGGCTGATCGCCGAGAATCGCGTCCGGATCGACGGACGGCGGACCCGGATCCTGCCGTCGCAGGACGAGATCCAATTCTGAGCACCGCCCGGGTTGCATCTCGGGCACTCTCGCCGCTCGAGATCGCCGCTCGAGATCGCCGCTCGAGACGATCTCCTGTTCACCTCTCACAGGGTCGATCCGCACGAGAATCCATTGGAACGCTGCCGAAGCCATCCAATGCGAGCCATGAAAATCTCGGGAATTCATCACTCAGCCTTTCTTGACCGATGGCTGATTTTATTTTCGCCCTATATTCGCCTTCATGCCCCCCAACCCTCCCGGCTCCCGGCCCGGAGCCCTGGCCCACGCGTTTCCCGAAACCTCCGCAGCGCCTCATTCGGCGCCGATCGGACCGCTCGAAGCTCGCGAGGGCTCGGGCGCCCTGAAAGCGCTGCTCGCCGACCTCGGCTCCCAGATCCGCCGGGGTCGGGGGCTCGCCCGGGAGGCCTCACTCCCCCTCGCCTTCTGCCCGACCGGCATCCCCCTGCTCGACGCACGGCTCGGGGGCGGCTTTCCCCGTGGCCGCCTCTCCGAGCTCTGTGGGGCCCCCTCCTCGGGCCGGACCTCGCTCGCGACGACGCTGCTCGCGGAGACCCTCGCTCGCGGGTCCCTCGCCGCCTGGATCGATCCGGCCGACGCCTTCGACCCGGTCTCCGCCGCGGCCTGCCTCGCCGCCCGGGGCGAGGGCGGCAAGGGGAGCAGCGATCTGCGGCGACTGCTCTGGGTCCGGGCGCGCTCGGAGAAGGAGGCGATCCGGAGTGCCGAGCGGATCCTCCAGACCGAAGGCTTCGAGCTGGTCCTGCTCGATCTCGCCCATGCCCGGGGCCGCGCGCCGCGGGGGTCGCAGAGCGCGATCCAGGAGGCGAGCTGGCTCCGCCTCGCCCGCCTGGCCGCTCATGGCAAGAGCGCCCTCGTCGTCCTGTCGAATGCGTCCCAGACCGGCAGCCGCGCCGAGCTCGTGCTCGAGATGCAACGCCGCCGCGCGCGCTTCAGCGCCCCGCCCCGCCTGCTCGACGCCCTCGAGATCACGGCCGTCCTGCGCCGCCACCGCAGCCGGCCGACCGGCCAGGAAATCCCCCTCTCGCTCGCCGCCGATCCCGACTCGAGCGTCGATCCCCACGTCCACTCCCAGGTCCACTCTCATGCCGATCCCGTCCACGACTAACAAGCTCGCCCCCGCCGCGGGGCGGGCGAGGACGCGGGTCGCGTGTCTGCTGATCCCGGACCTGCCGCTTTACGCCGCCCTGCGCGCGGAGCCCGAGCTCGCGGGCCGGTCCCTCGTCATCACGACCGGGCCGGGTCCGCGGGCCGAGATCCTCTCCGCCTCCCGTGAGGCCCTGCAGGCCGGCATCCCGCTCGGACAGAGTCTCACCCAGGCCCGGGCCGTATCGCCCGGCGTCGAAGTCCGGATCGCGTCCCCGGTCCTCGAACGGGCTGCCCGCGCGGCGATGCTCGACGTCGCGCTCTCGCTCTCGCCCCGGGCCGAGACGGTCGCGAGAAGCGGAGGGCTCTTCACCGCCGAGGGAGCCGTCTTCCTCGACGCATCGGGGATCGCAGCGCTGCACGAGAGCGAGAGCCGCTTCGCCTCCGTCCTCCACGCCCGCGCGGAACGGGCGGGATTGCGCGGCTTCGTCAGCCTCGCCTCTTCTCGCGGCGTCGCGCGCCTCGCCGCCCGCCAGCTGGCGAATCACGCCCGCTTCGCCCGCCGCGCCCAGGAAGTCGAGACGACCCGCGTGCTCTCACCGAGCAAGGAGCTCGCCTTCCTCGCCCCGCTCTCGATCGACCTGCTCGACCCCGACGACGAGACCGCCGACGCGCTCGCCCGCTTCGGCATCCACCGCATCCAGGATATGTTAGGTCTATCCTCGCGCGACCTCGCCGCCCGAGTCGGGCCGCAGATCCTGGCGCTCATCGCCCGCGCTCGGGGAGAAGAGATCGAGCCCCCGCTCCAGACGCCCCGCAGCCTCGCCCTGGAAGAGGGCGTCGACCTCGAGAGTCCGCTCGAGAACCTCGAGCCCCTGACCTTCGTGCTGCGCGGCCTCGTCTCGCGCTTGACGCAGCGGCTCGCGCTGCGCGCGCTCGGCTGCGGCGAGCTGCGCGCGAGCCTGCGCTTCGAGGGAGGGGGCCGCGACGAACGGCGCATCGCCCTCGCGTCCCCCGTCCAGGACGAGCGCGTGCTGCTCCGCCTGATCCGCCAGGCCCTCGAATCGAAGCCCCCCTCGGCGGCCCTCGACGGGATCACGCTCGTCTGCGAAGGCATCCCGCTTCGTCGCGAGCAGCTCGATCTCTTCCTGCCGCGGGGCCCCGACCCGAGCCAGCTCGACCAGACCCTGGCCGAGCTCGGCTCGATCTGCGGCCCCTCGCGTGTCGGCTCGCCGGCCGTCGTCGACGACCACCGCCCCGACGTCTTCGCGCTGCAGCCCTTCTCGGGGCGGGTCGCGCCGGGGCGACTCGCAGGAAGGAACGCCGACGGTGTGTCCTCGTTCACCCAAAGCGGCCGGCGTGAGGCTGACACGACCCCGACTCACACGACTGTGGCCGCACGACTCACATTGCGCGCCGTGCGACCGCCGGCCCGAGCCGAAGTCCGCGTCGAGGGAGACAGACCCGTCGCCCTGCGCAGCGCCGTCAGCCAGGGCGAGATCGTCGAGATCGCGGGACCCTGGCGGACGACGGGGCAATGGTGGTCGGAGACGGGTCATTTCGCCGTCGACCACTACGACGCTCAGATGAGCGACGGCACCGTGCTGCGGCTGTGTTTCGATTGGAGACAGAATCAGTGGCAAGTGGATGGCCTGTATGACTAGAATCAAAGCGCTTTCGAGATCGAGGAGATCGCATTGCCCGACCACAGGCCCGAACGGCACTCCGACTCCCATCGACCCGCCGATTCCCGCCCACTGAGCCCCAGGAGCCCGCAGCCCGATCATCCGATCGCCTTCCTGAAGGGCTTCCTCGAGCGCCCGAAGCAGGTCGGCTCGATCATCCCGAGCTCCCGCTGGATGGAGCGGCGAATCACCCGCACCGCCGAGCTCGCGACCGCCCGGGTCGTGATCGAGCTCGGCCCCGGGACCGGCGGGACGACCCGAGCCCTGCTCCAGGCCATGCGCCCCGACGCCACGCTCCTCGCGATCGAGATCAACCCCGGCTTCTGCGACCTGCTGCGGGAGACGATCGACGACCGGCGCCTGATCGTGCACGAGGGCAGCGCAGCCGAGATCTCCGACGCGCTGACCAAGCACGAGCTCGACGCCCCCGACGTGGTGCTCTCCGGGATCCCGTTCTCGACCATGCCCCGGGCCCTGGGCCTCGCGATCCTCCACTCTGTCCGCGAGAGCCTCGCGCCGGGCGGCCGCTTCGTGGCCTACCAGTTTCGCGACGTCGTCCACACGCTGGGCAAGCGGGTCTTCGGCCCGGCTTCGGTCCAGCTCGAGCTGCTCAACGTGCCGCCGATGCGGGTCTACCGCTGGGACATGGGGCGGGACGAGTCGAAGAGCGACCGCAGCGAGAAAGCTCGTCCCTGAAGAAGCGCAGGTGCCGCTCTCGAAGAGCGCGGTCGCCATCGACGCGGTCTCCGCGCTCCTCCACGAAGCCGCAGAGACCTTCGTCCTACCCCGATTCGATCGCCTCGCCGAACACGAGATCGAACGAAAGCCCAGCGCGAACGATCCCGAGGATCTCGTCACCGTCGTCGACCACGAGGTCGAGACATTCCTCTCGAACGCGCTGCCCTCCATCGCGGCGGCGGCCGTCCTCGGCGAAGAGGCCGCGGACCATCGGCCCGATCGCATCGGGCTGATCTCGTCCGACGAGCCCTTGTGGATCATCGATCCGATCGACGGTACGAAAAACTTCGCAGCCGGCGAGGACGGATTCGGAATCATGGTGGCCTACGTCGTCGGCGGCGAGGCGCGCGCGGCGTGGATCCTGCTGCCCGCGCGGCGACAGCTCTTCGTCGCCGAAGTGGGCGGCGGCGCGTTCCTGAACAGCGCGCCGATCCGAACCGGGCCCTCGGATCAGACCATCACACGTCGCGCCGACTGGCTGCGCCGCGATCGAGTACACCGACATCCTCGCAGGACGACGGGAGTTCGTGATCTACTACCGCCTGCTGCCGTGGGACCACGCCGCACCGGCGCTCATCCTGACGGAAGCAGGTGGATGTGTTCGACACGTCGGGGGACGGGCCTATTCCTTGCGGTCCGAGAACCAGCTGACGGTAGTCGCATGCGATCGCGCGACCTCGGAGACGATTCTCGACCGGGTCTCGCCCGCGCTTCGACAGGGCCGTTGAAGTCGGTCCTTCCCTGCTAGTCGGAGTCCTCGCCCGGCCCGCTCGTGTCGCGACTCCCCCTCTTCCATTGCCCCGACATCGTCGCGTGCTCGACCTCGGCCTGACTCGCCCGCCGGACGACGTCATCTCCAAATCGATCCGCGAGCGCGTCGAGCGCCCGATTCAAGCGACGGCGCCGCGGCGGATCCTGCGCGGCCGCGCCTCGATCTGCGACACCGGCCGAGGCGGCGAAGCGCCCCGCCCCGTCCGCGGAGGTCGACACGCCGCCGCGACCCGCCGCACTCGCGAGCGCTGCGCCTGAAAAGAGCGAGAGCTGCTCGCTCCCCGATCGACCCGGAGATCCGACACTCGGCATCGCGCCGCCGGCTGCGCCCGCGCCCGCCTCCGTCCCGTCGGCCTCCTCGGCAGGCGCCCCGACGAGCCCGCTGACCCCGATGCCCAACAACCGAACCGGCTCCGCCAGCGCATCCCCGAGCAGCGAGATCGCGACCCGCGCAATCTCTCCGCCGTCGTCGGTCGCGATCGCGAGCGTGGCCTGTCGGGTTCGCGCGGGATAGCCCCGCGGCCCGGCCTTCCGACGCCGCCCGAGACGCCACTTGAGCACGACCGTGCGCGCCATCAAGTCCTGGCGCCGCAGCCGCCGCGCCACCGCCTCGGCATGCGAAAGGATCGTCCGCTCGAGGGTCTCGCGATCGCTGACGTCCGCATCGAAGGTGTTCTCCTCGGAGAGCGAGACCGCCTCGCGATGAGGCTCGACCTCGCGCACGTCCTCGCCGCGGGCGAGCCTTCCGATCGAGACGCCGAAATCGCCGAGGCTGCGCCGAAGCGACTCGAGGTCGGCGCGAGCGAGCTCGCCGATCGTGCGGTAGCCGAGCCGCTCGAGGCGCTCGCCGGCGACGGGGCCGACGCCCCAGAGCTTCCGCGCCGGCAGCGGATCGAGAAAGGCTCGCACGTCCTCGGACCGGACCTCGCAGCAGCCATCCGGCTTCGCCATCCCGCTCGCGATCTTCGCGACCATCTTGATCGGCCCGATGCCGACCGAGACCGCGAGCTGCGTCGCCTCGCGCACCTCGCGGCGCAACCGCTCGGCGACCTCGCGGGCGGGCCCGAGCAGCCGCTCGCTGCCCGTCAGATCGAGAAAGGCCTCGTCGAGCGATAGACCTTCGACGAGCGGCGAATAGCGCCGGAAGATCTCGAAGATCCTGCGCGACTCCTCCGCATAACGCGCCATGTCCCCGGACACGAAAACGAGCTCGGGGCAACGCTGCTTCGCCTCGGCGCTCGACATCGCGGAGCGAACCCCGAAGACCCGCGCCTCGTAGGAGGCCGCCGCAACGACACCGCGGGGCCCCGCCCCGCCGACGACGACGGGACGCCCGCGCAGCTCGGGTCGATCGCGCTGCTCGACGGATGCGTAGAAGGCGTCCATGTCGGCGTGCAGGACACAGCGGACGCGGTCGGGCTTCCGCTCGCGACCGTCCCCCCGCCCGGGCGCGTTCATGCGGATCGATCCGACGACGTCGATGCCGCCGCCGCGGACCCGGGCTCGGCCGAACCTTCCCCCGCTACGCCCGATGCGACGAGCGTCTCGATCGCTTCGGCCGCGGCCCGCATGCCGGCGGTGACCCGACCTTCGAGGTCGGGGGTCGTGAAGGCTTCGGTCGCGAAGGCGAGGCGTGGTGTCCGCTCGCTGCGATTCTCGAACTGGGCCCGGCGTTCGAGGGCGCCGCGGCCCTGGACCGACATCAGCTCGGGGATGCGCTCGACCCGGGACGGACCGGTCGGGAGATCGCCTAACGGGGAGCCCCGGAAGGCGGCGTCGAGCTTCGCGACGAGGACCTGGTCGGAGAGTGCCCAGTGCGCGTCGACCGACTCGCGCTCGAAGGAGACGCGGATCCAGAAGGGCTCGGAGGCAGTCGTGCGCGACGGCGTGCCGAGGATGCGCAGATCGCGCATGTCGGGGATCTCGCCCGGGACGAAGGTGACGCCGGAGAGACCGCGCAGCAGCCAGGCGGGATCCGAGACGAGCCGATGGATCACGATCGCGCGGCGGGGCTGGAAGGATTCGAAATGACCGCGCTCGCCCGGCGTCAGCTTCGGGCACACGCGCAGGATCTCGGAGGGCGGGAGCGCCACGACGGCGGCGTCGGCCTGGACGAATTCCTCGCGGCCCCCCGTGCGGTAGCGAACGCGCACGCCGTCGGCGGTCGATTCGAGACCTTCGACGCGGGCGCCGAGACGAACCGGAAGCGAAGCGGCCAGCTGCTCGACCAGACTCGAGAGGCCGCCGGCCAGGGGAACCGTGCGCCCACCGCCGCTCAGGAGGCGGATCAACATCAACACCACGACCGCAGCCGACTCCTCCGAGAGATCGACTCCCGTCCGCGCGAGCAGCGCGGGGGCCAGGCGCGTGGTGCACCAGCGCGTTCCGAAGGCCCGCACCGAGGCCTTCGACCAGGTCTGATCATCGAGCGCCCGCACCGACTCGGGAATTCCGATCGATCGTCGCCGCGAGAGGTCCCAGAGCGCACGCACGACGCCGCGTCGAATGCGCCAGCGCGGGCGGCGCCAGAAGACCGCGTCGATCGGGCGATCGATCCGCGGCGAGAGCCGGGGCAGCAGGAACTCCCAACGCCGCAAGCGCGGGGGGCGGTGCAGCTTGCCGCCGAGCACCAGGGCGTGAGATCGTTCGACGAGAGAGCTGTCGCCGGACTCGAGTCCCAACGCGGCGACGAGCGCGCGCAGATTTGCGTCGCCCTCTCCGATCTCGCCGACGCCGGGCTCGAGGGGACCGTACTCGGTCGCGACCGGGCGCAGCCGACCCCCGACCCCGGGCTGTGCCTCGAGGACGAGGGCGGCATGGCCCGCACGCGAGAGCTTTGCGGCGCAGACGAGACCCGAGAGCCCCGCGCCGATGACGACGAAGGACGCCATCAGCCGGCGCCCTCGCCGGTCCGACCGAGGTCGACCACGGACGATTCGCGCTGCGGTCTCGCGACGAGTCCGAGCAGCGCTTTCGGTGCGAAGGGCTTTCGCAAGAACCGTCCCCCACTCGCCCGGAGCTCGCTCTCGAGGGATTCGGGCAGAGCATCGCCGCTCATCAGTACGACTTCGAGCCTCGGGGCGCGATCCTGGAGCAGGGGCAGGAGCTCAGCCGCCCCGCCCCCCGCGGCGGTGAGATTGACGTCGAGCAGCGCGAGGTCGATCGGCGGCGTGGAAGATTCGAAGAGAGCGAGAGCGACGGGCAGACTGCTCGCCGCCCGGGTTCGATGGCCCGCGCGTTCGAGCAGACGAACGATCAGCCGGAGAAGTTGCTCGTCGTCGTCCACGACGAGTATCGATCGCTGCGCGCTCATGCCGGACTTGCCCCCGTCGCCTGATCCTGTCCCGTCGCGCCCGAGCGGGGTCGCGCAGAGAATGAGGCAGATCGGAGGTTGATTAAAGGCGAAAATGAGACGAAAATCGAGCATGGCTCAACCCCGGGACTACATCGAGCTGCGCGCGCGCAGCGCATTCTCCTTCCTCGAGGCCTGCAGCAACCCGGAAGAGCTCGCCCAGACCGCCGCCGAGCTGGGCTATCCGGCCCTCGCGCTGGCCGATCGCGACGGCGTCTCGGGGGCCCCGCGTTTCCATCGTGCCGCGAAGGCCGCAGGCCTGCGCGCCCTCGTCGGCGCGGAGGTCGGGGTCGAGCCCGTCGGATCGGCGCGAGGGGCGGGCGAGCGAGAGGGGCTGCGTCCGAGCCGTCCCGACCGCCTGCTGCTGCTCGTCGAGTCCGCAGAGGGTTGGCGCCGTCTCTGCCGCCTCCTGACCCTCGCCCACGGCCGCCGCGACAAACATCTCGAGGCTCGCGATCCCCGCGCGCGGGCCCGCATCCAGGTCCGATGGAGCGAGCTCGAAGAGCAGGCCGGCCATTGGAGCGTCCTCGTCCGCGGCGACGAACGGCTCTCCCCCGCGCTGCTCGACCGCGCCCAGCCCGTATTCGGCGATCGCCTGGCGGTCGACGTGTCGCAGCTGCTCGATCGCCGTCAGGCCCGTGCCGGCAAGCGTGCGGCGGTACTCGCTTCGGCGCGCGGGATTCCCGTCGTCGCGAGCGGCGACGTCCGCTGCGCACGGCCCCGGGATCGCCGGCTCCTCGACGCCCTCGTCTGCCTGCGCGAGCGCGTCCCCCTCGAGACCGCCGGCCGCCATCTCCCGGCCAATGGCGAAGGCCATCTCCACGACCGAGCCGAGATCGTCCGCCGTTTCGCCGACCACCCCGACTGGATCCTCGCGACCCGCAGGATCGCCGAGCGCTGCGAGTTCACCCTCGAGAACCTCGACTATCAATTCCCCCGCTACCCGCTGCGCCCGGACGAGACCCAGATCGGCCGCCTGCGCGCGCTCGTGCAGGTCGGTGCGCGCAGGCGGTACGGAGAGCGGGCCGATCCGCGCGCGCAACGGCAGCTCGAGCACGAGCTCGCGGTGATCGAGAAGCTCGACCTCGCGGGCTATTTCCTGATCGTCGAGGACATCACCTCCTTCGCGACCCGCGAGCGGATCCTCTGCCAGGGCCGCGGCTCCGCCGCCAACAGCGCCGTCTGCTATGCGCTCGGGATCACCGCCGTCGATCCGGTTCGCATGGATCTGCTCTTCGAGCGCTTCCTGTCGGAGGAGCGCGGCGAGTGGCCCGACATCGACATCGATTTTCCATCCGGTAACCAGCGGGAGAAGGTGATCCAGTACGTCTTCTCGAAGTACGGGGCGGCCGGGGCGGCGATGACGGCGAACGTCATCACCTACCAGATCAAGCTCGCCGTCCGCGAGATGGGCAAGGTCCTCGGCCACTCGCCCGAGGCGATCGACCGACTCTCGAAGCTCGTCGGCCACCTCGACTTCCCCTCGAATCGGCTCTCCAATCGGGAAGGAAAGAGCCGCGGAGCCGACCCCGAATTCACGGCGCGGCTGCGCGAGGCGAAGCTCGACCCGGAGGCCCCCGGTGTACGCCACTGGATCGATCTGATCGACGCCGTCCAGGGGCTGCCGCGCCATCTCGGGCAACACAGCGGCGGGGTCGTGATCGCGGCGGGGCGCCTCGACGAGGTCGTGCCGATCGAGCCCGCGACGATGGCAGACAGGCGGATCGTGCAGTGGGACAAGGACGACTGCGCCGATCTCGGGATCATCAAGATCGACCTGCTGGGCCTCGGCATGCTCGCGGCGCTCGAGGAGACCCTCCCCCTGATCGCGCGCCATGAAGGCGTCGCCGTCGATCTCGCGGCGCTTCCCGTCGACGATCCCGAGACCTACGCCATGATGCGCCGGGCCGACACGGTCGGCGTCTTCCAGATCGAGAGCCGCGCCCAGATGGCGACGCTGCCGCGGCTCAAGCCCAGGACCTTCTACGACCTCGTCGTCGAGATCGCGATCATCCGGCCGGGACCGATCGTCGGCCAGATGGTGCATCCCTATCTCAACCGCCGCGCCGGCCGCGAGCCCGTCGAATATCCCCACGAATCGCTGCGCCCGATCCTCGAGCGGACACTCGGCGTTCCCATCTTCCAGGAGCAGCTGCTGCGGATCGCGATGACGGCGGCGGGTTTCACGGGGGGCGAGGCCGAGGAGCTTCGCCGCGCGATGGGCTTCAAGCGCTCGGTCGAACGCATGGACAAGATCGAAGCGCGCCTGCGCGCCGGCATGCGCGCCCGCGGCCTGACGAAGCAGGCCGAAGATCAGATCGTGCTGCACATCAGCTCGTTCGCCCTCTACGGCTTCCCCGAATCGCATTCGGCCTCGTTCGCGCTGATCGCCTACGCCTCCGCCTATCTCAAACGCCACCACCCGGCAGCCTTTCTCGTCGGGCTGCTGCGCGCGCAGCCGATGGGCTTCTACAGCCCGGCGACGCTGGTGAAGGATGCGCAGCGCCACGGGGTCGAGGTCCGGCCGGTCGACGTGGTCTTCTCGGGGGTCGAGAGCGATCTCGAGCCGGGGGAAACGATGACCCGACGAACACACGACGCCGAAGAACGACGTGCGACGAGCGAGCCCTCCCCCGCTTCGCCCGCCTCGCCGCCCGCCGTCCGCATCGGCCTCGACGCGATCGGCGGCTTGAATCGCAAACGCGCCGAACGGATCGTCGCCGAACGCGCGCAGCGCGCGTTCGAGGATCTCGGCGATTTCGTACGCCGCGTCGGGCCGGATCGCGACGAGCTCGAGGCGCTCGCAGAGCTCGGCGCCCTCGCCGGACTCCGCGGGGCCCCGCGCGAGCGGCGCGGCGCGCTCTGGCAGGTCGCCGCCCTCGAGCGCGATCCGAGATCGCTGTTCGCGGGGCGGGCGATCGCGCGGGCGGCGGGACGCTCGGCGGGAAACACGGCGGGCGATGCGCCCGACGGCGATCGCGACATGGACCGTGCGAGCGAAGCCTCGCCCCTGCGCCCGCTCTCCGCCCTCGAAGAAACCCTCGCCGACTACCGTCTGTCGGGCCTCACGACCGGCGTCCATGTCATGGCGCATCTGCGCCCGCGGCTCGAGCGCGAAGGCATCCTCCCCGCCGCGAAGCTCCGCGAGATGCCCGACGGCGCCTTCGTCCGCACGGCGGGCCACGCCATCGTCCGCCAGCGCCCGGGCTCGGCGAAGGGCTTCTGCTTCGTGACGCTCGAAGACGAGACCGGGCTCGCGAACGCGGTCCTGACGCCGGACATGGCGAGTCGCTTCCGTGTGCCCCTGCACCAGGCGGCGCTGCTCGAGGTGGCGGGGCCGCTGCAGCGGGTCGAAGGCGTGATCCACGTGCGGGCGCGGGAGGTGCGAGCGCTGTCGCTCGGCGACGATGCGACGCTCCCGGCTTCACATGACTATCGTTAGCCCGCAATCGCGCTCGACGATTCCAGGAGCGACGCGCCCACGCTCGCGTCCAGGCCGTCAGACCTCTCGTTCCTCAAGCCCCGCCAGTCCGTCGATGCTGGTCGTGTTCTTCTCGCGTCGATATTTCGGCAGTGCTGCAGCCCCTTTTTTTACCGCCCAGCGGTCCAGCGCATCGCGGTCTTCCCTGTAATCCATCTTCGGAACGCCGAAACCACAAGAGTCACTGACCCGAGTGACATCGACGACGATCACCGAGCGAGGCGCGGCGAGATCGCGAAACCGGCCGAGCCAGCTCGACCAATCGGGCGAGCTCTTCGTGACGACGGTTCCCCTGCCGTGAAGGCGAACGATCTTGGGAGGGCCGGAGAAGGCACAGAACATCAGGACAATTCTTCCGTTCTCCCGCAGATGGGCGATGGTTTCGACTCCGCTGCCCGTCATGTCGAGATAGGCCACCTGCCGAGGACTCGCGATCAAGAAGCAGTCGAGCCCCTTTGGCGATGTATTCACGTGCCCATCCCCCGACAACGGCGCCGTAGCGACGAAGAAGAGCCGTTGGCTCTCGATCCAGGCAGCGAGCTCGGGTGTGATCTCGTCGTACTGCTTGCCCATTGCGCTTCGAATCCCTTGCGTCTCCGCGATGCGAGACGGACGCATGCTTGGTATGCCGCCCTGCCCGCGCCCGGCTCAACGATCCTCCGAGCGCACCGCCCGCGAAGCCAGCTCCGCCCCGCCCGTCACCGGAAGCGTCGCCCCCGTGATGTAGGACGCCCGCTCCGACGCGAGAAACGCAACCGCCTCCGCGATGTCCTCGGGCTTCCCGAGACGCCCCAGCAGATAGTGCTTCCCCGCCCTGCCGAGCTCCTCGTCCGTCAGCTTGCCGAGCATCTCCGTCGCGATCGGGCCCGGCGCGACCGCGTTGACGCGGATCCGATCCGGCGCGAGCTCGACCGCGAGATCTCGCGTGAAGGCCACGACGCCGGCCTTCGCTGTCGCGTAGGGGACGTGGGGCACGGTGTAACGATAGGCGGCGATCGAGGCGATGTTGACGATCGCGCCGTGGGAGGATTTGCGCAGTGCAGGCAGCGCGGCCCGCGCCATCAGGAACATCGAGCGGAGATTGATCGCGAAGGTCCGGTCCCAGTCTTCGATCGGTGTCTCGTCGAAGCGCTGCAGGATCACGATCCCCGCGTTGTTGACGACGACGTCGAGGCCGCCCATCGCCGCGACCGCCTCGTCGACGGCGCGCTTCGTCGCGGTCTCGCTCGACACGTCGGCCAGGAGCGCCAGAGCGCTCCCCTTGCCCGCGTCGGCGGATGCCCCGATCTCCGCGACGACGGCGCCGAGCGCCTTCTCGTTGACGTCGAGGCAGCCGACCCGGGCCCCCGCGCGCGCGAACCGCAGCGCAATCGCGCGTCCGATTCCCGCGGCCGCCCCCGTCACGATCACCCGCCGGCCCTCGAACTCGCGTGCCGTCGTCATCGCCAAGCCTCCTCTGTCGTCGGAAGTTGTCGGAAAATCGCCGCGGCTCCGCCGCCTTGACCTGGCCGTTGCTCGAGCCGCGCAGCTCGTGTCGCGGACCGTTCGAGCCCGGCCTAGCCCACGCTCTCGATCGTCCAGTATCGCTCGCGCCCTTCGATCGTGATGTCGAAGGAGTCCCCGGCCCGCGCCCCGACGAGGGAGCGACCGACGGGGGACGTCGGCGTCACGACCGCAACGAATCCGTCTCCCCCCGGACCCGAAACCTCGGTCCCCGCCCCGACCGGCAGCACGAAGAGCGTCCGCTCCTCGGCCTCGCCGAGCTCGTCCTCGATCCGGACGTCGACGAGCGCCCCGAGCGCGACCTTCGCCGTCGGCTTGAAATCGGGCAGCCCCCGCTCGGCGAAGGCGATCAGCTTGTCGACCTCGTCGACCCACTGCTCCCGGCGCAGGCGGTGGCCCGCGGCGAGGCGATTCTGGAGATCCGCGCTCTTGGCGTCCTCGCGCCGGTTCGAGGCGGTCCGGATCTCTTCGGCCTCGAGGGCCGCATCCGACTCGGCGCGACCTGCGGCGGCGATCCGCTCCGTGTAGACGCGCTTCAGCTCGTCGACGAAGTAGCGCTTGACGTCCAAGTCCGACTCTCCCCCTGCCACGGCGACTTTCCCGACCGATTCGAGCGGTTACAATCGGTGCCCCAATCGGCCGGATCCCTCGCATCAGGATCGCCTGCCCTCACACGGAGAACAAGATGACCACCGCCACGATCACCACGAAGAAGGGCGTCATCACCCTCGAGCTCTTCACGGACAAGGCCCCCGAGACGACGGGGAACTTCATCAAGCTCGCGCGCCAGGGCTTCTACGACGGCCTGAAATTCCACCGCGTGCTCGCCGACTTCATGATCCAGACCGGCTGCCCGAGCGGAACCGGGACCGGCGGCCCGGGCTACAAGTTCGCCGACGAGAAGAGCGCCCTCGGCCTCAAGCACGACGTGCCCGGCCGCCTCTCGATGGCGAACGCCGGCCCCAACACGAACGGCTCGCAATTCTTCATCACCCACGTCCCGACGCCCTGGCTCGACGGCAAGCACGCCGTGTTCGGTCAGGTGACGGCCGGACAGGATGTCGTGGACAAGATCGCCCAGGGCGATCTGATGGACTCGGTCGTCATCGCCGATTGAGGCGAGCCGGAGCCGTGGGCGGGCGTCCGACGCATCCGACACGTCGAACGCGCCGCCCGAAGCCCCGCGCGACTCAGACGTGGGCCTTGACTCGCTTGGCGACCGAGGCCGGGGTGAACCCGAAATGCTCAGCCAGGGCCTGATAGGGAGCAGAGGCGCCGAAGCTCTCCATGCCAATCACGAGGCCGCGGCGTCCGATGAAGCGGCGCAGCGTCTCGCCGATGCCCGCCTCGATCGCGACGATCGGCGTGCCGTCGTCGGGCAGGATCGCATCCTGCTCCGCATCGGAGAGTCGTAGGAAGAGCTCGACGCTCGGCATCGAGACGACGCGCGCGCGGATTCCGTCCGCCGCGAGCAGCGCCGTCGCGGCCACTGCGAGCGAGACTTCGGAGCCCGTCGCGAGGAGAGTCACGTCCGCCTTCCTGGAGGGCTCAGAGGCGGGCTCGGAGACGACGTAGGCCCCCTTCCAAACGTCCCGCGGCGTGAAGCCGGCAGGCCGCTCGAGCCCGGGCACCGTTTGCCGCGTCAACGAGAGGACGACGGGTCCCTTCGCCTGCTCGAGATACCAGGCGTAGGCCATCGCGGTCTCGACGCCATCGGCGGGACGGAAGAGCGTCAGTCCGGGAATCAAGCGCAGGCTGTCGATCTGCTCGACCGGCTGATGGGTCGGGCCGTCTTCGCCGACGAAGATCGAATCATGCGTGAAGACGAACAACGTCTTCGCCTTCTGCAGCGCGGCCAGCCGGATCGCAGGGCGCATGTAGTCGCTGAAGATCAGGAACGTCCCGCAGTAGGCGAGGAACGTGCCGTCGAGGGCCATGCCGTTCGCGATCGCGCCCATCGCGTGCTCGCGGACCCCGAAGTGGATGTTGCGACCGGCGAAGGAATCGGCGCCGAGTCCCGCGGCGGGACCGACGATTCCCGCCGACTTCACGATCGGCGGGGCGGCCGAGCCCGCGAGATCCGCGGAGCCGCCGGCCATGAAGGGAACCAGCGTCGCGAGGCGCTCGAGCGCCGTCGCCGAATGCTTGCGCGTCGCGTCGGCGAGCCCGCTCATGCCGTCGAGCAGCTTCGCCTCGAGATCGGCCGGGCGCTTTCGCTGGCGCGCGGCGTCGAAGCGCGCCGTCAGATCGGCATTCGCCTTGCGCCAATCGCCGAAGCGCGCGTCGCTCGCCAGCCGCTCGGCGTGCTTGGCGACACCCCGCGCCGCACAGTAGGCGCGCACGTCGTCGGGGACGACGAGGTCGGGCGTCGTCGGCCAGCCCGCTCGCTCCTTCGCGAGCTTCGTCTCGGCGGCGCCGAGAGGTCCGCCATGGGCCTTGTTCTTGCCCTCGAAATTGGGGGCGCCGCGCCCGATCAGCGTTTTCAACACGATGAGTGTCGGACGATCGATCTCCTGGCGCGCCGTCTCGAGCGCGGCCGCGAGACCGCTTCGATCCTGGCCGTCGACCGCGTCGATGACGTGCCAGCCGTAGGCGCGGAAGCGCGCCGGCACGCTCTCGCGGAACGTGATCTGGGTTCCGCCGTCGATCGTGATCGAGTTGTCGTCGTAGAGGTAGATGAGGTTGCCGAGGCCGTGGCTGCCGGCGAAGGACGCGGCCTCGGAGGCGACGCCTTCCATGAGATCGCCGTCGCCGACGAAGCCGTAGACGAAATGTTGCCCGGGCCGATCCCGATCGACGCCGCTTCGCCCGCCGCCTGCCGACGCGGTCCCCGAGTCCCCGCCGAACTGCGAGCGAGTCATGCGGGCCGCGAGCGCCATGCCTACGCCGTGGGCAAAGCCCTGGCCGAGGGGCCCCGTCGTGAGTTCGACGCCGGCGGTCTCACCGTACTCGGGATGCCCCGGCGTGCGCGAGCCCAGCTGCCGGAACTTCGCGATGTCTTCGAGACTGAGATCGAAGCCGAAGAGGTGGAGCAGCGCGTACTGCAGCATCGACGCGTGGCCGTTCGACAGCACGAAGCGGTCTCGAAGGACCCAGCTCGGATCCTTCGGATCGAAGCGCAAATGATTGTCCCAGAGCTCGAATGCCGCGGCGGCAAGCGCCATCGGCGCGCCGACATGCCCGATGCCCGCCCGCTCGATCGCGTCGACGGCGAGGAAGCGGATCGTGTTCTCGATCCGCTCGAGAAGCTCGGCACCAGGCTGGACGGACATGCGGCTGGATTCCTCGCTCGCTGACAGGACGGTTCGTTGCCCGAAGCCGGACCGAAGCGGGCGCCGGATTCGGACCCGGTTCGAAACGGCGCCCGAACGAGCGGGATCGCTCAGTTCTTGCTGCTGGTCGCGGCCGGCGCCTTCGAGTCGGCTGCCGCCTGGGTCGACGTTCCAGCAGCCTTTTTCTCGTCTTCGGCCTTATTCTCGGCGTCGCCACCGCCGGCGGCGGCCTCCGCAGCCGCGCGCTCTGCGGCCATCTTCGCCTGCTCTTCCGGCGTCGCGAAGCGCATCTTCTCTCGATCCACGAAGCCCATCCACTTCGTCGCGACGTCGGCCGTACCCGGGTAGTTCGCGGCACGCTTGAACGAGGCGATCGCCGTATCCCACTGCTTGTCGTTCGCGGCCGCGATCCCGAAAAGGATATGGGCCTGACCTTCGTCGGGAATCTTGCCCATCTGGAAGGCCTTGTTCAGCGAATCCCGCGCATCGCTCCAGCGTCCGAGCTGAAGATTGACCTGGGCGTGGCGGACCCACATCGTGCCGTCCTCGGAGAGCTCCGCGGCCTTCGCGATCGGATCGAGGGCCTGCTCCCACTCGCGGGACTGGAGCAGCGTATCGGAATAGGTCTGATAGGCGGACCTCGCCGGCTTGATCGACCCGTCCTCTAGGCCCTTCTTCATGATGGCGGCGCCGCGATGCGGGAGTCCCTGGACCATGAACATCTGGGCCATCCGGACCAGATCGCGCTCTTCCGTGATGTAGCCCTCGTACTTGGCGAGCTGCTGCACGGCCAGACTCTTGTCCATCTGGTCCTTCTGGTTGTAGAGCGCAGCCAGCTGGGTCCAGTAGACCTTGTTCGGGAACTGCAGGATGATCTTGTCGAGAAGAGCGATGCCCTCGTCGTACATCTCCGCGTCGAGGTAGAGCGCGAGCAACAACCGGTACCAGGCTTCCTGCGGCTCGCTCGCGAGCTCGATCGCCTTCTGGGCCGGCGCGAGCGCCTCCCGCGGCTTGCCGGCCTGATAGTAGGTCACGGCCAGCATGTAGTACGACTGGGCCGTCGGGGCGTCGGTCTGCTTCATCCATTTTTCGAAGGTCGCGATGGCGTCTTCGTGGTGCTCCATCTTGACCTGGAGCATGCCGACCTGGAACAGCGTCCGATTCTCTTCGTCGACGGTCAGCCCGCCTTCCGCGACCGCCTTGTCGAGGAACTCGATCGCCTTGTCGTACTCCTCGTCCTGCTGCGCGAAGGAGCCCAGGAACTGATAGATCTTCGAGCGGCCGTAGGGCTTCTCACGTTCGATGTTGATGCTCTCGAGAATGGCCTTCGCCGCGGGAATGTCGCCCGCCTCCTGGAGCGCGTACATCTTCTGGATCTTCTTGAGATTGCGCTCGCTGAAGCTCCCGGTTCCCTTCGCCTTGTCCTTGTCCTTCTCGGCGGCCGCGAAGGCCGATTGCGTGATGAAGAGGACGAGCAGCGACGCGGTCAGCATCGAGCGAGCGACAGTGCCCACCGCGCGCAGCATCGGGGCCAAGGATCGCGCCAAATGTCCCGTACGCGTCGATGCCATTCGAAAACCTCGTTCCGCAATCATCTTGTTCATGACCTGAGTTGCTCCCGGTCGTCCCCGACGAGTCCCCAAGAACTTCGCCCTACGAGCTCTGCTGGTCGAGCTTGAAGACCACGCTGGTCTTCATGCCCCGCTGCTCGACGGGCTTCCCGTTCTCGACCTTCGGGTTGTACTTCCACTGCAAGACCGACTTGACAGCTGCGTCGTTGAAGATGTCCGAAGGCTCTGCGGCCACCACGACGGCGTCCTTGACGCTGCCAGACTTGGTGATCGTGAACTGGACGAGGACGCGTCCCTCGATCTGGCGCTGCGCCGCCCGCTCCGGATACTGGGGGGGCACGCGAACGAGCGGAACGGCATCGCCGTCGGCATTCATCACGCCGAGACCACCGCTTCCCGAGTCGCCGTCGCCCGAGTCCTCCACGACCGCCGCCACGCCGATCGCATCCGCATCGAGACTCGTGCTCGAGTCGGTCGACATGTCCGGCGGCGGCGGCGTGTTGTCGAGGGTCACCTTCTTCGGTGCCTCGCGTGACTTCTGCTTGACCACTTCCGATTTGATGACGCGGACGAAGTCGACGACCTTCTGCGCCTTCGATTCATCGAGCTTGCCCTGGATCGTGATCAGCCCCTGCATCAGATAGAAGAGGGCGAACGTCACGACCCAGGCGAGGCCAAAAGCGACGAGCATCCGGGCACCGGCCATGGCTTAGTTGACCTCCGACGCGAGCGAGATGTTCGCGACGCCGGCGAGCCGCGCCTGGTCCATGATCTCGACGAGCAGCCCGTTGAGGGCCCCGCCGTCGGCGGCGATCACGACGGCGCCCTTGGGCCGTTCGGCGTGGAGCCGTTCGATATTGGCCCGGACCGAGCCGAAGTCGGTCTGGCGCTGGTCGATGAAGATCCGCCCGTCGCTCGACAGCTGGATGAAGATGTTCTCACTGGTGGTGACCGTCTTCGCCGAGCCGCCGCCGGCCGGTCTCGACAGATCGAGACCGACCTCCTTGACGAACGAGGCCGTCACGATGAAGAAGATCAACATGATGAAGACGACGTCCAACATCGGAGTCAGGTCGACTTCTGCCTCGTCACTCAAGGATCCCGAACGTCGTCGTCGCATCAGCCTACTCCGTGCTCGATCTCGAGCCGATCCGCCAGCCGCTCGCCTTCATCCGCCGCATACTGTTCGAGGCGAACAGAGAGCAGCAGCCCCGAGAGGGCGGCGACCATCCCCGCCATCGTGGGGATCGTCGCCTTGGATACGCCACCGGCCATGGCCCGGGCGTTCCCGCTTCCGGCGATCGACAAGACGTCGAACACCTCGATCATGCCCGTCACGGTCCCGAGCAGCCCGAACAGAGGCGAAAGGGCCACGAAGACCTTGATGTACGCGAGCCCGCTCTCGAGCTCCATACGGCGCTCGGAGAGCTTGAGCCGCCTGATCTGGTGCGCCTCCCAGGACGAATGGTCCGTCCGGGCATTCCACTCCCGCTGCGTCTTCTCGGCGACGCCGGGGAAGACGAAGAAGAAGTAGTAGAAGCGCTCCAGCATCAACGTCCACATCAAGACGAGCACAGCCCCGATCGCGAGCAGGACCGGCCCGCCCGTATCGAGAAATGCCCTCACGTCCATATAGATCTGACCCATGGCCGTTCCCTCAGTCCTGCTGTGCGATCAAGCCTGCGCTCTGCTCGTCGAGGGTGTCGACGATCGACTTCGTGTTGTACGACAACGCGGAGTGGATGAGCACCATCGGGATGGCGGTCACGAGGCCCTGCATGGTGGTCACGAGGGCTTCCGAGATACCGCCTGCCATCATACGCGGATCGCCGGCGCCGAAGAGCGTGATCGCCTGGAAGGTCTTGATCATACCGGTAACGGTTCCCAGCAGACCCATGAGGGGCGCCACGACCGACACGACCTTGACGAGCCAGATCCAGCTCTCGAGCTTCGAGGTCTCCCGAAGGATCGCCTCGTCGAGCAGCAGCTCGAGCTTCTCGCGGTCGACGTCGGGATTCTCCTTGGCGACCGCCAGGACGCGACCGAGGGGATTACCCTTGTCGGGTCGGTTGGCGTTCTTCTTCTGGGCCGACACCTTGCGCGCCGTGATGATGATCGTGACGAACTTGTACGCCCCCACGATCGCGGCGAAACCAGCCAACACCATGATTGCGTAGCCGACGCCGCCACCCTCAGGAATGCGCTCGACAAGGGTCCGCGTCTCGATCAGGACCGAAAGGAGCGAGCCACGGCTGGGATCGATGGCGAGGCCCGCGAACTCCTCGTCGGAATCGGTGTACTCGCCAATCGTATCGACGTAGTTCGACGGCGGTTGGCGGCCGAGGACTTTCAGCTTCTGCTGAACCGAGTCCCAGAGGATGTATTCCCCGTTCGCGATCGCGCTGAAGGGGCCTGCTCGCACGACCTGGCGATCCTCGACGCCCGAGGGCGTCGTGACCTGGGCGGTGTACTCGACGACCTTGCCCTGCTCGACCATCTCGCGAACGAGCTCCTGCCAGAGCCCTTCGAGCTCGCGCACCGAGGGAAGCTCCTTGCTCGAGCCGAGCTTGTTGAGGAAGTCGATCCGCTCCGGCCCGAACTGGGAGGAGGTCAGCGAGGCCTCGATGTTGCCGCGGGTATCGCCCGCGACCTGACGCGTCACGCCGAAGAGCTCGCCCAGGTTTCCCATCCGGGAATCGAGGACCGCAGTCAGCTCGGTGATCTGGACTTCTTTGGCCTGGTAGCTGGATTCGAGCTGCTGCGAGGTCGCTTCTCGCGCCGCTTCGGCCGACTTCGCCTCGGCGAGCAAGCGGGTCTGCTCGTCGAGGGCGGAGGCGAAGCGCTGCTCGCGCGCCTTGTCTTCCTTGCGCTCGATGGCCCAGCCCTCGTTGACGGCTTTGAGCAGCTCCTCGGGCGTCGCGGGCGTCGGCCCGTCGATCACCATCGGCGTCGGCTCCTGCGCCGCCGGCGCGGCCGCGTCTTGTGCCGATCCCGTACCCGCCAGCGCGAGCATCAGACCCGACGCCAGGCCCAGCGTCAGGATTCCCTTCGATTCCACGAACGACTTCATGCTCGACATCAGCCCTGACCTCCGGTCGCCTTCTCCGGCCGCGGCAACGGCACCTTGATGAGCTCCGGCGCAGCCTGCTTCTTCGCAACGCGCAGCGCCTGGGTAATCCAACCCATGTAGTCCGACCCGAGTACTTCGAATGCCTTCGAATTCCGATTCCAGAATCCGACCTGGGCACCGTCGTCGGTCTTGTACATGAGGGCGAGTCGACCGACCCGCAGATAGCTGACCGGGACCTCGACGCCTTCGCGGGTCACGGTGCCCGCGTAGGACTCGATCGTGCGGCCGTAGTCGTTCTCGATCTGGTAGGCCTCGAGAATCCGGCGGTAGCGCTCCGCATCGGCGACATCGGAGCGGCGCATGATGACGCGCAGCTGATTGACGCGATCCTTGCGCTTCTCGACGTCGAACGGAACGTCGACGGCGATGAACTTGTCGAGGGAGTCGATCATCTTGAGCATCAGCGGGGTCACCGAGCGGCTGACCTCTTCGACACTGTCGATCTGGCGCTGGAGACTCGCGAGCTCTTCGTCCTGGGACTGGACGACGCCCTTCAGCTGATTGTTGAAGATGTCGAGGGACTCGATCTTCTTCAGCGTGAGCCGGTATTCGCCGACCAGGCCGTCGGTCGCGGTCGCGACTTCTTCGACGCGCTTCTGCGACTCGGCGCCGCTGACGTTCGCCTTGACCTGCTCTTCGATCGGCTTCTCGAGGGACTGGGCGGTCGCCATCGAAACCGACAACACGGAAGACAACATCGAAACCGCGCCCACCATCGCGAGCCGCGCTGCGGCCTCGCGCCAGGCCGAATTTTCGGGACTGGCGATCCCGCTCGCCGTCGCCCTAACACGCTTCATTCGATTCTCTCCTTGATCGTTTGACGATCTGATCCCAGACCTGATCCCCGACATTGCTGCTCGACTCTCGTTCTCTTCCGTTCTCTGCGCGCCGAACGGATCGACCGTGTGTGCCTGGTCACCTTCGGTCGACCCAGACACTACACGCCACGATCCAAATGCAACATGCATGGATGGAGGAGTCTTCCGAGCAAAGCGACTCACGACCGGCGAACCGGAGGTCGCATGAGCACGAAGAATCATCGGGGCGCGGGGCGTATTCTTTCAAATCCCGATCGAATTCCCAAGCGGTTTTTTTTCGGGCTCGACGCGGCGCGTGTACGCCTTCCTTTTCGAGCTGCGAAATCCGACGCCGGCGCAGATCTGACGAGGCGTCGTCTGGAGCGGGACGGCGTCGCCCGGGAGGCAGGGATTCCCGTGCGATTCGGCGGGCCTGCGTGACTCGAAGTCCCGCGCGGGGGCGTCCGCTCCGGTGCGAGGGGAGCGTGCCCCGTGCCAGGGCCCGAGCGAGACCCGCCCGCCCGCATCGGTCGGACCCGAGGCCGACTAGTGGGACAGGGTCAGGCCGGCGCGCGGCGCGATTCCGGGCGACTCGAAGCCGACGGCCTCGCGGTGGTCGCGATCGGTCAGGTTCTCGACCTCGAAGAAGAGCTCGAGGCCGGGGATCGGCGTCCAGGCTGCGCGCACGTCGACGCGCTCGTAGCCCGCCAACGTGATCGTCCGTCCGGCGATCGCTGCCGCCGAGGCCTTCGACGATCCCACGGCGAGGACCCGCAGCAGGAAATCCCAATTCGCGAAGGGCCGGGCATGAAATTCCGCGAAGCCGCGCCAGCGCGGTCGGTTGAGGGGAGCCCGGCTCGTTCCCCCGAAATCCGTCGGGTTGAAGCTCAGCGCACCCACGAGCTCGAATTCCTGCCGGGGCCGAAGCGACAGCTCGAGCTCGACTCCTCGCGAGACGAGCCGTCCACGGCCGACGATCTGGAAGAGCTGGGCGTCGAAGTCGTGGAGGTTCTCGACCTCGAGATCGAAGTAGCCGAGCTGGACGCCGACGCGATCGCCGAGGCCGCGATAGCGAGCTCCCACCTCCCAGCCCTGGCTCCGCTCGATGCCGAGGGACGGGTTGCCCACGATCGGGTTGCCGAGGGCGTAGAAGCTCGGGCGCCGGAATCCCTGGCCGAATCGCCCGAATACCGAGAATGGGGTCTCGGGGATCTCCGACGTCAGACCGACGGCCGGAGAGAGGCGGTCCTCTGCATCCGGGGTCGAGTCGAAGCGCAGGCTCCCCGAGACGACGACGGCGGAGCCCAGGGGCTGCTCGAATTCCCCGAAGAGGCCGAGGGTCCGCCGCGTCTCGTAGAAGGGGAAAGGGACGAAGCCGACGGGCGGGATCTGGAGCGCGGTATCGCTCTCGCCGTCCTCCCAGATGCCGGTGAGACCCGCGACGAGGCGGGTGCCCTGCGAGAAGACAGGCCCGCCGAAGGCCGGCATCGTGCCGTCGCCGATGAGGCTCAGATCCCAGCGCTCGTACTCGTCGCCTGCGCGCGAAGCGGGAACGACCTCCGGCCCGATGATCCCGGGCGATTCGAGGTCTTCGCGGCGCGAGGCACGGCTCGCCAGCAGCCGCAGGTGGGCCGCATCGGCGAGGAAGGGCCGTTCGAGCGAGGCGCCGACCAGCACCTCCCGGACATCGCGGTCCTCCATCGCGCGCAGGGTCGCGAGCTCGGGCCCCCCGCTCGATTCGGGAAAGGAGCGCGCACTGCTGGCATGGATCCGGGTGAACGTCTCGAAGTCGACTTCGAAGGGCAGCGGGACCCGGAGCTTGGCGTGCAGGCTCGCGGCGTCGAAGCCGCCGTCGGAATGCGGGTCGCGCGAGGTACTGAGGCCCGCGCCGAGGGCGAGCCCCGCGATTCCCCCGACTCCGGCACTGGCCTGGGCTGCGACCTCCGACGCGTGGAAGCGCCCGGTCCGGGCGCGCACCCGCGCCCGCAGCGCGTCGTCGGGCTCGACGCCGCGCGTCACGATCTGGACGACGCCGCCGATGGCATCCGCGCCATGAATCGAAGACAGGGGCCCGCGCACGATCTCGACGCGTTCAAGATCGACGAGCGCGAGGGTCGAGGGATCGAAGGAGCCGCCCCGGGAATTGGTCGGGTCGTTCAGGCGCACCCCGTCGACGAGCACGACGACGTGGTTCGGATCGAGCCCCCGCAGCGAGAGCGCGGTGCGACCGCCGGGAGCGCCCTCCTGTACGAGGTGGAGCCCCGGCACGAAGCGCAGCGCATCGGTGACGGAGGGGCTGATCCCGGCGTCGAGCGTCGCGCCCGAGAGGACGCTCGACTGGAACGGCTTCTCCCCGCCGCCGGGAAGCCGCGTCCCCGTCACGACCCACTCGTCTTCGACGGAATCGAAGGGCGAGCCCTCAACCGCGACCTCGGACTCAGCGGGCTCGCCCACGATCCATTCGTCTTCGGCCCGAGCCGCGCGCTCCGAGAAAAGAAGAACGAGACCGAGGAGGACGAGCTCGATCCCCCGCACGACACGGCGGCCCTGGCGCCCGCCGCGCCTCCTCGCTCTCGAAGCTTCTCGCACGCCGTCTCTCCGTCCCCGCCCCGGTGCTCAGCGCGCGGCGATCGCCCGCCTCTTCATGCCCTACTCAGCCGGGAGCGCGCAACATATCCTCAGCGCGTCTCGACGTCGCCCGGCCCTCGCCCCGCGACAGGAGTCCCGGCGCGCGATGAAGATCGGCTTGTTCATTCCCTGCTACGTCGATCAGCTGAGACCCGAGGTCGGCCTCGCGGTCGTCCGCCTCTTCGACGGCCTCGGCATCGCCTTCGATTTCCCGGAGGCCCAGACCTGCTGTGGTCAGCCCTTCCTCACCGCCGGCGAGCAGGCTCACGCGGCCCGCCTCGGCCGCCACTTCGACGAGGTCTTCGCCGACTACGACGTCGTCGTCACCCCCTCCGGCAGCTGTGCCGCGAACGTCCGCCGCCATCTCCCCCACCTCGTCCCCGGCGATCGCGCGCGAGAAACCGCGAGCAAGACGCGTGAGCTCTGCGAGTTCCTGGTCGAGACGAACGCGCTCGCGGGCCTCGCCGGGCGCTTCCCCCGCAAGGTCGGATTGCACGCGAGCTGTCACGCGCTCCGGGAGCTCCGACACGGGCGGCCGAGCGAGTCCCGCGAGCCCGCCCGCCCTGATCCCGCGCGCCAGCTGCTCTCGACGCTCGCGGGTCTCGAGTTCGTCCCGCTCGCGCGCTGCGACGAGTGTTGTGGCTTCGGCGGGCTCTTCTCGGTCGAAGAGGAAGCGGTCTCCTGTCGCATGGGCCTCGACCGGCTCGCCGACCACGCGAGCGCGGGGGCCGAAATCGTGACCTCGACCGACGTGTCGTGTCTGCTCCAGCTCGAGGGCCTCGCCCGCCGCCGCGGCTCGCCCCTCGAATTCCTGCATGTCGCCGAGATCCTGGCCCGGGGAGTGCTCGATGGGTCACGTTAGTCGCGCGCGCGAATTCGTCGCCGACGCCGAGCGCACGACCTGGCACGATCGCGCGCTCTGGTTCGTGCGCGCGAAGCGCGATGCCGCCGCGGATCTCGTCCCCGACTGGGAGGCGCTGCGGAGCGAAGCATCGGCGATCAAGCGTGAAGCGCTCGAGCGACTCCCCGAGCTCTGGATCGAGTTCGAAGACCAGGCGATCCGCGCCGGCGCCGTCGTCCACTGGGCGCGCGACGCGCAAGAGCACAACGCGATCGTCGCCCGGCTCTTGACGGAGCGGCGCGTCACGCGGGTCGTCAAGAGCAAGTCGATGCTGACCGAGGAGTGCGGCCTGAATCCCCACCTCGAGTCGCTCGGCATCGAGGTCGTCGACACCGACCTCGGCGAGCGCATCGTGCAGCTGCGCGGCGAGCCGCCGAGTCACATCGTGATGCCCGCGATCCACCTGCGCCGCGGCGAGATCGGCGAGACCTTCGAGCGGACGATGGGCGCCCCGAACGGCCTCGACGATCCCGACGCGCTGACCGCGATCGCGCGCCGGGATCTGCGCGCGCGTTTCCTCGCCGCGCAGGCCGGCATCACCGGCGTCAACTTCGCCGTCGCTGAAACGGGCTCCCTCGTCGTCGTCTCCAACGAGGGCAACGTCGATCTCGGGACGGCCCTGCCCCCGCTCCACATCGCCTGCGTCGGCCTCGAGAAGATCGTGCCCGCGCAGCGCGACCTCGCGGTCTTCCTGCGCCTGCTCGCCCGCTCGGCGACGGGTCAGGCGATCTCTGCCTACACCTCGCATTTCCGCGGCCGTGCAGCCGGCCGCGAGCTCCACATCGTCGTCGTCGACAACGGGCGCAGCCGTCTGCTCGCCGAGCCCGATTTTCGCGAGGCCCTCGCCTGCATCCGCTGCGGCGCCTGCCTCAACACCTGTCCCGTCTACCGGCGCAGCGGGGGCCACAGCTACGAGGCGGTGATCCCGGGGCCGATCGGATCGGTGCTCGAGACGGCGCGTGATCCGGTGGCGCACGCGGAGCTGCCCCATGCCTGCACGCTCTGCGGCTCGTGCAGCGAGGTCTGCCCCGTTCGCATCCCGCTGCATCAGCAGCTGCTGGCCTGGCGCGGCGTGCTCGCGCGCAAGGGGATCCATCCCCAGCGGCGTCGCCTCGCGCTCCGGCTCGCCGCGGGACTGCTCGCGCGGCCGGGCTTGCTGCGGATCTTCGACCATTTCGGGCGGCGGGTCGCACGGGCGCTGCCGTCAGCGCTGCTCGAAGGGCTCGCGCGGCCCTGGACCCGGGAGCGCGCGCTGCCCGTGATTCCGGCAGAGAGCTTCCGCACCCAGTGGAAGCAGCGAGCCCGCACGAGCAACGCGAGCGGCGACGTCCCGTCGTCCGGCGGCGACGAGGCCCGCACATGAAGACCGCGCGCGACACGATCCTCGCTGCACTGACCGCGACGCGGCCCGTCTTTCCCGCGCGAACGCGGGGCCTGCCCGCACCGCCGATGCCGGCGGACGCGACGGCGATCCTGCGCGCGCGGATCGAGGCGGCAGGCGGGCGTCTGCAGCTCGCCTCGCGCCGGGACTGGCTGACCCGGATCGATTGGCCGGTCGACCTGACGCCCGCTCGATCCGCGTCGATCTACTCGGCGCGCCCAGAGCTCGCGAGTCGCGGAGCCGGCGACCCCGACCCCGCGGAGCCCGACTTCGACCAGCTCGACCTCTGCGTCTTGTGCGGCGAGCTCGCGGTCGTCGAGAGCGGCGCAGTCTGGCAGGTCCCGCGAACGTCGCACGAACGACGGGCCGCGCTGCTGGCCGAGCATCTCGTCGTGGTCATCGAAGGCGATGCGCTGGTCGCGACCCTGCACCAGGCCTACGAGCGGATCGATCTCGCGGCCGTCGGCTTCGGCTGGTTCCTGTGCGGTCCTTCGAAGACGGCCGACATCGAGCAGGCCCTCGTGCTCGGGGCCCACGGCCCCCGCAGCATGAGTCTCGTCTGGCTTCGGGACGAAGCCGCCGAGGACGAGCCCCGGCCGACGTAGAGGCCCGACCCGAGATCGCAGGCGCCGCCGACCGCGACCGCAAGCGACCCGCAATTCGTGTTCACACCTGCGCATTCGTCCCCCCGCCGCGCTACACAACCGGCCAGCTCGAAGCCGGCGACTCCGCGCGGAGCCCGGCCCGTCTCCGAACCGGCAGCCCTGCCGCACGAAAAGTCGCAAGACGAGTCGCAAGACGAGTCGTACGACGGTCCGCACGACAGGCTCAAGCAGGCGAAATCCATGGACCTTCGTTTCCTCCTCTTGCTCGTCTGCTTCTTCGTCTCCGGCTTTGCCGCCCTGCTCTATCAGACCGCCTGGACCCGGGAGTTCGCCTTCCTGTTCGGGACGTCCGAGCTGGCGGTCGTCGCGGTGCTCGCGGCCTACATGGGCGGGCTCGCCCTCGGCGCGGCGGCGGCTTCGCGTTATGTGGGGCGCCTGGCCCGACCGGTGCTCGCGTACGGCGTGCTCGAGCTGGGAATCGCCTTCGGCGCGTTGGCCGTGCCCTTCCTGATCCGCCTGGTGCAGGGCGCGTATCTCGGGCTGGCCGGGGGGCTCGAGGCCCTGCCCGAGTCGATGGGGCTCTCGACGGCGCTCTTCCATCTCGTCGGATCTTTCGTGGTGCTGGTGCCGTGTACGGCGTTGATGGGCGCGACGCTGCCGCTGCTGGCGCGTTATGCGGTGGCCGAGGATTCCCAGGTCGGGCCGCGGATCGGGATCCTCTACGCGGTGAATACGTTCGGCGCGATCGCCGGCACGCTCGTCGCGGCCTTCGTGCTGCTCCCCGCCTTCGGTCTGCGGCAGACGGTCTACATCGGCATCGTGGGCAACGCGGTCGTCTTCCTCGCCGCCGCGGCCCTCGCCCGGGGCATCGCGGGCATGCCCCCCGAAGAGCGAACCGACGCCGTCGCCGCCCGGGGCGCCTTTCACTGGATCCTGCCGGCGATCCTCCTCTCGGGCGCCGTCTCCTTTCTCTACGAGGTCCTCTGGACCCGTCTGCTCGGCCAGCTGCTCGGCGGCAGCACGGCGGCCTTCGCCTCGATGCTCTCGAGCTTCCTGCTCGGCATCGCCCTCGGCAGCGCGCTGGCCAGTCGCTTCGCGAAGACGAGGAGCGCGGCGACCGTCGGCTTCGCCCTCGCGCAGATCGGCTCGGGCGTGCTCGCTTGGTTCGCCTTCCGCATGTGCGATCGGCTCCCCGATCTGATGGCCTACGTCGGGGCGACGGCAGCGACCCCCGCCATGGGCGCGGCGGCGGCGGGAATCATCCTGCTCCCGGTCACCCTCTGCATCGGCGCGACCTTCCCGTTCGCCGTGCGCCTGCTCGCGAAGGACGCCGACGAAGCGGCGTCGGTCTCGGGCCGCGTCTACGCCTGGAATACGGTCGGCTCGATCGTGGGCGCGATTGGAGCGGGCTTCTTCCTGCTGCCGATGCTCGGTCTCCAGGGCACGGCGACCGTCGGCATCGTGACGAGCCTCGTGCTCGCCGTCGTGACGGCGCTCGCGAGCGCCCCGCGCCATCCGGTGCTCGCCGGCATCGCGGGCAGTGCGATCGCCGCGGTCAGCATCCTCGGCCTGCCGCTGCCGGAGAACCTGCTGCTCCACTCCGCGATCGCAGGCGGGCGCGTCGCGGGCGAAATCTACTACCTCGGCGTCGGCCGCTCGGCGACGGTGACCGTCGTCGAGCACCACGAGGGCTGGCGGATCTCGACCAACGGCCTGCCCGAGTCGGGCGTCGAACGGCGCGAGGTCCCGGACCTGCGCTTCAACGAGACGGCATGGCTGTCGCTGCTCCCGACCGCCGCTCGGCCCGAGACCAAGGAGATGCTGATCATCGGGCTCGGCGGCTCGAAGACCCTCGAGGCGACCGCGGCGACGGTGAAGTCGGTCGACGTGATCGAGCTCGAAGAAGAGGTCGTGAAGGCGAATCGGCTGATCCCCCGCGCGAAGCAGCCCCTCGACGATCCGCGCGTCCACCTGCGGATCGGCGACGCCCGCGGCGCGATGAATCTTTCGTCGAACCTCTACGACGCGATCGTCTCGCAGCCCTCGCACCCCTGGACCTCGGGCGCGTCGCATCTCTACACCCGCGACTTCTTCGAGCTCGTCCACTCGAAGCTCGAGCCGGGCGGCATCTTCGTGCAGTGGATCGGGGCGGGCTTCGTCAACGTCGAGCTCTTCGGAAGCCTGATGGCGGCGATGTCGGAAGTCTTCCCCTACGTCCACGTCTACCGGCCCGTTCCGGCGGCGATGGTCTTCATGGCCTCGGATCAGCCGATCGACCTGCTCGAGTCGGCGCCGCGCGCGCTCGCGGCCACGCCCGAGAGCTTCGCCCCGTACGGCATCCACCGCGTCGAAGATTTCTACGCGAGCTGGACCCTCGACCCCGACGGCGTGCGGAAGCTCGCCGAGGGCCGGCCGGTGAACACCGACGACCACAATCGGCTGGCCACGACGCGCTTGCCCTCTGCGGATCGCCACATGAATCGCGATACGTTCGACGCGAGCCTGGGGGTGGTCGACGCCCTTACGCCGGAGCGTCTGGCGAGCGTCGATGCCGTCGCCGTCCTGCGCCGGATGAACTGGAACGGCGAGCCGAAGCGCGCCCGCAAGCTCGCGCGCACGCTGCCGCCCGCCGAGCGAATGGCCACCGAAGCCTGGCTGATGCTCGACGAAGGACCGCTCGTCCGGGCGCAGGCCATGTTTCGCCGGGCGCTCATCGAAGATCCGAACTCCACCGCCGCCCGCGCCGGCTTGATCGCGAGCTTCGTCGGGGAAGAGCTCGACCCGATCACGCTCTCGCCGGTAGAAGCCGCCCTCGTCAAGGCCAACGCGGCCCTGCGAGCCCAGGAATGGACGACGATCGCCGAGGTCGACGCGGTCCTCGCGACGATCCAGCCGGGCGATCTGTTGTTCAGCTCGGCCGCCCGCGCTCGGGCCGCCTGGCGAATCGAGAGCCGGGATCCCGCGCAAGGTCTCGCTGCGATTCCCATCATCGATTCGCTGCTGTCCCGCGAACGCACGCCGGATCATTATTTCTTGCGGGCGAAGGCGGGACAGATCGCGGGGGATCCGGCGATCGCCTGGGCAGCGCTCGCCCAGGTCACGGCCAACGGACGCCCCCGGCCCTACCTGATCAAGGGCGCCCTCGCGTTGGCTCGCGAGCTCGGACCCGAGCCGGAGGGCTCCCAGATCGTGGCCCAGCTGGTGTACCTGTCCCGCGGTCGACGCTGAGCCCGCGGTACCCGACCACTCGGCCGACGACGGGCACGCCGTCACGGCGAAAGAATTTCCCCTTGACGGGAACTTTTTTTGGTTAGACTGACGACCATGAAAATCAGCTTCGAGCTCTCCGACAAAGATCTCCGTTATTTCCGCCAGGTGCTCCAGAAGGTTCGCAAAGGCGAGAACGCCGCGAACGAGGAGATCATCCTTCGCGAGGCCGAGGTCCTGCTGGAGGAAGTTCGTCAGGCCGGAGCCCCCGAGTTCGTGCGGACGCGCATCGAGCAGCTGCGCAAGCTGATCGACATGCTGCGCGACGAGCAGTGGCGGCTCGAGGGCTCGGATCGAAAGCGCGTCCTGAATGCGCTCGCCTACTTCGCCGATCCCGACGATCTGATCCCGGACAAGGTGCCGGGGCTCGGCTACCTCGACGACGCCGTGATCGTGGAGCTCGTGGTCCAGGATCTGCGCCACGAGATCGAGGCGTACGACGCCTTCGTCGATTTCCGCAAGGAGCGCAAGCGCGCCGCAGCCGAGGAGCCCGACGCCCTCGAGAAGCGCCGAAGCTCCCTCCAGAGCCGCATGCGCCGACGCCGGCGCGGAGATCGTGAGCGCCACATGCGCACACGGGGCAAGTCTCCGATCAGCCTCTGGTAGTCAAAGAGGGGCAGCCGCGAGACGTCCGGCCCGGGGTCGACCGCCACGTCGCAGGAGTGCTTCCGGAGGCGTTTCCGAAGCATTCCAGAGACGTTGTGGTAATACCTGCGTTGCGGGCAGGGAGGTCAGGAATGCGGCGAGTGGCCATCACGGGTCTCGGTGTCGTCTCGCCGGTCGGCGTCGGTCAGGACGCTTTCTGGCAGGGCTTGCTGCGCCCTCAACCGATGGGGGAGCGCAGGGCTCACGACTTCGACCCGAGCCTCGCCTACGACGACCCGAAGGCCATGCGGCGCGCGGACCGCTTCGAGCAGTTCGCGATGGCCGCGGCGCGTGAAGCGCTCGCGCAGTCCGGCCCCCTGTCGGGCTCGCCGGAGCGGATCGGCGTACTCGTGGGAACCGGCATCGGGGGCTCCCACGTCCACGAGGATCAGACGAAGATCCTGCTCGAAAAAGGCGGGCGACGCGTCTCGCCCTTCACCGTTCCGATGATGATGGCCAATGCGGCCGCAGCCGCGATCTCGATCCAATGGGGCTATCAGGGTCCCTGCGAAACCGTCGCGACCGCCTGCGCGACCGGAACCCACGCGATCGGACAGGCGACACGCTGGATCCAATGGGGATTGTGCGACGCCGTGCTCGCCGGCGCCTCCGAGGCCGGCATGACCGAGGTCGCGATGGCCGGATTCACGAACATGAAGGCGATGTCGTCGACCGGCTGCTCGCGACCGTTCGACGTCGCTCGCGATGGCTTCGTGATCTCCGAGGGCGCGGCGGTCCTCGTGCTCGAGGATTGGGAGACGGCGAAGGCCCGCGGTGCGACGATCCTCGCAGAGATGAAGGGCTCCGCGAGCCTGGCCGACGCCTACCACATCACGGCTCCCGCCCCCGGCGGCATGGGCGCCTATCGTTGCATGAGCCGCGCGCTCGCCGATGCAAACGTCACGCCGCGCGAAGTCGTCCACATCAATGCCCATGGCACGAGCACCGCCCTCAACGACGAATGCGAGGCCCAGGGCATCGCCCAGCTCTTCGGAACGCCGGGCCCCGTCGTCACCTCCATCAAAGGCGTGACCGGCCACTCCCTCGGCGCCGCAGGTGCGCTCGAAGCGGCGGCAGTCGTCCTCAGCATGCAGCACGCGCTGATCCCGCCGACCGCGGGGCTCGAGAATTTCGATCCTGCGCTCCCGAAGATCGACGTCGTGATGGGCGAGCCGCGCGAGTGGAGGCCCGGCCCGTCGCTCTCGAACTCCTTCGGATTCGGGGGCCACAACGGCACCCTCGTGATCGCCCCGGCGTAGCTCACCCGCAGCGCGCGATTCGTCCCGATTGCACGAAGCCTGCCCTCCGCGTCCCTTTCGAGCCGCTCCGTTCCACGACGCACCCGCGCAGCCTGTCCACGACCCGGTCCGGGGTTCCGGGCTCGCAGTCGGGGAACCGCGGGCCGTCGACGCCATCCAATCCCGCACGAACGGTCGTTCGACCCGTTCACGGGAGGAACAGAAGTGGGATCGATGAATCGACGGACGTGGCAGTGCGGCTCGGCTCTGGCTCTTTCGGCCTTTTCGTTTTTGACGGCGGGAGGGGCCGCGGCCGGCGATCGCTGGGATTACTGGGATCCGCGTGCATCGATCCCCGCTCGTGTCATCGACGCGCACCTCGGCGTGATCGGCCTGGCGGCAACCATCGCAGGCGACTACCGCACGGCAGCGGTGGTCGACCACCTGAGCGGTCGCTTCCCCGCCCCCGCACCGGTCGTGCGTGTGCATCATCCGGCACCCGTGGTCGAGCACGTCTACTACCCCCCGCCGGTGGTCGAGCATGTCTACTACCCACCGCCCGTCGTCGAGCACGTCTACTACCCGCCGCCGCGCCCGGTCGTCGTCCATCACGTGCATGGGTCGGGCTGTGGCCACTCGGGCCACGGTTACCATCGCGGTCACGGGCGGGGCTACGACCGCGGATACGGCCATCGTGAAGGCCACCACCGCGGCCACGGCCGCCATGGGCGCCACGATCGCCGGGACGACTAGCGTTGCGTCCGTCTGACGCGTGATGCGCGCGGCTCGAAACGAACGAGCGGAGGGCTCCCGACAGAGGACCCTCCGCTCTCTGCGTTTCTGGGGCACACTCTCTCGGCGCGCGTGCGCCGGAGAAGCCCGCTTGAGCCGCGTCAGCCCGGCCTCACATCGCAATTGGAGCAAGTGGTGGATCGACCGGAGCGCGGTCCTCGCCTTCGGCTGCGTCTGGAGCTTCGCCCTGATCCGCTTCTTCAGGGCCCTCTTCGATCCGAGCTTCGCGTTCTCGACCCTGTCCGGCGCTTTTACGGGCTACCTGCTCGCCGACTTCGTCGCCGGCACGGTCCACTGGATCGCCGACCGCCATTTCGAGCCGCACACGCGCGGAATCGGCCCGATGCTGATCGAGCCCTTTCGCGCCCATCACGACGACCCGCTCTCGATCACCCGCCACGACTTCTTCGAGGTGCTCGGCAACAACGCCCTCGTCACCCTCCCCGCCATCCTGGTCTTCGTCGGGGTCCCGCAGCCCGAATCGAGCCGCGCTCATTTCAGCGTCGCCCTCGGCCTCTCCGGTACGTTCTTCGCCGTCGCCACGAATCTCTTCCACGCCTGGGCCCACGCAGAGCAACCCCCGCGCCTCGCCCGTTGGCTCCAGGCGAGCGGTCTCGTTCTCACGCCCGCGCGCCACGCGCGCCACCACCGCGGAGACCACGACCGCGCCTACTGTGTGACCTCGGGCTGGCTGAACCCGTTCCTCGACGGCACCCGCTTCTTCGCGCGCATCGATGCCTGGACCTCACGCCGCCAACGCGCACACGAGCAGGCCGCGCCGCGATGACCCCCTTCAGCTGGCAAGACGTCTACGCAAGCGAGCTCCAGAATCTCTACGCCCTGCTCGTCGTCCCGCTCGCCTTCCTCGCCTGGCGACTCGCCGCGCCGACCGATCCGTCCCGGGCCGTCGTACCGAAGGCGGCGCGCATCGTCGCCGCCGCGACCCTCGTCTTCGCGTTCGAGACGATGCTCGACCCGATCGCGACGGGTCCCCTGCTCCGGAGCGAGGCCCTGCGCGAAACCCTGGCGGCGACGCTCGTCCCGTTCCTCTTCGTCTATCTCGGGGACCTGCGGGTGCTGTTCGTGGTGCTCGCCGTGGCCGAGCCCGAGTCGCCCCTCGTCCGCACGCTCGGCCGAGCGGCAGCGGCGACGGCGATCGTGCCGATCGCGACCGGCATCCTCTTCGCGACGCTTCGCGGGCTCTGGCCCGAGGCCCACGGACAATGGCTCTGGATGATCTACGAGGCGGGCTTTCTCGGACTCTGCGTGTACGGGGCCCGCGTGTGGCTGCCGCGTCGCGGCCCGGGCCTCGGCGCGACCGGACTCGCCGAATCGGATCTCGCGGGCCGCGCTTTCATCGCATCGCTCTTCGGCTACAGCGCCGCCTACTATGCGATCTGGCTCGCGGCGGATGGGCTGATCGTGCTGGCTGGCCTCGATCTCGGCTGGGCGATCCGGATGGTGCCGAATCAGCTCTATTACGCGTTCTGGACGTCCTTCGTCTACGCGCGCTTCTTCTCGCTCCCGTCCGCGAACGCCGCTCGGTAGGCGACCTCGAGCGCATCGACCCAGGCCTCGAGGTACGCGCGGCCACGCTCGCTCGCGGCCCCGGTCGGGTCGCCGAGCACACCGATCGGCGCGTTCGGCCGAAGGCTCGGATAGAAGAGCGATTGCCCCGCTGTTGGATCGATGGGCGGACCGGCCTCGAGCGCCTGGGATCGGATGCTTCCCGGCCGCAGCCACGCGACGAGGCTCGTCTCGTACTCGCCCGCGTGGGGACCAGCGCTCTCGGGATCGAGTCCCCGATCCGCCACGGCGTGCGACTGGAGGCGGCCGAGATCGAGTCGACTCTCGATCGAAACGGCGAGGGGGTGCGCGCCCCGGACGAGGTGGTCTTCCATCGCACGCAGAGCTTCGAGGTTGCCGCCGTGGGCGCTGAAGACGAAGGCCCGCTCGAATCCGTGGTGGGCGAGCGAGGAGAGCAGATCGCGCAGGATCGATTCGAGCGTCTCGGCAGCGACATGCAGCGTCCCGGCGAAGTCGAGATGCTCGCTCGCGCAGCCAAAGGGAATCGCCGGCAACACGATCGCCTCGGGAAGCCGCTCGGCCAGGGTCCGCGCGAGGGCGTCGGCGATCCAACGATCGGTCGCGAGGGGGAGATGCGGGCCGTGCTGCTCGATCGAGCCGAGGGGAACGAGCGCCGTGCGTCGGCCGGCAGCGAGTGCAGCTTCGAGCTCGGGCCAGACCGCACGATCGAGCAAGACCGGCTTCAGAGCGGAGCGGGATTCGCGCGGAGCGGCAAGGCTCTCGAGCTCCGGTCCCGCGCCATAGAGCGCTGTCTCGCGGTCGGCGCCGGGCCAGGCGACGAGATCGAGCCCGGTCTCGTCCTGATGGCGCAGAATCCACGCATCGAAGATCGCCTCGAGCTCGAGGACGGCGAAGGGCAGCGCGAGCTCCGTCCGGACCACGCGCAGATCGTGGAGCGCGGGATCGAGGGCCGCGGCGAGGCGCGCGCCCCAGACCGGGTCGTGCGCGCCGTTACGGGAGCCCGGTGCGAGGTAGAGGATCGAGAGAGGAAGCCGGGCGAGACTCTGGAGCGGGCCGTGGGCGAAATGCAGGACGTCGACGGCGCGGGGCTGGGGCCGCAGCATGCCTTCGGCGAGCTTGAGGGTCAGGTGGTCGCAGAGCTCGAGGGCCCCGCCTTCGCCTAACAATAGGAGCGTGCGCTCGGGCGCGAAGAAGGGCGCGAGCCGCTCGTCCCCCGGAATCACGCGCAGCGCCTCCCCGGCCGCCGCGCGCTGTGCCCGCTCGAGCACGCCCGGCTCGATCGCGAGCCCTGCCCCCGATGTAAGCCGCCGCCGCGCGAGTGTGCGCAGCAGACTCCAGGCCACCGCATAGCCCACCCGAGCGCCGATCACGCGAATCAGCGCCCCGTACTCGGGTCCGCATCCGAGCTCGATTCGAATGGCGCCGCGGCGCTCCAGGGCCTCGAGCCAGGCGCGTTGATCATCACTCGTGCCCGCCGCTTCGGGCCCTTCGAGAGCGAGCCCCGTCACGAGCACCACCCCCGCCCAGGTCTCGACGTCACGCAGCGCATGGCGCGCATTCGCGCTGAGCCCCTGGGAGAAAACGACGAGCCAATCGTGCTCGGCCCCCGGCGGCGGTCCGCCGGCGAGGGAGCCCGTCGTCGCGAAGCGCGCGGGCTGGCCGAACGCCCGGGCGGCGAGCTCTGCGAGGTGACGCGCGTGGCCCTCCGACGTGCCGATCCCCGTCGTGACGAGACAGCGCGGGAGTCGCGCGGGCCGGTCGAGGAGCGCATCGAGCAGGGGGGGCACGGCCGACACGAATGCGGGCGCACTCGCCGCGCGCTCTGCGATCAAGGCACGGCCGCGGGCGGCGGTGTCAGTCGGGAGCATGGCCGCTTCGCACGCGGGCCGAAGCGTTCGCCGCCTCGAGCGACGCCTCGTCCCAGACGACGCCGACCCGGCCCCTCCCACGCTCGTGCATCGCACGCAGCGCCCGGGCGAGCGCATCGCGCCCGGGCGCCTCGGCCACCGGAAGGCGGTCGAGCAGCGAGAGCGAGATCCACTCCTCATCGGAGGGAAGCGGCATCGCCTCGGGTGCTCCCGCGTCGCCGCAGGACAGGACGATCGCCTCACGACCGGAGGCGCGCTCGACCAACACGCTCGAGCGAAACCACGCGACCGTCGCCGCGCGAGCGCCGGGACCTTCGCCCGTCGGCAACGCGATCGGAATGAAATACGAAGCCGTCACGAGGCGCTCCGGATCCTGCTTGTGCACAACAGGCTCGAAGACGTTCACACGCTCGGGCGGACGCTCGCCCGCAGCATGGTCGAGCCTTTCGAGGCGATGACCCGAGCTCCGCTTCGCCCGGAGGTAGTCGCGATTCCAGCCTGAGCGCCGGCCGGCGACGGAGACGGTGCCCTCGATTTCGATCTTCTCGGGCTCGAGCACGCGGGCCAGGGCGGCGACCTTTTCCGGGTTGTTCGTCAGCAGCCGGAGCGGACCGCGCACGCCCAACATCGCGAACATCGAGGCGACGGATTCGTAGCGACGCAGGTCCGATGCGAGCCCCATCTCGGCATAGGCGTCGAAGGTCGTCAGGCGACTTCCGCTCGCCTGGACCAGCATGCGATCGCGGGCCTTGGCCGAGAGGCCGGCGCCGCGCCCCTCCTGCATCAAGTAGACGAGAGCGCCCTGCCCCGCCTCCGCGATCCGTGCGAGCGCCCCGTCGAGCTGCTCCGCGCAGTCACAATCGCAACCCATCAAGCACTCGCTCGTCAAGCACGACGAATGCACCCGCGTCAGCAGCGGCGCCCGCACCGTCAGGTCGCCGCAGGCGAGCACCATGCCCAGGCGCGCGGTCGCGAGATCGCGGAAGAGATGGAGCGTGAAGAGGCCGTGACGCGTCTCGAGCGGGCGCTGTTCGAGCAGCAGAGTCGCGCTCCGCAGCGGGAGCGCCCGGCGTTCGGACATCTCCTCCCGGGCACTGCCGCTCACGATCCGGCTCCCGCCCGCGGATCGTGCTTGCGCGTGCTCATGGCGCGGAAGTAGGCGATCAGGGCGTCGAGGTCGGATTCCGAGAGCTGGGGGTGGGCGGGCATGCTCGTGTAGCGCGTCGCCTCTGGGTTGCGGATGTAGGCGCGGATCTGCGGCAGCGGCCGGTACTCGACGATGCTGCGGGGGACGTTGAGATCGGGACCGACCGTGCCGCCCTCGCCGTTGATCGCATGACAGGCGCTGCACGACTGCTGGAAGAGCGCATAGCCCCGCCAGCCCGGGTCGGATCTCGCGAGGCCGGTCGGGGCGGTATGCGGAAACGCGGCTTCGAAGGGGGCAATCTCGATCGTCACGAGCTGATAGGGCCAGGGGTGTTCGTGGGGATCGCCGTGGGCGATGCCCGTCCAGACGAGGTAGAAGGGCGACGGATCGATCTGACGCCGGTCGATCGGGCGGAAGCGAGGTGCCGCGAGTCCCGGCTCGCCGAAGGCGAGCTGGGCGTTCGGATCCACGACGACCGAGCCCGCCGCGGGCCGCGTGTAGCCATCGCGGGCGCGTAGGAGGAGACTCTCCTGCGCGAGTGACGCCGCACCACCCCGAGCCGCGAAGCCCTGGTCGAGCACGCAGCGAAACGACAGGACCTGATAGCGCGTCCGCTCCCCGCGATAGGGATCGTCGACCTCGACCTCCTGCTCGCCGCAGGCCTGCAGGAGCGCTTCGAGGGAGAGGACCTTTGCCGGCCGAACCCGGTCCTTGAAAGTGAGTACGGCAGGCGGGTCTTCCCGATCGGCGGGAGCGGCCTGCGCGACGGGCGCGAGCGCGGCGACCGCGACTGCGATCAGTAACGAAACGGCCGCTCGACGCGCGGCGGCACGGCGAAACGGACCCTTTCGGGTCGAAATCGGCGGGGCGGGCGGCGCGGGAGCGGAGGACATCAGTCGCCAAACATATCGGATCGGGATGCTTGATTGGAATGGTCGCGCTGGCTATTCCGTCGCGGGAGTCGATTCGCGGAGGGCCGAACGTGCAGGAAACAGCAGCGATCCGCGCCTATCCATTCTGGGTCGCCTGGGCGAATCGTCCGCGGCGGGCGGTCGGGTGGACCCTCGCCGTGGCGCTCTTCGTCGTCGGCGCGACCCTCTCGCTCGAGGGTACGGCCACGCTCGGCTGGCGCGCCGTCACGCGACACACGGCGCAAGTCGCGTTTCCCCTCTTCCTCGCCGCATTCCTCGCTTCCTCGATCGCGCGGCTCTGGCCCGGCGCGATTTCTCGGGCCCTCCTCGCACGGCGGCGCGCCCTGGGTCTCGCCTTTGCCACGGCCCAGATCATTCACGGTATCGCGATCGTGATCTTTGCGAGCTTCGAGCCGACCACCTTCGAGATCGATGGTGCCTTTCTCGGCGGCGCCCTCGGCTTCGTCTTCGTCGTGGCCATGGCTGCGACGTCGAACGATGCCGCAGCACGCCGCCTCGGCTCGAAGGCGTGGCGCGCGCTCCACACCAGCGGGCAGGTCACGCTCTTCGTGATCTACGCGGTCACCTACGCTGGTCGGGTCGCTGAGAATTCCCGTTACTGGCCCGGACCGCTGCTGCTGGTCGCGGCCCTCGGCCTTCGACTCGCGGCGGCTGCTCATCTAACCCTGCGCAGCAGGACGCTGCCGATCGAATAGCCCGCGCCGAACGAGCAGAGCACCGCGTGCTCGCCCACCCCGATCCCGCCCCGGTACTTGTGGAAGGCGATCACGGATCCCGCCGAGCTCGTGTTCGCATACTCGTCGAGGATGACCGGCGCCTCCTCGGGCAGGACCTCACGACCGAGCAGCGTCTTCGCGATCGTACGGTTCATGTTCAGGTTCGCCTGGTGGAGCCAGAGCCGCTTCACCTGCTCGACGGGAATGCCGACGTCGGCGAGATGAACACGCAGATGCTCGGCCACCATCGGACAGACCTCGTTCGCGACCTGCCGCCCGTTCTGGCGGAACAAAAGCTCCCGGGGCTCACGCGGCGGCTCCTCACAGCGATTCAGGAAGCCCGCATCGTTGCGGATGTTGTTCGAGAACTGCGTCGCGAGGCGTGTCCCGAGGACCTCCCAGGCTTCGCCCCCGCCGGCCGGGGCGGCTTCGTCCTCGCGCTCGAGCACGATGGCGGTACAGGCATCGCCGAAGATGAAATGGAACTCGCGCGCCTCGAAATTCGTATGGCCCGAGGTCAGCTCCGGATTCAAGATCAGGGCGCAGCGCGCGTGTCCGCTGCGAAGCGCATCGACCGCGTTCTGGATCGCAAAGGTCGCCGACGAGCAGGCCACGTTCATGTCGTAGGCGAAGCCGCGGGCCCCGAGCGCCGCCTGCACCTCGATCGCCACGGCGGGGTATGCACGCTGCAGATTCGAGCAGCCGACCACGACCGCATCGACGTCGCTGGCCGCCCGTCCGGCCTGGGCAAGGGCGTCCCGGGCCGCCGCGACGGAGATCTCGGCCTGCAGCGACAGCTCGTCTTCGCCCCGCTTGCGCAGCCGCGGGCGCATGCGGGTCGGATCGAGCACGCCCTGCTTGTCGATGACGTAGCGGTGACCGACACCCGAGGCGCGCAGGATGAACTTCGACGACGGCACGTCCCGCGGCGCGCATTCGCCCCGTGCGATCTCCGCGGCATGGTCCTCGTTCCAGCGCAGGGTCATCGTCGTCAGCGACGCGACGAGCTCGTCGTTGGTCACGCCGCCCTCCGGCGTGAAGAGACCCGTTCCCGTGATGACGACGCGACTCAAAGAGGCTCCTTCACGATCGGACCGGCCCCGAACCGCGCGGCGGCTCGAGCTCGCGGCCCGCGGCGCGCTCCGGGGCGCGCACATGGGCGACGCTCGGTCCATCGCGGAACTGCATCAGCGCCGCGTGATAGGCGGCTCCCGCCGCGACGTGCTCGAGGCGCAGGACCGGCCCTGCCTCGTTGACGCGCAACGCGCTCTCGAGGACGACGGCGACCGGTGCCCCGATGCGCTTCTCGTCGAGCAGCGTGCCGTTCCGACTGCCGAGATCTTCGATCATCCAGATGCCCGCGTCGGGGTAGACGCGGACGTGCTTGCGCGAGACGAGCGGGTCGTACATGCGCACGCGACACTCGGTCCCGCGACCGATGAAGAACTCCTCGCGAAACAACGCGCCGCTGGGTCCATTGACGTCGGTCCAGCGGACGATGATCGCCCCGGCTCCGGCCTCGTCGCCCATCGCCGTAGGCATCGTGGCGAGCGTGTCGAATTCGGAGATCCCGAGCGTCGGCTGGTCTCCGGGATCGCGCACGATCCCTTGCCGGCTCACGTCGAAGCGCCACGCGAGGAAGACGACGACGGGGAGCAACGCGATCCCGCCGATCAGGATCCAGCGCACGAACGAGGGGTCGAGGTCGAGGGCGGGAGCGACCTGGACGGCGCCCTGCGACAAGCCCCAGACTGCGACGATGTAGACACCGGTCGTCTGGAAGACGCTGCGCCGCCTCGCCTCTTCGAAGATCTCCCCGAGTCCTCGGGCCAACGACGACTCCCTCTGACCCGCGCATGTGCGAAGGAAGGCTTGAGTCTATCAACAGGCCACACGGAGCCGCACCCTCCTCGATCTCGTTTGCAAGAGGCGCTTCACACGCCCCCCTCAGCCGACGTCGCCGCGAAGGCCCTCGATGGGCGAACGTGCCGGGGCCGTCACCGCCGTCGCGCCGCCGACGAACGCCGTCAGCACGAAGGCCGCCAGCGCGAGCCCCGCGAGGTCGAGCAGCGGCGGATCGAAAGGGAGCTCGAACACGAACACCACTAGGCCTGCCGCGGCCACGAGCGCCGCGAGGGCCCCGACGACCGCCGCCAGCGCCGCCAACGCGACCGCCTCTGCCACCGCGATCCGCCGGAGAACGGACCTCGAGGCGCCCAGGACCCGCAATAACAAGGCCTCCCGAGCGCGCTCGCGGCGGGCCGCGAGGGAGGCGGCGACGAGGATCGCGAGGCCGGTCGCCAGGGTGAAGAGCGAGAGCACCCGAACGGCGATCCCGATCTGCTCGAACATCGAGTCGAGGGAGCGCAGCAGCAGCGTCGCATCCAGGGCCGAGACGTTCGGGAACTCGACGACGACCTCCCGCTGGAGGGCCGCCCGTGCTGCTTCCTGCGCGAGGTGGGCGAGCAGCACCCGGCTCTGGGGGGCCGCCTCGAGAGCCGCGGTCGGAAAGACCACGAAGAAATTCGTCGCCATCCGACCCCAGTCGACGTGGCGCAGGTTCGCGACCACGGTCTCGACCTCGACCCCCTGGATCTGCCAGGTCAGCGCGTCGCCGACCCCGACGCCGAGCGAAGCCGCCAGGTCGTCCTCGAGCGAGATCGGATAGGGCACGTCGTTCGCACCGACCTGCCCCGGCACCCACCATGCCCCGTCGACGATCTCCTCGCTGTCTCTCGGCCGATCGTGATAGGTGAGCTGATATTCGCGCTGGAGGGCCCAGCGGCGGTCCCGGGAGATCGTCTCGTCCGTGAGCTGCCGCGCACGATCGACGCCGGCGACCGAGGAGAGACGGGCGGCGACGATCGGCGCGCGGTCGGTGATTCGGGCTCCGTGGCGCTCGATCAGGGCCTCGAGCCCCGCCTCCTGGTCGCGCTGGACGTCGAAGAGCACGATGTTGGGCCGGTCGGGGCGGGTATCGACGGCGAGCTGGGCCAGGACGTTCTGCTCGACGCCGTGGATCGTGGCGACGACGAAGAGCGCGAAGCCGATGGCGATCGTGGTGGGGAGCGTGTGGTTGCGCGGGCGGGAGAGATTCGCGATGCCCTGGCGTGCCCAGAAGGCGAAGCGCTTCGGCGGATGGCGTTGCAGGAGCTGCATCAGGCCCGCCGCCGCGAGGCCGAGGATCGCGATGCTCGCGAGGGTCCCCGCCGCAAAGCCCGCGCCGATCCGTAGGCTCCGCGCCTGCCCGATCGATGCGAGCAGGATCGAGAGCGCGACCAGCAGCGTGATCGCGATGCGACCGGTTTTCCGCCTTTCGGACCGCGCTCCGAAATCGCTCCGCAGGGCCCGAAGCGGGGGCACGGCTGCGAGATCGAGGATCGGCCCGAGCGCGCAGAGCAGCGTCGCCCAGACCGCGAGCAGGAGCCCCGTCGCGACGGCAATCGGCGAGAGCGAGAGGGTCACGTCGACGGGCAGCAGGTCCCGGAATACGGTGGGCAGCGCCCAGAGGACCGGCAGACTGATGAGAACGCCGAGCGCGCCCGCGGCAAGTCCGAGCACGAGAGCCAGCCCGCCGTGGAGAGCGAGCACGTCGCCCGGCGTCGCCCCGAGCGATCGCAGGAGCGCCACCGTGTCGAGCTTCTCCTGTACGAACGCGCGCATTCCCGCCGCGACCCCGATGCTCCCGAGCAGGAGCGCCGCGAGACCGACGAGCGAGAGATAGCGGGTCAACAGGCCGAAGGCCTCGGAGAGCTCCTCTTGATAGGTCGAGAGCGACTGCGACCGGATGCGCGCCACCTCGAGCGACTCTTTATTCGCTCCGAGCCAAGCATCGGCTGCGCCGGCGGGCAGCTCGAAATAACGCAGATGGGTCACCAGGCTACCGACGGTGACGAGCCCCGTCCGGTCGAGATCGCTCTTCGTCATGAAGACCCGGGGCGCGACCTCGGCCTGGAATCCAAAGCGACCCGGCGCCTTCACGATCCCGGCCAGGACCTCGAAGGACTCGCTCCCGATCCGGATCGCGTCACCGACTTCCAGGTCGAGCTGGATCATCAGGCTGGTGTCGAGAAAGACGCCGCCGGGCGCTCGCCCGAACTGCTCGAAGGCGTAGGGCGGGTCCGTGAAGACAGCGCCGTAGAGGGGGTAGCGGCCGTCGATTGCGAGCAGGTCGACGAGCCGGCTGCGTCCGGAGCGCTCCGCGAGCACCATCGATCCCAACCGCGTCACCTTCGTCACGGGAGCCAGCGCCTGCGCCTCGATCGGCGCGATCAGGTCGGCGTTCTCGAGGCCGAAAGCGTCGCGACTCTCGAGCCGGAGATCGGCGCCGAGGAGCTCCTTCGAGCGCAGCTCGACGGCGGTGTTCACCGCCTCTCGCAGCGCGTGCAGGCTCATCACGACCGCGATCCCGATCGCCATGCAGGCGCCGTAGAACCCGAAGCGCCGCACCGCCCCGCGCAGCTCGCGCCGGAGCATCGCGGCGACGAAGCGCCCCCTCACGCGCACGCTTCGATCCTTGCAATTCGGCCCGCCGCGAGATGCACGACGCGGTGGGCGCGGCGGGCGAGCTCGAGATCGTGGGTCACGATCACGAGGGTCGTCCCACGCTGGGCATTCAGATCGAAGAGCAGGTCCGTGATCTCGACTCCGGTCGCGCGGTCGAGATTGCCGGTCGGCTCGTCGGCGAAGAGCACGACGGGCTGATTCGCGAAGGCGCGCGCGATGCCGACGCGCTGCTGCTCGCCGCCCGAGAGCTGGGCCGGGTAGTGGTGAAGGCGATCGGCGAGCCCGACCCGGGAGAGCAGCTCGCGGGCGATCGTCTCGGCCTGGTCGCGCGCGGGCGCCCGATCCCGGGGCATGAGCTCGAGCGGAACGAGCACGTTCTCGAGGGCCGAGAGCGTCGGGACGAGATGAAAGCCCTGGAACACGAAGCCCACACGATCCGCGCGCAGCGCCGCCCGCGCGTCCTCGTCGAGGCGAGCGAGCGAGACTCCGGCGAGCTCGACGTCCCCTTCGCTCGGGCGGTCGAGGCCGGCCAGCAGGCCGAGCAGGGTCGTCTTTCCGCTCCCCGACGGCCCGAGGATCACGACGACCTCGCCGCTTCGGATCTCGAGATCGACGTGATCGAGGACGGTCAGCGTCTCACGCTCCGAGCCCCGCGCACCCGTTCGGGTGTAGCGCTGGGTCAGGTGGCGAGCGACGATCATCGCCGCCTGGGACGTCGAGGACGTCGCGGCCGTAGAATTCGGGGCGTCGGGCATTGCGTTCGTGGGGTTCGGCAGCGGGAAAGCTCGGGTGTGGATCGGGGAGACGGGATGAAGGAAGCCGGGATGCAGGGAGTCGCGAAATCGAGTGGGCCGACGTCTTCGAACAGACACTACTCGCTGCGCCGGGCCTGTGCATGGATCGTCTGCCTGCTCGCCACGCTGCACTGTCCCGCCCCGGATCCCTCCCCGGATCCGGCGTCGACACCCGCGGCTTCATCGCCGGCTATGCCGGCGAACGGCGCGGACCCGACGCCTGCGCCGAGCGAGCGCCCAGCGATCGTCTTCCTCGGAACGAGCCTCACGGCGGGCTTCGGCCTCCCGGAGACCGAGGCGTATCCGGCCCTGATCCAGGGCCGAATCGACGCCGCTGGCCTCGACTACCGCGTCGTCAACGCCGGCGTCTCCGGCGATACCTCGGCCGGCGGGCTCCGGCGCCTCGACTGGCTCTTGCGTCTTCCGATCGCGGTGCTCGTCGTCGAGCTCGGGGCGAACGACATGCTGCGGGGACAGCCGGTCGAGGCGCTCGAATCGAACCTTTCGGGGATCCTCGAGCGTACGCGCGCCGCCTTCCCCGACGCACGCTTGGTCGTCGCCGGCATGCGCGCCGCGCCGAACCTCGGGCGAAGCTATGCCGAGGCCTTCGACGCAGTCTACCCCCGGCTCGCAAAGCGCTACGACGCAGCGCTCCTGCCCTTCCTGCTCGAGGACGTCGCCGCCCGCCCGGATCTCAACCAGCCCGACGGCATCCACCCGACCGCCGAGGGACACGCCCTGATCGCGGAGCGGGTCTGGCCCCTGCTCGAGCGGCAGCTCGTCGCTGACCACGAGCCCGCAGCGAGCCACGCGCCGAGCGACTAGCGACCTAGCGATTCGGCTCGACGACGACCTTGCCCGTCACCTTGCGATCGAGCAACGCGCGCAGGGCCTTCGGCGCGTCCGCGAGGGCATAGCGCTCGGAGACGTAGGGATGGAGCTTGCCGGCCTCCATCAGCGCCTCGAGCTCGCGGTCGATCTGGCTCCGCAGCGCGGGATCGCGCTGTACCATCGCGCCGTAGAAGACGCCGACCACCTGGCAGCCCTTCAAGAGGGTCAGGTTGAGCGGAAGCTTCGTGATCCCGGCGGTGAAACCGATGACGAGGAAGCGCCCCTCCCAGGCGATCGAACGGATCGCGGCCTCGGCGTAGTCGCCGCCGATGCAGTCGTAGATGACGTCGACGCCCTTGCCGCCGGTCAGCTCCTTGGTGCGAGCCTTCAGGTCCTCGCACGAATAATCGATGACCTCGTCGGCCCCGCGGTCGCGGCAGACGGAGAGCTTCTCGGCCGACGACGCGGCGGCGATCACTCTTGCCCCCAGCAGCTTGCCGAGCTCGACGGCGGCGAGGCCGACATTGCCGGCGGCGCCGAGCACGAGCAGTGTCTCGCCCGGCTTCAGCGCGCCACGATGGCGGAGTCCGTAGTAGCCCGTGCCGTACGCGTACCCGAGGCCCGTCGCCTCTGCGTAGTCCGTGTTCTTCGCGAGCTTGCGGGTCGCGCTCGCCCCGACGAGGACCTTCTCCGCGAAGCCCCCGACGAGCATCGTATTGCCGATGACGCGATCGCCGAGCACAAAGCCCTCGACGCCGGGCCCGAGAGCGGAAACGATGCCCGCGGCCTCGCCACCGGGCACGAAGGGCAGCGTCGCCTTGAACTGGTATTTGTCCTCGATCATCAGCGCGTCCGGAAAGGTCACCGTCGCCGCTCGCGCTTCGATCACGAGCTCCCCCGGCCCGGGGATGGGATCCGGCCGCTCCTCGAGCACGAGCTTCTCCGGCGGACCGAATTCCCGACAAACGATGGCTCTCACTGCGATCTCCCCTGCGCTCTGACGCGATCCGCCGCGATCCGGCGCGCGCGAGCAATGCTCGTCGGCGATCCTAGCGAGCCCACCCTCGTGACGCGCCCCGTGCGATCGGCCACCATGGCGACGCGTTCGCTCGCGCGGTCTCCCGTGCGAAGCGCCGGAGGCAAACGATGACGACGACCGTCCGCGGGGCCGCTGCGATCCTGCTCCCGATCGAGGCCTGCTGGCAGAAGATGCGGGACCTCTCGCGCGCGAAGGACTACGTCCCCGGTCTCTCCGACTGCGTCGTCACGACTTCGGAAAAAGAGGGCATCGGCGCGAGCCGCATCGTGACCCACAAACAATTCGGCGCGATGAACGAGACCGTCGTCGTCTGGGACGAGGGTCACGGGATCACGCTCCGGCTCCACAAGGGAGACAAGCCCGCACGGCCCTTCGCCGAAGCGCTCTTCCGCTACGAGTTCCGGGCGGCCCGCGCGGGCTCGGAATCGGCCGCTGGCGCGGCCACCGGCTGTGAGATCCATACCGCCCTGACCTATCGCCTCCCCCTCGGCCCCGTCGGCCGCCTCCTCGATCGTCTCTTTCTACGCCGCCTCTTCCAGCAGAACGTCGTCGACGCCGCCGTCTGCCTCGCCGAGTACTACCGGACGGAGCGACCCGTTCCCGAGACGGAGCTGCCCCGGCTGCGAAGGAACGCGCTGCCCTGATGCCCACGATCCAGAGCCCCATCGACGGACTCCCGGCCTTCGATCTCGCCTACCTCGACGAGGCCGAGGTCGCCCGGCGCCTCGCCCTCGCGAGCGGAACCGCGCGTGCCTTTCGCGAGTCCGACCTCGAATCCCGCATCGCCCTCTGCCGCGGCATGCTCCGCGCCTACGCCGCGCAGCTCGACGAGAACGCCCGTGCGATCACCCGCATGATGGGCAAGCCGATCACGCAAGCGCGCGCCGAGTTCGAGCGCACGCTGGTCGAACGGGTCGAGCATCTCTGCCGCATCGCGCCCGCGGCGCTGGCCGACGAGGTGCTGCCCGGGAAGCCGGGCTTCCGGCGTTACATCCGTCACGAGCCCGTCGGCGTCGTGCTCGACATCGCGGCCTGGAATTACCCGCTCGCGATCGCGGTCAACGTGATCGTGCCGGCGGTGCTGGCGGGCAATGCGGTGCTCGTGAAGCACGCTTCGCAGACGGCGCTCGTCGCCGAACAGTTCGAGCGGGCCTTCCTCGAGGCCGGCGCGCCGGAAGGCCTCGTCCAGGCGATGCCGATGGACCATGCGACGACGGCGCGTCTGATCGGCTCGCGGGCCCTCGGCTACGTCTCGTTCACCGGCTCGGTCCGCGGCGGCCACGAGATCTACCGCGCCCTCGCGCAAGACAACTTCATCGCTGCCGGCATGGAGCTCGGTGGCAAGGATCCGGCGCTCGTGCTCGAGGACGCCGACGTCGCCTTCGCCGCCGAGAGCCTCGTCGACGGGTCTTTCTACAACGCGGGGCAGAGCTGCTGCGGGATCGAACGGATCTACGTCGCCGATGCGCTCTACGACGAGTTCGTGGAGGCCTTCGTTGCGCTCTCGAAGCAGTACGTGCTCGGCGATCCCCTCGATCCGAAGACGACGCTCGGGCCGATGGTCGACGTCGCGTCGGCGGATTTCGTACGCGGCCAGGTCGCGAGCGCGGTCGCTGCGGGGGCGAAGCAGCTCGTGGGCGACCGCGATTTCGCGCTGCCCGATCGAACGCGTTGTTATCTCGCGCCCCAGGTCCTCGTCGACGTCGACCACTCGATGGCGCTGATGAGCGAGGAGACCTTCGGACCCGCGATCGGGATCATGCGCATCCGCAGCGAGAGCGAGGGACTCGCCCTCGTGAACGATTCGCAGTACGGCCTGACCGCCTCGATCTGGACGGCTGACCTCGACCGGGGCCAGCGCCTCGCCGAGGACGTCGAGGCTGGCACGGTCTTCGTCAACCGCTGTGACTACCTCGATCCCGGTCTCGCCTGGACGGGCGTCAAGGATTCCGGCTTCGGGTGTTCACTTTCGACCCTGGGCTTCCGATCCGTGACTCGACCGAAGAGCCACCATCTGCGCGCGCAGCCGGTCTGAGGATTCAGGGCAGGTCGGGATCCGATCGTCGCCGAGGTCGACCGGAATCGCAGCGCACGTAACTGAGGACGAAGCGATGAAGCCCACGATTCGAGCCCTCGTCACGACGCCCGCCGAGCTCGACGAATGGATCGAGCGCGAGGGAATCCGTTTCTTCAAGATCGGCGTCTTCGACGTCGACGGCGTGATGCGCGGGAAATACGTCGATCGAGGGAAGCTCCGATCCGCCGTCGACAAGGGCTTCGGCTTCTGCGACGTCGTCCTCGGATGGGATCTTCACGATGTCCTCTACGAAGACACCCGCGTCTCCGGCTGGCATACCGGCTACCGCGACGCGCTCGTGCGCCTCGACCTGTCGACGCTGCGCCGGGTGCCCTGGGAAGAGGATACGCTGCTCTTGATCGGCGCGTTCGAGGGAGAATATGCGGCGGTCTGTCCCCGGAGCGTGCTCGCCCGGACCCTCGAGCGCGCGCAGCGGATGGGCTTCGACGTCGAGGCGGCCTTCGAATACGAGTTCTTCCTCTTCGACGAGACGCCCGAGAGCGTGCGCGCGAAGGGCTACCGCAATCTCAAGCCCGCGACGCCGGGCATGTTCGGTTATTCGATCCTCAGGAGCACCGTCCACGCGGAGCTCTACCACTCGCTGCTCGAGCGGATGGAGGCCTTCGACTGCGCCCTCGAAGGCCTGCATACCGAGACTGGCCCCGGCGTCGTCGAAGCCGCGATCCGCCACTCCTCGGGCAAGTCCGCGGCCGACAAGGCCGCGCTCTTCAAGACTTTCGCCAAGGTCGAGGCCCAGCGCGCGGGGCGGATGGCGACCTTCATGGCGAAATGGAGCAACGACTACCCCGGCCAGAGCGGCCACATCCATCTCTCCCTCGCCGACACGTCGTCGGGACGCAACCTCTTCCACGCCGCGGGCGCGCGCTTCGAGATGAGCGAGACGATGCGCCAGTTCGTCGCGGGACAGGTCCGCTACCTGCCCGAGCTGCTCGCGATGGTCTGCTCGACGATCAACGCCTATCGCCGTCTCGTCCCCGGCCTCTGGGCTCCGACCGCCTCGAACTGGGGTGTCGAGAACCGCACGACCGCGATCCGCGTGATTCTCGCCGGACCCGAGGGCCAGCGAAGCGAGTACCGGATCGCCCCCGCCGACGCGAATCCGTATCTGGCGCTGTCCGCCGCGCTGGCCTCGGGGCTGGCCGGGATCGAAGAGCGCCTCGAGCTCCCGGAGCCCGTGATCGGAAGCGCCTACGAGGCCGACGCCCCGGCCCATCTCGCCCTCCCGTCGAGCCTCGCGCAGGCGAGCCGACGCCTGCGCGAATCCGCCCTCGCTCGGGGCGCCTTCGGCGACGCCTTCGTCGAGCATTATGCAGCGACACGAGACCGCGAAGATCAGGCCTTCCGCAAGGCCGTCTCCGACTGGGATCTCGTCCGTTATTTCGAGCTGATCTGACCCGGCCACGGCCCCCCGGCGCGCCGCAACGCGGACTGGCCGGCGAGGAACGAAAATGGATGCCAAGCAGATCCGGGGAAATTACAACTATCCGACCGCCTACCGTCTCGGCGCCGGTCGCGTGGCAGAGCTCGCCGACGCCTGTGGCGAGCTCGACATCGCGCGTCCCCTCGTCGTCACCGACCCGGGCGTCGCGTCGCTCTCCTTCTTCGCCCGCATCCTCGAGCGTCTCGAGGAGGCCCACCTCGAGGTTCGGGTCTTCTCCGAAATCGGCGCGAATCCCACCGTCGCCCATGTCGAGGCCGGGCTCGCCGAGGCTCGGGCCCACGAGGCCGACGGCTGTATCCTCGTCGGCGGCGGATCGGCCCTCGACGTCGGCAAATGCGTGGCGCTGCTCGCGCGCAATCCGGGCGGGGTCCTCGACTACGAGGATCGCGGCGAGAACTGGAAGCGCGCCGATGCGACCAAGATCCTGCCCTCGATCGCGATTCCGACGACCGCTGGGACCGGGTCGGAGGTCGGCCGGGCGGCGGTGATCCAGGATCCTCGGGATCGAAACAAGAAGATCATCTTTCATCCGCGTCTGCAGCCCCGACTCGTGCTGGCCGACCCCGAGCTGACCTACGACCTGCCGCCGCGCCTCACGGCGGCGACCGGCATGGACGCTTTCGCCCACTGCTTCGAGGCCTACTGCGCCCCGGGCTACCACCCGATGGCAGACGGCATTGCCCTCGAAGGCATGCGGCTCGTCGCCGCCCATCTGCTGCGCGCGTTCGAGAACGGACACGACGGCGAGGCGCGGGCGCATCTCCTGATGGCGGCGGCGATGGGCGCCACGGCCTTCCAAAAGGGACTCGGTCTGATCCACGCACTCTCGCATCCCGTCGGCGGCGTGACCGGTCTCCACCACGGCACGGCGAACGCGATCTTCCAGCCCTACGTCATGGTCCACAACCGACCGGTCATCGAAGCGCGCATGCAGCGACTCGCGCGAGCCCTCGAGCTCGCGCCACGCGCGTCCGGATTCGAAGCGGTCCTCGAATGGTTCCTCGCGCTCCGCCGGCGCGTGGGTCTGCCCGAGTCGCTCGCCGGGCTCGTCGCGCCCGAGCAGGTCGCGGGACTCGTCCCGATGGTGCAGGCGGATCCCTCCCTCGAGACCAATCCCAAGCCGTGCACGGCGGCGGAGATCGAGCACGTGCTGCGCCGGTCGATCGCAGGAGATCTCACGGCCTAGGAGCGGCGCGGCCGCACGGCCCTCGCGGCGGTCGAGCGTGTGGGCGAAGCTCGGCGGCATGGCACGTGGCGCGACGATCTACCGGGTCCATATGGAGCTCTCGAACATCGATCGCGGGATCTACGCCGATCGCTCGCTCTCCCTCGCGCAGCATCCTTCCGAGACGCTCGAGCGTGCGCTGGTGCGCCTGCTCGCCTACGGCCTTCGTTATGCGGAGCAGCTCGAGTTCGGCCGCGGCGTCTCGGCGACCGACGAGCCCGATCTCTGGACCCGGGCCGGCGATGGCCGAACGATCGAGTGGATCGAGGTCGGCCAGCCGGAGATGAAGCGGCTGGTCAAGGCCGCTCGCCATGCGGAGCGCGCCACGCTGGTCGCCTTCGGCGAGGGCATCTGGCGCTGGCGTAAATCCGAGCTCGACCCGCTGACGAGCCCACCCGAAAATCTCTCGGTCGTTCACATCGACGAGGGCTTCGTCGCGGCGCTCGCCGAGTCGGCAGAACGGCATCTGCGCTGGTCGCTGACCGTGAGCGAGGGCATCGTCTTCCTCTCGACCGGCAAGCAGAGCTTCGAGACGACGCCGGAAGTCTGGCTCGGCGATCCGCTCGGCTAGGCCGCGCTCAATCCCCGTCGAACATCGTGCCCTGTGACCCGTTCGGACCTCGTGGGCTTCGGGTGTCGGACGGCACGCGGGGGGCCTGCGCTTCTCGAATTCCAAATGCGAGGGCCCGGAGACCTTGCGGTCCCCGGGCCCCGGATGCCACGGATCGTGAGATCGTGGCGGGTCTAGCCCAAGTCGATCACTAGTCGACGAGCGTCAGCTCGACCCGGCGATTGATGGCCTTGTTTTCGCTCGTGTCGTTGGGCGCCGCCGGTCGCGATTCCCCGTAACCCTTCGAGACGAAGCGATCGGCCGGGAGGCCGCCTTCGGTCGCGAAGTAGCTGAGCACGCTCGCCGCCCGCCGCTCGGAGAGCGCCTGGTTGTAGGCGTCGGTGCCGTCGGCGTCGGTGTGGCCGTCGACGCTGATCTTCACTTCGGGATTCGCCTTGAGCACGTCGATCGCTTCGTTGAGCATCGTCGTGTACTGGCGATTGATCTCCGCGCTGCCCACCGTGAACTGGAGGCCCTCGAGCGTCCAGCAACCGCGACGGTCGACTCGGACGCCCTTGAGCGTGCCCGGGCAGGCGTCGCGCGGGTCGAGCACGCCGTCACCGTCCTCATCGCCCGGGGCGGCGGCAATCGGAGCAGGGGCTGCACCGAGATAGGCGTCGCGCGAGAACTGCTGCAGCGCGGAGGCCGACGCGAGGGTCGACACGTTGCGGAAGCTGCCGCAGCTCGAGACGTTCGCGATCGCCTGCAGCGTCGCTGCACCGGCCGGGTCGTTCCCGGTCTGGATCGTGTGGAAGCAGGTCTCGCCCGTGCGTCCGGTCGCGAGCGCCTGCGCGGCCTCGACCGCACCATCGCTCACCCCGTCGCGGCCGGCGTAGTCCGTCGCACGACCGTCCGAGAACAGGACGACCGCGGCGCGACCGGCGCTGCCGCCGATCAAGGCGCCGACATCGGTGGTCAGCACGTCGGCGAGCGGGGTCGTACCCTCGATCCAGGTCGCGTTCTTCGCCGCTGCAGCGAGGGTCGAGCGGTTGAAGGCGGCCATGCCCGTCGCTTCGCGGTCGAAGCCGCCGAAGTGGACGTGGGCGGCGCTGTAGCTGCCGTCGGGCATGACGGCGACGAGCGACTCGAGCGTCGCCTTGCCCTCGGCGAAGTTCGCCTCCTGGGAGCCCGAAGAATCCAGCACGTTCACCGCCTGGCTGACGATGACCTGGCCGGTCGGCGGGGTTGCACTCACGGGGGTCTTGTAGGGAATCGGTGCGGTCGCACAACCAGCCGCCGAGGCGAGCGCCACGGCCAGGATTACGTGCTCGATCTTCAACATATCGGGGTCTCCTCCAGATCCATCCATCTCGCCGCGCTGACGTCGCGCGGCTGGACAGGAACACTAGCGGCACCTCGCGCTCGCGCGAGCAGAAATCGCGGAGTCGGGGGAGAAGAAGTCGGGGCTTGCATGAGGGGGTCGGCCCTCCCTATCGGCTCGAGCGGTGCGGGGGAACCGTTCGAGATTCCCGACGTGGATACACGTTTCCCGTGTGAGACGTCGAGTCCTTTTCGCGAAGCCCCTTCGCCCGACCGTGCCAGATCCGACCCAGCGACCGCGCGCTGGCCCGTCCAGGCGATTGGACGACCGCACGAGCGCGGTCCGACCGATCGATCAGTTCCACGCGAGCAGCGCGCGGACCTCCAAGGGCGTCGCGATCTCGCGGCCACAGCGCCGCGCGATCGAAACGACCTCCGCCACGACTTCGGCGTTCGTCGGCTTGCCACCGGCGAGCTCCGGATAGGCGTAGTCCCCGAGCCCGATCGCGACGTGGCCGCCCTGCTCGATCGCGATCCGCGCGAGCTCGAGATTGCTCGCGCCATAGCAGGCGACGGCCCAGTGGCAGTCGATCGTGGTCGGCACGAAATCGACGAGGGCCGCGAGGCCACGCGGGGTTCCGGGATGGCCCGCGATGAGGCCGCCTTCGGTCGTGAAGAGCTCCGCGAAGATCCGGCACGGCAGGACACCGGTCTGCGCGAGCGCTTCGAGCAGGCGCAAGGACCCGACGTTCCAGATGGCCGCGAGCGGTACGGCGCCGACGGCCCGCGCCCGCGCAGCGAGCCTCTTCAGGACGCCGACGGAGTTGTGGTAGACGAGGTCGTCGCCGGCGACCGCCGGCTGCCCCGGTGTCCAGATCGGGAGCGAGACGCTCGCGAGATCGAGGGGAACGAGGTCGGCCCGCGTCGCGGGGGAATTCGCCATGCGCTCGATGTGGCCGATGCGCGCGTCGAGATCGACGACGGTATTCGCGCCGAGGGTCGGCATCACGAGGGCGTCGCAGGCGGCGCGGATCCGCCGGGCGGTCTCGGCGTAGAGCGCCGGATCGGAGGACGCTGCACCGGTCTCGGGATCGCGGGCGTGGTAGTGGACGATCGAGGCGCCGGCGGCGCGACAGGCGGCGGCGTCGAGGGCGATCTCGGCCGGTGAGAAGGGGACGTTCGGGTTGGGGTGGCGGGGCGTGTACTCGTTCAGGCGGGCATCGATGATGAGCTTGTCCACGGGCGGAGACCTCCAACGCGTTCGGAGAGCGGGATTGACGGGCTCGACGGAGGGAGGGTGACGCGGATCCGGCTTTGCGCGAGAGTCGTCGGGCTCGAACGCGTCCGGCTTCGAACCTCGAGCGAGGAGCTGCCATGTTCGATCTCGTCCTCCGAAACGGCCTGGTCTGCGATGGAACCGGCGCGAAGGCCGAGCTCGGTTCGGTCGCCGTCGAAGGCACCCGGATCGCCGCCGTCGGCCGCGACCTCGGGCCGGGCCGCCGGGAGATCGATGCGAGCGGCCTCGTGATCGCTCCGGGCTTCATCGACCCGCATACCCATTACGACGCGCAGCTGACCTGGGACGGCCTCGCGACGCCCTCCCTCGAGCACGGGGTCACGACGGTGATCCCCGGCAATTGCTCGCTGACCCTCGCGCCGCTGCGCGCCGAGCACCGCGAGTTCCTCGGCGCCGCCTTCCGCCAGATCGAGGAGATGCCGAAGAGCGCGTTCGACGCGGGCCTGCGCTGGACATGGCAGACCTTCGGCGAGTACCGCGCATCGATCGAGCCGAAACTCGGCATCAACAATGCTCCGCTCGTGGGCCACAGCCTGCTCCGCCTCTACGTGTTGGGTCTCGCGAGCCGCGACCGCGCATCGACGCCCGACGAGACGCGCGCCCTCGCCGACTGCCTGCGCGCGTGCCTCGACGAAGGCGCCCTCGGCATGAGCACGAGCTTCTGCGACATCGACCACGAGTTCCGTCCGGTCCCCTGTCGGCTCGCCACGATGGGCGAGCTCGACGCTCTCTGTACGGTCCTCGGCGAACGCGGCCGACCGCTGCAGGTGCTGCCCGAGTTCTGGGACGCCGACCTGTTCTGCACGCGCATCGATCAGATGGCGGAGCTCTCGATCCGACACCAGATCCCGATCACCTTCTCCCCCCTCTTCGAGAGCCGCGCGATGCCCGGCCTGGTCGGCCGCGTCCTCGAACGTCTGTCGCGGCAGGCGGCCCGGGGCGCGCGGCTCCAGGCCCAGATGCAGACACGGCCGATCGACATGACCTTCGATCTGCGGGGCGCCAACGCCGTCTTCTCGTCGATGCCGGGCTGGATGGGCGTCCTGATGTCGGGCCCCGACGCGACGCGCAAGGCCTTCGCCGACCCCGCGACCCGGGCGCGCCTCGCCGCAGAGACGGACACGGCGCCGATGCCCCTCGCCCTCGTTTTCTCGCTCGAGAAGACGCGGCTCTCGGCGGCGACGGGCAAAGCGTCGAGCGAAGTCGGCCGCAGCCTCGGCGAGCTCGCCGCGGAGCGCGGGATTCATCCGGCCGAGGTCCTGATGGACATCTCCCTCGCCGAGGATCTCGACGCGCGCTTCACCGCGAGCGACCTCGCCCACGACGACGAGCAGAAGATCGCGCCTTCGCTGCTCCATCCCCAGGTCCAGATCGGCGCGGGCGACGGGGGGGCCCACGTTGCGCGCTTCGCGACCTACGGCGACACCGGCCACCTCTTCGCGCGTTATGTCCGGGCGCGAAAGGCCATCAGCCTCGAGCAGGCGTGCAAACGCCTGTCCGCCGACATCGCCGATTTCTGGGGGATCCCGGATCGCGGCCGCCTCGTGAAGGGACAGGCCGCGGACATCGTCCTCTTCGATGCCGCGACGATCGACCGGGGCCCCGAAGAGCTCGCCTGGGATCTGCCCGACGGCGGCCAGAGCTTCCGCTTCGTGCGCAAGGCCCGGGGCGTGCGGGAGGTCTTCGTGAACGGAGCCTCGGTCCACTGTGCGGAGTCGGGCTATTCGACGGCGCGCCGCGGCGAGTGGATCGGGGGGCGGGGACGATGACGCGGGCAGCGCCCGGGCCGGCACCGATCCCGGTCCGCCATTACGTCCAACCCCACGCCGGCGAGGACTGGCAGGGGCTGATCGAGCGGCTGGCCCGGTCGAGTGGGCCGCGCTTCGCGCTCGAGCAGCTCCTCGGCTGGAATCCGCACCTCGCTTACCGCCCGCCCTCGAACCCGCTGACACCCCTCGACATCGTCTTCCTCGAGGCTCCGCGCTGAGCGGACCCGGCAGCTCGCCGGCAAGGCCTGCCCAGGGGCCTGCTCCGGGCTCCCGCGATCTGCTCTCCATGGCCTGTCCATGGCCTGTCCATGGCCCGCCGCCGCCGGGGCAAAGCTGGTCGGGCCCCGCCCCTCCCCGCTAGACTCCTGCCGCCCGAACCATCCATCAGTCCCGACTTCGAGGAGTGCCGCCATGAGCGAGCTCGGCTACCGACCCTTCGACTGCGACAACCACTACTACGAGGCGCTCGACGCCTTCACGCGGCACGTCCCGAAGAACATGCAGCCGCGCTGCGTCCAATGGGCCGAAGTCAACGGCCGCAAGCACCACATCGTGGGCGGCAAGCTGACTCACGCCGTCAAGAACCCGACCTGGAATCCGATCGCGCTGCCCGGCGCCATCTCGGAGTTCCTGCGCGGCAATCCGAACAAGACGAACATGATGCAGGCGCTGCAGGCCCGCGAGCCGCTGCCGGCGTACTACATGAACAACGCCGCCCGCGTCGAGAAGATGGCCGAGCAGGGCATCGAGGCGATGTGGCTCTTCCCGACCCTCGGCGTGCTCTACGAGGAGCTCGTCAAGCACGACATCGAGGCGGTCAAGGTTCTCTTCCGCGGCTTCAACCGCTGGCTCGACGAAGACTGGGGCTGCAACTACCAGAACAAGATCTTTGCGGCGCCCTACATCACGCTGTGCGATACCCAGTTTGCCTGCGAGGAGCTCGAGTGGGCGCTGTCTCGTGGGGCGCGCGTCGTCTGCATGCGGCCCTCCGCCATTCAGACGGAGGACGGCGTCTTTTCGCCGTCCCATGCGCGCTTCGATCCCTTCTGGGCCCGCGCCAACGAGGCCGGAATCACCGTCGTGATCCACGCCGGAGATTCGGGCTACACGACCCACGGCTACGTCAAGGACGGCTTCACCGCCGACGCCGCCCAGGCGACGATGACGCCCAACATCAAGCATTTCAACATCGAGCGCGCCGCCTACGACTTCCTGATCACGATCACGTACGAGAAGCTCTTCGAGCGCTTCCCGAACCTGCGGATCGCCTCGATCGAGAACGGGGCCGAGTTCCTGGACGATCTCTACCGCAAGCTGCGCCAGTCGCGGGATCGCCTGTCGGTCGCGAACTACTACAAGGAAGATCCGACGCTGATGTTTCGTGAGCACGTCTCGATCAACCCGTTCTGGGAGGACGACGTCTACGAGGTCGAGCGACTGATGGGCGCCGACCGGGTGATCTTCGGCTCCGACTGGCCGCACATCGAGGGCATGCCGCAGCCCCTCGACTACGTGAAGGAGCTGACGAAGTTCGACGACGCCAAGCAGCTCAGGATCCTGCGCGACAACACGCGGGCCCTGAACCAGCTCCGCCCCGCATGACCCGGCCCCTCGCTTCCGGCAAGGCGCTCGCCGATCTCCGTGTCCTCGACCTGTCGACCGCCCTGGCGGAGTCGACGGGTCGCATCCTCGCGGATCTCGGCGCCGAGGTGATCAAGATCGAGCCGCCGGGGGGGTGCGAGGCGCGCTTCGCACCTCCCTTTTTATCGGCGCCTTCGGCGCCTGTTGGTCTCACAACGGCGCCTGTTGGTCTCACAACGGCGCCTGTTGGTCTCACAACGGCGCCACGGGATCCCCAGGCATCGCTCTTCTGGCGCGCCTGGGGCCAGGGCAAGAAGAGCGTGGTGCTCGATCTCGACGCGCCCGCAGACCGCGAGAAATTCCTCGCTCTCGTCGACACGGCCGACATCCTGATCGAGTCGTTCACGCCGGGCGTGATGGACTCGAAGGACCTCGGCGCCGCCGCGCTGCGCGCCCGCAATCCGATGCTGCTCTACGTCTCGGTCTCGCCTTTCGGGCAGACGGGCCCCCTCGCGAAGGCGCCGGCGACGGACCTCACGCTCTCGGCGGCCGGGGGGCTTCTCAACATGACGGGCGACGGGGATCGGCCGCCCGTGCCGGTTGGACTCCCGGAGACGGCGCATCTCGGCGCGACCCAGGCGGCGGCCGATGTCTTGATGGCGCTCTACGCGCGCAGTCGCTGCGGGGTCGGGCAGCATCTGGATTCTTCGATCCAGGCTGCCGTGCTGTGGAGCCTGATGTACGTGACGGACTTCGCCGCCATCGGCCAGGATCCGCCGCAGTCCGGCGAGGATCGCGCGAAGCGCAGCGGCACGATGGTGATCATCCCGGGTCTCCACCTGCCCTCGATCGAGCCCTGCAAAGATGGCTACGTCGCGATGGTGCTCGTGTTGGCTGCCCAGGGTGCGCTCGGCTTCAGCAATGCGATGAAATGGATCGGTGAGCAGGGCGGTCTCGACCCGGATCTCATGAAGATCGACTGGATGACCTGGATCCAGCAGATCCAGCAGGGAACGCTGTCCGTCGCCGACGGCAACCGCGCCGTCGAGCAGTTCCTCGCTTTCTTGAAGACCATGACGAAGGCCGAGATCCAGGAGCAGGCCGTCAAGCAGAAATGGCTGATCTCTCCGATCAACCTGGCACCCGATCTCCTCGCCGATCCCCAGCTCCTCTCTCGGGAATTCTGGATCGACGTCGACGGCTGCAAGGTGCCCGGGCCCTTCGCCCGGCTTTCGGCGACGCCCATCCACTACGACCGCCCCGCACCGAAGCTCGGCCAGGATCAGGCGCTCGTCGCCTCGACGACGCGGCGACCCACGCGACCGGCGCATCTCTCGCAGACGCCGGTCCGACCCCGGACAGAGATCTTCGAAGGCCTGAAGGTCGCCGACTTCTCCTGGATCGCCGCAGGGCCCCTGATCAGCAAGGACCTCGCCAATCTCGGGGCGACGGTCCTGCGGGTCGAGACGGAGAAGCGCGTAGACACGCTGCGATTCCTGCCGCCCTGGATCGGCCAGCCGGGCACGACGACGGGCCATACCGCCGCCAACATGAACCAGTCGAAGAAGGGCGTCGCGATCGACTTCACGACGCCCCAGGGCCTCGCGGTCGCCCATCGCATGGCGGAGTGGGCCGACGTCGTCGTCGAGAACTTCACGCCCGGGACCGCCGAGCGCCTCGGCCTCGACTACGAAACCCTGCGCCAGAAGAACCCGCGCCTCGTGATGCTCTACACCTGCATGCGCGGCCAGACCGGTCCCGAGCGCAAGCACACGGGCTTCGGCATCCACGGCGCCGCCCTCGGCGGATTCATCGGCGTCACCGGCTGGAAGGATCGCAAGCCGAACATGCCCTGGGGCGCCTACACCGACTTCATCTCGCCCCGTTATTCGCTTTCGGCCCTGTGTGCGGCGCTGCACTACCGCGACGTGACGGGAGTCGGCCAGGTGATCGACGTCTCCCAGATCGAGGCCTCGATCCACTACCTCGCGCCTACGATCCTCGACTATCAGCTGACGGGGCGGATCCTCGACCGCGCGGGCCACGACTCCGAATGGGGCTGCCCCCACGGCGTCTACCGCACCCAAGAGACCGAGCGCTTCGTCGCAATCGAGGCGCGGACGGCCGAGCAATGGCACGCCCTCTGCCGCGTCGTGCCGGCGCTCGGCACGCTGGCCAGCCGCTCCGGCCCCGAGCTCGACCAGGTCGGCCATCGAATCGCCCGTCGCGCCGAGCTCGACGCGGTCCTCTCCGACTGGTGCCAGGCGCAGAGCTCGTTCGATGCCGCGAAGAAGCTGCTCGCCGCCGGTGTTCCCGCCTACGTCCCGCTCCGGGCCACGGATTTCCACGCGGACCCGCAGCTCGCCGACCGAAAATTCTTCATCGAGCTCGAGCACGCCGGCTTTGGCCGCAGCACCTTCGACGGTGCCGTCACACGCTTCTCCGACATGCCGGCGAAGCCCCGACACGCAGGCCCCTTGATCGGGGAGCACACCTTCGAGGTGCTGCGCGACATCCTCGGCTACAGCGACGACGAGATCTCGGACATCGCCGCGACCGGGGCCCTCAGCTAAGCGCCCCGCGCCGCCCCGCCGGGGTGTTCTCAACGCAGCTTTGCCCGTCGGCCGACGTCGGAAGGTGTCGGGGCCATCCCCCCGTGGGACCGCACGCGCGTCCCGTATTTTCTGCTTCCCCTCCCGAATGCTCCAGGCGTATGGTGCCGAGATCGGATCCCGCTCCTCGGGGGAGATCTTCTCGTGACGACCGAGAACACTTCCAAGGGTCAGCCCTGGCTGTATGGGCCCGCACCGGACTTGCTATTCGGGTGCGGCGTCCTCTTCCTGCTCGCGAGCGTCCTCCTGACTTCGGGGGGCAGCGCCCTCTTCCAGGCCATCCCGTTGGCCGTTCCGATCCTCCTCGTCGCCTTCGTCAGCGCGCCCCACTACGGCGCGACGCTGATCCGGGTCTACGACAAGCGAGCGGACCGACGCGCCTACTTCGTGTTCAGCGTCGTCACCACGGCGCTCATCGTCGCGCTCTTCGGCGTCGCGTTGATCGACCGCTGGACGGGATCCGTGCTCGCCACCGTCTACCTGACCTGGGCGGGCTGGCACTACACGGGCCAGAACTACGGCATCTCGATGATGTTCCTGCGTCGGCGCGGCGTCGATCCGAGCGGCCTCGCCGGCCCGGTCCTCTACGCATCCTTCGTGCTCTCTTTCCTGCTGGTCTTCCTCGTGCTGCACGGTCAACAGACGCCCGTCGCGGACCCTTCGCTCGAGATCCGGCTGATCCCGCTCGCGATTCCCGAGGTCGCGAACCGTCTGCTGGTTCCTCTGGTGGGCGTCGCCTATCTCGCGACGACGTCGGTCGCCGCGGGGATGCTCGTCCGGCGTGCGAATCGCTTCGCGGATCTGCTGCCGACCGCGACGCTCGTATTCGTGCAGGCGCTCTGGTGGTCGATTCCGTACGCCGCGCGCCATTTCGGCGTGTTCGCCGGAGTCGTCCCGCTGGGTGCGGATTTCCGCGGCGGCTTCTTTACGTGGATCGCTCTCGCCCACGCAGCGCAGTACCTCTGGATCGCGTCCTACTACGCACGCGCGGCGCCGGGCTGGGACGGACAGGCTCGATACTACGGGCGCGTCTTGCTGGCGGGCACGGCGATCTGGACCCTTCCCGCGATCGTATTCGCCCCGCGCGCCGACGAATTCGACTGGAACTTCGCCCTGCTCCTCGCGGCCGCCGTGAACGTCCACCACTTCGTCCTGGACGGGGCGATCTGGAAGCTGCGGCATTCACGAATCGCCCGCATCCTGATCGCGGATGGGCTGGAGCTCGAGGCGGGAGAGCGAAAGCCTGGGCTCGTTCGCTCCGGGGTCTGGGCTCTATGTGCAATCGCCCTCGTGCTCTCGATCCTCTCGCTGGCGGATCGCTTCTACGTATTCCCGGCCGCCCTGCAGGCCGGTCGACTCGAAGCCGCCGCGGCTTCCCTCGATCGCCAGGCGTCCCTCGGTCTCGCGGACTCGGTGAACCGTTTTCGACTGGGGCGGCGCTTCGAGGCGGTCGGCGACCTCGCGGCGGCGAGCACCCAGTACGAGCTCAGTGCGAAGCAAACGCCGCGCATCGAGCCCTTCCGGCGTCTGGTCGCGATCTATGATCGGACACGCAATGCAGAGGGATTCGTCCGATCGTGCGACGGGATCTTCGAGCTGAGCTCGGTCGGTGACTCATTGTCGAAGCGACGCGAGGCGCAGCGCCGAGGCTTTCCCGCGTTTCGGGATCGCTGCATCCGCCTGGTCCAGGGGACGCGACCTTCGGTCATGAACCCGCTCGTCCGCTACGAATGATCAGCCGCGGGCGAGGCGCAGCGAGCGATTCACGATCCGGTCGAGCTCGTTCGAGAATCGCGAGCGGTCGCGAGCGGTGATCGGCGGGGGACCTCCCGACGAGAAGCCGGATTCGCGGATTCCGGCCTTGATCTCACGGGTCGCGAGCGCGCCGCCGATCGAATCGGGGGTGAACTCGCGGCCGTTCGTGCCGAGCGCACTGGCGCCGACCGCGAGGCAGCGCGCGGCGAGGGGAATGTCGGCGGTGATCACGATGTCGCCCGGACGGATCTCCTCGACGATCCAATCGTCGGCGGCATCGGGCCCGTCGGCCACGACGACCATCTCGACACCGAGATCCCGCGGCACGTGGATCCGCTGATTCGCGACGACGACCACCGCGAGCCCGAGCCGGGCAGCCACGGCGTAGACTTCGTCTTTTACCGGACAGGCATCGCCATCGACGAAGATCTCGACCATGGGAGCAGTCTATCGAAAGGTGGGCCCGCCCCCTGGCGTCGCGACTCGAATACCACGATTCTCGCGCCCCCGATGCGCGAACAGTCGCTCGAGCCCAACCGATCCACGAACCCAACGAGCGCATGAACGGCTTTCCGCCCTATCCGATCCACGCGACCTACCGCAGACCTTTGAGCTGGCTGCGGCTCGGAGGCCGCGCCGCGCGGCTCGCGCTTCGCTCGTCGTCGGGCCGACCCGCGAGCCTCTTGCCCGCCTTCTCGCAGGCCATCCAGCTGCTGGGCCGCGAGGGCTTCCGCAGCGGAGAGATCCGGCGACTCGAGCTGCTCGAGCAGATGCGCGGGGGCGTGCCGATTCCCGCGCTCAGCCGACGCGCGATGGAGCGGATCGCCGAAGCGCTGAACCCGGTCGAGGCGCGTGCGAATGTTCGTGACAAACTGCTGTTTCATCGAGTATGCGAGGAGCAGAGCCTCCCGGTCCCGCGCCTCGTCGGCCTCTTTCGCAGTGACCGACCGGGCTGGGTCAACGATGATTCGAGACCCGCCGGGTCGGAGGCCTGGCGTTTCTTTCTCGAGCGCGACAGCCCGGACGAACTCGTCATCAAGCCCGTGTTCGGAGGCTACGGGCGCGCGGTTCGCGTGGTATTCCGGGTGTCGGACAACGCCTTTCGTGACGCGACCGGCAGCACACTCGATGCCGCGGGCCTCGTCGAGCTGATGGCAGCGCTCGATCGAGGAAAGGGCTGCGTGGTCCAGGAGCGGGTCCACGGCCATGCGGAGCTTGCGCGGTTCAGCGGAACGCCGCATCTACAGACGACGCGGATCTATACGCTGCTCGATCGCGAGGGCGAGCCCCATCTCCTACACGCGATCTCCAAGCTCATCACCGGTCGCAACTTCGTCGACAACTTCGCCTGGGGTGCCACGGGCAACTTCGTCTCCCTGCCTTCCCTCGCGGACGGCGTCTTCGGACCGGGCCTGGGCACCAATCCAAACGGCAAGTTGACGTCGATCCCGTGCCATCCGGATACGGGCGCGGGGATCGAGGGATTCATCTTTCCCGATTGGCAAGCGATCCGAAATCTCGCCCTGCGCGCCGCGCGCGCGTTTGCGCCCCTGCGTCTCATCGGCTGGGATATCGCACCGACCGACTCCGGTCCCGTGCTCATCGAAGGCAACTGGAATCCCGACCCGCCCAATTTCGGCGGCGCGATGGGCCGCGTACTCGCAGACCTTCGCCGCTTGGCATGAAGCTGGGCTCGCGGCGCAGCTCACGCCTCAGCTCGGAATGGCCACGACCGACCGCACCAGGATCCGACCGCAGTGCACGCAGAGCAGGAGAGCATCCTCGGGCTGCGCCAGAATGCGATTGTGCTCGTGGACGGGCAGCCGCATGCGACAGCCCGAGCACCCTCCGTCGGCGATCGTGGCCACGGCCCGACCGACGAGTCGCTCCCGCTTCCGGAGCTTCTCGTAGGTGACGAGGATGGCGTCGGGCAGGCCGGACGCGGCACTGCGCCGCGCTTCGCCGAGCCCTTCGAGCTCGCGATCGATCACGCCCTCGGCCGCGACCAGCGCGTCCTCCCATTTCGTGACCTCGGCGGACAGAACCTCACGCTGGGTCCGATTCTCGGCGATGTCCTTCTCCACGCGCTCGATCTCCTCGAGCAACGCGAGCTCACGCGTCTCGAGGCCGGCCTGTTGCCGACGCAGCATCTGCATCTCCGTCTGCAGGCCAGACAACTCCTTCGAGTTGCGCACGGTTCCCGAATAGAGCGTGGTCTCTACTTCCCGGGCACGCGTCGCCATCGCCTCGACCTCGCTGCCGAGCGCATGCTCGGCTCGGGTCAGCTCGATCCGCTTCGCGAGCAGAGCCGCGTGGGTAGCGTCGAGGGGCAGCGCGGCGGTCTGGGCGCGGAGCAGCCCTTCGCGTTCGGGGAGTGACCTTCGCTTTGCAGCGAGGCGGTCGCTCGAAAGGTCGAGATCCTGGAGGGAGAGCAGAGGTGTCAGGAGGGTCAAGAATGCAGGCTACCACGCCTTGCGTCGAAACGATCCCGAGCTCGAGACTGCGGTCCAGGGCGCCGCCGTTGCTACGGTGCCTCATCGGGAGCCCCCATGCCTCGACCTCGCCGACTCCGTCCGATCCGCCCCCTCGCCGTTCTGCTAGCCCTGGCCCTGGCGGCCTGGCTCGCGCAGCAGCTCGGCGTCGAAGGAATCGACGGCATCGGCGACTGGATTCGCCAGGACGGCCCCGAGTCCACGGTCGGGGGTCCGGTATCCCCGGACACAGCCGTCGACGACGCAGCGGGCAGAGACCGGATCGCCCGGGCCTTCGCCGCCGGGGAATCCGGCTTCATGGTGACCGTTGCGGGGAAGGTCGTGAAGCTCCTCTCCGACGACCGGGACGGCTCTCGTCATCAACGATTCCTGCTGCGCATCGACGCGGGGCCGACGTTGCTCGTCGCGCATAATATTGATCTCGCCGGGCGTGTTCCGCTCGATCCGGGGGACCGGCTTCTTCTGCGGGGCCAGTACGAGTGGAACGACCGGGGGGGCGTCCTGCACTGGACCCACCGCGATCCTGACGGCGATCATGCGGGCGGCTGGATCGAAGTGGACGGACGCCGAATCGATTGACGGCTCGATCGAGCGCGGCCGACAGCGGCCATCGCCCTCAGATCGCTGCCTCGCAGACGCAGACGACGTGGCGAGCTCCGCTCGAATTGAGATCCCGGACCGCAGTCTCGAGCGTCTCGTAGGTCAACTCGGAGTTCCGGACCGGATCGGAGGCCGAAAGCTCGACCTGCCGATCGACCAGCCGCATCAGGGCCACCGCGCGGCTGCTCGCCCACATCGCCAAGGGAGCGAGGGCGGCGAACGCGACGCCCCCGAACAAGAGTGCATTCGAGCCCCGCACCTCCTGCGGCAAGAGAAGGGCAACGGCGCCTGCGACGACGACGAGCACGGCGCAGAGCTTCGCGCCGTCGAGCATCAGGTCGTCGAGCTTCAGGAGATCCGGGTCACGCGTGCGCGTCGGATCGGCCCATGCACGCCGCAGCTTGACGGCGAGGTCGAGGACGCGTGTGTACGCGACACGACGAATCCCGACGACTCGCGCTCGCCTCCGACGCGCTGCCGCCGCGTGCCCTCGAATTGCCCACGACTTTCCGGAACCGGGATCACTCTCCTTCAAGATCCTGGATTCCAATGCCGATGAATCCCTTCGATCATCGAGCACGAAGTGGGGGCTTCGATCGATGGCGCGAATGGGAATGAACATGATCTTGCGATCGGATCGACTGCCCTGCCCCCGTGCTACGGCCCCGCGCCCGGTCTCGCGAACCGCCTCCTGGCTCGCGCCGCTCGCGATCATGCTCTTCGCCGGCAACGCGGACGCACTCTCGTTTCGGGCGGATTTCGTCTCGTCGAATTACCAGACGCAGACGGGGGACACTTTCTCCGACCTCCTGCTCGAGCACCAGAGCGGGAGCCTCATCCGATCGACCGTCACGACCGGCCTCGACAACATCTCGACGGCGGTCTACGCCGCCGGCGTGACCTCGAACTACAGCATCCTGCTCACGACGTCGTTCCAGGTCGCCGTCGCGGGGACCTACACCTTCCAGGTCGGGACGGACTGGGGTCGCGGGGGCGCCGCGGCGCTGCTCGACGGCACGACCGGATCGGTCCTCAGCGAGCAGGTGACGACCGACGACCTCTGGTGGAACAACAACTGGAGCAATCCGGACGTCTTCACGACGACCGCGACCTTCGCCGTCGGCGACTCCGTCACGCTCGCCTGGGTCGGCTTCGAGGGCTGCTGCGGCGGCTCGTCGACGATCCGCTTCTCGGCCAACGGCAGCGTCTACCAGAACCTCAACGCGACGAGCTTCCAACCCTATTCCGCGATCACCCCGATCCCAGAGCCTTCGACGGCCTTCCTGTCTTGCCTCGGGCTGATCGGTCTCGCGTGGGTGGGCGGTCGCAAGCGCGGGGCCTGAGCGGGGCGAGCCTCCACGGCGAGTCCCGCTCGCGACGTCACGAAATCGACGCGCCGAGCGGACCGAAGCCGCGCAGCCTAGAACGACGCGCCCCCGTTCACGCAGAGCGTCGTCCCCGTCACGTAGGCCGCCTCGTCCCCCGACAGGTAGACGCAGGCATTGGCGATGTCCTCGGGCCGCCCGAAATAGGGCAGCGCATTGAGGTCGAGGACATAACGCCGGAACTCCTCCGTCATCGTCCGCATCTCCGACTCGGTCTGGACCAGTCCAGAGGAGATGCAGTTGACGCGCACCCCGCGCCCCCCGAACTCCGTCGCGAGCGAACGGACCATGACCTCGACCGGCGCCTTCGTCGAGAAGTAGACCGGCATGCCCGGCGCCCCGTTGCGGGTGCCCGAGGTCCCGATGGCGACGATCGAGCTCGTCTTGCGCTCGGCGGGCCGGGCGGCAGCGACGAGGGCGGGCAGCGTGTACTTGAAGAGCCAGAGGAGCCCACGGATGTTGGTCGCGATCGAGGTCTCGAGCATGGCATTGTCGAGATCGAGGATGCCGGAACTCTTCTCGCCGCTCGCGGTCGCCGTCGTCGCGGCGTTGGCGATCAGATTGTCGACCCGGCCGTATTGCCCGACCGCGCTCGCGACGAGATCCTGGATCGACTGCTCCTCGGTGAGATCGCAGCGGACGAAGGTCGCCTCGCCGCCGGCCTTCCGGATCGACTGGACGACCGCTTCCCCCCGCTCTTTGCTGCGTCCGCTCACGACGACGCGCGCCCCCTCGGCGGCGAAACGCGCGGCCGTCGCGGCGCCGAGACCGCTGGTCGAGCCCGTGATGATCGAAACCTTCCCCTCGAGTCGCTTGCCCATGGATCGATTCTCCTTTTCGATTGGTCGGCTCTGCCGAGCGCGAGTCCCGCATGTTCGGTCGGATCAGAGTCCGCTCGGCCGCTCGCCCACGATCTCGTCGCTCCGCAGGCGCTCGATCTCGGCGGGCGATAGTCCGAGTCGATCGCGGAGGATCTCCTCGTTGTGCTCGCCGAGCAGCGGCGCCGCGCGCATGAAGCCGCGGCCGCCGGTGTCGCGGAATTGCAGGGGCTGGGTCGGGATCGGGATGCGACCGGCGAGCGCGTGGTCGACGGCCTGAACGAAATCGCTCTTCTCGATCGGCGGGAGGGTCGTTCCGGTCCGCGCGGCCATGACCGGCGCGCATGGGATTCCCGCCGCGAGGAGCCGCTCGACTGCGGGCTCGCGCGCCTGATCCCGCAGCCAGTCCGCAAGCACGGCGTCGATGCGGTCATGGGCGAGGCTTCGACCTTCACGGCTCGCGAAGCCGGGATCATGCGCCCAATCCGAACGACCGAGCAACGCCGCGAGCGCCGCCCACTGCTCCTCCGTCTCGACCGACAGGGCGAGCCATTCGGGCTGGCCGAGGGAATCGAGACCGGCGCAGGCGTAGAGGCCCTGGGGCGCGGCAAAGACGGAGCGATTGCCGTCCCCGGTCATGAGGTGACCGGTCGCGTCGAATTCGGCGACACCCTCGGCCGTGATCGCGAGCAGCGTCTCGACCATCGCCGACTCGATCGCACAACCGACCCCGGTCGCGCCTCCCGCGTCACCTCCCGCGTCACGTTGAGCGAGGCCTAGCAGCGCGGCATAAGCCGCGTGGAGGCCCGCCAGCGGATCCGCGCAGGCCCGCGGAGTCAGCGGGCCCGCCTTCTCGCCGGCCGACTCGGGATAAGCGGTCAGCCAGGCGAGACCGGAGACCTGCTCCATCGTCTGCGCGAATCCGACCCGGTTGCGCCACGGACCGTCGAGGCCGAAGGCGGGCATCCGGACCATCACGAGCCGCGGATTCGCGGCCGAGAGCTTCTCCCAGTCGAGGCCGAAATTGTCCAGCACCCGAGGCGAGAAGTTCTCGATCAGGACGTCCGCCTGCTTCGCGAGCTCGAGCAACAGCTCGATTCCGCGCGGCCGGGTCAGGTCGAGGGTCAGGCTGCGCTTGCCGGTATTGGCGCTGTGAAAGGTCGGACCGAACTCCCACCAGCCCTCGGCATCGCGGGATTTCTGTGTCCCGAAACGCATGCCGTCGGGGCGCTGGATCGACTCGACGTGGATCACGTCGGCCCCGAGACCTGCGAGCACGAAGGTCGCGTAGGGCCCGGCCCAGAACGCCGTCAGGTCGAGTATGCGGAGCCCGTCGAGCGGGCGCGAGCGGACTGCGTCCGGCGCCGACGTGCGCGCGGGCGGCACCGCGGACCCCGTCGGCGGCGACACGGCACTCGATGCGTCTTCCGAACGAGGCTCTCCGAACGAGGCGCGCGCGGGATCGCGCTCGAACGCGGCGCCGTCGGCCCGCGCTTGCGCCAGCGTCGGCGCCGGAGCGAAGCCGCGTCGCGACCAGGTGCTCGCAGCGCAGGGAACCCGCGGCTGAAGGAATCCACCTCGGGGATTGCGGACGAAGACCCCGCGCTCGACGAGATGATCGATCGTCGGCAAGAGCGCGCCGTGGCCGATCGGCGCGGCCGGAACGCGCAGAAGCTCGCTTCGCTCGAGCAGCTCGGCCGTCGTGTGCTCGCGGGTGTATTCGCGCACCCTCGCGCGAATCTCCTCGGCGCGGGCGATGCGGGTCATCATGTGGGCGAGCATCGGATCGTCGCCCCACTCGGGATGCTCGACGAGCAGCGAGAAATCCATCCACTGCTGTGCCGTGAAGATGCAGAAGCCGATCCAGCCGTCGGCCGTCGGTTCGATCGAAGGCACGTCCTCGCTCGCGGGAAGCGACCAGACCTGCGAGAAATGACCCCAGACGCTGCCCGCGTTCGTCAGCGTCGGAAGGCACGCCTCGAGCTTCGAGAGCTCGACGCGCGCGCCGCAACCGTCCCGGCGGGCCGCCCGCAACGCCGCCGCGACTCCGAGCGCCGCATACGTCCCGGTCAGCCACTCGACGACCTCGCCGCCCGACGTCAGGGGCGGTAGACCTGCCCTTCCGCGCGACGCCGTCGAGCCACACCAGGCCTGCAGCGTGAAGTCGTTCGCCGGCCGATCCGACCACGCATTTCCGGCACCGAAGCTCGAGATCGAGAGCCAGCTCGCCTCGGGATTCACGCTGGCCAGCGCGCGCTCCCCGAGCCCCCGCGCGTCGAGCCAGCCGACGGGCCGCGCGTCGAGCACGACATCGCAGTCACGATAGAGACGCAGGAGGACGGCTCGCCCGACCTTGCCCTCGAGATCGAGAACGAGCGCGCGCTGGCTCGTCCTCAGATAGCGGAACAGGAGGCCGTCGCCGTCGACGTCGAACGAGACCGGAGAGACGCCACGGCGGCGCAGCGGATCGCCCGCCGGCGATTCGATCGCGAGCACGTCAGCCCCCGCATCGGCGAGCAGCTTCGTTGCATAGCCGCCCGCGATGCCGCCGGTCAGGTCGATCACGCGAACGCCGTCGAAGGGTCGTCGAGCCTGCGGTCGCATCGGGCCATCCTTCGCCGGGTAGGCAATCGAAGCGATTGAATCCCACCTCGCCAGGGTCGTCGAGGCCTCGATCGGATGACCGACGAATCGACTCGGGCCCGCGCCTAGACCTCGTCCGTAAAGACGCGGAAGCTGCGCAGGGTGTTGACGCCGAAGGTGGTCGTCATCGCGACGTCGGCGGCGTCCCGACCCCGGGCCACGAGCACCCTGCCGATCCGCGGCACATTGTTGCGCGGGTCGAAGGTGTACCAACGACCGCCGAGGTAGGCCTCGAACCAGGCTGCAAAATCGCCCGGCGGATAGGGCGGAGGCATCCCGACGTCGCCGAGGTACCCCGTGCAGTAGCGCGCAGGGATGTTCAGGGCGCGACAGAACGCGACGGCCAGATGGGCGAAGTCGCGACAGACCCCGAGGCGTTCTTGATAGGCCTCCGAGGCCGTCCGGGTGACGCGGGCGTGCTCGTAGCCGAAAGTGATGTGATCGTGGGTGAAATCGCAGATGGCCTGAACCCGAGGCCAGCCCGGCACCTTCGCCCCGAAAAGCTTCCACGCGAGATCGAGCAACCGGTCGCTGTCGCAGAAACGGCTCGCGAGCAGGAACACGAGCGTCTCTTCCGGAAGGCATTCGACGGGAACCTGTCCGGCATCCCAGACCACCGGGTCGGCCTGTCCCGAATCCCGGATGATCGCGTCGGTCGAGAGGCAAATCGCACCGGCCGGGGCCACGAAACGGCTACACCAGTTTCCGAAGCCGTCTCGGTATCCGGAGATCGGGACGGACGGGTCGAGCACGAGGTGGTCGGGGGCAGAGAGATCGGAGACCCGCGTGAAATGAACATTGAGCGTCGCGATGACCGGAGTCGGCAGCGGAAACTCGTATCGAAGCTCGTACCCGATTCGCAATTTCATGTCTCGCCTCGAAGGGGCCGCGCACTCACGCCAGGAGGCGATCCCTCTGCTCCACGATAGGCGACTTTCGCGGCATCCGATCCTTTCCTACCGGCGACGGGGTCGAACGCCAGCCGAAGGGGGCCGGAACCGGCTCATCAGCGGAAGATTCCGTCGCGCAGATCGCGGGCGATCAGCACCCGTACCCCGAGCACCGCCGGCGCGATCATCCAGGGCAGATTGAAGGCCAGGTAGTAGGCCGTATTCGGTGGCGGATGCGGACCGAGGAAGGTCTGCACGAAGTAGAAGAACATGTTCGTCACCGCCGCCCCCGCGTAGACCAGCCCGAGCGGCTTGAGCCAGGGCCGCAGGCGCACCAGCCCGATCATCACGAAGAGCAGCGCCGGCGCCTGGAAGAAGCCGTCGAAGAGCGTCGCCGCGATCAGGTTTGGCGGCGGATCGAGATGTGCCGGCTCCTCGGCGACCGCCCACTCGTGGAGCGCGCGCAACGGTGGCCACGGGCTGTCCGCCGACACGGGAACCCCGAGGCCCTCCGGCAGGCTGAACAGGAATCCATACAAGACCGAGATGCTGAAGAAGACGACCAGGAAGAGGTCGAGCGGTCGGCGATGGATCGGCTTCATGCCCCGAGCCCCCCCGGAAGGAAACCGAGCTGACCGAGGAGGCCCATCGTGTCGGAATAACGATGGGCGCGCCGGACCCGACCGGCCTCGATCTGGAGCAGCGTGCAGTTTTCGAGCTGGAATCGACGGCCGGTCGCAGGTCGGCCGAAGAATTCGCCGTCGTTCGTGCCCTCGAGCGTGTAGCGGAGCGTGACGAGCCCGCCGCTCTCGACGAGCGTGAGGGGCTCGAGGTGCACGTCGCTCGCGGCCTGCCACCAGCGCGCGAGGGCCAGGACCTCCGCCTCGGCGCCGACCGTCGACTCCTTGCCGTGGACGTACGAGAGATAGTCGTCGTGGATCAGTCGGCGGTAGCCCGCCGAGTCCCGACGATTGTCGCAATCCACCACGGCCTTCACACAGTCGATCGGACTCAGCATGACTCGACTCCTCCCCCGCTCAACGTCCCGTGAAGACGGGCTCGCGTTTCTCCATGAAGGCGCGCGGTCCTTCGCGCGCATCCTGCGACCGGGTCACGGGCGCGGAAAGCTCGTGCTCGATCCGGAAGGCCTCCTCGAGCGGGAGCCCACTCGTGCGGATCGCCGCTTCCTTGATCGCGCGCATCGCGAGTGGCGCGTTCTTCGCGAGGCGCAGGGCGAACTCGAGCGCCCGCGGCATGACACGATCCGGCTCGACGACCTCGTTCACGAAGCCGAAGGCGAGCGCGTCCTGCGCCGAGATCCGATCGCCGGTCAGCAGGATCTCCATCGCCTTGCACCAGGGCATCTGGCGCGGGAGCCGCACCATCGAGCCGCCGCCCGGCACGAGGCCGCGTTGGACCTCGCTGAGACCGAAGGAGGCGTCCGTCGATGCGATGCGAATGTCGGTCGCCTGCAGGATCTCGGTCCCGCCGGCGAGGGCGAAGCCGTTGATCGCCGCGACGATCGGCTTGTAGAGCTCGAAGGGACGCAGGAGTGCCGTGCCCATGAAGCGGCCGGGGTCGGCCATGAAGCGAAGATCCCAGTCATCGTCGGGTTGGCGCGCCCCGGTCAAGAGCGGCAGCAGGCGCCCGAGATCGCCGCCGGCAGAGAAGGCCGCTGTTCCGGCTCCGGTCAGGATCGCGACGCGCAGGTCGTCGTCGTCCCGGAAATCGACCCAGGCCTCGGCGAGCCGCACCATCAGCTCGGGTGTGTAGGCATTGCGACGCTCGGGTCGGTTGAATGTGAGGACCGCGATGCCGGCGTGCCTTCCCGTGAGCTTCTCGTACAGCAGATCGGCCATCTTCGCGGGCGCTCCTTCGGCGTCGTGGCCGGCGCGGTACGGCGAGTCGGGGTCCGGCCGTCGGCGCGGCCCGGCCGATGAGAGCGGATCGGCGGGCAAGCCGCTAGGGCCTGTCCCGGCCGGTGCGATTGCCGCGACCCCGCGCGCCGCTTATACCTCTGCCTGCGCGCCCCGTACCCCGGCTGCCCGCCGGATCGGCTAGATCTCCCATGAACCTCGTCGCTCTCAAGATGCTGCTCGGAGACCGCGCCAAATACCTCGGCCTCGTCTTCGGCATCGGCTTCGCGACACTGCTCATGTCGCAGCAGGTCTCGATCTTCATCGGCCTCATGACCCGCACGGCGAGCCAGATCATGGACGTGCGCGAGGCCGACGTCTGGGTCATGCATCCGCGCGTCAAATACGTCGACGAGCTCGAGGCGATGCCCTCCGTCGACCTCTCGCGCGTGCGGGGCGTCGACGGGGTCGAGTGGGCCGTTCCGCTCTACAAGGGCAACGCCGTGATCCGCTCGACGGAGGGATTGCTTCAGCAGGTGATCCTGATGGGCCTCGACGACGGATCCCTCGTCGGCCGGCCGCCGAAGATCCTGATGGGATCGCTGGCGGATCTGAAGCGGCCCAACGCCTTGATGATCGATCGCGCGGGCCACCAGTTCATCTGGCCCGGCGAGCCGCTGCAGGTCGGCCGGATCGTCGAGATCAACGATCGCCGGGTCGAGATCGTCGCGATCGCGAAGGCCTCGCCGCCCTTCGTGACCTTTCCCGTCGTCTACACCCGCTACAGCGAAGCGCTCCGCTTCACGCCGCCCCAGCGCAACAAGCTCTCCTTCGTGCTCGTGAAGGCCGCCGACGGAATCGATCCGCGACGCCTCGCGCAGCAGATCGAGGCGCGCACGGGCCTGCAGGCGCTGACCTGGCAGGAATTCGCCTGGCGCTCGGTGCGCCACTACGTCGAACGCACGGGCATTCCCGTCAATTTCGGGATCACGGTGACTCTCGGCTTCATCGTCGGCGCCGCCGTCGCGGCCCAGACCTTCTACATCTTCGTGCTCGAGAATCTGCGCCAGTTCGGCGCCCTGAAGGCGATCGGCGTCACGGACCTCCAGATCCTGCGCATGGTGATCCTGCAGGCCTTCGTCGTCGGCGTGCTGGGTTATGCGCTCGGAATCGGGCTCTGCAGCGTCTTCTTCTGGCTGACCCGCGACGTGCCGGCCCTCGACGGCTTCATCCTGCGCTGGCAGGTGATCGCGGGAACCGGCGTGGCCGTCGCGGTGATCATGGTGGTCTCGAGCCTCGCCTCCATTCGCAAGGTCTTCGTGCTCGATCCGGCGGTGGTGTTCCGTGGCTAGGCCGATTGCGATGCGCGCGCGGGGGGTGGTCAAGGACTTCGACAACGGGGGCAATGTGTCGCGCGTGCTCCACGGCGTCGACCTCGAGATCGAATCCGGGCGTCTGACGCTGCTGATCGGCCCGTCGGGCTGCGGCAAGACGACGCTGCTGTCGATCCTGACGGGCATCCTGTCGCCGAGCGCCGGCGAGGTCGACGTCAAGGACGTGTGCATCACCCGCCTGCGCGGCGCCCGCAAGGCGCGCTTTCGCCGCGAGCACCTCGGCTTCATCTTCCAGCAGTACAACTTATTGCCCGCCCTCACCGCCGCCGAGAACGCCGCGATTCCGCTGGTGGCCGACGGCATGCCGCTGCGCGCGGCCGCCGAACGGGGTCGCGCGACGCTCGCGCGGATCGGCATGGCCGAGCATGCCGACAAGCTCCCAAACCAGCTCTCCGGCGGCCAGATGCAGCGGATCGCGATCGCCCGCGCCCTCGTGCACGGGCCGAGCGTCATCGTCTGCGACGAGCCGACGGCGGCCCTCGACGAGCAGACCGGACGGACCGTCATGGAGATCCTGCGCGAGATCGCGAGCAATCCCGAGAACGCGGTCCTCGTCGTGACCCACGACAACCGCGTCTACCACTTCGCCGATCGGATCGTGACGATGAACGACGGGCGCATCACCGGGGAGATGACGCCGCCGTCGGCCCCCGTACGCGCCCCGAAACTGACACCCGATCACCCACCGGAGGGACCGCATGCCTAGAGGAATCTTCGTTCGGTACGGACTTCCGCTCGTGGCGCTCGCGCTCTTCGGCTTCGCGGTCGTGACCACGTTGTCGCAGCCGAAGCGCAGCGAGGCCCGGCCTGCGCTCGCGGTGCCGACGACGACGTTTCGCGCGACGGTCGCAGGCGTCGGCGTCGTCGAGCCCCGGAGCGAGGCGATTTCGATCGGCACCCCGCTCCCGGGCATCGTGACGGCGGTGCACGTGCGCGCCGGCGACCGCGTGCGCGAAGGCGCGCCGCTCTTCACGATCGACGACCGTGCGGCCCGCGCTGACCTCGCCCTCGCAGAGGCGCAGGTCCAGTCGGCGGAGGTCGCCCTCGCCGACGCGCGAGACCAGTTCGAGCGCGCTCGCAAGAGCTTCGAGCAGAAGGCGACGAGCGACGCGGAGGCGACCCGCAAGCGCTTCGCCGTCGAGATCGGAAGGACCCATCTCGCCGAGGCGCGTGCTCGCGTCGAAGTGATCCGCACCGAGCTCGCGCGCCTCGCCGTCACGAGCCCCATCGCCGGCCGCGTCTGGCGTGTGAACGTGCGCGCAGGCGAATTCGCGCAGGCAGGCCCCCTCGCATCCCCGCTCGTCGTCGTCGGCGACGACGAAGTCCTGCACGTGCGCGTCGAAATCGATCAGACCGACGCCCATCGCGTGCGCCCCGGCGCCGCCGCCGAAGGGAGTCTCCGCGGCAACGCGGAACGGCGCTTCCCCCTCGCGTTCGTGCGCTTCGAGCCCCTCGTCCAGCCCAAACGCGCGCTGACCGGCGACGGAACCGAGCGGGTCGACACCCGGGTCCTCGAGGTCCTCTACGCCCTCGCGAAGGATGCGCCGCAGCCCTTCGTCGGCCAGCAGATGGACGTCTTCATCGAGGCAGAGCCGCTCGGGATCGAGGGCGACGGCCCGGCGGCGCCGAGCGCGGTCGAGGGCGGCGGCTGATCCCGGCGCTCGAAGCCAGGGGCGGGTCCGATCAGTGCGGCATGGCCTCGGCCGCGGCCTCGATCGGCGCGCCGTGGCCCTCGGCCGCCGACGCGTGTCCCTTCTCCGTCGGATGCCAGCCCACCAGCGCCAGCATCACGAAGAAACCGACGACATAGCCGACCAGCACATGCCAGCCGCTCGTCACCCAGCGCCCTACCGACTTGGCCTCCGGATAGAGGTTCGTGATCGCGACGCCAGCGGAGGAGCCAAACCAGATCATCGAGCCACCAAAGCCCACGGAGTAGGCGAGCACGCCCCAGTCGTAGCCGCCCTGCTTGATGGCGAGGGCGGTCAGCGGAATATTGTCGAAGACGGAGGAGAGGAAGCCGAGACCGAACGCCGTCTGCCAGGCCGCCGCCGGGAGCTTCTCGACCGGCATCATCGTCGCCGAGAGGACGAGGGCCAGCAGAAAGCAGGATCCCTTCGCCGCATCAGGCAGCAGCCCCCAGGTCGGCGTGCGCCAGGGCGCGGTCGCGAGGAGTGCTGCCCAGACAGCGACCCCGATGAAGGGGAACGATTCGGCCGCTTCGCCGAGACGAATGTTCACGAAGACGTTGACGCCGATGGCCGCCGCCAGGATCACTCCGACGACTCCCATGCGAGCCCAGTCGATGTGCAGGTTCGCCGGCGCGTCCTTCACGATCGGCGAGTGCTTGTGTTGCTGTAGCGCGGCTGGGATCCCGAAGACCACGAGGGCAGTCCCCGACGCGACGAAGGCATGAAGAACGGCGAGCGGCGAGACACCGCTGATCCACATCATCGTCGTGGTCGTATCGCCGACGACGCTGCCCGCGCCGCCGGCATTCGAGGCCGCGACGATGGCCGCGATGTAGCCGATGTGGACCTTGCGGTTGAAGACCGTCTGGGCGATCGCGCCGCCGATCATGGCAGCCGCGATGTTGTCGAGGAACGACGACAGGAAGAACGTCATCACGAGCAGGGCGAACGCGCCCTTCCAGTCGTCCGGCAGGTATTTCGGCAAGAGCTTCGGCAGCTCGCTCTCCTCGAAGTGGTTCGCGAGCAGCGCGAAGCCCGTCAGGAGGCAGAAGAGATTGACGACGACGACCCATTCATGGCCGAGGTGGTTGACGAACCCGGCGATGCCCAGCCCGTGCTTGAAGCTGCTGAAGAAGATGTTGTAGAGGGTGATCACGGTGAGGCCCGTCGCCGCGACCTGCAACGTGTAGTGGTGGAAGATCGCGACGCCGATCAGGGTCATCGCGAACAGGATGAAGTCGACCGGAATTCCGGCCACCATCGGGAGCGGCGGCCGCTCGAAGCCCTCGGCCATCGCCGGCAGGGCCAGGGTCAGCACGAAGGCGGCCGCGACGAGGATCGTGCGCAGATTCAAGGAACGAGGCATCGGAGCTCCCTTCGATTCAGGCGATCAGGCGGCACTCGGCGCACACCCTATCACCGGCCTGCATCGCTCGAAAGCCCGAATCGACCGCCACTCCAGCCTGCCCAATCCGCTCGATGCGATTTCGGAAAACGTCGGTGCGAACCGGGAGCCAACTCGGGGTTTTCATGGAAAACGGGAGCCGGGGGAGCAGAGACCGGATCGTCAGCTCCTTCATGCCCGGACCGAGCGGAGCTCTTCCATGTATTTCGCGCGCTCTTTCGCTTCGACGAAGGAGAACGAGCAGAGCACCCGGTCGACGAGCCCGCCAAAACGAGCCGAGATCGCCGCCGCGACCTTCGCAGGCTCCGCCACGATCGCGAACTCCTCGAGTACCTCGTCGCGGATCTGCTCGCCCATCGCCTGCCACTGGCCCCGCTTCGAGAGGCGATTGAGCTCCCCCTGGAGCTCGCCCCAGCCATGGGTCTCGAGCACGCCGCGATAGGCCGGCGTCGAGCCGTAGAAGCCGATCTGGGTCGCGACGGCCATCCGCATCGCCTGCCACTCCTTCTCGTCGCGCCCCGTCACGATGAACGCCGGATAGCAGAGCTCGACGTCGCTTCTCGTTCGCCCGGACCGCGCGAGCCCCCGCGCGAGGGCGGGATGGGTCACCTCGCGCAGATAGCGCGCGGTCGTGAAGGCGTGGATCAGCATGCCGTCGGCGACCTCGCCGACCACCTCCGTCATCTTGGGCCCGACGGCGGCGAGCACGACCCGCGGCGGGCCGTAGGGGTTGTTTTTCGGGACGAAGGTCGGCGTCATCAAGGTATGCGTGTAGTGGTCGCCGCGAAACGCGAGCTTCTCGCCCTCGTACCAGCAACGCCAGATCGCACGCATCGCGAGGATGAACTCCCGCATGCGGGCCGCAGGGGGCGACCAGGGCATGCCGAAGCGTTTCGTGATGTGGGGCTCGATCTGGGACCCCAGCCCCAGGATGAAGCGCCCCTTCGAGAACGCCTGCAGGTCGTTGCCGATCTGCGCGACGTTCATCGGATTGCGGGCAAAGGCGACCGCGATCGAGGTCATGAGCTCGATCCGCTCGGTGTGCTCGGCGGCGAGCACGAGGGGCAGGAACGGATCCGAGTCGATCTCCGCGGTCACGAGCGCGTCGAAGCCCTCGGCCTCGAGGGCGCGGGCGGCGGCGGCGACCTGCGAAAGATCCGAGATGCCGAGCAGACCCGAATCGACCTTCATGGCTCTTCCTCTCGGCTTGTTTTTTCGAAAGGACTTCTCGAATTGGCCCGCGTCCCGTCCCGTCTCGTCTTGCGGCAGCGCGTGCGAAGGCGGGGGAACTGCTTCAATCTTCGTAACAGAGTCGCGCCGAAGGTGTCAACCGGGATCTTCCGGCCGGCGCCCGGCTGCTAGTCAAGGAGTCGCCCGTGGCCCAGCCGATCCGGATCGCGAACTGCTCGGGCTATTTCGGGGACCGGGCGACCGGCATGCGGGAGATGGTCGAGGGCGGGCCGATCGACGTACTGACGGGTGATTGGCTGGCCGAGCTGACGATGCTGATCCTCGCGCGAACCCGCGCGAAGCGGCCGAACGGCGGCTACGCGCGGACCTTCGTGTCCCAGCTCGAGGAGGTCATGGGGGCCTGCCTCGAGCGCGGTATCAAGGTCGTCTCGAATGCCGGCGGGCTCGATCCGGAGGGCTGTGCCCGAGAGCTCCACGAGATCGCGAATCGCCTCGGTCTCTCGCCGAAGATCGCATTCGTCCGCGGCGACGACCTGATGCCGCGCCTCGGCGAGCTCGTCGAGACGAAGCAGTTGCGCCATTTCGAGACCGGCGAAGCGATCCGGGACCCCGGCCGCTTCCTGACCGCCAACGCCTATCTCGGCTGCTGGGGCATCGTCGACGCCCTCGAGCGCGGCGCCGACATCGTCGTGACGGGTCGCGCGACGGACGCGGCGATCGTCTGCGGCCCCGCCGCCTGGCACCACGGCTGGAAGCGAAACGACTGGGACGCCCTCGCCGGCGCCGTCGTCGCGGGTCATCTGATCGAATGCAGCAGTCAGGTCACCGGCGGCAACTACGCCTTCTTCCAGGAAGTCCCGGGCCTCGAGCACATCGGCTTTCCCTTCGCCGAGGTCGCCGACGATGGCTCCTGCGTCATCGGCAAGCACGACGGCACCGGCGGTCAGGTCTCCCTCGGGACCGTGACCTCCCAGCTCCTCTACGAGATCGGCGGCCCCCGTTATTTCGGCCCCGACGTCACCGCCCGCTTCGACACCATCCGGATCGAAGAGATCGCTCGCGACCGCGTGCGGGTCCACGGCGTGCAGGGCGAGCCGCCGCCCGACACGCTCAAGGTCTGCATGAATCGAAACGGCGGCTACCGAAACGACATGCGCGTGGCGCTCGCCGGCCTCGACGTCGAGGCGAAGGCGCGCGTCGTCGAGGCGGCCTTCTGGCGCGCCTGTCCCTATGCCCCGAGCGACTATCAACAGGTGACGACGCGGGTGCTGCGGACCGACAAGCCGGATCCGGCCTCGAACGAAGAGGCGATCGCCGTCTGGCACGTCTGCGTCAAGGATCCCGACGAGACGAAGGTCGGGCGCGCCTTCTCGAACGCGGTGGCGGAGCTCGCGCTGTCTTCGATCCCGGGCTATTTCGCAATCGGCGGCGGGCCGGTCGAAGCGAAGCCCTTCGGCGTCTACGAGCCGGCGCGGGTGCCCGCCGCGACGGTGCCCCAGGAGGTCGTCTTCGTGGGAGGAGACGCCCGGCGCGTCGACTCGGTCGCCCCGGGAGGCGAGGTCCGCGTCGTGCCGACGCCCGGACCGACCACGTCGATCCCGAGCGGACCGACACGGCGCGCGCCCCTCGGCCTCGTCCTCGGCGCCCGCTCGGGCGACAAGGGGGGCCATGCGAATCTCGGCGTCTTCGCGCGCAGCGATCCCGCCTGGGCCTGGCTCGACGATTTCCTGACGACGGATCGCCTGACGCGCCTGTTGCCCGAGCTCGCGGGATTCGAGCTCGAGCGACACCGCTTCCCGGCGCTGCGGAGCCTCAACTTCGTGGTCCATGGACTGCTCGAAGAAGGCGTCGCCGCCGCGACCCGTCAGGACGGCCAGGCGAAGAGCCTCGGCGAATGGCTGCGCGCACGCACGGCGGAGATTCCGGAGGCGCTGCTGGGCTGAGCTCGCTCCGAAGAGCCGTGCTCGGATCATCCGGTCAGCCGCGCAGCTGCGTCTCGGCGGGAATCTCGCGCTGGGTGTCGTCGGGGTTGACGAGTTCGACCTCGCCCTCGACCGTGACCCCGGCACCGAAGCGGAAATCGCCGCGCACCGTGAGCTTGCGGCAGCCGCGCAGGGACGGCGCGCCGTCCTCGAAACGCGCCTCGAAATCGGCGATCTGACCGAAATAACGCGGGTCGAGCTCGACGACGCGCTTGCGGTCGGACTCGGGATCCCGGGACACGATGCGCGCCTCGCTCGAGAGCTCGTACGCGTCGGACCAGAGCACGAGCAGATCGCTCGTCGTCTTGACCGGAGCGAAGCGCTCGCGCGGCACGGCGATCGCCTGGGCCCCCTCGAAGCACTCGATCGCCGAGCCCATCGCGGTCTCGAGCTGGAAGCAGCGGGGGCTCGTCGGATCCGTCGGCGAGACACGCTTCTCGTTGCAGATCACCGGCAGCGGGAGCCCGTCGGGCGACGTCGCGAGGGCCGCCGCCAGCGCGTCGAGATCGAGCCAGAGATTGTTGGTATTGAAGAAGTGATGGCGATCGATGTCCTGGAACGCCGCGACGTCCTCGGGCGCACACTGGGCCGACTCGCGCAGCATCAGACGCCCGCCTCGCAGCGCGAGATGACCTCCCTTGCGGTCGGCCGGCGTGCGGGGCGCGACCTCCATCGCGAAGGGCAGGCCTTCGCGCGCGAACCAGCCGAGGATCCGCAGGTCGAGCACGGCCCCGAGATTGTCCGCATTCGAGACGAAGGCATAGCGGAACCCGTTCGAGCGCAGCGTCTCGAGCATGCCGGAGCTCGCGAGCGCGATGTAGAGATCGCCGTGGCCCGGTGGGCACCACTCGAGGGATTCGTCCGCGGGCCAGACGACCGGTCGAAACGTCTCGGCATCGATCCGCGGCACCTTGTGCTGAAGGAAGTCGAGGGGTACCTGCTTCTCGAGCTCGGGGTGGACGAGCAGCGCGGCGAGCGAATCGTCCCGCGTCCGATAGCTGTTCATCAACACGAGCGGCAGGTCGACGCGAAGGCGCGCCCGCTGATGCAGGACCTGCCGCGCGATGAGATCGAGGAAGCTGATCCCGGGACGGACCGGCAGCAGGCTCTTCGCTTTCGAGAGTCCCATGCTGGTCCCGAGGCCGCCGTTCAGCTTGAGCACGACCGCCCGGGAAGCGGCCTCGCGGCCCGCACTGGCATACCCCTCGAGGCTCGCGAGCTCGGGCAGACTCGTCACCGGCTCGATCTCGCTCTCGCGGATCACCGTCGCCCCGCCCTCCGCGACGTAGCGGGCCGAACGCAGGAAGGCACGGGTCGCGATCTCGGGAAGCTTCTCCCGTCGCATACGCTCGGCGAATCGCTCGAGCACGGCGTCGTCGAGCCTCTTCCCCGACAGCTTTCCCGAACGAGCTTCCAAGCGTTCCTCCATCCGTCGCGCCCTGCGAGAGCTGGAAATCGTTTCGACCGACCCGGTTCGAGGCTTGCGCTCGAACTGGGTGACCGGAGCCGTCCCATGTGGGTCGCCCCGTCGGAATCGTCGCGGGGAGCCCGAGCCGCCGGCTCCGGCGCCGAACGACCCGCGGCTGCCAAGCCCACCCGCAGAAGGCTAGCGTTGCGGTGATTCCACCAGGAGGATCCCCGTGGCCGGCCAGCCGATCCGCATCGAAGACCTGAGAAACCCGATCCTCGACGAGCAGCAGAAGGCGGCCCTGGCCCATGGCGAGTCGACCCGGACGGAGCTGACGGTCGAGGCCGTCCTGGCGGACGCCGTGACGAAGACCGGCCTCGAGGATTTCGGACCCGACGACTTTCACGAGCGCCTGGCCCTCTGGCTGGCTTGCGCGGACGACGACCCGAATCGGACCGGGCTCGGTCGCATGATCCATTTCGGCGATTGCGCCCGCTATGCCGCGGCGCGCCTGCGCATCCGCGACCTGCTGAAGAAGCATCCCGAGATCCACGACCAGAAGATCCAGAAGCCGATCATCGTCGTCGGTCTGCCTCGCTCGGGGACGACCCATCTCGTGAATCTCATCGCCGCCGACGATCGGCTGCGCTCGATGCCGCTCTGGGAGGGCCAGGAGCCCGTCCCCGATCCGAACGAGAAGCCCGGCCCCGACGGCATCGATCCGCGCTGGCACCGCTGCAACGCCATCTGGGAGCGGATGCGGACGGGCTCCCCGTTGCTCGCCGCCATGCACCCGATGGAGCCCGACCACATCCACGAGGAGCTCGAGTTCCTGCTCCCCGACTTCACCAGCTACAACATCGAATGGGTCGTGCGCGCCCCCCGCTGGCGCGACTACTACCTGGCCCACGACCAGACGCCGCACTATCGAGGGGCCTTGCTCACGGGACTGAAGATCCTCCAGTGGTACAAGCCGCGCGAGCGCTGGGTCCTGAAATGCCCGCAGCACCTCGAGCAGCTCGGCCCGCTGATGAAGACCTTCCCGGACGCGACGGTCGTGGTGACCCACCGCGATCCCGTCTCCGTGATCCAATCCGCAGCGACGATGCTCGCCTACGGCGCGCGCATGAACTACCGCTCGACCGACCCGGAGTGGTATCTCGAATACTGGCACGACCGCGTCCGGCGCCTGCTCGAGGCCTCGGTCCGCGACCGGAGCCTGCTGCCCTCGAGCCGCACGGTCGACGTGCTCTTCCACGAATTCATGAAGGACGACATGGCCACCGTCGAGCGGATCTACGAGGTCGCGGGCCTTCCGATGACGACCGCGGCCCGAAGCCAGCTCGACGCCTATGTGAAGGCCCATCCGCGCGGCAAGGAAGGCCAGGTCGTGTACGACCTGCGCAAGGATTTCGGCGCCGACCCGGCCGAGCTCCGCAAGGCCTTCGAATTCTACTTCGAGGCCTTCGAAGTCCGCGCCGAGGTGCGTTAGGCGCGGTCAGCTCTTCGCGAAGAACTCGAAGGACAGGTCGGTGGCGTCTCGCGACGCGCCTTCGGAGACCTCTGCGCGATCGAGATCGTACTCGCTCGACATGTCGAGCAGATGAGTGCGGTGCTCGATCGCCCAGCGACCGCTCTTGCGGGCGAAGCGGTCGAGGTAGCGGCCGCGACCGACGAGCTCCTTCTGTCGGCCGTACGAATCGGGGAGAGTCCAGAGCACGACGGTGACGTAGGCCTCGCTCGTCGCGCGATCGCCCTGGACCTCGATCAAGACGTTCGTGATCTGATGCGAGTGGCGATCCATCGCGGCATGCGCCTGCCAGACCCAGTCGATGAAGCCGCGGCCCGTGCCCTCGTAGATCCCGTCGTAGAAGGCCGTCGCGCCGGGATGCCAGACGCCGTACGCCATCTCTTTGTCCATCCGATCGAGTCCGCGGCAGTAGCGCGACAGTACGTCGCGGATCTCGGCCTTGTGGATCAACAGCTGGATCGCGTTCTCGTTCGTCGTCATGGGAACCTCCGAGGCTCGGACTTTCGATCACTCGGACTCTACTCGAATTCGGGCGGAGCCGGAGGCGCGAAAGCGGTCGCTGGATTAGCGTCGTCGCGATCGCGCACGCTGCGCCGAACCGCATCCTTGCGAGCTCGCGGAGACTTCGATGACCCAGCGCCCCGCCTACTCCCGAATCGCCCGCATCACGGCCGTCGCGGGCTGCGCGGCCCTCGCTTTCGCTGCGGGCTGCAAACCTCGGGACGAGCTGCCGGAGGCCGCCGGGTCGTCGTCGATCCAGGCGTCGCCGACCCCCGAAACGAAAGCTGCGCTCGCGCCGGACGGACGACCCTACAGCGAAACGCGCGAGCCGTGCCTCGACCGGGATCCGCGGCGACAGGCCTACTTCGGCGAGCTCCACATCCACTCGACGCTCTCGATGGATGCCTGGCTCGCCGACGTGCGCAACGGCCCCGACGAGACCTATCGCTTCGGCCGCGGCGAAGAAGTCATGCTCCCGCCGCTCGACGCAGAGGGTCGGGGTACACGTCCCGCCCGCCTCGAGCGGCCCCTCGATTTCGTCGCGCTGACCGACCACGCGGATTTCCAGGGCGAGGTCGCGCTCTGCACGCGGGCCGGCTCGCCCGTCTACGAGAGCGAGGCCTGCCGCATCTTCCGCGGCGACGGCAGCGAGAAGGCGGCGCCCGCCTTCGGCGTGAAGAATGCGATGAGTCTGGGATCCCGCATGTCGAAGCTGTCGACGGCCCTCGACGCCGAGATGTCCCATACCCGTCGCAGCGACGAGCTCTGCGGGCTCGACGGCGAGATCTGCCGCGTCGCGATGCGCACCGTGTGGGAGGAGCAGCAGGCCGCCGCCGAACGCCACTACGACCGCTCGGCCCGCTGCCGCTTCACGACCTTCCACGCCTACGAGTACACCGCCACGCCGGGCCTCGCGAAGATCCACCACAACGTGATCTTCCGGAATGCCGCCGTGCCGAAGGCACCGATTCCCTGGATCGACTTCCCGGACGTCTACGATCTCTGGTCGCGGCTGCGCGGCGAATGTCTCGACGCCGGCAACGGCTGCGACGTCCTCACGATCCCCCACAACTCGAACCTCTCGAACGGCAACATGTTCGCCGTCACCGGCCGCGACCTCCCGCTCGAGGAGCAGCGCGCCCGCGCCGTGCTGCGCGCCGACCTCGAGCGATTGGCCGAGATCAGTCAGATCAAGGGTGATTCGGAGTGTCGCAACGGCATGTACGGGATCGTCGGCGCACCGGACGAGTTCTGTGGCTACGAGCAGTGGCGCGGTCCGCAGTTCGAGGACTGCCAGGAAGGCGTCGGCAAGGGCGCGCTGATGGATCAGGGCTGCGTCTCGCGCACGGATTTCCTGCGTTATTCGCTGCTCGAGGGCTTCCGCGAGCAGCGTCGGCTCGGCGTGAACCCGTACAAGCTCGGGATCATCGCGGCGACCGATTCGCACAACGCGAATCCGGGCGACGTCGAGGAGTACTCCTACCAAGGCTGGATGGGGACCGTCGACGCAACGCCCGAGCAGCGTCTCGCAGCGCCGCCCGGCCCGGTGACCCTGACGTACAACGCGATGTCGAGCCCGGGCGGCCTCGCCGGCGTCTGGGCCGAGGAGAATTCGCGCGACGCGCTCTTCGACGCGATGAAGCGGCGCGAGACCTTCGGGACCAGCGGACCGCGCATCACGGCCCGCTTCTTCGGCGGCTGGGGGCTGCCGGCGGATCTCTGCGCGAAGCCGGATCTGGTCGAGCGTGGCTATGCGGCGGGGGTGCCGATGGGCGGCGATCTGCCCGCGAAGCCCGCCGATGCGTCGGCACCGTCCTTCGTCGTCAGCGCCCTGCGCGACGGCGGCACGCCCGACCACCCGGGCGGGCTGCTGCAACGCATCCAGATCGTGAAGGGTTGGGTCGACGCCGACGACGGCTTCCATCAGGTCGTCCACGACGTCGCCGGCGGCCCGAACGACGCCGACGTCGATCCGGGGACCTGCGCGCCGCGCGGCGAAGGTCATGAGAGCCTCTGCTCGGTGTGGTCCGACCCCGACTTCGATCCCGCGCAGAACGCGGTCTATTCGGTGCGCGTCCTCGAGAACCCGAGCTGTCGTTGGACGGCACGCCAATGCCTCGAATTCCCGGCCGAGGCAAAACCGCCGGCTTGCAGCGACCCGAAGATTCCGACCACGATCCAGGAACGGCTCTGGACCTCGCCGATCTGGTACGAGACCCCGGCCGCGTGATTCCGTGTCCGCATGATCGCGGGATGGTGTCGAGCTGGCCGACGGCGGGCGCGATTTTTTCGCACTTCGCCCCCTCGTCTCGTTGGCATCGTTCGCGCCGCCGGTAGACTCTCGCGCCATGCGCATATTCCTCTTCGTCATCGTTGTCTGTCTGCTCGCGGCCGGAGGGGCGTGGATCCACGCGGGCGGCGCTCCGGGTCCCGTGATCGAGATCTCCGGCCCCGAGGCCGTCGGCCAGATCGGCGACGTGACCGTCGCGGTCGAGGCGCCCGGGGCCAGCCTGAATCGCCTCCAGATCGCCGTCGTCCAGGGGGCGAATACGACGCCGCTCCTCGATTCGGCGGTCGGCGGCGCCGCCGGTGCTTCGATGGACGCGCAGGCAGGCATCGCGCGCGAAGGCGAGGACCGCGTCCTCGTGACGCGCTCGATCGGAAAGCGGGCGATCCCGAGCCTCGTCGCCGGCAAAGCCGAAATCCAGGTGACGGCCGTGCGCCCGGTGCTGTTCGGTCTGCGCGAAGCGACGTCGACGCTCTCGGCGACGGTCGACGTCAAGCTGATCCCGCCGCAGGTCGCCGTCTACTCGCTCCACCACTTCATCAATCAGGGCGGATCCGAGGTCGTGGTCTACCGGGTGAACCCCGCCGACTCGGACTCCGGCGTGCGTGTCGGCGAGATCGAGTATCCGGGCTTTCCCGCCAGCGGCGCCGGCATCCGGGGTGCCGATCCGGCGCTGCGCGTGGCCTTCTTCGCGCTGCTCCCGAGCCAGGACGTGGCGGTCCCGATCCAGGTCTACGCCCGCGACACGATCGGCAACGAGGGAACGGGCAGCTTCGACTTCCGGGTCTTTCCGAAGCAGTTCCGCGACAGCCGGATCGAGGTCGACGACGCGTTCCTCGGCCGCGTGGTGCCCGCCATCCTGCAGAACACCCCCGAGTTCGTCGTCGAGAATCCGTCGGACCTGGTCGCCTCGTACCTTCGGATCAATCGCGACCTGCGCAAGCTGAACAACGAGAAGATCGCGAGCCTCGCCCTCGAGACTTCGCCCGAGATCCTCTGGCGCGGAGCCTTCAAGCAGCTTCTCAATACCGCCGTGGAGGCCGGCTTCGCCGACCAGCGAACCTACCTCCACAACGGCGAAGAGATCGACCACCAGGTCCACCTCGGCTTCGACCTCGCTTCGACGATGGCCGCGCCGGTCAAGGCGGCGAACCGCGGCAAGGTCGTCTTTGCGGGCTGGCTCGGGATCTACGGCAACTGCGTGATCGTCGACCACGGCATGGGCCTCCAGTCGCTCTACGCCCATCTCTCCTCGATCAGTGTCCAGGTCGGACAGACCGTCGAGCTCGATGCCGAGCTCGGCCGCAGCGGCGCGACGGGCCTGGCCGGCGGCGACCATCTCCACTTCACGATGCTGCTCGGCGGAAACGCCGTCACGCCCATCGATTGGTGGAGCGAGCAGTGGGTCCAGGACCGGGTGCTGCGAAAGTTCAGCGAAGCCGGAGCCCCGACCGAGAGCGAGACCGGGGAGAGCGCGCCGACGGAGCCGGTGCTCTGAGATGGGTGGTTCGCAACGCCGAGCCGGATCGCGGCCGCTCTCGTCCCTCCTGATGGCTTTCCTGCTCGGCCCCGCGCTCGCCGGGGCCGAGCAACAAGCTCTCTCCACCGCCCTCTCCACCGCCCTATCCACCGCCCTCGCTCCCGCGCGCCCCGCCACGACGCCCTTCGCGATCACCGAGAGTCGGGCAAGCTGTCGCGATTACACCCCCGAGCGCCGCCCTTTCTTCGGCGACCTCCACGTCCACACCGCGCGCTCCCAGGACGCTTCGACCCAGGATACCCGCGTGACGCCGCGCGAGGCCTATCGCTTCGCGACGGGCGAGCCTCTCGGGATCCAGCCCTACGACGAGGCGGGCAAATCGCGCCGCAGCGTGAAGCTCGAGCGTCCCCTCGACTTCGCCGCCGTGACCGACCATGCCGAGCAGATCGGCGAGGTCCACATCTGCCGGACCCCCGGCCAGCCCGGCCACGACTCGCTCGTATGCGGCCTCTACCGCAACTTCCCGCGCGTCGCGTTCTTCATCATGAACGGGCGTTATTCGCTCTTCGAGTCGCGCTGGGGCTTCTGCGGCGAGGGCGCCGCGAACTGTCTCGCCGCCGCGGGCGTCGTCTGGAACGAGCATCAGGCCGCCGCCGAGGCCGCCTACGACCGCGAGGCCTCCTGCCGCTTCACGAGCTTCGTCGCCTACGAGTGGACGGCGAGCGGTCACGACGGGGGCCACCTCCATCGCAACGTGATCTTCCGCAACGAGCGGGTCCCCGCGCTACCGATCAGCGTGATGGAGACGGGCTCGATGGCGACCGGACTCTGGCAACGCCTCGACGCCGAGTGTCGAGACGGGGAGCAGGGCTGCGAATCGATCACGATCCCGCATAACTCGAATTGGAGCGCCGGCTCGGCCTTCACCTCCGCCGTCACGCCCGGCGCCGAGATCACGAAGCAGGAAGCGGCGATCCGCGCCCGCTACGACCGGCTGGTCGAGGTGATGCAACACAAGGGCGAGTCGGAATGCGCGATGACCCCGGGCGTGACCGACGAAGGCTGCGGCTTCGAGAAGGCCCGGGACCACCAGAATCCGACGGCCTCCGAAACTCCCAACGAGGTCGACTTCGTGCGCAGCGCGCTGAAGCGCGGCCTCGTCCTCGCCCCGGCCCTCGGCGAGAACCCGTTCCGTTTCGGCCTGATCGGCAGCACCGACACCCATCTCGGCACCCCGGGCCTCGTCGCCGAACGCGGCTTCGGCGGCCACGGCGGCGCCGGCAAGCCGGGCAGCCAGGCCCTCGACCCCGGCCTCCCCGACGTCGCCGCCCTGAACCCCGGCGGCCTCGCGGTCCTCTGGGCCGAGGAGAACAGCCGCGACGCGCTCTTCGAAGCGATGCACCGCAAGGAGGCCTACGCGACGAGCGGGACCCGCCCCGAGCTCCGCTTCTTCGGCGGCTGGGACTTTTCTCGCGAGCATTCGCAGGGCGCACAAGAGGCGCAGGATGTCTGCGCAAGCGGGAACGTCGCGAAGATCGGTTATGCCAGGGGCGTTCCGATGGGCGGGGACCTACCGCCGCGACCGACGGGCGCCGTGGCGCCGAGCTTCCTCGTGAGCGCCGTGCGCGACCCGCATCCCAGCGGCGGCGATCTCGATCGGATCGAGATCGTCAAGGGATGGAGCGAGAACGGGGCCGCGAAGGAATCCGTCCTCACGGTCGCCGGCGGCGACAAACAGGCCGAGGTCGACCTCGCGACCTGCGAGCCCCGGGGCAGAGGTCATGCCCAGCTCTGCCAGGTCTGGACCGACCCGGATTTCGATCCCACGCAGCCCGCCTTTTATTATGCGCGGCTGCGCGAGAATCCGAGCTGCCGTTGGACCCAGTGGGCCTGCAATGCAGCCGGTGTTCGCTGCGAGGATCCGGCGACGATCGGCGAAGGCTACGAAGCCTGCTGCTCGGGCGAGGTCCCGGCGACGATCCAGGAACGCGCCTGGAGCTCGCCGATCTGGTACCAGCCCTGAGAGTCTGAGAAGAGATCGTGGCAGCGGAACGGACTCAGACCGCCGCAGACTCCCGATCAGGGAATCGGATCGCGGCGAGCAACAGGCCCCCGGTCAACACGAGCCCGATCTGCACCAGGAAGCCGGTCGCATAGCTCCCCGTCCAGCCCTCGAGCAGATGGGAGAGCGCCGACGCGCCCGCCATCAACGGAATCGCAGCCAGCGCCCCGAGGCCGTTGGCGCGACCGAAATTCGCGCGACCGAAGCACTGCGCCGCCGCGACCCCCTGGACCGGAGCCGCGCCCCCGATTCCGATCCCGTAGATCGCGCCCGTCGCCAGGAAGAACGGGTAGCTCGGCTCGAAGTAGAAGATCGCCCAGACGAGGGCGTTGACGAGGACGATCATCGCGATCGAAGGCTTCAGCGGCGCCACGTCGGCGAGCCCTCCGACGACGACCTTTCCGAGGAGCGAGAATGGGACCATTGCCGCGAAGAAGACCGCCGTCTCCTGCGCGCTGAAGCCCAGACCCCTGCCGAACTCGACGAGCAGCCCCATCAGGACGATCGGCGACGTCATCACCAGGCCGAATCCCACCGCGAGCAGCCAGAGCCGCACGTCCCGCGCGAGATCCCCGGTCTCTCGGGTCCCGGGCAGGGCCACGTCGGACCCGATCTCGAGCGGCGCAGCGCCGATCGCGGGCTCATCCCCGTCCGGGCGCTGCCCGATGTCCTCCGGCCGTCCGACCACGAAGAGGCCAAAGAGTGGCACGGCGACGAGCAGCGTCCAGATTCCGAACGTCGCCGCCGCCGTTCTCCATCCGAATGCGTCGATCAGGTACTGGGCGCTCGCCGGGGCGAGATAGCTCGCGAGAGTTCCGCCCGCGACGGTGAGCCCGAGCGCGAGACCGCGGCGTCGCGCATACCAGTTCGTCGTCAGCGCCATCGATGGAACCGATCCGAAGAAGGCACAACCGAAACACACCAGCGCGATGTACGCGAGCGCAACCTGCCAGAGCGCGTCGGCGCGCGAGAGCAAGACCAACCCGATCCCGGCGGCGAAGGCGCCCAGAGCCATCATCGGACGCGCACGTCCGTCGTCGAGCCATCGCCCGACGAAAGGGGCGGTGAGGCCCATCGCAAGCACCGTGAACGAGACGCCGAGTCCGATCGTCGAGCGCGGCACGCCGAAGGCCTCGGAGATCGGGCCGACGAAATTGCCGAAGGCGCCGAAGGTCAAGCCGCTTCCGAGGAAGCTCGCGAGGGCCGCGAGAGCGACCATGCGGGGACCGAGAAACGCCTGCGTCTCGGCGACGGCGAGGGGCTGCGCGATGGCCACCGGCCCCCCTGCCCCCGAGCTCCGCTCATCGAAAGCCATGCGACTCCTTCGAGCCACACCGAGCCCGGGCGGCCATCAATCGACTCTAGGGCAGTCGAGGACCCGAAGCTTTCCCGTCGACCGGAGCGTTGCCCGCCCGAGCAGGTCGGCGAGCCGCGATTCCGCGGTAGCATGCTGCCGTCCCTGCGAGAGGGTCCCGCTCGACCACCGGGACCGGAGGCTCGATCCCGATGAACATCATGGAACTCGCTCCTGCGCTCTTCGACAGCTTCTTCACCTTCTTTCGCCCCGCACATACCGCCGGCATCGCACCGGCCCGCATCAAGGAGCTCGCACGGCTCAAGATCGCGGCGATGAACGCCTGCAATACTTGACTGTTCGCCCGGTACGCGTCGGCGACGCGTCAAGGACTCGACGAAGAGACGGTGGCCCAGATCCATCTGCCCGAGGCGGAGCGCAGGCTCGTGCCGCGAGACGCGCTGGCCGTTCGTTATGCGGAGCGGATGGCGACGAATTTCCGGACCGTGGACGCCGACTTCATGGCGGAGCTCCGGCAGCATTTCAGCGATGCGGAGATCGTCGAGCTCGGGCTCATGATCGGCCAGTACATGGCGATGGGAAGGCTGCTCGTGATCACGGGAACCCACGAAGGCGCCTGCGAGATCTACGTCCCGCCCGCGTGAGCTGACGAGCGAACCGCCTTCATGAGCTCGGGGATGAAGTTGGCGGGAAAATTCGGGACGACGAGGCCCGGATTCGACTCGCGCATGAAGGCGAATTTCCGTTCGAGCACGATCGCGTAGCGTACGACTGCGAAGAGCTCGAACCACTCGATCCCGCGGATCGACCGACCCGTGCGTTCGCTCCAACGGGCGTAGAGGCTCGCGGGCGACGGAATCCCCGGCAGCCGCGCGGCGCCGAGGCCCTCGCTGTTGCAGCGGTCGATCCAGATGAACCACCCGAGATCCGTGCGCGGGTCGGAGATGTTCGCCATCTCCCAGTCGAGGACCGCGGCGGGCATGTCGTCGTCGAAGATGAGATTGCCGACCCGGGAGTCGCCCCAGCAGAAGGCAGGTGCTGCGTCGTCAGGGACGGTCTTCTGCAGGAGCTCCCAGCCTTCGAGAATCCGCGGATCCGCGATCGGCCGGAGCTCCGGCTTGAACATCGTGTCGAAGGTCCGGATCTCCTGCGCGAGGAGCGTCTCGCCCTTCGCTGCGCGCGGGAGCCGCGAGAAGTCGTGGCGGGCGAGATCGATCTGGTGGATGCGGGCGAGGACGTCGACCGCCGATATCCACATCTTCGTGCGCTGCTCGGGCGACGTGTCGTCCTTGAGCCAGCCCGCGATCATCATCGGCGGATTGTCGGACGGAATCCGGCCCGGGCGAAAGCCCATGACGTAGAAGTCGCTGCCGAGAACCTTCGGGCTCGCCTCGTAGCCCACGAGCGGCGGCGCCGGCAGCTTCTCCCGCGCCATGATCTCCATCATCTCGAACTGCATCTGGAGGTCGTGTCGATCGAAGACCTGGCTCTTCGCCGGCGCCATCCGGAGCACGAAGCGCTCGTCACCCAGGATCTCCGAGCGCGCCTCGAGGATCAGGGTCACGCTGCTCTCGCCGCTCGCCTTCGGAAAATCGAGGGACGGGACCGACAGACCGCGGCGGTCCGGCAGCTTCGCTGCGAGCCAGCTCTCGATGCCGACCCGGATTTTCTCGAGATCCCCTACGTCCTGGACACCCATGGTCTACTCCACCGCAATCGCCAGATGCACGTTCAGAACGGGATCTCGTCATCGTCCGTGTGGGGCGGCGGCTCGTCCTCACCCCGGGACGCACGGCGCGCGGGGCCGGCGCCTTCCGATTCCCCACCCGCGCTCCTGCCCGCGTCGTCGCCAGCCCGGTCGATCGACCAGACCTCGAGGCTGTTGAAATAACGCGTCTCGCCCTTGGGGCTCTTCCACTCGCGTCCGCGCAAGCTGAACTCGACGGCGACCGAATCGCCCGCGGCGAACTCGTCGAGGGCGCCGCACCGATCGCCGGTCAGCTGGAAGAGGACGAGCTGCGGGTAGCGCGAAGCCGCGTCCAGCTCGAGCACGAACTCGCGCTTCTTGAAGCGCTGGGTCACCTGCTCGGCGGGAAAGGCGGTGTGGATCCGGCCCTGTACCTGCATGTTCATCGTCGGCCCCGATCTGTGATGGGCCGCGACGTTAGCAGGCGGACAAGCTCCCGCTCATGCGGCCGCTTCGTCCCGCGGCGGGATGGCCAGCAGCAGCAGGCCCAGGCCCATCAGGATCGCCGTCCCCGGCTCGGGGACGATCGTGACCGTCGGGTCGAGCAGCGGCGCATTACTGCCGAACTGGGACATGAAATCCCGGTAGCCGCCCGCGCCGATCGTGACCGACCACTGAAAGCCGACGGTGACGTCCCGATTGTTGAGCGGCAATCCGGTGTTGCTCAAATTGTCGACGCCGGTGTCGGTCAGATCCTGGAGCAACTGCGAATACTGGGTCACTCGGTAGGAGCTCGCGCCGTATCCGACGATCGGCGCCGTCTGGGTCGAGTCGCGCAAATCGATCTGGATGCCGTCGGGATTCGACCCGAGGGTGGCGCGATCGTTGCCGGCCGTCCCGCCGAGGTCGAGATCCGAATAATGAAAGATGTCGATCGTGAGGTCCGAGCCGCTGGTGTTGTGGATGCGCAGGTTCTGGAAGAGGTTCCCCTGATTGGTTCCCGAGTCGAAGACCTCGAACGAGAGCGCAGCCGCAAAGAGACCGGAGCCCGCCGGATCATTCCAATCGAGTCGACCGTACGAACCGCTGTACAGCTCGATGTCGGGATTCGCGAAGACCGATTCCCGGGTCCCGCCGGAGACTCGATAGAACCACCAGGACTCGAAGGCCATGTCGCCCGTGCCGGCGCCCGTGAACGCCACGTCGACCGTGTTCGACGCCGTGGTCGTGAAGTCGTTGGTGTACCCGAAGGTCACGTCGCCTGCCGTGACGTTGCCGATCGCCGATGCTGCGAGGGGGCTGATCGCCGTCAGGGACGAGAGGACGAGGGCCTTCCAACCGAGAATCTTGCTCATGACTTCGCTCCGGACACAACGGGTCCACAGGCCGTTTCGGAACCGATCCCGGAGTCCTGTAGGGTTTTCACTGGAAGTCGGCGAGACTGCGACCGGGCTGCACGCGATCGAAGGAGTCGTTTCATGGCAGGACCGCTCGAAGGCGTTCGCATCATCGAGGTAGGCGAAGTGATCTCCGCCCCGCTGGGTGTGATGATGCTCGCGGAGCAGGGAGCCGACGTCATCAAGGTCGAGCCGCCCGGCCACGGCGAGGAGAGTCGCCAGCTCTCGAACTACCGCGCCGGGATGGCGGGCCTCTACGCCAATTGCAATCACGGCAAGCGCTCGATCGGCATCGATCTCAAGACCGCGGAGGGGCTCGCGCTCCTCTACGCGCTCGTGCAGAGCGCGGACGTCTTCGTCCAGAACTGGCGCCCCGGCGCTGCCGAGCGGTTGCGCGTCGCCGAGCCGGACCTGCGCCGGATCAACGAGCGCCTCATCTACGCCTCGGTCACCGGCTACGGCGACGGCGGACCCTACGCCGCCCGGCGCGGCTACGACCCGATCTTCCAGGCCCTGACGGGCCATGTCGCGGCCCAGCTGAATCCCGAGGTCCCGATCCCGGACCTCGTGCGCAATGCGATCGTCGACAAGGCGACTGCCTACACCCTCGCCCAGGCCATCACCGCCGCCCTCTTCGCCCGCGAGCGCGGCGCCCCGGGCCAGCACGTGCGGGTCTCGATGCTCGATGCGGGCCTCGTCTTCTTCTGGCCCGACGGCATGCTGCGTCACACCCTCGTCGGCGACGACGTCGAAAATCCCATGGTCCCCGGCGAGCGCTACCGGCTGATGGCGACCCGCGACGGCCAGCTCATCGTCTGGGCCGGTACCGCCGAGCAGATGCGCGGGACCCTCCGTGCCGTCGGGCGCGACGACCTCGCGAATGGCCCGGGTCAACGCGGTCGGGAGATGCTCCGGCCCGAGAACGTCCTCGAACGCACGCAGGCCGTCGCCCTCGGCATGGCGAAGCTCTCGACCGTCGACGCCTATCAGCGCATGCTCGAATTCGAAGTCCCGGCGGCGCCGATCCTCTCCCACCCCGAGGTCCTGACCGACCCCCAGATCGTCCATAACGAAACGGTCGTCGAGGCCGTCCATCCCATCTACGGTCGCTATCGCCGCGTCCGCCCCGCCGCGCGCTTCTCGCGCACGATCCCGGAGCTGACACCGCCCGCGGCGCTCTACGCCGAGCACGGCGACGAGGTCCTACAGGAGCTCGGCTACGACGCGACGGCCCGCGCACGCCTGCGCAGCCGGGCAATCGTTCGCTAGTCGGCTCGCATGGCTCGCCCCCGTCAAGCGATGGCCAGCACCTCGCCGTGGAGCGCGACGAAGAAGGCGTCGGGATCCTCGGACCACCGACGCCACGCGAGTGCGAACGCAGCGACCTCTTCTCTCGTCGCGATGCCGTATTCGACCGCCTGCTCGCCGAAGGCCGAATGCAGACAGCGATCCGCCCACAATCCGCCCCACCAGGCACAGCTCTCGGCATCTGCGTAGGTCCAGGTCGAGCTCGACACCGCGAGAGACTCGAATCCGGCCTTGCGCGCCCACGCCTTGAGGAAGCGACCCGCGTCGGGCTCCGCGCGATTGCGGCGCGCGACGGCGCGGTAGACGTCGAGCCAGCGGCTCAGCAGCGGGTCGAGGGGTGCCCAGGAGAAACACGAGTAGTCGCTGTCGCGAACCGCGACGGTCCCGCCCGGCCGCGTCACCCGCCGCATCTCACGCAGCGCGGCGATGGGATCCGTGAGGTGCTGCAGGACCTGGTGGGCGTGCACGACGTCGAACGACGCGTCGGGAAAATCCAGGGCATAGACGTCCGCAACCTCGAACGAGATCGCGACGCCACCTCTCTGGCTCGCAGCGAGGCGTCTCGCCTGCGCGACGACGTCGGGCGATCGGTCGATGGCGACGACGCGACCCGGCGCTACGCGACGGGCGAAGTCGAGGCTGATCGTCCCCGGACCGCAGCCGACGTCGAGGAGATCGATCCCGGGCCGGAGACGGCCGAGGAGATAGCCCGCGGAGTTCTCCGCCGTCCGCCAGGTATGGCTGCGCAGGACGGACTCGTGGTGTCCATGGGTGTAGACGTCCGGGCGCATCGACGTCGATCCGTCGACCGTCGCCCTTCGGTTCGAATCACGCAACGGCCGCCTCACGCAGCGCTCGGAACGACGCCTCGACGCACTCGGCGTAGAAGCCCGGATCCGGCATCTGGTCACGACAGGACGTAATGCAGACCGAGATCGCGCCGTTGTAGGAAACGACCGCGTGGAACAGTCCGATGCCCTCCATCGGCAGGCCGAGTCCGTAGGTCGCGACCATGCGCGCGCCGGTGAAGTAGAGGGGAACCTGGGGACCGGGGACGTTCGACACGACGCAGTTTGCGATCGGGCGCATGCGACTCATGAGTCCCGTGCGCGCGATCAAGCGGCCCGAGATGCCGGCCAGGGCTCCGGGCAGGGTCTGGGTCACGTCGGTCATGCTGCGTGCGCCGACCGCCGCCGTCACCTGCTTCGAGGAGAGCGTCGTGCGATGAATCTTGCGCAGCCGCTCGATCGGATCGCCCTCGTCGGTATGCAGGCGGACGAACATGCCGGAGACCTGGTTCCCGGCGGTGCCGTGCTGCGCGTCGGTCCGCGTCGAGATCGGCGCGAAGGCGCAGAGCGATTCGAGGGGCAGCTCGCGGTGCTTCTCGAGGTACCCGCGCAGCGCCCCGCTGCAGACGGCGAGCATGACGTCGTTCACGGTCGATCCTTCGACTCGTTTCCGGATCTGCTTCACGTCGGAGAGCCGGAAGGTCCGCGCCTCGAAGACGCGATGGGGCGAGACCTTGCGGTTGAAGCGTGTGCGGGGGATCTCGCGCGGCGCGTCGTCCTCGTCGTATTCGCGGCGTTCGAGCAGCACGCGGATCGCGGGCGGGGCGGCCTTGCCGAGGATCTGGAAGAATCGAATGGGCTGGCGGAAGTTGTTGACGGCGCTCCGCAATGCGAGCTCGACGACGGACGGCGGCGACTCCGCGATCCACTCCCGCTCGGGCGGTGTCGCGTAACCATCGGGGCTCAAGTCGTGGAGCGCGGCGGTGATCTCGATGCCCGAGACGCCGTCGATCGCCGCGTGATGGACCTTCGAGAAGAGCGCGAAGCTTCCGGGCGGCATGCCTTCGACACCGTCGAGCCCCTCGATCACGTACATCTCCCAGAGCGGCTTGCCCCGGTCGAGAGGCCGGGCGTGCAGGCGCGCGACCTGGATGCACAGCTGGCGCCAATCGCCGGGCTTCGGCAACGCGATGTGCCGCACGTGGAACTCGAGATCGAAGTCGGGGTCCTCGATCCAGTAGGGATGATCGAAGCCGAGCGGAACCTCGACCAGCCGCCTTCGGAAGCAGTCGGCGAGATGCAGACGCGACTCGATGTTCGAGAGGATGCCCTTGAAGGTCACGAGGCCGCCGGGCGCGGTCGACTGGTCGTAGATCGCGAGGCCGCTGATGTGCGTGGGGGCGCTCTTCGTCTCGACATTGATGAAGGTGGCGTCGAGACCGCTCAACTGTTTCATGCTTGCCTCGCTGGGACTGCGTCGGTGTGGGCCGGGCGCGGAAAAAGGAGCGGTCCCAGCTTAACTCGTTTCGTCAGGTCTCCGGAACGGGGCCCTTGCCCACACGCGTGATCTCGAACTCGATGCCTCGGGCCTGCAGGATCGTCGAGGGCTCGGGCCAGAGGGGTCCGACGTCGACCACGACCTCGATTCGACCCCGGTAGATCCGTTCGAGCTCCTCGGGATCCTCGAGCGCAGCCGCTTCGTCGCCCGCCGTGACCGAGCCCGAGACGATCGGCTCGCCGAGCAGCTCGACCAGCATCCGACACACGGCGAGGTCGGGGATCCGAAGTCCGATCTCGCCGTCGCGGTTGCGCATCTCGCGCGGGACCTCGCCGCTGGCATCGAGGATCACCGTGTAGGCCCCGGGCAGGATGCGACGGACGGTGCGAAAGACGCTGGTCGGCATGACTGCATAGCGTCCGAAGTCCGAGAGCTCGTTCACGATCATGGCGAGCGGCTTGCGAGAGCGCTCGTCGAAGCCCTTGAGCACGCGGATCTGGGCGATCGCCTTGCGGCTCGAGAGGGCGCATCCAAACGCGTAGCCCGTGTCCGTGGGATAGAGGATCACCTGATCGCGGCGCAGCGCCTCGATCGCCTTCTCGAGCTTGCGCGGGGCCGGCCTCTCGGGATCGATTCGCAGTCGCATGTCTTCTCCCCGGGCCGTCGGGGCCACGCACCCGGGGCACGCTGGTCGCCCGCCTTCGCGCCCAACCTTCGCCCGGACGCCGCAGAGCGGCAAGTCGACGTGCGTGCTACATCGGATCCGATCGGCAGGCTCCCTCGCGCGCGATGCCGGCCGACGCTCGGAGATTCCCCATGGCATCCTCGCGACCTTCCTTCGACTGGGCCGACCCGCTGCTGCTCGACGAGCAGCTCTCCGACGAAGAGCGCCTCGTCCGCGATAGTGCGCGCGATTACGCCCAGGCCCGCCTCATGACCCGCGTCCTGAAAGCGAATCGCCACGAGCATTTCGACCGCGAGATCCTCTCCGAGATGGGCGCCCTCGGCATGCTGGGCGCGACGCTCCCGCAACGCTATGGCTGCGCCGAAGTCTCCCACGTCGCCTACGGACTGATCGCCCGAGAGGTCGAGCGCGTCGACTCCGGCTACCGCTCCGCCATGAGCGTGCAGTCGTCGCTCGTCATGTACCCGATCCACGCCTACGGCACCGAGGCGCAGCGCGAGCGCTGGCTCCCCGGCCTCGCCAAGGGCGAGCTCGTCGGCTGCTTTGGGCTGACGGAGCCCGACCACGGCTCGGACCCCGGCAGCATGCGGACCCGGGCCGAGAAGGTCGACGGCGGCTATCGCCTGACCGGCAGCAAGACCTGGATCACCAACAGCCCGATCGCCGACGTCGCCGTCGTCTGGGCCAAGCTCGACGGCGAGATCCGCGGCTTCCTGCTCGAGAAGGGAACGAAGGGGCTCGGCTTCCCGAAGATCGAGGGCAAGATGTCGCTCCGGGCGTCGATCACGGGGGAGATCGTGATGGATCAGGCCTTCGTCCCCGAGTCGAATCTCTTCCCCGAAATCCAGGGCCTCGCCGGTCCCTTCGGCTGCCTCAACAAGGCCCGCTATGGCATCGCGTGGGGCTCCCTCGGCGCAGCAGAATTCTGCTGGCACGCCGCCCGGCGCTACACCCTCGATCGCAGCCAGTTCGGCCGCCCGCTCGCCGCCAATCAATTGATCCAGCTGAAGCTCGCCGACATGCAGACCGAGATCACGCTGGGCCTGCAGGCCTGCCTGCGCGCGGGCCGCTTGATGGACGAGGGCCGCCTCGCCCCCGAGAACATCTCGCTTCTCAAGCGCAACAACTGCGGCAAGGCCCTCGCAATCGCGCGCGTCGCCCGCGACATGCACGGCGGCAACGGGATCTCCGACGAGTTCCACGTGATCCGCCACTGCATGAACCTCGAGTCCGTGAACACCTACGAGGGCACCCACGACATCCACGCGCTGATCCTCGGTCGCGCGATGACGGGGATTCCGGCGTTCAGCTGACGATCAATAGTGCCAAGGAAACCGTTTGAAGTTCCGGGGCCGCTTCTCGAGGAAGGCGTCGCGCCCCTCTTCGGCCTCGTCCGTCATGTAGGCCAGGCGTGTCGCCTCGCCTGCGAAGACCTGCTGACCGACGAGCCCGTCGTCGATCAGGTTCAGCGCGAACTTCGCCATCCGCTGCGCGGTCGGGCTCTTCGTGTTGATCTCGGCAGCCCATTCGAGGGCCGTCGCCTCGAGCTCCGCGTGCGGCACGACGGCGTTCACCATCCCCATCGCCTTCGCCTCCTCGGCGTTGTAGCTGCGGCCGAGGAAGAAGATCTCGCGCGCGAATTTCTGTCCGACCTGGCGTGCGAGATAGGCGGAGCCGAAGCCGCCGTCGAAGCTCGCGACGTCGGTGTCGGTCTGCTTGAAGATCGCGTGCTCGCGGGAGGCGAGCGTCAGGTCGCAGGTGACGTGGAGGCTGTGTCCGCCCCCGACGGCCCAGCCCGGCACGACGGCGATCACGATCTTCGGCATGAAGCGGATCGCGCGCTGGATCTCGAGGATGTGGAGTCGGCCGGTCTTGCCCGGATCGATCGTATCGGCGCCTTCGCCCTCGGCGTATTTGTAGCCGTCGCGTCCGCGGATGCGCTGGTCGCCGCCGCTGCAGAAGGCCCAGCCGCCGTCGCGGGGCGACGGACCGTTGCCGGTCAAGAGGATGCAGCCGACGTCGGTCGTGCGGCGCGCGTGGTCGAGCACACGGTCGAGCTCGTCGACGGTCTTCGGGCGGAAGGCGTTGCGGACCTCGGGGCGGGCGAAGGCGATGCGGACGGTGCCCTGGTCGATGGCGCGGTGATAGGTGATGTCGGTCAGGTCGAAGCCCGGGACCTCGCGCCAGCGGGCCGGATCGAAGAGCTGTGAGACGGGCTTCGGGGACATCTTCGAAGACATGAGCGAGAGACCTCCTGGAGCGATGGCGGCCGAGGATAGCCGCCCTCGACACGGCGTCGTCGCGCTATGGTGCGGCGCGAGGCAAGGCATGTCGCAGGTGGATGAGCAGCCGGTCGACGAATCGAAGACCCCTCCCCCGCTCGACGTCGTTGCCCTCGGCGAGGCGGTTCCCCTCCTCGAAGGGATCCGGACCGCACGGGCGATCCGGCGGCTCCGCCCGGATCCGGTTCCACGCGCACTGATCCGCAAGGTCTGCGAGGCGGGGACCTTCGCGCCCTCCGGTGGCAATCGACAGCCCTGGGTCTTCGTCGCGGTCGACGACGCCGAGAAGCGAAGCTGGGTCGCAGAGCGCTACCGGCCGATCTTCCAGAACTACATCCGCGAGCCGCTCGAGCGCGCCGGGCGCGAGGGATTCCCCGACCACCTGCGGCGCAACATGCAGGCCGCGCTGCATCTCGCCGAGCATCTCCACGAAGCGCCGGTCCTGCTCTTCATCGCGGGCTGGCTGCGGCGCGACGGGCCCCAGCTCCAGGCGCTCTACCCCTGCGCCCAGAACGTGCTGCTCGCGTGTCGTGCCGTCGGACTCGGCGCGTCCTTTACGACGCTCCACCGCGCCTTCGGCGACGAGTGCGACCGGATGTTGGGCCTGCCGCCCGAGATCCCCTCGGCCGTCATGATCCCGATCGGCTGGCCGCTCGGAAAGCACGGCGTTCCGCCCCGCGAGCCGATCGACGCGAAGCTCTTCTGGAACGCCTTCGACGCGTCCGCCGTCGAGAAGAAAAGACCGATCCGCTGATCGCGCCCCGGGCGATGGCGAGCGCCGTGGCGCTCGTCCGGGGCCGCCCACCGACCCGGCGAAGCTGCCCCGGAGTCCGCTTCGCCGCGTTGCCGGCCCTCGACCCTCGCACTAGCGTTTTCGCGAGCCCAACCGAGGACGCCCATGAGCCAGCGCGAAGTCGTGATCGTCGAAGCCGTCCGCAGCCCCCTCGGTCGCCGCGGGGGACAGCTCGCCGCGATGCATTCGATCGATCTGCTCGGGCGGGTCCAGAAAGAAGTCATCCGGCGCGCCGGTATCGACGCGGTCGAGATCGGTCAGGTCGTCGGCGGCTGTGTAGGCCAGGTCGGCATGCAGACCATGAACGTGACACGCAACGCCTGGCTCGCGCAGGGCCTCCCGATCGAGGTCGCCGCGACGACGGTCGACGCACAGTGCGGCTCGTCGCAGCAGGCGACGAACCTCGCCTACGCCCTCGTCGCCTCGGGCGTCGTCGACGTCGCGATGGGCTGCGGCGTCGAGCTGATGAGCCAGGTCCCGATGGGCTCGACGATCCCGAAGGATCCGTTCGTCGGAAAGCCGGTCAACAAGAGCTATTGGGAGCACCACGAGCTGACCTCCCAGTTCGAGGGCGCCGAGCGGATCGCGAAGCGCTGGGGCATCTCACGCGAGGAGGCCGACGCCTTCGGTCTCCGCTCCCAGGAGCGCGCCGCGAAGGCCTGGAACGAGCGGCTATTCGATTCCCAGATCGTCTCGATCGATGCCCCGACCGGCATCGTCGACGGCAAGCCGACGAAGGAGACGCAGCGCGTCGAGCGCGACGGCGGCCTGCGCGACACGACGCTCGCGGCCCTCGCGAGCCTGAAGGCGAACCTTCCCGACGGCGTGCACACGGCGGGGACGTCGTCCCAGATCTCGGATGGTGCGGCCGCCGTGCTGTTGATGACGCGCGAAAAAGCGCTCGCGCTCGGGCTGCGACCGCGGGCCACGATCGCCGCGTGCGGACTCGTCGGCTCGGACCCGGTGCTGATGCTGACCGGGCCGATCGCCGCGACCCGAAAGCTCTTGAAGGAGACGAGGCTCTCGATCGGCGACATCGACGTCACCGAGATCAACGAAGCCTTCGCCTCGGTCGTGCTCGCCTGGGAGCGCGAGCTGAAGCCGGATCCCTCGACCGTGAATCCCAACGGCGGCGCCATCGCCCTCGGCCACCCGCTCGGCGGCACCGGCGCGATCCTGCTGACGAAGGCGCTTCACGAGCTCGAGCGCACGAACAAGGAGCACGCGCTCGTCACGATGTGCTGTGGCGGCGGGCTCGGGACGGGCACGATCCTGCGGCGTGCCTAGCGTCGTCTGGCGTGGTGTGTCTTTGCCTATCGTCCGTCGATTGGCGTGGAATCGCATCGACACTCGACCGGCCCGTAGGTCTCCTCAGACGAGCTCGATTCGCACGCCCGCAAGATCGAACGTCTCGCCTCGGCGACGCGGATCGCTCGCCGCGAGCCGAATCCCCGATAGCCCCTCGATCTGCTCGCCGACCTCGAGCCCACGAAAGACAAGGTCGCCGCGATCGAGCGCGAGCCGCCTGTCTCCATCGAGCGGCCGACCCAACACCGCGGACCAGCGACTCGCGAGCCGCTCGGGCTCGGGGCTGCGCAGCTCGATTCCGACGAGCCCCGTGACGATTTCATTCGAAACGAAGTCGCGCCAATGCGGTCCCGCCCCGACCCACGAATCCGGCGGATCGGGCTCGTCGAAGGAGATCATCATGCCGCCCGTATCCGCGGGATGCAGGTGGATGCCGGCCCAGTCCTGCCCGTCGGCGCTGCCGCGGGTCTCCTGGTCGAGGACGATCCGGATGCCGAGCTCCTGGACCCGCGCGCGATGAGCCGCGAGCGCACGCGTCTGCAGGATCACCATGTAGCCGCCGTCGCCCTGGCGCGCGATGTGGCGACCGCCCGGCGTGTCGGGGCGCGTCGGCGACAGGATCTCGAAAAAGGTTTCACCCATCGGAAGTACGATGTTCTCGAGACCCCAGGTCGCGACGGAGGGATCCCGGAACGCGACGCGAAGCCCGAGCCACTGCGCGAAGTCGGCTTCGGCCCGTGCGAGATCGCGGACGATCAGCGTGATCTGCAGCAAAGAGAGGGAGACGGGCGCAGGCCTGATCCAGCGCGCGGTCAGTCCAGCTCGACCGGTCATCGATTCGTCCATCGTGATGCTTCCTCCAACCTGCTCGCCCAACGCTGGCCACGCGGCGGGATCGATCGGCGTTCGAGCGCCCCGCGTGCCATTCTCGATCAGGCCTCTTGCATCGAGCATCGCCTCGATGCGCCCGGGAAGGAAGCAGAACTTGAGCGAGAACACCGCCTTCGAAACCGTCCGCTACGAAGTTCGCGACGCGATCGCGCACGTGACCCTCGATCGACCCGAAGCACGCAACGCGCTCTCTGCCGCGCTGATGCGCGACTTGACCGATGCATTCGGGCGCGCCAGCACGGATCCCGAGGTCCGCGTCGTGATCCTGACCGGCGCGGGCAAGGCGTTCTGCGCAGGCGTCGACCTAAAAGAGTCGGGCACGATGTCGACCGAAACCGTTCCGCCCGGCGAACGCCCGAGCTGCTGGAGGGCGATGGAGGCCTGTCGGCGCCCCATCATCGGCGCGATCAACGGCGCCGCGATCACGGGCGGCTTCGAGCTCGCCCTCGCCTGCGACGTCCTCGTCGCCTCCACGAGCGCGCGCTTCGCCGACACCCATGCACGCGTCGGCGTGATTCCCGGCGCCGGGCTCTCCCAGCGACTCTCGCGGGTCATCGGGATCTACCGCGCCAAGTACCTATCGCTGACGGGCAATTTCCTCACGGCCGAGCAGGCCTACGATTGGGGTCTCGTCTCCCACGTCGTCCCGCCCGAGCAGCTGGAGGAGACGGCGCTCGTCGTCGCCAGGGACATGCTCTCGGTCATGCCCCACATGCTCGAGCCCTACAAGGCGCTGATCGACGAGGGCTTCGCTCGCGAGCTCGGCGGGGCGATGGATCTCGAGTCGCGGCGTTCAGCGGCGCACATCGAAGCGATGGGGGCGTGGACGGGGGCGCGGGGGGCGTTCGAGGCGGTCAAGGAGAGGGGACGGGGTCAGCAGGATTGAACGCCGCTACGCCATTCCCGCGCCATCGGTCGCACGAATCGGAATGCCCACCGGATCGAATCCTTCGAGGCAGTACACGTTGACGCCAAAATGATCGGGCGTGATTCGCTTACGGTGGAAGGAAAAGCGGACTCGTGCACCTTGACCATCAGCGCGTTCTTGCGACGGCAGATCGAACAATCACACGTCGTGATCTCCGGAAAATCGTTTTCAATCTCGAATCGAACGGATCCGCAATGGCACGAGCCCTGATCGCTCGCGAGCGGTCGAGTACTCACGGAAATTCTCCCCACCGTTCGCCCTACTCGATCAACACCCCCGGCTCCCCGAACCCCTGCGCCTTACACGCCGCGAGATAGAACGCGACCGTCGTCTGCGCATCGACGACACTCGTGACGTTCCCCGCGTCGTCGAGGTTGACGTTCGCGCCATACATCTGGAACCAGACGCGGGTCTCGTCTTCGACGCACTGCAGGGTATGGACCGAGCCCGCCGGCTCGTAGAGGAACGACCCGGCGCGGTTGACATAGTCGTATTCCTTGTACTTCCACGCGCCGGCGGTCGTGTAGCCGAAGACGGGCCCCGTATGCCGATGGGTCTGCACTTCGTAGCCCGCCTGGAAGATGTTCTCGATGATCCAGAGGTTCTCGCCGAGCTTGACCTGCAGGACCTTCAGCTTGGCGCCTTGGCCGATGTCGACGAAGGGCAGATCGCGGGCGCCGATATGGATCGATTCGGGGGTCTTCAAGACGTTCATGGGGAGCTCCTGGCTGGTATGCTGGCTCGAAATGCGGTCCCAGCGCGAGGGTAAGTCACGAACCCTCGGCCAGCGAGAGCGAGGCTCACATGACGAAGAAGTCCCGATCGACGGCGCCCCCCGCCGCGGAGAGCCTCGCGCCGCTGCTCGCCGAGGCGCGCGAGCTCCAACCTCGCATGGTGGCCCTGCGCCGGGCGATCCACGCGGACCCCGAGCTCGGCTTCGACAACCCTCGGACCCGGGACAAGCTCGTCGCGCAGCTCGAAGGGCTCGGCCTCGACCTGACTCTCCACCGCCGGACGAGCGGCGTCGTCGCCGTCCTGCGCGGGAGCGCCGGCGGGGACCGTCCGAAGGGAAGCGATGGCGCGAGCACGCCGCGGCGCGTGCTGCTGCGCGGCGACATGGATGCGCTGCCGATGCCCGAGCAGACCGGGCTCGCCTACCAGTCGAGGATCGAGGGACGCATGCACGCCTGTGGCCACGACGCCCACGTCGCGATGCTGGTCGGCGCGGCCCATCTGCTCGCGCGCCGCCGGGACGAGCTCGCCGGCGACGTCGTCTTCATGTTCCAGCCCGGCGAAGAAGGCTTCGGTGGCGCGGACGTCATGCTCGACGAGGGCATGCCCGAGGTCGACGGCGCCTTCGCGCTGCACGTCGCCCCCCCGCTGCCGACGGGCATGGTCGGGACGAAGCCGGGTCCGCTGATGGCGGCCTTCGACGATTTCGAGATCGAGGTGCGCGGGAGCGGCGGCCACGCGTCGATGCCCCAGGATTGCGTCGACCCGGTTCCGATCGCCTGCCAGATCGTGCTGGCGCTCCAGAGCTTCGTTGCCCGGGAGATCCCCGCGACGGATTCCGGGGTGCTCAGTGTGACCCAGATCCAGGGTGGGACGGCGAATAACGTGATCGCCGACGCGGTCCGGCTCCAGGGGACCATGCGCGCGCTCTCGGGAAGGACGCGCGAGGCGCTTTCGGCGGGCCTGCGGCGCATTGCCGAGGGAATTGCACGGGCTAATCGCGCCGAGGCGACGGTCCGCATCCTGCCCGGCTATCCCGTCGCCTCGAACGACGCGGGCTTCGAGGCCTTCGCGCGCGGTGTGGCGAGCGAGCTGCTCGGGCCGAAGGCGATCCTGCCCATGCCGTCGGCGGTCATGGGCGCCGAGGATTTCGCCTACGTCCTCGAACGCGTGCCCGGGGCCATGTTGTTGCTCGGCGTGCGACCGCCGGGCGAGGGCGAGCCCGCGCCCTGTCATTCGAGCCGCATGCTGCTCGACGAAGAGGCGATGCCGCTCGGAGCCGCCCTGCACGCCGCCATCGCGACGCGCTTTCTCTCCCAGACGGGCTGCTAGTGTCCTGCCCCGAAAGCCGGCCGGCGATCCGGCGCGGGACAAAACGGACAGCGGGGGATTGAGGGTGGCTCGGGTGGAACTCGAAGGGTTGGATGGATTGGTCGGGTTGAGAGGGGTGATCGGTCTCGGGGTCGCGGGCAATTTCGCGGGGCATCTCGAGCAGGCGGGGGAGGCGCGGGACTTCAAGGATCTGAAGATCGCCGATGCGCAGGCGCCGAAGGGAATCTTCCCCTTCTACGTCCCGCTCGCCGGCAAGCCGGCGGCTGCAGACGACGCGACCGGTCATTTCCTGCACCGCTTCCCGATCTCCTCCGAGATCATCCGCCTCGGCTCCCGCGACGAGAAGCACCAGATCGAGCCCGAGGTCTCGCTGCTATGCGACCTCGCATACGAAGGCACGAGGGTGGTCTCCGTGACGCCCCGCCTGGCCATGGCCCACAACGACTGCTCGATCCGACGCGAAGGCGCGAAGAAGATCAGCGAGAAGAAGAATTGGGGCCCGGACTCGAAGGGCACCTCGCGCCAAGCGATCCCGATCGACCGCTTCGAAAAGGGCGGCATCCTCGACCACTACCGGATCGCCTGCTTCCTGCTCCGCGCGGGCGAGCTCCACGAGTACGGCGTCGACAGCCCCGTCGCGAGCTACAGCTACATGTACGGTCAGCTCGCCGGCTGGCTCGTCCAGAAGCTGAACGAGCAGGCCGACGAGGGCCCGCTCGAGAACGTCGCACGCTGGCTCGAGATCGCCGGCCGCCCGGAGAAGGCTCTCATCAGCATCGGCGCGACCCGTTACACCGATTACGGCGAAACCCATTTCCTCGAGCCGGATGACGTGTCGGTCGTCGTCCTCTACGACGCCCGAAAGCTTTCGGCCGCCGAGATCCACCGAATCGCCCAGGGCGAGATGCCCGCGCCGGCGGAGGGAATTTCGCTGCTCCGCCAGTCCGTTCGTTAGTCCGCCCTTCGGTTCCAGCGTCCTTCCGATCTACCGTCGCCCTTCAGTCCGTTCGTTTGCGCCAACCGCCCGGGACGAGAGAGATCCGTGTTCGAATTCAAGCTCGCGCTGCTCTTCGCGATCTTCGCTGCCGGCGGCGCCGGCGGGATCCTCCCGCTCTGGCGCGGCGGCTCGACCGGCACCTCGCGGATCCTCGGCTGGGGTACGTCCTTCGCCGCCGGCGTCTTCCTCTCGGCGGGGCTCGTCCACATGCTGCCCGATGCCGACCGGATCTGGCGCGAGCTCGGCTTCGAGTTCCCCGTCGCCTTCGCCCTCGCGGCGGCCGCGCTGACGCTCATGCTCCTGATCGAGCACGTGCTCCTGCCCGATCACGTCCACGAGGAGATCCACGTCCCCTCCGACGCGCGCTTCGGCGGCCAGCACGGCCACACCCACCACGACTCGCTCTCCGCCTACTCGGCGCTGGTCGCCCTCTCGATCCACTCGCTGGTCGGCGGCCTCGCGCTCGGCGCGGAGCAGGACTGGACGCGGGTGCTCGTCATCTTCTTCGCGATCTTCGCCCACAAATCCGCCGAGGGATTCGCCCTCGGCGTGAGCCTCGCCCGCAGCTCCCTCGCGAGCGCCCGGCCCGGACGCCTGATCCTGCTCTTCGCGAGCTCGACCCCGATCGGCGGCCTGATCGGGATCACCCTCGGCCAGGCCATCGAGGGACACGCTGCCGCGCTGGTCGAGGCCGTCTTCCTCTCGATCGCCGCCGGAACCTTCATGTACGTCGCGACCTTCGACGTGCTGCGCGACGAGTTCCCGGAGGACAGCGGTCGCCTGTCCAAATGGCTGGCGATGGCGCTCGGCGTCGTCGGCATGAGTCTGCTCGCGATCTGGAGCTGAAGGGCCCTGGGGGAGCCAGGGCTCTCCCGACCTTCATGCGGGCTCCCGGTGGATTTTCTGGCGACGGGCTTCAATCTCCTGGACGGATTTCCCCCGATTGAACGATCCTGTCTTCGCAATCGTATGCCGCTGGAGACCCCCTCAATGCCCACCCGATCTGATTCCGTCCCCCATCGATCCGTTCTCGCGCGTCCCACGACGCGCCTTCCCTTCGTCGCCGCGCCCCGCTCGACTGCAGCGCTCGCAACGCTGGCGTTCTTCTCGATCCTCGCGAGCGCCGGCGAGAGCCAGGCCCAGGCGATCGCGACCCCCTTCAGCCAGAACGGCGTCGTCCTGACCAACCTCGCCACCGAGATCACGTACACCGTCGATTTCAGCACACTGCCGCTTCGACCGAATCTCCGCATCGAAGTCGTACCCGACGCCTCGCACGCCAACATGCAGCTCGACATCCGGGTCACGAACTGCAATTTCAACTATCCCAACGAGTTCTTCACCTGTCCCGCGACGACGACCTTCCCGCCCGTCGTCGGCGCGCAGTCCGTCGCCTTCAAGCCCTGGGCCTGTGGAGCAATCGAGCCCAACTCGCCGCCGTACGTCGGCAAGACCTGCGACGTCAAGGTCCGCGCCTTGTCGTTCGGAAGCGGCGGAGCGCCGGCGACCTTCGATGTCTCCCTTCGCGGGGAAACCGAAGTTCCGTTCTCGACCCTGAGCGAGGAAATCACGACGACCGTGCAGACGGTCTCGATCGCGCCGACGAAGGATACGACCCTCTACCAATTCAATACCGGCTCGAGCAATGGCCTGGGCGAGTCGTTCTGGACCTCGCTCGGGACCGGATCGAACGCGCTCCATTCGCTCCTCGCGTTCAACGTGCAAGCGGGCGTGCCAGCGGGGGCCACGATCACGAACGCGCGGCTCGAGCTCAACGCCCTCGCCATCAGTGGCGCCCCGGGACTCGCTGTCTACGCGGTCCCGAGAAATCCATCCGTCGCCTGGGTCGAAGGCAACGCCAACGCAGCCAGCGACGAATCCACCCCTCCGACCGCCTTGGGAAACGCCGCGACCTGGTCGCATCGACAATGGTTCTCGAGCGGCGCGTTGGGAGCCTGGTCGACCGCCGGTGGCGACCGACAGCTTCCCGCGCTCGCGACGAGCAACATCGTCCAGACGGGAGCGCTCGTCCTGTCGTCGACGGCGTTGCTCGACCACGTCCGCACGATCCACACGAGCACCACATCGTACGACGGACTCCTGCTCGCCCCGACGGCCGGTGCCGCCCGATTCGCGAGCGACGAGAATGCGATCGTGGCGTCGCGACCGCGACTCGTGGTGGACTACTTCGTTTCGGCAACGACCGGCGACGGGACGCTCGAGACGGGAACGATCCCCTACTTCACCGAACGCCAGAATTTCCGTTGGATCTACGACCTCGACAACGACAACGTATTCGTCACCCCGGTGACCGGACGCTGCGAATACACACTGGCGGGCGCCAACAACTTCGGCCTGCCGTACACCTACCAATTCCAGGGCAGTCCGAGCTTCCAAGGTCTCGACTGCTGTACCTGGCAGCTCGGATCCGCTGCCGGCGTGACCGGAACCGGCCAGGCCATCTTCTTCGTCAACACCGACTCGAGCAATCCCGCAAACCAGCCGAACGATCTCGATGTCGACGGCATCAAGGATCTCTGCGACAACTGCCCGAGCGTGCCGAACGGTCCGCTGCTCGGGACCTGCAGCGCGGGACCCAGCACGGGCAGCACCTGTCTCTCGACCCAACAGTGCAACGGCTTCCCCTGCAGCCTCTCGCAGGACGACGCGGATCGGGACGGAGACGGAGATGTCTGCGTCCCCGAGCCGGGTCTCGGCGCGATGCTCGCGGGCGGACTGGTCGGCCTGATCGCCTTCGACCGGCGACGGCGGGCGGGATCGCCGCCACTCAGAGCCAGCTGTTGATCAACAGGAACGCTGCCCACGAGCTCGGGTGGGCGTAGGCGGGGTCGTCGATGAGTCGCCGCTGCGCGCGGCGCATCGCATCGGCCCTTGAAACGCCCATTTCGGTGAGCGCCTCGTAGAAGGTCGAGAGCAGGACCGAGGTCGCCTCGTCCTGAACGAGCCAGAGACTCCCGAGCACGCTGCGAGCGCCGGCCTGCACCGCAGCCCCCGAGAAGCCCAGCGCCGCGCGCTCGTCGCCTGCCGCCGTCTCGCACGCGCTCAGGATCAGGATCTCGAGCGGCCGGTCGCGGTACTGCAGCAGCTCGACCGCCTTTCGGAACTCGCCGAGCTGGAGCTTTCCGTCGTGGGTCAGGAGAAAGCCGCCCTTGTCGGCGCTCGAGAACTCGGCGTGGGAAGCGACATGGACGAGGTCGAAGCTCTCGGTCGAGAGCTTGTCGACGAGGGCCTTGCTCGAGAACGACTCGTCGAGCAGGAGTGTTCCGGGTAGATAGCGATTCGCGGTCTCGAGCTCCTGCTTGACCTGGGGGAGCGCCTCGAAGCCCTGGACCGAGGTCGTGAGTCCGGCGTAGAGCGAGCCGACCTGGCTTCGATCGAAGGGATGCGGGTCGGTGAGCTCGAGCGAGGGGGTCGTCGCGAGTGCATAGCGCTCGATCAGGTGGGTCTTGCCGTCGTGGAGCGCAGAGAACGGAATCGTGCGCAGGATCCCGTCGGGTACGACGACGAGGGTGTCGGGCTTCTGCTCGGCGAGCAGATCCGCGATCGGCTCGATCAGGACCGCGTGGAGCGCCTGGGCCGGGCGCAGATAGAGGCGGGTCGTGCGATCCTCGAGCAGCCCGCGGTACTGGCGCGCGAGCTTCTCGAGCTCGACGCGCGAGATCTCGACCCGGCGAATCTCGATCCAGTCACGCCGGGAGACGAGCAGCTCGAGCCGGTCCTCGAGGATGACGGGATAGACGACGACGAAGCTCCCCGGCGCATCGTCGATCCGGGCGCGACTCGCGCGGTTGCGATCGACGCAGTCGTCCGCGAAGTAATCCCGCAGCTCCGCGACACGATAGGTCTCGAGCACCGACTGGGCCTCGCGCAGATCGGCCTTCCTCAGACCGTCGTCGTTCCGCCCCGCCGCCCGCCGCAAGAGCAGATCGACGAGCCCGCGATAGGCTTCGGCGTCCTCGGACTCGAACGCATTCCGACCAGGCCGGCTCGAGCGTCCGGTCGCGTCGGCCCCCCGTGGCTTCCCGACGATCGCGACGGCCTCCGAATAATGCGCGAAGGCCGGCTCGAGCTCGCCCATGCGTCGGCGGATGCGACCCCCCTGGAGCGGCAGCCGCGCACTGGTCATCGCGGTCTCGTTGCGACGAGCCTGGGCGAGCGCGCGATCGGTCAGGCTCGCCGCCTCCTCGAGATGCCCTTCGGATTCATAGAGCGCGCCGAGGGAGCCCAGCGACTCGGAACGCAATCGAGTCGACTTCGCGGCATCCGCGTCGGCCAGGGCGCGCGTGAGCAGGCGGTGGGACTCGATCGCCCATTCGGCCGCATGCTCGCCCGCAACCTCATGACCGAGCGCGAGGGTCCGGGCGACATGAAGCGCCAGGGCGGCGCGGATCTCCGGGCGCTCGACGGCATCGACGGCTCGGCTCGACCTACGAAGCTCCCGCTTCGTGATCGAGTCGGATCCCGACTCGACCGCGGCCCGCAGCCCGTTGGCCCGGGCGCGGGCTTCGAGCTCGACATCCCCGCGTCGACGCGCGCCGTCTGCAACCTCTCGATAGGCCTCGATCGCGGCCCCCCATGCTCCGCGCGCCGCCTCGAAATTCGCTTGATTGAGACGGTTGGCGAGGGCGAGCGCCGGCTCGCCGGCCAGGGCGAGTCGAGCCCGTTCGAACTCGGCGCGCGCGAGATCGTCCTCCCCGAGACGATCTCGAAGCTGAGCGAGCAGCGAGTGGGTCGCTCCGATCCGGATCGGGTCCTCGATCGCCTGCGCGAGAACGAGCGCCTGCTCGGCGGACTCGAGCCCCTGACGAGAGTCGCCCTCGGCGATCGCGCGCTCGACCTCGTCGACGAGGCGCGCGTGGGCGGCAACGCGGTCCGAGACCGCGTTCGCCGAGCGATTCGCCGTCGTCTCGCCGCGCACGACTGAAGCCGCAACGAGGCTCAGGAGCAAGACGACGAGCAGCTTCAAGTGGGACCGGCTCACAACGCTCTCCAGATCACCCGGAACGTGACCCCGTGATCCTGCAGCCGATCGCCCGACGGTGCCGCATTGAAGGCGTGGCCCCAATCGAACCGGAAGCTGAAAGCGGGATGCGGCTCCCACACGAGTCCGGTTCCGACGCTCCAGAGCGTCGACTCGTCGGGATCCAGGCCATCCCGATTCCAGATCCGGCCGAAGTCGGCGAATGGGATCACCGACAGCAGGGTTCGGCCGGTATCCGTGCGCACGAGGGGAAGCTGGACATCGAGTCCGGCGGAAGCGCCTTGATCTCCCGCGAGCTGGTTCGTGAGGTAGCCCCGCACGCTGCCCGGCCCGCCGATCGCGAACTGCTCGAGCGGCAGGATCGGTCGATCCGCCAGCTGGACGTCGCCGCGCAGGCCGAGCTCGATGCCCGACGCCTCGAAGCGGTGGAGAAAGCGGAGCTGACCGATCCAGGTGAAGAAGATGCCGTCGGGGGCGCCGCTGTCGTGGTGCACCGTCGCGCCGAAGGCGTCGAGGCCCCAGCTGAAGATCGCCCGCAGCGCGAGGGCCGACGAGCGAAGTCGCCGCGTCCAACCCGTATCGGCGCGCAGGACCGTGAGCTCGCTGCGGCCATTGTCGGATCCGTCGAAGAAGGGAAAGGGGAAGTCGCCGAAGATCGTGCTCTTGCTGCGACGGCGATCGAGGGAGACGCCTGCATCGATCCAATCCCGTGGCGTCCGGTACAGCGTCTGAACGACACCGACGGCGTAGCTCACGGTCTCGCTCCGGATGTCGAGGCTGTCGAGCAACGGATCGACGATCTCGGCGTGGCTGTAGCGGCCGTCGAAGGTCAGCTCGGTCCCGCTCGGGTGGATCGGGATCGAATAACGCCCGCCGGCGCGATAGCGGCCCTCGGCGACCGTCACGGCGGCGCTCAAATGATCGCCCAGGCCCAGCGGATTCTGGTGGGCGACGTCGGCGTGGCCGGCGAATTCGCCGACGCTGGGTGTCTCGTAGCTGTCGAAGGAGAACCTGAGATTGCCCGGATGAAGCTCGTCGAGGACGACGCGAAGGATCGAGGTCCCGGGTCGCGGGCCCGGCTCGAGCCGGGCATCGAGGCGACCGAGGCGCGGATCCTGGGAGAGCACGCGCAAGGCGGCTTCGAGATCTCCGACCCGGACCGGCGTCCCGGCAGCGCGCAAGATCCGCGCGCGCAGGACCGAGGTTCGGTAGCGACTCGCCCCCTGGATCTGGACCTCGGCGAGGGTGCCCTCGCTGATCTCGACGCGCAGTCGACCGTCCTGGATCTCCTGCTCCGGTAAACGCGCCCCGGAGCTGACGTAGCCCGCGTCGACGTAGACGGACGTGAGCGCGCGACGGATCTTCTCGAGATCCGCCGGGTCGAGCGGCTGGCCGAGATAGGTCGCGACCGCGGCCGTCAACGCATCGTCGCTGAAGACCGTGTTGCCCGAGAGATCGAGCCCGCGGATCACGAGACCCGCCTGCGCGCCGAGGGCTTCGAGCTCGGCGGCCGAGGGCGCCGGGACGTTGGGCAGCACCCGCTCGCCCGGAGGCCCGCCGAGATCGATCTCCCCCTCGGCCTCGCCGACGTCGGGCACCCCACGCTCGGTCTCGAAGGGACGCTCGACGGGAAACGGAACCCTGCCGCCGGGATTCTGGGCGCGTGCCTCGTGTGCGACGGTGATCAGGAGGAGTACGGCGAGCGCGGCCGCGAGCTCTCCGAACGTCACACGCTCGGAGGATGTCGCTCGGGAGGCCCGGGTCATTGCGTGGCTTCCCTCAGAGCGTGCAGTCCGAAGACGCTGCGCGCGGCTCGAGGCCGAGCTGCGGATCTTCGGAGCTCGCGATCTCACCGTCCTGCCGCAAAATCTCAGCCGACGACGGACCCTCGGTTCCCGACTCGCGAGTTCCGAGCAGTGCCCCGAACGGCGCGGCGAGATAGTCGTCCGCGTCGACCGCGACCAGCCGCCGATCGTCGACCACGAATCGATTCGATGCCCCGGGCCGCCGCGCGGCACACGGCTCCCGAAGTAGCTTCGACGCATCGGCAGCCGGCGTCGCCATCGACGCGACCTCGGGCACGATGTTTCCCTCGACGCCGTTGATGAGCACGACGCCGGCGATTCCCGTCGGCCCCGCTGGCGCTTCGATCGACGAGCCATCGTCACGGATCACCACGCCCGCCTCGATGTCGATCAAGCCGCCTGTCCCCGCATCGGCCCCGGCGATGATCTGGCTCTGGTCGAGGACGAGGGCCTCAGGGCCGGGGCGAAGCGTGATGTTTCCGGCGTTTTCTGGCCCGGAGGTCACGCTCGTCTTGATGGACGAACGACGCATGTCGACCACGCCGCGGACGGCGAGGTCGATGTTGCCCCCTGCCGCATTGGGACTCTCCGTCGAGATGGTCGCATTGCGCATGACGAGACGATCGCCAATCTCGAACCGGAGACTTCCCGCGGACCCCAGCGACGTCGCATCGACCGGCCGCGCCGAGATTTCGGCGCCATCTTCCATGATCAGATTGGCCGTGGCGATCCGGATCTCGCCGGCATTGCCCGTGCTGCCCGGCTGGGAGAGCGTCGAGATCCCGGTGAAGAGCTCGTCGTCGGTTCGTCCGCGGAGGGACAACCGGTCCCGGGCCGTGATGTCGAGGATTCCGCCGGGCCCAGCGCCCCGGGTACTCGAGTCGATGCGCGCGTTGCCGGACAGGTCGAGCTCTGCGACGTCGATCTCGATCCGGCCGGGGAGGCCCGTCGCGCGACTTGCCGAGCCATTCTGGATCACGAGAGCCCCGAAGTCGTCGAGGCGGAGCACTCCGACATCCGAGCGGAGTCGGATTTCGCCCGGGTTTCCCGCGCCGTTCGCATTCGTCGTCATCAACGAGACGTCGCCGGGCCCCCGTCTCCCTGCGATCGTCATCTCGCGCTCGAAATCGATCTCGATCGTCCCCGCGTCTCCGAAGAACTCGCTCGTCGCCGTGATCTTTCCGCCGTTCAGGAGGCTCACGTCGCGCGCGTGAATCCGGACGTCGCCGGCATCGCCCACGGCGCGGTACTGGATCGAGCAGATCTCGACGCCACACCCGTCCCCGACCACGGTCGTGAGCTCACCCCAACCCTGGATCAGGAGATTCGGGATCGTGATGACCTGGCCCGACCGCGGGCTCGAGCGGAATCCCGTGTCGGCGAAGATGCCGGTCTGCTGATCGCTCGAGACCCCTTCGATCGTCAAGGCGCCCGTGAGGTCGAGGTCGATGTCGCCCGCATCGCCGGACGTCACCGTCAGGGTGCGTACCTCGGCGTCGCGAATCTGCAGGTCGTCGGCGCGCACGAAGATGTCGCCCGAACCGAGCCCGGGAGGGCTGAAGAATCCCTGGAACGGATCGGGATCGATGCCGCTCGTCGTGACCGACATCTCGTCGGCGATCGTGATGTCCCCGAAGAGCGGAGCGCCCTCGATCTGGACTCCGTCGGGCTCGAGGAAGGCCTGACCCGCGCTCGCGAGGCTCACGAGATCGATGCGACCGCTTCGGGTCGCCACGAGCGCGACCTGATCGTCCGTACGACCGCCCAATAGCTCGATGTCGCCCCCGATCAGGCTGAGCGAGCGATTCGTCGTCAGCCGGATCCGACTGCCCACCACCTCGATCGACGCCGGCGCAGCGAGAAAGCCGAAGCCGACCGGGTCTGCCACGGAGAGGATCGAGGGCGGTGCCGACCCCCCCGTCTCCATCTCGTCCCCGTTCGAGAAGATCAACCGATCCGCCGTGCTGACGACGAGGGCGCCCGACAGATCGACCGTCGCATTCTCGCCGAACACCACGCCGTCGGGATTGACGAGGAAGAGATTCGCGCCGGCGATCTCCGACTCGATCTTCCCGTCGATCGAAGAGCGGCCCCCCGTGATCGTCGTGACGAGGTTGCGGATGCCGGAGTCGCCCTGGTAGACCGCGGTCTCGTTCGATGTGATGTCCATGCGCGAGAAGCTATGGAAGAGATTCTGACCGGCGCGCTCGCCGTCGGATTCGCGGATCAGATGGCGGATCCCGCCATCGCCTCCGACTTCGGTCGCCACGGCCCCGGGGCCCGCCGACCCGATGCGCCCGTCGCGTACGACGTCCGCATGACTCGCACTGCCGCTCGAGACGACGAGCGCCGCGACGAGAGCCAAGACCGAGACGATCTGTCGGGTGTGCAAGTTCGACATGGCACCTCCGAAGTCCGCCCTGGTCACGGCGCTTGCTTCGCGATCTCGGCCAGGCGATCGCGGTAGGTAGCGAGCTGCGCGACCTCGGGATGCGCCTCGGCCAGCGAAGCGTAGAAATCGAAGGCGTCGTACCAGAGGCCGAGCTCCGCGAATTTGTTGCCCCGGGCCGACGCGTCGGCCGCTCCGACGCTCGCGCGCCGGGCATCCGATGCCCCCGCCACCCTCAGCGATCCCGCCGATACCGGATTGCGCGACGGCCGATCCGGATCGACCACGATCGCGACGAACCAGCGGTAGTCGACGTCGGGCGAGAGCTCGACGCCCTGGCTCGAAAGGTCGAAGGCGTGGAGCCCCGCCGCATGGGGACCGGGAAGCTCGACGCGGACCAGCGGCTCGATCGCGTCGCCGTCGACGATCGTGATCTGGATGGGCAGATCCGTCTTCTGATCGAGCGCCCACCAGAGACGCGGGCTCCGCGAGAGGGTCAGTCCGGTGTGATTGCCGGGCGCGCGGGCCAGGACCTTCGCCGTCCCCGGTGCCGAACGAACCGCTCCGAACTGCCGCATCCAGACGACCGAGTCGGCCCCGTCCGGCGTCGCATAGCTCGGCGGCGGCAGCTCGCTCACGGCGGCGAGCAGGATCTCGTCAGGCTGCTTCGGAACAGCCGGACGGGTCGGCGGGAGCGCCTCGGACTTCTCGGGCTCCGCCTGCGCGATCTGCGCGGGCGCCGGAGACTCGACCGCAGGCTCGGGGGCGGTCGCGGGGGCAGGCGCGCGCTCCACTTCCGGCTCGGGCGTAGCCGCGAGCTCGGTCTCCCGGGTCTCGGGGGCGAGCCCGGGCGAGGGGCTCCCTTGCTTCGGCATCGGGCTCGGCGGCCGGGCCGCCGGCGACGACTGCTCGACCAGCTGCGGCTCGCCCGACTCGGGCCGCGCCCCGCCCATGCCCTCGAGCGCCCCGCTCCACCACAGTCCCGCCAGCACCAACACCGCCATCGCAAGCGCCGGCACCGGGCTCATGAAATCGAAGCCGCGGAGCTTTTCCATGAATCCCGCCAGCGCCTCGCTCACCGATTCGAAAATCCCTGCCTCGCGCCGCGCCGTCTCGCGGACCTCAGCCGGCAGCGCGTGGCTCGTGGCCCCGAACATCCCGGGCTCGAAGGCCCGGATCAGGACGAGCTCGTTCGCGCAGCTCGCACAGCCCGCCAGATGGTTCTCGATCTGCATCGATCTCTCCCCCAAGCGCGCAGGCGCTTCCGCATAGCGAGCGAGGTCTTCCGGTTCAGGATGAGCGCCGGCGGTCTCTCCCGCCTCGGCCGCGACCCCGCGCAGTGCACCGTCGAGTGCCATCCAGTCCGCCACCGCCGCTGCACAGTCCTCGCAGCTCGGGTAGTGCAGCCGAAAGGATTCGACCGCCTCGTCCGCTGTCCCGGCGAGAAGGAAGGCATCGAGCTCGACTCGATCGGCACGCCCACAGCGCATCAGGCGCTCCTTCCCGTGAGACCACGACGCTGAAGACGCGTCAGGCCCTCGCGCGACCGGATCGGACCCCGACCCTCGGCGTCCATTCCGGCACACCCCTGGAATCGCTCGCGGAACGCCCGTCGGATCACGCCAGGAGAGAAACACAATGAATCTCCATCCCCCACGGGCAAAAAGACGCCGAGCGCGCATTCAGACCGTGCGCGGATCACCGAGGACCTCCTTCAAGCTCACGAGTGCAGTCCGGAGCGCACGCTTCAGGGTGCCGAGTGGGATGCCGGTCGCCTCCGCCGCTTCTTCGTAGGTATGCCCGCGCAGATAGACCCAGGTCACGGCCTCGCGTTCGCGCGGATCGAGGCGATCCATCGCCTCGCGGACGGCGACGCGCAGCTCGGTGCCCCGGCTCTCGCCGCCTTCTGCCGGCGGCCAGGCGAGCGAGCCGCCCTCCGTCGCGGCGTCGGTTCCCTCCTTGAGCTCGACGGGCCTTCCCCGACGCTGCAATACGCGGATCCGATCGATGAACTTGAAGCGCGCTGCCTGACGGACATAGGCAACGAGCGCCCCGGAGTCCGCGATCCGGCCAGCGCGATAGGCCTCGACCGTCGAGATCAGGACCTCCTGCACCATGTCGTCCCAGTCTGCTCGGAAGTCGTAGGCGCGCCAGCTCGTGAGATGCCCGGTCACGAGGCGGATCAGCCGTGCGTACGCGGCGCGATCCCCATCGAGGACGCGACTCACGACGAGGAGCCAATCGATCGCGCCGGTCGATGTCGATGAGGGGCTGCCTTCCGTCACCTTCACAAGCTAACAGAGTCGGAGCGGCCCCTCGCCGGGTTATTCCGCGCCCTCTCCGGGTCGCCAAGGGCCTGCCGCAGACCGGGCATCGACCTATCTTGGGTCGCTTGACGTCCCAAACACCGCAATCGGAGCGCCCCGGGAGCCTGCTCGCCGAGCTTCGCCGGCGACGCGTGCTCCGCGTCGCCGGGACCTACGTCGTCGTCGCCGGAGCCCTGATGCAGGCCGGGGCAGTGATCCTGCCCGCCTTCGAGCTGCCTGCGAGCGCGATGCGGCTCATGATCCTCTCCCTGGCTGCGGGGTTCCCGCTGGCCGTCCTGCTCGCCTGGGTTCTCGACATCTCGCCGCAGGGGATCCGCCTCGCGCGTCTTCGCCTCGTCCGAACCGGGACCGACGAGGATGAGGGGAGCGACGCGCCCGCCGAGACGTCGGTCTTCGCCCGCTCCCTCGAAATGATCCTGCTCGGCCTCGCTCTCCCCGTGCTGGGCTTCGCCATCGTCGTGCTCGTGATGAGCTGGCGTACGGAGGGAAAGGAGATCGTTCGCGCCGCCACGGCACCGCGAACCGAGGGCGTCGCCTCGCTCGCCGTGCTTCCGCTGGTCGATCTCTCGAGCGACGGGACCGACGGCGGCTTCTTCGCACGGGGCATGCACGAAGACATCCTGGCCCAGCTCGCGCGTATCGCGTCGCTCAAGCTGATTTCCCGCACGAGCGTCATGACCTACGAAGGCACGACCCGGTCGATGCGCGAGATCGGCGACGAGCTCGGGGTCGAGCACGTCCTCGAGGGCAGCGTGCGCCGCTCTCCAACACACGTGCGAGTCACGGCCCAGCTGATCCGCGTGGCGACCGACGAGCACGTCTGGGCCGAGCAGTTCGACGCGGAGCTGAAGGACGTCTTCGCCGTCCAGACCCGGATCGCCGGCGCGATCGCCCGCGCCCTCGAGCGGGAGCTCGCTCCGGCGGGCGCGCGGACGGACGCGCAGACCAACGCCGTCGTCCCCGCCGCCTACGACGCCTATCAAAAGGCCCGCGACCTCCACCGCAATCTCGACTCCGCCGACCGCCGCACCTTCGAGCAGACCCAGCTCCTCTACGAAGAAGCCCGTCGACTCGACGCGCGCTTTGCGCCGGCCTGGCTCCAGCTCTCGATCCTGCACGCCGAGGCCCGCTGGTTCGGTCTCGACCAGGATCCGGAGCGCGTCGAGCAGGCGCGGCGCTGCCTCGACGAGGCACGGCGGCTCGTCAGCCCCGGCGACCAGCTCGCGCTCGCCGAAGGGATCTTCGCCTACTACGTCGATCAGGACTACGGAAAGGCGCTGCTCTACTTCGAGGACGCCGCCCGCCTCGCCCCCGGCAATCCCGAGGCCTCCTTCTACCGCGCGATGATCCTGCGCCGCCGCGGCGAGCTCGAGCTCGCTCTCGCCGCCGAGCGCATCGCGCTCGATCTCGACCCCTTGAATCTCGCCTATCACGACGAGCACGCGCTGACCCTCGCCCTCGCGGGCGAGCTCGAAGCCGCCCGCGATGCGCTGAGGAGCATCCTGAATCGCGATCCTCGCCGTCCGCGAGCGCAGGTCCAGAAATGGCAGCTCGACCTCGAGCTCGACGGTCGGCCGGAGCTGCTCCTCGAGGAATTGCTCGCCAGCGACCGGCAGCTCTGGCAGGAGCCGCATTTCACGATGCTCGAGACCACGGCGATCCTCGCTCGCGAAGCCCCGCGTGCCCTCGCCGCCATCGACCGACCCGCAGCGAACCCGCTGGTCCGAGCGCGCCTGGCCTATCAACGCGCCGTGCTCGCGCGCTCGGCCGGCCGGCCCGAGGCCGCGATCTCGGAGCTCGCCGAGGCCAACCGGACTTTTTCGTCGGCGGGCTTCCAGCCCAGGACGCCCCTCGAGCGCATGGAGCTACGCCAGTTCGAGGCCCTGCTCGCTGCCGAGGGCGGTGAGATGGCGCAAGCCATCCAGCTCCAACTGCAGAACGTCCAGGAATTTCCCGTCGAGTCCGACCTCATCAGCGGCGGACCGGCCCTCTGGCTGCTCGTCGAGCTCCAGGCTCGCGGAGGCCAATTCGTGCCCGCGGCGGCCTCGCTCGAGCGACTCCAGAAGAAGATGGCGCTCGGAAGTGTTCCCTTTGGCGGTCAGTTCGTGCTCGAGCGATCACCGAGCTTCGAGGCGGCTCGCGCAGACGTAGGCTTCGCCGCCACCCTCGCGCGCCTGCGCCCCTCCTATGCGCGCCGCTGGCCAGCGCGTCGCTGATTCGACGCGTCATTCGCGACCGGCCGTTCAGAGCCCCTCTTTCGTCGCACGCTGCGGGAAGCCGTTCAGGACTCGCCGTCTCGACGCGACCCGGCCGACCCTCCGAGTCGAGCTCGGCAGGCTGTGCTAATGCCGCGGGAGCCTGGCAGCGTGTCGAGACCGGGGAGGACTTCGAAGATGCTTTCTAAAAAGAGCTCGAGCCTGCAGCATCCGTCGCGGAACGCGCGCCGCGGCGCGGGGGGCCTGACGTTCCTCGGACTCGTCTTCGCGCTGGCAGCATGCGCCCAGAGCGGCTCCCGTCCGGCGGGCATGCCGACGGACATCAATGCGCCCTTCCTCGCCGAGGACATGGCGATCGACGAATGGGTCGAGCGCTTCGAAGGCGAGTCGCGGGCGGTCTTCGCGCACCGCTCCGAGATCGTCGACTCCCTGGGACTGGCTTCGGGCGGCGCGATCGCGGACATCGGCGCCGGAACCGGGTTCTTCACGGCGCTCTTCGACACGAAGGTCGGCGAGACGGGACGCGTCTACGCGGTCGAGATTTCGCCGGGATTTCTCGCGCATCTGCGCGAACGCGTCGAGCGCGAGCAGCTCGAGGCCGTGCGGGTCGTCGAGGGCAGCGATCGATCCGTCGAGCTGCCGCCTGCGTCGATCGACGTCGCCTTCGTGTGTGACGTCTACCATCATTTCGAACATCCCGAGGCGACGCTGGCGAGCATCCGCCGCGCGCTGCGTCCCGGCGGAACCCTCGTCTTGATCGACTTCGAGCGGATCCCGGGCACCACGTCGGACTATCTGCTCCAGCATGTCCGCGCCGGCCGCGAGGTGTTCAGCGACGAAATCGTCCGCTCGGGCTTTCGCTTCCGAGACGAGATCGAGCTCGAAGGACTCGAGGACAACTACATCCTGCGCTTCCAACGCGCGGACTGAGCTTCGAAGCCCGTCGGAAGCTCCCCGGCATTGCGCACGCAGCCCGCGCGGAAGCCCCCGCTTTCCCCTCATGCCCCTCCGGTCGGGGCCCGATCCCGAATCCCATTCGGGCTCGCATCCTGCCCGGGAGGCCTCGATCATGCTGGAAGGAACGGATTCACCGGAGCAGCGGCGCGCATCGCGGCGTGCGCGGCGCTGGCGGCGGCGAGCTGGGATCGCCGCACCCTTTCTCGCCGTGCCCGTGATATTGGGTCTGTTGGTCCTCTCGGTCGATTTGATCGAATACCATCCGACGGCACGCCCCGATCGAACGGATGCGGGAGCGCGTCTCGCCGCAGCCCCCGCACGAACCGCGCAAGAAGACTCGCTGGAGCTCGCACCGGAATCCGTGCTGGCCGTCTCGGTGGTCGATCCGACACCTCCGGAGGCGGGCCGGGGGGCGGAGTCGACGGCGCCCTGAGAATCGCGAGCCGGCCTTCGGGTCCTGCGCGAATCAGCTCAGCTTGCTGAGGGCCTCGAAATTGACTTCGGCTTCGCTCGCGATGTCGGTGAGGCGATCGGCTTCGAGACCGAGGCGGCGCCCGGACGCGAGGAGCTCCGGATCCAACTCGTCCACGTTCCTGGGCCAGCCGCCCTCGATCGCCTGCGCGATCCGGTGGCCCAGATCGATGGCGGCCGCGAGCTCCGCCGCCTCCCCCGTGACCTGATCTACCGAGCGCTGTCCGAAGACGGCCTCGCAAAACGGCGAGGGGAAGCCCCAGGACTCGAGGATCATCGCCCCGAGCGAAACCAGCGTCGCATCGGCCAGCGTCGAGACCACCTCGGGGCTCGGCGTGGCTCCGTCGTCCTGCCACGCGGGCAGCTCGGAAGCGAAGGACAGCACCGCGAGCTGACCGAGCTCATGGACCAGACCGGCGAGGAATCCCGAGCTTTCCCAGCGCGGCAGCTCCGTGCAGATCTCCTGGCAAGCCGATGCGGAGAGCAGCGCGTGCTTCCAGATGGTGTGGGCGAGATCGCCGAGCCCCGGCGAGCGGAGCACCGTCGAGCGCAGGGCGACGACGATCACGATCGTGCGTGCCTCGCGCACGCCCATGCGCATCAGCGCGTCTCGCACGCTTCCGCATTCGCTCGCGCCGCGGAAGAAGGAGCTGTTCGCGACCCCCATGATGCGCGTCGCGAGCGCAGGGTCGCTGCCAACCGCCTGGGCCAGGTCGTCGAGATGGGCGTCGGCGCTCTCGATCAGCTTCAGGATCCGGTGGATCGTCGGCGACAGGGACGGAAGCCGAAGGCGCTTTCGCTTGATCGCTCGCGCGAAGGGATCGACCCAGCGGGCGAAGCTCGGATCGGCCTGCGAGAGCGCCCGGGCCGCTGCGATCGCAACGTCGGCAAAGCGGTCGCTCACGCCGGCAGTGCCGAGACCTGCCTCGTCGATTTCCGCTGCTCCGATCGCCATCGCCCCCCCTCGGACTGCCCTACGGCCGCGGCCACGGCGGACTTGATGGGGCAAACCCCGGGCTCGAAGCAAGCGGTGGCAGGCTGCCCCAGGGAAACTCGCAGGGGAGCGGAACGGTCCATCAAGATCTCGCTGACCCGGCCCGATCCAGAAGCGTGTCTAAAAGGACCCTATTTTCAGACGGGAGTCCGTCATGATGCATCCGAAGCGGGTTGGGGCCGGACTCACGATCGCGCTGGGGGTCATCGGTCTCGGCTGGGCCCAGACGGCCTGGAATACCCGGGCCGCCTCCACCCCGCTGGCCGCGGCCTCGCGCCTCCGCGAAATACCCGGAGCGGCCACTCCGGCGTTTGCGCCTTCCCCGGGCGAAATCGACGAAGATCACGATCACGGGCGCGATGCCGAGCTTCGCGGGTCGACGGGTTCGAGCCTGCCGGACTCCAATGCCCGTCGGATTGCAGCTCACCTCGATACGGATTCTCCGGCGCGGATTCGAGCGACCCTCAGCCGCGCTGTCGAAGACGCCCGCCGTCAGCGTCCCCTCCAATTCGCCGCGGAGATCCTCGAGTCCGCTGCCCGGGACGGGAGCGTCCGCGTCATCTTCGAAACCGGACCGGGCGCCGACGCGAGCCGTCTCGCGCAGATTCTCGATTCGGGAGGCCGCGCGTCCTCGGTCGAGGATCTTCGCGTCTTCCCGCTCCTCGGCCACGGTGCAGCCGAGCTCTCGCCCGGCGCGCTCCTCAATCTGATCTCCGAGACCTCGACCTCGTCGATCGAGCCCGACGGTGTCCACCGCGTGAGTCTGCTCCAGAGCGTTCCGCAGATCGAAGCGGACCTCGCGCACAGCGACAGCTTCGACGGCGATGGCTTCGCGGTGGCCGTGATCGACACCGGCGTCGAGACCGACCATCCGATGTTCGGCACGCGCGTGATCGAGGAGGCCTGCTTCTCCCTCGATCAGGATTGTCCCAACGGCGGCCGCCAGATGCTCGGCGCCGGCTCCGCCGCGCCCTGCGCCCTCACGGGCTGCGATCATGGAACGCATGTCGCGGGCATCGCCGTGGGCGACGCCGACTCGGGACCGCTGGTCGGCGTGGCTCCGCACGCGAGCCTGATCGCGATCAACGTCTTCAGCGACGTCGACGGGGAGCCTGGGGCCTACACGTCGGACATCCTCGCGGCGATGCAGCACGTGCTCGCGTTGTCTGCATTCCACGACATCGCCGCCGTGAATCTCTCCCTCGGTGGCCAGGTCTACGGCTCGGTGCAGACCTGCAGCGACGCATCGCCATCGCAAGTCAACGCCGTCAACCAGCTTCGTAACGCCGGCATCGCCACCGTCGCCGCCTCGGGCAATGAAGGCATGACGAATGTCGTCGCGAGCCCCGGGTGTCTCTCGAACGTGATCGGCGTGGGCTCGGTCGGTGATGCCGACGTCGTCTCGTCGTTCTCGAACTCGGCCGACTTCCTGTCGCTTCTCGCTCCCGGAGAAACGATCCAATCCGCGGCCCTGGGCGGCGGCACCCGCAATGGCTCGGGCACCTCGATGGCGACGCCCCATGTCGCGGGCGCGATCGCCACGATCCGCGAGGCCATCCCCGGCGCCAGCGTCGACGAGATCGAGAACGCCCTGGTGCTCTCGGGTCGGCCGATCCTCGACACGCGCAACGGCGTCACGACGCCACGACTTCGCATCGAACAGGCGATCGCGACGCTCGAGTCCGCGGGGCCGCCGTCGAGCGGCGGCGGGGCTTCCTCCGGTTCGGGCGCCGGAGACGGCGGCGATTCCATCGCCTCGCCGAGCTCGGGGGGTGGCGGCGGAGGCTGCGGGCTGGTGGGCATCGAGCCCTTCCTCGTGCTCCTGCTCGTGCGCCGCGCGCGGGCGCTCGTCCCGGGCTGAACGAGCCGGCCGGCATCGCCTGTGCAGCCGTGCGAGAATGCGCGCCGACGAAGGGAGTCGCTCGATGTCGGTCCATGGCGAATTCCACCGCGCGCTCCGCACCCTGTGGCATCGCCTTTCGGAATCCGAATTCCTGATCGGCGAGGACTGGCTCGCTCGTCTCGAGGCCGTCCAGGCCGAAGCGAATCGCGATCTCTCGGCCGCTGCGCGGACCTCGATCGCCCTGCTCGTCCGGCTCGAGTCCGATCTCGGCGATATGAGCCCGCGGATCGGCAGCCCCCCCGCTTCCCCCGTACTGCTTCCGTCGCTCGACCTCTTGCGTGACGCCTGCAATCATCTGCGCGCGCACTGCTACGCCATCCTTGGCGTCCCCCCAGAAGGCGGATAGCCCCCTCCAGAATCATGATTCGACGGCCGCTGCCCGTGTTAGGATCGGGCGGCTCGCCGGGTCCCCGGACGCTGGAGACGGACGGACTCGGTCCCGTGCAGGGGAAGTTTCGAAGGCGATGCAATCCTCACAGATACGGATCCGGCGACCCCGTTGCTTCCCTCGTCCGCTGGCGATTCGGGTCGCCGTGACACTTATGGCGTCCGCGCTGCTCCTGCCGATCGCAGCGGCGGCGGCGTTGATCGCGACCGGAACTGGCACGGAAAACGTCACGGCTCCGAATCCCGATCCGGGCTTCAGCCGAGTCGGGATCGTGAACGGGCTGTCGGGCGTCTACTTCCGCAACGGCTGGGTCCTGACCGCGAGCCATGTCGGTGAAGGCGACATCACCCTCGGCGCCATCCCCTACGCCGCGGTCCCCGGCTCGACCGTCCGGTTCAGCAATCCCGACTTCACTCAACCCGATCTGATCGCCTTCAAGCTCGCGACACGGCCCGCGATCGCCGACGTCGCGCTCGCGGAGACGCCCGCCAACGTGAACACCCTCATCTCCGTCATCGGCTACGGCGCCAATCGCGGCACCTCGACGAGCTGGATGGGCATGAACGGATGGACCTGGGCGGGCACGCGCGCGATGCGCTGGGGCACGAATCGGATCAGCGGCGTCGGCCTGACCGCCCTCGACACGCGGGCCTTCCAGATCACGTTCGACGACATCCCGAATCCGCCGGCCGGTCAGCACGAAGCCGACATCGTGAACGGCGATTCGGGTGGCGGCGCGTTCACGGGCAGCGGGGCGTCGGCCAGGCTGATCGGAATCCTCTTCGCCCATGCGGGCTTCGTCGGGCAGCCCGCGAGCACCTCGCTCTTCGGCAACCTCGGGCTGATCGTCGACCTCTACGCCTATCGCAACGACATCCTCGCCGTCGTCGATCGCCCGGACTGCAACGACGGCCTCGACGAGGACGGCGATGGGTTCGTCGACTACCCGGCGGACCTGGGATGTGCCAGCTCGCTCGACTCGAGCGAACGGTCGAGTAGCCTCGTGTGCGACAACGGGCTCGACGACGACGGCGACGGCGTGATCGATTATCCGAAGGATCCGGGCTGCTACGCCGGGACCGACCTCTCGGAGCGGGGCGCGTCCGCCCAATGTGACAACGGATTCGACGACGACGCGGACCTCGCGACCGACTACCCGGCCGACGCGGGCTGCCTGCATCCCGCGAACCAGATCGAGGCGCCGGAGCCGGGGATCAGCCTATCGCTCGGAACGCTCGGCAGCGGCGTACTCGCTCTGGCCGCGGCGGCCCGATTCGCGAAGCGCCGCCGCGCCGTCCTCGCGCGCGTCCACGCCTGTCGCGCTCAGGCTTCGTCTACGAGATCGACGCGGTAGTTGCCCCGGCGCTCGTCGTACTCGAGTCGAACGCATCCGTCCCGCTCCGCATCCTGCAGGAGCTCGTTGAAGTTGCGGTAGCCCGCGTTCGCCTCGTTGAAATCCGGGTGCACCCGCCGGAGCGCCTGCTTGACCATCGAGCCCCAGATGACGTCGTAGTCCTTCGACAGGCTCTCGACGATCTCGAGCACCCGATCGATCGCATCCGGCGCGTCCTGACCATCCGGGGCGACGTTGCCCTCGACGGCCCGCACGATCGGCTTTGCGACCGCCTTGCCCGTCTTCGCGTCCGACTTCTTCGCGGCGGCCGGCTTCTTCTGAGCGTGCTTCTGGGCCTTTTCGTCCGCCATCTGCGCGAGATCGTCGTAGTAGAGGAACTCGTCACAGCTCGTCATCAGCAGCGTCGAGGTCGAGTTCTTGACCCCGCATCCGATCACGCGCTTGTGGTTCTCCTTGAGCTTCGAGACCAGGGGAGAAAAATCGCTGTCCCCCGTCAGCAGGGCGAAGATCTCGATGTGCTCTTTCGAATAACAGAGATCGAGCGCATCGACGACCATGCGGATGTCGGCGCTGTTCTTGCCGCTCATCTTCGAGCGCGGAATGTCGACGAGCTCGATGCCGCGGGCGTGGAACTCGCGCACGTCGCCACGGTACTGGCTCCAATCACAGTAGGCGCGCTTGTAGACGAGCCGCCCCTTCTCGAGCAGGCGCTTCAGGATCAGGTCGATGTTGATCGTGCGCCACTTCGAGTCCCGCGCGCCGATCGCGAGATTCTCGTAGTCGACGAAGATCGCGATCAAGGGTTCTTCGGACATGTCGAGCGGAAGCCTCCATGCGATGGCCGTGATGGCGGGGCCGAACGAGCCGTCGGGCGACGCCGGGGACGAAGCGCGACCGCGGCCCGACCGGATCTTCGGACATCCCGGGCGAGAGCGCCCGTGCCCGGCGCGAGGCCCGGATCAACGGATCCCGGAAATCCCGCCGTCGACGGGGATGACCGTCGCGTTCACGTAGGCCCCGGCGCGGGAGGCCAGGAAGATCGCGATCCCGGCCATGTCGTCCGGGCGGCCGATCCTGCGAAGCGGCACGAGCTCCGCGACCGAGTCTCCGAGCTTTTCGAGGGTGGCGCGCATCATGCGACTCTGGAATGGACCCGGCGCGACCGCATTAACCGTGATCTGCTTCGGGGCGAGCTTGCGCGCCAGCATCCGGGTCAGGTGATGGACGGCCGCCTTGCTGGCGGCGTAGGCCCAGGTGTCCATGACCGGAACGGAGAGGCCGTCGACCGACCCGATGTTGATCACCCGGGCCGGATCTTCGGCGCTCGCCGCGCGCTCGAGCATCGGAGTCAAGCGTCGAGTCAGCTGGAAGACGGCCTTGACGTTGACGTCGAGCACACGATCCCAGGCTGCCTCGGGATAGTCGGCATAGGGCGCGTTCCAGTTCGCACCGGCGTTGTTGACGAGGACATGGAGCTTCTCCTCGCGGGCCTCGAGCTCGGCGCCGAGCGCGTCGCAGCCCGCCTCGCTCGAGAGGTCGGCCTCGATCGCGCGGCAATCGCCCTCGCCCGCGAGCTCGGCGATGCGGGCATCGAGCTCGGATCGTTTGCGTGACGCGATGTAGACCCGCGCGCCCGCGCGCGCATAGCCCCGCGCGATCATCCAGCCGATCCCGCTGCCCCCGCCCGTCACCAGCGCACATTTGGCGCGAATCGAGAAGAGTTCGTCCATCGTCGGCGCTCCCGTTCATTCGAGGCTCGCGCAGTATACGCAGCCGAATCCTGGCCGCCTCGCATCGCCTTCCGGCCGGATCTTTGTCCTTTGCGAGCGTGCGCGATAGCTTCCGCGTTTCATGCCGCCCGATCTACCGGCGAAAGCTCGCCCCCACGACCTCGTCGCCGGTCGCGCCACGTCCGCGGGAACACGCGCCTTCGCGGATCGCCAGCAGGCGGCGGCAGATCATTTCTCGCGGCCCGACGCGCTCTGGCTCGCGTCGATCGGGTTCGGGTCGTTGCGCGGGGACCCGGGCGGGGTCGACGACCTGCTCTACCGCAGCGCGCTAACCGACTACCTGGAGACGGCGGGCAACGTCGTGAACACGGCGCTGTCCGATCGATTCCAGACGAGCGAGCGAGCGCTCGGCCACGCCCTCCGGCGCGCGTTCGTCGAGAAGCGGATCGCACGCGAGGAGGTCGTCGTCGTGACGAAGGGCGGTGCCCTGACCCCCGACGGCGAGCGGGTGCGCGACCAGACCTCCGCTCAACGCGATCTCTACTCGACCTACATCGATTCCGGGATTCTCGCCCTCGACGACGTGCACAGGGGTCATGCGATCACGCCCCGATTCCTGCTCGACCAGATCGAGCGAAGCCGCCGCAATCTCGGCCTCGCGACCCTCGACTACTACCTCGTTCAGGAGCCCGAGATCCATCTGCGGGCGCTCGGCGTCGACGGCTTTCGAGCCGCGCTGCGCGCCGCGTTCGAGGCCCTTGAGCTCGCCGTGTCCCGGGGCTGGATCGGCGCCTACGGGCTCGCGACCTGGGACGGATTCCTGCTCCCCGATTCCGACCGGAGCCATCTCTCGATCGTCGATCTCTTCCAGATCGCGCTCGACGTCGGCCAGGCGGAGCACCATCTGCGCGTGCTGCAGCTTCCCTACGGCCTCGCGATGGGCGAAGGCGCCGTGCTCGCGAGCCAGCTCGGGCCCGACGGCCAGAGCCGGGCGATCCTCGAGAGCCTCCGCGACACCGGCACCGTCGTCTTCGCCAGCGCCCCGCTCTACGGCGGTCGACTTCTAGGCCGTGTACCCGCCTTCGTCCGGGCTGCCTTTCCGGAGGCGTCGAGCGACGCCACCGCCGCTCTTCAATTCACACGCAGCACGGCGCAGGTGGATTGCGCTGTCGTCGGAATGCGCGACGCCGCCCACGTCGCCGAGAACATGGCGCTCGCGCGGGTTCCCCGGGCGAAGCCCGAGATCCCCGCCGCTCTCTTCGAAGCTCGGAAGAAATCCTGATCTCTCCGGTCGCGGGCCTCAAGCCAAACAGGCCGGCGGGACGATGGGCGCGCTTAGCGCGCGTCGGGCCAGCCCGACCGCCTCACGCGAGCGGGGGCACTCATGAGCGTCGGGAAATCGACCGGTTTCATCTTGATGGCCTTGGCGGTAGCGGCATTTCTCGGCTCGACCGCAGAGGTCCTGCCGCCCGCGACCTTCTTTCCCGCCCTCGCCCTGTTCGGGATCGGGGCGTTCAAGTTCCTGAAATCGAGCCGGGTTGCGCTTGCCGAAGCCGAGCGGCGCACGCAGGAGAAGCTCCATCCCGTGATCCGCGAGAATCGCTCGATCCAGGCCGGGGCCGAGCGCCGGGCGATGCGCCGCGGGGCCGCTCTCAATGAGTTGAACACCGCCATGCCGGCGGCGGCCTCCGCGAAGGCCTCGCGCCGGCCTGCGGCGCCCGAGGCCCTCGATCTCGGGCCGGACGACGGAGAGCTGATCGTGAATGCCGACGTGTCGTTTCCGGTCGAGGTCCAGCGCGGCGACGCCCTAGCCGACCAGCTGCGAAAGCTCAATCAGCTGCTGACCCAGGGCATCCTCACGGAGCAGGAGTATGCGATCGCCAAGGCAAAGCTCCTGAGCTGAGCCCTTCCCCAGGCCCCCCTTCCCCAGGCCCCAGAACGAAGAAGCCCGGAACACCTTGCGGCGTTCCGGGCCATCCCTGGGAAGGGGAATTCGGCTTTATGTACCTACGAGGTGGACTCGAGACGGGGGAAGTGTCAGGAAAAATCGCGCGGCCTTGGATTATCTGAAAAATCTCCCAGCCCCCTGTCTTCCCCTAGGGAAATCCATCGATGGAACGAGCCGACCGGCCGGCCCCCGCGCGGGGACCTCTAATGGGCTTCGCGCCAGCTTTTGCCGTGGCCCAGGTCGATGATCAGCGGAACCGCGAGTCGAGCGGCCCCCTCCATCTTCTCCCGCACCATCGCCGACAACACCTCGAGCGCCTCCGGCGCGACCTCGAAGACGAGCTCGTCATGGACCTGCAGGATCATCGTCGCCGCGAGCGAAGCGTTCTGGATCGCGTGATCGACCGAGACCATCGCCTTCTTGATCAGGTCTGCCGCCGTTCCCTGGATCACGGTGTTCACCGCCATCCGCTCGGCCGCCTGCCGAAGCGCGCGATTGCGCGACGACAGATCCGGGAGATAGCGCCGCCTTCCGAATAACGTCCGTACGAAGCCACGCTCGCGTGCTTTCTCGGTCGTCTCGTCGATGAATCGCCGGACGCCCGGATAGCGGGCGAAGTAGGCATCGATCGTCGCCTGCGCCTCGCCCGCCGCGATCCCGAGCTGCTGCGCGAGACCGAAGGCCGACGACCCGTAGATGATCCCGAAATTCACCGCCTTCGCGCGCGCGCGCTGATCGTCGGTCACGTCGGCCAGCGCGATGCCCGCGACCTCCGCCGCCGTCCGGCGATGGATGTCGTCGCCTTGCACGAACGCTTCGACGAGGGAGGGATCGTTGCAATAGTGCGCCAGGATCCGGAGCTCGACCTGCGAGTAATCGGCCGAAACGAGCATGCGCCCCTCCGCCGGGATGAAGGCTTCGCGAATGCGCGCGCCCTCTGCGCCCCGGATCGGAATGTTCTGGACGTTCGGATCCGACGCCGAGAGGCGCCCCGTCGCGGCGCCGAGCTGGTGGAAGCGCGGATGGATGCGACCCGTTCGGGGATCGACCAGCGGCGGGAGCGCGTCGATGTAGGTCGACTTCAGCTTGGAGAGCTTGCGCCAGGCGAGGACCTGCGCGGGCAGCTCGTGGTGGCCCGCAAGCTGCTCGAGCACGCTCTCGTCGGTCGAATAGCCGGTCTTCGTCTTCTTCACGATCGGCAGGCCGAGCTTCTCGAACAGGATGGTCTGGAGCTGCTTCGGGCTGCTCACCAGGAACTCTTCCCCCGCCAGGCGATGGATCTCGCGTTCGGTGCGGTCGAGCTCCCGTGCGTACTCCTCGGACAGTCGGGCGAGATGCTTCTCGTCGATCCGAACGCCCGCCCGTTCCATGCGCGAGAGCACGCGCGTGAGGGGCCGCTCGATTTCGTCGTAGACGACCCCGAGCTCGTCGCGCTCGATCCTCGAGCGCAGGGTTCGCGCGAGCTCGGGCAGGATCTGCGCCTCGGCGACCGCCCACCGCACTACCGCCTCGACCCCGAGCTCCTCGGCACTCTTCGCCCGGGCGCCGCGTCCCGCCACGTCCTCCCAGCCCGGCACGGCCTTCGAGAGATGCTCCTGCGCCATCGCCTTCAGCGTCTGGGCGCCCGACGGATCGAGCAGATGTCCCGCCAGCTGCAGGTCCTCGGCCGGAACGGGCAGCTCGTAGCCCGCCTCGCCGAAGACGCTCTGCACCGTCTTCGAATCGAAGGCCGTCCAGCCGGGTCCAGGCGTCTCGGCGAGCACCGTACGGACGAGCTGTCCGACCGACTCGAGCGAGACACCGACCCGATCGAATAGCCCCTCGCCGGCCACCTGTGCGTAGGAAAGCGAACCGTCCTCGCGCGCGATGACGAGGCCGAGCAGCCGCTCTGAAGCCGCCGTGCCCGGCGACAGGACCGGATGCAGGACCAGGGAGCGCGCCCCGGCGAGCTGAGCGCGCAAGGCCTCCATCGCCGACGCGTCGCGGACGTCGAGCCATGCGCGCTCCCCCGGCTCGGCCGCTTCGCCCGCGGTCGGTGCTGCCGCGGAACCTCGACCCGTGCCCGCCTCGGCCGCGGAAGCCTCGGCCCGCAGGACGACGTCGGCGTTCAGGCCATCGAGCAGACGCGTGAATCCCAGACGTTCGTAGAGCTCGCGCAGGCGGGCGCGATCGGGCGACGCAACCTCGAGTCCCCGCCAGCCGGCGTCGATTGGAACGTCCCCGCGCAGGCGCGATAGCTCTCGCGAGAGACGAGCATCCTCCGCGTGCTCGATCAAGCTCTCCCGCGCCCGCTTCGCCGAGATGTTCGCGGCCTCGGCGAGCAGTCGATCGAGGTCGCCGTATTCGAGGATCAGCTTGGCGGCACCTTTTTCGCCGATTCCCTTCACGCCGGGAATGTTGTCGCTCGGGTCTCCGACCAGCGCACGCAGGTCGAGGAGCTGCGACGGACGCACTCCGAAACGCTCCTCGACCGCAACCTCGTCGATGCGGCGGCCCTTCATCGTGTCGAGGAGCTCGACGCCCGGCCGGACGAGCTGCATGAGATCCTTGTCGGTCGAGACGATGCAGACCTCGCCGCCCTCGGGCGCCGACTCGACCAGCGTCGCGATCACGTCGTCGGCCTCGAAGCCCGGAACCGCGAGTAGCGGCACCCCGTACGCGGCGCACAGCTCCGCGACGAGCGGAATCTGCGTCGTCAGGTCCTCGGGCTGCTTGTCGCGCCCGGCCTTGTAGGCAGGAAAGATCTGGTTGCGAAAGCTGCCGCCCGGCGGATCCATCGCGACGACGACGTGGCTCGGGTGCTCCTCGCGCAGGACCTTCGCGAGCATCGTCACGAAGCCGTAGGCCGCATTGGTCGGGGTGCCATCGGGCGCCCGCAGGTTCGGGATCGCAAAGAAGGCGCGGTAGATCGCGTTCGCGCCATCGATGACGACGAGCCGCACGGGGGCATCGCTCGGATTCTTCGGGGGATCGGTTTTCACGCGCCGATGTTATCGCGCGCGGCGCGCTACGCCGTTCGAGTCTCGCGAACGGGGGTCGGCGGGCTGAGATCGATCCGCGCGGGATCGACGAGGATGCCCCGCATCACCGTCTCGATCGCGTGCGTGTAGAGCGGCTCGAGCGGACGCCTTCGGATCTGCCGGCGCGCCTTGGTATTGTCGGATTCGATCAACGAATCCGCGATCGACCAGAGCACGTTGGCGACCTCCCAGGTATCGCAGGGGACGAGCTCCCCGGACTCGACGCCCTGCCGCAGCACTTCGTGCGTGACGTTCAGGTTGCGCTCCCAGAAGCTCGCGATCATATCGATCACCGCACGGGGCAGCTCCCCGATCACGCTCTCGTTGTCGACGGCCCAGAAGATCTGGAAATAATCCGGGTGGTTCAACCAATGCGCGAAATAGAAGCGCGCGATCGAGCGCACGCGGTCGAGCGCCGTATCCCCCTGCGTCCCTGCGGACTGCATCAGGTCGAGGAAGATCTCGTGATTGTGGGTGAGGACGGCGACGTAGAGATCGGCTTTGCTCTCGAAATACCGATAGAGCGTGCCCTTCGCGACCCCGGCCTTCTCGGCGACCTCGTCGAGGTTCGCGCGCATGAAGCCGTCTCGGAAGAAGACATCGCGAGCGGAATCGAGAATCCGCCGACGACTCTCAGCCTTTTTCTCGTCACGTGACATGTGAAGGAGTTTCATCTTCTCGCGTAAATCCGCAAGAGCCTTCTCGGACCCGGCCGGCCGGACGCAGGCCGGGCGGACGCCGGACGAAGCGAGCAGTCGCCGCACCCGAAAACGCGGCGAAGAAGCGGCACGAGCGCTTCAGAGGTCGAGGGCGTCGCTGCCTTCGTAACGAAGCTTCTCGAACAGGATCGTCTGGATGTAGCGCTCGCCAAAATCGCAGATGATGGTCACGATCAGCTTACCCTCGTTCTCGGGCCGCGAACCGTATTCGACCGCGGCATGCACGTTTGCCCCGGCCGAGATGCCGCAGAGGATGCCCTCCTCCCGAGCGAGCCGGAGCGACATGGCGACGGCCGCGTCGTTCGAAACCGTGATCACCCCGTCGAGATTGTCGGTCTCGAGCACTTCGGGCACGAACCCGGGACCGATCCCCTGGATCTTGTGCGGCCCGGGCGAGCCCCCCGACAGCACCGGGCTGTCGAGCGGCTCGACCGCGATCGCCTTGAAGGAGGGCTTCTTCGGCTTGATGTAGCGCGCGACGCCGGTGATCGTGCCGCCGGTTCCAACGCCTGCGACGAGGGCGTCGACGCGGCCCTCGGTATCGTCCCAGATCTCCCGGGCGGTCGTCTCGAAGTGGACCGTCGGATTGGCCGGATTGCGGAACTGCTGCGGGATGTAGGAGTTCGGGATCTTTGCCGCGATCTCGTTCGCGCGCTCGATCGCTGCGCGCATCCCTTTTGCGCCTTCGGTCAGGACGATCTTCGCGCCGAAGGCGCGCATCGTGGCGCGGCGCTCGGGGCTCATCGTATCGGGCATGACGATCACGCACGGGTAGCCCTTGACCGCTGCGACCATCGCGAGGGCGATGCCGGTATTACCGGAAGTCGGCTCGACGATCGTCGAGCGGCCGGGCACGAGCGCTCCGGATTTTTCGGCCGCCTCGATCATCGCCCGGCCGATGCGATCCTTCACACTGTTGCCAGGGTTCGCCGACTCGAGCTTGCCGAGGATCGTCGCGCCGCAATTCCCGACAACGCGGTTGAGCTGCACCAGAGGCGTCCCGCCGATCAGATCCGTCACATCCGATGCAATCTTCATGGAAACCTCCTCATCATGTCATTTCATGTCAGGTCGTGTCGGCTCGTCCGACGATACACCCGCGTCGAACGACTCGTCAGGGGAGGCCGCCGTCCGCGAAGCATCGACCAGCACGCCGAAGGAGCCGACCAGGGATTCGAGCAGGATCGTGACATAGGCACCCGGCGGGAGGCCGCAGACAAGGCGGAATCCGCGACCCTCGGCGAGCGCCGTCAACGCGAGGTCCCTGGGCAAGACGCGCAGCGGGCGACGGGTTCCGTGCGCCCGCAGGCCGCGCGGCAGGACGAGCTCGCCCGCCGGCGGAATCCCGTGGCGTTCGAAGACCTTCGCTTCGAGGTCGGCGATCTCGCCGCGGGGCTCGCGGACCTTGGTCCCGAAGATCGGACCGGTGGCGCTGATCTCGAAGTCCCGGGCCCGCGGGCGCTCGCGCTCGAGGTCATCGACCCAGAAGAGACCGCCGCTCGCCTCGACCCGAGCGAGGTCGCCGAGCGCGACGTCGTCGTAGCGCTCGATGCGCTCCGCGAGCACGGCGTTGAAGACCTCCGCCTGCAGCGCAGAGACGAGAAAGCGCGCCGCCCGCAGATCGCCACGGACCGACTTAGCACGGAAGAGCTTCCGCGCCGCCTCGGCATTGTCGCCCGAGCGGCCGAAGCGCTGCTCCCCGTAGCGATTCGGCATTCCGCGACGAACCAGCTCGCGAGCGCGCGTTTCGAGGGTCGGCAGATCGACGGGCTGGTCGCTCGAGACGACGATCTCGAAGCGGTTGCCGTGCAGATGGCCGGTCTTGAGCTTGTGCTCGTGGCGCACCGCCGACAACACGCGCGCGCTCATGAGCTCGAGCCCCATCGCCCGCGATGGCTCGACGTCCGGCAGCGAGAACCATTGGCGCGTCACTGCATGGCGATCCTTGCGACCCGCATAACCGACATCCCGCGGCGAGACACCGCAGCCGCGCGCCAGGTCGCGGGCGACCTGCTCGGTCGTGCGCCCACGCTTCTCGATCTCGACGAACAGATGCGCGCCGACTCCGGACGCGGGATAGAGCGGTTCTTCGACGACGACGAAGTCCTCGGGTCGGGTGCGGATCGCGAAGCGGGGAAGGACGCTCTCTGCCTGCGTCATCGGACTCGGGCTCCTTCAAACATGCGCGCCGGACCGGCTCGACGAGCGCCGCTCGGCGAGCGCGACGGGAGCGAAGGATCGCCGGTGTGCAGGACACGGGCCGTAGCGCTCGAGCGCGGCGACGTGCTCGGCCGTGCCGTAGCCCATGTGTCGCTCGAAGCCGTAGGCAGGGTAACGATTCGCGAGGCGCTCCATTCCGGCGTCCCGGTAGACCTTCGCGACGATCGACGCAGCGGCAATGCTCGCATCCTTCTGGTCGCCCTTGATGATCGAGGTCTGCGGGACGTCGATCCCGGGCACGGTGCGCGCGTCGACCAGCAGATGACCGACCGCATGGACGCGGGAGAGGCTCGCGACGGCTCGTCGCATCGCTTCGAGCGCCGCGCGGTAGATGCCGACCTGATCGATCTCCTCGACCGAGACCTCGCCGATTCCAACCCCGAGCGCCACCGCGCGGATCTCACCGGCGAGAATGATCCGCCGCGCCGGCGGGACGCGCTTCGAATCGTCGAGACCTTCGAGCGGGACCTCGAGCGGCAGCACGACGGCGGCAGCGACCACCGGTCCGGCAAACGGTCCGACGCCGACCTCGTCGACGCCGGCGATGCCTCGTACCCCGCTCGCATGGAGCGCGTCGCGCAGCGCGAGCAGACGCGCTAGGCGTTCGCGCTCCCTCCGCCCAGCGCCCCGTCTCGCCTCGATCCGTGAGAGCAGCTCTCGAGCGCCAGCGCGTTCATCCGCGGCCAACGTGGCGCCGAGGGCGTCGAGCTCGGCTTCGCTGCCGCAGGCGGTGTACGCGGCGCGCAGCATCGCGAGTGGGCGCGCTACGAGCGCTCTTCCCCGGTCCGATCCGTCGCTCGTCGTCATCCGCGGATCCTCGCCCGAATCAATCCCGGTCGGAGTCTCCTCGGGATGTGCCTTCCTCGCCAGCTCGACCGCCGGGGCTGGACCCTGCGCGAAGACCCAGATGCTGCTCGAGGCGCCGAACGCGGCGCAGCAGTTCGGGCAGACGTTTCAGCGCCGCCATCGCGCGATGCCAGCTCCGCTCCTCCATCGCCGGAGAGCCGAAGACGCGCTCCCCATCGGGCACGTCGTGATGCAGACCCGCCCGGGCGCCGACGAAGGCCCGGGCCCCGATGCGCAGATGGCCCGTCGTTCCGGCCTGCGCCATCACGATCGCCCCCGCCCCGACGATCGTTCCTCCGGAGAGGCCCGTCTGGGCCACGATCAAGACGTTCTCGCCGATGTCGCAGTTGTGGGCGATCTGGACGAGGTTGTCGATCTTCGCGCCGCGGCGGATCCGCGTCTCGTCGAGGGTCGCCCGGTCGATCGTCGTATTTGCCCCGATCTCGACGTCGTCCTCGATCACGACGCGACCTCGATGGGCCATCGCCACCGGACGGCCCTGCTCGTCGGCGACGAGTCCGAAGCCATCGCTCCCGACGACGGCCCCCGGCTGCAGCACGACCCGGTCGCCCAGCTCGCATTGCTCGCGGATCACGGCCCCCGGATGGATCCAGCAATCCCGCCCGACGACGACCCGAGCCCCGATCGTCGCGTTCGAGGCGACGACGCTCCTCGCCCCGATCCGGCTACCCGGCCCGAGCCGCGCGCCGGGCTCGATCGCCGCAGTCGGATCGACGAAGGCGCTCGGATCGACGTGGGCACCGACCGCGACGCCCGCCGCAGGCCGGTCGGCGGGCAGGAACTGCTGCATCAAGCGGGAGAAATCATGGGCCGGTCGAGGACTGCGAAGGATACTCCGCCCCGGGAGCTCGAGTCCGAACGAAGCGACGACGGCCCGAGCAGGGCTGGCTGCGAGCGCCGGGAGATGTGCGCGGTCGCGCACGAACACGAGCTCGTCGGCCCGCGCGTGCTCGAGGGACGCGAAGCCGTGGATCGCGAGCGATCCGTCGCCCTCGACCTCACAGCCGATCGAGCGTGCGAGCAGGTCGAGCCGGATCGGCCCGGCCGTGCGCGGCACTCGTTAACGCGCGAGCAACACGGACACGGGCGAGGTGCGCGCGACCGAAGCGGCGTTGCTCCCCAGGAAGTAGTCCGTGATCCGGTTGCGGCCGTACGCGCCCATCACGATCAGGCTCGCGCGTACCTCTTTGGCCGTGTCGACGATCTTGACGTCCGGCCGGCCGAGGGTCGAAGACGTCTCGCGCACCGGCACGTTGAGCCCGCCCACGAGCTGGCGCACCTCGTCGAAACGCGCGACCGCGCGGCCCTTGTCCTTCGAGTCGACGAAGACGTGGACCGATTCGTTGAGCCCGTTCGCCAGCGCCACCGCCAGCTTCGCCGCGATCCGCGAGCCCGGCGAGCCGTCGAAGCCGAGCACGAGCGGACCCGTGAGCGGCGCACCGGCGGGAACCAGGATCGTCGGCTTGCTCGTCTTGCGCAGGATCGTGTCGGCGGTGTGGCCGAGGAGGGAGTTCTTGTCCCGGCTGCCCGCGCTGTTGCGACCGATCACAAGCAGATCGGCGGATTGCATCCGCTCGACGATCCGGTCATCACACGGTCCCTGCAGGATCTCGCAGCTCGCATCGAGCCCTTCGCCGCGCGCGCGCTCGTTGAAGCGGCGAGCGACGGCGTCGGCCCGCGCCCGGTAATACGCAGCGACATCGGCTTCGGGAAAGGCCGGGAGACTCAGGCCAGAGCCCGCGGGCGCTCGAAAGCGTCGCTCGTCCACGACCGAGACGGCGACCAGCTTGACCCGCAAGCGCGACGCGAGTCCCATCGCCGTCTGCTCCGCCGCGTTGCCGTCGTCTGAACCGTCCGTCGCCACCAGAATCGTCTCAATCATGTCGTGCTCTCCCGATGATCCCAGACAGGGATTTGGAACGCGCCCGCAGGATCGGTCGAACAGCCCCGAAGGTTGCGACCTTCGGGGAATCAATCTCACGGGGAGCGAGCTTAGTTGACCCCCGTGGGTGATGCAAACGAAAGCTCGAAGGCAATACGGGTGATAGGGTCTCGGCGTGTCGAACCCCACCCCCCAGCCGCGCGAGACCGGAGCGGAGTCCCGGTACATCTGGGGCCTCGAGCGGCCCGCCCTCGGCCTCTCGCTCGGGGGAGCAGCGCCGGGGGATTCTCCATCGGGAAGGCTCCGCTGGGTCGAGCGGGCAGAGTCCCTCGGGCTTCATTCGGTCTGGCTACCCGAGATGCATTTCGAGCGAGGCGTCTGCCCCGCCCCGCTCCTCGAGCTGGCCTGCTTCGCGACGGCCAGCCGACGCCTGCGCCTCGGAACGACGTCGCTGCTGCTCCCGCTCCACCCGCCCGAGGAACTCGCCGCCGAGATTGCCGCCCTGGACCAGCTCTCCGGGGGCCGATTGCTGATCGGGCTCGGCCGAGGCTTCCAGAGGCGGATGCTCGAGGCCTTTCGCGTGCCCCCCGCCGAGAAGCGGGATCGCTTCGACGATGCGCTCGACCGCATGCTCGCGCTGTGGTCGGAAGGCCATCGCACGGGCGGCGCCTTCGCCCCCTGCCAGCGCCCGCACCCGCCCCTCGCCGTCGCGGCCTTCGGACCCAAGGGCCTCGCCCAGGCCGCCCGGCGCGGGCTCCCCTACCTCGCGTCCCCGGTCGAAACGCTGGATCAGATCGAGGCGAACCAACAGCGCCACCGCGAAGGTCTGCCTAATCCGGGCCAGCAGCCGCTCTCGCTCGTGATGCGGACTGTCTTCGTCTCGGAGAGCGAGCGGGAGCTCGAGGCCATTCGAACCCGCCTCGCGAGCGAGCTCCCGGCGCGACGCGCCGGCCTGCCTGCGGCCGTGAACGCCGCCATCGATTCGCCCCTCGACGCGCGCTCGGTCATCGGAACGCCCGAAACGGTGATCGAGCGACTCGTGCGCGACCAGGCCCGGCTCGGAATCGATCTCCTGATCGTGCGACCGCAGCTCGCGGGCATCGAGCGCGCCGTGCTCGAGCGGTCGCTCGAGTCGCTCGCGGAGACGGTCTGGCCTGTGGTCGCGGAGCAGGCAGCGAAGGCGAACGCGAACGGCCCACCGGCTCTCGACGGAGGCCGGCGGTCGCTCAATCGTCTTCGCGAGTGAAGGTGATGAAGGCCATGCTCGGGCGCTTCGACGATTCGCGCATCGCGAACTGGATCGAGTCGAAGTCCCAGCCCTCGTCGCTCCAGGTATTGAGGACCTTCTCGATCTCCTCGTCCGTCACGTTCGAGATCTCGACGACTTTGTAATGCATCGAAGCCAGGCCTCTCTCTTTCGAGCATCGCAATCGTGCCGCGCAAACGAGCCCCGGACCCGAGCTTCAGAGCCGCAGGGCCATCTCCATCGCCGCGTAGGTCAGGATCAGATCCGCCCCGGCGCGCTTGATCGAGACGAGAGACTCCTCCATGGCTCGGTCTCCGTCGATCCAGCCCCGCTCGGCCGCCGCCTTGATCATCGAGTACTCGCCCGAGACATGATAGGCGGCGAGCGGTACATCGAAGCTCCGCCGTGCGTCGGCGAGGATGTCGAGGTAAGCGAGCGCGGGCTTCACCATCAACATGTCCGCGCCCTCTTCGAGATCGAGGCGCATCTCGCGCAGTGCCTCCCTGCGATTGGCGGGATCCATCTGGTAGCCGCGCCGGTCCCCGAACTCGGGCGTGCTCTCGGCCGCGTCCCGAAAGGGCCCGTAGAAGGCGCTCGCGTATTTCGCGGCGTAGGCGAGGATCGCGACCTGCTCGAATCCGCTGGCGTCGAGGGCCCGGCGAATCGCCGCGACGCGACCGTCCATCATGTCCGACGGGGCCACGATGCTCGCCCCGGCGCGGGCGTGGGACACCGCCGTGCTCGCCAACCGCTCGAGACTCGCATCGTTGTCGACCTCGTGGCCGTCGAGCAGTCCGCAGTGACCATGGGAGGTGTACTCGCAGAGGCAGACGTCGGTGATCACGCAGAGCGACGGCACCGCATCGGCGATCGCGCGCGTCGCGCGCTGCACGATGCCGTCCGGTCGGTCCGCCCCCGTCCCCCGTGCGTCCTTCTCGCCAGGAACGCCGAACAGGATCACCGCCGGGATTCCGAGATCCGCGATCCGCCGGGCCTCGAGCACGACCTGATCCACCGAATAACGGTTGACGCCGGGCATCGACGCCACCGGCTCCCGCCGGCCCGAACCCTCGACCACAAAGAGCGCCTGGACGAGATCCTCCCGGACGAGACGCGTCTCGCGCACCATGCCCCGCAGCGTCTCGTTGCGCCGCAGGCGCCGCATGCGTGTGATCGGAAAGCTCATGCGAGGCTCCTCAAGTCGATCGCTTCGAGTAGGACCGCGCGAGGGCGGCGACCATCGCAGTCACCTCCGGCCGGGCAGGCACGACATCGGCCGGGAGGCCCACTTCGACGAGCCTTTTCGCCGTCGTGCTGCCGATCGCGGCGATCATACAGCGGCGCGCCGCGGCGAGGCTCGCGTCGTCGAGGCAGGCGAGGAAGTTGTCGACGGTCGAGGGGCTCGTGAACGTGAGGGCGACGAGCTCCCCGGCGCACAGCCGCGAGCGCAGGTCCGCCTCGTCGATCGCGGGGCGGCGGTTCTCGTAGAAGGCGACCGAATCGACCTCGACGCCGGCTCCGCGCAGGCCGTCCGCGATCTTCGTCGCGGCGATCCGGGAACGGGGGATCAGCACACGCTCCCCGGAATTCGAGAGCAGCGGCACGAGCTCCGCGAGCAGCGTCTCGGCGTCGCTGCGTCCCGCAGCGATCAGGTGGACCGGATAGCCGGCCCGGAGGGACTCTTCCGCGGTGCGTTCTCCGATGCAGAACATCTTCGTTCCCGGACCGACGCCGATGCCGCGTCCGCGGATCTGCTCGTGGGCACGGGCGAAGAAACGGACCGCGTTCGAGCTGGTGAACACGATCGCGTGATAGGTCTCGAGGCGACCGAGGACGCGGGCGATCTCGGCCCGGCCCGACGCATCCTCGACGGGCGACAGCTCGATCATCGGACGCACGACCGGAATCGCCCCCGCCGAGCGCAGCGCCGCCGCGAGCTCGTCGGTCTGCTCGAGCGCCCGGGTCACCAGCACCGCGCGACCGAACAAGGGCTGCTGCTCCCACCACGAGAGCCCGTCCCGCAGACCGACCACGTCCCCGATCACGATCGCCGCCGGGGCGCCGATCCCCGCCGCGCGCACCGCCTCGGGCAGCCCCGCCAGCGTCGACACGCAGGTCCGCTGCTCCGGCAGCGTCCCGTGCATGACCGCCGCGGCCGGCGTGCTTGGGGGCTTGCCGCCGGCGATCAGCTCCTCGACGAGGCGTGGGAGATTGCGCATGCCCATCAAGATGACGAGGGTGTCGACGGCGGTCCCGAGCTCTCGCCAACGCGTCTGCTCGGACGCCTTGCTCGGGTCCTTGTGGCCGGTCACGACGGCGAAGGAGGCGGCGTGGCGGCGGTCAGTGACCGGGATACCTGCGTAGGCGAGCGCGGCGATCGCCGAGCTGATGCCGGGGACGATCTCGAAAGGGATGCCCGCCTCGGCGCAGGCCGAGAGCTCTTCCCCGCCGCGGCCGAAGACGAACGGATCGCCGCCCTTCAAGCGGACCACTGTGCGGCCCCGGCTTGCGTGCTCGACGAGCAGGGCGTTGATTTCGGCCTGGGTGCGCGTCGGCTGATCGTGGCCGCGCTTACCGACGTTGATCCGCTCGGCACGGTCCGGCGCCAGGTCGAGTAGCTCGTCGCTGGCGAGCTCGTCGTAGAGGACGACGTCGGCGGAACGCAGGGCTCGAGCGCCGCGGACGGTGATGAGATCGGGATCCCCGGGCCCGGCGCCGACGAGGATGACCCGACCCGCAGGCGTGGTCGACTCAATCATCGACCGCTTCCGCCGCAGCGATCGCGCGCAGGATCTCGCGTCCGCCTTTCTCCAGCACTTCGCGCGCGACGCGCTCGCCGAGGGCCTCCGCCTCGCCGCTCGGCGCGTGGCCTTCGGCACGGGCGATCGTCTGGCCATCGAGGCTCGAGACGAGGCCCCGGAGATGGAGCCGCCCGTCCGACAGCCGCTCGGCGAAGCCGGCCAGCGGAATGCTGCAATCGCCGCCGAGCGCCGTCTGGAAGCTGCGTTCGGCGCGCGCGGCCTCGCCGGTCCAGGCGGGCTCGAGCGCCGCGATCCGATCGCGCCACTCCGAATCGCCCAGGGTTTCGAGCGCGAGCAGTCCCTGCCCCACCGCCGGCAGCATCGTCTCCGTCGCGATCCGCTCGTCGATGCGGCCCGTCAATCCGAGTCGATCGAGTCCGGCACACGCCAGCACGACGGCGTCGAGCCGCTCGCTCGCGATCTTGTCGAGACGGGTCGGCACGTTCCCCCGCAGCGGCACGATCTCGAGATCCGGCCGAAGGGCTCGCAGCAGGGCGACGCGGCGGGTGCTGCCCGTTCCCACGCGTGCGCCGCGCGGCAGCGACGCGAGCGTGGCGCCCCGCTCCCCCGCCGCGAGGGCATCGCGGGGATCACGGCGCTCCGGGTAGCAGGCGATGACGCAGCCCGGTGCGAGACGCGCCGGGACGTCCTTTGCGCTGTGCACGGCGAGATCGGCCTGGCCTGCGAGGAGCGCCTCTTCGATCTCTTTCACGAAGAGCCCCTTGCCCCCGATCTTCGCGAGCGAGCGGTCCTGGATGCGGTCGCCGGTCGTGCGCAGAACTACGAGCTCGGTCTGCACGGCGAGCGCGCGCCCTAGCTCGGCGGCGATCTGGCGAGATTGGACGAGCGCGAGATCGCTGCCCCGTGTCGCGATGCGAAGCTTGCTCAAGAGGAAGACTCCGGCTCTTCGTCGCCCATCGCGGGCTCCGAGGCGAGCTCGTCCTTCGCCGACGGCAGCTCGTCGAGACCGAACAATACGCGCGCTTCCTCGAGGCGGATCAAACCGGCCTCGCGATCCGTCTCGTCCCGCAGCCGCGAGATCGGCGCATGCAGCAACTTGTTCACGATGCTCCTCGTCATCTGCTCGAGCAGCTCGCGGCGCGGATCGTCCAGGGCGAGTCTGCCCGCGAAGCGATCGACCTCGCCGCGCCGGATCCCCTCGGCGCGCCGTGAGAGATCGCGAATCGTCGGGACCGCCTGGAGGGCGACGAGCCAGCCTTCGAAATGCTCCCGCTCCTCGACGATGATCTGCTCGGCGCGACGAACTTCCCGCCGCCGCTCCTCCTCGTTGCTGTCGGCGACCTCCTGCAGGTCGTCGAGATCGTAGAGAAAGGCGCTGTCGATCTCGTGGACCCCGGGGTCGATGTTGCGCGGCACGCCGATGTCGATCAGGAAGAGCGGCCGACCTTCCCTTCGCCACAGGCTCCGCTCGACGCGCTCGCGCGTGAGGATCGGGCCGCTTCCGCCCACGCAGGCCAGCACGACGTCGGTCTCCGGCAGGAGCAGATCGAGCTCGTCGAGGCCGTGGGCGGTGCCGCCGAAACGGCGGGCGAGGGCTTCGGCATGCGCAGCGGTGCGATTCACGACGCGGCGCGAACCGAGGCCGTGGTCGTCGAGGGCGACGAGCGCCGCCTCGATCATGTCGCCTGCGCCGATCAGGAGCGCGCTCTTGCTGTCGAGAGTCTCGAAGATCTGCTTCGCGAGCAGGACTGCGACACGGGCCACCGACACCGGCCGCTCCGCGATCCCCGTCTCGTTCTTCACCCGCTTCGCCGTCGCGAAGGCCCGCTGGAACAAGCGAGAGAGAATCGCGCCGCAGGTCCCCGCCTCGGCCGCCTCGCGATAGGCGTCCTTGACCTGGCCGAGGATCTGCGGCTCGCCGACCACCATCGAATCGACCGAGGAGGCGACCCGAAAGACGTGCTCGACCGCCTCGCGGCCCTGGCGCAGATAGGTCATCTCCCGCAGCGAGGCGCGCGTCGGAAGCGCATCGCCCGCGAGCTCCCGGGCGAAGAAATCGACCAGCACGTGCTGGACCGCGTCGGGGCTCTTCGTCGTCACGACGAGCTCGACCCGATTGCATGTCGAGAGGAGCACGGCCTCCGCGATCTCGGGCCGATCGACGAGCTTGCGGAGCACCGTTCCCGTCTCGGAGACCGCGAAGCGCTCGCGGATCTCGACCGGCGCGGTGCGGTGGTTCATGCCGAAGACGACGACCTTCACGACACGATCCCGATGCCGACGACGGCGAAGACGAGGAACGCGAAGCCCGCCAGCGCACTGGCTGCGGCGTGGCGCGCGCCCTGGTGACCGACGAAGCGAAGCACGACGAGCCCCAGGTAGATCAGCCACGCGACGACGGTCCAGGTCTCGTGGAGTCCGCCCGCGAGGACCCGGCCCGAGCGCGCTTCGTTCCAGAGCACGCCGGTCACGACGCCGAAGGTCAGGAGCGAAAAGCCCAGGGCGAGCGCGACGCGATTCACTCGATCCAGGGCCTCGAGGGAGGGAAGCTGGATCCGTCGCGCGACGGAACGACGACGCTTCAGGCTCCGGTGCTCGAGGAGAAAAAAGAGCCCCGCCAATCCGGCGAGGCCGAGGGCTGCGAGGCCCGCGCTCGCGAGCAACACATGGGCATGCGGAATCGAGCCGTTGCCCTCGCCGACGATCGCCTCGCCCGGATCCGAGAGCGTCGCCCCGAATGCCGCCAGAAAGGCCGCGAATCCGAGCACGGGGACGAAGCCTGGCAGTCGGATCCGCGAGAACAGGGCGAGGCCGAAGAGAACGCCGAGCCATGCCGTCACCGAGACCGCCTGGGCGAGATCGGTCAAGCCCGGGGCGGGCTCGAGTCGGTGGAGGGTCGCGAAAGCGGCGGCCTGGAAGACGGCGCCGAGGGCGAGCCCCCAGCGGGCACCGGCCAGCATGCGCGGCGCGGGGAGCACCAGGCCGAGCAGGGCGCCAACGCCTGCGGCGAGGTAGAGCGCGGCCGCGATCTGCTCGAATTCGTACAAGAATCTCCCCGATTCACCGCCCCGTTCGCAGGCCGGTTCGCACCCCGGACCGCGAGCCGCGTCGGGTGACGCGCCGCAGTATAACCACCTTCCGCACGGCCCCCGGAGCCGCCGCCCGCGACGAGCTAGGTCAGCCGCCGGCGCTGGCTCATCCGGCGCATCTGGGCCTCGACCTTGGCTGCGTCGTGAACCATCTCGAAGACGCGAAAGCTCGGCTCGCCCATCAGGACGAAACGGACCTCTTCGAGGGGCCCGTCGTCACCCTGCTCCTCGGCGAACCGGCGCGCACACGTGATCGAGATCTCGGCGCAGGTCTGGAGCGCGAGCCCGCCGACCCCGGTCCCGATCGCCGGCACCGCGAGCGTACGCGCTCCGGCCGTCACCGCACATTCGAGCGCCGACCGCAGAGCACCCTCGACACTTTCGGGTGTCGAACGGCCCCCGAGCGCCATCCCCGCGGCATGGATCACGAAGCGCGCGGGCAGTAGCCCACCGCCCGTGATTGCCGCCTCGCCGACCCGGATCGGCCCGTGCGCCGCGCACTCCGCGGCGATCGAGGGTCCGCCTCGGCGGGCGATCGCTCCGGCAACCCCGCTCCCGAGCAGGAGATCGCTGTTGGCTGCATTCACGATCGCGTCGACCGCCTGCTCGGTCAGGTCGCCTTCGACGAGCGTGATCCGCATCATCGCGATCCTCGCTTGCGCGCGGCGGCGGCCTTTTTTGCAGGACGACGCGCGCCGACTTTCTCGCGCGTCGGCCCGGCCTCATCCGCGAGGGCCGCATGGCGCTCGACTACACCGGCGGCGAGCAGCGGGACGAGGATCTCGTGGTGCCCGATGAGCGAGATTCCGCGGCCGGCGAGCCGCGTCGGGCGTTCGACGATGTTGCGTTCGGGTCGGTACTGACGGACGAAATCGCAGTTCACGGTCGTCAGCCGCGCGACCCGGTGGCCGAGATTGCGCGCGACGGCGAGCGCCTTCAGGAAGACCTCGGGCAGGATCACCGCCGACCCCGCGTGGATCAGGACCCCGTCCTCGAGCCGGGCGACGAGCCCGCATAGCGTCTCGAAGTCGCGGTAGCTCGTCTCGCCGAGGGCGGCGCCGTCGGCGCTCGGGTGCATGTGATGAATGTCGGTTCCGATCGCGACGTGGACCGTGACGGGAATCCCGAGTCGATGTGCCGTCGCGAGCACCGAGCGGTCCGCGTTCTGATCTCGCGACTCGCAGATGTCGCGGCCGATCGCGGCGCCCATCCCGAGCCCCGAGTCCCGTCCCCGCGCGATCGCCCCGTTGAGTCGTTCGGCCGTCTCGCGTGCGACGCCGAAGCGCCCGGCATCGAGGGCCGGCCCGACGTCCTCGCTCGTCCGTCCGAGCATCGCGAGCTCGAGATCGTGGACACAGCCCGCGCCGTTCATCAGCAGACCGTCGATGGCGCCGCGCTGCATCAGATCGACGACGATCGGCGCGAGCCCGACCTTGATGAGATGGGCCCCGAAGCCGAAAAGAACGAGGCGCTCCGCTCGCCACGCCCGTGCCCACGCGTCGATGGCCGAATGGAGATCCGCGGCCCCGAGCAACCTCGGGAGCGAGTCCAGGAGCTCGGAGACCGTCGCGCCCGGCGTGAGCGGCCTCCCCTCGTCGCCGAGTTGGACCTTGCTCTTGCGACGCCGGACGGGCTCGGCCTTCAGCTGGGTTCGATCGGGCTCCGACGGGCGGCGTTTCAAACGACTCTCCTGGGCAAATCCGGTCCACGGGCCTGCTATAAAGGAATGCGCCGTCCGTGGACCGAAACAAAGAGATTGCCAGACGCTTCGCCGTGAACAAGCTGTCGCGGCGCGAACCTGAACCAACGGAGACCCTGACATGGCCAACATCACCGACGTGACCGACGCGACCTTCGACGGGGAAGTCCTGAAGTCCACTACCCCCGTGCTGGTCGATTTCTGGGCTGAATGGTGTGGACCGTGCCGGGCCATCGCTCCGATCGTGAAAGAGCTCGCCGCGGACTACGGCGACCGCCTCAAGGTGGTGAAGATCAACATCGACGATTCGCCGCAGACGCCCGGGGCCTTCGGAATCCGCTCGATCCCGACGATCCTCGCCTTCAAGGACGGCAAGGTCGTAAGCCAGCTGACCGGAGCGCGACCGAAGAGCGACTTCGTCAAGCTGATCGACGGCGTGCTCGGACTTTGATCGCAAGGGGGCCTGCGCTTCGCGCACGCCCCCTTGCGGACGGGTTGATGAGGGGCGCCCTCCCGGTCAGAAGACGTAGCGGCGCATCGAGATATTGAGGAGCAATCCGATCGAGAGGGCGCTCGATAGGAGTGCCGAGCCGCCGTACGAGAAGAGCGGGAGCGGCACGCCGATCACCGGTGCGAGGCCGAGCACCATCGCGACGTTGATGACCGCGGGCCACATCAGCGTGCCCACGAGCCCGATCGCCAGCATCGCCCCGAAGGTGTCCTTCGAATTGCGCGCGATCAAGAGCCCCCAGACCAGCATCAGTGCGTAGACCGACAGGACGAGCGTCGATCCGACGAAGCCCCATTCCTCGGCGAGGACCGAGAAGGCGAAATCCGTGTGCTGCGTCGGCAGGAAGCGCAGCTGGGTCTGGGTCCCCTCCTGCCAACCGGTGCCGAGGAGCCCGCCCGAGCCGACGGCGATCTTCGACTGCATCTGCTGGTAGCCGGACGAGAGCGGGTCCCGCGACGGATCAATGAAGCCGAGGATGCGTTCCTTCTGATAGGCCTTGAGCCCGAATTGCCAGAGGGCCGCCGCCGCCCCGAGCCCCAGTACCCCGATTCCGGCCCACGCCCGCGCCGGCACGTTCACCAGCGGCAGCAGCGTCAGCCCGACCAACAGCGTCAGGACCGCGACACCGAGATCCTTCTGGAGCACGATCAGTCCCACCGGCACGGCGACGATCAATCCGGGCACGAAGAGCTCTCGCAGCCGGCGGATCTGCGACGGGGGATTGCGGCCAAAGTAGTGCGCGAGACCGATCACCATGCCGATCTTCGAGAATTCCGAAGGCTGGAGCCGGCCGGAGAAGAGCCAGGCCCGTGCGCCGCGCGTTTCCTCCGCGATCGCGAGCGTGAGCAGCAGCAGACCGACCGCGGCTCCGTAGATCCCGTACGCATACCGATCGAAATGGCGGTAGTCGATCGCGACTACGACGACGATCACGAAGGCCGCGAGGCCCAGCACCGAGAGCTGGCGCCCGACGATGTTCGCCCCGCCCTCGACGCCCGAAGCCGCTGCGGATACCAGGTTCAGGATCCCCAGCGTGACCAGCACGACGACGATCCCCGTCAGGACCCAGTCGAAATGCGCGACCCGGCGACGCTCGACCCGCAGCGCGCTCATCTCACCGCCCCCTGACCAAGTTCCATTCCCAGCCCCTCTCGATCGACGAGAAAAGCGACCTGGGACGGAACACGCCCCTCCTTCTTCGAGAAGTACCGGGCCATCACCTTCTGCGTCATCGGCGCGGCGAGCGCACCGCCGCCGCCCCCCGCGTGCTCGACGATCGCGACGACGACGATCTCGGGGGACTCGACCGGCGCGAAGGCCGCGAAGAGCGCGTGATCGCGGTAGCGGATCGGAATGTTCGCAGGGGCGAGGTCCTTCACGACGTCGAGGCTCACGACCTGGGTCGTCCCGGACTTCCCCGCGACGTTGATGCCCGGGACCTGCGCACGCCGACCCGTTCCCCCCGGATCCATGACGACGCTCATCAGCCCTTTCTTTACGACCTCGAGCACCGCAGGATCGACCACGTTGCGGCCGCGGATGACCGGGGGCAGCTCCTCGACGAGCTCGCCATCCCAGGTCTCCTTGCGCAGGACGACCCGCGGCTCGACGACGGTTCCCCCGTTGGCGATGGTCGCGTAGGCGACCGCGAGCTGGACCGGCGTCACGAGATTTGCGCCCTGTCCGATCGAGAGAGAGATCGTCTCGCCCTCGACCCACGCCTCGCGGCGGACGCGCCGCTTCCACTCCGGCGTCGGCACGAGCCCCCCCGCCTCCCCGCGCACGGCGATCCCCGTCGGCGACCCCAGCCCGAACAGCTTCGCATAACGCGCGAGCCGCTCGACGCCGAGCTTGCGGCCCAGCTCGTAGAAGTAGACGTCGCACGAGCCCGCCAGCGCGCGCTGGAGATCGACCGTGCCGTGACCACCCTTCTTCCAACAGCGGTAGGTCCGGCGGCCGAGGCGGTAGTAGCCGTTGCAATGGGCCGTATTGGCGGGCGTGATCACCTTCTCTGCGAGACCCGCCGCCGCGACGAAAGCCTTGTAGGTCGAGCCCGGTGGATAGACACCCGCCACTGCCCGGTTGCGCATCGGGTGCCATTCGTCGGCGTTGAGCGCGCGCCAGATCTCACGCGAGATCGACCCGGCGAACGCATTGGCGTCATAGGTCGGCGAGGAGACCATGGCGAGCACGTCGCCGTTGTTCGGATCGAGGGCGACGATCGCGCCCATGCGACGCGGCTGTGCGGGATCGTCCGTCAGGAAGGCGGCCTCCGCGGCCTGCTGGAGATCGAGATCCATCGCCAGCACGACGCGGCCCCCCGGCGTCGGCTCGATCCGATCGAGTTCCTCGATCTCGCGGCCCGCGACGTCGACGATCCGATTCGCGCCGCCGCTGCGGCCCCGGAGGTGGACCTCGTAGGAGGCCTCGATGCCGGTCTTGCCGATCGTCTCGCCGGAGCGGTAGTCGGCAAGATCCTCGCGGGCGAGCTCCGCCGGATCGATCTCCCCGATCGTTCCGAGCAGATGGGAGGCCAGCTCCCCGTACACGTACTCGCGCAGCGGCTTTCCGTAGAACTCGATCCCGGGCAGCGCATAACGATGTTCCGCGACCATCGCGCGCTGCTCGAAGGTCAAATCCTTCGAGAGCGACACCGCCTGGAAACGCCGGCGACCTTTCGGACGTCCCACCTTGTCCGAGATCTCGGTCGGATCGCGGCCCAGGATCGCGCCGAGGACCGAGTACGTCCGCCATGGCTGTTGGATCTCGTTGGGCATCACGTCGACGTGATAGGCGGGGCGGCTCGCGGCGATCGCGCGCCCGTCGCGATCGACGATCATGCCGCGAGGAGCGTCGAGCTGGACGGTGCGGACGTAGTTCGTCTTGGAGCGACTCGCGAGGTACTCCCCCTCGAGGATCTGCAGCTGGAAGAGCCGCCCGATGAAGAGCGTGAAGATCGCGAGCACCACGAAGACGAGCGGCCAGAGTCGGATGTCGCCCGGCCCGTCCCCGCTGTTCGAGAGCCGACCGTGGCCCAGCAGATCGCTCATGGCCGCCCTCTCCCCGAATAACCGAGCGCGAGCCCGCCCCGCCGCGACAGCTCCTCGTCGGCAAATCGGTTCACGATCCACTCGACGATCCCGATGACCGCGCCGGCGCACAGCATGTTCACGAAAGCCTGGGCGACGGCGACGGCGACGCCCTCGACGCCGATCGCCTCCGCGATGAATCCCGAACCGAGCGCCGACCGGAGGCCGGATCCGAGAAAGACCGCGCGGGTCGTGACGATGCCGAAGCCGTAGCCGAGCGAGAGCGTGAAGGTCAGAAGCGCCGTCGGGATGCCCCCCGACAGGTCGAGCTGGCGCGCGGCGATGGCCGCGACCAGATAGGAAACGAGGCGCAAGAGCGCATGCTGCCCGAGCAGCGAGCCGGAGACGGCATCCATTGCGAACCCGAGAATTGCCGACAGGACGAAGCCGGATATGAAGCCCGGCCAGCGCAGCCCGATCCCCACCACGACCAGCCAGGCGAGATCCGGGCACCACGGCGGCGCGAACGCCCGCGCGAGACCGCCCTGGAGCATGAGCGCAGCGAGCCCGAGCGCGAGCACGGCCAGCGTCGACTTCACGGTGGAGCGACCTCCGCCCCTGCGCTCGCTTCGGCACCGCCACTCGGGGCCATCGAAGGCCCGGCTTCGTGGAGCGGCGGCGGGCTGCTCACCGCAGCGGGACCGGCGAGATCGCCCTCCGGCGCGTTCGAACGGTAGAGGAGCTCCATCGTCGGGCCACGGCGCATCATCACGAAGACCTGCTCGAGCTGACCGAGGTCGACGGCAGGGCGCACGACGGCGATCTGCGTCAACTGACCGGTCGCCTCGCGGATCTCGGAAACGCGTCCCAGGCGAAGACCCTTCGGATAGATGCCACCGAGCCCCGAGGTCACGACATCGTCGCCGACGACGACGTCCGACTCGCGGACGAAGAATTCGAATTCGAGGATTTCGCGCCCTGCCCCGCGCACGATCCCGCGCGCTCGGCTGCGCTGGACCACCGCATCCACGGCGCTCTGATGATCGAGCAGCAGCATCGTCTTGGCGGCGTGGGCCGACGTCGCCGTGACGACGCCGACGATCCCGTCCTGGGTCACGACCGGATTACCCGGCAGCACGCCGTGCTCCGAGCCTCGATCCAGCAGGATCGAACGGAACCACGGCGTCACGTCGAGACCGACGATCTCCGCGGGCAGCATCGCGATCTCCGTCTCGTCCCGCATGGCCGCCACGCGCTCGAGGTGCCCGCTCGTCACGAGCGCCTCGCGAAACTGCATGTTCTCCGACTCGATCTCGGCGAGGCGTTCGGCGAGCCGCACATTGTCGGAGCGGACGGAGAGCAGATCGACGTAATCGCGGTAGATGCCCTTCACGCCGTCGATGGGTGCGGAGATCAGGCGTTCGATCGGGGCTGTCACCTCGAGGATCGTGGCCTGCCACCACGGAAGCGGCCGACCTCCGTCCTCGACCCGGCGACGATCGAGAACCATCGAGACGATCGAAACCAACAGGAGCAAGACCACGATGAGCGGTCCGCCCAGGCGCTTCAGAAGATCGGGCATACCCCCTCGACCCGTCCCCTTCCCTCTGTTTCGCGCTCCGTGGCGGGAAGCGTCCCGGTAGATCTCAGGAGATCGGCGACCGCAGCGTGACCTCGCGCAGCAGCGCGATCTCGTCGAGGCAGCGGCCGGTTCCGATCGCGACCGCCGTGAGCGGGTCCTCGGCGAGCATCACCGGGAGCCCCGTCGTCTCGCGGAGCAGCACGTCGAGGTTTCGCAGCAGCGAGCCGCCCCCCGTCATGACGATGCCCTTGTCGACGATGTCCGCGGAGAGCTCCGGCGGCGTCTTCTCGAGAGCCATCTTGACGCTCTCGACGATGGCGTTGATCGGCTCGGCCAACGCCTCGCGCACCTCTTCCGACTTGATCTCGAGCGTCTTCGGCACGCCCAGCACCAGATCGCGACCCTTCACCTCGACGGAGTCGATCGTGTCGGAGGGATAGGCCGTCCCGATCTTGATCTTGATGAACTCGGCCGTCCGCTCGCCGATCAGGAGATTGTACTTGCGCTTCACGTAGTTGATGATCGCGTCGTCCATCTTGTCGCCGCCGACGCGGATCGAGTTCGAGTAGACGATCCCGGAGAGCGAGATCACGGCGACCTCCGTCGTTCCGCCGCCGATGTCGATGATCATGTTGCCGGAGGGCTCGGTCACCGGAAGCCCGGCGCCGATCGCCGCGGCCATCGGCTCCTCGATCAGGAAGACCTCGCGCGCGCCGGCGAGCATCGCGCTCTCGCGCACCGCTCGCTTCTCGACCTCGGTGATGCCGGAGGGCACGGCGATCACGATCCGCGGGCGCACCATCGTGCGGCGGTCGTGCACGCGGCGGATGAAATAACGCAGCATCGCCTCGGTGATGTCGAAGTCGGCGATGACACCGTCCTTCAGGGGACGGATGGCGACGATGTGGCCCGGAGTCCGGCCTAGCATCTCCTTCGCGGCCTTGCCGACGGCCCGGACCTTGTCGGGCCCGCGGGCGTCCCGGGACACCGCCACGACGGAGGGCTCGGATACGACGATTCCCCGACCCTTGACGTAGACGAGGGTATTCGCCGTGCCGAGGTCGATCGCGAGATCGTTCGAGAACCAACCGAGAATGGTATCGAGGAGATTCACTTTCCCGCTCCTTGAAGACGTTTCGCCATCGCTGCGCCCTGCCCCGTTCCACCGTGTCGGACGCGGCCCTCACTCGAAAGGTTTCCCAGCCGGTTGCAGGGGCTGGGTACGCCTTCCGTGGCACACCCCCGGTCGATCCGCCGAGATCCGCCGACGATCCACAAACCGCCAACCGCGAACGATGGGCAGCTCGGGTGCTAACCGCCCGAAACGACAGAGAACTTCTGTGGCCTTACCGAGCGCCTACGGTAACGGTGGGCCATCTTCAGGGCAATGCGAAGTTAACGGATCGAGGCGGGCTCCATCAGGGCGAAATCTCGCTTGCCGCAAACGGTCGGGGTCTCGTAATGTTCGCCGCACTCACAACCCGAGGTCGAAATTGCTCGAATCCATGCGCCGAGGCCAGCGTTGGCTGACCCTGATCTTCGTCAGCGTGATCGGAATGGTCTTCGTGTTCTTCCTCGGCTCGGGGGGCGGACTCGGACCCGCGACCCCCACGGGCAATGCCGTCGTCCAGCTCGATGACGTCCGTCTGACCCAGCAGGACCTCGGTCGCGAACGGGAGGTCATGGAGGAGCGACTCCGCAGCGAGCTCGGGGACGCTTACGACCAGCTCGGTGCCGACCAATACCTCGATACGCAGGCGCTCTCGCGCATGGTGAACCAGCTGGTGCTCGCCGAGGCCGCGAGCGAGCTCGGGCTCCAGGTGACGAAGGACGAGATCCGGCGCGTCGTGCAGTCGAGCCCGGGCTTCATCGACGACGAGGGGCGCTTCAACCCCGAGGCGTTCGATCGGTTCGCCCAGGACAGCTTCGGCAGCCAGCGCGCCTTCATGGAGACCTTCACCCGGGACCTGCTGGGCCAGAAGCTGGTCCAGGTATTGGCGGGCCAGACCACCCTCTCGGATCCGGAGCTCGACCTGTTCGTGCGCTACGAGCTCGAAGAGGTTCGAATCGCCTACGTGGCCTTCGACAAGCTGCAGCTCGGCGCCGAAGAGGCTGTCCCGGACCCGGACATCGAGGCCTACGCCGCCGCCCACGATGGCGAGCTGCGCGAGCTGTTTGCGGCCCGCGAGGTCGACCTCTCCCAGCCCGAGCGGGTCCGCGCCCGTCATCTCCTGATCTCGGTCGCGACGGATGCGACCGAGGCCGACCTGGCTGCGGCCCGGACGAAGGCCCAGGCCTCCCGCGACCGGATCCTCGCCGGAGAGGACTTCGCGGCGGTCGCTCAGGAGGTCTCGACCGACTCGCGCACGGCGACCCAGGGCGGGGATCTCGGAACCTTCGCCCGCGGCGTGAACGATCCCGCCCTCGACGACGCCGCGTTCGCCCTCGAAGCAGGCGGCCTTTCCGAGGTCGTCCGCTCGGTCCACGGATTCCACGTCGTCCGCGTCGAAGAGAAGCTCTCGGCCGAGAAGGCCGTCTTCGAGAATCATCGCCTGAACCTCGCGCGGGAAGGCGCGACGCGCGAACGCGCGACCCGGCTCGCCGAGGAGCAGAGCGAGGCCCTGGTGGCGGCGGTGGCGGGCGGGCAATCCCTCGAGGACGCGGCGCGGGCCGCCGAGCTCAACGTCGAGCGCCCGCCGAGCCTGAAGCGGCGCCCGGACGGATTCATCCCGGGACTCGGGGCGGCGCCTGAGCTCCTGACGGCTGCCTTCACGCTCGAGCCCGGCCAGCCGAGCTCCGAGATCTTCGACCTCCCGGACAAGAAGGTCGTCATCGCGGTTCTCGAACGAGTTCGAGTGTCGGAGGAGCAGCTGAAGCTGGAGCGGGTGACGCGGCGGGCGAATGCGCGAGCCCAGAAGCAGAACGAGACCATCCAGGCCTGGCTCGATGATTACCGCACGCGGCTCGAGCGGTCGGGCCGCCTGCTGATCAACGCGGAGCTGGCGCTGGGATCGTGAAGGCCGCGCCACGCTGGCCGATCGACGAACATCCACGCCTTCCTTGCGAGCTAGGCGAACGATTCCTTGCGGTGACGGATCAGCTCGATGAACTCGGAGCGGGTCTTCGAGTCGGACTCGAATGACCCGCGCAGCGAGCTCGTGATCGCGAAGCTGTTCTGCTTCTCCACGCCGCGCATCATCATGCAGAGATGCTTCGCCTCGACGACCACGCCGACGCCCTTCGGCTTCAACACGCTCTCGAGGGTCTGGGCGATCTGCATCGTCAACCGCTCCTGGACCTGGAGCCTACGGGCAAAAATCTCGACCGTTCGCGGAATCTTGGAGAGACCGACGACCTTGCCTTTCGGAATGTAGGCGACGTGGACCCGGCCGAAGAAGGGCACCATATGGTGCTCACAGAGGCTGTAGAAATCGATGTCCTTGACCATGACCATCTCGTCGTAATCGACATCGAAGAGGGCGCCGGTCAGGACCTCGGCAGGATCCTGGCTGTAACCCTTCGCGAAGAAACGCATCGCCTTCGCCACACGCTGGGGCGTCTTGAGAAGGCCGTCGCGGCCCGGATCCTCGCCGAGCTCCTTCAAGATCGTCTCTACGCTGGTCTCCATCGGATCGAGGTGGTTGCCACGGGCGGAACTCATGAAGGATCTCCGTTGGGTCAGAACTCGCGAATCAGGCCGCGCACGATGCCGCGGATCTCGATCTGGGACGCATGAAACTCCATCGGGGCCATCGACTGATTCGCGGGCACCAGCTTGACCTGGGAGCCTGTACGGTAGAAGCGCTTGAGCGTCGCTTCCTGCCCGTCGACGAGGGCGACGACGGTCTCGCCGTTGCGCGCCTCGCGCCGACTTTCGATCACGACGAAATCGCCGTCGCAGATCTGGTCCTCGATCATGGAGTCCCCGCGCACCCGGAGCACGTAATGGTCCCGCCCCCGGCTCGTCATCGCCGCGGGCACCGCCAGCGTCTCCGCCGTCCCCGCGTCAGGCTCGATCGCCTCGATTGGCCGGCCGGCAGCCACCGCCCCGAGGATCGGGAGCTCGACACTGTCCTGGCCGCCCGAGGTCGGCACGGGCTCGACGGAACGCGAGCGATTCCAGGCCTTGCGCAGGTAGCCCTTGTCGACGAGATGCTTCACGTGCTTATGGACCGTCGCGACGGAGGAGAGATCGAAGGCCGCCGCGATCTCCTCGAGACTCGGCGAGTAGCCCTTGTCGGCGACGAAGCGAGAGACGAAATCGAGCACCTCTCGCTGGCGCCGGGTCAGCGCATGAGTCTGCCCATGACCAGTGGGGTCCCCTTTCTGGGTTTCGGTCCGCGCATCGATTCGCGCATCGATTCGCGCATCAATGGACAGGGCCCGGGACCCGTGGGACGGAGACGGAGCGGTGATCGGCATGGCGGTTTTCTCCAACTTCGATGGACTTTCGCCTGCTGAAATTGACGAAATCGAGGCGAAAGTCAACGATCCGGCCGCCGAGAGGAGTTTTTTTCTCGCAGTTGGTTGACGCCCCCCGTCCAGGACGTAGCTTGCCCCGCCGTTGGCACTCGGCATCGTCGACTGCCAACGACGGGTCGGCCCATCCGGTCGACCCGAAACCATGGATTCAAACGGAAGCCGAGCTCGCCCGCACGGGATGCGCCCGGCTCCAACCATCAACCCGCCTTCTCGAGCGATCGAGAGGGCCATCGTTCGCGGAACGCCCCCCAAAACGGCGACCCCGAGACCGATTCAAAGAGAGGCGACTCATGAAGCTCCGTCCGCTCCAGGACCGAATCCTCGTCAAGCGCGTGGATGAGGAAAGCAAGACCAGCGGGGGCATCATCATCCCCGATACCGCCAAGGAAAAGCCGCAAGAAGGCAAGGTCGTGGCCGTCGGCCCCGGCAAGACCCTCGAGAGTGGCAAGATTTCCGAGCCCAACGTCAAGAAGGGCGATCGCGTGCTCTTCAGCAAGTACGCCGGCAACGAGATCAACGTCGAAGGCATCGAGCACATCATCATTCGCGAGGACGACGTCCTCGCGGTCTTCGAATAGATAGGAGGTCCATCCAATGGCCAAGATGGTGATTTACGATCAGGACGCACGGGCGAAGATCCTCGCCGGCGTCGACGGACTGGCAAACGCCGTCCGCGTGACGCTCGGCCCGAAGGGCCGCAACGTCATCATCGACAAGAGCTTCGGCTCGCCCACGATCACCAAGGACGGCGTCACCGTCGCCAAGGAGATCGAGTTCGAGGACAAGTTCGAGAACATGGGCGCGCAGATGGTGAAGGAAGTCGCTTCGAAGACCTCCGACATCGCCGGCGACGGCACCACGACTGCGACCGTGCTCGCGCAGGCGATCTTCCGCGAGGGCAGCAAGCTCGTGGTCGCCGGCATGAACCCGATGGATCTCAAGCGCGGCATCGACAAGGCCGTGGCAGCGATCGTCGAGGAGCTCGCCAAGATCTCGAAGCCGACTCGTGACACCAACGAGATCGCCCAGATCGGCACGATCTCGGCGAACTCGGACGCGACGATCGGCAAGATCCTCGCCGAGGCGATGGAGAAGGTCGGCAAGGAAGGCGTGATCACGGTCGAAGAGGGCAAGAGCCTCGTGACCGAGCTCGACGTGGTCGAAGGCATGCAGTTCGACCGCGGCTACCTGTCGCCCTACTTCGTGACCAATCCCGAAGCGATGGAATGCGTCCTCGAGTCGCCGGTCATCCTTCTCCACGAGAAGAAGATCAGCAACATGAAGGACCTGCTGCCGCTGCTCGAGCAGGTCGCTCGCGCGGGCAAGCCGCTCCTGATCGTCGCCGAGGAAGTCGATGGCGAGGCGCTCGCCACGCTCGTCGTCAACAAGATCCGCGGCACGATCAATGTCTGCGCGGTGAAGGCGCCGGGCTTCGGCGATCGCCGCAAGGCGATGCTGCAGGACATGGCGGTCCTCACGGGCGGCCAGGTCATCGCGGAGGAGCTCGGTCTCAAGCTCGAGAACGTGACCATCAAGGACCTCGGCCAGGCCAAGCGCGTGTCGATCGACAAGGACAACACGACGATCATCGACGGCGCCGGCGCGAAGAAGGCGATCGAGGGTCGTTGTGCGGAGATCCGCAACCAGATCGAGGTGACGACGTCCGACTACGATCGCGAGAAGCTCCAGGAGCGACTGGCGAAGCTGGTCGGCGGCGTGGCCGTCGTCAAGGTGGGCGCTGCGACCGAGAGCGAGATGAAGGAGAAGAAGGCGCGCGTCGAAGACGCGCTCCATGCGACCCGGGCGGCCGTCGAAGAGGGCATCGTGCCCGGCGGCGGCGTGGCCCTGATTCGCTGCTCCGGCGTGCTCGACAAGCTCACGGCCGAGAACGACGAGCAGGCAGCGGGCATCAACATCGTCCGCCGCGCCATCGAGGCCCCGCTCCGCTTCATCGCGGAGAATGCCGGCGTCGAAGGCTCGATCGTGGTCGACAAGGTGAAGAACCTGAAGGGTGCCCAGGGCTTCAACGCGGCCACCGAGACCTACGAGGACCTGATCAAGGCGGGCGTCATCGACCCCGCCAAGGTCGTCCGCGCGGCGCTGCAGAACGCAGCCTCGGTCTCGGGTCTGCTGTTGACGACCGAGGCCATGATCGCCGAGAAGCCGGAGCCGAAGGGCCACGGCCACGGCGGCGGCATGCCCGACATGGGCGGAATGGGTGGCATGGGCGGGATGATGTAATCATTCCCTGTCCAGCACGGACCCAGCACGGACGACCCGCGCGAGCGGAGCGTCTCTGAACCGATGAGCCTCGCAAGAGGTAAACGAGGCCCTCGTCACCAGCCGGTGACGAGGGTTTTCGTTTTTGGACGTCCCCCTCCGCGCGCTCGTCGCACGAATGCGACCCGATTTCGGCCCACGGTTCACATCCCATCCCCGAATCGCCATACTTCCTGATCACGACCGAATCCAGGGGGAGCAAATGCCGGGTCCAGCGATCGAGCAGGCGATGACGCAACACGCGCTCGGCGTCGATCTGCTCGGGCTCGTGGCCGTCGCCGTCCTCGTCCTCGCGAACGGCTATTTCGTCGCCACCGAGTTCGCGCTCGTCGCGGTCCGCCGCAGCCAGATCCAGGTCTGGGTCGCCGAAGGGCGCCGTGGGGCTCAGGCCGCGTCGGACGCCATCGAGAGCCTCGACGACGCCATCGCGGCGACGCAGCTCGGTATCACGATCGCGAGCATCGGCCTCGGCTGGGTCGGCGAGTCCGTGGTCTCGTCGCTGCTCGCCGCGCCGCTCTCCTGGCTCGGTCTCGAGAGCCCGGTCGTGCTCCACACAGTCGCGACCTTGATCGCCTTCGCGTTGATCACGTTCCTCCATGTCGTCGTCGGCGAGCTCGCGCCCAAGGCGATCGCGCTGCAGAGGCCGGGCGAGGTCGCGGTGTTATTCGCACAGCCGCTGCTGGTATTCGGACGCATGTTCCGCTGGATCCTCGTCGCGATGAATGGGACGGGCAATGCGCTGGTGCGACTGGCGGGGTTCGACGCCATCTCCGGACACCACGTGCACTCCGCCGAGGAGCTGCATCTGCTCGTCTCGGAAGCCCACGCCGCAGGCGCGATCCGACCCGAACAGGGGCGCATCCTCGGCAAGGTCTTCCGGAGCGCTTCCAAGCGCGTCCGCGACGTGATGGTCCCGCGCGATCGGATCTTCTCGATCCCGCTCTCGACCGATCCGGAGACGCTGCTCGATCGCCTCCGGGAGGAGGGCTACACGCGGCTGCCGGTGTACGAAGGCGACCTCGACCGGATCGTCGGGATCCTGCATACGAAAGATTTGTTTCACCTCTACGCCAAGACGCGTCTCGTCCTGCTGCCGGATGCGATCCGCCCTGCAATCGAGATCCGCCCCGATGCGGAGATCGCCGAGGCGCTCCGTTTGTTTCGCCGGGGCCGCCGCCACATGGCGCTTGTGCGCGAGATCACAGGTCGCGTGATCGGCCTCGTCACCCTCGAGGACGTGCTCGAAGAGCTGGTCGGGGAGATCGAAGACGAGCACGACGACCCGACACCCGCGGGCTCGGAGTAGTCGGCTCATGTGAAGATTCGGGTTGCAAGCCCGATGCAAACTCTGCAAGCTCGCGCCCGCATGGCCGTCCACCAACTTCGACTCCTCCCCGCCAGCCTACTCCTCTCCCGGCGGCCTTCGTTATTCGCCGCCCCCTGGCTTCTCGTCGCGGTGAGCCTCCTCGCAGGCTGCGCACCGATTCATCCCACGAAGATGCCCGAAGCGACACAAGAGCCCGCCCCGAGCGTGCAGCCCCCCGACGCCACGGTTCCTTCGGACGAGGGGACGGGTTTCGCGCTCCCGCCGCGATCGATTCCGTTGCCGACGCCCGATCCGTTGGTCACTCGCGTGCTCGTCGTCAAGTCTTCAGCCTACAACTCTCATTCGGGCCAGACCGATGCGACGCCGAACATCGCCGCCTGGGGCGACCGACTCGAGCCGGGCATGAAGGTCGTCGCGGTCTCCAAGGATCTGATCGAGCTCGGCCTGCTCCGCGGACAACGGATTCGCATCGAAGGTCTCGCGGGCGAATACGTCGTGCTCGACCGGATGCCGTCACGCTGGAGCCGGAAGATCGACATCTACATGGGCGAGGACGTGCGCGCTGCATTGAACTGGGGCGTCCGCGAGGTCGAGATCAGCTGGCATCCCGACGTCCACGACGTCGAGGGTGGCGGGGACCTCGATTCCACGGCCATCGTCGAGACCGAATAGCATCGAGGTCCGGAACGACCATGGACGATCCGAATTCCGTTCTGCAATCCCCCTTTCCGACGGTCGGCCAGCTCCGGCTCGACGACATCGAGATCGCGTATACGGAAATCGCGGGGAGCGGTATTCCTCTCGTCCTGCTCCACGGGCTGACGGGACATCGGGACGACTTCCTGCCGGTGATGCCTCGTCTCCGTGATCGCCATCCCGGTCTCTGGATCGTCGCCCCCGATCTGAGGGGCCACGGCGATGCGACCCACGCAGGGGACCCCGCGACCCACACCTTCGAGCGACTCGTCGCCGATCTCCAGGCCTTGCTCGACGCGCGCGGGATCTCGCGTTGTCACCTGCTCGGCCATTCCTTCGGCGGAATGGTCTCCCTCCGATTTGCCCTGAGCTCTCCCGATCGTCTTGCTTCGCTGGTCCTGCTCGGGACGTCTCCCTTTCCGCCCGACGGATTCGACGTCGACCTCTTCGAGAAGAGCGGAGCGATCGCGACGGCACGCGGGATGGCCTTCCTGCAGGCTCGGATCGAAGCGAGCTCGCGGAGCCGCTCCCCCAGCCGTCCCTCCGACCGAGCGATCCTGCGCTGGGCCGACAGCTACTGGCCTCACCACCGCCACCGCTTCCGAACGATGGACCCGGTCGCCTATCGGGAGCTGGGACTCGCGATGGTGCGACAGGCGCCGGTCACAGCTCGACTCGCGGAGCTGTCCCTGCCCGTCCACGTGATCGTGGGCGAGCTCGACGAGGCCTTCCAGGCCGGCGCCGACGCGCTGGCACGCGGGATCCCCGGCGCGATCCGCGTCGACATCGCCGACGCCGGCCACCACCCGCACCGCGAGCAGCCCGACGCGTTCCTCACTGCCTTATCGGCTCACATCCACGATCTCCCGCCGGCACGCTGACGCGCGCGGAGCGCGCCTCGCCGGGTTGCGGCAAAGCGGGCGATCGGGTTTGTTCCTCGGCAGCGCTCGTCCCAGCGCGGAGGACCGTCCCATGCTCGCCAATTTCGAAGTCCGCCCCCTCGCCGGCGCCCTCGGCGCCGAGGTCCGGGGAGTGCATCTCGGCACGCTCGACGACGCCGCGTGGCGCGCCGTTCGCGATGCCTGGCTCGAGCACCTCGTGCTCTTCTTTCCCGAGCAGCATCTCAGCCACGCCGAACACTTGGCTCTCGGGCGTCGCTTGGGCAAGATCGAGATCCATCCGTTCATCCCGAAGGTCTCCGACGCCTTCCCCGAGATCGTCGTGCTCGACAGCGACCAGGGGGCGCGCGCCGATACGTGGCATACCGACGTCACGTTCAGCGCGACGCCGCCGATGGCGTCGATCCTCAGCATGGTGGTTTGCCCGGAGCGCGGTGGCGACACGCTCTGGTCGAATCAGCACCTCGCGTACGAGAGCCTGTCGGATCCGATCCGGGCTCTCGTCGACGGCTTGACCGCCGTCCATCACGCCGCGCCCTTCGGTCGCCCGGAGATCCGCGCCGAGCACCCCGCCGTGCGCATCCATCCCGAGACCGGCCGCCGCTCCCTCTTCGTGAATCGGACGTTCACGTCGCATTTCAAGGAGCTGCGCCGCTCGGAGAGCGACGCATTGCTGCGAATGCTGTGCGACTGGTCCGAGCAACCCGCCTTCCAGGTGCGCTATCGCTGGTCGAAGGGCGCGATCGGCATCTGGGACAACCGCTGCACGATGCATTTCGCCATCAACGACTATCATGAGTCGCGCGTGATCCAACGCGTGACGGTGCTCGGCGACGTGCCCCTCGGCGGGGAGCCGCGCTGGGGCGCGTTCCGAAGCGATCAGTACACCCCGGGCGGCAGCCTCGCCGCGGCGAAGCCCACTCGCGGGGTCGCGACGGATCCGCGCACGAATTCGATCGCGAAGCCGGAATGAGCGGATTCACGAGCTGGGCTCATGTAACGCCCGTCCTGCTGCTTTGCGCCTCGAACGTCTTCATGACCTTGGCATGGTACGGACATCTCAAGTTCCGCAGCGCGCCGCTCCTGCTCGTGATCCTGGTGAGCTGGGGCATCGCCTTCGTCGAATACTGTCTCGCGGTGCCGGCCAATCGATTCGGGCGAAACGTCTATTCGGCGGCGGAGCTCAAGACGATGCAGGAGGTGATCACCCTCGTCGTCTTCGCGCTCTTCTCGTGGCTCTACCTGAACGAGCCGCTGCAGTGGAACCACGCGCTCGGATTCCTGCTGATCACCGCCGGCGCGGCGGTCGTGTTTCTCGGTCGGACGGGATGAGTCGAATAGATCGGCAGTCCTTCGCCGCACCGCAGCTAAGGATCGCTCTCGGCTCTGGGCTCATATCGGTCAGGTACTCAAAGCGAGGAGATGTAGTCAATTGAAGAGAATGAAAAATTCCGCTTCCTGGTGTCGAATCGTGTCCGCGATCCTAGTCCTGACCTACGGCTCGGGCTGCTCGTTTTTCGGCCCTCGCATGCAGACGATTACCATCAGTTCCGAGCCCCTCGGCGCCGAGATATCGGTCAACGGCGAAACCGTCGGAACGTCTCCCCTCCGCACGCAGGTCCACCGCGGCGAAGACCTCCTGATCGAAGCGAGATTGCCAGGCTACGAGGCCGGATTCAGGACGACACACCGGTCGTTGAGCACGGTCGGCATCCTCGATGCCTTCGGCGCATTCCTCATCCTGGTGCCCCTGATCGGATTGCTCTCACCGGCCGCCTGGGCTCACGAGCCCACCTCGTACGCAATCATCCTCGACCGCGAAGCGGTTCCGCCGGGTCCCTGAACATTTTGCGCGCAACCGCGAATCAGCTCCGAGCCCGGGCGAGCTTCGCCTCGAGGTCGTAGGTATCCGAGCCCGTCACGACTACGTCGGCGAACTCGCCGATCGGGAGCGCACCGCCGCCTCGAACGCGGACGACGCCATCGATCTCGGGCGCATCCGCTTCGCTGCGGGCGATCGCGACGTCGCCTTCGATCGCATCGACGAGGACGCGGAGCTTTCGGCCCTTCTTGTCGGCGAGGCGTTTTGCGCTGATCTCGGCGGCGCGTTCCATGAAACGCGCGTGGCGCTCCTGCTTGAGCTCGTCCGGGACGGCCCCGGAGAGCGCATTCGCCGCGGCGCCCTCGACCGGGGAGTACGGGAAGCAGCCGACGCGATCGAGCTGGGCCTCATCGAGCCAAGCGAGGAGCTCTTCGAAGTCGTCGTCGGTCTCGCCCGGGAAGCCCACGATGAAGGTGCTGCGCAGGGTCAAGGTCGGAAGCTCGGCTCGCCAGCTCCGGATTCGCGCCAGCGTATTCGCCGAGCTCGCGGGGCGCTTCATGCGGCGCAGGACACGGGAGTTCGCGTGTTGGAACGGGATGTCGAGGTAGGGCAGCACCCGACCCTCGGCCATCAACGCGATCACGCGATCGACGTGGGGATAGGGATAGACGTAGTGGAGTCGGACCCAGATGCCGAGCTCGCCGAGCGCCGTCGCGAGCCCCTCGAAGCTCGCCTTGCGCGAGCGACCTCCCCACTCGCCGGTCGCGTGGCGGATGTCGACGCCGTAGGCGCTCGTGTCCTGGGAGATCACGAGCAGCTCCTTGACGCCGGCTTTCGCCAGCCGCTCGGCCTCGCGCATCACGTCCGCGATCGGGCGGCTCACGAGATCGCCGCGCATCGACGGAATGATGCAGAAGGTGCAGCGGTGGTTGCAGCCTTCGGAGATCTTGAGATAGGCGTAGTGGCGCGGGGTCAGCTTGATGCCCTGTGGCGGGAGCAGGTCCAGGAAGGGATCGTGGGCCGGCGGAAGATGCGCGTGCACCGCGCCGAGGACCGACGCGTAGTCCTGGGGTCCGCTGATCGCGAGCACGTTCGGATGCCGCGCGAGGATCTTCTCCGGCTGGGCGCCGAGACAGCCCGTGACGATGACCTTGCCGTTTTCGGCCAGGGCCTCGCCGATCGTGTCGAGGGATTCCTCGACGGCGTCGGAGATGAAGCCACAGGTGTTGACGACGACGAGGTCGGCGTCCGCGTACTGGGCGACGGTCTCGTAGCCCTCGGCGCGCAGCTGGGTCAGGATGCGCTCGGAGTCGACCAGCGCCTTCGGGCAGCCGAGGCTTGCGAAGCCGATTCGCGGAGCGCGGGCCGTCGGCGGTTTGCGGGATTTCGAGGCACGCGGAGAGCGGGGAGAGGGCGTCATTTCGGCGGCAGGGTAAGGCCTGCCGCCGCCGGCCGCGAATCGGCCCTGCGCGGGGGCGAACGCGGCTCCGTTTGGCATTGCGCGATCCGAGAGGGGTTCAAAACACGGCGAGAATTGCCTGGATTCCGCGCAAGATGGAGATTCGGACGATCCCCCCTGGCTCTGGGAGCTGCTCGCACATCGCGATAGGCTGGCAGCCCCGAAGGAGACCCCGCGTGTCCGCCCCGCATGCCGACGACCGATTCCACCCGCCGACCAGCGACGATCCGTTCTGGACCGAGACCTGCTGGTTCACGTTCGCCGTCCCCGAGCGAAAGCTCTCGGGCCAGCTCTACCCCTTCTTCCGCCCCAACCAGGGGGTGACCTCGGGTGGGGCCTTCTTCTGGGACCCGTCCGGGTCGCAGATCTGGAACTGCGTCTACGCCAAGAACCTCTGGCACCTTCCGATCCCGAAGGACCAGGATCTCTCCGACATCCGGCTCGCGAACGGCATCCACTACCGCTGCCTCGAGCCGCTGCAGCGCTACGAGATCCACTACCTCGACGCGGATGCCCAGGAGGTCGAGGTCCACCTGACCTTCGACGCGATCTGCGAGCCCAACCGCCTCGCCCATGGCCACCTCGATCAGCCCGGCCGCTACCGCGGCACGATCCGAATCGGGAGCGAGACGATCCCGGTCGACTCGTACGGAATGCGCGATCGCTCCTGGGGCGTCCGCTCCCAGATCGGCGACGCCCTCCACCCGGGCTCGCCCATGAAACGCGGCGGCTACACCTACGCGACGATGAGCGAGCGTGATGCCTGGCATACCATCACCGGTGATTTCGGCGGTGGCTACGTCTCGATCCACGGCTTCCTGCTGCGCGACGGCGTCTGGTCGAAGCTCGCCGAGGGGACGCGCGAAGTCCTCGAACGCAAGGATCACTGTCCGACCCACGTCCGCATCACCGGCCGCGACGCCCTCGGCCGAACCCTCGAAGCCGAGGGCCGAACGCTCAACAAGATCGGCGTCCACCTGAATCCGAATCTCTGGACCTGGAATTGCCTCACGGAGTGGGAGTGGGACGGAGGCAAGCGCGGATTCGGCGAGGATCACGACAACTGGAGCGCCTCGGCGTTCCGCCACTTCGTGCGGGGCGAGAGCTGACGAGCGCGGCGCGCAGCGCGAAATCGTGCGCGTGCACGGGCGTACGCTGGTGCGCGCGCTGCCGCGAACCGCAGCTCCGGCTCGAAGCCGGAATGGACGCCCCGCTCGAGATCCCCGAGTGGCTGGTCGAAGGGATCGGCGCAGCCTCGGGCGAAGCGCCCGTGGCGAAGACGACCTCCGACCGCGTCCACGTCTTCGACCCTGCGCTTCAGGCCGCACCGGGTTGTCCCGCCTTCTCCGGCGTGCGGGTCTACCTCGACGCCCTCTCGCCCGCGGAAGCCCGCAGCCTGCTCGACGAGATCGACACCCGATCGTTCCTCCCCTCCCAGAGCGGTAAGCAGAAGCAACACCATGGTCCGCGCTTCAACTTCATGCGCCGCAGGATGAACGCGGACCGTTTCGACGGCATCCCCGCCTGGGCCCATCTCCTCGAGTCCCGTCTGCGAGATTGCGTCGCCCGCGACGCTTCGGGCGCCGCAGAAGATCTTGCGGCCTGCCGGGCCGCGCTTTCCGCGTACGAGACGACGGACGTATTCGTGCTCCGTTATGTCGAGCGCGAGGCGTCAAATCTCGATTTCCACGTAGACGATCTCTATGCCTACGGCGAAGCGATCCTGGATGTCTCCCTCGACTCGGACTGCTGCCTGACCTTTCTCGGACCCGCCGGCCCCGACGACCCGCCCGCAGACCTCGTCGGCGTCCGGGTTCCCCTGCCCGCTCTTTCGATCGCCGTCGTGTACGGGCGCGCGCGGTTCGACTGGCAGCACGCCGTGCTCGCGCAGGACATCCGGGGTGTTCGGACGAGCATCACGCTGCGGACCCTCGGTCAGGCCCTGCGCGGGACCGAGGCGGGCCAGGGTGTATTGGCGCGAGCGCGACGCCAGACCTGACAATGGCCAATCCCCCTCAATTGCCCGCGATCGAGGTCGCACCGGTGGCGACGACCTGCCCGTGCGCAAGGGGATCGAGGGTGCCTGCACCTGCGCAGTGTGCCGCGCAGACTAACGCGCCCCGTCACACCGGAGGACTCGGAGACGACATGGCCCCCTGCGCACGGAGTCCGGCGGCATCGACATCGAGCTCGTCAAGCGCGCCTCGTTGCGCGGGTCATTGCGCAGCCGCTCGACCGCAATCGTCCGCTGTGGGAGTACTGGTTCGTCGAGGGCGTCGGGGGCGGTGAGCAATTCGCGATGATCCACCACTGCATGATCGACGGATCCTCCGGTGTCGAGGAGCCTCGGTCCACACCGCCGCTTCGAGTGGATCTCGTGTCGCCTCGAGGACATGAAGTCGATGCGAAAGGGGCTCGGCTGCTCGATCAACGACGTGGTGCTCACGATCGTGACCGGTCGTCGACGTCGACGAGATCCAGTTCAAGGTCTCGACGCCGGTCTCGGTTCGCTCCGAGGCCGACCGGGGCAAGCTGGGCAACAAGGTCTCGTCCTGGATCATCCCGATCCCGATCCAGGAGGCCGATCCCAAGCACCAGCTCGAGCTGATCCACGAGCAGACCGAGGAGCTCAAGGAGACGAACCAGGCGATCGGCGTTCAAATGATGAACCAAATCCAGGAGTGGACGCCTTCGACGCTGCTCTCTCTGGGCGCACGAGCGATGTCGGGACCGATTTCATGGTGCGCGGGTTCGCGCGATCCATCCCGCGGTCCCTCTCATGGAGGGCATGGGGCTCGGGATCGCCCTCACGAGCTATGCCGGGACGATGGGCATCGGCTTCAACACCGATCCGGACCTCATCCCGGACAGCGGCCATTTCGTGAGCCTCTTCGAGCAACCGATGCAAGAGCTCGCGCGCACCGCACATGTACAGATCGGGCCGATCAGCGACGACGTGAACCACGTCACGGCAATCGAGTAGTCGGCCCGCGCGGCGGTTTTCGCACTCGTTTTTTGCGGTCTTCCCGTATAGTCCCTCGATCTCGCGCAGCGCCGCGGGAACGACGGAGGCCGACCGGACCGATGCGAGGGAAGTTTCACGGGATCGCGGCCGCCGTGAGCGGAATTCTCTTTCTTGCCTGCCGGCAGAACGCGCCGGATCCGCTCGCAGCGGGGGAGGCCGAAGGGATCCAGGGAATCCAGATCGCGACCGACGCCTACGTGGCCTATCAGCATTCCGACTGCGAGACCGTCTATCGCCTGACCCAACCCGACCTGATCGACGTGATGCAGGAAACGGAGCTTCGATTCTCGTTGCGGCTGGCACGGGGCTTCTGCCAGGAGCTCGACGGCGATCAGCCCGCGGCCCGCATCACATACCGCCGGGTGATCGAGGAACGCGCCTCCTCGTTCGCCGCCGCGGACGCGCGCGAGCGCTTGCGCACCCTCGATCTCCAGGCCGATGATCCGGGCTTCCTGAGGCGCGTCGAGGAGGCTGCCCAGCGAGCGACCCGCCCGAACGCCCCGCGCGAACCCTCGGTTCGGACCGCTGCCCTCTACCCACCGCTCGCCCGTGCCGCTGCCGTGGAGGGATTCGCCGTAATCGAGTATGGAGTCGGGCGTGACGGCAAGACCGTCGACCCGATCATCGTCGCCTCGGATCCGCCCTTCATCTTCGAAGGCACGGCCCTGCGCGCTGTCCGGGAATGGGTCTACAAGACGCAGCGGAACGCCGACCCCGAAGCGCGACAGGCGATACGGATCGTCTTCCGCTCGACCCTCGACCCCGTCACGATCGAGCAGCCAGAGCCCTCCCTCACGCCCATCATCGCGCCGCCCCCCTGAGCTCCACCGCGCTCCGCGCGCACGCGGCGTCCTGAACGCTCGAGCTCAGACTCGACGAGCCCGCAGGGCTGCGAGGAAGCGGTCAGCGCGCACGGGGAGCCCGCGCTCCAGGAAATCGCTCCGCGCGCGGCGGACGTGCTCCTCGAATCGACGACTCGGACCGAACGCGCCGGCGAGATTGTCGGCGCTCAGGTGAAACGAGAATCCGCACGCTTCGGAGAAGATCCATTCGACTGCCTGGGGCCGCGCTTCGGCTCGCTCGAACTCCGCCTGCTCCGCGGCGTTGCGGCCGTCGGGTCGGTACCAATAGCCGTAGTCCTCGAGCTTTCGACGTTCGGCGCCGGCGAGACACCAGTGCGCGACCTCGTGGAGCGCACTCGCGAAGTAGTCCTCCCGGTATACGACGCGATGGGGCTCGCGCGCCGGGTCGCACGACGGGAGATAGAGAGGCTCACTCCCACCCCCCACGAGGATCGTCGCGTAATCCGCCCGGAAGCACTCCCGGAAGGCTCGCTCCAGATCCACCGTCGCCCACTCCATCGCGCGAGCTTGCCATAACGTCATCCCGGCGTCAGCCGTCGCAGACGCGCCCACCGCCCCGACACCGCTCAATTCGCCGCGTCCTCGTAGGCCGTACCCACGACACGAACGGGCGCGTCGCGGCCGTTGATCGCGACGTCGAGCTCCTCCAGAAGCTCGCAAAGTCGCTGGAAACGATCCTCGCCGATCTGGCTCGCAAACTGCTCCGTCGTCGCCCGCGTGATCTCGTCGATGTCGCGGATCAGCTTACGGCCCCGCCGGGTGAAGACGACGCGTTTCGCCCGCCCGTCGGAGGGATCCGCGACACGTTCGAGGTAGCCGACCTCCTCGAGCTCCGCGACGAGCTGACCGGCCCGCTGGAGAGTCAATCGGAGGCGGGATGCGAGCTCCGTCATCCGCAGCCCATCGGCAGGGAGATTCGGGATCACCTGCGCCGTGGATGGGCGGAGCTCGTGGCCTCGCTCCACGAGCCCGGCCCGCATGCGCAGACGCATGGCGGTCGCGAGGCCGATGAGATGGCGACTCATCTGAGGAATACAGGCCTCGGGCAGGCTGGGAGCGGCGCGGCGGCGCGGGTGGAAGGGGGACGGCATGCTTGCCAATTTACCAAAGTCTATTTAGTATTTTCAACTTCACGCCGCAGCCCCAGGAGCAATCCCCTTCCGATGACCTTTGGCGAGCCCGATCGACGCTCCTCACCGCCCGCCCCGGGCGCGCCCCGCGCGGTCGGGGCGGGCGCCTCCGCGCGAGCGACCTGGCGGATCGACGTCTCCGAGGCGGTCCCCCTCGCCGGCCGCTTCGAGATTGCCGTCGATGTCGTCGTCCCGCTCGACCCGACCGCGAGCCCGAGTCGCGCCGCCCTCGCCTGCCTTCCTGGCGGCTTCCTCTCTCGCGCCTACTTTGACCTCGAACGCGACCTCGAACGCGACCTCGAACGCGCCGGAGACCGCAGCTACAGCTTTGCCGAAGCAATGGCGAAGGAAGGCTTCGTGACCCTCGCCTTCGACCATCTGGGCGTAGGCGACAGCTCGAAGCCCGAGCCGCTCGACGCCGGTTATGCGCTCGGGGTCGAAGTCATCGCGCGGGTCAATCAGCTCGCGCTCGAGCGCGCCCTCGAGCGCCTCGCGGCGGGCGATCCCGCGCAGGGAATCCCCGCGACGCGGTGCGAGGCGACGATCGGCGTCGGACATTCGATGGGCTCGGCGCTCACGGTCGAGCAGCAGTCGGCCGCCCGCCCCCATCGCGCGCTCGTCCTGTTCTCGTTCACGACACGCGGCGTGCCGCTCTTCTTGAACGACGACCAACGGGGGTATGCGAACGATCCGATCCGCGCTCGGCGTGAGCTCGGCGAGATCGCGAGGCGAAGCTTCGGGTCCCCCTACCCCGACCGTGCGAACAACAGCGAATCCGATCGCCGGGCCGCTTTCGGCGTGGGGACCGCTCCGCCGGCTGCGGAGGAGCTCTTGCATTCCGCTTCGACCAACCTGCTCGGCCTCGCCGGGCTTCTTTCGATGATCCCCGGTGGCTATGCGCCGGCGGCCGCGCAGATCGACGTTCCGGTCTACATCCTGGTCGGTGACCACGATCTCCACGGCGAGCGCGGCCTGCGCGAAGAGCTGCCGCGGTCTCCGCGCGTGACGACACGCAGGCTCGAAGACTGCTGGCATTGTCATTTCGTCGCGAATACGCGCGCCACGCTCTGGCGCGAGGTTTCTGCCTGGATCCACGAAACACTGGCTCGCGACTGCGACGTACGACGCGGCAGAAGCGAAGAAGGAGGACGAGCATGACGACCCGGGGAACCTCGAACGGAGCAAGGCGATTCTTCTCAGCGGATTCGCATTGCGTCATCACGAGCGAGCAGGTCAAGAAGAACCTCGCCTCGCGATTCCATGGCGCCTGGGACGCGGGCATGGCGCGCCACGCCGCGAAGCAGGACGCGATCCAGGCCGGCAAGAAGCTCGAGCTCGAGGATTTCGTCGATCTCGAGGCGGCGCGGCATCCCGGCTATTTTGACTCGACGGCGCGCCTCGCCGCCATGGACGCCGACGGCGTCCAGTGCGAGGTCATGTACTCCGAATTCGACTTCACGAGCAAGGTCTACGAGATCGGCGAGCACTGGAAGCCCTGCGCCACCGCCTACAACGACTCGCTCGCCGAGTTCGCCTCCATCGACCCGAAGCGCATCCTCATCACCTATCAGCTCCCGTTGATCGACGTCGACTACGCCGTCGCCGAGGTCTATCGCCTGGCCGGACTCGGCGCCCGCTCGATCCAGATCCCGAACTTCCCGAGCGAGCTCGGCATGCCCGACTACCACGATCTCCGCTACGAAAAGCTCTGGCACGCCTTCGAGGAGACGGGCGTCGTCGTAGCGAACCATCTGACGCTCAAGGCCTCGCTCTGGGACGTCTTCCGCCGGGATCCGACGCCCCAGAAGGGCATCTTCACGGCGCTGCCGGGATTCGCCATTGCGGAGACACTCAGCTGGTACATCCTGACCGGCGTCCTGGAACGTCACCCGAAGCTCCGTGTCGTCTTCGTCGAGCCGGGCCTCTTCTGGCTGCCGGGCTTCATCCGCTTCCTGGACAGCCGCATGCACCAGCACTACGAGTTTCCCGGCGTGAAGCTGCTTCCGTCCGAATATTTCCGTCGCCAGATGGCGGCGACCTTCGTCCACGAGCCGGAGGCGATCGCCGCCCGCTACGAGCTCGGCGTCGAGAACGTGCTCTGGTCGACGGATTTTCCGCATCCCTGTTGCAACTGGCCCGATGCGGCCGCGAAGGTGGATCATCTCTTCCAGGGCGTACCGCAGGACGAGGTCCACAAGATCACGTGGCAGAACGGTGCCACGATGTACGGTATCGACTGAGCGATTCCCCCCTGCGTCCAGGAGGCCTCCCCGATGAGTCTCGTCCTCGATGGTATCCAGATCCTCGAACTCTCGACGGGCATCTCCGGCCCGATGGCGACCATGCTCCTCGCAGACCACGGCGCGCGCGTCACCCGGATCGAGCGCCCGGGCGAAGATCCCCTGCGCAATCAGCTCGGCCACCACGCCTGGAATCGAGGCAAGCGAAGCGCCGTGCTGGACCTCAAACAAGCCGGCGACAAGCAGGCCTTCCTCGCCCTCGCTGCGACCGCCGACGTCCTGGTCGAGAGCCATGCCCCCGGCGTGACGAAGCGGCTCGGCATCGACTACGAGACGCTCTCGGCGCTGAATCCGCGGCTCATCTACTGCTCGATCACCGGCTACGGCCGCGACAATCCCTACTCCGACCGCCCCGGCTACGACGCCCTCGTCGCCGCGCGCTCGGGTCTTCAGTGGGAGCAACGCGGGCGCTTCGGCGGCTCCGCGCCGCATCTGTCGGGCAAGCCGCCTCTCTTTCCGGACCTCGAAGTCGCGCAGGAGCGGCTCCAGGGCGCGCCGCGCCAGGGACCGCTCTTCCCAGCATCTCGCTTTCCGAGCCTCGGGGCTGCCTATGCGGCGGCGACGGGCATCAGCGCCGCCCTTCGCGCGCGCGAGATCACGGGGCGCGGACAATGGGTCGAGACCTCGCTGCTCCAGGGGGCCCTCGCCTCCGGCGTGCTCGCCTTCGCGATGGCGGAGAAGCTCGATACGCCGATGTTCATGTCGTGGGTCGGTGATAGTCGGTCGCCGAAGGGGCTCTTCGAATGTCGCGATGGCCGCTGGATCCACGCCTGGCCGCCGAATCCCCGCTTCATTTTGTCCGCTGGCGCCGGCGATTCGATGAACGCGACCCCGGACCTGACCTCGCGGGACGATCCCGAACGGATCGGCCTCGGGGTCGAGGAGATCTTCGTCCTCGACCACTACTGGGAGCCGATGGCGAAGACCGCGCGCAAGTTCAGCGCCGACGAGTGGACCGAGGCCGGCGCGATCGCGCAGATCTGCATCCAGAAGGTTCGCTCGCCGGAGGAGGCCCTCGCCGACCCGCTGCTCGTCGCCGACGACGTCGTGAAGGAGCTCGACGATCCCGAGCTCGGCAAGATTCGCGCCGCGGGCATCCTCTACAAGCTCGAGCGTTCGCGCGGAGAGGTCCGCGGAGCCGCGCCGCGGCTCGGGGAGCACACGGCGGAGGTGAAGGCCGAGGCGAGATCGGCACCGTCGCACGGCGTCGATTCCGCAAATGCGTCCGCTCGGCGTGCCGCGGCGAAGACCGCCGGGCCGCGCCTCGCGAAGGGACCGCTCGACGGCATCACGGTCCTCGATTTCGGCCTGGCGGTCGCCGGCCCGTACGCGGGTCAGATCCTGTCGGATCTCGGCGCCCGGGTCATCAAGGTCAACGCGCTCCACGACTGGTACTGGCATTCGAGCCAGATCGCGATGGCCTGCAATCGCGGCAAACAGAGCATCGCCATCGATCTCAAGAAGCCGGGCGCGATGGCGGTGATCGAACGCCTGCTGGCCTCGGCCGACGTCGTGATGCACAACATGCGTTACCGCGCCGCGATCAAGCTCGGCATCGACTACGAATCGTTGAAGGAGCGCTTCCCGCGGATCGTCTACTGCCATACCCGCGGCTTCGAGCGCGGCCCGCGGCTCGAGCTCCCGGGCAACGATCAGACCGGGGCTTGTCTCGCCGGTGTCGAATGGGAGGACGGGGGCTGCGCCCGCGGCGGGCGACCGATCTGGTCCCTGACCAACATGGGCGATACGGGCAACGGCTTCCTCGCGGCGATCGCGATCTGCCAGGCACTCTACGAACGAGAGAAGACCGGCCTCGGGCAGTTCTGCGAGACCGCGATCGTGAACGCCCAGATGTTCAACACGAGCCACGCGGTGGCACGACCGGACGGCAGTCCGATCGAGCGGCCGCTGCTGGACGCGATGCAGACGGGCTTCTCTGCGGGGGTGCGCATCTATCCGACGCGAGACGAGTGGCTCTGCCTCTCCCTGGTGAAGGATTCGCACTGGCATGCCGTCGCGCGAGCGCTCGACCTGCCCGAGCTCGCCGCCGGCGGTCGTTATGCGACGGAGCGAGCGCGCGCGGCGAGCGATGACGACGTCGCGAAGCTCCTCGAGCACCGCTTCGCGTCCGCCACGGCGAAGAGCACCTTCGAAAAGCTCGACGCCGCGGGGGTCCCCTGCGAAATCGCGGCAGAAAACGCCAACATCGAGCTCTGGAGCCAGCCGAAGTTCATCGAGGATCAGTTCGTCGCCAAATATCAGCACCGCGTGATCGGCGAGATGGGCCAGCCCGGCCTCGCCTTCCAGTTCTCGGATACGCCGACCCGGGTCCAGTCCGCGCCGATGATGGTGGGCGAGCACTCGCGCGAGATCCTGGCCTCCCTCGGCTACTCCGAGGCCGAGGCGAACGCCCTCTTCGAAGCGGGCATCGTCGGCGACGAGACCGTGAACCCGACATTGGCGAAGGCGGGCACGAAGCCCGTCGCTTCGCCGTGGGAGAAGAAGTGATGGCGAGCGAGACGACGACGTTGCGACGACCGCAGCCGCTGCCCGGCCGCGACAGCGCGCCGTTCTGGGAAGCGGCTTCGCGGGGGGAGCTGTTCGGACAGCGCTGCGCCGCCTGCGGCGTCTTTCGACATCCGCCGCGGCCGATGTGTCCGCATTGCCAGTCGCTGAAGACGGAATGGGTCCGCCTCTCCGGGCGAGGCAAGGTCGCAGCCAACATGCGGCCGATACACCCCCGGATCCCGATGTTCGACTATCCCCTCGTCTGCGTGCTCGTCGACCTCGACGAGGGGATCCGGCTCTTCTCGAACCTCTACGAATGCGCGCCGGAGAGCGTCGAGAACGGCATGGAGGTCGAGGTCTTCTTCGTCCCGACGGCGGGCGACAAACAGGTTCCGGTCTTCCGACCGGTCCGTGGGGGCAGATCGTGAAGCGGAACAAGGCCGTCATCGCCGGCATTGGTCAGACCGAGTTCTCGAAGGATTCGGGACGCAGCGAGCTCCAGCTCGCCTGCGAAGCGATCAAGCACGCCCTCGACGACGCAGGACTCCGCCCCTCGGACGTCGACGGATTCTCGACGTTCACGATCGACAACAACGAGGACGTCGACATCGTCCGCTCGATGGGGATCGAGACGCTGCGCTTCTCCTCGCGCACGCCCCACGGCGGCGGCGGCTCGATGGCGACGATCGCCCACGGCATGGCGGCCGTCGAAGCGGGCCTCTGCAATACCTTCGTCTGTCTACGCGCCATGAACGAGCGCTCCGAAGCCCGCTTCGGCATCGCCCACATGACACCCACAGCGAGCAATAAAGGCTCGGGCTCGGGCTTTCTCGAGTGGAGCATGCCCTTCGGTGCGGCGACGCCCGCCGCCTGGACCGGCATCCAGGCCCAGGCCTACATGGCACGCTACGGCCTCACGAACGCGGATTTCGCGCCGATCTCGGTCCAGCTGCGAAAGAATGCCGCGACGAATCCCCTCGCCTGGTACTACGAACGGCCGATCACGATCGAGGACCACCAGAGCTCGCGTTGGATCGTCGAGCCCGTCTTCCGCCTGCTCGATTGCTGCCAGGAGACGGATGGCGGCGTCGCGATCGTCATCACGACCGAGGAACGCGCCCGCGACCTGCGCCAGAAGCCCGCGCGAATCGCCCACGCGACGCAATCGATCCCCTTCGACACCGAAACCGTCACGAACTTCTACCACAAGGATCTGACGGTCTTCGACAGCGGCGTGCAGTGCGCGAAGGAGCTCTACGGACGCACGGGACTCTCGCCCCGGGACATCCAGGTCGGCATGCTCTACGACCATTTCACGATCGCCGTCTTCTGGCATCTCGAGGCGATGGGCTTCTGCAAGCCCGGAGAGGCCGCAGCCTTCGTGAAGGACGGAAACGTAGCCCTCGACGGCACGATCGCACTCTCTCCAAATGGTGGCCTGATCGGCGAGGCCTACGTCCACGGAATGAATCTCGTGACGGAGGCGGTCCGGCAGATCCGCGGGACGGCGACCAATCAGGTCCAGAACGTCGAGAACGTGCTGCTCTCCGCGGGCATGAGCGGGGCGATCTTGTCGAAGTGCTAGTTGCCTCGAAGCGATTCGCCTCGAAGAGAGCCTCGCCGAGCGAATCGCTACGCGAGCAGCTCCTTTGCGATGATCAGCTTGCGCACCTCCGTCGTGCCGGCGCCGATCTCGAGCAGCTTCGTGCCCCGAAAGAGACGATTCAGCTCCGTCTCCCAGATGTAGCCCGCGCCGCCGTGGATCTGGACCGCATGGTCGAGCACGCGATTCATCGAGTCGGCGCAGTACAGGATCGAGGTCGCCGAAATGCGGTGGACCTCGCCGCGGCCGCCTTCCCCGGACGGGAGGTCGTTCAGGGCCGAAAGGCAGTAATAGTTGTAGACGCGCATGGTATCGACCAGGGTCGACATTTCCGCGAGCCGCGACTGGATCATCTGGAAATTCGCGATCGGCTGACCGAACTGGACACGCTCCTTCGCATGGGCGATCGACAGATCGAGCGCGCGCTCCGCCATGCCGACGCAGATCGGCGCGATCACCGCCCGCTCGAGGTCGAGGCCGCTCATGATGCATTTGACGCCCTCGTTCTCCCGGCCGAGGACGTTCGCGGCCGGTACGCGGCAATCGTCGAAGGCGAGCTCCGCCGTCTGCGAGCCGCGAAAGCCCATCTTCTCGAGCTTCTGGGCCACACGGACGCCGGGGGTCTTCATGTCGACGACGAAGGCCGTGATGCCGCGCGTGCCGCGGCTGGGGTCGGTCCGGGCATACAGCAGGCAGTAGTCGGCGACGGGACCGTTCGTGATGTAGAGCTTTCGCCCGTTGATCACGTAGTCGTCGCCGTCGCGCACGGCTCGCGTCGCCATCGAGCCGAGGGCGTCGGAGCCGGCGCCGGGCTCGGTGAGCCCGAGACATCCGATCGCGCGCCCGTCGCAGAGCGGCGGAACGAAGCGCTCGACCTGCTCCGGCGTCCCCGAACGCAGGATGTTGTTCATGCAGAGATTCTCGTGGGCGACCCAGGAGAGTCCGAGGGCGTGATTCCAGCGCGAGAAGGCCTGGAGCACCAGACCGCTGGCAAACAGGTCGAGATCGGCGCCCCCGAGCGCCGAGGGCACCGTGATGCCGAGGTAGCCCGCGCGTCCGAGCGCACGAAACTCCTCGTCGGGCCACCACTCCTCGTCGTCCATGCGACGGGCCAGGGGCAGGAGCCGCTCGCGGCCGTAGCGATCGGCGGCATCGAGGATCGCGACCCGATCCTCGCTCAGCTGGAAGGCATTCGACGTTCCTCGCTCCATCCTCCGCTCCATCCTCCGCGTCGCTCCGCGCATGCCCATGCCGCACGGGACGATCGATTCCCCTCATGCTCGCTCAGATGCCTTGACAGGGCCTGCTTTTTTTCAGAGCCTGCGCCGTGCATCGAGGAGTCCCGTTTGTCCGCGAAGAAGACCGCAGGATCCAGCAAGGGCGGGCTAGGTCGGAAGGGAAGCCGGAAACGCTCGGCTGGTGCTCGGGCGCGTCCGGTCGCGTCGGACGAGTCGAACGGGCAGGTCGTCCGGACCGAGACCCGGGGTCCGGTCTTCTGGATCACGATCGACCGGGCCGAGCGCCGCAATGCGATCAACGACGAAGTAGCCCACGGGATCGCCGCGGGACTTCGCGACGCCGAATCGCGTCCGGAGATCCGCGCCGTCGTGCTGACGGGAGCCGGCGATCAGGCCTTCTGCGCAGGCGGCGATCTGCGCGCGGGCCCGGGCGACTCGCCCTTCGAGAGCGATCCCGCGCGCCTCGACAATGCCATCCTCGATCTCTTCCGAACCTTCGAGCAATGCGGACTACCGACCATCGCCCGCGTCAACGGCCACGCCCTCGCGGGCGGGCTCGGATTGATGTGCGCCTGCGACCTCGCGATCGCCGTCGATACGGCGACCTTCGGCGTACCCGAAACCGGCGTCGGCCTCTTCCCGATGATGATCCTGCCCTATCTGTTGCGGGCGATGCCCCGTCGACGGCTGCTCGAGTGGTGCATCACCGGCGCGCGCTACGGAGCCGCCGACGCGCTCGAGGCCGAGCTCGTGAATCGGGTCGTCCCGGCCGCGGACCTCGACCGGGAGATCGACGTCCTGCTCGCGCAGATCACCTCCCGCTCCCCGACCGCGATCCGCCTCGGCAAGCGCGGCCTGCGCGCGGTCGAGGACATGGCTCTCTCACAGGCCTTCGAATACGCCGGCTTGATGCTTCCCAACATGGCGCGGACAGAGGACGCCCGCGAGGGATTCCGCGCCTTCCGCGAGAAGCGACGGCCGGATTTCAGTGGCAACTGACGCTCCGCCGCTCGACAGGAAGACGATGAGCCAGATTCCGGGACTCGAGAAGGTGTTGATCGCGAACCGCGGCGAGATCGCCGTGCGAATCACGCGAACCCTATCCCGACTGGGAATCGCGTCCGCCTTGGTCGCGCATGCCGAAGATGCAGGGAGCCTCGCCGCCCAGGCCGTCGACGAGGTCCATCCGATCACCGGTGAGACGCCCGTCTCTGCCTATCTCGACGGTGCCCAGACGATCGCCGTCGCGAAGCGGATCGGCGCCGACGCGATCCATCCAGGCTACGGATTCCTGTCGGAGAATGCCGATTTTGCCGAGAGCGTGATCGCGGCGGGGATCCGCTGGATCGGCCCCTCTCCGGATTCGATGCGTCGGCTCGGAGACAAGATCGAATCGCGGCGATTCGTCGCGGGGCTCGGCGTCCCGCTCACGCCTTCGGCCTCGGAATCGGAGGATCCGAAGACCTTCGCCGCGCGCGCCGCCAGGGTCGGATTCCCGCTCCTCATCAAGGCCTCCGCCGGCGGCGGTGGCAAGGGCATGCAGATCGTCCGCGAAGCGAGCGCCCTACCCCAGGCGATCGAGCTCGCGCGCTCGGCGGCAGTACGTTATTTCAAGGACGAGCGCATCTACGCGGAGCGTTACGTCGAGTCTCCGCGGCACGTCGAGGTCCAGATCCTCGCCGACACCCACGGCCAGGTCTTCCATCTCGGCGAGCGCGACTGCTCGGTCCAACGCCGCTTCCAGAAGCTGATCGAGGAGACCCCCGCGCCGGGCCTCGCGCCGGTGCTCCGCCGCGCGATCTGCGAGCGAGCGGTCCAGATCGCCCGGGCGGCCGACTACCACAACGCGGGCACCGTCGAATTCATCCTGGCCCCGAACGGCGAGTTCTTCTTCCTCGAGATGAATACACGGCTCCAGGTCGAACATCCGGTGACCGAGCTCGTGACCGGGATCGATCTCGTCGAGCAGCAGCTCCGGGTCGCTGCGGGGGAGAAGCTCGCGCTCCAGCAGGAGACGATCCGGTCGAAGGGCGTCGCGATCGAGTGTCGGCTGTGTGCCGAAGACGCCGACCACGACTTCCGACCCGCCGTCGGCGAGCTGCTCGTCTTCCGGCCCGCGGAGGGCCCGGGAATCCGCTTCGACGGCGGAATCGCCGAAGGCCAGACGATCACGACCGCCTTCGACCCGATGCTGGCGAAGCTCGTCGTGCACGCAGAGGACCGGTCGAGCGCGATCCGGCTCGCGATCCGCGCCCTCGAAGAGACCGTGATCCTCGGCTGCACGACGAACGCGAGCTTTCTCGCCCGCATCCTCGAGCATCCCGAGTTCCAGGCGGGACGAGTCGAGACCGGATTCATCCCGGCCCATGCCGACAGCCTCGAACCGGCGTCCCTCGCGGACGCGGAGCGGCGACTCCTGCTCGCGGCGGCGGCGCTCTCGAATCGCGATTTTCTCGAACGGGCGAACGCCGTGCCCGAGCCCTTCGCCTCGATGGGCGGCTGGCGGAACTGAGGACGAACTTGGGATACGACTTCTGCCTCGAAGGCCGTGATTCGCGCGTGACTCCAGCCGGATCGGCGCTCGAGATCGACGGCCGCCGACTCGACGCTTCGCTCGAGCGCGGGCTTCATGCGGGCGAGTATTTCATCGTCGTAGACGGGCGCCGCGAAAAGCTCTTCATCGCGACCCGCCACGACGTGCATTTCATCCACTGGCGGGGTCGGACCCGTCACGTCGAAGCCTGGAATGCCCTCGATCGCGCCCGGCAGGCGGCGATTCGCGCGGGAGGCGCCGAAGAGATTCGCGCCCCGATGCCCGGCGTCGTCATCTCGGTCGCCATCGAGAGCGGCACCACGGTCGAGAGGGGGGCACTGCTCCTCACGATCGAGAGCATGAAGCTCCAGACGGCGATCACCGCAACCCATCCTGCCCGGGTCACCGAGGTCTGCGTCGCCCCCGGCGACCATTTCGATCAGGGAAGTCCATTGGTTCGCCTAGAAGCCCTGGATGCTGCGAGCGAGGAGAGCCGGAAATCATGATGCGCCGAATCGAGAGCCGCCTCGACCGCCACGCTCCGACCTACGCGCGATTCCGCGCGGCGAACCTCGCCCGCGTCGACGAGTTCCGCCGCCGTCAGAACGACGCGCGATTCGAGCGCCCGCAACGCGACCTCGATCGGCTCGCCCACCACGGCAAGCTCTTCGTCCGCGAACGGATCGAGCGCCTGCTCGATCCGGGTACGCCCTTCCTCGAGCTCTCGTCGCTCGCCGCCAACAGCGAGTACGACGGCGAGTCGAAGGGCGGCAGCGTCGTGACCGGGATCGGCATCGTCTCCGGACGCGAGGTGATCGTGCGGGCCGACGATCCTTCGATCAAGGGCGGCGCGTGGTATCCGCTGACGGTCAAGAAGAACGTCCGCTGTCTCGACATCGCGATCGAGAATCGGCTCCCTGTCGTCCACATGTGCGACAGCGCGGGCGGCTTCCTGCCCCTCCAATCCCAGCTCTTCGCGGACCGCGTCTCGGCGGGCCGGATCTTCCGCAATCAATCGGTCCTGTCTCAGATGGGGGTGCCCCAGCTCTCCCTCGTCTTCGGTCATTGCACGGCGGGAGGGGCCTACATCCCGTCGCTCTCGGATTATTCGGTCATCCTGCGTGGGAACGGCGGCATCTTTCTCGGCGGTCCGCCGCTCGTGAAGGCGGCGACCGGCGAGATCGTCGACGCGAATACCCTCGGCGGCGCCGACGTGCATACGCGGGTCAGCGGCGTCGCGGACTACGCCGCCGATTCGGAAGAAGAAGCGATCCTGCTCGGCCGCGAGATCGTCGGCCAGTGGACGCGGGGCGAGAAGACCCGGATCGAGCACCGCGAGCCCGAGCCGCCCGCCTACGACCCCGAGGAGCTCTACGGGATCATCCCCGACGACATCAAGATCCAGTTCGACATGCGCGAGGTCATCGCCCGCATCGTCGACGGCAGCCATTTCCACGAATACCAGCCCGACTACGGTACGACGCTGGTCTGCGGCTTCGCCTGGATCTGGGGTCAGAAGGTCGGCATCCTCGCCAACAACGGGGTCCTCTTCAACGACTCTTCATTGAAGGGCGCCCACTTCATTCAACTCTGCAACCAGAACCGGACGCCGCTCGTCTTCCTGCAGAACATCACGGGCTTCATGGTCGGCCGCGAATACGAAGCGCGCGGGATCTGCAAGGACGGGGCGAAGTTCATCATGGCCCAGTCGTGCAGCGTCGTGCCGAAGTTCACCGTCATGGTCAACGGCTCCTTCGGCGCCGGAAACTACGGCATGTGTGGACGCGCGTACGACGGGCGCTTCATCTTCAGCTGGCCGAACCACCAGATCGGCATCATGGGCGCCGAGCAGGCCGCGAATACCCTCGCGGACGTCAAGATCCGCCAGCTCGAGCGCGCGGGGAAGACGCTCGCGCCGGAGGAGATCGAGGCGATCCGGCGGCCGGTGCTCGAGTCCTTCGAGCGCGAGTCGACCGCCTACTACGCGACTTCGCAGCTCTGGGACGACGGCATCATCGATCCGGTCGACACGCGCAATGCCCTTGGGATTGCGATCAGCGCCTCGCTCCACACGCCGATCGAGCGGCCGAGCTACGGAGTCCTGCGCCTTTGACGGGCCCCGAGGCCGATCCCGTCGTGTCGCTCGCGGACGACGCGCTGCTGGCGCTCCCGACGGTGTTTCGCGCGGATCTCTTCGCGGGCAAGACGGCGCTCGTGTCCGGGGCCGGGACGGGCATCGGAAAGGCGACGGCCTGCCTCTTCGCACGACTCGGCGCGCGGGTCGTGCTCTGCGGTCGGAACGAGGAGAAGCTCGCGGCGACGGCACGACTGCTCGAGCGGATCGGCTCGCCCTGCATCGTACAGCCGACCAACATCCGGGAGCCCGAGCAGGTCGACGCCCTCTACGCGCGCATCGAGTCCGAGGGTCTGTCCCTGGACGTTCTCGTCAACAACGCGGGGGGCCAGTATCCGCAGCCTTCGATCGAGCTGTCCGACAAGGGCTGGCGCGCCGTGGTCGACACCAATCTGAACGGCACCTGGACGATGATGCAGCGCGCGGCGCGCTTCTGGCAGCGTGCGGGGACGGGCGGCTCGATCGTCAACATCGTGGCGCCCTACGCCCGCGGTATGTACGGCGTCGCGCATACCGTCGCGGCACGCGCAGCGATCGCCCACCTGGCCCGGAACCTCGCCGTCGAGTGGGCACCGGAGGGCATCCGCGTCAACTGCGTCCTGCCCGGTCCGATCGCGACGGAGGGCCTGTCGGTCTATTCCGACGAAGCGCGCGCGGCGCTCGCGAAGAGCAATCCCCAGAAACGGCTCGGCGACGTCCAGGACATCGCCGAAGCCTGCGCCTACCTCTCGGCGCCATCGGGCAAGTTCATCACGGGCGAGATCCTCGTCGTCGACGGAGGCCACCAGCTCTGGGGCGAGCTCTGGATGGCGGGCCGGCCGGACTACTATTCGGATCGCGAGGGAGCGTCGGATCGGGCCGGAGCTCCGGCGGGAAAGAGGATGACCTCGTCGTAGCGGGGCAGCGTCGTGAAGCGAAGTCCGGGGATCGTCGCCTGCTTCTCCTTCAGGAAGACGAGCGTCCGGTCGCCATCGCCCGAGAGAAACGTCGCCGCCCTCATCTCGCCGGTGAAGGGACCTTCGATCGGTCTCATCAAGCTGTCCCAATGGATCGGAATGACGCGCGAAGCCCCGGTCGTCGTCACCGTCTCCTTCCAGTAGATCTCGCGGTAGTCGTCCGTCTGGGTCCCGAGGCCACCGATGCCGAGAAAGACGACCTCCGCGTCGATCCCCTCGAGCCCGCCCTCGACATAGCCTGCGCTCCCCTGGACGAGAAAGCTCCCGAGCGGATGCCGGACGTAGATCGCGTAGGGGATGCCCAGGCGATAGTCGAAGGCAGCGACCGGCGGGACCAGCGGCGCCTCGATCTCGGGCTTCGCGAGCGCCTGCTCGCGGACCTCGGGGTCCGGGAACTCGAAATGACGGGTCTCGATGAGCGTAATCTCGAAGCGTCCGAAGGAGACGGGCTCGCGGTCCTTCGCCAGCCGGATCTGGTCTTCCGGAAGACCGACGCCCCGGGCGATGTTCGCCGTCGAAGGCGAGCCCAGCAGGATCGCGCCGGTCCGGCGTGCGACCTCCGGCGAGTCCATCGCGTGATCGAAATGGGAATGAACCGGGATCACGACGGCCAGACGATCGACCGCGTTGCGCTCGAGCCCCCGCGCGATTGCCTCCGGATCCGGCGCGATCTTGCCCCGGAAGAGCTTTCGCGGTCCGAATCGCGAGAACCAGCCGTCGACCATCCAGGCCGTCTCGCCGTCCGAGAAGAGGAGCGTCGAGGTCCCCGTGAAGCGGACAGTGAGCGAGCCCGACGGGATCTCCCGGCTGCCCTCCACGGCCCACGCCGGATCGACGGGCGGGGGCGACGTCGTTGCGAACAGGAACGCCGCAAGTCCCGCGAGCGCAACGAAAAGCATCGCCACGCCCGCGACGAGCACACGCCCGATGCCGCGTCCGGGTCGCCCGGGTGATGCCGTCTCAGGCAGAGAAGAGCCGAGACCGGAACAGCTCGGGGAACGCAAGGGTAGGCGACATCCGATTCACTCCTTCCCAGGTCGGCACTCTCCGCGACCGATGCAGAGACGTGCGATCTTCTTCTACTACAATGCGCGAATCCGAGTCAATCGATTTCGCGGAACCCGAGGTCATGCGGTGCTGGGGCGATTCGAACAGGGAGCGACCATCTGCGATGAATCGCCCGCGTGACGCCCGAGCAGGTACCTTTCGGACGCTCGTCGCGCTCTTCTCGACGATGCTCGCTGGTGTCGGGTGTGCGAACGCGCCGCCGCGGCGCCAGCTCAGCTACGCACCCGAGGCGTTCCGCGCCGAGATGGCGGCGCGTGTCCCCGAGCTCGGTGAGGCCCTGTCCCGCCCGCCGTTCGAGATCGACGCCGAGATCGTCGAGCGCGCTCGCAAGGTGATCGAGGCCGCTCCGCTCGGTCCGCCCCGGGTCCAGGCCCTCGTCGACTTCCTGATGAAGCCCGAGCCGCGGGGGCTCGGCCTCGTCTACGACTGGTCCGTCTCTGCGACCGCATCGCGGACCGTCGAGCTTCGCCGTGGAAATTGCTTCGCGATGGCGAGCGTCATGGTGGGACTGGGCCGCGGGCTCGGCTGGCCCATCTATTACGCTGAAGCCCACCCCCCGGAGCCCGAGACCCAGCAATTCGAGGACGTGAAGGCCCTCTCGGATCACATGGTCGTGATGATCGTCGCGAAGACGGTGAAGCAGATCGTCGACTTCACGGGGCTCCTGAAGGATGGCTACGACATCAAACCGATCTCGGACCTCACCGCCTATGCGCACCTGATCAACAACATCGCGGGCCAGAGCGTGATGAACGATGGGCGGCCGTCGACCGACGCGGATTGGGAGAAGGCCCGCGAGGGGTTCGAGCTCGCGACCCGGATCGAGCCCGGTCTCGGGCGCGCCTGGAACAACCTGGGGATCGTCTATCGGCGAATGGGACGGGTCGACGAGGCTCGCGATGCCTATCATCGCGCGCTCGCGCTGGAAGTCGGATTCGGCTCCGCGAAGCGCAATCTCAGCCTGATGGAGACCCGCTCCGAGGGCGGGACGCGATTGATCCAGACCGAAGATCCGAAACCCTGAGGAAAGCGAAAACTTGAACGATCCGCTCGAAGGCCTCGCCTTCTACGCCGTCTTCGTCTTCTCCGTGACGATCCACGAAGCGGCCCACGCCTGGGCTGCGATGAAGGGCGGCGATCTAACGGCCTACAACGGGGGACAGGTCTCCCTCGATCCGATTCCCCACATGAAGCGCGAGCCTTTCGGCATGGTGATCCTGCCGATCCTGTCGGTCGCGATGTCTGGCTTCCCGATCGGATATGCCAGCGCACCCTTCGATCCGATCTGGGCAGCGCGTCATCCGCGGCGTGCGGCCTGGATGGCGCTGGCCGGCCCCGGGGCGAATCTCGCGATGACGCTCGCGGCGGTCGCCGCCATCCGGATTGGTGTGGCAGCGGGAGAATTCCTGCCGCCCGACTCCCTCGGGTTCCGCCAGGTCGCCGCCGCGGTCGGCGATTCGGGAAGTCTCGCCGCGGCCGGCGCATTCCTGCTCTCGATCTTCTTTTCGATGAACCTGCTGCTCTTCGTGCTCAACATGCTGCCGGTGCCACCCCTCGACGGCAGCGGCGCCCTGCCCCTGATCCTCCCGGACCGTTGGGTCGAGTCCTATCAGACGCTCTTCCGACAGCCGATCGTCGCGATCCTCGGGCTGTTGGCGGTCTGGAACTTCGCAGGCGAGCTCTTCCGCCCGTGCTTCTTCTTCGCGGTGGGGATGTTGTACCCGGGAGTCGGATACCAATGACGCTCTAGCGCCAACGCGGATCGAATCGGACCGACACGCCGCCCAGCAGCTGATACTGGATCGGCTCCGGGTCGTTCAGGCTCGACGTGAAGTCGTAGCGTCCACGCGGGCTGCTCTCGGAGACGGACATGTCGCGGTCCGTCGCGAACCACGACATCCGGCCCTGGACGAAGAAGCCGAACAGCATCGGTCCCCGCTCGTAGGCATCGACGGAGAACGTCTCGGTAATGCTGATGCCGTGGTAGAGCTCGAGGTCGCCTTTCGCGTCGATGAAGTCGGTCTCGACCAGGGCGGGGAGAGGCGGGTTCTGGCCGGGGCGAGGAGCGGTGCTTCGGCGCTGGTATCTCCCCTCCGCCTGAGCGGCCATGCCGATGTACTCGAATCCCTGGGTGAAATGGAATTGCTCCTGGTCGATCGGGAGCGTGAAGTCCACCCCGATGCCAGCCGTCCAGAGATAATCAATGGAAGTCCGATTCCGAAGGCGGAAGTCGCAGGTACTCGTGTTGAACCCACCCAGCGTAGAAGGGCAATTGTCCGCAAATCCCGGGCTCGGAGGGAGACGGTTGAATTTTTCATCTCCGCGATTCGCGATCAGGCCCCGCGAGATCGGGACCTGGAAGCCCCCGAGGATGACGAGCCGCGGCCGCGTGACCACCGGCAGCTCGACGGGCGTCAGCAGGTCCAGCCCGAACTGGAAATGCTGCGAGATGAGCGAGTCTCCCGTATCGGACAGGTTCGTACTGCTCGTCTCGGTCGGAACCTGCGCCGAGCCCTTCTGGGGTTGGGTCAGGAAGCCGAACCCGAGACTCATTCGAGGCTCCCAGCCCGGGCCGTCGTCGACCGGCGCGTCCGCCGCGATCGGCATTTCTTCGACCCCGGAATCCTCCGCGGCGACGGCAAAGTCCGGAGTCAGCGCACCGAGGGCGAAGACGAGCGACGCAAGAGCGGCCAGCACACATGCGCGTTCGATTCGGTTCAAGGCTGCTGCCCCTCGGCGGTGTTCGTCTCGGCCTTCCTCTGCTGCTGACGAACGGTATTCATGCCACGAACCACCCGCTCCACCTCGGGCGGCACGCCCTTCTCGGCCATGTACCGTTCGACGGCCGGAAAATCTTGACGCGACCACATGACGAGAATCTGTTTCAACGAAGAGAGCTTTTCGCCCGGCACGTCGATCTGCTCCGCGAGCGGAAGCGCCAGCTTCGGATCGACCGAGATCGTGTACTGCGTCAGCGGGAAGAGCGCCGCCCCTTTGACGGCCGGGTCTTCGAGTCGGGCCGAAATCCATTCCGATGCCGCCTTCCCATCGCTCTTCAGATAGTGGTATGCACCGGCTCGCAGCGCGAGACGACGGGCCTCGCTCTCCGGCCGCGCGAGCAGCCACTCGAGATTCTCGAGCGGCTCGCGCCCGCCCCGGGCCTCCGAGATCGCCTCGAGGAAGCTGCCCGGCGGGAGCTTCCCCTCCTCGTCCTCGTACCACGCCGCGGCCCCTCGCCCATCGAAGTTCGCCAGGCTGATGAGAGCCGAGCGAAGCGCGTCGTGCTTGAGCGCGTTCTGCGCCTCCCATGGAATCGAATCGACCCAGGCCCGCAGCGCCGACGGCCCGATGCGGTAGAACTCGAGCATCGCCTGCGTGATCACCCAATTTCGGCCATCGTCGGACGGAAAGCCTTCGAGCAGCTTCGTCAACGAATCGTGCTGGCCCGCGGCGGCGAGACCCGCCGCGGTCGCATCGACGACGAGATTGCGCACCGTCTGGCCCTCGGGTCGCTCGATCCCGAGACTCTCGAGCGCGAATCGACGCGCCTCTTCCGCGCCGCCGTGGCGCGTCCAGTAGAAGACCACCTCCGAGATCGCGCTCTGGCCGACACGGGGCGCCCGCCATTTCGTGAAGCGCTCGAGCGCTGCCCGCGGATCCACCCGCGCCCACGCGTTCGCAAACAGCCGGACCTCGTCGCGGTCCAGCCCCTCGACCGCACCGTCGTAGGCCTCCATGGCCCCTTCGACGTTGGACGCGTCGAGCTTGCGCATCAGGTCGGCGATCGCATCGATCCGGTCGAGGGTGTCGGGATTCGCGAGTGCCGCGGCGACGGCACGCTTCATCGCCTCGCCATCGAGCGGCCCGTCGCCCGGTCGAGAGGCCGCCGAGTCCTTCGACGGCGAGCAGGCGACGAGAAAGAGCGCCAACGCCGCGGTGACGAAGGCGAGAGCCGAGATCCGGAGGGAGCTTCGCATGATCAGAATTTCACCGTGGCCGTCACGCCGTAGGTCCGCGGGTCGCCCACGGCGTGGAGAATTGCGCGGCGCAGGCGCGCGAGGTTGAAGACGTCCACCGTATAGGCCTGGTCCGTCAGGTTCTCGATCCAGCCGGCGACCTCGAAGTTGTCGGTCGGGGCCTTGTAGGTCAATCGGAAGTTCAGGAGCCAGAGGGGATCCTGCTTCAGGAGCTCCGAGTTCGAGGGATCGAAGTAGACCTTGTCCTTGAACGTCCAGTCGAGGCGCGGAATCAAGACGCCCCAATCCCCCCCGACCGGCCAGGCAGCGAAGCCGATGAACGAGAACTCGGGCGAGTTGACCAGCCGGTTGCCGGTGAAGTCCTCCGTGATCGTGACCGGCAATCCGCTGCTGCCGGCATTGACGGTCTGCGTATTCACGAAGTCCGTGTACTCGCTGTCCAGCCAGGCGAAGGTCGCATGGAGCCAGAACTGGTCGAGCAGCATCGGTCCCCAGCCCTCGAAGGGCTTGATGTCGAACTCCGCCTCGACGCCGAGCACGTCGGCGTCGTCGGCGTTCACGAGCTGCTGTACCGGGACGCCACCGCCGATGTTGAGGAGTCGGAAGATCTGGATGTCGTTGTAGTCGTAGTAGAAGAGCGCCCAATTGGCCGTGATGCGACTGTCCCAGAACTGCGCCTTCATCCCGAGCTCGACCGAGTCGATCTCCTCGGGCTCGACCGGCGTGATCAGGTTCTCGCCGGTCGGTGTGCGCGAGCCGGGGCTGACGACGCCGCCATTGATGTGCGGTCCCTTCCAGCCCCGCGCGTAACGGAGGTAGAAGTTCAGGTCCTCGATTGGCGTCCAGGTGCCCTTGAGATCCCCCGCGGCGCCGATCTTCTTCGTCGCCGAGCTCGCGTAGATCTCCGGCGATACGAGCTCGCCCGTGCTGGGGAGGAACTGCGAGCTGAGCAGGTTCAGCTCCTTGTCCTCGTAGTTGATCCGTGCACCCCCCTCGACCTTGAAGGTCTCGGAGGGCTCCCAAGCGAGGTTGACCCAGCCCGTGCCATAACGCGTGAAGAAGGAGTAGCTCTGGTCGATGGCGCGCGAAAAAATGCCGAGGAAGAATTGATTGTCGACCGTCAACCCCTCGTACAGGTACATGCCGCCGAGCTGACTGGAAAATCCGTTGTCGGCGTCATAGTCGAAACGCAGCTCCTGGGTGACCTGGTACGCCTCGTTCGTCAGGATCGGCTCGAGGCTCCGATACGGGTTCCCGTCGAGATTGAGCGCGACCGATCGCTCGTTCCATTCGTAGCCCGTGACGGACGTGACGGAGAAGTCGCGGTATTCGATCTTGCCGACGACATTGGCGCCCGCGAGGTCGAGCTTCTCCTTCTCGACGTTGTTGTAGTCCCCCTCGTAGGGATTCCCGATGAACGGACTGTTGATCCGCCGGAAGGTCCCCGTCGCAGGATCGACGACCTGATTGTCCGCATCGGCGTACCCGTCCTGATCGAGGGCGATGTCGGCGCGCGGCGTGATCTCCTCGGGGAGCTGGGTTGCGCCGACCACCTGGAACTGGCGCGCATCGCCGCGATTCTGCCCGCCGTGCACGTTCAGGATGAAATCGAGGCCGACCTCGCCGACTTCCTGCTGGAACCGCACCAGCGTCCGCGCGCCCCAATTGCTCTGGTCGTTCACCCATTGCTTGACCGGCGGCACCTGGCCGACGTCCCAGCCGAGGCCGCCGATGGGAACGAGGGCGTCGTTGATGTTCTGGGGATTGAAGCACTGATTGAAGACGCGCTGGGCCCGGGAATCCACGGGCGGAAGGCCCGGACTCGTGTTGAATTTCGGATCCCCGCAGCGATTGCGCACGAAGCCGTCCCGGTTGTTCGTCCGGAAAGAGGTCCGCATCGAGATCATGTCGGGCACGATCACGTTCTCGACCGCGCCCTCGAGCTGGACCTGATTGAAGCGGCCGTAGGTCGCCCGGAACATCGCCCCGGGCGTTCCCGTCGGCTTGCGAGCGAGCACCCGAATCGTGCCGGCCGAAGAGTTGCGGCCATAGGTCGTCGTCTGCGGCCCGCGCAGGACGTCGACGTTCTCGACGTCGAAGAGCTGCGCCAGCTGCCCGGCGGGCGAGTTCATGTAGATCTCGTCGTTGTAGACGGCGACCGAGGACGACGAATTCGCATTGAAGTCGCGGATGCCGACACCGCGGATGAAGAGCGTCGGGTTCGACGCGGCGAAGGGCGTACGGATCTCGAGATTGGGGGTGAACTGGGAGATGTCCGAGAGATCGGAGGCGCCGAGAGCCTCGAGGTAGCTGGCATCGAACTTGATCGCGGAGACTTCCTGCGATTGGAGCAGCGCTGCCGCACCGGTCCCGACGACGACCATCTCCTCGACCCCCGCGAAGGGATCCGCACCGGGCGCGCCAGACGACTCTCTCGGGGGAGAGGCCGGCGGCGGGGACTGGGCGAATGCAGGCAGATCGAGCCACGACGTCGCCGCGAGGGCAAAGAACATCCAAAGCCGCAGCGACTTTCGAATGTCGAGTCTATGGCTCGTCACGGGCGCGACGAACGACACACGGACCTCCCTTGAAATTGGACTGGAACGATTTCAGTCGCTCTGGGTGTGCTCTCCCCGGTGTGTTCCTCGTAGGCGCCCCGCATCTCCGGTCCTGCGTCGGCCGGTCGCAGCGAAGCTAGTCGTCGATCGAGTATCCCAATGCGCGAAGCTGCCGCAGATGGAGATCATCGAGCTCGATTTCGGGCGCACCGCCCTCCCACGGCGTCTTGCCTTGCAAATACAGCTTTGCTCGATCCTGAAGCTTTGCAAGGGCGTCCGTCGCGTCGCGCGCGACATCGGTCTTCTCGAGGCGATCGGACTCGACGTGAAAGAGCTGGTCCTTCTCCGGATGATTGACGTCGTGGATCAGCCGATAGGCCCCCTGCTGGACGCCAATGACGGGATTCGGATCCATTTTGGGTTGTCCCCAGCTCCGATCGAGATGACTGATGACGACGGGCTCGGCCTCGGCGGTCCGATCTCCGATCATCCAGCCCGCGCGTGACTTTCCGTCAGCTTCAGGCAGCGGCTCGAGCCCGACGATGTCGAGCACGGTCGGCCAGATGTCGACGTTCTCGGTCGGCTGCGAGATCGCGACGCCCGGCTCGAGCTTGAACGGGAACGACAGGATGAACGGAGTCACCACGACTTCGTAGTGGACGTCCCGGGCATGGCCCTCGCTGCCATGTTCGCCGAAGGCCTCTCCGTGGTCCGAAGCGAACACGACGAGCGTCTTGTCCTGGAGCGAAAGGCGGAAGATCTCGGCCATCAGCTCGCCGATCTGCTCGTCGGTCCAGCGGACGGCGTTGTCGTAGGCGTCGGAGTAGGTGTCGCCGAAGATCGCGGTCTCCTCCGTGCTGATGTACTGGTGGACGTCCATCAAATGCATATAAAGAAAGAAGCGCTGGTCGCGGTTGGCTCGCAGGAATTCGGCCGCGGTGTAGATCGCGTCGATGTCGGTGCCGTCGATGCGTCCGGCGACCGGCTTCTGCCGCAGGGCGGAGGGCGCGAGGCGGGCGCTCGGGGTGATGTAGTAGTCGAAGCCCTGATTGAAGCCGAAATTGGGCGCGACCCAGCCGTTTCGCCAGATTCCCGCGGTCTTGAAGCCCGCGTCCTGGAAGATCTCCGCGGGCATCGTCGCCGCGGGCGCGAGGGTGTCGCGGTAGCTGAGCACGTCGGTCCGCTGGGGGTGGAGACCGGTCCAGAGCGAAGCCATCGAGGTCTTGGTCCAGGACGATTGCGAGCGGTGGGCCGCGAAGCGGAGCCCTTTCCCGGCGAAATAGTCGAGCACCGGAGTCGTGTCGCGCTCGTAGCCGTAGCTCCCCATCCGATCGGCGCGAAGCGTGTCGATCAAGACGAAGACGACGTTGAGATCGTCCCGGGCGGCCAGTCCGGCCACGTCCTCGAGGCTCCCGACCGGGCGGGTGTCGAAGGCGTCCGTCGCGGACTCCCGACAGCCGGCGAGCAACAGGCCGACGACCATGACGGTGACGATGCCTCGAGTCACGACGCGCCCTTTCCGTCCGATAGCTCGGCCAGCAACGCCCGCGCCGCATCGGCCTCGGGGAATGCGGGGATCGCGACGATCGCCTCGAGCTCGCTCTTCGCGGCGTCGGGGCGACCGAGCTCGATCAGGATCTTCGCGAAGCGGTAGCGGTCGGCAGCCGCAGCACTTCCCTTCGCGACCGCCCGCGTGAAGCTCTCGGCCGCCTCCTTCCAGAGCTCGAGATCCGCGAACACGTGACCCAGGACGGGCAGGGCCTCTGGGCCGGCCGCAGCGAGAAAACGCAGCGCCTGGCGCGCACGCGCCGCGGTCTCCTCTCCGCGATCGCCCGCCGCGATGCGCAGCCTCGCGAGATCGACGAGGGCCTGCGCGTGCCAGGGGTGTCGCGTGACGAATCGCTCGAGTCGGGCGCGCGCTTCGTCGGGACGATCGGCCTGCTCGAGCGCACGACAGGCGAGGTAGGCCGGCTCTGCATCCAGCGGATCGAGTCGGTCGGCGTGGTCGAAGCGCGCGATCGCCGCGTCGAATTCGCGGAGTGCGAGCAGCACGCTCCCGAGATCCCGTTGGGCGGCGTGCAGACCTGCCTCGGCGGTCGCGACGGGCGCGAGCACCGCCTTCGCCTCCTCGAGCTCCTGCCGCTGCGCCAGCACCCGCGCCCAGACGATCGAATGACCGGCAGCCTTCGGATCCGCGCGGTGAAGCGTCTCGACCTTCTCGGCGGCGATCTCGAATTGCCCGAGCAGCGCCAGCGTCTCGACCCAGGTCCAGAGCGCTTCGAAATGCGTGGGCAGGTAGAGATCCTTGGACGATTCGAGGTATTTGCGCGCTTCCTCCGGACCGCGAGCCCGGGCGAGGTCCCGGGCGTGATCTGAGAGAGCGACGCCGGCCCACTGCGAGTCGGTCGCGAGACGCGCCCGCGCCCCCTCGCCGTACTCGAAGAGCCCAGCTCGCATCGCGGCGGTCGCAAAATCGCGGATCGCCTGGGGATGTTCTTTGTTCTTGCGCAGGAAGACCTCGAGGGTGTCGAAAGCCGCGCCGGAATATCCCTGGGCGAGCTGCATGCGCGCCAGCACGATCCCCGCATCGTTGGCCTCCGGATCCGCACGCAGCGCGTCCTGGTAGAGGGACATGCCCCGATCGAACTCGCCGAGCTTCATCGCCGCGACGCCCGCCAGATAGCGCGCACCGGAGTTGGCCGGCCACAGGCGGAAGGCCTGCTCATAGAGCTCGAGCGCCTTCTCGGGATCCCCGGTCGCGAGGGCGAGCCGCGCGCGGAGCAGCAGCGCGTACGCGTCCTCCTCGAGCACCGCGATGATCTCCTTCGCGTGGTCGTAGTCCTCCGCCGAGATGAAGACGTCGCCGAACGCGAAGAGCGCCTCCGCCGGGATCACCTTCCAGTCGAATCCAGAGTCGCCGGGCCCCTTGCCAAGCTCGTTGCGAATGGCGTCGACGACGGCCTGCGCGGCGCCCTCGAGATCCCGGCGCGCCACACGCTGGTCGGCGAGGGCGAGCAAGGGCTGGGCCCCGCCGACGTTCTTGGCCGCATCGAGCAATACCTGCTCCGCCTCCTCGCGCCGATCGAGTCCCGCGAGCCGGGTCGCCAGGGCGTACTGGACGCGGAAGCGGGAAAGCGTGTCTCGTCCGGCTGCGATCAGGAACTCCGTCGCCTCGGATTCCCGGCCGAGAGCATCGAGCACGTCGATGCGGGAAAGGATGATGGTCGGGTCCTTCGGATACTCCTCGAGACAGGCGGAAAGCTGCTCGAGCGCCAGCTCCGAGCGCCCGCGATCGTGCTCGAAGCGGGCCGCGGCTGCACAGAAATGGGCGGCGACCTCGGGCGCGACTTTCTCCGACCGGGTCAGGTCGCGCAGTGCGACGATCGCGGCGCGAGCGTCGTCGAATCGCTCCATCTCGGTGAGCAGGTCGATCTTCGCCTCGAGCAGGCGCGGATCCCGCGGCTTCTGCTCGGCGATGTACTCGAGGTCGGCGAGCGCGGCATCCATCTGGAGGTTGGATCGGAGGGCATCGGCGCGCAGGCGGCGGACATTCGCGTTGTCCGGAAACTCCTCGAGGAACCTGCTCGCCTCGCGGATCGCCTCGGCCACGCCGCCGCCGTGGGCCAGCGCATGGATGAACAGTGCGCGCGCCTCGGGCGGCGCGTCCGGATGGGCGCACGCGCGTTCGAGGGGCCAGATCGCGAGACTGGCCTGTTGGTTCTGGACCAACGCGCGGCCGTAGAGAAGGCTCACCTCCACATCATCGAATGCCGGTCCAGCGACGAGCGGCCGCAGGACCTCCACGGCGTCGTCGCTTCGGCCCTGTTCCAGCGCCTCCCCCGAGAGTCGAAGGGCCTCGGTGCGATCCGGAATCTCCGGCACCGTGCCATTGCGACATCCACCGGCAAGTCCCGCAGCAAGGCCCGCGGAAAACAGTACGGCGATGCCGACGCGTCTCGCGCTGCGCTGCGCAGCCCATGACCCCGCGGGCCAACGGACTGCCAGTCCGGTCATCTTCCCGCGGAAGCCTTCGATTTTGGTAGACAAAGAATTCCGCGCCCCTTTAGAATCGAATCACTGTAACGAGGTCATCGTCGCGCTGTCGACGACCCGCAGCGGACCCGCGGTTTCAATCGAGAGGAACCAGGTCCGGGGCGCCAGGCGCGACGACGCGATGCGAACGAATGATGTGATCGGGATGTGATTGGGATGTGAAGCTGAAATCCCGCGGAGTCCAATGTCTGGATCGGCGGGGAAGAGGCTGGGATCGGCCGCCCTCAACCGGGAATGGCCAGGTATAGCCAGGATCGGGATAGCCGGGTTCAGGCCAGGAGAATAGAATGCGTCAAACGCGAGAAAAGCTCACGCGGCTCGGAATCCTTGCCGCCGCCACGACGGCGGCAGTGTTAGTTGCCGGACAGGGCCTGGCCCAGACGGTGGTCCAGTACACCGGTTCGCTGATGATCGGTTTCGGCGATTCAGACAACCCGACGGATCTGGCGAACAACGCCGTCCCGATCTGCGCCGTGAATGGAAATCCCTTCGCCCCGGCGACCTTCGGCTCCCTGCCCGTCTACGGCCGCGCGAACCAGACCGCGATGGGCGCGCTCACCTTCTCCGCCCATGGCCGCGGCGATGGCGCCGGTCCCCAGGTCGAAAGCCTGAGGGGCGGCGCCGAAGTGCGCGTGCCGGCGACCTGCAACGTGCAGGTTCCCCCCTTCCTGAATCCGCGACTGCGAAGCCGCATCCAGGCGGCGGGTGAGATCTTCCCGGGCATCAAGGGCGACTGGGCCGGAACCTTCATGACGCCGACCCCGATGATCGCGCCGACCTGGATGGTCGGTCCCGGCCAGGGCAACTCCTTCGCGGGTGCCGTCCTGAACCAGCCGATCCCGTTCTACGCGGGCAACGGCGCAGTCCGGATCACGAAGGGCGCCAACAACTACGGAGGCGCGATCCAGTACCAGGGCGGCGGCGGTGTCCAGCTGGGCATCAACACGACGATCATGACGGGTGGCGGTGCCACCCTGATGACCTTCGGTGTCGCTCGCTACGTGAACGGCTTCCTCCCGACGGATCCGACGCTGTTCGGCACCGACGCGACGGGCGTGGACGGTCCGTTCCCGACCCCCGCGTTCCCGAACGGTCTGATCGCCGGCGTCCAGCGGACGATGGCGCTGCGAACCCCGGGCGGCGTAACGATCAACCAGCAGGGCAAGATCGTAACGCTGGCCGGCGGCAATACGGTCACGCCGATGGGCGCTGGGGGCCCGGCGCTGCGCTCGCCGGTCAACTTCCAGGGTGCGTTCTTCCAGTGGACGACCGGCATGGTCCGACACACGGACATGCTCGGCGACTTCGTCACGATCCGGACGGCGACGGGCTTCGACCGGAGCCCGCCGTTCACGATCATGGATCCCGCGCCCTACGGCACGACCCGCAAGCTGCAGCTCGTCTCCCCGTGGTCGGCGTCGATCCTGAAGGTTGGTCCCTTCGGCCTTCCGGTTCCGCAGCTCGCCTTCGGCGGCGTCGCGGTCCTGAACCTCGACATCACGCCCGCTCCGGAGCCCGGCACCTTCGCGATGGTCGGCCTCGGCGCCCTCGGCGTGGCCGGACTGGCGCGACTGCGGCGGCGCAGCGCCTGACCGCGACTCGTCGGTTCGCCGACGCGTGATTGCGGTCGAGTGAAAGAGCGATAGAAAGGGGCGGTGGTCGAAAGACCACCGCCTTTTTCTTTTTCCTCCATCCCCCTCTTCAGTCAGACGGGGGGCACGCTCCAGGCCAGATCCGGGGAATACGAGTCCATGCACGCGATGCGGCCTGCGATCACGACTCCGTTCTTCGATGCGCTGCTCACGGGTGGCGTCTCGATCTTCGGAATGGGCGCCGTGCTGGCCTACGTCCTGCTCTTCCAGGGTCAGGTCGCCTTTGCGGACGCTGACTGGATCGCGCTGACGATCCTCATTAATAGCCCGCATTTCCTGGCGTCCTACCGTCTCCTCTATTCTTCACGCGCCGAGATCGCTTCCCATCGCTGGTCGACCCTCGCCATCCCCGCCCTGCTCTTCGGCACCCTCGTCGCTGCAGCCTTCACTCCGGCACGCGACACGATCTACGCCGAGCTCGTCCTGCTGAGCTCGATCTACCTGGCCTGGCATTACACCGGCCAGGCCTGGGGCATGGTCTCGGCCTTCAGCCAGATCTCGGGCATCCGCTACAGCTCTCGGGAGCGACTCATGATCCGCTTCGGGATGCGGAGCCTGCTTTTCCTCCACGTCCTCTACGCCCTGTCCGGCCGCCTCCCGCCCGTTCAGTGGATCGCGCCGGCGACCTACATCCGCCTCTATGGTCATGTCTTCTATGCGACCTGCGCGCTCGCAGCGGTGTCTGTCGTGGCCGGAGCGCTCGCCTTCCGCTCGGCTCGCCGTCGCCACGGGTCGCTCCCCGTGCGCGCCGTCCTTCCCTGGGCCGCGCTCTATCTCTGGTATCCATTCTGGTACTTCATCCCCGGCGGCTTCCTGTTCGTGCAGCTCTCCCACGCGCTCCAGTACCTCGCCTTTCCGCTTCGGGTCGAAGTGAACCGCCATGCGGAGCGGACGCATGCCCCGCCCCGACAGCGGCAAATGCGGGCCCTGCTCGTCTATCTCGCGCTGGTCGTCGCCGGAGCCGCGATCCTGAACGGCGCCCCTCTCGCAGCGCGCTGGCTCGGAAACGGCTGGTATTCGACGCCCGATGCCCGGGCGATCTTCATGGCCTTCACGAACTGCGTCGCGATCCACCACTACTTCATCGATGGGGCGATCTGGAAGCTCAGCAACCCGAAGGTCCGGCGCGAGCTCTTCCGACATCTCGACGGAGGACAGTCCTCTACTCCGAGCGGAGCAGGAAGCCGCTAATTCCCGGCAAAATCCTCGCCGAGGGGACGGCGGAACGTGTAGTCGAAGGGCTCGACGACGTAGAGCTCCGCGTTCTCACGGAAGACGTCGGGATTGCGCTCGAAGGGCAACGTCAGGGCCGACAACACGGTCACCGGAATCAGGAAGATGCCGCCTACCACGATCCGGAGGAAGCCTCCGACCCGGACAGGGAATACGTCGACGGCCATCAGTGCGGCACGGCCGACGTCCGGACCCGCCTCCGACTGAGAGATCGCCTCGGCGGCCGTAACGGTACGGGGCGCCGTCGCGACGAGCATCCCCAGGCATCCGAGAACGAACATTCGCTTCGCGATCCGCGACATGGCGATCCTCCGAGCATTCGACGCTGGAGCCACGATACACGATCTCCCGGCGGCCGTCGGAGGGCTCCGCTGCCGTTCCTCGTCGTACTCCGAGTCAGTTGGATCGGAGCTATGGTGCGGCGTCTCCCACGAGGATCGCGACCCGCATGCGAGCCGACCGTATCGACCCGACCGACTACCGTGCGCTCCGCTTCGAGCGCCGCGAGCGTGTGCTGCGAGTCGTGATCGAGCATCCGACCCAGCCCCAGAACGCCGTCGACGACCTGCTGCACGGGGAGCTCGCGCAGCTCTTCTCCGATCTGAAGCGCGAGGGCGAGGCCCGGGCGGTCGTGTTGACCGGAAGCCGGGGCATCTTCTCGGCGGGCGGAGACTTCGCGTGGTTTCCGACGCTCTCGGATCTGGCTGCTCTCGAGCATCTCCGGCGCGACGCCAAGCAGATGATCTGGGATCTGCTCGATGTGCCGATTCCGATCGTCGCCGCGCTCAACGGCCCGGCGGTCGGGCTGGGCGCTTCGATCGCCCTGCTCTGCGACGTGATCCTGATGGCGGAGGGTGCCTCGATCGCCGATCCGCATGTCCGGGTCGGACTCGTCGCCGGAGACGGGGGCGCGGCAATCTGGCCTCTCGCGCTGGGGCCCGCCCGCGCGAAGCAGTACCTGTTGACGGGGGACCGCGTGTCGGCGGCGGAGGCTGAGCGGATGGGACTCGTCAATCGCGTCGTTCCCGACGACACGCTCGAGGCGGAGAGCTTTGCCTTCGCGAAGCGCCTCGCCGAGGGGGCGCCGCTGGCGATCCAGTACACGAAGCAGGCGGTGAACAAGCTCGTCAAGGACGCGCTGAACGTCGCCTTCGATGCGTCGACCGCCCTCGAGATCGTGACGTTCCAGAGCGAGGACCACCGCGAAGCCCTCGCGGCGATCGCCGAGAAGCGGCCGCCGCGATTCCAGGGACGTTAGGCCTCGCGGGCGACACGAAGACACGCCAACGTTCGAAGCCGACCGGGAGGAAAGCCATCGATGACCGAGATCCCGCTCTACGCGGCGATACGAACGCTGCGCGCAGTGCGGAGGCTCCGGCCGGATCCGATTCCGGACGCGGTCCTGCGCCGAGTCCTCGATGCGGCCTGCCAGGCGCCCAGCGGCGGAAATCGACAGCCGTTCCGCATCGTCGTCGTCCGTGACCGGACCAAGCTCGAACGACTTGCAACGCTCTACGCCGAGGAGTGGAGCGCCTACGTCGGCCAGCATCGCCAGCAGACCGAGCGCGCCCCCGATCACGTCCGCAACGAAGACGAGCGCATGCTCGACGCGGGTAACTACCTCGCCGACCACTTCGGCGAGCTGCCCGCCCTGCTCGTCTTCTGCTTCGACCCACGCCAGATGGCGATTACGGACGCGGATCTCCCGCGCATCTCGGTCGTCGGCGGCGCCTCGATCTATCCCGCGGTCCAGAACGCGCTCCTCGCCTGTCGCGTCGAGGGTCTCGGCTGCGTCCTGACGACGATCCTGTGTCGACGCGAAGACGAGGTCAGGAAGCTGCTCGCAATCCCGGAGCCGTGGGGCACCGCGGCGGCGATCCCGATCGGCTACCCCGTCGGTCGCGGTCATGGCCCGATTTCGAGACGCTCCCCGGAGGAGCTCGCCTACGCGGACACCTGGAAATCCCCCTGGTCCGCCCGCCGCGAAGACTGAATCGACGACTCCCGAGGTAGAGCCGCGCGTGTACTTCACCGACGAGCCCGAGCACATCCGCCAGCTCCGCGACACGATCCGCCGCTTCGTCGCGGCCGAGATGCCGCCGTCGCTGCGCCGCAGCCTCGACCGCGAGCACCGCTTCCCGCCGGAGCTCTTCCGCAAGCTCGCGGACCTCGGCGTCTGTGGTCTCACGATCGACGAGGTCTACGGCGGCCTGGGCCGTGATCTCGTCGCCGCCGTCGCAGTGATCGAGGAGCTCTGTCGAGGCGGCGCTTTCCTCGCCGGGCCATTCATCCACTGCGCGTTCTACGGCGGGATGAACATCGCCGAGAACGGCTCCGAGGCGCAGAAGCGCTCGCTGCTCCCGAAGCTCGCGAAGGGCGAGCTGCTCTTCGCCTACGGTCTCTCCGAGCCCGACGTCGGCGGCGACCTCGCGAGCGTCACGACGACCGCCGTCCGATCGAGGGATGGCCGCTCGCTCCGGATCAACGGCTTCAAGCGCTGGTGTACCGGCGCGGACTGGGCCGACTACATCTACTGCCTCGTGCGGAGCGGTCCCGAGGAGGCCCGCTACAAGAATCTCTCCTTCGTCCTGATTCCACCGCGGACGAAGGGCGTGCGCATCCATCCGATCGAGCACGCGAATCTCCGTTACACGCTCTCCTCCGACGTGATCTTCGAGGACGTCGAGGTCCCGATCGAGCAGCTCGTCGGCGGCGAGGAAGGCTGGAATCGCGGTTGGCGCATGCTCGCGGGCCGGGCCCTCGACGTCGAGAAGATCGAGATCAGCGCCGTCACCTTCGGGATCGCCCAGGCGGCCGTCGAAGAAGCCTGGCAGTACGCCCAGGACCGCAAGCAGTTCGGCAAGCCGATCAGCGCCCATCAGGCCGTTCGCCATACCCTCGCCGAGGTGCGCACGAAGCTCGAGGCCTGCCGCCTGATGCTCTACCGCGCCGCCTGGCTCGCGCAGACGGATCAGCCCTGCTCGGTCGAGACGTCGATGGCGAAGCTCTTCGTCGCGGATACCTCTCTCGAGATCGGGCTCGCCTGCCAGCGCGTGCTCGGCGCCTACGGTCTCGCCGAGGGCCACGACATGGAGCGGCACGTGCGCGACCTGCTCGGAATGCCGATCGTCGGCGGCTCGTCGAACATGCAGAAGAACAACATCGCGAACCGCCTCGGACTGGCGGGGGAGGCAGCCGGATGACGAACGCCTCGCCGATCGAGCTCGCCCGCGGATTCGAGGCCGAGCTGCGCCGTCGCGCGCCGGAGATCGAGCGGGCGCGCCGTCTCCCGCGCGATCTCTCGGACCGATTCGCCGCGGCGGGCTTCTACCGGATGTGCGTCCCGAGCGGGCTCGGCGGTCTCGAGTGCTCGCCGGCGGAGACGATGGAGACGATCGAGACTCTCGCGCGGGCCGACGGCGCGAGCGCCTGGTGCGTCTTCATCGGCGCGACCTCGGGCAGCGTGCTCGCGTCGCTCTCCGATGCCGCGGCCCGGTCGATCTTCGCGAAGCCGACGACCCTTCTCTCCGGCGTCTTTGCGCCGCGCGGCACGGCGCACGCCGTCGCGGGCGGCTTCCAGGTCGAAGGGCAATGGGCCTGGGGCTCGGGGACGCAGAACGCCGACTGGGTCCTCGCAGGCTGTCAGGTCGTGCGCGACGGGAAGCCCGAGCTGCTCCGCAACGGAACACCGCGTTCACGCATGATGATCGTGCCGGCGGCGCAGGTCGAGTTCCTCGACACCTGGTACGTCTCGGGTCTGGCCGGCACGGGCAGCACCGACTTCGCCCTCCACGACGTCTTCGTTCCCGAATCCCACGCCGTCGGACTCGGAATCGATCGCCCCCTCGCGCGTCCACTCTACGCCTTTCCCCAGTTCGGGCTGCTCGCGCTCGGTGTCGGCGCCGTCGCCCTCGGCCTCGCCCGCGCCGCGATCGACGAGCTGGTCGACCTCGCCGGAGGCAAGACGCCGTCGGGCAGCGGACGTCCGCTCGCCGCGCGTCCGGCCGCGCAGACGGAGGTCGCCCTCGCCGAGGCCGCGCTCCGTTCGGCGCGTGCCTACTACTACGAGGCGATCGCCGAGGCGTGGGCAGCGGCCAATCGAGACGGGGAGATTACCGTGACGCACCGCCGCGACCTTCGACTGGCGACGACCCACGCGACCCAGGCGAGCGCATCCGCCGTCGACCGCATGTACACCCTCGCCGGCGGGAGCTCGGTCTACCAGCGCTCCCCGCTCCAACGGATCTTCCGCGATGTCCACGTCGCCACGCAGCATATGATGGTCGCCTCCTCGACGCTCGAGCTGACGGGGCGCCTCCTGCTCGGTCTCGAGACCGATACGAGCATGCTCTAACGACGGAGTCCATTCGATGCAACGCACTCTTCACGTCCTCCCTGTCCTCGCCCTCGCCGGGAGTCTCCTGATCCTCGGCTGCCCGCGCGGCCTGCGCCCCAATCAGGAGACCGCGACGGAGACTGCACGCGGCGCCGACGCCGTCGACGACGCGCGGCTCCGCAACGCCGAGACCGAACCCGAGAGCTGGCTCACGTACGGCGGCAGCTACAGCGAGCAGCGCTACAGCCGGCTCGCTCAGATCGACGAAGGCAACGTCGGCGAGCTCGGACTGGCTTGGAGCTTCGACATGGCGTCGACGCGGGGCCTCGAGGCGACGCCGATCGTCGTCGACGGCGTGCTCTACACCACCGGCAGCTGGAGCGTCGTCGTCGCCCTCGACGCGCGCACGGGTCGCGAGCTCTGGCGCCACGATCCCGCCGTCGATCGCGCGATGGCCGGCCGCGTCTGTTGCGACGTCGTCAATCGCGGCGTCGCGGTGTACCGCGGTCGCGTCTACGTCGGCGTCCTCGACGGGCGGCTCGAGGCGCTCGATGCGAAGTCGGGCCGGCTCGTCTGGTCCGTCGTGACCGTCGATCAGTCCCTACCGTACTCGATCACGATGGCGCCCCGCGTCGTGAAGGGCCGAGTGTTGATCGGGAATGGTGGCGCCGAGTTCGGCGTGCGTGGCTACGTGTCCGCCTATGACGCTGCGACGGGCGAGCTCGACTGGCGCTTCTACACCGTCCCCGGCGATCCCGCAAAGCCCTTCGAGCACCCCGAGCTCGAGGCCGCCGCGAAGACCTGGGATCCGTCGGGCCGATACTGGAAGGCCGGCGGCGGCGGCACCGTCTGGAACGCCATCGCCTATGACCCCGAGCTCGACCTCCTCTACGTCGGTACCGGCAACGGCTCGCCCTGGAGCCGCCACATCCGCAGTCCGAAAGGCGGCGACAATCTCTACGTCTGCTCGATCCTGGCTCTCGATCCCGACACGGGACGCCTCGCCTGGCACTATCAGACGACGCCCGGCGAGACCTGGGACTTCACCTCGACCCAGGACATCGTGCTCGCAGACCTCGAGATCGAAGGCCGTCTACGCAAGGCGCTCCTGCATGCCCCTAAAAACGGCTTCTTCTACGTCATCGACCGCGAGACGGGCGTGCCCATCTCGGTGAAGAACTTCGTGCCCGTCAACTGGGCCGACGGCATCGACGAGAAGACCTGGCGACCGCGCGAACGGACCGACCATCCCTACGAGAACGGCGTCGCGGCCATCCATCCCGCGAACTTCGGCGGCCACAACTGGCAATCGATGTCGTTCCATCCCGGGACCGGCCTGGTCTATATCCCCGCGAACGAGACGATCTTTCCTTACAAGCGCGATCCCGATTATGTGTACCGCCCGGGGGCGATGAACATCGGCTTCGACACCAAGATCCTGACCGAGTCCCCCGCAGAGCTCGCCTCGGGCCATCTGCTCGCCTGGGATCCCGTCGCGCAGAAAGAGGTCTGGCGCGCCCAGTACGCCGGCGCCTGGAACGGCGGGACCCTCGCAACCGCCGGCAATCTCGTCTTCCAGGGCACGGCCCACGGCACCTTCGCCGCCTATCGTGCCAGCGACGGCGCGAAGCTCTGGGAGGAGCGTGCGGGCACCGGCATCATCGCCGCGCCCATCTCCTACCAACTCGACGGCGAGCAGTACGTCGCCATCATGGCGGGTTGGGGAGGCGCTTTCGCGCTGGTCGGTGGCGAAGCGGCCCTCGAGGCCGGCACGACGGACAATACCGGGCGACTGCTCGTCTACAAACGCGGCGGACGAGCGAAGCTCCCGATCCACGAGGCCCTCGAGCGCGAGCTCGAAGCCCTGCCTGCCGACTTCGATCCGAAGCAGGTCGAACACGGCAATTCCGCCTATCACCAGTGGTGTTTCGCCTGCCACGGCTCGGGCGCAGTCAGCGGCGGCGTCCTGCCCGATTTGCGTCGATCCGCCCCCGAGACCTACGCGATGCTCCCCGAGATCGTCCTGCGCGGCGCCTTCGAGCAGAACGGGATGCCCCGCTTCGACCGCTGGCTCGACGCCGACGACGTCGAGGCGATTCGCGCGTATTTGCTCGCCCGTCGCGCGCTGCTCGTCGAGGCCCGCGCAGCCGACGCTCCCTGAAGGTCGGGCTCCCGGCCAGATCTCAATTCACGCGGCGCAAACGCCCCTTCCAATAGGGCTCGCGCAGCACCGTCTTCAGGAGCTTGCCCGACGGATTGCGGGGTAGCGCGTCGATCCGGTCGATCGAGCTCGGACATTTGTAGCCGGCGAGCCGGTCGCGGCACCAGGCGAGCAGCTCGGCATCCGAGGCCGCCGCCCCCGCGCGATCGACCACGATCGCCTTCACGGTCTCGCCCCATTTATCCGACGGCACGCCGATCACGGCGACGTCCGCGACACCCGGATGGCCCATCAAGACGTTCTCGATCTCCGCGGGATAGATGTTCTCGCCGCCCGAGACGATCATGTCCTTCACGCGGTCGTGGATGAAGAGGTAGCCGTCCTTCAAGTAGCCCGCGTCGCCGGTCCTGAACCAACCGAGCCCCGTCGCGTCGCGGCCCTCCGGATAGACGGCCCGCGTCGCCTCCTCGTTGCGCCAGTAGCCGCGCATGTTCTGCCGTGACCAGCACCAGACCTCGCCGACCTCGCCCTCCGGCAGATCGAGCCTCGACTCGGCGTCGACGATGCGGAGCTTCACGTCCCCCCACGGCTTCCCCGCCGCGCGCAGCAGATGGCCGCGCGGGCCGCCCGGATCGTGATCCGCGGGGGGCATGAGGGTGATCGCGCCGGAGGTCTCCGTCAGACCGTAGACCTGCGAAAAACCGCAACCGAAGGTCTTCATCGAACGGACGAGCACCTCCTCCGAAATCGGCGAGGCGCCGTAGACGATCATGCGCAGCGAGCTGAAGTCCACCTTCTCGACGCCGGGTGTCGACGTCAACAGGTGCAGCACCGCCGGCACAAAGAGCGCGTTCGTGATCCGATGCCGTTCGATCAGGGAGAAGACCTGCGCAGGCACCAGCTCCCGCGCCAGGATGGCCTCGGCGCCCTGGTGGAAGACCGAGAGACCGAGGCCACTCCCCGCGATGTGGAAGAGCGGCATCGCGACCAGCGCGACGGAGTCGGCCGTGATCGCCCACTCCCGCACGCCGATCTCAAGCGCGCTGAGCAGATTGCCGTGTGACAGCTCGACGCCCTTCGGCAGCCCCGTCGTCCCGGAGGTGTAGAGCTGGAAGCAAGTCTCGTCCGCGCCGCAGGGGATGTGGGAAGCCGAGCTCGGATCCGAGGTCGGATGGGATGCGATCCAATCTGAATAACACGAGAAGGCCCCGCCCTCGCCCAGCACGATCACCTGCTTCACGCTCTCGAGCTTCATCTGCGCGAGGTGACCCAGGAACTCGGCGCCGATCAGCAGGACCCGGGCCTGGGAGTGATTGAGGATGTATTCCATCTCGGGGGCCGCGAGCCGCCAGTTGACCGCGAGCGTGACCGCGCCGCGCATCGAGGCGCCGAACAGGAACGTGAAGAACTCGGGCACGTTGCGATCGAGGATCGCGACGCGATGCTGCGGACCGACACCTTCGGCCTGCAGCGCGCGGGCGACCTGCGACGACTCGTCGTGAAGCTCGCGATAGGTCCAGCTCCGGTCGTCGGCGCGCAGGGCCGGCGCGTCGGGGCGCGTGGATGCGTGGTGTCTCAGGATCTCGCCCAGCGTGCGAAAGGACTGGTCTCGATGTGTCTCTTCTCGATGAGTCTCTTCTCGATGAGTCATGGTGGGCGCGGTCCTCGCTTTCGACGGGGATCAAAGCGACCCGCGAAAGATCGCGCTGCCGATTCGATCCCACCGACGACGAGGCTAACATGAGAGCGCGGAGCCCGGTACGCGATCCGCAGCGGCTTCTTTCCCCCCGACCGGAGAATCCCCCTGCCCCCGACGCCCGACCCCGCAGTCCTCGACCCCTCTGCGGCGGCGCCTGGGATCGACGCTTCCATTGATCAGGCCTTCGCCCCGATCGCGAGCTTCGTCTCCGAGCTCGTCTTCGTCACGCTCCCGATCGGCGGTGCCGACGTCCCCCTGATCGTCGTCTGGCTGATCGCCGGCGCGACGTTCTTCACCCTCGCCCTCGGCGGCATCAACCTGCGCGGCTTCCGTCATGCGCTACGCATCGTGATGGGCCGCGAGGAGGGCGACGACGAGCCCGGTCAGGTCTCTCATTTCCAGGCTCTCGCGACGGCGGTCTCGGGCACGGTCGGCGTCGGCAACATCGCCCATGTCGCCGTCGCCGTCTCGATCGGCGGACCCGGCGCCGCCTTCTGGATGGCGATCGCGGGCTTCCTCGGCATGAGCTCGAAGTTCGCCGAGTGCACGCTCGGCGTGAAGTACCGCCGGCGCAACCCGGACGGCAGCTGGTCCGGCGGCCCGATGTACTACCTCTCCGGCGGATTCGCGGAGCTCGGCTGGCCGCGCCTCGGTCGGGGCCTCGCCCTCTACTATTCGGTCTGCGTGCTCTTCGGCGCGGTCGGTATCGGGATGTTCCAGGCGAACCAGGCGTATGCCCAGCTCGTGGTCGTGACGGGCGGGAGCGGGAGCTTCGCCGCGGGTCGCGGCTGGCTCGTCGGAAGCCTGCTCGCGCTGTCGGTGGCGCTCGTGATTCTGGGCGGCATCCAGTCGATCGCGCGCTTTACGGCGAAGCTCGTGCCGTCGATGGTGCTCCTCTATCTGTCGTGCGGCTTCGCCGTGATCGGCGCGAATCTCGACCGGCTGCCCGACGCGCTCACGCGAATCGTGACGGAGGCATTCACGCCCCGAGGCGCGGCGGGCGGCCTGCTCGGCGTCGTCGTCCTCGGATTCCGCCGCGCCGCTTTCTCGAACGAGGCCGGCATTGGCTCGTCCTCGATCGCCCACTCGGTGGCGCGGACCCGCGAGCCGCTGACCCAGGGTTTCGTCGCCATGCTCGAGCCCTTCATCGATACCGTCATCGTCTGCTCGATCACCGCCCTCATCATCACGACCGGCCTCGAGCCCCACGAGCTCGGCACCGGCGTCGCCTCGGGCGTCGAGCTGACCTCGACGGCCTTCGAGCGCGTCCACCCGGGTCTGCCGAGCGTGCTCTCGGTCGTGGTCTTCCTGTTCGCGTACTCGACCCTGATCTCGTGGTCTTACTACGGCCTCGAGGGCTGCGTCTATCTGGTCGGCGATTCGCCGGGCGTGCGTCGGACGTTCAACCTCTTCTATTGCCTGTGCGCCGTCGTCGGCTGTACGACGACGCTCGCGGCAATCCTCGAGTTCACCGACGCGATGGTCTTCGCCATGGCCTTCGCGAACCTGATCGGCCTCTACGCCCTGGCGCCCGCTCTGCGCGCCGATCTGCGGCGCTATTGGGCCGTCATCCGCGCGCGCGAGGCGCGCTCCTGACGTTCGTCGCGGGTCAGCGCCTCATGGACGAGAACGAGCTCGCCCGGCCCGATCGGCAACCCCGGATCCGCGCCCGGCGGAAGCTCACCCTCGGCGAGCACGACGCGCAATCCGCCGACGCCGAATCGCTCGACGGGCGTGGGACCCGCCGAGAGGCCGAGCGGAGCCGCGCGCGCGAGGACCTCGCCGAGCCGGTCGATGAGGACGGCTTGCCGTCGGACCGTCGGCGCGTTTGCCGCGCAGCTCTCGCTGCCCTCCCCGGCTTCGACGCCCGTCGCCCCCTCCACCCGCCATTCGACGATCGCCGTCGCTACCGGATCGCGCTGCCGTGCGAGGGCGAGATAGGCCTCGGGCGTATTGAATCCAGTCCACGGCGCGGGGAGACCCGGCGCGACCGCCGTCGCCGCCGAGGCGCTCTCGACCGCCACGAAGCCGATCCGCTCGAGCAACGCCGTCGGACTCGAGAGCCCCTCCGTCAGGAGGATCTCCGCATCGCGCCACGCCCGGCTCGGATAGACCGCCGAGAGGACCTGCACGACGCCGTCGGCGACCGGCGCCGCAGCGCCCGGCCCCGCATGCGCCCGCTCGAAGAGGCCCGCGACATGGTCGGCCGTCAGGAAGGGCGCATCGCTCGCCGTCACGAAGGCGAGCTCGGCCCGAGTCGCGGCGAGCCCGTCCCGGAGCGCTGCGAGTGGTCCACGGGCGGGCTCGCGATCGACGACGATGCGGACCTCGAGACAGCGATTTGCGAGCGAGAGCGCCTCGGAGGTCACTACGATCAGCTCGTCGACGCAGGGCGCGAGCGAGGCGACCACGTGCTCGATCATCGAGCGCCCGAACCACGGCAGCAGCGCCTTGGGTCGCCCCATCCGACGGGACAGCCCGCCACACAGCACGATGCCCGCTCGCTTCACGATGCACTCCCGGAGGGTGGCGCAGCAGTCTACCCCATCGCCCCCATCGCCCCGATCGCCCCGGCCGTTCTAATGTCTCCCGACCATGCGCAACTCCGAAACGAATGCTGCCCCCGCGAAGGCGCGCTCCGACGACGGCCTCTTCCGCGCCCTGCCCGAGGAAGGCCATTTCCAGCCCTCGACCCTGACGGGGGGCCCCTGGGATCCGAAGTTCCAGCACGGTGGCCCCGTGTCGGGGCTGCTCGCCCGAGCGATCGATCGCGTGCCTGCGCCCGTCCCGATGCGGATCGCGCGGCTCACCATCGAGCTGTTCCGCGGTGTGCCGATGACACCCCTTCGTGTCGAGACGCGTATCGCCCGCGCAGGCAAACGGATCCAGAGCCTCGAAGCGAGCCTCTACGACGGCCCGACCCAGGTCGCCCGTGCGACGGCGCTGCGCATCCGGCGTAGCGACGAGCTCGCGAGTCAGGCCTCGGACACCCCTCTCGACCCCTTCCTCGGCCAACCGCCCGAGGACGGCTCCTCGTTACTCGATACGCGGCGCTTCACCGAGGGGACGATCCTGCTCCCCGGCTTCATCCGCGCCGTCGACATCATGACCGATCCGCCGAAGAGCGCCGGTCTGCCCGGCAACGCCTGGACGCGCCTACTCTGCCGTGTCGTCGAAGGCGAGGATCCCTCGCCCACCGTCCGCCTCGCGACCCTCGTCGACTTCGCGAGCGGAACCGGCAGCGCCCTCGACTACAGCCGCTACACGTCGATCAATCCCGATCTCTCGATCCACGTGCTGCGGGAGCCGCGCACCGCCTGGATCGGCCTGCGCGGCGTCACCCAGTTCTCCGCCGATGGCGTCGGCCAGAGCAGCGCCGCGATCTACGACGAGGAGGGCCTCGTCGCCCGGGTCCAGGCCTGCCTGCTCCTCGAGCGGCGGGGCTGAACGGCCCGCAGCGCGCGGCGCGAGAATGAGTAAGATCCGGGCCGAAAAAACCGAATCCCCCGAGCTGGCCATCGGCGGCGAACCGCGCGGAAGCCAGGCAAAAACGAACAGAAGAAGGAGATGGACATGGGCAAGCTCGACGGACGCGTAGCGATCGTGACCGGCGGCGGACGCGGCATCGGCGCCGAGGTCGCGATGACCTTCGCCGCCGAGGGAGCCGCGGTCGTCGTGAACGATCTCGGCGCCAGCATGGACGGCAGCTCGACCGAGGGCACCCCCGCCGAGGAAGTCACCGAGCAGATCCGCAAGGCCGGCGGCAAGGCCTCTGCGAACAACTGCGACGTCACGAGCTTTGCCCAGACCGCCGACCTGGTCGCCCAGGCCGTGCGCGACTTCGGCCGCCTCGACATCGTCGTCAACGTCGCCGGCATCATCCGCGACGGCATGATCTTCAAGATGGAAGAGAAGCAGTGGGACGCGGTCATCGCCGTCCACCTGAAGGGCAGCTTCAATACCAGTCGCCACGCCTCGACCTATTGGCGCGAGAATCGCGGCGGCGAGTACCGCCTGATCCATTTCATCTCCGGCTCGGGACTCTGGGGCGCGCCGGCCCAGCCCAACTACGCCGCGGCGAAGATGGGCATGGTCGGCCTCTCGAACAGCTGTGCGACGGCCCTCGCGAGCTACGGCGTCACCAGCAACTGCATCGCCCCCGTCGCCTACACGCGCATGACCGCGAGCCTCGAGGGCAAGGGGACGACGATGAACTACAGCGCGTCGAACGAGAAGCTGTCGACGAAGAACGTGGTCCCGCCGGTCGTCTGGCTCGCGAGCGAGCAGTCGAGCTGGATGAACGGCCGCATCATCCAGTGCGGCAACGGCCGCATCGGGCTCTTCAACCAGCCGGCGATCGAGCGCGAAGTCACGACGCCGGGCGTCTGGGATCTCGATCACGCGTTCGAAGAGATGAACACGACGTTCCGCGAGGCGGTCGAGTATCCGAACCCGTTCCGCAAGCCCAAGGCCTGAGGGCGCGGGCGAGGGGGGCGGCGCAGGGGTTGTGCACGACCGTCGCGAACGGGGCGACGCTGCCGTCGTGCAGGGTCGTCGCGAACTGCGCGGCACAGGTTTCGCGAACGGCTCGCCCTACTGACGGTCGCCTCGGCATGGCGAGTGAATGCGCCTTCGGCGGTCGGGTGCGCGGGGGCGAGCGTCGGCTGCGCTTGACTTCGCGAAACCTGCACCGCGCCGATCGCTCGCGTCGTGCTGGGATGGCCGCGTCGTGCCGGTCGATTGCGTGGTGCCGAGATCGCCGCGTCGCTCCGATTGTCCGTGCTCTGCAGTCGGTCCGGAATGGTGACCGTGATGCGGAAAACTCGGTTGCTTCATCAACCGCTGCAATCCGACCTCGGCGTTGAGAACATCATCCGAGCCTTCGCGATCGCACGATGCCCTTCGATGACGATGGATCATCGACAGCAACCTGCTCGAATTCGTGCGGCCGCTCGTCGATTTTGTCCATCGCGTCACGGGGGCCGAAACGCCTTACACGACCGGAGAATTCCAGCAGAGCATGAGCGCCCGGTGCGACGCGGACGATTCGGCATAGCGTGAGCGATCGGCGCGGTGCAGGTTTCGCGAAGTCAAGCGCAGCCGGAGCCCGTTTCAGCGAAGCGGTCGTCGCGAGTCGACATCCGCTTTGCCGAGCCGACCGCAGAACGGGCGAGCCATTCGCGAAACCTGTGCCGCGCCGTTCGCGACGACCCCGCACGACGCCAGCGCCGCCCCGGTCGCGACGGCCTGGCGAAATCTCACGTCGCGCCAAGCAAGCCGGAACCGAGCGATCGGAAAGCCTCGAATCAACGTGAGGGCGACACGGACTCATCCGAGTAGTAGAAGACCCCCCATTGCCCCGAAGTCTCGGAGACCGCGAGGCGGAGCTTCTGGATCTGCGTCCGCCCGAAGCGCGCCTGTACCCGCCGAACGAGCTCGCGCCCGAACCAGGTCGCGAGATTCTCGGCGGAGCTGTTGTTGATCGGGAGGACGATGATCTCCTCGCTCGGCGCGAGGTAATGGCAGCCGCGGTAATGAACCTCGGTATGGCCGTCGTCGCGGGGCTTGATCGCGAGCTCGGGATGCTGGCCGGGGACGACCCAGTGCTCGTCGAGCTCGTCGCAGAGCTCGCGGATCACGGGCTTGACCTGGATGAAGTCGATCACGATGCCCTTGTCGGTCAGCAGGCCCTCGATCTCGGCGTCGACGTAGTAGTTGTGGCCGTGGAGGCGTTCCTTCGAGCCGTCGGGGAAGATCAGGAAATGGGCGCAGGAGAACTTGAAGTTCTCCTTGTGCAGATGGATCGCCCAGCGTTCTTTCGGCATCGTCGGTTGGTCTCCGGGGGCCTCCATCGGGAGACCTTCGTCAAGGCGCGAGGCGGAGTATGACACGCGGATCGGAGCCGGTCCCGACCGGCAGGTCGGCGGCAGCGCGCGAGCCCGTATGCCCCGGCCCCGCCGAGTCTTGACCGACCCCGCGCGAGCCTCGAAGCTCCGCCCGATGCACGACCCGGAACGGCAGGCCGTCGACCCCGCGATTCCCTACGCGCCGAAGATCCTCGGTGTCCTCAACGTCTCGCCCGAATCGATGGTGACCGAGTCGATCGCGATCGGGGACGCCGAGGTCCGGGCGCGGGCGGCGATGCTCGTCGACACCGGGGCCGACTGGATCGATCTGGGCGGGCGCTCGATCACGCCCGATGCGCCGATCGTCGACGACGCGACAGAGCAAAGGCGGCTCTGGGCGGCACTCGATGCGCTCCGCGCGGTGGGCGGGGCGGAGGCGACGAGTACGGCGCGTTCGGGGCGCTATCGGATCTCGGTCGACACCTGGAGTGCCGCGACCGGGGAATTGGCGCTCGAGCGCGGTGCGGATGCGGTCAACTACACCGGCGGGCCGCTCCCGACCTCGCTCCTCGATGCGGTCGCAGGGCGCAGAGCGCTCTTGTACGTGACCTACATGCCCTACGACAACGCCTACGCGATGCGCGGGGCACCGCCCGCCGAGGTCGGCATCCCGGCGGTCCTCGACCATCTCGGGCCGAAGGTCGAGGCGGCTCGGCGTGCGGGCGTGGAGAACCTCGTCCTCGATCCCAACGTCGGCATCATCCACCCGTCGACCGACGACCACCGCAAGATCCACCAGCAGCTCGAGATCGTCTGGCAGCTCGACCGCCTGCGTGTGCTCGGCTGTCCGATCCTGCTCTACGCCGCGCGCAAGCCCGAGCCCCTCGCGCGCATCATGATGGCGTCGGCGGTGCTCCACGCGAAGGCGGATTACGTCCGAACGCATACGCCGGAGATGATCCGAAGGTTGCTGGCCGTCGGGGGTTGATCTGCGGCGCGGCTCCAGACACGAATTTCAATCGGATCGCGCGGGCGGTACCTCGTGTCGATAGCCTCATGGATGCACCGTTCGAGCTCGACCTAACTTCGAGATCGCCTTCGCAAGGCTTCGCGAACCAGCACGAGTCGGTCGTTGCCGAAATAGAGATCATCCCCTCCGACGATGATGGTCGGGGAGCCGTAGCCCCCGCGCGTGACGAGCTCGTCGGTATTCGCGCGCAGAATCGCCTTGATCTCCGGCGTCGCGATGCGGGCGAGCAGCGTCTCGGGATCGAGATCCGCGCGCCGGGCGATGTCCCGGAGCACGTCGACCTGCGCGAGATCGCGGTCCTCTCCCCAGTAGGCCTCGAAGGCGGCACGCGAGAACGCGACGCCGCGTCCCCGCTCGAAGGCCGCGACGACTCCGCGCATGGCGGCGACGCTGTTCACCGGGAAGACTTTCGGCGGCCAGGTGATCCTCAGGTCGTAGAAGCGGGCCCAGTCGGCGAGATCCTTCGCCATATGACCCCAGCGAAGCGACGAGGCATTCGCGCGCGCCGCATAGACGCCGGGGTTCACTGCGTTGAAGACGCCGCCGACCAGGATCGGCTTCCAGATCACCTCGACGCCCGCCTCGGCGGCGACCTCTTCGATCTTGTGAAACGCGAGATAGGTCCAGGGGCTGCCGACGTCGTAGAAGAATTCGAGCATGACGGCAGGTTAGGAAATCCGTCGTGGATCGTCCTCTCGCGCGAAAAATACATCCGCCGTCGGGCGGCATGGGCACGCGCGCGGAAGCGCATTAGGCTCCCCACATGTCGAACCAACCGATCGATCCCGCCCGCCTTTTCGCTCTCGCCCCGAGCTGGGGCGTCCCGCTGAGCCGGACGGGCTACTACATGGCCCAGATCGACCGGGCCTTCTTCGGGCATAGCTGAGGACCATCCGACGCATCCTTCCGGGGAGCTCATGGGGACACTGCGAAACCTCCTCTGCCTGGTCCTGGGCTTCGCCATCGCCGCGGCGGCGGCGGCGAGCTGGACTCCCGCGCGCCCCGTCCTGACGGTGACCGAGAAGCTCGAGCGTTACGCGGAGGCGGCCGACGCGTACGACGTCCTCGCGATCGGATCGAGCCTCACCTACCGGCAGATCATTCCATCGATCTTCGACGCGGCCGCGCGCGACGCGGGTCGACCGATGCGTCTCTACAACCTCGGGGTCGACGGCATGCGACCTCCCGAGGACACCTATCTCCTGGAGGAGGCGCTCGCGTTGCGCAAGACGCCGCTCGAGGTCGTGCTCGTCGAGAGCAATCGTCTCCGCTTCCCGATTCGTCCCCAGGACGAAGAGACCGTCCGCGCCATCTACTGGCACGACACAAAACGACTCGCGACGATGGCGCGCTTCGCGTTGGGGTCGGACGCGCGAAGGTCCGGCGTCCGGGAAGACATTGGACGCATCGGTGAGACGCTTCCGACGCTCTGGCGTCATGTCGACTACTGGTTTCGAAACGTCTCCGCGCTCGGTCGCGGACACGAAGCGCTGATCGCCGAGCTGCTCGAGGCCGGGCCGCCTGCGCGCGGGATCGGACCCGACGGCTACGCTCCGCCTCCCGCTCGCGATGGTCTGACTTTCGACGAGAAGAGACGCTACGAAGAGGCGGTCGCGAGTCTGCGCGTCGGCGCAGCACGCTACGACTCGGGCGACTCGCTCAGCCAGGCAGAGCTCGCCGAGAAGCGTCGAATCATCGAAGCCTCGGGCGCTCGGATGGTTCTCATCCTTCCGCCCGATCCAATGGCGAAGCATTTTTTCCCCACAGACGAATCGCAGCGCGCGGCGGTCCTCGACTTCTCCGATCCGAATGCGTATCCCGAGCTCTTCGACCGGGCCGACCGCCGTGACCCGTCCCATCTCGACGTCCGGGGAGCCGAGCTCTACTCCCGGCTCCTCGCTCGTCAGCTCGCTGCGAGGTTGGGCAGCCAACCGTGATCCCCGAAATCGCGAACGCGCCCCACCCGATCCTCTTCGTCGAATTCCGCTTCGTCTGGATCTTCGCGCTGATCTTCGCCGTCCATTGGAGCCTCCGCTCCAACACGGCGCGCAAGCTCTGGCTGCTCGCCTGCAGTCATGTCTTCTACGGCTGCTTCTTCATCGGGAACCCCGTCGAGTTCTTCTCGGACGTTCTGGGGGGACGATTCTCGCAGCTGCCGACCGGCTGGTGGTTCCCGTCGCTCCTCTGGCTCAGCACCGTCATGGACTATCTCGTCGGACTCGGCATCGAGGGCGCGACGACGGCTCGACGGCGAAAGCTCTGGGTCTCGGGCAGCTTGAGCGCCAATCTCGGCGTGCTCGGCTTCTTCAAGTACTTCGGCTTCTTCGACCAGAACGTCCGCGTCGTCGTCGATTGGCTCGGGCTCACTCCGAGCTGGGGGCCGCTCCAGATCTTTCTTCCGTATGGAATCAGCTTCTATACGTTCCAGAGTCTGAGCTATTCCATCGAGGTCTACCGCGGAAGGCTCCGCGCCGAGCGCAGCTTCCTCAATCTCGCGTTCTTCATCGCGTTCTTCCCGCAAGTCGTCGCCGGTCCCATCGTCCGCGCCTACGCATTCCTGCCGCAGACGAAGAGGATCGTTTCCTGGTCGAGCGTCGACGTTCGCGGCGGTCTACTTTTGTTCCTCGTCGGATTCTTCAAGAAGGCCTGCGTTGCCGACGGGCTCGCCCGGATCTCGGACCTCTATTTCGCCGCGCCCGAGCGCTACGACGCCTTCAGCGCCTGGGCCGCGGCGCTCTGCTATGCGGGGCAGATCTACTGCGACTTCAGCGGCTACAGCGACATGGCGATCGCCGTCGCCGGCCTGCTCGGCTACGAGCTCTGTCGGAACTTCGACTTCCCCTATTTCAGCCCGAACATCACGGAGTTCTGGCGGCGCTGGCACATGAGCCTCAGCTCGTGGCTCCGCGACTATCTCTACATCTCGCTCGGCGGGAACAGGGGCTCGACGCTCTTCACCTATCGCAACCTCATGCTGACGATGATCCTCGGCGGACTCTGGCACGGCGCCTCGTGGACGTTCGTCGCCTGGGGCGCGATGCACGGCATCGCCCTCGTGACACATCGGGAATGGTCTCGCCGGACCACCGGAGCTCCGCGACTCGGCCAGGCGATGAAATGGATCGCTATGCCGCTCACGTTCTACTGGGTCGTCCTTGCATGGGTCCCCTTCCGGGCGACCGACGTCTACATCGACCGGATGGAGGCCTCCGATCGCGGCGTGAAGCGGCTCATCCGGACACCAGCGGGCTTCCAGGATGCGACGGATCACGCCTTGATCTATCCGTTCGCGATCGGGTCGCTCGAGGAAGACGAGTCCACGGTGAGCGTTCCGCTTCTCGTGCTCGATCGAGAGAGCGATGTCTGGACGGGTAAGAGCCCGAATGGGAGTGAGATCGCGATCCGTCTCCATCAGAGCGGCTTTGCACTCACCGGAAAAATCTGGCGATCCCTGGTCTTGCTCGAGGATCATTCGACGAAGCGCGTCTGCAGCAGCGCGATCGTGCTCGTCCTCGGCGTCCTCGCCCTCGTGCATGGACTGAACGCCCGGGGCGGACTGGGCGACGGCTGGAGGCGAACTCCCGTCTGGCTCTTCTACGGGCTGCTCGGAGCCGGCTGGGGCATCGCCGTCGTGCTGAAGTCCGTCGCCTACACGCCCTTCATCTACTTTCAGTTCTGAACACCCTCGAGCCGCACGATCTTCAAGAGCTCGTCGCCCGAGAAGACCTCGTTTCCGAACAGGCCGTTGAGCGACGCCGTCGCGGCGGGATCGAGCACGCACTGCGTGCGCTGCCCGAGTGCTCCGACCTCTTCGCCCGGACGGGCGAGCACGACGCGCAGACGCCGCGTCTGGATGCGGGCGCGGTTCGCGGGCGTCAGCGGACCGAAGCTGCGCGTCGAGACGAGGGTCTTGCTGAAATAGCGGTCCTTGGCGACGAGAGGCGCCATGGCGACCATCCTCCAGGTCCCTTTCGCGAAGGGAAAGAACGTGACCTGAGCGGCGATCGCGTACGGACCCTTGCCGCCCTCGAACGCGTAGCGGACGGCGTCGACGGCCCCGAGCCGGACGTTCGCCATGTCCGTCACGTGGGCTCCATACTCCTGGCCCACCTTCTTCGCGAAGTCGTTGGCCACGGCGACGAGCTCGCCCGCCGGAAGGTCGCCCGACAGGAAGACCGCCGCTTCGCGGCGCGGCGCCATCGCCCCGACGGCGCGAGCCGAGTTCTGAAGCAGCCAACCCTCCGGAAAGCTCATTTCGAAATCGAGCTCGGGGTGGACGAAGAGCTGGCCGAGGAAGACACCCGTCTCGGGCCGGTCCCCGATCACCAGACCGTCGATCCGGTCGAGGTACCGCGTGCGCACGTCGCCGAGCGCCGGATCCCGCGTCCAGCGCATCTCGCTCGCGCGGACCGAGTTCTCCGCAGCGCGCTCGCGCGTGCCTGGATGCGTGTCGAGATAGGTCGGCGCGCGCGGGCTTCCGATCAGGAGCCGCTCGCGGCGGTCGAGGCTGCGCATGAAGGTCGACATCGCAGCCGGGGCGTAGCCCGCCGCGGCACAGATGCGCTGGCCGATCGCATCCGCCTCCCGCTCCATGTCCCGACTGTAGGCGGCCATCGTCGACGCCCGGGAGGTGGGAAGCGAGAGCGGGCCCTGCTGACGCGCGACCTCCTGCTGTTGCGCGGCGTGGCGGTAGGCGACGTGGACGATCTCGTGGCCCAGGACGCAGGCAAGCTCGTCCTCGTTGTTCACGAGAGCGAGCAGTCCGCGCGAGACGTAGATGTAGCCGCCGGGCAGCGCGAAGGCGTTCGGCTCCATCTCGTCGACGATTGCGAAGCGATAGGCGAAATCCCGCCGCGGGAGACCGCGGACGAGCTTGCGGCCGATCCCTTCGACGTAGGCGGCGAGGTTCGGGTCGTCGAGCACACCGACCTCGGCCGCGACCTGTCGGGCCGCGTCCGCGCCGGCCCGTACGTCGTCGGCCGAAGTCAACAGGATCGTCCGCTTCGGCTTTGCGTTCGCCTTCTTGCTGGATCCGGAGCTCGCGCAACCGAATGCGAGCGAGAGCGCGACCCATGTCGCGACGAGCAGGGCCGTCGAACCGAGGAACCGCCGATTCGCCACGCGACCTACTCCGGAAGCTCGGAAAGCCAGGCGTTGCCGTCGAGCCAGTAGACCTTCATCTGCATCAGGAGCCCCGTGTATTCCAGGGCGTTGATGTAGTTCCCGACGAGATTGGCCAGCAGCGGCGATCCGGGAGCCAGCGCGATCCCGATCGGCTCCGTCGTCAGGGGGGACGGGAGCTCGGCCAGACCCGAGTCGGGGTGGCGCGCGATCTCGAAGCGGACATACGGGAGATCGGAGATCAGACCGTCGAGCTCGCCGGAGATGACCTTCGGAACGAGCATCGCGAGGTCGTCGGTCGTCACGACCTTCGCACTCGGAAAGGCCTCGCGGAGCAGCGCCTCACCGGTCGAGCCCGCGAGCGCGCCCCATGTTCGCTCCGGCGCACCGACCGCTACAGGATCCTCGAGCTCGTCGACCAGCTTCTCACGCGTCAAGATGGTCGCGCCCGAGATCAGGTACGGACCGACGAAGGCGACGCGCGCATTGCGGGCGGGCGTGATCGTCAGGCTCGAGATCACGAGATCGAACTCGTTCTTCTCGAGTCCGCTCAAGAGATCGCCAAAGGGACGCTCGATCAGCTCGAGCTCGAGGTCCATCGCGTCGGCCAGCGCTTCGGCGACGTCGACGTCGAATCCGATCAGCTCACCGGCCCGATTCTTCATGTTCAGCGGCGGCTGCACCCCCGACATGCCGACGCGCAGGCGGCCGCTCTCGACGATCCGATGGACGGAATCCGTAGGGGTCGGTGCGGAGGAATGTCCCGAGAATCCGCTTTGGCAGCCCAGTACCAGACCGAGCATCAGGATCGGCGCGAGCCGGAAAATCAGCCCCATGTCTAGTCTCCTTGCTGTGACGATGCGCGCAGCGTATCAGAATCGGCTCCTCGATCACGGGCGCGGTCCGAACGTTTCCCGTCCCGTTCGTTTCCCATGTAGAGGCCCATCATGCGGGCGATGAAGATCGCGAGGTAGAGCTGACCGATGATCGCCTCGCTGGCCGAGACCATCTCGGCGATCTCGCCGTGCGGAGTGATGTCCCCGTAGCCGACGGTCGTCAGCGTGATGAAGCTGAAATAGAGAAGGCGGGCGGACAATTGGCTCGAATCGTGGCTTGCCGGGCCGAACGCCCCTCCGCCGGAGACGATGGCGCCGGGAGAAAAGTCGACCATCAGGTGGTAGACCAGCGCGAAACAAAGACCGATGAGGAGATAGACGCAGATTCCGCCGACGAGCGTGTCGCCGTCGACCGTCTGGGCTCGAACGAGCGAATTGAGTAGAAGGAAGGTCGTAAAGCCGAGTAGTCCGAGACCCAGCAGATGGGCAAAGACCCGCGCCGCGCTCGATCCCGAGGATTCGGCGATCGCGAGCGCCACGAAGGTCCCGACACCGAGTACGACGGCCAGCCAGAGGGTCCACCGCTGGGTCCGATTCACATAGACCGCCGCGAACAGGACGAGGCCGAGCAGGATCGAAAATCGCCGCGCCCCACCGGCCGTCCCTTCGAGAAGGGGAAGGGCCACGAGCAGGAAGACGAGCGAGACGAGCATGGTGGAATGCCGCCCCAGCGCACCGCCCTGCCGATCCCGCGCCGCCATCCTCTCCAGGATCTTCATATCGCTCTCCGTTCCCTTCGCGGCGCTACTCGAGCGCGCGCGGGTGGTACCGATTCAGGTCGAAGAGGCCCGCCTCGACGGGATCCTCCTCGTAGGCCCGCGCCTGGAACCAGTCGTAGAGCGACCAGAAGCGTTCGTCCGACCGGTTCACACCGTATCTCTGGAGCTTGGCCACGTACGTGGGCGAACCGTCGAAGTTCTGCAGCATGTCGAGGAAGTCCGGCACGTCCCGGGCTTCGAGGTCGAGGAAGTAGCTCGGATAGGAGCCGATCAAGCCGGGAATGAAGTCCATCGTGTCCTTCGACGGGTCGAGCTGCTCCTTCTCGAAGAGGAGCGAGTTGACGTTGTCGTGCCAGCGATTGATGACGATCGAGAGATGCCGATCCGATCCTTCGAAGCCGCGCACGCGCACCCACAACACGTTCACCTCGTAGCCGTGCAGATGCTCGACGAGGCCCGTACCCGGCCCGGTGAGCGCCCGGAGTCCGTCGATCACGTCTTCCTGCGAAGCGAAGCTCCGAGGCATCTCGAAGGTCTGGCCTGCGCGCCGGAAGTTGACCGGATCGAAGCGGATTCCAGCCGATTCGAGCAGCCGGTCGTCGACCACGCGCTCGACGAGCTCGCGTTGGGGATCGTCGGTCGCGTACGCGACCCGCGTGCCCCGATCCGTGATGATCTCGCCGCTCTCCGTATCGTCGATCGCCCGGGCGCCGACGTACCACGACTCGAACGTCGCGGTTCGCACGGCCGGCGGAAGGAAATGCACGAAGTTGAGCTCCCCCTCCATACGGAGATAGTCCATGTAGCGGCGGACGTTGACCTGGTGCGCGAGGTTCCCGAACACGTCGAAGCCCGCGACGAGCGCATAGTAGATCCGTTCGAGATGGGCGTAATCGATGACCCAGACCGTCCGCGGTAGCCGGCCGAGCGCGCCCTTGTGGACCGACGCGCTGTCGAAATGGCGGTAGACCGTCAGCAGCGGCGCATCCGAGCTCCGACGGCCGGGCCAGATTGCGTCGACGTCCTGGCCTTCGGGCGCGAGCTCGTCGTAGAGCCCCGCCTTGGCCTTGTAATAGGCGGCATAACGCTCGCGGTACTGGTCGCTGAAGGTCTCGCTGATCCGCTCGGCGCTGCCCTCCTCGTTCGGGAGCCGCAGGTTGTCGGCCTGGGCGATCAGGAACTCCGGACGATCGAGGGTGAGGTCGGATCGGGGGTCGAGAAACATCACCCAGAAATGGTCGTGAATGACGTTGAGGGCGATCTGGCCCTTGCAGACCGGTCCGCGGATGAACGTTCGGATCATGTACTCGGAGTGGTCGAGCAGGAACTCATAACGCGCGCGGGGCGGGATCTGCGCGTAGATCACGAAGGGATTCGCCCCGAGAGCTTCGTCGTAGGGCATGAGATGGGGTGTCTCGAGCCAGGCAGGCTCGATGAAGAGCTCTGCATACCGCGCGAGGGTTTCGTCGCCGAAGCCGACGACCATGTGGGTCTTGTGGACGATCGTCGAGTGAATCTTGCGAAAGCGGTAGAAGAAGGGTGCGTCCCCCGGATCGTCGTAGGGCCGCACGCTCGCGATCACCTCGATCGGCCGACCCGGCGGTGTCGTCGAGCGCACGAGCTCGAAGAAGGCGCCGGAATCGGCCTCGACGAAGCGGATGTGGGCGAGGAAGAAATGCTCGTAGAGGTAGCGAGCCGTCAGCGCGTGCTTCGGGTCCGGACGATTCAGGAAGCTCTCCCATTTCGCGATCTGCCGCGCATCTTCTGCGCCCGGCGCCTCGAGCGCGCGCTGCTCGTCGGGATCCGGTCCGGCCGCGCCGCGCGCAAGCCAGGTCGCCAGGATCGCGTGCTCCCCGGGCTCCAGCGCCGGGAAGCCGAAGGGCATCCCGCGCTCGGGGTGACGGGCGAGGAAGGTCCCCATCTCCGTCGAATCCGCGGGACACGAGAGATCTGCGGCCTCCGCGTGATATTCGCCCCGCGGCTTTGGCTCGAGGCGCTTCGCTTCGAGCAGATAAAGCATCAGTGCGTCGTTCGCGGGCGACGCCGCACGACTCTGGAGGACGCTGTGGAAGTCGAGCGCGCGCCACCCCTCTTCGGATTGGGCATCGATAAAGAGACGCGTGGGCTGCTGGGGACGAATCCGCGCAGCCGAGTAGACGGCCTTCTTGCTCCCGCCGCGCTCCGCTCCCTCGAAGGAATCCAGCTTCAGCTGGCAGGCGGCGTTGTAGCAGGAGTGACAGACCACGCAGCGGCGATCGAGCACGGGCTTCACGTCGTCGAGGAACGAGACGGGCCGCACGACCTGCTCGACCATGACGGGCGGCAGGGGCGAAGGAATACATGCGGAACCCATCAAGAGCAGCGTCGAGACGACCACGAGGATCCGGAGCATTCCCTACCTTTCGAGCCCACGAGCACACAGCCGTCGCACAATTCGTGGTTCACCCCGAGCCTAGCGTTCCTCGCTGATCTCGACGCCCGCTCCGCCGGTCCACGAAGAGCAGAATTCGGATACTGTCCGGAACGGGTGCCACGTCGGTGCCGACCCGTACGCCGAAGGCGCCCGATGCACCCCCGCCGCTCCCGCCACCCCCACCCGCTCGCCGGCCTCTCGTCGGTGGTCCTGCGACGGCTTCGTCTCTTTCTGGCGTCGACGACCCTGGCGTTGCTCGCCAGCGGCGCTGCGGCCGAGGATGTGTGGGCTCCGACCGAGCCGATGCCCGACCTCGGCGGTTGGGATTGAGCACGGATCGATTCGGGCGAGTGGCTCAAGGGCGAACTGGTCGTCGTCCAGAGCAACTCGATGTCCTTCGACAGCGACGAGTTCGACGAAGTGCAGTTCGACTGGGAGGACGTCCTCGAACTTCGCCTCGCAAGGCCCCGGATCTTCCGCTGCACGCACAACCGGATCTACTCGGGAACCGGCGAGCTGCGTGAAGAAGTCATGCGGATTCACCAGCCCGACGGAGAGGTCGTCGAGATCCCCCACGGCGAGATCGTGAGCATCACCTATACGGAGGAGCTCGAGCTGCGGCGCTGGTCCGTCAAGATCGGTGCGAACCTCGCTGCTCGCTCGGGTAATACCGACCAGCAGGACTTCGGCGCGAACGCCCTGATCACCCGCAATGCGACGTTCACTCGCTGGGAGAGCCGCTACAACGGCGCCTACGGCAAGCTCGACGGGGAGAGCACGACCAACAACCATCGCGCGGCGACGATGATCGACCTGATGATCTCGAACCATTTCTTCGTTCGGGTCCCGAGCTTCGAGTTCTACTCAGACGAGTTCCAGAACATCGACGAGCGGTACACCGGGGGCCTTGGAATCGGCTATGAGCCCATCGACAACACCTTCGCGGAGTTCCGGATCTCGACCGGCATGGCGGCCCAGCGGACCGAGAACAGCGGTGGCGCCGGATCCACCGATGCTGCCGTGCTGGCCAGTGCGGACCTTGCGCTCGATCTGCCGCGAGACCTCGATCTCGACCTCCGGTACGCCCTCCAGCTACTCGTCACCGACATCGACCGAACGGCCCACTCGACGAGCGCGGTCCTGAGCTTCGAGGTCTGGGATCCGATCGACCTCGACGTCGGCTTCTATTGGGATCGCATCGAGAAGCCCGAGCCGGATTCCGACGGCGATACCCCGAAATCGGACGATCTCCGCATGACGGTCGGCCTCAGTGTCGAGTTTTGACGTGGCTCGTGGATTGTTTACGCAGATCCACTCATCAGGTCACGTCAGAAGATTTGGGCGAGCGGCCGGCGCACCCATTCGGACTCGAAGGCCGCATCGGCCCATGGACCGAGCTTTTCGTCGTCCCGGGTGATCAAGGAGTTGGCCGGATCGAACGCGAAACGTTTGAGCACCGCCGCGAGCCCAGTCGTCGCGGGATCGCAGGTCAGCTGCCATCCTGCATCGCCTCCTACAGCGTGCGGTGCCACGTATCCGAGCGTCTCGAGCTCGCCCAGCAACTCTTCGACGTCGGCCGCATACATATGAGCCTGTCTGGCGAGCTGTTCCGTAGCCAGGCCTCCCCGGTCGCCAGTTCGAGTCCGCGCAGCGTAGAGCGAACGCAGCAACGCGACCGCGGTGACGAATTCGTTCCCGGCGCGCTGCTCGTCGCCGAATCGGGTCGTATGCAGGCGGGGCAGCGTCTCTGCGATCACCGCGCCGAACAGCGCGATCCACCACGCGAGGTAGGCCCAGACCAGGAATAGCGGCACGACCGCGAACGCCCCGTAGATCGTTTCGGTCGGCGCACGCGCAATGTAGTAGGCGAAGCCGCTTTTCAGTAGAGCGCCCCCGGCCGCCGCCACCACACCCCCGGCGATCGCGTCACGCCACTGGACGTGCCGATTCGGCACGTAGACGTAGATCGCAGCCATCGCGAGCGCGAGCACCGAGAAAGAAAACAGATCCCCGATGCGGCGAATCCAGCCTTCCAGGCTCGAGGAGGCCCACGGCAGCGCAGCGATGTTCTGGCCGAGGGTCAGGCTGGCGCCGACCATGAGCGGGCCGAGCATCATCAGCACACAGTAGATGGCCGCTCGCCCGGCGAGCGGCCGCCTCCGCCGCACTTGCCAGATATCGTTCAAGGCATGCTCGACCGTCACGATCAACAAGATCGCCGTGACGGCGAGCCCGGCCAGTCCGAGGAAACCGACGCCAGCCGAGTTCGACGCGAATTCGTTGATGTGGCCGAGGATCTGGCGCACGATCGGCTCCGGCATGATGCTGCGGAACAGGGCATCTTCGAGCGCCAATCGATACTCGCCAAACCGCGGAACGGCCGCAAAAATGGCGAAGGCGACCGCCACGAGCGGAACGATGGACAACACCGTCGTGAAGGTCAGGCTTCCGGCCCGCTCGGAGAGCCGCACTTCGGACGAGCGCCGAACCGCGTAGGCGAGAATGCCCCGGGCGTCCTCGAGCCGCGTCCGTAACCGGGCGATCAAGCCAGCGGCATGCGAATCGGCCTCGGACGATTGCTCGGATCTCGGTGCCGGCATGTTTCTCCCCGATCGATCGAGTGGACGGCGAGCCAGACGATCCGCTGGAATCAGGGCGACCGCAATTCAAGTCTCGTCGAGCGCTTCGGAAAGGCTCGCGGCCAACGTGCTTGCGAGGCCTCGCCCATCCCGCGCCGTCGCCCGCGCCTGGTTCACCTCGAGCTCGAATCCGAGATAACGCGATGCGGGATGGCGATGCCGGAGCGCCGTCGCCAGGCCGTCGGCGAGGCCCAAGTACGGGTAGTTGTATCGCACGCGGAGCGCGGGATCGTGGGAGCGCAGGCTCATCGCCCATCGACGCGCGAACGCGGATTCGTGCCTGCGGCGACTATCGAAGAGAAGACCGATGTCCGCGTTCCGGACCACGCCGTTCATCACCGGCGTGAAGCTGTGGACGGCGACGTGCACGACCCGCTCGCCGCGTGCGAGAACGGCGCCGACCGCTGCCTCGACGGCCTCCCGATGCGGGCGCCAGTAGCGGGTGAGGATTCGCTCTCGCTCCGCCGCCGGCAACGATTTCGTGAAGCGCGACCAGATGCGGGGATTCGTGGGCGAACGGTTCGATTCGACGAGCAGCCGGCACCAATGCGCCGCGAGCAGGGGCTGCTCCAGTCTTCGCGCCATCCATCTCGCCAGCGAGAGCGCACCCGGATCCCAACCCTGATGCGAGAGGACGACGTCCTGCGCTCCGGCGAAGAGGCTCGCGTACGCGCTCGGGATCCGGTGGTCCGCATGCTCGCAGGTGAGCACGAGTCGCAGCGGCGCTCGCTTACCACGCCCAGTCATGAGGCTGCTTCTCCTCGACGTCGCTTCGGTCCTCGCCGACGAGGAAGATCCAGACCGGCACCGCGAACAGTCTGAGGACGGCGACCCGATCCGGCGTTCGCGCCTGCATTATAGAGGGTGTTCATCGAGAAAAAGCAGCCCGGCACCCTCGGGTCGGCGCGGTTTCCTGACCCGGGATCGGTTGCCTGCCATCGGAAACCTACTGTCGGCTTTTCGGTCGGCATGTAGACTGGGAATCTTCGGAGGAACGTTACCCCATGTCCCTGATCGCGCTGCGAGCAAACGCGCTCGTGTTTGCCGTGTTGTTCGCCGTCGGATGCGGGGAGGACGCTCCGCCGCCGCCGAAGGCCGTCGAGGTCGTCATCGGAACCGTCGTCCAGCGGGACGTCGACGTCCAGGGCGAGTGGATCGGCACGACGGAGGGGGCGGTCGACGCCGAGATCCGCGCCCAGGTATCGGGCTATCTGGTCTCCCGCAATTTCGAGGAAGGCACCCTCGTCAAGAAGGGCTCGGTGCTATTCCAGATCGACCCGCGGACGTACCGGGCCGCTCTCGAGCAGGCCCGCGCCGATGCCGGCCGCGCCCAGGCACTGCTCGGCAAGGCCGACCTCGACGTCCATCGGTTCACCCCCCTCGTGGCCGAAGGGGCCGTGAGTCAGCAGGAGCTCGACAACGCGATCCAGATGCAGCGCTCGGCGAGGGCGGGCCTCGAAGGGGCAAAAGCGTCCGTGGAGAACGCGGAGCTGGACCTCGCCTTCTCGTCCGTCCGCTCCCCGGTCGATGGCGTCGCAGGCATCGCGAGGGCGCAGCTCGGCGATCTGGTCGGGTCGGGGGATCCGAATCCGCTGACGAATGTGTCCCAGGTCGACCCGATTCGCGTGTTGTTCCCGCTCTCCGAGCGGGAGTACCTCCATTTCGCCGGAAGGATTCGCGAGGCCGTCGAGGGTCGTACGCCCCCGACCGAACTGGCTCTCTCGTTGGTCCTGGCCGATGGCACGGTCTGGTCCCATCTGGGCCGGGTCGTTCCCGCGGCATCGAGCGTCGACCCCTCGACGGGCACGTTCCTGCTGCGCGGCGAGTTCGCGAACCCCGAGAACATCCTTCGTCCGGGGCAGTACGCGCGGGTGCGCGCGGTGACCTCGACGGCGAAGAACGCCCTTCTGGTCCCCCAGCGCGCCGTCGCCGAGCTCCAGGGCGTATTCCAGGTTGCGGTGGTCAAGGACGACGACACGATCGAGCTGCGCGTGGTCGAGCCCGGTGCCCTCGCCGGCAGCGACCGGGTGATCGAGAAGGGTCTGTCGGCGGGAGAGCGGATCGTCGTCGAGGGCCTGCAGAAGGTTCGACCGGGCACCCTCGTGACCGCGAAGGCCCCCGCCCAGGCGCCCGTCGCGCCTGCGGACCCCAAAGCTCCGGACGCAGCGCCGACGAACGCGGGGGAATGACACATGTCGGACGAAGCCGCGCCGAAGGGCGACTTCTTCTTCGTTCGTCGACCCATCGTCGCGATCGTGATCTCGATCGTCACGGTCCTGCTCGGCCTCGTCTCGATGGGCCGGCTTCCGATCGCGCAGTACCCCGACATCGTGCCGCCCGAGATCCAAGTGACGGCGACCTACACCGGGGCGGACGCCGTCACGATCGAGCAGTCCGTCGCGACGCCGATCGAGCAACAGGTCAACGGCGTCGATTACATGATGTACATGCGGTCGGTCAACGCGAACGACGGGACGATGACCCTGCGTGTCGCGTTCGACGTCGAGACCAACATCGACACCGACAACGTGCTCGTCCAGAACCGGGTCAGCCAGGCCGAGGCGAGCCTCCCGCAGGACGTGCGCAACTATGGTGTGACGATCAAGAAGTCGACGGCGAATCCGCTGATCCTCTTCTCGCTGCACTCGCCGAATGGAACCTACAACGACCAGTTCCTCGGCAACTACGCGAACATCAACGTCATCGACCAGCTGAAGCGCGTCCCGGGTGTCGGCGACGTGATGCTGTTCGGGACCAGCGACTACGCGATGCGGATCTGGGTGAAACCCGACCAGCTCACGAGTCTCGGTCTCACGGTCCCGGACCTCGTCGACGCGATCAAGAAACAGAACGCCGTGAATCCGTCGGGCAAGATCGGCGGCGAGCCGGCCCCGCCCGGACAGGAGATGACCTGGAGCGTGCGCTCCCAGGGCCGGCTCGTGACCGCCGAGGAGTTCGGCGACGTGATCGTGCGCTCGAACCCGACCGGCGGGCAGGTGCGCCTGCGCGACGTCGCCCGTATCGAGCTCGGCGCCCTCAACTACAACCAGCGCGGCCGGCTCAACGGCAAGCCGGCCGCGATCATCTGCGTCTACCAGATCCCGGGCTCGAACGCGCTCGAGGTGGCGGCGGGACTCAAGAGGGTCATGGACGAGGTCAAGCTCCGCTTCCCGGCCGACCTCGACTACATGACGTCCCTCGACACGACCCTCGCCGTCTCGGAGGGCATCGTCGAGATCCAGCACACGCTCGCCGAGGCGATGGCGCTCGTGATCCTCGTCGTCTTCATCTTCCTCCAGAGCTGGCGCGCGACGCTGATCCCGCTGCTCACGGTTCCGGTTTCGCTGGTCGGCGCCTTCGCGCTCTTCCCCCTGCTCGGCTTCTCGATCAATACCCTGTCGCTCTTCGGTCTCGTGCTCGCCATCGGTCTCGTCGTCGACGATGCGATCGTCGTCGTCGAGGCGGTGCAGCACCACATCGAGAAGGGTCTCTCGCCGCGAGACGCGACCAACAAGGCGATGCAGGAGGTCGCCGGACCCGTCGTCGCGATCGCCCTCGTGCTCTCCGCCGTGTTCATCCCCGTAGCCTTCGTGCCCGGGATCACGGGCCGGATGTACCAGCAGTTCGCGCTCACGATCGCCGTCTCCGTCATCATCTCGGCCATCAACGCGTTGACGCTGTCCCCGGCGCTCTCGGCCCTGTTGCTGAAGCCGGTCTCGGAAGCGAAGCAGAACCTGCTGGGCCGGTTCTTCGCGGCCTTCAATCGTGGCTTCGAGCGCACGACGCAGAAGTACGTGGGCTGGACGGGCATCGCGGTACAGAAGTCGAAGCGGACGCTCCTTCTGCTCGTCGCCGTCACGGTCGTCGCGGGGCTGCTCGGAGGTCGGTTGCCCAGGGGTTTCGTGCCCGACGAGGACCAGGGCTACCTCTTCGTCAACGTCCAGCTTCCGGACGCCGCGTCGATGGAGCGAACGGATGAGGTCTGCAAGCAGGTCGAGGCCATCCTCGCCGAGACCGAGGGCGTGGGCGCCTTCAACACCGTCGCCGGCTACAGCCTGATCTCCCAGAGCTCGGCCACGTACAACGCCTTCTTCTTCGTGTCCCTCGATCCCTGGGACGAGCGCCACAGCGCGGAGACCGGCTTCAAGGGCATCGTCGCCTCGCTGAATCAGCGCTTCGCCTCCATCCCCGCGGCGCAGGTCTTCGCCTTCCTGCCGCCCGCGATCCCCGGCATCGGAACGGGCGGCGGCTTCTCGATGATGCTGCAGGACCGCAGCGGTGGACCGGTCGAGTTCCTGGCCGAAAATACGGCGCTCTTTCTGGATGCCGCGCGCAAGCGCCCGGAGCTCCAGGGTCTGTTCAGTCCGTTCCGCGCGTCCGTGCCCCAGGTCTACGCCGAGGTGGATCGCGACAAGGCGCTCAAGCAGGGCGTCGACCTGAACTCGATCTACACGACATTGCAGGCCTTCATGGGCGGCGCCTACGTGAACGACTTCAACCGCTTCGGTCGGCAGTGGAAGGTCTTCCTGCAGGCGGAGCCCGAGTACCGCCGCGAGGCCGACGACATCGGCGCGTTCCGCGTGCGCAACGACGCGGGCAACATGGTTCCGCTCTCGACCCTCGTCTCGACGCAGGACGCGCTCGGTCCCGAGTTCACCACGCGCTTCAACCTCTTTCGCGCGGCCGAGGTGACCGGCTCGCCGGCGCCAGGCTACAGCTCGGGCGATGCCATGGCGGCGCTCGAAGAAGTCGCCCGCGAGACTCTCCCGCCCGAGATGGGCTACGCCTGGAACGCGATGTCGTACCAGGAGAGCACGGCATCCGGTTCGGGCGCCGTCTTCGCACTGGCGGTGCTGATGGTCTTCCTCGTGTTGGCAGCTCAGTACGAGAGCTGGTCGCTGCCCTTCAGCGTCCTGCTCGGAACGCCGCTCGCAGTGTTGGGCGCATTCCTGGGCTTGATGATGCGAAACCTCGAGCTGAACGTGTTCGGCGAGATCGGACTCGTCATGCTGATCGGGCTGGCGGCCAAGAACGCGATCCTGATCGTCGAGTTCGCGAAGATCGAGCTCGAGCAGGGCAAGCCCCTGATCGAGGCCGCCCTGAACGGCGCGCGCCTCCGCCTGCGGCCGATCCTGATGACGTCGTTCGCCTTCATCCTGGGATGCGTGCCGCTCTGGCGGGCATCGGGGGCCGGAGCGGTCTCGCGCCAGCAGCTCGGGACCGCGGTCATCATGGGTATGCTAGTCGCGACGCTGCTCGGGATCTTCCTCGTCCCCGTGCTCTTCGTCGTGATCGAACGTCTGACGCATCGGGGTCCGGGCAAGGTCGCCGAAGGCTCGCCTGCTCTCGCCACCCAGCCCGCGTCCACGGGGGGCTCACATTCATGAGACGGGGATCAGTCGCCGAATTCGGCACGGTGTTCGTCCTGGCAGGCTCCATGCTGTCCGGCTGCGCAATCGGCCCCAATTACGAACGCCCTGCGGATCTGCCCGATGCGCCCGCGTTTCGCGGCGACATGGAGGCGGCCGAGAAATCCTTCGTCGAGGAGCTGCCGTGGTGGGAGATCTTCGGCGATCCGGCTCTCGTCGACCTCACAGACGAGGCGATCTCGAACAACCGTGATCTGGCGGTCGCCGTTGCCCGCGTCGAAACCGCACGCAACATCGTCGGCGCGACCCGCGCGGAGCTGTTCCCCCAGCTCGGCTACTCGGGCGAGGCCGGTCACGGCGAAACCTCGGAGAACTACGGTACGAAGGGCAGCTCGCGGGACTTCTTCCTGGGCGCCCTCGACCTGGCCTGGGAGATCGACATCTGGGGCCGGATCCGGCGGTCGACCCAAGCTGCCCGCGCCGAATACCTGGCGAGCGAGGCCTTCGCGCGCGGCGTGCGCCTCTCGCTCATCTCCGGGGTCGCATCCGCCTATTTCGAGCTGCGTGAGCTCGACCGCGAGCTCGAGATCGCGATTCGGACTGCGGAATCTTTCGAGCGGAGTCGAGATCTCTTTCAACGCCAGTTCGAGGGCGGGGCGGGCGCGCGGCTCGCGGTCGAGCGCGCGACGGGTGCATACGAGCAGACCGCTGCCAGCATCCCCGAGCTCGAGGCGAGGATCGTGGCCAAGGAGAACGAGCTCAGCGTCCTGCTCGGCCGACCGGCAGGCGAGATCGCGCGAGGCACCAGCCTGTCCGAGCAACAACAGCCTCCAGCGGTGCCCGCCGGAATTCCGGCGACGCTGCTCGAGCGGCGCCCCGACCTGGTCGAAGCCGAGCAATTCCTGGTCGCGGCAAATGCCCGTGTCGGCGAGTCGATCGCGAACTTCCTTCCGCGCATCGGCTTGACGACCTTCTTCGGACGACAGAGCAACGAGCTCGGCGAGTTCCTCGACGGCAGCTCGCGAGCCTGGTCCGTCGCGGGCGCCCTGTCGGGCCCGATCTTCCAGGGCGGTCGGCTCTGGAGCCTCTTTCAGGCCTCGAAGGCCGAACGCGAGGCGGCAACGCATAACTACGACCAACGCGTGCTCGTCGCGATGCGCGAGGTCTCCGACGCCCTCGTCGCCTGGGACCGGCTGGCCGTGGCGCGCGAATCGCAGGCTCGCTCGGTCGCCGCGTACGAAGAGTCCGTGCGACTCGCCTTCGTGCGTTACTGGGGCGGGCTCGCGTCCTACTTCGAGGTGCTCGAGGCGCAGAACCTGTTGTTTCCCGCCGAGAACCGGCTCGCCCAGATCGAGCTCGCGCGGCTGCGCGCGCTGGTTCAGCTCTACAAGGCGCTCGGCGGCGGCTGGTCTCTCGATCAGGTTCCGGGGGAGGAGACTTCGCCGACGCCCTCGGCACCCGAGCCCGAGCCGGTGGCTGCTTCCGACTTCGAAGCCGCGTCGTGACGAGGGGACGAGAGGCCCGTCCCTACCGAGGTCGAGCAAGACGAGCAGCGTGTACAGTGCGGCTCATGTACGACTTTCTCGCTTCGCGCGTGGCGAACCATCGACCCGCATGGAGATCGAGGCGATGCTGATCGTGACGGCTCTCGGCGGAAATGCCCTGCTGCGGCGCGGCGAGGTGATGAGCGAGGAGAACCAGCGCCGGAACGTGAAGATCGCTGCCGAGGCCCTCGCCCCGATCGCGCGGGAGCACAAGCTCGTGATCACCCACGGCAACGGACCCCAGGTCGGGCTGTTGGCGCTCCAGGGTGCGGCCTATCACGATGTCGAGACCTATCCCCTCGACGCGCTCGGCGCCCAGACGGAGGGGATGATCGGCTACATGATCGAGCAGGAGCTCGGCAATCTGCTGCCCTTCGAGCGACCGTTCGCGACGGTGTTGACCATGATCGAGGTCGATCCGAGCGATCCCGCGTTCGGGAATCCGACGAAGTTCATCGGACCGGTCTATCCGAAGGCCGATGCGGACCGCATCGCGAAGGAGAAGGGCTGGCTCTTCAAGCAGGACGGGGACGAGTGGCGGCGCCTGGTCGCGTCGCCCGAGCCCAGGCGTGTCTTCGAGCTCAACCCGATCAAGTGGCTGCTCGAGCACGACACCATCGTCATCGCGGCGGGCGGCGGTGGCATTCCGACCGCCTATCAGACGGGTCAGAGCCGGGCGGGTCAGAGCCGGAAACTCGCGGGCATCGAATGCGTGATCGACAAGGATCTCGCGACGGAGCTTCTGGCGCGCGACCTCGGCGCAGACCTGTTCATGATGCTGACCGACGTGGACGCCGTGTTCGTCGACTGGAGAAAGCCCACACAGAAGGCGATCCGGACCGCCTCGCCCGCCGCGCTACGGGCCATGGATTTCGCTGCGGGCTCCATGGGCCCCAAGGTCGAAGCGGCCTGTCGCTTCGTCACTGCCACTGGCAAGCGCGCGGCAATCGGATCTCTCGCCCATCTCGGACTGCTCATCGCCGGGCAGGCGGGAACGACGGTATCGAGCCAGAGGGAAGAGATCGTGTACGCCTGATCGCCGCATTGGGTACCGACGACACATCGCGGGCGTAAATGAGCAAACGGGCTCCTCCGACAGGGCAGATCCACCTTCGAGGAGGATCCGCCCTGTCGAGGACGCTCAGAAGAAGAACTGGGCCTTGAACGCAAGAATGCCCGCCGGATCGTAGTCGTCGTCGGCGAGCCGACCGCCGTTCTTGTCCTCGACCCGAAGGTTCCCGGCGACGGCTACGCCGCCGTTCAGGTCCAGCTCGACCTTCGGCGTCGGCTTCCAGCGAAGCGTCGCGAAAATCGGGATCTCGGTCTCCTGGCCGACGCCGCCGTCGTCCGTACGGTTGCGCCCGGGGTCCGTCGCCGTGGCACGCCGCGCGCCGCTGAGGCGGAACTGACGGCTCTGGTAGGTGAATCCGCCGCCGAGGGAGAGCTCGGGCGTGAGCTGGTAGGTCAGCTGGGCGCCGACGCCCGGATCGACGAGCTGCACCATGCCGACGTTGAGGCGCCAGGAGTCGGCGAACTTCCATTTCAAGGTCGGCACCGGGATGAGGCTCGCGCCGTTCTCGAGCTGGCTGATCGCGCCGACCATCAAGCCGATCGAGAAATCGGGGCCCGTGTGGTAGTCGAAGCCGGCGAGCAGGCCGCCCGTGATCGTATCGTCCAGGTCGGCGCCATTCTCGCCCCAGGTTCGCACGAGGGCACCACCCAAGATTCGCCAGCGGTCGTTGACGTCATGTCCGATCAGGGCCGACAGGACGCCGCGGTGGACGCGGTCCCATTGATAACGGTTCGTCGCCGCTCGTCCGCCTCCGAAATCGTAGGCGTGGAGGGTGTAGTTTCCGAGCAGGAAGAGCGTGGTGTCCTCGCCCAGGGCGAGGCGATGGCCCAGGCCGAAGAACGCGGTATCCCGCTCGTGCTTCGTTCCCCCGCCGTCTTCGACGTCCGCCTTGAACTGATGGCCGTACTGGAACGTCGCGACCGTCGGCGGGGCCTCGAGATCGGAATCGAGGGCAGCGGGAATGTCCACGGCCTGACCGAAGGCCGGGGCCGCGATGAAGCTGGCGAGAAGAGCTGCCAGTAACTGCATTCGGCAGGTTGAATTGGAAAGCTCCACGGATCGTGACATGAGATCTACCTCCAAGGCTGGTCGAATTCGAACGACTCGACACTCTCTGATTAGCATTCAGCGACAGAGAGTCCCATCGAAACTTTTGGAGCCTGCAGCCGCGTAGAAGAGGTGGACTTTGCACCGGACGCTGGGCGCGGTCTCGGTCGCGGATCGACGATCCAGTCAGGTCTTCCAACGGCCCGTGGGCAAACGAGGCGAGATGCCCCGCCCGACCGATCTCATCCCCGCCGCAGCCGCGGCCCGAACGCCTCGATTTCGACTAAGATCTTTTCAAAGCGCGCCATCCTCCCCATCAACCCAGTCTCCGGCCCTGCTGCGATCTGCGCAACCAGACCCGAGATGAATCTCTCGGACGCGAAAGATGGGCGTCGGCATCACACTCGATGGAGACGAAATGAGAAAGACGACAGCGTCCGGGGCGAAGGCAGTGACGAAGGCAAAGACCGGTAGCGCGATCGCACCGAAGAGGCGCAAAGCTCGCGAATCCTCGAAGCAAGACTCCAGGCTCTCCCGCAAGGAATACGAAGGCGAGCTGAAGCGACTGCACGTCGAGCTGGTCCAGCTGCAGGAGTGGGTCAAGAAGAAGGGCCTCAAGGTCTGCATCGTATTCGAAGGGCGCGACGGTGCCGGCAAGGGCGGCATGATCAAGGCGATCACCGAACGGGTCAGCCCGCGCGTATTTCGCGTGGTGGCCCTGCCCGCCCCGACGGAGCGCGAGAAGTCGCAGATGTACGGGCAGCGCTACCTGGCGCACATGCCTGCGGCGGGAGAGGTCGTGATCTTCGATCGCAGCTGGTACAACCGCGCCGGGGTCGAGCGCGTGATGGGCTTCTGCGACGAGGATCAGGCGCAGCGCTTCTTGAAGGTCGCGCCGCTATTCGAGAAGCTCATGGTCGAGTCCGGCATCATCCTGCTCAAGTACTGGCTCGAGGTCAGCCCCGAGGAACAGACCCGCCGGCTCGAGGCGCGCATCGACGACGGCCGCAAGATCTGGAAATTGTCGCCGATGGACCTGAAGTCGTACGACCGTTGGGATGATTACACGAAGGCGCGAGACGAGATGTTTGCTGCGACCGACACGCCCTGGGCGCCGTGGTTCGTCGCGCGTTCCGAGGACAAGAAGCGCGTGCGCCTGAATCTGATCAGTCACGTGCTGAGCAAGATTCCCTACGAGAACGTCACGACCAGGAAGGTGAAGCTGCCCAAGCGCAAGCTCGGCCGATACAAGCCAGCCGATTACCCGTTCAAGTTCGTCCCCGAGCCGTTCTAGGCGACGTCAGCGGACGAATATGGAAACGACTCGTTCCACTCCACGACCGACCGCGACGTCCGAGCTCGGGCTGCGCCGCGACCTCGTCGCCGGCCTCACGGCCGCCGCCATCGTTCTGCCCAAGGCAATGGCCTATGCGACCGTTGCCGGGCTGCCCGTCGCCGTGGGTCTCTATACGGCGTTCATCCCAATGGGGATCTACGCGTTGCTGGGCTCGTCGCGTGTCCTGAGTGTGAGCTCCACGACGACCCTGGCGATCCTGGCGGGCGCGCCCCTCGGATCATTGGTGCCCGACGGCGAGCCCGGCAAGCTCATCGTCGCCGCGGCCACCCTGACCGCACTCGTCGGCGTGATGCTGATGCTCGCAGCGGCCTTGCGGCTCGGTTTCGTCGCAAACTTCATCTCGACGCCGGTCCTGACCGGATTCAAGGCCGGGATCGGATTGGTCATCGTATTGGACCAGCTGCCGAAGCTGGTCGGCCTCCACATCGACAAGCACGGGTTCTTCCGGGACCTGGCGAGCCTGGCGCATCAGCTGCCCGAGACATCGTGGTGGACGCTCGCCGTTGCGGTGGGGACCTTCGCCGTCTTGATCGGAATGGAACGCCTCTGGCCGCATTCGCCTGCGCCGCTGGTGGCGGTGGCGGGCGGGATTGCCGCCTCGTGGTTCTTCGGTCTGGATTCGCTCGGCGTCTCGACGGTCGGCGTGATTCCGCAGGGACTGCCTGCGCTGACCCTTCCCGACGCATCCCTCGTCTCCGAGTTGGCGCCGGCTGCGCTGGGCATTGCGCTCATGAGCTTCACGGAGACCATTGCCGCTGGGCGAGCCTTTGCGAATCCGGGGGAACCGCCGATCCGACCCAACCGGGAGCTGGTCGCGACGGGCGCCGCCAATCTCGCGGGCGCGCTACTCGGCTCGATGCCGGCGGGGGGCGGTACTTCGCAGACGGCGGTCGTGCGATCCGCCGGGGGCCACTCGCAAAAGGCTTCGCTGGTGACCGCCGGCGCTGCCCTGGCGACGATGCTGTTGCTCGCGCCGTTGCTCGGATTGATGCCCAACTCCACTCTCGCGGCGATCGTCATCGTCTACTCGATCGGACTGATCCAGCCCGTCGAGTTCGAGTCGATTCGCCGTGTGCGTGCGATGGAATTCCGCTGGGCGTTGATCGCCTGCGTCGGCGTGCTGGTATTCGGCACGCTGGAAGGAATCGTCATCGCGATCATCGTATCGATGATCGGGTTGGCGAGTCAGACGGCACAGCCGCGCGTCTCGGTGATCGGCCGCCAGCGCGGGGCCGACGTGCTGCGACCCCTGTCGCCCGAGCATCCGGACGACGAGACATTCGAGGGACTGCTGATCGTGCGGCCCGAGGGACGGCTTTTTTTCGTCAACGCCCAGAATGTCGGCGAGCAGATCATCGCATTGATCGAGCAATCCAGGCCGCGCGTGCTGGCGCTCGACCTGAGCCGCGTGACGGATATCGAGTATTCAGCCCTGCAGGCGCTCATCGAGGGCGAGAAGCGGATCACGGAGCAAGGTATCGTGGTGTGGCTCGTCGGGTTGAATCCCGGAGTGCGCGAGGTCGTCGCCCGAACCGAACTGGCGCAGCGGCTGGGCCCTGAGCGGCTGCTGCCCAACGCGCGCGCCGCAATCGAGCGTCATCAGGCGATGCAGATCCAGGGCAGGCAGTCGGAAGCGACGAAGAGCTCCGATCGACAGTCGAGGGACCCGGGCCAGCGTTGACTCGACTTCGAGTCGCGAGTCCCGCCGCAACGAGCGAGTCGGGCGCCATTGAGCTCAGGATTTCTTTGCCCGTCTCGGTCGGACCACATTCGGCGTCAGCAACCACTCCAGGCTCGCACATCGCCCCGCGCTCAACGCCTCGATCTCCATGCGGCACAACCCGCCCTTCTTCAAGGTCAGCGCGAGATGCGGTCCGCCGGTGCAAAGCCACGAGATCAGGCGACTCGCGTCGGGTTCATGGCCTACCAGGAGAACGTTCTCGGGCGGCGGCCAGAGCTGGCTCAAAACATCCACCAGCTCTTCGACGTCGCCGTCGGGAGCGAGATGTTTCGTGAGCTCCAGCCGACCGTGGAGGCGGAGCTCATGCGCGACGATTTCGGCGGTTTCCCGCGCTCGGACCAGCGGACTGGAGAAGATCACGTCGAACGTGATGTTCAGCCGTCGCAAGACCCGGGCGAGCGCTCGCGTGCGTCGAATGCCCTTCCGCACGAGCGGACGGTCCGCATCGTTCTCGTATCGCGGATCGACGCGGTCGGCCGCTTCGCCGTGTCTCAAGACGTAGAGCTTCATGATTCGGCTCCTGGTCGCTCTGTACTGAGGTCTGAGACCACTTCCGCCCCCGCCGGCCGTCTCGAATCGATCCACGACTCGCCCCGGGCCTTCCGACGGCTTGCGGCTGGCACAAGGGCCCTCGGATCCTTAAAATCGGTCCATCATGACGGACATCTTCAAAGACCGAGAGCGGGGCATCGAGGCCGATTACTTTCGCAAGCAGGACGACAAGCTGCTGGCCAAGCTCCGCGAGCGGGCCGCCTTGAGCGACGTGGCGCAGGCCCTGGCCGAGAAGCTCAAGGTCGATGATGCCGAGCTGCTGCGCCACATCGTCGAGCTGGGCATTACGCGAGAGACGGGCGCGGCCGTCCTGCTCGCGCCGTTGGTGCAGGTGGCCTGGGCCGGGGGCGAAGTGAGCGAGGCCGAGCGTAATTGCGTCCTTTCGCTGGCGGTCGCGCGAGGCATGCAGGCCGGCTCCCCCGCCTACGCCCAGCTCGAGGCCTGGCTGAAGTCGCGTCCGTCCGACAAGCTGTTTGCGACGGCTCTCGAGGCGATGAAGGATGGGCTGGCGGTGCTGCCCGAGGCGGAGCGCGACGAGCGCATCAAAGGCATCGTCGAGGCAGCCCACCAGGTGGCTCAAGCGTCGGGCGGCGGGCTCCTGAAGCTGGTCGGGCTGGCGACAGGGGTGTCCCATGATGAAAACGTGGTTCTCGACGCCATCGGCCGGGAGCTTCGCGGTCGTCAATAATCTGCGAAGTATGGACTGAGGATCGGCTCGAGCTCAGCTCCTCGGAGTCGTTCGCTCATCCAACCAGCTGGCCAGCGCTTTGGCGACGAACCCTTCGGCCTGATCCCGGGCCTCGCGGCGCGCCTCGTGTTCATTGAGATGGGTCGCGCGCCCCTCGTCCGTCAGGATCGCGAGGACCTCGCCTTCTCCCGTGCGGTCGAGGATCTCGACCGCGGCGCTCCATTTGACGGCGACGAAGCGATCGGACGCGCCGAGGTCGAGCGGATCGATCCCGACGCGCGCGCGAATCAGGAGCCAGGCCGAGCTCGCGCTCCAATCGTCCTGCGTCCCGATTCGAAATCCGCGTCCGAGCACCTCCTGCGCGAGCGCCGTACGGACTTGGTCCAGCGGATCTCCGATCATTCCGGTCTTCGGGTCCGATTCCCAGGCCTCGACGTCGATCGAGACCGCGTGCTTGAGCGAGGCGAGCTGCTCCTCGAGGATTGCTCGAGCGTGAACGGGGTCGTTCGGCGGCGGCGTCCCGCCGAGGCGGCCGATCCGCGCCGCAAGCGCGTCCCGCGCGGAGGCGAGCTCGATCGCGCGCAGGATCACCACGAAGGCCTTGGCCGGCGGCGCGTCCTGCTCTCGGCTCGCCAGGTGCTCGACGAGCTGAGCGTCGACGGCCGTCAGCTCGCCGGCGAGGCGTTCGAGCTGGGCAGTCCGGTCGAGGACCGCCAGCGCCCAATGGACCTTCCCCTTTCCGTCGACCTCCTCGTCGACCCAGGTCCGTTCGATCTGCGCGCCTTCGCTCTCGCCGCTCGTCTTGCGTGCGATCTCGAGGGTGGCCGCAGCCGCCGCGGCCTTTGCCTTTGCCCCCGAGCCGACGCCCCAGGTGTACTGCGTCTCCGGATAGTCCTTGGGGGGCTTGCCGCGTACCCAGCGCGGCGACTCCGGCCCGCTCGCGCAAGACGCGAGCCCGAGAGCGAGAGCAAGCACTCCCATGAGACACCACTGACCTAGCGTCTGCGTCGTCATTCCCTTCCGGAGACCTCCCCCGAGAACGTCACTCCGCGAGCTTCTCGAGCCCGACTGCGACGGCCTGGGTAAAAGCGAACTCGACCAGATCACCGACCCTTACGCCCTTCAGGCGATCGGCATCGCGAACCCGAAGCGTACGCTGCTCCCCCGTCGACGACTCGAGCGTCACCGAAGGCACCGACGGATCGAGCGCCCGGACCGTGGACGTCACGAATACCGTGCGCGCCACCGCGGCGCCCGGCGCCTCGCCCGGCTCGGCACGCAGCGCTTCTTCCTGGACGCTCACCCCGGGCGCAGACTCGCCGGGCTTGCGCAGGTGATAGACGATGGATTCCAGGTAGGAGACGCGGACGGAGTCGCCAGCCTCCACCTGGTCGAGGTTCTCGACCTGGGGCCCCGCCTCGAAGGCGACCTCGGACCCGTCGGTCATGCGGAGCGCGACGCTGCGGGTCGAATGGTCGATCGCGATCACCTGCGCGGTCGCACTCACGACGTTCTCTTCGAGGGTCCCGCTGGTGTAGAGGGGCTCCTTCTCCCCGGACAGGGCGCAGCCCGCCAATCCAGAGCAGAGGAGCAGGAGGGCCAGACCCGAGGCGAATCGACTCAATCCGATCATGCGTATCCCTTACATCCCCGGAACTCATCCGATTGGACGCTGCTCGACGAAGCTAGCGACGAGCTCCTGGGGTGTCACCGTCGGATGGAAAACGCGTCGTCGCCATCGACCCGTCGAGTCTCCGTCAGCATACTGGCCGCATGAGCCAATTCCAGACTTTCATCCTGGGCAACCAGTGGGCGTTCGCCGTCGTGATTGCCCCGGTTCTTCTCTGGATATCGGAAGCAGGCTATCGCATCGGCCTGCGACTCTTCCGAGCGCAGGACGAGGCACGCCGAAGCCAGATCAGCGGAGTTCAGGGAGCGATGCTCGGCCTGCTCGGACTGCTGCGCGGATTCACTTTCTCGATGGCGGTGAACCGCTTCCAGGCGCGGCGGGCGGGTCGAATATCAAGGCTCGAAAGAGACCATGCGCCCCCGCATCGCTCCTGAGCCGAAGAACCGAATCGGAACCGAGCGGATCGTCCCGCACGACCCCCTGCGTCGGAACGGCGATCGGCACGCGCGCTGGCTTGCTTGCCTCTTGACGCTCGCCGCGCAGACCGCGTCGGCCCAGACCATTTTCGACGCTCCGTTTTCGAACGGAAGCGATGGGTTCGTGTACGTCGACGACGCCTTCCTCGCGACGCACGCACCCGAATACGCCAACGGCGAGCGGGTCGCCGGAATCGCGGGGGCGAGCGGGGTCCTCACGATCACCCTCGGAAACCGCGATTCGCTCGTGGTGAACGGCATGTCCGGCGGCTGGTCGCGGGCCTTCGTGCTCGACCGGCGGGTCCGTGATCTGCGAATCCTGTTCCGATGTCAGCTGATCCAGGCATCGGGCTACGAGCCCGACGAGTTAGGCCAAATCATGGTCATGCTCGACGGCACCCCGCTGGCGGGCTCTGGCCTGGACTTCGTCGCCCGGATCGAAGGAGATGGAGACGGCGGGACGGAAAGAGCCACGGGCTGGATCGTGATTTCCTCGACCGTGGAATCCGTCGGCAAGGGCCGCCATGTGCTGACGATCGGCGGGTACGGCAACAAGAAGACGGCCGAAAACGAGTCGACGCAGATCCTGATCGACGACGTGCGCGTGACCGGGATACCGGACGTCGGGCCGCCTTCCCCAAACGACGCGAGCGATTTTTAGCCATGCCAGTTCTACAAAAGTCTGACGAGAGACGGCGCTAGGTCCGCGCGGATCCTTCGTCGTGCCAAGCCACCGAAACGATCTCGTCGGCGACAGTCGCCCGGTCGCGGGCACGGATATTGCTCGTCCAGAACGCTTGAAGCTCTCTTGAATGACTCGACCGGCGCTCCCAATACTCGATCGGAAAGCATGGAATTCCAACAGGTAGCCTTTCTCCTGATCCTGGGCGCTGGCCTGGTGCTGTTCGTGACGGAGCGGTTTCGTGTCGATGTGACGGCGTTGTTGATCCTGGTCGCCCTGGCTTTGACCGGCATCCTTTCGGCCAAGGAGGCCGTGTCCGGCTTCAGCAGCGAACCCGCCATCATCGTGGCGTCCGTCTTCGTCTTGTCTGGCGGTCTTGCCGCAACAGGGCTGACCGAGCGAATCGGCCGGCTGATCGGACGTGCGGCAGGCGGCAGTGAATGGCGAACGATCGCGGTCGTGATGCCGGCGGTAGCGGGGCTGGCGGCGTTCACCCATCACCTCATGGTGACGGCAATGATGCTCCCGATCCTGATCCGCATCGCCAGGGAAAGCGACATTCCGCCCTCCCGTATCCTGATGCCGATGTCGCTCGCCGCCTCGCTGGGAACGACGTTGACGGTGATCAGCGCTCCCGCATTCCTGCTGGCCGGAAACATGCTCGAACGCCAGGGAAGTCGCGGTCTCAGCATTTTTTCGATCACTCCGATCGGCGCTGCGCTCGTGGTGCTCGGGCTCGTGTACATGCTCGCCGGAAGGTGGCTGCTTCCCAAACGGGGTAGCGGCAGCGCGGAAGCCGACTACCTGAAGCTCGATCAGTACTACACCGAACTCCTCATCGAGAGCGAATCGCCCTGGATCGACCGGACGTTCTCCGACTTCGAGAAGCACTTCAAGGATCGGCTGGAGGTGACGGAGTGGCTGCGGCCGGGGGCGATTGGTCCGATCCGCTCCCCCGAAGCCACGCTCCGTGCCCATGACGTTCTCCTGGTCCGCGCGTCGCCCGACGAAATCGCCTCCGTGCAGATGGAGCCTGGACTCGCGTTGCATGCCGTTGCGAAGTATGGCGACAGCAAGGAGGAGTTCCGTGGCGAAGAGCAGCTCGTGCAGGCGCTCGTCGCGCCGCATTCCGAATTCATCGGCCGGACCGTCGGCGACATCGATTTCCGGCGCAATCTGGGCGTGGTCGTGGTTGGGTTGTGGCGCAAAGATGGCTGGCTCCGCGAAAAGCTGTCCGACGTGCGACTGAATCAGGGTGACGTTCTGGTGCTGTGGGGCGGCCCGGAAAAATTTCTCGAGCTATCGGAGCACCGGGGCTTCTTGATGATGGTGCCATTCGAAGGCGATGAGAAGCCGCGCCACCGTTGGCCGCTGGCGCTCGGGATCATGGTTGCGTCCATCGCCGCCGCGGCGACGGACTGGATCCCCGCGCAGATCGCATTCCTGGCTGGGGCTACGGCAATGATCGCGACACGCTGCATCACGGTGGCCCACGCCTACCGCGAAATCGACGTGCGCATCTTCGTCATGATCGCGGGGGTGATCCCGTTGGGTGTGGCGATGGAAAAGACGGGCACTTCCGCGCTGTTCGCGGACGTCCTCATCGAAGCGACCGCCAACTGGAACTCCTTCGAGGTTCTACTCGTGATGTTCGGAGCCGCTGCCCTGCTCACCCAGATCCTCTCGGATTCGGCGACCACCGTTCTGCTGGGACCGGTCGCGATCGGCGTCGCCGTCGCCCTCGACCTGCCACCCGAGCCCTTCGTCGTCTGTACGGCCGTCGGCGCGGTCGCCTCGTTTCTCACACCCATCGGTCATCACGGCAACCTGCTGATTCTCAACCCCGGCCAGTACCGCTTCGTCGATTTCCTTCGCGTGGGCGTACCGCTCACTCTTCTGATTGCAGTCACGAGCGCGTGGATGTCTCAGTGGATGTGGCTTGGGGGCGCATTGATGCCGACCTGGCGCCCCCATCCGTGAAGTGCAATTCCTGCTGGGGAATGGGCATCACGATTCCTTCGCGGGCGAACAAACGATAGATCGTGCAGTTCAGCTCATGCAGCACGAGCCCGCGATTGGCGGGCTCGTCGATCCAGCAGAGCATCTCGAAATCGAGGCCGTAATCGCTGAAGCTGCGCAGCCGCATACGCGCTTCGGGAGACTCGCAGACCTGCGAATGCTCACCGGCTGCCGACAGGATCAGACTCATCACCTGATCGATGTCCGAGCCATAGCCGATGCGCAAGGGAACCCGCAGCCGGTACTTGCGGAATGGACTGCCCGATTCATTCACGATCTTGGCGCGACCCATCACGCCGTTGGGAATACAGACCTCCACGTCATCGCGAGTCAGCAAGCGGGTGCTCCGCAATCCGATCGCCGTCACCGCGCCTCGCTCGCCCGTGTCGAGAACGATGTAATCCCCGATCCGGTATGGCTTGTCCGTCAAGATCGCGATCCCCGAAACGATGTCGCCGAGGGTATCCTGGGCGGCAAGGGACACGGCCAGACCGGCGAGACCCGCTGACGCCACGAGCCCGGTGATGTTCACGCCCCAGGCGCTCAACACGGCGTAAAGGCCGGCGAGACCCAACACGACCACGAGTGTATTGCGAACGAGCGAGGCCGTCGTCGGTTGCGCTATGGCGGGTGGCGTCGGTCGACGGCCCAAGGCTTCGAGCACGATGCGGACGCTGCGGGCACCCAGGATCAGCCACGCCAGGATCACGAGGCTCTTGCTGAGAGCAAGTGCGATCCGTTCGGGTCGATCCGCGAGCTCCACCGCGTCGATCACCCACATTACGCCCATCAGAACGATCGTCAGGAACACGGCCTGCCGCGCGATTTTTCCGAGTCGCTCGATCGACCATTCGGGCCAATGACCAACCGATCGGCGCAAGAGCTGCCGCACGAGCCAATCCGTCGTAATGGCGAGCGCTACACAACCCAACACGACCAGGATGAGCTGCAGATCGGGGCGGGCCACCAGGGCGTCTACCCATCGCCTCACGAGATTCGAGTAATCACGCATGGGGGATCGCCGTCGTTACCTCTGTTCTTCGTCGGGCGGCGGCAGAATCGCCGGCAAACCCAGCGACTCGATCCACAGCTCCCGCGACCAATCGATCGAGCGATAGAGATGCTCGTCTTCGTCGTCCTCGACCTCGTCGTAGGCGGTCTCGAGAGCAATTTTCAGGCTACCCGTCGCGTTCGTGGCGTACTCGCCGATCAGCTCCCAGTTCTGGTGATCCTTAGTTTCCGCGAGCACTACGCACTCCGTTGCGACCCGCTGCGCAGCCGACGGCGTGTCCGACTCGAGCGCCAGCTCCATCGCTTCTACGAGTGACTCGCCGATATGCCGTACGACCGCGCGACCTGGGGTCTCTGTGCCTGGATCGAGCTCGAGTCCGCTCATCAGCGTCTGCAGTACCTCTTCGTGGCTGCGCGTCTGAGCCAGGGACTCCTCCCATTCCTTCTTGAGATCCCCGTTCACGGCGCAGCAGATCGCCGTCTTGTAGACCTCGATGCCGCCCAGCTCCGTCTCGAGCGCCTGGTAGAGGAGCTCCTGTAGCTGATCATGAATCATGGCGTTGATCCCCTTCTTATTTCTCCATTGCCTCCATCGCCTATCGCATCCATTGCGAACGCCATGCCAGTCCACGATGGGGCGTGGCGAACCCCCTCGCCCCGGCGGCCGACCCCGGAACGCGAGAATTTCTGGACACCGCCTCCAGACGGGGTTCCGCGCGGGTGGCGCGCATGCCAGTTCTACAAACTGCCCTCGCCCCGGCTCCAACCAATCCGAAAGGATCGTCTTCACTCACGGCGAAAGCGCCGCCGCGCAGGTGCAGTCGGGCACGATCGACCGGGTAGAAAGAAAGGCCCAGGTCGGCCTAGCCATCACTGTCGTCTGGGAAGCCGAAATAGCCGACGTTCGCCGCGAGCGTCAGTCGGTCGAAGACGACCTCGCCTTCGACACCCCCGCTCGGCCTCGGTGTCGGAGTCGGAGTCGCCTGGATTCAGGTTGGTGTAGGCGCCCGCAAGGCCGAGACTTCCGCGTTCGGCGTCGCGATGCGGTCAATCCTTCGCGCAAGGGAGTTGTGACGCCCGAGCCGAACGCGATCGCCTGCAGAGTGAAGAGCTCCCCTCCATCCGCGGTCGGATGCGCGATGTAGAGATTGGGAATCGTGACCGTGACGCTCTGGCCGGCGGTCAACGTCCCCGGGTTCCAGGCCACGATCTCCCCTGCCTCGCAGAAGCTGTTGTTGGCGATCTGGGTGCAGCCTAACGCCCCCCCGTGACCGAGCTGATCGCGAAGGTCAATGCGTCCCGCGGCACGCGCAGCCCCAACGCGACGCCCGTGTGGCTCACGACGCCGCTCGGGGATCACGGCGATCCAGACGAAGCGGGAGAGCGGTTCGGAGCCGGGCCGAGTTTGGCCCCACCCCGATGATCGGCAGTCGATTACGAGGGCCGCTTCTTCCTGGAGCGGCCGGGTGCCGACGACGGCCGAGCCGTCGACGGACGACGCCTTGTGCGAGTTCCGGCCGCATGCCGGATCGATCCCCGCGTCAGCTCCTTCAGGGGCAGGTACCGGCCGGCGTGTCGCAGTAGTTGCCGCCCAGGTCGGGACCGCCCGAGACCGTGCCCCCGTTGTTGCTCGTGATCGTATTCCCCGAGTAAGAGGTCGGGAATGTCAGTGCGAGCCCGAATCCGTGATTGACTCTCACGGTATTGTCCTTCACGGCGCTGCCGGAGCTCGCACGGATTCCGTCGCCCGTCGCTCCCGTGCCGTTGGCACGAGCCGAGTTCCCGCGAATGAGGCTGCCAGCGCCCGATACGATGCCGTGTCCGCCATTGCTGGCCACTGAATTACTCTCGACGATCGCGCCGCCGCTCGTGCGAATTCCGTCTCCGATGTTGGAGAGGGACGTGCTCTCCGAAATTTTGGCGTCGAAAGTCGCCACGATTCCGGCCCCATCGTTGATCCGCGCGGTGCATCCGCGCACGACGCTGCCATCGCCGACGGAGACACCGTCCCCGCCGTTCCGCTCCGATGTACTGGCGAGCACGAGAGTGCTGGTCCCCGTCCGAATTCCTGCCTCGCCGTTCGCGATCGCGCGAATCTCCTGCACGATGCCACTCGAGCCCGCGGAGACGCCGTGCCGTCCCATGCCGACGACGGTCCCGTTCTTGATTTCGATTGCTTCATTGAAATCGGCGGCTGAGACGCCGTCGCCCGATCCCGCCGGGCACTCGTTCGAGCACGGCCCCGAAATCTGGAAGCCACCGAGGTCGACGGTGATCCGGTCGCCCTGGATTTCGAGAGCCGTCGAGCTCGCATCGTATTGCGCGGGATCATCCAATCTGAGACTGCTCGTGAGCCGGTAACTGTGGCCTGCCAAGCCGTTGATCGTCACAGGAAAACCTGCAGCATCGCCGGCGAAACAGCCCGTCTGTACGGCACAGGACTGGTTGATCTCCAGCACGCCGTCCGAGGCCAGCGCGGGAGGGGCGACGACGACCAGGAGGACCAGGGCCCGCATCGAACGCATGAGTTTTCCTTTGGAGTGGAATGCTCTGCACTATGCATTCCGAAGACGCGCTCGGTCAAGCGAAAATGGAAATGCAGACCCAGGGGCGCGACAGGATGCAAGGGCACTGACCGCGATCGCTCGTCCTGCAGATCGCTTTGCGGACGCCAACGATTGGTCGGGGTGGTGGGACTTGAACCCACGACGCTGAACCCCCAAAGTTCAGGCTCTACCACTGAGCTACACCCCGACGATCCCCAGTCTAACCGACGCGGGGCCCGATGGGCGAAGGGGTCCGCGCACGACCGGTTGAGGCGCAGACTTGCCGGTCGGATTCCCTACGCTCATCGATCGCTTCTCCTCCCGAGGCCCGGTCCGGATCCCGCTCTCCGAAGCGTCGATCCTCCAGCCGCAGGGCGGGATCGACTTCGGCCTTGCGATCTTACGAGGCTGGGCGAATCGGGACCCGGAAATGAGTCCCGGACGCTCGACGGCTCCCCTTCCGGTCGCTTGGTTCCGGACACCCTCGATACATTGTCCTTCTTGGTCGCGGTCGGCGGAATCCAGCTCAGCGGCCTAATACTCGCCGACGACCCTGACGCCGGCTACCGCCGTCTTCGCCGACGCGCTGGTCACCGCATCCACGAACGTGTCCGGCAGCATGTCGCCCGCGAAGTCGAACGTGCGCTCGCTAACTCAACACCCCCGCCTGCCCGAGCCACCCGACCAGATCCCGCAGCGCGACCGGGGTGATCTCGTGCCCCATCTCGTACTCCCCCCAAGCGACCTGCATCCCCAGCCCCTCGAGCTGCGCCTTCGCCTGGCGCGCGTTGTCGATCGCGATCATCGGATCCCGCGTCCCGTGGATCAGGAGCGTCGGCAGCGCCGCCCGCGCCGGGTCCGGGCGGAGGCCCTGAACGACCGTTTCGGGCAGCCAGCTCGAGAGGGCGACCAGCGCCTTGAATCGATCCGGGCGCCCGAGCGCCAGGTCGTAGGCCATGACGCCGCCCTGGCTGAAGCCCATCACGACGACCCGAGCGGGATCGATCGGATGGATCTTCATCGCATCCTCGACGAAGCCTTCGAGGGCGCCCCGCGCAGCGATCAGCGCCGTCGCGTCGACCCTGCCCGAGGGATCGATGGGGAACCAGGCGTAGGCGCGCTGGCCGGGACCGACCTCGAGGGGGAGCGGGCCCTGGGGACAGAGGAAGACGATCTCGCCCCGCCGGATCTGGGGCGCGATGCCGAGCAGGTCGTGGGCGCTCGCGCCGTAGCCGTGAAGCGCGATGAGGGTCGGGAAGGGGCCGGGGCCGGCGGGGATATGCGCGGTGTACATCAGGTCCATGGTGAGCCAGTCTCCGTCGGGCGCGGCGAGACGCGCGGAAGTCGACAGTAGAGAACTGACCCGCCCTGGAGCGAGCCCCCGAACCTTCCTCATCACGATCGACCTTTCGGTTACGCTCGGCGACCGCGGGTGCGGGGTGCGGGGTGCGGGGTGCGGGATGGGAATGGACGAGCGAGACGGTCAGCAAGAGCGCGAGGCGACCCGGCAGAGCGCGGCCGACCTCGTGCAGTTGGTCGAGCTGCTCGAGCGGCTGGCCGACGCGGAGTCCCCCGTCGACGGCCTCGACGAGGAGCTCCATCGGCGGCTGCGCATCGCGGCGGGCCGGCTCGCCCGGCCCGAGCCGGAGGCGAGGCGGCGCTTCGCCCGTGCGCGCCGCCGACACGCGCGCCACACCGACCGGCTGCGGGACGACGCCGCGCTCGAGGCGCGGAGCAACCGCGCCCGCAAACGCTCGCTCGGATTTCCGGCTCCGCCGCCCGGCCTCGATGTCTCCGAAGAGCACCGACGGCTGCTCGCCCTGCAGGCCCGCGAGCGCCCCAAGGCGCCCGATATCCGACGCCTCGAATCCGCTCGCGACTGTTATGTCTGCAAGGCGCCCTACTCCGAGCTCCATCCCCATTACGAGTCCATGTGCCCGCCCTGCGCCGCGTTCAATTGGGCCAAGCGCCATCAAACCGCCGACCTCCAGGGCCGCGTCGCGCTCGTGACCGGCGCGCGCGTCAAGATCGGATTCGAAGCGGCGCTCATGTTGCTGCGCGCCGGCGCGCGCGTGATCGCGACGACCCGCTTCGCGGTCGACGCGGCCGAGCGATTCGGCCTTGAGCCCGACTTCGAGGCGTGGCGCGAGCGGCTTCGGATCGAGTCCATCGAGCTGCGCAACACGCCGTCGGTCGAGACCTTCTGTCGGCGCCTGCTCGCCGAAGAATCACGACTCGACTTCCTCGTGCATAACGCCTGCCAGACGGTGCGCCGACCGCCCGCCTACTACGAGGAGATGGTGGCGAGAGAGGATCGTGCGCGACTCGCGCCCGGAGAGAGGGCGCTGCTCGAAGCGGTCGGGTCGGCTAAGCCGGCGGCGCAGGGGGCTCTGGTGCCGCACGAAACGCCGCGGGACGTCGCGGCGCTCTCGGTCGTCGACCTGCTCGGTGAGGCCGCGCTCGCGCCGCTCTTCCCGCAAGGCATGCGCGACGGAGAAGGGCAGCCGCTCGACCTGCGGGAGAAGAACTCGTGGCGACTCGACCTCCACGAGATCTCGACCATCGAGCTGCTCGAGGTCCAGCTCGTGAACGCGATCGCGCCGTATGTCTTGAACGCGCGGCTCAAGCCGTTGATGGTCGCGGTGCCGACCCGCGACAAACACGTGGTCCACGTCTCGGCCATGGAGGGCCAGTTCTACCGGACCTTCAAGACCACCCGTCACCCCCACACGAACATGGCGAAAGCCGCCCTCAACATGATGACCCGGACCTCGGCGGCGGACTTCGTGCGCGACGGAATCCACATGAACAGCGTCGATACCGGTTGGGTCACCGACGAGGATCCCTTTGCCCTGTCGGTCGAGAAGGAGACCTCCCAACGCTTCGCGCCCCCGCTCGACGCGATCGACGGCGCCGCCCGGGTCCTCGACCCGATCTTCACCGGGTTCAATACCGGAGAGCATTGCTGGGGGCAGTTCTTGAAGGATTACGTGCCGACGCGATGGTAGGGAGCGCTCGACTTCCTCGGCTCCAGCTCGATGCGCTCGTTCAAGCCGAGACGAAGCCAGGCGTAGGAGACGGAGCGTTTCAGGGCATCGACTCTGCGGGGTTGCGGGTTGGCGGTGGAGTGGTGAAGAGGGACTGAATCCAATCAGTCGGTAGTTTTTCGTTGACAAGCAAGCCGTACTCCTGGAGTATGACTAGCAGCTGGGCAGGCGAGAGGACGATTACGTGCCGAATCATGTCACGTCCTTGTGTCGGTAAACTCTTTTGTGTATTGAGAGCGGTCGACAGGGCGATCGAGGCGCCCTCTGCGCGGGCCACAGGAGGATCGTAGGCCTCGGCGCGCTGATGCTCGTCGCGAGCTCGGCTCTCGAGGCCGGCGCGCAGGACCTGTCCTCCGCTCATTTCCGCCAGCGCGCAGGGCAGTATGTCGCGATTGCGGCCGGTCCGTTCGACGTCGTCGGAGGACCGGCCGAGGCCCGCGCCGCCGGGCTGAGCCTGGGGGCGGGCTTCGATTTCTCACCGGCCGGCGGGAGCGCGTCGCTGCGCTCGATCCTCCCCGGCTACTGGCCCATCCGGATCGGCGAGAGCCCTTCGCTCGATCTCGACGGGGACGGGGCCGCCTACTTCCTCGACGACGACGACGACGGCGATGGACTGCTCGACGTCCACGAGACCGGGACCGGGATCTACGCCTCGCCCGTCGATACGGGATCTTCGCCGTTCGTCGTCGACAGCGATTCCGACGGCATCCCCGACGGCATCGAGGTGTCGGCCGGGTCCGATCCGAACGATCCGGGCTCGCTGCCAGGGCCGGCCGCCGTTGCTGCGCTGTCGGTCGGCTCGCGACTCGTCCTTCTCTTCCTCGTTTGCGTGCTCGGGCTCGCCATGAGCCTGCCCCGGCGTTGGAGATCGACATGACGATCCATGCGTTCGCGACTCGTTCCGGGAGCCGCCTCGCGGCGGTGCTCCTCATCCTCTGTGTCCTGGGCGCGGGGCCGACAGCGGCCCAGGTCCCGGGTCCGATGCCGTACCAGGGGCTCTTGCTCGACGACGCGGGACAGCCGCTGACGGATACGGTGGATCTCGCATTTGCGATCTACGACGGGCTCGCGGGCGGGGCGGCGCTCTGGACGGAAACGCATGCCGGCGTGCTTGTCGTCGACGGGGTGTACGCCGTCAAGCTCGGATCGACGACGCCCATCCCGACCGGGATCCTCTCCGGGGGCGCGCGCTTCCTCGAAATCAGCGTCGAGGGCGAGATCCTCGCGCCGCGACAACAGCTGCTCGCGGTTCCCTACGCGCGGGTTGCGGAGATCGCGTTGAACGCAGGCGGCGCTTCGACCGCCTACCTCGAGCAGGTCCTCGAGGACTTCCCCTTCGATGGCTCGCCGCCTGGAAACCAGGATCCAGAAGAGGGGCTAGGGGACATCGACGCGGACGGAATCGCGAACTTCATCGACGCCGACAACGACGGCGACTCGATCGACGATGCCGCGGAGCTCGCCAACGGGACCTCCATCAACGTGGTGTCGCCCAGGATCTCGCAGATCAGCCCGAGCCCGCTCGCGAGCTACGAGCCCGTCAGGTTGCAGGTGACGGGCTCGAACCTGGGCACGGTCCAGACCGTCACGTTCGGCGCCGCGACGCCCTCGCCCGTCGCCATCTCGCAGACGGGCTTCCAAATCGACGTGACGCCGGGCGCCTCGTCGACGACGCCCCGGGTCGGCGTCGTGATCGCGAACGGCCAGCCGGGAAGCTCGAGTCCGATCCCCGTCGTCGACGTCGCGCCGACGATCACGAATGCCAATCCGTCCGTACTCACCGCGGGCCAGGCGAGCGTCGTCGTCGTCCAGGGCACCCATTTCGCCCCCGGCACGACGGTGACCATGAACGGGCTGGGGCTCCCCGTCGGCAAGCTCAGCGCGACCTCGCTCGAGGTGACGATCCCTGCTCTTCCGTCGGGATCGGTCGTGCTGAACGTGAACCACCCGAACGGGCTGTCCGCCTCGACCTCGCCGCTGCTGGTCACGCCGGCCGGAAGCGGCATCATCTTCCTCTCCGAGGCCACGTTCGGGGGCAATATCGGCGGCATCGCCAGCGCGGACGCCACCTGCCAGGCGGAGGCCAATGCCGCCTCGCTGACCGGGACCTTCCGCGCCTGGCTGAGTGATACGGCGACCTCGCCGGCCACGCGCCTGTCGCGCTTCCGCGGACCGTACGTGCTGGCCAGCGGACAACTCGTCGCCAACGACTGGAACGACCTGACCAACGGCTCGATCGCACGTGGGATCAGCGTCACGGCAGCTGGCGCCGACCTGGGCAGCTCGCTGAGGGTCTGGACGGGAACGCAAGCAAACGGGCAGGCACTCGGCGGGACCAACTCCTACTGCAGCAACTGGACCACGACCTCGCCGAGCGGAAATACGCAGACGGGCCTGTCCCACCGGACCGATTCGGGCTGGACGACCGCAAGCGTGCAGACCTGCAACAGCCTCGGCTACCACATCTACTGCATCCAGGACTAGAGCTGCATTCAAATGCCTGCTCGTCGCATCGCGTGGGCGGAGCAGCTGATGCGGGTCTCCGATCGCTGATCGGCGATCCTTCGCCGACTGGCTCGAGCGCCACCATCCACACGCATAGCGTCGATACCGGTCGACTCCCCGACGAGGATCCCTTTGTCCTGTCGGTCGAGAAGGAGACCTCCCAACGCTTCGCGTCCCCGCTCGACGCGCTCGACGGCGCCGCGTAGGCGTTTCGACTACTCCACGCCCCGAACCGTGAGGTCGCGCGTCCTTCCGGCGACTTTGATCGCGACCGTTTCGCCCGAGGCCCTCCCGATCAGGGCACGTCCGAGGGGGGACGCCGGTGTGACGACCTGCTCGCCGCCCGACAGCCGGAGGCCCCCGCCGAAGGGGACGAGAAGGAGGACGCTCGTGGCCCCCTCCTCTTCGATCTCGACCAGCGCCCCGACCGCGATCGGCTCATCCTCCGCGAACACGCGAAGTGGGAGCGCCGCGACGCGCGAAATCCCCTCCCACACCTCCTCGACGCGCTGCGCCTGGCCGCGGGCGAGATAGCTCTGCTCGAGAGCACGGGTGTCCTTGCTGTGCTCGGATTTCGCTTCCTCGGAGGTCGCCCCGGCGACGGTCGCCCGCTGCCCACGCGCGAGGGCGGCGTGGTCGGCGCGCATACGGTCGAGGAGCTCCGCCACGAGTCGTCGTTTGCGTTCGCCGCGAGCCATTCAGCGCACGTCTCCGAGCTTCATTCGCCTCCCCGTCGGCGCTTCGACCCCGGTCGCGCGCAGCCAGTAAACCGCCGTATACCGCAGCCTGCGCCCGGTGCCCCGTCGAGCGGTGGCACGCCGGCGGTGAGCACGAGACAATCGCCCTTCCCAAAAGGCACCGGGAGGGATCGACGCATGGGAATGCCCACCGACATCGGCATCATCGACCTCGGGATCGGGTTCCCGTACGGCTCGGTCGAGGAGAAGGTTCGAACCTACGACTTCTTCCGCGCCAATCTCAAGGATGCCGACAGCCTGCGCGAGATGGAGTTCCCTGCGCAGTACATGTTCAAGCAGGTGCCCGACATCGTCGACCCGTCGATCGATCGCGTCGAGTGGGTGCTCGAGAGGATGGACCGGTTCGGCATCCGCGTCGCGAAGGTGGGGCTCAGCGAGCATGGCATCCGCGCTCGGCGCGAACATCCCGACCGCTTCGTGCTGAGCGCGACAGTGAACCCAAACGAAGGCGTCGACGCGCTGCGCAAGCTCGAGAGGCAGAAGGCCGAGTACGACATCGTCTCGGCGTCGATCTTTCCGTCAGGCCTCGTGCCACAGGCCGCGGTCAACGATCGGAAGCTCTATCCGGTCTACATGAAGTGCATCGAGCTCGACATCCCGATGTGCATCAACGGGGGCATCGTCGGCCCGCGCATGCCGAGCTGGCCCCAGCACGTCGAGCACTTCGACGAGGTCTGTTACGACTTCCCCGAGCTGACGCTCGTGATGATGCACGGCGGCGAGCCGTGGACCGCGCTCGCAGTCAAGCTCATGCTCAAGTGGCCGGGGCTGCATTACATGACGAGCGCGTTCGCCCCCAAGCACTACCCCAAGGACATCATCCAGTATGCGAACACGCGGGGCGCCGACAAGATCATGTACTGCGGCTACTTCCCGGCCGGCCTCACGCTCGAGCGCCAGTTCCAGGACATGCCGAACGTCCCGTTCAAGGACGTGGTCTGGCCGAAGTTCCTCCGCGAGAACGCGCTGCGCGTGTTCAAGATCCGGGAAGCGATCGAGCGGGCCACGGGCAAGCGCTTCGTGGGGTGAGCGTCGATACCGGCGCCCCTGGGCTTGGCCGGCTCCTGCAGCTCGAGTAGTATTACCTTTCGAGGTAATACCATGAAAATCACGACCAAGGGCCAGGTGACCATCCCGATCGAGATCCGCGAGAAACTGGGCCTGCTGCCGGACACGGAGGTCGAGTTCGAGATCGTCGGGACCGCCGTGAGGATGCGGAAGGTCCGGAGTGCGGGGCGTCGCGGAAAGTCGATCGTCGAGCGGATGCGTGGCCGAGGATCGGTTCGAATGTCCACGGACGAAATCCTGGCGCTGACCCGAGGCGACGGGTGACCGTCCTCGTCGACAGCAACGTCCTGCTAGACGTAATGACCGGGGATCCGGAATGGTCCGATTGGTCCAGCGAGGCTCTTGCCCGCTGCGCCGAGAGCACAGCCCTCGCGATCAACCCGCTCATCTACGCCGAGGTCTCGATCCGGTTCGACCGAATCGAGGACCTCCAGGACGCCCTTCCCGAGGCAGACTTCCTTCGACTTCCCCTCCCTTGGGACGCGGCCTTCCTCGCAGGGAAATGTTTCGTCCGCAATCGGCGAGGGCGCGGCGCAAGTCGTTCGCCCCTGCCCGACTTCTACATCGGCGCCCATGCGGCGGTCGCCGGCCTGGCGCTGCTCACGCGAGATGCGGCGCGCTACCGCACCTACTTCCCAGGGCTGGAGATCATCGCTCCGTAGACCGACCGGGGGGATAGGCTCGATCGGACGCAGTCCGTCGCGACGTCCTGCACCCGGACGCACGAACGCGATCCGGTCGATCGCCGTCGATCGACCGGTTCGCCTCGCGCCCACCCTGAAGCTCCCGTCCATGCCGCCTCGATGGACGAGCCCAGACTTCGGGCACGGCCTGCGTCGTGACGCAGGTTCGAAACGATCTGCCGGTCACGAACTCGGATGGATCGACTTTCCCGATTGATTCGCGCGGCTCGAACGACGACGAAATCGACATCCAGCTGCAGTTCGTCTTCCCGTCGGGCCTCGTCGCCTACAACGAAGGCCTCTCTGGCGGCCCCATCACGACGGTCTCATCCTGTACGGGCGGATCGAGCAACCCGGAGTCGCACTCCATCGCAGGAGATGAAGTGCTCGCCCCAGGAGCGTCCGGCGTCGCGTAATGCGAAGGCAACATTGTTTCCGATGATCGAGGGATCGCTAACGATCGCGCTGGAACCGAGTACACATACCGTAGCCAGCGCTCGCGAAGCCGTCGGATCACGCGATTTCAGGCGATTCGTGTCCGGGGCTCTACGCAGACACGGAGACGGCTGGCCACGGCCTACGAGCCGGTCGTCGCCTGCACCTGTCGACGGCGATGTCTCCACCCGAGAAACCCGACCCCCGATGCCAATGCGAAGATCGAGCTCGGCTCGGGCAAGTAGACCTTGAATACGAGATCTCGCGTCGGGTCGGGAACTCCGTTGTCATACTGCTCGCCTCCCGCGTATGTATCCCGGGAGGATCCGACCCTGATCGACTTGTGGCAGTCGCCGTCCGAAATGCACAAGGTATCGACCACTCCCTGACTGCAGGTATGAGATTGGGTATCGCAAATTCCCAGGAGCGCATCGAGTCGGATGTCGAAGGAGAGATGCTCGCCCGCACTCACGATCACGCCGAGCCCGCTCGTATCGAAATAACCCGGTCCGGTTCTGCAATCCGAGAGGGCGCCGGGATCATTCCCCCTGTGCCCGGTTGAAAGTTCTCGGCCGAGATCGACACACTGCCCAACGATTGAGTGATTCCGAGTGATTGGCCGAGCTCGTCAAAAAGCTCCAACCTGACCTGATCGTTCGTATCCGACGTGTCGAGGAGCGGCGCAAACTCGATCCCGGTGAGCAATCCCGGCACTCCAACTACGAACGTCTGACCTACGGTCTGATCGGGTCCGACGGCCAGATTTCCAATGGACGCCCGGTTGGATTGGTCGACGCCTGCGAAGCTAGGAGCACTCGCACCCAGCCAGGCGCACGAGACGATCACCGTCAGGGTCCATTGTGATCCGCGCATGCAGCTTCATCCTCCCTCACCGAGACGTCATGCACGGTGGCTTTCCCGCGCATCCTAATTCAGATTGGACCAAAATTCCGAAGGTTCTTGGGGATCGAATGCCAGACAAGGAGAAACGTCCATCGGCTCTCCCGCCCGCCCTACCGCGAACCGGAGATCGAGAGATCCACCCCCGTGCCGAAGGTCCCCAGCGTGAGCGGCTGCTCATTCTGGCAGTAGAGCTCGCCGCGAACCTGGCAGTCGCCCCCGTTCTCATCGTGCTCATTGCAGCTGAAGTAGACACGCCCGCCCGAGGCCTCCCGCTCTATCACGGCCTCGCCGCTCGAGATCGCGGCCGAGCCCACATGGCACGATCCGTCGCTGACGCGATCCGAGGGGCGGACGACGCGCAGGTCGTTGCCGCGGATCGCATCGAGCTGAGTCGAGCTGACGGATCCGAACTCGAGATTGCAGGCCGCCGCCGTGCGCACGAGCTTCGTTCCCGACGGACAGAGGCTCGAGGCGCTGCAGCCGCGGTTGTCGCCCGAGACACCGCATGCGAAGGGAATCCGATCGATCTGGCAGCTCGTGGGCGCGCCGGGATCGACCACGACCTCTCCGTCGTCGCAGCGACTCCGTCGATCGCGACAGGTCGGCGCACCGGTTCCGCTGCGCAGCAGCCGCGTCGTCTCGCCGTCCCGCAGGAATTGCCCATAAGCTGAGTCGACATAGCAGCCGGACGCCCGATCCTCGTGGGACAGGAGGTCGTCCTCGTTGTAGGCGACGTAATTGGGCACGTTCCCGTCGGTCCACTTCGTCACGATCGTGCTCGCGATGGATCGCTTGTAGATCTGATTCTGCATGACCACGTTGTGGGTCGCGAAGCTCCGGTTGTCCGAACCGCTGCCGCCCGCAAAATCCGCGTCGTCGCCGCAGTAGTCTCGATCCACCTCGTTGTCCCCGTTGCTGTCGCGGGATCCCAGGACGACCGCAGCCTCGGATCCATCGTATCGGTTGTAGTAGAAGACGTTGTTGATGATCTGGTTGTGGCTCGGGGTCGTGAAGCGGACGACGCGGTCCTCCCCGCAATTCCGGTACAGCTCGATGCCTCCGTGGTCGAGCGCCGAGAAGTAGTTGCCGACAATCCGATTGTGATCGGATCCGTCGATCGCGATGATCTCCCTGGGCCTACTTCCGAGGTCGGACTTCGCGTGGAACTGATTGTTCCGGAGCACGTTGCGCGACGACTCGGCATCGAAATAGACGATGACGCCCTGCGCTCCGCCGAGGAACTGCGAATCGACGACCTCGGTCTCGGTGACGCCCGGGCCGATGTAGAGAGGGCTGTGTTTCTGCGCGCGGAAGATCACGTCCTCGAAGCGGATGCCGCGGGGAGCGTTCGCACGCAGCGTGGAGACGTAGCCGGGCTGCCTGGACAGCGTGGCGAGCTTCTCGAGATTGCCCTCGACCCAGAGATTGAGGGGCCAGATTCGAGCCGACCCGATGATTTCACAATCGCGGATCGTGATGTTCCGGGGACGCGCGCTCCAGCGGAGCAAACCGGGCTCCTCCACGGGGCTCGAGACGACCTCGACCATGTTCGCCCCGCGATCGCCCTCGGTGTAGAGATACGATCCCGGGCCCCCGTCGATGACGCCGCCCCGACAATCGACCGTGACGCCCTGCGTGTTCCCCGTGAACACCAGCCGTTTCGTGATCCGGGCCGGGGGAGACATCGAAAAGGAGCAGTCCACCGACACGGAAGTTCTTCCGGGACCTGCGGGCTCGAAGATCTCCGCGAGCTTCGCAGCGTCGCAAGCGGGCGCGACGACGGGAACGCTTTGCCAGCTCAACTCGGTCGCCTGGGTGAGGATCGCGGACGGGATCGCCGCGTTCGTTCCGAGCGCCGGAGTCGCAGAGATCGACGTGCTCGAGGTCGCAGAGGCGACCGGAACGCGAACGATCTGTGCACTCGTAGGCGTCGCCGTCGATCCCAGGACGAATGCCACCACGGTCAGGAGAGCGACACGCAACCGGGAACACGTAGGATGAATCGTCATCGAAGCATCTCCTTTTCGAGCACGGACGGATCGTCCAGTCGATCAGGAATCGTCGAGGCGGACCAGATCGGTCCAAAATTCTTCGGGCTCATGCGCCCAGACCGCAAACGGTTCGGCGGGTGCAGCGACTCGCCAGCGGAATCATTTAGGCCGCCGGTAGGTTCCATTTCATCAACGGGCGCTGTCCGGGCGCGGCCTGCATAAGGCCGCGAGGGCTGCGATGCCCGCCCCGACGACGCCACCCGATGGCTCGGGGAGACCGACCGGTCTCGAGTGATCGGTCTCCGACTCGGAGTGGATCGTCCAACTCGTAATCGGCTGTCCCGTCGCCAGGTCTTCGATCCAATCGATGCCGCCCCAGTGAAGACTGTTGGCGGCATTGACGCTGAAATGAGACGACCCGGCGCTGGCGATGGCTGTACCTGAACCCTCCAAGCGCATGGACAGGAGCGCCGCCTGCCCGACCTGGAGGCTCATCGTGACGTTGAACGTGAGCGGTGGACTGACGAGCCCATTCGCTCCGGCGGTCTGGTACTGGTGCCCGGGGAACGAGAGACTGGCGCTCGCCGCTGCCTGATCCGGGAAGTCTGCAACGACGTCGGTCGACACGTTGGTTCCGATCATGAAATGGAGGGCGTGCACCCGAACGGGCGCACCCTGCGGCTAAGACGGGCTATCGAGCGTCATGAGCTCTCGCGTTTCCACCGCAGCCCCACAAATGGCCTGGGCAAAGATTCCACCCGCCGGGCTGTTGGCGCTCCCCTCGATTCCCAGGTGCAGGTGTCCCGGTCGGGCGGCGTAGATCACCGTGCACCCCGCCTCGGCGGGTCCGGACTGGACATTTCTCAGGATCACGTCGTCGAGCGGATCGGCGCTGATCAGGGGAGGCGGCGACTCGATCAGCCCGTCCGAGGGAAATCCCGCGCCCCGCGCCTGCAGAAAGACCGAATTCTCCACGCGATTAGCGAAGACGGCGCCTGTAAGCGGCGCGCGACAAAGAGACACGACCGCGACGAGCAAACAGGACAGGAGGAGCAGTCGGCGCCCGGGGTAAGGACCGCCGAGGGTTCGCGATCGGTCCAGGCGATCGCGATGAACACCGAGATCGAAACGACAACTTCGTCGCGCCCGAGAAGTTGCGGCGATCGGTTGTTGAACGAACCTTACCTCCCTCGCGGCGCAGGACGATTGCGGCGATTTGAACGGTAGCCAAAGAGGGCGCAACCCGACCCATTTCGGTCCACCCGTTAGTCGACGATACGTCCCAGACCTCGCGATCGCTGCCGCCGCGACGCCCATTGAGAGAGGCCGAGCCCGCCGACGAGGACCCCGACCAGCAAGCCCGGCTCCGGGACCTGGATGGGGACGACGTCGACCCGGGAGTCGTATCGCAAGGAAAGGGTCGTCGTTCCGATTCCGACTCCATGAAGGGTCGCCGGATCAGTTCTTACCATTCGATGATTGGATGATCTTCGCGGTCCGCTCTCTCGACGCCCGGCGATGACGTGGCCTGGCCCGATCCGCCCGGCCAGCATGGAGCCCGCGATCGGCCGCTGGGTGTCCCCAACCATGGGCCGATCGTCAAGCGGTGCCCTTGGGCGCAGCCGTTCTACCTGCGGGACCGTCGTGGGTCGAGGCCCTTCGGCAGGCGCCGAGCGTCAGTTCGCTCGATAGGCGTCGAAGATCGGCTTCAAAACGGCCTCCAGCGCCCGTTCGAGCTTATCGGCGCTGGCAAGCGACTCGGTCGGATCGCGATCCTCATAGCCCTGGAGCAGATAGATCCGATGCCATGCAATGGGGGCCTGGACGTTGTAGAGCTTGCGCCCGAGGACATCGACGATCGAGACGCTGACGAAGTATCCGAGGACTCGTTGGGGCACGTACTCAAAGAGGTTCGGAATTGGCTGCCCACGCCACGACAGGCGCTCTCCCCCCGCGAACCAGCCTTCCTTGAAGGCTTGGGCTTCCATGATCTGGGACTCGACCCGGATCCGCATCGTCGCATTCGCGCCATGGCGCAGATCGACTTCCCGGCGCGTGTGCTCGTCGACGAACGGGAAGACGTCCTCCTTGGCCGCACCGGTCCGCGGATCGTAGGCGCCCCCCAGACGTGAAGACATCTCGCGCCAGACCGCTTCGAATACCGAGGGCGGGAGCAGATCGGGCCTGGGCGCCGGGCGCGTCCGGAAGATCTCCTGGATCCGCGCGTCGATGCGAGCGGAGAGTCCGAAAGTTGCTTCGAGCTCGGATTGAACCTGCGTCGGAGCAAGCGCGATCTTCCGGACTCGAGCATCGAACTGGGCTGCAGGAATTCGAAAAGGGTCGTAGGCAAGACAGGCCTCGGGAGATCCCAATGCCCAAACGACGGCCAGCCCCGCGAGATCGCCCCGGAATGCGAGGCGGCGGGCTCGTCGGCGAGCCGAAAAAGCCGATGGCCGGTAGTCGGTTATGCCTCGCATTTCGAGCCCCGCGGATGCAAAATCAAGGTAGACCACGAGGATCGTCGGTACCATCCCGACCAAGAAATCGTGAGGCCATGGGAACGGGGGCGGTCTGATATGCCGTTGCGGGAAGGTGTCGCGCGGTTCTGCACGGTATTCGCTTGTGTCGGGGCCATCGGTGGACTCCTCGGCTGTGCTTCATCGGGTCCGCCCGTGCCGGAGCCGGGGGCGGTCGATCCGTTTCGCGTACCCGATGCGAATCTCGGACAGACGGTCCGCAGGCTCTGCCTCGACTCCATCTCGAGCGAGATCGCGATGGAAGACAGCGAGCAACGACTCTCGTCCTTCGAAGAGCTGATCTTCCGCCGGCTCGAGAGCGCGGGCTTCCAGGTCGTGGGCTCGAAGGAAATTGGGAAGGTTCGCGAGGGACTCGACGAAGACCTCGGCGAAACGTTCGATGCGCATACCGGACAGGCGATCCCCGGCATCGCCCTCGCCGGCGCGGCTCGCATCCGGGAGAGGCTGGTGGCTCAGCTGGACTGCGACGCTTTCGTCACAGCCGAGCTCGCGCTCGTCCAGGCCTTTTGGAGTGATCGGCTCGTCCTCTGGGACGGGCGCGAAGTCTGGGCGGATGGACGGAATGATCTCGCCCAGTTCGGGACGGCGCTTCGCGATGCCTACATCGGCGGTGTTCGCGGCTGGGGAGCCATTCCGGCGTTGAGCCTGCAGTTGGCCATTCGAGACCGCGAGGATCGGATGATCTTCTGGAATGCAGGCGGCATTCGGCCCATCGCGACCTTGCGATCGGTCCCCTATCAGATTCGCTGGGATCCCCTGCCGGACGACCAGATCCTGATCGACCCGGATGCCAATCGGGCGGCCGTCGATCTCGCCGTGGGGCCGCTCGATGCGCTTTCGAGCTCCTCTGTGGCCGACTGTGGTGCAGGGGACGGCATTGGGTCCGGCGGTGGGAAGGCATCTCGCTCGAGCCAATCGACGGGCGCACGCGCGGAGTGCACGCATGAGAATTCGAGGAAGTAACGCCGGATGACGCCCCCCTCGCAAGTCTTTCGAGTGGCCTGCATCTCGGGCCTGCTCATGACGATGGCCGTCCATTCGAGCTGTCGCTGGCATCCGGATCGAGAGGAGTTTTCCCGCCTCTCCCTTCCCACGACGGCCACGATCACGGCGGAGGACCGGCAGCTCTGGCAGGAGGCGGACGGCGCGGAGGCCCGGATGCTCGAGCAAGAGCGGCTGCACCGCGATCCGAAGCTCGAGGCCTATCTGATGAACGTCGTCTCGAGGCTTTTGCCCGAAACGCTTCGGCCCGCCAGCGCATCGATACGCGTCCACGTGGTCGAAGATCCGGAGCTGATGGCAAAAGCGGCACCCAACGGGGCCATCTTCGTCTCGACGGGACTGCTCACGGCGCTTCGGAACGAGGCGCAGATCGCATCCGTGCTGGGCCACGAGCTGACCCATTTCCTCGCGCGCCACGCTTCGAAACAACAGCTTGCGGATCAGCAGTCCGGGTCGACGGTGCGGCGAATGCAGGTCTCTCGGGGCCTCGAGCGCGAGGCCGACGAGGTCTCGTCGTGGCTGGTCCAGGATGCGGGCTACGACCTGGTCGAGTTCGAGCGCGCCTACGAGATCATCTCACGCGAGGGCGAACCGTCCGATGTCGACGGAGCCTGGTTGAGCCATCCGGTGCCGCCCGTCAGGATGAACATCATCCGCCGGATCGTCGAAGGGAGGAAATCGGGCGGAGAGGTCGCAGTCGAGCGCTACGACGAAGCCGTGGTCGACGTCCTGCTCGTCTCCGCCGAAATCGGCCTCGATCGGTTCGACGTCGACTCAGCGAAGGAAGCGCTCGACCGTCATCTCGCGCGGCGGCCAAAAAGCCCCCGCGGCCAGTTCCTGCTCGGGCGGTGTATCCAGCAGCAGGATCCGAAAGGCGAGGCCGCCCCTGCTGCCATCGAGGCGTTCGAACGGGCAAGGGAAGAGATCCCCGACGATCCGAAGCTGTTGAGGACGATCGGACTCGCCTATCGCAAGCTCGGACGCCGGCAGGATGCGAAGCGGGCGCTTGATCGCTATCTGGCCCTCGTGCCGGAGGCGCGCGATGCCGCGATCTTGCGCGCCTACATCGAATCTCTGGAGGGCTCATGAGGCCATCCTGCGTGATGCGGCGGACGACGCGCAGGGGTGCTCGACCCCCTTCTCCGAGGAGTGTCCGAAGGTTGGCCATGAACTTTAGAATCGGGAGCCTCGTGCTTCTCGCGCTCCTGCCGCCCCTTCAGGCGGGCGCGCTGTCACTCGTGATGTCCGTGCGATCGAACGTGAATGATCAGCTCGAGGACGCCTATTCCCTCGACGGACTGACCGGGACGGTCGAGATCAACCTCGACCACATCTCGATCACGGGAGGGCAGTGCAGGCCCATCTACTGCGGCCCCGGAACCATCATCGTCGAAGGATTCAACCTCGACCTCGGCGCCGACTCGGCCTTGATCCGCCTCGGCGACAGCTTCTCACGGACGGTTCCCATCACGTCCTACCTGCCCTTCCTCCCGATTACCACGCTGCAGGGCCAGACCCTCGCCTTCCGGATCGAGACCCCGCCCGTCCCCCCCGTGCCGGACGGACCGGACTATCTCTACCGGCAGCAGCTGAGCGTGGCGGTTCCAACGTTCGGAAACTTCACGACGGAATACGCCCTGGAAGCGATCCGCAGCGGAGTCGTCGGCGGGTTCGCCTTGCTGAACTCGAACGTCGACGAATTCGATCACGACGTGGCGTTCCCGATCCAACTGGCAATCGACTCGGCGACCCTCGTGCCTGAGCCGGGAACCGCTCTTCTATTCGGCCTCGGCCTCGGCGGCCTGTCACTCGGGCGACGACGATGCGCTCGGCGCGAGCGGTGACACCTTCGCGCTTGCGCGTTTCGTCGCGCTTGCTGAGCCGAAACGATGGACGAAAAGGCCATGCCCTGCGGCGGGAGCCGAGCGCGGGGATCCCTGGCGCCTGGCAATGCGGCCTTCGCCTGGCGCGCGTCGTCGATCAGAGCGTTTTCATCACGATCGGACCGGTGGGCTCGCCGGTCTCTTCGGACTCCAACGTGACGATCAAGCCGCGCACGCGGTCTGCGTAGTCCCGCACGGGGATGGGGAATTGCCGCACGATTCGGTCGCCGGGTCGGGACTCGAAGCGACCGCAGGCGACGTGCTCGTCGCCGACGATCGCCCAGAGCGTGAAGTCCCGGCCATCTCCGGGACTCGACAGTCCCGACACCACGAGCGCAGCCTTCTTCGCGTCCAGATCCAGGACGGCGCGGCCCGACGCCGGCTTGAACTCGCCTTGACCGACGAGCGCGAAGTTGAGGACCACGTTCGGTTGGTGCAGCGTGTCCATCGCTTCGGACAGAAGCGCCATCTCGCGCCGCAGGCGTAGGTCGTCGACCGCGACGCCGACCGCGACGAGGATGGCGGCGGCCGCTGCAGCGATCGCAGCGCGGATCCGCCAACGCCCTACCGAAAGCACGCGGACGTTGCTTGCACGCGCGGCGGCGAGCACCCGCTGTCGGAGCGCCGGCGGCGGCGCCTGGGGGCTCGAATGCCCGATCGCCTCGAACGTAGCGCGAAGCGCCCGCGCCTCTTCGGCGAGGCCCGGATCCTGCGCGAGTCGCATCGAGAAAGTCCGTTCTTCCGCCTCCGACATCTCCCCGAGCACGTAGCTCGAGAGGAGGTCGTCGGAGTCCTCGAATCGATCGTCGGTGTCTCGGGTCGACATCTTCTTCATCCCACCCAGTGCCCGAGCGTGTTTCGCATGGATTGCAGGGCCGAGCGAATGAGACCCTTGACCGTGCCGAGCGGCAACTCCAGCTCGTTCGCGACCTCCGATTGACTCATGCCCCGGAAGTAGGCGAGGTCGATCGCCGCACGCTGGCGTTCGTTCAGCATGGCGATGGCGTCGGATACGGCGCGCGCGTTCTCTCGAATCGATGCATGTTCGAGCGGCGACGGACCGGCGTCGCGGGAAACCTCGCTGGCTTCGACCTGAATCCGGTCGCGCGTGAGATTTCCGCGCTGCTGGCGACGCAGTCGATCGATGGCTCGCGAGCGGGTGAAGAGCGTGAGGTAGGTCCTGAAGGATCCGCGCGTGTCGTCATAGGATCGACCCTCGAAGAGTGCGAGGAAGACCTCCTGGGTGACGTCTTCCGCGACCTGGCGATCTCCGAGGATGCGCATGCTCAATCCGAACACGAGCGGCGCGTACCGATCGTAGAGTTCCTCGAGAGCGCGTTCTGCCGTTCGGGCGTTGCACAGACGACTCCAGAGCTCGATGTCGGAATGTGCCGCCGCTCGCTCGAGGTCGAGATTCCGCCGTTCGCGGCCCGGGTCGTCGGCCCGCGCGAGGACATTCGATGTCGTCGACGCAGCGCTCTTCTCTTCCACGCGATGACGATACGCCACGAACGCGCGAACGGATCAAGCGAGATCGATCAGCGGGACTCGGGGGCGACGGGAAACATGGAAATGCCGATCACCTGCGCATCCCCCTCCCCGATCGATCCGATCGGATGGGCGGATCCCTTCTCGAGATCGACGCGGTAGAGCGTTCGGCCGGAACCGGCGATGGCCAGCTCTTCGCCCGCGGAGCCGGTCAGGATGTCGAAGCCCCCGAGCTCCTCGAAGTCGACCCCCAGCGGCCCGATCGTCTGGAGCACGCCGTCGTTTGGGGGGTCCTGGAACAAGAGCGCGTCGAGTCGCCAATCGATGTCGAACAGACGGGTGGTCGGCGCTGCGGGCACGTTGTCGGTGTAGGCGGCGGCCGTCACCCGAGGCTGCGATCCCGCGTGCCGATCGCCTGGCGCGAACTCGAGCGGTCCGTCGGCCGCCACGGCGCCCAACGCCACGTGGACGCGCAAATTCTGCCCGCTCGCGGCGATCAAGCGAAGTCGATCCGCCTGTGGATTGAAATCGAAGGCCGAGCTCTCCGAGCCCTCGAACCCGAGAGTCAGCGAGCTGATCCGCTCGGCAGACCCGCTCTCGGGATCCATGCGATAGAGATCGTTCGCGTCATCGATGCCGTACATCTTCGCGTCGGCCGCGCGCCAATCGATGCCGATCAGGCTTCCACGGACCCCCTGGACCGTCGTTCGGATCCAGCGGTCTCCGCCACCGACCGAATAGCGAAGCAATCGGTTGCCCCGCGTCAGGACGACGATCTCGAAGCGGCCGAATGGCCGAGTCGTCGCGTCCGGAATCAGGAGTCGGCCCCCGGACCCCGGATCGACGTTTTGACTCGGGGAGCTCGATCCGCCTCCCGGTTCGGACCCGGAAAGGTCGGACCCGGATGCGATCGCTGCGAAAGCGAAGGCGGCGAGAATTCCGAGCGTGACCGAGCCGTATCGAGGCATCAAGGTCTAAGCTCGCGATTCACGATCGCGCCGTCAAGTGGAAGGAATCCTCCAGCCCATGTTCCGCGTCTCGCATCGTGTTCGTTTCGTGGGTTGGATCTCCGCGCTCGCTTTCGGATCGCTCGTCGACGCCTCGCCGTCGCGGGCCGAGAAGATCGTCGAACGCTGGGACGAACATCTCAAGCTGTCGTTCAGCGACCGGTTCCGCATCGAGCACGTCGACTGGTTCAGGCCGCCGGACGACGCGGCCTCCGGCGATCCCGAGCAGTACACCTTCGTCGCGAACCGGTTGCGCCTGGGCGCCACACTCACCTTCCCCAGCTGGCAGGCAGTGCTCGAGCTGCAGGACACCCGCATCCTGAGCCTCCCGAACGACGCCGACCTCGCCGCTCCGTTCGGCAATCTCGGCCCGGGTGCCGTCTATTATTCGAACTCGCGCGATCGAAACCAGGGCGCGACCTTCATCAAGAGCGGGTATCTGACGGTCCGGCGCAGCGGGTTGGCGGCGAGCGGTGGACGCATGGATCTCGCCGACGGACTCGAGACCTTGCCGGGCGATCGAACGCTGCTCTGGCTCAAGGAAGAGAGGATCGGGCAACGGCTGCTCGGCCCTTTCGGATACACCCACGTCACACGCAGCTTCGACGTGGCGAAGCTCGCCTGGGATCGGCGCGCCTGGAATCTCACGGCGTTCGGCGGAAGGCCGACACAGGGGGGCTTCGAGGTCGAGGCGAACGATGGACTCGACGACGTGCATGTCGCCGGTCTCGCCGGGACGCTCAAATCTCTCCTGAAGGCTCCTCCCATCGATCTTCGCGCCTTCTATCTGTTCTATCGCGACGGTCGCGAGGAGCCGACGCCGACTGACAATCGCCCGCTCGGCGCGCGCCAGTCCGACGACGGGACGATCGCCGTCCACTCCCTGGGCGGCCACGCCTTGACCGCGGTCGAGTGGGGTCCGGGATCGCTCGACGCGCTCGCCTGGGGCGTCCTCCAGGCCGGACAGTGGGGTCGACTCGACCATTTCGGATGGGCCTACGCGCTCGAGCTCGGCTACCGGATGGCGCGCTGGCCGGGCAGTCCCTGGCTCCGCGTCGGCTGGAACCGATCGTCCGGCGACGACGATCCGTCCGACTCTCGACACGAGACCTTCTTCCAGATGTTGCCCACGGCGCGCATCTACGCGCGACTGCCCTTCTACAACGCGATGAACAACAACGACGTCTTCGCGCAGCTCGTACTTCGCCCCCACCCTCGCGTTCGTATCTCCGCGGACTATCACTGGCTCACGCTGACCGAACGGCGCGATCTCTGGTACTCGGGGGGCGGCGCCACCAACCGGCGGATCTTCGGATTCTCGGGGTCGCCCGCAGGGGGCGCCGCGCCGCTGGCCCATCTGGCGGACGTGTCCGTCACGCTCGGCCCCTGGAAGGGCGCCGAGCTGTCGACCTACTACGGTCATGCGTTCGGCCGCGGCGTCGTCGAGGACTTGTTTTCGGACTCGGACGCCGACTACTTCTTCACCGAAATCACGCTTCGCTATTCGCGCTGACCTCCCCGACCGACGGCCTCGTCGATCGGAGGAGATCGCCTCCCCGAATTCGAGGCCGGTCCGGCGTCCCTGTCGCCGGCCCGGCCCCGATCCCCGTTCCCAGACGGAGCGGGTGGGTACGATTGACCTTCGGTGCTAGTCGCAGCGCGGGCGTCGAATCCCCCGCAGCCCGACGAGTCCCAGCCCCAACAGCAGCGCCGTCGAGGGTTCGGGGATGACGGCGATCGCCGACAGGCGGGTTCCACCGCCGATCGAGCTGGCGTCCGGCGTGTAGTTCACGAAGCTCGCCTGCCCCGTCGCGAGATCCACGCTCCAGAGGGTGGAGGCGTTGTCGCCGCCGACGAGCGCCACGAGATAGGCGATCCCCGTTGCGCCCGAGATGTCGAAGCCGCCCAGGGAGGTGATGTCGGCCCCCAGCGCCCCGACCGTGCCCAGGGTGCCGGTGTTGTTCGCCTGGGTCACGAGGATGTCGAGGCCCGCGTCGATGCCGTAGAGCTGCGAAGTCGTCGATCCGAGAAAGCTGTTGGTGTAGGCGGAGTGGACGATGTTCGGATCGGCTCCCTGGTTCGGGTCGCCCGCCGGATAGAAGACGTTCGTGAACGCGGCGGAGCCGCCGGAGTTGGGATTCAGCACGAGGTTGACGTTGGTGTCCGCGACGCTTCGGATTCGATCGATGGTCGGATTGAAATCGAAGCTGAACGCGCTGCCGTTGAGAGCCGGCGTGTTGAAGCCGACCCCGACCCGGGTGGCTGCACCCGTCGTCCTGTCGATCGCATAGAGGTTGCTCTGACTGCCGAGTCCGAAAAGCGTGCCCGTACCGGGAGCGGGCACGTTGGGCCCGGCCCCGCCGGGCGACAAGGCATTGGGCCGGAAGTCGATTCCGATCACGTCCTCGCCCGCGGCGAGACCCGTGATCGCGGTCCCGCTCAGCAGGGCGGTGGGCGCCGCACTGTCGAAGGAGACGAGCCGATTTCCGACCTCCGTGACGCCGTAGATCGTTTCCGCCTGCGCGGACGAACCGAATGCAGTCGCCGCCAGGCCAGCCGCGAGGACCGAGAGCCGAATGAGATGCAGATGCAGATTCCGGGACATGTCCGAGTTCTCCTTTGGGCGGGAAACGAGTGGCCCGCCGTCGGGAGACATACGAAGGGACGAGGCAGATCGGACGTGCCGAAATCGCAGCGAGCGTGCGTCATTGCGATGACGTGCTTCTCGGGCGCGGGAGACGGGTAAGACGGGACACTGCCGGGAGCGAACGGGCTCCTCGGGGGAACGAGGACCCTCGTCGAGGGATTGGTCGTGGTGCTGCGGTCGGCCTTCTCGAGTCCCCTGGCCCGCCTCGCGATCATGGGCGCAGCCTCTGAGTCCGCTTCGGGCAACCGAGGCGATTGGAGGCGGGGCTTCCGTGCTGCTACTCGAGCCGGTCGATGGTCGGCTTCCATTTGACAGCGAGAACGCGGCCCTCGACGCGACGCGCTTCTTCGTATGCGCCCGTACGATCGAGCGCCCGGATCAACCTCCCGAGCGTCGTCAGATCCGACCTCCGTCGAGCTTCCCGACGGGCGAGGGTCAGGGCTCGCGACGGAAACGGGCGTCGATCGAGGTAGTAGTCCACGAGAAAGAGGTTCTCGTTGTCGTCCTTTTCGACGTTGGCCAAAGCCTCGCGTTCGAAGGCATCCTCCTCGGCCCGCGCTTCTCTGGGTCGTCCCCCACGGCGGAGCGCGTCGGCGATCAGGAGCCGGTGCTCCGGGTGCGGCGCGGCGACGAAGGCCGCCCGGGCGAGCTCTTCTGCACGGGGCGCATCCTCGATCAGAAGCGCGACGCGCGCGAGACCCGCGAGCGCATAGTGATAGCCGGGAACCAGATCGAGCGCGTGCGAATACAAACGCCCGGCTTCGGGTGCTTCCCCGCTGTCGAGGCGGATGTTCGCCATCTGGACGAGCGTCCAGGCACGTTGCTCGGGCTCGCTCGAAGGGATCGCGATCAAGGCGGCCTCGAGCAGCTCGAGCGCACCCGCACGATCGCCGATCAGCTCGCGGAAATGTGCCGCGCGCACGTAGGACGACGGTCCCGGCTTTAGATTCAGCATTTCCTGGTACGCGCTGGCTGCCGCGTCGTATCGCCCGAGCTCCATCAGCGCGTCACCCCAGACTCCCCAGGCCGCGGGTTCCGTCTTTCGCACGTTCACGACCGCTCTTGCGAGAGATTCCGCCCGCTCGAATTCGTGAAGCCCCAGACGAGCCCAGGCTTCGACGAGAGCCAACTCGGAATCGGGGGGGTCGCCGCGAGGCGATTTCCGCGCGATCGCGAGACTCTCGAGCGCGCGCTGATAGCAGCCGTGCTCGGCCGTCTCGCGCCCACGCTCCGTCCACGCCTTCGCGAGCTCGAGATGGGCCCGCCGATCATTCGGCTGCGCGAGGATGCTCGTTTCGGCCCGTTCGATCTTCTCCTTCGACGCACTCCGGGCGCTGACGTCGACGCCAAGGAGAAGGGGGAAGGCGAAGAGGATCGCGACGACGAGCGGTCCGATTGCTCGGGGCACCGCTCGTCGCCTCTCCGTCCGCATCGCGACTACTCGGGGCAATTGCCACCGTCGCATCCGGGCTCACCCGGGTCGATGTGTCGGCTGTTGCGTCCATCCTGGGCAGGGGCGACGTAGGGGAATGAGGTGACCCGCGGTCTGTCGTTGATGTTGACGCCGTCTCCCAGTCGATTGTTCGGGGCCACATTGAACTCCGGAATCAATACGCCGCCTACCACGACACGCAGAACGATGTCCGTCACGTCGTCGAGCGGTCGCCGGCCATTCGGGTAGCCGGATGCATCGCCTGCCAGGAGTCCCAGACGGTTGGCAGCCGCGAAGTCCGTCGGGGCGACGCCGAGGTTGAGTCGCAGCAGGTCCGCCACCGGACCACTCGGCGTGTCCGCCGACGCGATCGGCGGGGCATACGTCAAGAGCGGAAGGAGGTCGACGCGATCCGGTGCCGGGATATCGATCGAGGCCCCGGCGGCCGACACGGCTGCCTGGGCGGCCCGTGCGATCAGCGGATCGAGCGCGAGGGCCGCGAACTGAGAGTCGTTGACCGGCTCCGATCGACTCCAGAGATCCTTCTGGTCCGTCCCGATGATCAGCTCGTTGATGAGCGGATTCGCCATCCGCTGCACCTGGATCCACTGGCCCGCAGCGATCTTGCCCTTCGCGGGCCGACGCAACTCGATCTGTCGGCGGGACGTCTCGCCCCAGACTCCGATCGTCGCCGCCGGCTCACTCGCGGTGGGCAAGCTGCCCTTGCGCGTCAGCAGCGTGATCGGGACCTGGATCGCGATCGTATTCACGTTGTATCCCGAAACGTCGTCCGGAGTAAAGCGGGCTTCGGCTGCATCTTGGGCCGGCGAGAGGACGGGCAGGACGCCCGATCCGGGGACCCGAAAGTTCAGCGTGTCGAAGGCTGCTCCGAGGTCGATGTAGAACGCATCATCCGTGGTGCCCGCAAAGACGCGGATGCCCTCGTCGAGGTCGCGAATTCCCTGATTCATGAGACCCGGATAGTCCGGCATCGTGCGAGGGCCGACATTGCTTGGGACGGCGATGAGTTGTCCGGCGGTGCTCGTCAAGGAGCGCGTCTTCGGTTTCGGACCGGAGCGCACCGAAACGGTGTAGGTCTGGCGCAGGACCAGGCCTTCAGACCCCGGACCGTCGAGCGCGGTGATCGCCGGGGGGACCAGGGGCGTTCCCGGGGCGACCGGCGCCGGAGAGTTGATCGGCGCAGTGACGCCATCCCCCACCCCGATGAATCCCACTGGAATCCCAGGCGCGCGGACCTCGGTCGAGAAACGGAACTCGAACACGACGTCCTCCTTCGCATCGTGATCGTTATCCACATGAATCGAATACCGGACGTTCTCGTCGAACGGAAAATAGTTCGGACCATTCCCCGGCTCGAGCAAAGGGTCCACCGCCAGAATGAAAGTTGCGGTGTCGGGTCGATCCGGACTGACGAAGGCGTAGAAGTCGGTGATGTCGGCGGTCCGGTCCACGGCAGTGAGCGGAGCCTCGCGGTGACTCGCTGCCTCCAGCGTGCGAGGCCAGATCCCGACCAGGGACACGGTCACCCCAGCAGCAGCGGCAGAGAGTGACAAGGCACGAATGCCCAGGTGCGACGATTTCACGAGCGAGCCTCCCGGATCCCGGCGTTCGCGGGGATCTTTTCTTACGTTACTGATCGGATATACGAACCCGGCGAGAGAATGGATGTGGACCTATGACGGTCATTAGAAGAACGTTCGGCGTTTTCGCGCGAGCGCAGTCAGGCCAAGACCCAGCAGCAGTGCCGTCGAAGGCTCCGGGATCGGCAGCCCGCCCGGCTGCACGGAAATCGCGGCCAACCGAGTCCCTCCACCGATCGCGCTGGAATTCGACGTTCCGTTAGCGAGTGAAGCTGCACCCGTCGTCAGATTGACCGTCCAGAGCGTGGATTGGCTCGAACCGTTTACGACGGCCACGAGGAACGCAGTTCCGCTTTCCCCGGAGATGTCGAACCCGCCGAGCGAGGTCACGTCGTCCCCGAGCGCACCCACGGTGGCCAGCGTCCCCGCATTGTTGGCCTGGGTGACGAGAACGTCGAGTCCCGTGTCGATCCCAAAGAGCTGGGTCGAAGTCGAACCCAGGAAGCTGTTGGTGTAGGCCGAGTGCACGATGTTCGGGTCGACGCCGAAATTGGTATCACCTGCGCCGTACGAGACATTCGTGAACGAAGCCGAACCTCCGGTATTCGGGTTGAGGACGATGTTCACGTTGGCGTCCGCGACGGTCCGGATGCGGTCGATCGTAGGATTGAAGTCGAAGCCGAAGTCCGCGCCGTTCAGCGATGGCGTATTGAACCCCGAGCCGACGAGGCTGGCCGCTCCCGTCCCGAGATCCAGCGTGTAGAGGTTGCTCTGGCTGCCGAGTGCGAACAACGTGCCCGTCCCCGGCGCCGGTGCACTGAGGCCGGTTCCTCCCGGGGTCAGGGCATTCGGTCGGAAATCGATTCCGATCACACCTTCGCCGGACGCCAACCCGCTCACCGCAACCCCGCTCCGCAGATCCGTCGGTGACGCACTGTCGAAGGACACGAGTCGATTGCCAACCTCCGTGATCCCGTAGATCGTTTCCGCCCGTCCGACGACGGGACCAAACAGCAGCGACATCCCGAAAATCGCAACCGCGACGAACCTGAACGCCATGAGAAATTCCCCTTTTTGAACTGGAATGACGAGAATGCCGCCATCTGGATACGAAAGCCGCCGCCCCCGTATTCGATGTGCACCTCGAGAACTCTGAATTATTAGTGGGGTCGTATGCCATCCCGAAAATTTGGTAATCGACCGATGAATCTGCAGTAGAACACGGCCGGCGGCGCGGGCAGACGGGAAGCCTCGGACCCGGATCGAAATAAGCCTGGTAGGCAAAGGTGGGCATGTAACCAGGCAATCTCTCCGGAGGCCGTGATCGCGGAGGCTCATCAATCTGGCGAGCCGCACTCTTTGGGTTAACGTGCGCACGATGTCGGTCTTGCGACGCAACAATGTGAACGTCTCCGGGACCGGGCCCGCGACGATGTTCTTCATGCACGGGTTTGGCTGCGATCAGAACATGTGGCGACTGCTCACGCCGGCTTACGCGTCGCGCTATCGCATCGTGGTGTTCGACCTGGTGGGCAGCGGCGCCTCGGATCTCTCGAAGTACGATCGCGCGAGGTACGCAGCGCTCCAGGGCTACGCGGACGATCTGCTGGAGATCGTCCACGAGGTCGGCGCGGGGCCTGCGATCTTCGTCGGCCACTCGGTGGGCGCGATGATCGGGGTGCTCGCCGACCTGAAGGCACCGAAAACGTTCGCGGCGCATATCATGATCGGGCCGTCGCCTTGCTACATCAACGGGGGAGACTACGTCGGCGGATTCACGCGCGGCGATATTGACTCGCTGCTCGAGACGCTCGAGAGCAACTACTTCGGCTGGTCCAGTAACATGGCCCCCTCGATCATGGGCGCACCTGCACAGCCGGAGCTCGGCGTCGAGCTCACCAACAGCTTTTGCCGGACCGATCCGGAGATCGCGAAGCAGTTCGCGCGCGTGACGTTTCTGACCGATCTGCGCTCCGAGCTACCCAAGCTGCGGAGCCCGTCGCTGATCGTGCAGTGCGACGATGACCTCATCGCGCCGGTCGCGGTCGGCGAGTACATGCACCGTGTGATGCCGCGCAGCACGTTGAGCGTGATCGCGAACATCGGGCACTGCCCACATCTCAGCTCGCCGAGCTCGTGCAGCGCGGCCATCGACGCGTTTTTGGCGAAGGAAAGCCTTTGAGCGGCAGGCCTTCGGACGGCGACGACCTCGCATCGCGCGAAGAGCAGGTCCTGCTCGACAAAGCGGCTTGCGCGCTCTTGCGCACGAATGCGGATGGCTTGCTGCTGCGCGTCAACCGGATGTTCTGCGATTGGATCGGCCGCACGCCCGACGAGCTCGTCGGGCAGCGGCGGATTCAAGATCTCTTGACCATGGGCGGCCGGATCTTCCATCAGACGCACTGGGCGCCACTCATGCAGATGCAAGGGTCGGTCTCGGAAGTGAAGCTCGAGTTCCTGCACAGCGACGGCTCAACCGTGCCGATGGTGCTGAATGCGTGCCGGCAGGTGATCGATGGCGTGGTCACGCATGAGGTCGCGGCATTCGCCGCGCGCGATCGCGACAAGTACGAGCGCGAGCTGGTGCTCGCGCGCAAGCGCGTCGAGGAAGCCGCGGTCGAAGCGAAACGCTTGCAAGAGCTCGCCAGCGATCGTGCGCTGTTTGCCGAGCAGATGATCGGCATCGTCAGCCATGACCTGCGCAACCCGCTGTCGAGCATTTCTCTGAGCGCGGCTCTGCTGGCGCACTCCGATCTGTTGGACGATCAGCAGCGCAACGTGAAACGGGTCGTTCGCGCGACCGAGCAAGCGGCAGAGCTGATCAACACATTGCTCGATTTCACTCAGGCTCGTATCGGAAAAGGCCTCGCGGTCGACTTTCAATCGATCGATGTGCACCAGGTGATCGCGCAGGCCGTCGACGAGCTGTCACATATCTACTCGGGACGCCAACTGCTGCACGTGCACCAAAGTGCAGGCGAGTGCATCGGGGACGCCCGTAGACTCACGCAGCTCGTCGGCAACCTCGTCTCCAACGCGATCGCCTACGGCAGACTCGATGCGCCGATCACGATCACCTCCGTCATCGAGAGCGCGTCGTTTTCGATCTCCGTTCAGAACCAGGGCCGGCCGATCCCCGAGGACGCGCAAGCGAGCATTTTTCAACCGATGACACGTGGCACTTCCCCCACCCGAGTGGCGAGCAGCATCGGCCTCGGACTCTTCGTCGTCCACGAGATCGCGAAAGCGCACGGCGGCAAGGCGAGCATGAGCTCCACGGCCGCGGCGGGCACGACATTCAGCGTCTCGATTCCGCGCGGCCGCCCTTGAACGCCCAGACTTACCCCGGAGTGATGTCGCAATGAGCTCGCGGGGCCGCCGGCAGTGGCCGACGGCCCCGCAGCCTCGAGCATCGCCACGAATCAGGGTTTCACGCAGTCCACCGCGAGGATCGGGCTCGTGCAGAAGACCCCTCCTTCGGTGATCGTCTGGTTCCCAGCCTTCTCGGTCGCCAGGACCTCGAATTCGTAGATTCGACCCGGCTCGAGGTACTGCTTCGGCACAGGGAAGCTCGTTTCGTTCTTCGAGAGGTCGGCATCGAGCGCGGTCTTCACCTTGCCTGCCGGGAGCACGGGTACCGTGACGTCGACGACGACGACGTGGTAGCCCGCGATCTGAATGGGTCCGAGACTCGAAAGGATCGGGGTCGTCACCTTGTTCCACCGGATGAGAAGCGGCACGTCGTGGGCCACGACGGCGCCGTCAGCCGGCGCGGTGATCCGAGGGCCGGCGGGAATCTTGTGCGTGAGCCTGGCGGTGCCCTCGTGCTCCACACCTCCGCTCAGCCCCTCGAATTCATACGTCCCGGCCGGCCATGCCTCGAGTAGGTCTGCGAGCGAAACCGCGTCGCTGGAGGGCTCGCAGCCGAGCGCGCGCTCCAGCTCGATGACCGGCGGCTCGACGCGCTCCTGGAAGCTTTCGGTCACGTCCTGGGTCTCCTCCATGCCCTCGACCGCGGCGAAGCTGAAGACGACCTCCTCGTTCGGATCCTCCACGGAGCCCTCCGTCACACCGTCGGTGTCGAAGGACATCTGAACCCCCATGTCGCAAGCCGACGAATTCGTCTCGAAGTGGATATTCGTCTGCTTGAAGGGCGGGGCGGGCGGGGCGGTCATCGCCAACTGGGCTCCGGTCGCGAGGGCCAGGCCAGCGCCGACGACTGTGGCGCCTAGCATTCGTTCGTAAGTCTTCACGGGTATTCTCCTTGTAGGACGCGTCGCCAACGTCGGCGCCGGTCGATTCGTTGCAGAGCAACGATCGTGCCACGCAGGGAATCACGTGAAGCGCAGCTCGACTCGAACGGGCTGCCGGAATCAGCGGGACCGCGCCGAAGTCGGCAGGACAAGGCGAGAATATGCAGTGCACACGGCGGTCCTGGCCGCGAGGCTGACGCCGGCGAGCGAGGCCGTCGGTAGCGCGCGGAGCAGCATGCGCGCAGTCCGCCGCCTAGCGCGTCCGCTCACGCTCGGACCCCGCGCCTGCAGCCTCGCCACTCGCTCGAGGGAACCGCGCGGCTCCAACACGACGAGGGTCGCCGCGGACCGAGCTCGAGGTCATGGGAGCTCGGTCCGCGGCGTTCTTCCAGAAGCTCGTCGAGAAAGTCGAGCTGCTCCAGGCCCTGGCCTCCGTGTCGGGTCAACCCGCTACGGCATCGCCGGCGCTCATGCCCCCTCGTCCGGCGCGGTCGACGCCGGCCGGGCTCAGGGGCGATCGGGACGGAAGCCGGGAGCAGGAGAAAGAGGCCCGCCCGACGTCCCGAATCGACCTGCAAGACCGGGGCAGCCCGAAGCATGAGAGGACCGTCCGGGCCGTGCTATCCATGCGGCCTTGTACGGACCCTCGTCCCTCTCTCTCCTCCTTTATCATTGACGTCCTAGCCAGCGAGCCCCTCCCATGACGACGACCACGAAGCCCAAGAGCCTCTTCCAAAAAGTCTGGGACGCCCACCGCGTCCGCGAGCTGCCCTCCGCCCAGACCCAGCTCCTGATCGGGACCCATCTGATCCACGAGGTCACGAGCCCCCAGGCCTTCGCCATGATCCGCGAGCTCGGTCTCCCGGTCCGCTTCCCGAAGCGGACCTTCGCGACCGTCGATCACATCATTCCGACCGACGACCAGTCGCGCCCCCTCGCCGACGATCTCGCCGAAGCGATGATGAGCGAGCTCGAGCGCAACTGCCGCGACTACGACATCCAGTTCTTCGGCCCCGAGACCGGTGCCCAGGGCATCGTGCACGTGATCGGCCCCGAGCTCGGCCTGACCCAGCCCGGCATGACGATCGCCTGCGGCGACTCGCATACCTCCACCCACGGCGCCTTCGGCGCCATCGCCTTCGGCATCGGCACGAGCCAGGTCCGCGACGTGCTGGCATCCCAGTGTCTCGCGATCGCGCCGCTGAAGGTCCGGCGCATCGAGGTGACCGGCAAGCTCCAGCCCGGCGTCTACGCCAAGGACGTGATCCTCGCGATCATCCGCAAGCTCGGGGTCAACGGCGGTGTCGGTTATGCGTACGAGTACGCGGGCCCGGTCATCGAAGCGATGTCGATGGAAGAGCGCATGACGGTCTGCAACATGTCGATCGAGGGTGGCGCGCGTTGCGGCTACGTGAACCCCGACCGCACGACCGTCGAGTACCTGCGCGGACGGCGCTACACGCCGAACGACGCAGGCTTCGAGGCGAAGGCGAAGGCTTGGCTCGCGCTCGCGAGCGATCCCGGGACGGTCTATGACGACGTCGTCCGGATCGACGGTGGGGCGATCGAGCCCTCGATTACCTGGGGCATTCATCCGGGCCACAACCTCGGCGTCTCCGAAGCGATCCCGACCCCGAACGGCGTCCCCGACGACGAGCGCGCGGGCGTCGAGGAAGCCCTCGAATACATGGACTTCGCCGCGGGCGCCTCGATCGAGGGGACGCCGATCGACGTCGCGTTCATCGGCTCGTGTACGAACGGCCGCATCTCGGATCTGCGCGAGGCGGCGAAGGTCGCGAAGACCGGCCACGTCAAGGCGGGGGTCCGGGCGCTCGTCGTGCCGGGCTCGATGGCGGTGCGCGAGCAGGCCGAGAAGGAAGGGCTCGACGACATTTTTCGTGAGGCGGGCTTCGAGTGGCGCGAGCCGGGCTGCTCGATGTGTCTCGCGATGAACCCCGACAAGCTGAAGGGCCGCGAGGTCTGCGCCTCGTCGTCGAATCGCAACTTCAAGGGCCGCCAGGGCTCGCCGTCCGGGCGCACGCTCCTGATGTCGCCGGCGATGGTCGCGGCGGCGGCGATCGCCGGCAAGGTCGTCGACGTCCGCAAGCTCGCGCCGGACACGGCCGGCAAGCGCTGAGCCCCGGTTCCCGAACGCAGCTCCATCCATGAGGCAGAACCCATGAGCCCGAAGAAGAACGACGAAATCCTCGTCCGCATCGACACGATCGAAGGCAGCGCCTGCGTGGTGCGTGGCGACGACATCGATACCGATCGCATCATCCCGGCCCGCTTCATGAAGGTCGTGACCTTCGACGACATGGGCCGCCACGCCTTCGAGGACGCGCGCAAGGCCGCGAAGGGCAAGCATCCCCTGGACGACCCGCGTTATGCGGGCGCCGAGATCCTGATCGTCGGCAACAACTTCGGCTGCGGCTCGTCCCGGGAGCACGCGCCCCAGGCACTGATGCGCTTCGGCTTCAAGGCCTACGTAGGCGGCTCCTTCGCCGAGATCTTCGCGGGCAACTGCACGAGCCTGGGTCTCCCGTGCGTAACGCTGCCGGGAGATCAGCTGATGAAGCTGATGGACTCGGTCGAGCTCGACCCGCAGCAGCGGATCAAGGTCGACCTGCGGGCCCGAACCGTGACCTCGCGGGCGGGCAGCATGCCGGCGGGCATCCCGGACGGCGTGCGGATGCAGCTGATGGAAGGGACCTGGGACGGCACGCGCGTGCTGCTCGAGGCCGGGGGCGCGATCGAGCGGACGGCGCAGGGGATTCCGTACTTCTGACGTAGGGGTTCGACGCGGGCCGCCCGCCTACTTCGGCACCCAGAACGGGCGCGTCGCATCGAAGCGATTCCAGCGCTCGACGAGCTCGAGCATCGAGCGCTCCTGCTCGCGAACTGCATAACCCTCGATGAAGCCGGCCGCGCGTGCGAGGTCGATCGCCTGCTCGGGCGGACAGCGCTCGAGCAGCTCCTTCAACAGGCCGCTCGCGGTCTCGATGTCGTTCTGGATGCCGAGCAGGTCCTGCAGGCGCGAAAGCCGTCGCAGATATCGCTTCGAGTCCTTCGGCCCGTAGAGACTCCGGAAGAACTCACTCGCATAGCGGAGCTTCTTGAGGGCGATGCGAAGCTCGTGGCGCGCCTCGGGCGGTCCGGAGAGCGCCGGGCCGGCCCGCTTTCGCGCCTTGCGATCGAGGTCCGAGAGCGCGCTCTCCGCGAATCCGTCCGCGCGACGGGCGAGATTCGGGACGGGCTCCGGGCCGGCGAGATCGAGCTCCTCGAGCGACGCGACCCAGTGCCCGAGCTCGAGCATCAGATGCGCATGGCGACGCGAGCGCAGGGCCTCGCGCAGCGCGAGCCTGCGCTCCTCCCGCATGGCGACGGCGTCTTCTCGCAAGCCCTGGAACGCAGGGTCGGCCTTTCGGCTCTCGACGAGGGGGTCGATGCGCTGCTCGAGCAAGACGTCGAGATCGCGAACCTGACCGAGCAGACCCGCGAGCCAGCGAAGCGAGCTGCGCAGTCGGCCGAGGCGCGCGGAGGGATGGGCCCGGCGCGACAGGGCGACGAGCGCGCGAATTCGCCGCAGGCCGACGCGCATCTGGTGGACCCCTTCCGGGTCGACGCCCTCGAAGGCGAGGTCGGCGTTGTCCCCGATCTGCGCGAGACACGAGCGGGCGATCGGGACGATCGCGTCCCGGAGCGTCCCCGCCTGGGACAGCTCCGGAAGACGCGCCCGCGCCGCGGTCGGTCGCACGCCGGTGCGCAGGGCCGCTCCACGATCCGCCTTCGAGCGCGTCCCCGGCCAGAGCGCAAAGGCGTCGGAAAGCTGCAGCGCGATCTCGAAGAGATGCGACGGCGGCCCGCGGTGCAGCTCGAGCTCGACTTCGCAGATCGGCTCGCACGCAAAGCCAGCGCGCACCTCGCCTCGATCGAGAGCGAGAGTCCACTCGCAGGTCTCGTCGGCCAGTCGCTGGCAGGTCCGCTCCATCTCCGTCTCGAAGATCGGCTCGAGCGCCCGACCCGCGAGCGCCTCGACCACCCGCTCCCGCACCGCCTCGTCGGGAATCGCCATCAGGTCCGGCCGCTGCTCTCCCGGAAGCTCGATCTCGAGCTCGGCCCGGGCGAAGAGTCCGGCCGCCCTCTCGTCCCCGAGCTTCACGGTCTGCCACTGCCGCCCGCCCGCCCGCCGAAGTCGCAGGCTGATCCCCTGCTCGGCGAGGGCGAGATCGCGGCTGTCGTAATAGACCGTGTGGAGGTGCTGCAGCTCGGCCTCGCCGATCGCCGCGGCGCGCAGGATCGGGTGGTCCAGCACGCGCGGCGCATCGCCGGGGGCGATGGAAAGCTTCAGCTCGATCTCGCGGTTGGGGTCCATCGCAGCGGGCCCTTCCTGGTGGGAATCGACCTATTCGAGCGTAGCGCCGCAACCGTTCCGACCCGCTCTCGACCCGGTCGCGATCCGGGATTCCCGCAGTTGCCTTCGAAACGTCATACTGGCGGATCGGGGCCCCGTTACCGTCCGCAGATCCCGCAGGGTCAGAAGGTCAGCATGAGAGAGGGCAGCGACATCTCCGCGCAGGTCGGCTCCTATCTCAACCGGGAGCTCTCGCAGCTCGACTTCATCGCCCGGGTGATCTCGATGGCGGAGGATCCGACCACGCCGCTGCTCGAGCGGGTCAAGTTCCTCGCGATCTCGGGCCAGAACCTCGACCATTTCTTCCAGGTCCGGGTCGGCGGACTCAAGACGCAGATCGAAGCCCGGGTCTCGGCCCCCTCCCCCGACGGCCTCGAGCCCCTCGAGCAGCTCGCGGTCGTACGGCCGCGGGTCGTCGAGCTGATGCAACGCCAGAGCGACCTGCTCGAGAAGGATCTGCTTCCGAAGCTCGCGCACGCGGGGATCGTCCTTCACACCTGGGAAGAGCTCGACCGCGCCACGCAGTCGGAGCTCTCACGCCGCTTCGAGGACCAGATCTTTGCGGTCCTGACTCCGCTCGCCGTCGATCCCGCCCATCCCTTCCCCTACATCTCGAATCTCTCGCTCAACCTGGCCCTGATGGTCTGCGATCGGGAGACCGGGATCCACCGCTTCGCCCGCGTGAAGGTGCCCCCGCTCCTGCCGCGCTTCCTGCCCTGTGGCGCCCCGGGCGAGCTCATCCCTGTCGAGCAGGTGATCGCGGCCCATGCCCAGGTGTTGTTTCCCGGAACGGACATCTTGTCATGTCACGTCTTCCGGGTGACCCGTGACGCCGATCTGGCGATCGAAGAGAGCGACGCCGACGACCTCCTGCTCGCCGTCGTATCGGCCCTCCAGCGCCGCCTGCGCACGAATGACGCGGTTCGTCTCGAGCTGACGAGGGGCATGCCTGCGGCCGCGCGCGACCTGCTGTCGAGCGAGCTCGAGCTCGAGGCGAGCGACCTCTACCCGGCCGACATGCTGCTCGACCTCGGCGCGCTCTGGTCTCTGCATGCGATCGACCGACCCGACCTGAAGCACCCGCCCTTCTCCCCCGTCACCCCCGCCTCGCTCCGCACCGACGAAGGCACGCCCTGCAGCTTCTTCGAACGACTGCGCGAAGGCGACGTGCTCGTCCACCACCCCTACGAATCCTTCTCGACCTCCGTCGAGAAATTCCTCGCCGAGGCGGCCGCCGACCCGGCGGTACTCGCCATCAAGCACACGCTCTACCGCACCTCGCGTCTCGGCAACGCGAGCGTCAGCTCCCTGATCCAGGCGGCGGCGGCGGGCAAGGAGGTCGTGACCCTGATCGAGCTGACCGCCCGCTTCGACGAAGAGGCCAACGTCGCCTGGGCCCGCGCCCTCGAGCAGGCGGGGGTCCACGTCGTCTACGGCATGGTCGGACTCAAGGCTCACGGCAAGACGACCCTCGTCGTCCGGCGCGAAGGCGACGCCATCCGCCGCTACGGCCACATCGGGACGGGGAACTACAACCCCGACACGGCCAGGAGCTACGAAGACCTGGGCCTGTTCACGGCCGACTCCGCGATCTGCGCCGACCTCTCGGAATTCTTCAATTACCTGACCGCCTACAGCAATCAGCAGCGATTTCGAAAGCTCTGGGTCGCCCCCCGAACGCTGCGAAGCCGCCTGCTCGAGCTGATTCGACACGAGGCGACCCAGGTCGACGGCCGCATCATCATCAAGGTCAACGGCCTGGCGGATCCGGGGCTGATCGACGAGCTCTACCTCGCCTCCCAGGCGGGCGTGGAGATCGATCTGATCGTGCGCGGCGTCTGCTGTCTCCGGCCCGGTGTACCCGGCTTGTCCGATCGGATCCGCGTCCGCTCGATCGTCGGACGATTCCTCGAGCATTCCCGGATCTTCCGCTTCGGCAGCGATGCCCGCGGACCGGTCTTCGCGATCGGATCCGCCGACATGATGACGCGCAACCTCGACCGCCGGGTCGAGGTGGTGACGCCCGTCGAGGATCCGCGTCTCGCGGCGCGTCTGGGACACGTCCTCGACGCCCTGCTGGCGGACGACGTGCTCGCCTGGCAGCTCGATGCAAAGGGCGACTGGCAGAGAGTCCCGAGCCGCAACCGGGTGAACGCCCAGGCGGCGATGATCGAGGCCGCGGCGCGGAGGACCGAGCGCCCTTCGACGCTCGAGACGACGGATTCGGCTTCGCTCTCGGTTCCCGTCGAGGACATCCCGCGGTAAGCTGCCGGCAAGGCGCCGCCGCCCCCCGTGCGAGGCTCACCGGCTGCAGCGTTAGTCCGAACAAGCATTTCGAGCCAGACATCGGTCGCGGACGGCCTACGGGCCAACAGGAGAGATCGAATTGGCAGAGCGACGAGAGCCCCGACGCAATTCGGACGCGAAGCTGCGCGTCGCCGTCCTCGACCTGGGGAGCACGTCGTTTCATCTCCTGGTGGCGGATGCCAGCCCGACCGGCCGGATCGAGCGCGTCGTGCGGCGGCGGATGATGCTGCGGCTGGGAGCCACGATCGCCGCCGAAGGCGAGATCCCGAAGGCGATCGCGGAGCGCGCGGTCGTATCGGCGCGCGAGCTCCAGGCCCTGGCGGACGCCCACGGCGTCGATCGACTGATCCCCGTCGCGACGGCCGCGCTGCGCGATGCCCGGAACGGCGCCGCGTTGGCCAGCTCGATCTCCCGCGAGCTCGGGACGAAGGTCCGGGTGCTCTCGGGAATCGAGGAGGCACGGCTCATCTTCGGAGCCTTCCGGCGCCGGGTACCGCTCGGAAGCGGGGCAGCCCTGGGAATGGACCTCGGCGGGGGCAGTCTCGAGCTCGCGGTTGGGGACGATGCGGAGGTCCAATGGGAGACGACGCTTCCGATCGGGGTCGCACGACTGCACGGCGAGCTCGTCGCGAATGATCCGATGAAGCGACGCGAACGCAAGGCGATCGAGGAGCGCGTCGTCGCTTGCATCGAGCCCCATCGAAAGCAGGTTCGCTCGCGCGGGGCGAAGCAGCAGATCATGTCGGGCGGCACGGCCCGCGCGCTGGCCCGGATCATCGAAGAGAACGGGGGCGGACGCGCGGTGAAGGGCGGATTGAAGGTCAGCGCCGACGAGATCGCGCGCCTCGCGGATCGGCTCGCCGAGGTCGATCATGCCGGGCTGCTCCGGATTCCGGGCATGAAGCGCAGTCGGGCCGATCTTCTTCCGACCGGCGCCGTCGTCGTCGACGCCGTCCTGAAGGCCCTCGACCTGCCCGAGCTGCTGGTCTGCGACTGGGGTCTGCGCGAAGGCGTCATCCTCGAGGCGCTCGGACTCGTCAGCGCTCGCTCGAGCTGACGCCCTTCGACTAACGCCCTTCGAACCGGGCGTCCCGCTTCTCCACGAACGCCGCCGTCCCCTCGACCCGATCCTGCGTCGCGAAGACGAGCCCGAACGCCCGCTGCTCGAGGGCATGCGCGGTCCTGACGTCGGCGTCCTGCCCCTCCTGCATGATCTGCTTCGCGAGCCGCGTCGCGACCGGTGCCCGCGAGGCTGCTGCCCGCGCCGTTGCGATCGCTGCCGGCAAGAGCTCTGCCGCGTCGAAGACGCGGTTCACGAGCCCGATCCGCAGGGCCTCGTCTGCCTCGATCGGCTCGCCGACCAACACGAGCTGCTTCGCCCAGGCGAGCCCGACGCGCCGCACGAGCCGGCTCGTGCCGCCGAAGCCCGGGATCAGCCCGAGCTTCGTCTCCGGCTGTCCGATCTTCGCCTCCCGCGACGCAAAGATGAAGTCACAGGCGAGGGCCAGCTCGCAGCCGCCGCCGAGGGCGAAGCCGTTGACCGCGGCGATCGTCGGAATCGCGAGGGCCTCGAGGCGCCCCATCACGCGGTGGGCCAGGGCCGAGAAGGCCTCGGCCTCGAGGGGCGTCATCGTCCGCATCGCGGCGACGTCGGCCCCGGCGACGAAGGCACGACCGGCGCCCGTGACGACGAGGGCGCCGATCTCGCGATCGCTCTCGACGCGCTCGAGGGTCGCTCCGATCGCGTCGATGACTTCGCCGTTCAGCGCGTTCAGCGCCTTCGGCCGGTCGATCGTCACGACGCCGACCCGATCCTGCTTCTCCAATCGAACGAGCTCGCTCATGGCCCTTCCTTCTTCGTCTTTGTCGTTTTCTTCGTCTGCACTCAATGCGCCGAATCGGCGCGGGCAAAGGGATCGATCACGGTCGGCGGTGCCGCGTCGACCGCCGAGCGCAGGAACCGCACCCGCCGCCGAACGCTCTCCTCGGCGAGCTGCGCGCAGAAATGCCCCTCGCGAAGCATTTCCTCCGGAAGCGGGAGCACCTCGGGATGGCAGCCCGGCGCCGCCGGCAGAGCCGAACCGTAGGGAACGATCTCGACGTACGCGCCCGTCGTCCCATCGGCGAAATTGCCGCGCAGCGGTGCGACGGCGCGCGGGAGCGCAAGCCCGCTCTCCTGCTTCGCGTCGAGCCATGCGAGCGGTCCGAGCACCCACGCGAGCGAACGGCTCGCCCGCGCCGGGATGTAGCTGTCGTCGACGCCGGCGGTCAGCAGGAGGCTCGGCCATGCCCGAGCGGGGACGCGGCCCGCGGAGTCGTCGCGACCGGGCGTAAAGAGGGCGTCGCCGGCGAGACCGCCGCGGTGCAGTCGCAGCGCGTGGAGATGGCCGTCCTGGCGATCGATCGCGGTCTGGAAGAGCGCGAGGGTGACCCAGAGATCGAGGGGACGAAAATCGCCGAACAGGAAGGGCAGCGCCTTCACCATGCTCGATGCCGCCTGGTGAAGCGCCAGCTCGGCAAGGCGCGCACCGCCGACGACGAGAGACGCCGCACGGATCCGATCGCTGTAGGCGACGAGGGCTTGGCCGTGGATCGCGCCCTGGCTGATGCCCTCGTAGACGAGCGGAAGCGCGGCATCGATCTCCGGCCGACCGTCGGGGGCGGAGGCGGGCAGGACGTCGAGGGACGCGAGCTCGGGCAGCGCTTCGACGAGGGCGAGCTGCTCGCCGAGGGTGATGAGCCAGTCGTCGGGCACGACCTTCTTCTTCCGGACAGAGTCGGCGAGCGCTGCGACCTGCCGCACGACGAGTTGCCGTCGATCGCCGCTCGCCTGCGGCTTTCCGCGATTCCAGATATCGGTGAAGCCGACGACGGCAAAGCCCGCGTCGAGATAGGCGTCCTGACGGATGGAGCCGATCTCCTCGGCCGCCGAGCCCGGATTGCCGTGCTGGTACATCAGGATCGGCGCCGGCACGTTCGCCGCGCGCCGCGGCAAGGCGAGCACGAAGCGGAGCGCATCCCGGCCGACGACGCGCGGTCTCCCGTCGGCGTGGCGGGCGAGCCCGCGCGTGCGCCGCTCTCGCCAGACCGGGACCGCGAAGCGGCCGTGGATCAGGGCCGCGAGCGGGCGCGCCGGATCGCGGACGACCTCGACGCGCTCGATCTCGATGCGCGGTCCCGACAGCGCGCGGACCCCGTCGAACAACGCCAGCGGATCGCGGTCGAAGCCCACCAGGCTTCGGACCGTGAAGGGAAGCGCGAAGACGAGATCGTCCCGGGTCCACGGAATCGCGAGAGCCGAGTCCGCGACCGCGAGCACGGGCTCGAGCTGGGCCGCGAGCACGGCCTTCACCCCGATCAAAGAAGGCGCGCCGCTCGAGGAATTCACGCCGCTCGGCGAATCGACGCTTCGAGCGAGGATCGAACGGATCGAGGCCGGCTCGATCATCGAGCGCCCGTCCGAAGAGGCGATGCCCCGCCGCATCAGCAGCGCATAACGTCGACCGGGCTGAAGCGGACGCGCCGGCAGGACCCAGAGCGCGTGGTCCTCGAGGCCAATTGCCGTGCGATCCTTGCGCAGCACGGCCTCGAAGGGAAAGCGTTCGCCGCGCCCGGGGCTTTCGGGATCGACATCGACCAGGGCGATCGTCGAGGCCGGATCGAGGGAGGCTGCGACCGTCCGCGGAATAGAATCGGGATCGATCCGATCGCTGATCGGCAGCACGATCGGCCCGATCGGGCTCCAGCCATCTGCCCGCGTGAGCTCCGAACGAAGCCCTTCGATCACCTCCCGCACGTCACCGCGGACCGCCACCGGCAGAGCGAGGCGCAGCCCCGTCGCCGTCGTCGGGTCGCGCTCCGTCCAGAAATCGTCGGGCACCGGCGCGACCTCGCCGGAGTTCGTGCGGCGATACACGACCGACAGCGCGCGACCGGGGGCCGCACTCGCCCGGAATGTTTCGAAGCCCGTGGACTCGGGGCTTCCCGCCCGCATCCACGCGACCCGGCAGGCCTGCTCGCCCGGGAGGCGACGCGCCGGCTGCACGATGATGCGCCCGCCGGCCAGATGGTGGATCCGGGCCTCGATCGCTTCGTTCCCGCAGACGACGACGATCTGCTCGATCGACGCCGAACCACTCGCCGGCTCGATCCGAAGCTCGGGCCATACTCCGACGGGAATCGCCGTCGCTCCGTCCTCGGGACTCGAGACGACCCGCGCCTCGGCGGCGGCGGTTCGCAGCGGTTCTTGCGGATCGGGACAAGCGAGTCCGAACAGCGTCACGATGGCGATCAGACTGGGATATGCTCGAACACGCTTCGCTCGCGGCTGACGCAGCGGGGATTGCAAAGGAGGCTCCATGGCATCGTTCGCCCGAATCGTTTCCCTGATCGCAGCAGCCGTCGCCCTGCTAGGTCTCGTCGCTGCGAATCTCGGGCTCGTCGCACCGCTCACGGGTTTCCAGATCTGCATCGGCGGGGCGCTGCTCGGCGGGCTGCTCGGCGTCGTGCTGAGTCTAGTCGGAATCGTCATGACGCGGGGTGGTCGCGATCCGGGCGGGCGCCAGCAGGCGTGGGTCGGTCTGGCGATCGGGCTCGGGCTCGTGCTCGCAGTGCTGGCCGGTGCGGCGACTGGCGGTGACGCGCCCCCGATCAACGACATCTCGACCGACCTCGAAAATCCGCCTGCATTCGCAACCTCGAGCGAGGTCGAGGCCTACGCGGGCCGCGACATGAGCTACCCCGCCGAGTTCGTCCCGATCGTGCGCGCGAGCTACCCCGACCTCGCGCCGCTCAAAATGGAGATGCCGGTCGAGGCGACCTACGCCCGGGCCCTCGAAGCCGCGAAGTCGCTCGGCTTCGAGATTTCTGCAGAGAGAATGCTCGAACACAGCTTCGACGCCCGGGAGGAGACGAGCCTGTTCCGCTTCGTCGACGACGTCGTCGTGCGCGTCCAGCCGGACGGGACCGGATCCCGCGTCGACGTCCGCTCGAAGTCGCGGGACGGGCGCGGAGACCTCGGAGCCAATGCCGCCCGCATCCGGCGCCTCCTCGACGCGATGCGTTAGTCCGGAAGCGACGCGCCATCCGGAAGCGACGCGCAGAGCCGGACGATCGCGAGCATCGCGTCGAAGGTCTGGGCCGTCCGGCCTTCGGGTCCTGCGAGCGAGAGCTCCGCGAAGCCGCCGTCGCCGGCCTGCTCGACCAGCAGTCGATCGAGGAGCTCGACGACGTCGAATTTCGCCCCGGGCATCGCCTGGGCGTCGCAGGACAGCAGGATCCGCAGCGTCGCCACGGCATCGTGTCGACGGCTCCGGAAGCCCTTCTCGAGCGCCCGGCCACACCACTGGAGCGATTCGTCCGAGCGCTCGTGTCCCACGTTCGTGAAGAAGAGCGAGTAGGCCATCAGCGCTGCGTATCCGTCGTGCTCGACGGCATCGGGCGAGAAGTGCGCGACGAGAAACTCGCCGGCACGCTCGAGGACGTCGGGCTTCGAGACCGGCGTGCGGCCGAGCATGCCAGCGACCATGCCCGTGAAGAAGACGTCCGACGGCTCGCCTGCGCGGCCCACACGGAAAGCCCCGTCCACCGCCTGCCGCGCTTCGAGGGCACGCACGGCGCGCTCGAGCCAGCCGCCGTGGAAGAGACTGGCATCGGCCGCGACGAGCAGGGCCTCGAGCGTGCCCAGGATCGCGCGCTCGTCCGGGTCGAGGCCCGCGAGGTCGAGCGCCGGAAATCCGAGCCCGCCCCCCGACACGAGCGTCCCGATCGGGAAGCTTCCGTCCGCGAGCTGGGAGCCCGCGAGCTGCTCGGCGAGGGCCGAGCTCGGGACGGCCCCACACAGCACACGCGATCGAAGTCGCGCCCTGCCGTCCGAGCTGCCCTCGAGAAAGCGGTATGCGCCCTCGAGCGCGTCCGCCGACCGCAGGCGCAGCGCACGGAGATCCGCGGCCTCGTCGGCCCTTCCGTCGGCATGTCTTCCGCCAGTCGTATCGAGATGCACGATTGCCACGCGCCAGACAGTAGTCGCACGCCGGTCGGGGCGCCGCCTCGCCGCCTGCCGGCCCGAAGAGAGCACGGCTAAGCTCCGGCAAACCCATGAACGACACCCCCACCTCCCATCCCGGTGCCGACCCGACTCCGCCGGCGCCCGGGCAGACTTCGGGCCGCAGAGCGAACCGCCTCGCGCGCGAAGCGAGCGCCTACCTGCGTCAACACCAGTGGAACCCCGTCGACTGGTATCCGTGGGGCGAGGAAGCGCTCGAACGCGCCCGGCGAGAAGATCGGCCCTTGCTGGTCTCGATCGGTTACAGCGCCTGCCATTGGTGTCACGTGATGGAGCGCGAGTCCTTCGAGAACGAGGCGATCGCGGCGCGCATGAACGCCGCCTTCATCAACATCAAGGTCGATCGGGAGGAGCGTCCCGACATCGATCAGATCTACATGGAGACGGCGCTGAAGCTCCATGGCCACGGGGGCTGGCCGCTCAATGTGTTCTGTACCCCCGACGGGCGACCCTTCTTAGTCGGGACCTACTTCCCGCCCGTCGCCCGCGGCGGCTCCGCGGGCTTTCCCGAAGTCCTCGACGCCGTGCTGGACGCCTGGCGAAACCGCCGCGCGGAGATCGAAGACAACGCCTCCCAGATCGCCGCCGCCCTCGACCTGCGGCCGGAAGGCACGTCGGATCACGTCGCCGGCGTCGAGACGGTCATCGACGCGACGCGCCTCCTGATGCGATCTGCCGACAGGATCCACGGCGGCTTCGGGTCCGCGCCCAAATTCCCGACACCGACGAACCTCGAGCTTCTCGTCGCGGCCCTCGACTTCCTCCCGCCGGCCGAAGCGACTGCGAACGCGCGCTTCCTGACCTCGACCGCAAACGAGATGTCGCGCCGCGGACTCTTCGACCAGCTCGGCGGCGGCTTCCACCGCTACTGCACCGACGCGAGCTGGACCATTCCCCACTTCGAGAAGATGCTCTACGACCAGGGGCAGCTCCTCTCCTTCTACGCCGAGATGGCGCGTCGAAGCCATGCGGCGGCGGATTTCGTCTGGCCGCTCGTGGAGATGATCGAGTACCTGCGGCGCGAGATGAAGGGCCCAGGCGGCGCCTACTACGCGAGTCAGGACGCGGACAGCGAGGGTGTCGAAGGCAAATACTTCGTGTGGACGCCCGCCGAGATCGAGGGAATCCTCGGCCCCGACGCCCCGGCGTTCTGCACGACCTACGGCGTTCGACCCCACGGCAACTTCGAACATTTCACGACCCACCTCGTCGACGAGGCGCGCTCGCCTCGCGCCGCGCAGGCGAGCGCCCGCGCACGGCTGCTCGCCGCTCGTCGACTTCGCATCCCGCCCGCGACCGACCGCAAGCACATCGCGTCCTGGAACGGCTATGTCGTCTCCGGGCTCGCTCGCGCGGCAACCGTGCTCGGGGATGCGAGCGTGCTCGACGACGCCGTCGGCGCCGCCGATTTCGTACTCGGAAAGATGGTCGTCGACGGCCGGCTCGCGCGAGTCCACGACCAGGGCCACGCCCATGTCGAAGCCTTCCTCGACGACCACGCGGCGATGCTCGTCGCCTGCCTCGATCTGCAGCGCGCCGGGGCGGGCGAGCGTTTTCTCGATTCGGCCGATTGGCTCGCCCGCGAGATCCTCGACCGGTTCGCGGACCGGGCGAGTGGCGTCCTCTATCTGACCCCCGGCGACGGCGCGCACGCGAAGATTCCGCTGATCCACCGCCCGCGCTCGGATCGCGACGGCGCGACCCCGGACGCCGCCGGCCTGGCCCTCCTCGGCCTGACGCGACTCGCCGCTCTCGCCGAGTCGCCCGAGATAGAGGACTTCCTCGTCCGCGCTCTCGCCGAGTCGGCCCTGCTCCTCGAACGGGCACCCCACGCCTTTCCGACACTGCTCCGGGCCGTCGCGCTTCGCAGCCGGGGCCTCGCCGTCGCGGTCGTGATCGGCGAACCTGGAAGTGCCGATACACGGGCCCTCGCGGAGCGCGCGCGCCGGGTGCTGCGGCCCGAGGATGCGGTGATCGTTTGGAAGCCCGGTGGCGAACGACCGAGGGCAGTCGCCGCGAGCTGGCTCGCGGGGCGGGAAGCGAACGGCGGCCGTGCGACGGCCTATCTCTGCCGGGGCACGATCTGCTCGCTTCCCGTACAGGTTCCATCGGAGCTGGTCGCCGAGCTGATTCCCGGCGCCTGATCGAATGCGAGCGCTCGACCCGGCCCGGCCGATCGAGCGAGGATGAACGCCCGATGAAGTCCAAACGCGAAGAAAAGAATTACGGCACCGGCTTCGACGACGGACTCGAGCCCCTCGTGCCGCTCGACGTCGGCAAGCTCGACTCGGTCAACGCCCTCGTCTCGGCGATGGCGAGCACGGCGTTCGGGGGCCGACGCCTCGGGGAGGCCGCGGATGTCCTCGAAGCCATGGTGCGCGACGAGAGCTGCTTTCGTGTCGTCACGATTTCAGGGGCGATGACGATCGCCAAACAGGGGCTCGTACTCTGCGAGATGATCGACCGCGGCTGGGTCCAGGCCATCGTCGCGACTGGAGCCTTGATGACCCACGGCGTCGTCGAGGGCGCGGGCATGCTCCATTTCAAGCACCGCACGAACATGAACGACACCCTGCTGTTCGAGCGCGGCTACAATCGCGTCTACGACACGATCGAGCTCGAGAAGAATCTCGACACCACCGAGGCGATCCTGAACGCCGTGCTCTCGAAGATCGAGCCGGGCGCGACGCTCTGCAGCCATAGCCTGCTGACCCGCGTCGGCGAGATGCTCGATCAGCATGATGCTGGCCGCGCGATCCTGCGCAGCGCCGTCCGCAAGCACGTGCCGATCTACGTCCCCGCCTTCACGGACTCCGAGCTCGGGCTCGACTTCGCGATCCACAATCGAAGGCTGCGCATGACGGGTCAGACCCCCTTCGCCTTCGATCCCTTTCTCGACCTCGAGGATTTTGCGGCCCGGATCCGCGAGCACGAGACCCTCGGCATCTTCACGATCGGCGGCGGCGTGCCCCGCAACTGGGCGCAGCAGGTGGCGCCCTTCCTCGAGATCACGGCCAATCGACTGGGGACCCACGAACCGATCCGACGCTATCGCTATGCAGTCCGCATCTGCCCCGAGTCCGAACACTGGGGCGGACTCTCAGGCTGCAGCTACAGTGAAGGCGTCTCCTGGGGCAAATTCGTGCCCGTGAACGAAGGGGGCCGCCACGCCGAGGTCCTTTCGGACGCGACGATCGCCTGGCCCATCATCGTGCGCGCGGTGATCGAGCGACTCGAAGCGAGACCACTGGGAGAAGAACTGGAATGAACCGTTCGACGCTGACGCCGAGCCCGATTCCGAGAGCGGCGCGCGCCTGGCGACGACCGGACGGCACCCCGGTTCGCGTCCTGATCGTCGACGACGAACCGACCTATCGCGACTACCTCGAACGCTTCCTCGCACGCGATGGCCTCTCGGTGCGAACCGCGGAGACCGGGAGCGATGCCATCCGGATCGCCGACGAATTCGGACCGGACCTGCTGCTCGCCGATTGGATGCTCCGCTGCGAAATGCACGGCATCGAGGTCGGCGAGGTCCTGCGCGAACGCTGGCCCGAGCTGCGGATCCTCCTGATGACGGGATTTCCGACGGCCGACCTCGAGGCCGAGGCGGCACGGGTCGGAATCGACGGTGTGCTCGAGAAGCCCTTCGGGCTCGAGGATCTGGCGGGGGCGATCGAGGCGGCGCTCGAATCGCAGCGGCCGCTGCCGGCGTCGGCCTAGAGCGACCGCTCGAAGAGCGTCGGATCCGGCGTCTCCGACAGGACGAGCGTGTCGTTGCGGTCGCGCAGCCGATCGAAGTCCCAGCTGGTGTGGCCCAGCAGCGCCCAGCGATCGTCGCGGTCGCGCACGACCTTGATCCGCTCCGAATAACGGAAATCCTCGGGATCGAAGCCCGCGAGCGGCCAGCGCGCAATCGTGTACGGAAGCTTTCCGAGCTTGAGGTCGACGCCGTACTCGCTCTTCAAGCGGTGCTGCATGACATCGAATTGCAGCGGTCCCATGGCACCGAGGATCCACGAAGCGGAGCCGCCCGTCGGCTCGCGGAAGAGCTGGACGACGCCCTCCTGGACGAGCTGCTCGATGCCCTTCTCGAGGGCCTTGCGTTTCTCGACGCCCGCGACCTCGACGCGCATGAAGGCCTCCGGCGCGAAGATCGGAATGCCCGCGTAGACGATGCCCGGCTCGTCGGAGAGCGTGTCGCCGATCCGGTAGATCCCGGGATCGAAGAGCCCGACGACGTCGCCGGCGAAGGCCTCCTCGACCTCCGCCCGATCCTTGCCCATCAGGAGCGTCGAGTTCGCCAGTCGGATCGTCTTGCCCGAACGGAGGTGGATCGTATTGCGGCCGCGCACGAACTGGCCCGAGCAGATGCGCAGGAAGGCGACGCGGTCGCGGTGGTCCGGATCCATGTTCGCCTGGATCTTGAAGACGAAGCCGGAGAAGGGGTGCTTCACGGGATCGATCGGCACCCCGGCGCTCTGGCGCGGCGTCGGGCTCGGCGCCATCGCGAGATAGGCGTCGAGGAAGGGTCGCACGCCGAAATTCGTCAGCGCGCTGCCGAAGAACATCGGCGTCTGGTCCCCGCGCGCGACGCGCTCGCGGTCGAGATCGGCACCGGCGCCCTCGAGCAGCTCGAGGCCGTCCTTCACGTCCCGGGCAAAGGTCCCCATCGCTTCGACGAGGGCCGGATCCCCGACCTCGCCCTCGATCGTCTCTTCGTCGACGCGATGCGTGCCGTGCTTGCCGCCGGAGAAGAGGATGAGCTTGCGGCCGAGCCGATCGTAAATGCCGCGAAAATCGCTGCCCGCGCCGACGGGCCAGTTCATCGGAATCGAGTCCATCCCGAGGACTTCCTCGATCTCCGCCATGATCTCGAAGGGATCGCGGCCGTGGCGATCCATCTTGTTGACGAAGGTGAAAATCGGGATCCGGCGCAGTCGGCAGACCTCGGCCAGCTTGCGCGTCTGTGCCTCGACGCCGCGCGCCGCGTCGATCAGCATGACGGCGCTGTCGGCGGCCATCAGGGTCCGATAGGTGTCCTCGCTGAAGTCGCGATGGCCGGGGGTATCGAGGATGTTGACCCGGTGGCCCGCGAACTCGAAGTGCAGGGCCGAGCTCGAGACCGAGATGCCACGCTGCTTCTCGAGCTCGAGCCAGTCGCTGGTCGCGTGCCGCGCCGCCTTCTGGGCGCGCACCGCCCCGGCCTCCCGGACGGCGCCGCCGTAGAGCAGCAGCTTCTCCGTCAGCGTCGTCTTGCCGGCGTCGGGATGCGAGATGATGGCGAAGGTCCGCCTTCGCTCGATCTCGCGGCGGATCTCTTCGGGGCTGCGGTCGGTAGACACGGCGGGGCCTTTCGCGCCTCGTGATTACCGGCCGGGCGGGGGCATGGCAAGGGCGAGGCCGCAGACGGCCCCGCGTATCGAAGCCCGGACCCGGGGCCGCTATTCTGCCCGCCCGATCACCCGGCGGCCCCCATCAAGCCGAGCTGGAACGAAGCCGAAAGCCCATCGGAAGCCCATCGAACCCCCTCGAGTAGATCGTCGGGAACCCAACGACGGGGGGCTCGAGAGCCGATCGCGAGCCGGCGGGGTACGCATCGTGAAGCGCGTCATCGCGACGAGGAGAAGAGTGTCATGGCCAATCGTGTCGACGAGATCCTGAGCTGGTACGGATCCGACAATCCCGGAGTCTTGAAGAACCTGCGCTGGATGCTCGATACGGGCCGCCTCGCCGGAACGGGCAAGCTCGTGATCCTCCCGGTCGACCAGGGCGTCGAGCACGGCCCGGCGCGCTCCTTTGCGAAGAACGCCCCCGGTTACGACCCGCTCTACCACTACCAGCTCGCGATCGACGCAGGTTGTAACGCCTACGCGGCCCCGCTCGGCTTCCTCGAGGCGGGCGCCCGTCAATTCGCCGGCCGCATCCCGACGATCCTCAAGCTCAACAACAGCGAGAGCCTCTTCGCGACCAAGAATCCCAAGCCCGCGATCACCGGCTCGGTCAACGACGCCCTTCGACTCGGATGCGCGGCCGTCGGCTTCACGGTCTATCCCGGCTCCGCCGAACGCACCGAGATGTACATGGAGTTCCGCGAGATCGCCGAAGAGGCGAAGGCGGCCGGCCTCGCGGTCGTACTCTGGAGCTACCCCCGCGGCCAGGATCTCTCGAGCAAGGGCGAGACGGCGATCGACGTGATCGCGTACGCGGCGCAGATCGCGGCCCAGCTCGGGGCGCACATCATCAAGGTGAAGCCGCCGACCGAGCACATCGAGCAGGAAGCAGCGCGCAAGGTCTACGAGGCCGAGGGCATCAAGATCGCGACCCTCGCGGATCGCATTGCTCATGTCGTACAGAGCTCGTTCGCCGGTCGACGCATCGTGATCTTTTCGGGCGGCGCCTCGAAGGGCACGGAAGGCGTGCTCGAAGAAGTGCGGGGCATCGCGGCCGGCGGCGGCTTCGGCAGCATCATGGGCCGCAACGCCTTCCAGCGCCCGCGCGCCGAGGCAATCGAGCTGCTCCATGCGGTGATGGACGCCTATCGACCCAAGGCCTGAGCGCGACCCAAGGCCTGAGCGCGACCCAAGGCCTGAGCGCGACCCAAGGCCTGAGCGCGACCTAACCGATCAGGGACTGGGCGACGAAGCGCTCGATCGTCAGGCGCTGCGCGGCCGGCACGGAGCTGAAGACGAGCCCGACGTCGGGCAGCAGCTGATAAGCGGCTTCGGCCTCGACGATGATCCCGCCGGCCCGCGGCAGATCCACCGTCAGCTGGATCGTCTGGCCGAGCGGAATCTCTTCCGGCGTGCGAATCAGGCAGCCGTTTGCCGAGAGCGAGAGAACCCGCCCCTCCCAGCTCCGCTCGCCACGATTGCACTGGGCGCGAAGCTGCGTGGGAATGCGCGGGGTCGAGCGCGGCGTGTCCTCGAAGACCTGCTGCAGGAGTCGATAGAGGTCGTGCATGCCGGCCGGTCGCTTGACCGCGCCGACGATCCGGCGGTCGGCGCCGGTCGCGCCGTGCTGGCCGGTGAGCAGCACGATCGGGATCTCGCCCTCGCCGTCATCGGAGTACATGGACGCCTCGACGAGCCGGCGCTCGTCCACGAGCAGCATGTCGGCGCGAAGCGACGGATTCTCGACGCGCATGACCTCGAAGGACTCGGGCACGACGATCGAGTAGCCGAGCCGGGCGAGGATGACGTCGGTCATCGGCGCCAGCACATCGCGCGAGGCGTGGAGGAGAATCGTTCGGGACGGAGTAGCGGGAGTATCGCTTTGCATGGCGATTCGATCGGGCCACCTCGCTTCTCAGTTGAGGGCAGAATCCCTCGAGCGCAAACTTGGCCCCGCGGGTCCTAGGCGGACCTGAATCGTGATTATTCCCCGCTTTGTGAGGGAAATGTGATCTCGATCCGGGGGTTTTCGCCGCATCCTGCTAGCTTGTTCGCGTGGAAAACGCTGTCTCCGGCACCGTGAATCGAGATCTTGCCAATTGGCTGATGTCGAAGCGGATCGAGATCGAGCGCGTCATGCAGGCGCGCCTCGGGGCCGCTGCCCCCGCCGCCTCGGGGCCCGAAGCGGAAACCCTGCGACGATTCCGGACCTTCGTTTCGACCGCGCTCGTGCGAGGCGCCTCACCTCGACCGGTCCTCGAGGGCCTACGACCCAACGAACGTCGTGTCATGGCACTCCTCGCTTGCTGGGCCGATGTGGCGAGCGAGCTCGCGGGACCCGATCGCAGCGCAGTGTCGGACGCCCTTCGCCCCCTGCTCGAGCATTTCCGCTTCGCGATCCGCACGACCGGCCAGACCCGCAAGACGAGCGGACCGCCGCGCGCGACGAGGCGGGCCATCAGCTCGGCGATCGACCGTATTGCGGATCTCTACTTCGCGATCGAGGTCGATTCCGGCGAAATTCTCGATGCCAATCCCTCGGCCGGAGCCGCCCTCGGCGTCGCGCGAGACGCGCTGCTCGGCGTCGAGTTCAATGCGTTCGTCCCCGCCGATGCGCAGGGCCCCTGGTGGACCTCGCTCGACAGTCTCGCCGAAGGCCAGGAACAACACGTATTCGCGGCCACCATGCAGGACCGCGAAGGAAGACGGATCCGGCTGGAGGTCTCGGCAACGCGCCATCTGCGCACGACCAACCGCGTCGTCGCGCTCGTGATCGCCCGCCTCGACAACAAGGTCGAGGCCCTGATCGACGCCCGCCCGACCTGCTGATCTCCGACCGACGATTTCAGGCGAGATGCTCCCGAAGGAAATCGACGGCTCGGCCGAGAGCCAGCGCCGCGACCTCTGGATGGTAGGCGTCTGGCCGTGTGGCATTCAGGAATGCGTGGCCCACGCCCGCATAACGATCCACACGATGCGACGCGCCGCTGCGTGCGAGAGCGAGCTCGAGCAGGTCGATGTCGGACTCGGGCACGAAGTGGTCCTCGCAGCCGAACGAGGCCAGTAGCGGCATGCGCAGCCGGGGAGCCGATTCGATCGGCGAGCTGGGCTTGCGGATCCGATCGCGTCCCTCGGGTCCGATGAAGTGGCCGTGCTCGTAGGACAGCAGGCCGTAGAAAGGCGCGGCGGCGGCGAAGCGCGACGAATGGCAGGCGGCCAGCAAGGCAAAGGTCCCGCCCATGCAGACCCCGATGACGCCGATCCGTCGCCCGCGACAGATCTCGTCTTGCGCGAGCCATTCGGCGGCGGCGTCGAGATCCGCGAGGATCGCTCGATCGTCGAGGGAGCGGATCCGCTCTCCTGCGTCCACGACCCGGGGATCCGCCATCGCGCGGTAGAGATCCATCTCGACGACCCCGAAGCCTGCCTGGGCCAGGGATTGCCCGAGCGCGCGACTGTGCTCGGTCCGGCCCCAGACGTCGTGAACGAGGACCAGGCCGGGATGGGACCACGTGTCCCCCTTCGACGCCGGAACGTGAAGCCTTCCGAAAGCGATCTCCCGCTCGCTCGTCGCCGGACTCGCCCCAACGCTGTCCCGCGACATCGTCTCCCCTGCCATCGCCCGAACCTCCTTTAGCGCTTCGACCGCGCACGCGAAGGCCACACGGTGCCGCAACCGGCTCGCTGCCGCCGCCACGCGTCTGGCAGCGCGCCTAGCCCCTGACTAGAATCGCGCGCCCGTGCAGGAGCCCCGATGAGCGATTCACAAGCCTCGCCCCGCGTCATCCGCAAGCAGACCGGCCATTTCCTCGAGGATTTCGAGCCGGGCCAGATCTTCCGACACAAGGGTGGCAAGACGATCACGGAAGGTCTCTTCACGACCTTCACCGAATTCGCGATGACGACGAATCCGCTCGCGAAGAACGCGCGCTACGCCCGCGCCCATGGCTTCGACGGCCTCGTCTGCCCGCCCGGCCTGGTCATGCTCGTCGCCTTCAGCCAGACCGTCGAGGACGTCTCGGAGAACGCCCGCGCCAACCTCGAATACATCGACATGCGCTTCGGGGCCCCGGTCTACGTCGGGGACACGATCGAGGTCGAGACGAAGGTGATCGGGGTCCGCACGTCGACGTCCCGCCCGAATCTCGGCATCGTCCACGTCCAGTCGACGGCGCGCAAGAACCTGGGCGACGCCTCGGAAGCGATCGTCGCGACCTGGCAGCGCAAGGTCCAGGTCTACAAGAAGGACGAGTCGATCGCGGTCACGAATTTCGACATCGAGTCCGACACGATCGCCTGCGAGCTCGTGATCCCGCCCTACACCTCGAAGGCAAAGCTCGCCCCGCTCGCCCACCTCTCGAGCCGCGACAGCTACTTCGAAGACCTCGAGCCGGGAACCCGGATCGAACACTCCCGCGGCCGGACCGTGACGACCGAGCACATCGCGCTGACCGCGATCCTCGACAACACGAGCCAGGTTCACTGCAACCAGTTCATGATCGACCTCGATCCCAAGCAGTACGTCGGCGGCCAGCTGATCGTCTTCGGCGGCATCCCGTTCACGCTCTGCCTCGGCCTCTCGTGCCCCGACGTCGGCGACAACGCGTTGGGCGACGTCGTCTACATGACGGGCCGCCACACGGCGCCCCTCCAGGCGGGAGACACGGTCTTCGCCGCGACGGACATCCTCGCCCGCAACGACCACCCGACCCGCCCCGATCTCGGGATCGTGTCGACGCGCCTGTTCGGCCACAAATTCGTGCGCGCAGAAGGCGAGCAGAACGCGGACGCCCCGCCCGGCTGGAAGAAGGTCCAGATCTTCGAGCTCGACCGGCAGATCGCGGTCAAGCGCCGCAGCCACTACGTGTAAAGGAAGCTCCGCTCCATGTAGCGCAAGCTTCGCCGTACCCGAAGACCGCTCGGCGGCGCGAACGACGCTAGTCGTTCCGCTCGTACCGCCAGGGTCCGGACTTGCGGACCTCGAGGCGATGGCGCGCTCCCGCGGCACGTGCGTCGGCCGTCTCGTAGCCCGCATCGCCGTGCCACAGCACGACCATCCCGTCGTCACCCGTCGCCATCACCGTCTGGAAGCGCTCGGGCGTTCGGCCCTCGATCGCCGCCAGCACCGAATCGACGTCGGGGAACGTCGCGAGCTCGGAGAGCGTCACGAAGGTCGGCGGCGCCAGCTCGATCACGCCCTCGTCCCGACGCCTCAAGGCCTCGACGGGCCGCATCCAGGTCGACTCGTGGATCTCGCCGTCGTCGATCACGACTTCCCCCTCGCCCGCACGCGCGACGAAGAACCAGGTGATGAAGCGGCGCATGTTCACGAGCGGCGGCGTCCAATGGGAGAAGGGGACGACCGAATCGCAATCGACCCGGAGCCCGCATTCCTCGAAGGCCTCGCGCACCGCCGCCCGGCGCGCCGCGGCGAGCTCGTCTTCGGGCGAGAGCCCCTCCCAATCTGCCGGATCGAGGCGTCCGCCCGGGAAGACCGACATCCCGCCGAAGGCGATCTTCGAGTTGCGCCGCAGCATCAGGGTCTCGAGACCTGCCTCGCCGTCGCGCAGCAGGATCACGGTGGCGGCGAGCTCCGCTTTCAGCGAACCGATCCCGCCCTCGTAGCCTGCGCTCATCGTCCCCGTCTCCCTGCCCCGCTCGATCCGGTCGGTCGGTCGAATGCGCGCCAGCGTAACACGGGCCGATGGTGGCACGGTCTCGGCCTCGCCCATGGAGGCGGGCGGAGAATCGCGTGAAGGGGCGGCAGAACAGATGCGAGAACCGCCAGTCCTAGGCCGAATTCTTGCCTCGGCGGCGACGAATGAATAGAGTCGGCCGTCCCCATCCGGAGCCCATCCCATGCGTTTCTACGAGTACGAGGCGAAGGCCCTGTTCCGCCGCCACGGCCTTCCGCTGGGCAAGAGCCAGCTGATCGACGGACCCGAGGGCGCACGGGCGGCCTTCGCGGCGCTCGGTGGCGGTCCGGTCGTATTGAAGAGTCAGGTCCTGTCGGGCGGGCGCATGAAGGCGGGCGCGGTGCGCTTCGCCGACGACGGTGCGGCGGCCGAGTCCGCTGCCACCGCCATCTTCCCGATCCAGGTGAACGACCAGGCCTGTCGATCGATCCTCGTCGAAGAGAAGACGAAGATCGCGCAGGAGTACTTCGTCGCGATTACCTGGGACGGCCGCGCGAAGCGCCCCGTCTGCATCTTCAGCGACATGGGCGGGATCGACATCGAGGAGGTCGCGCTGACCCATCCCGAGCACGTCTCGAAGACCCATTTCTCGACGATCGTGCCGCTGATGCCCCACGTGGCGAAGCAGGCCGTGGCCGCGACCGGTGTCACGGGATCGGATCTCAACAAGCTGGCGCCGATCGTCTTCGAGCTGATGAAGATCTTCCTCGCCTACGACCTGACGCTCGCCGAGATCAATCCGCTGGCGAAGCTCGAGGACGGCCGCTTCATCGTGCTCGACGGCCATATCGACCTCGAGGCCGAGGCGCGTGGCCAGCACAAGAAGCTGCTGGTCGACCTCGGGATCGGGGACGACGAGACGCGCCAGGCGCGGCCGCCGACGGCCTTCGAGCTGGCCGGGGTGCGGGTCAACTCCGCGGACCACCGCGGCGTCGCCGGCAACGTCGTCGAGTTCGACGGGAATCTCGGCCTCGTGATCGGCGCGGGCGGCGGCTCGCTGACCCTCTTCGACGCGATCCGCAAGCACGGCGGCAAGCCGGCCAACTACTGCGAGATCGGCGGCAATCCCTCGATGAGCAAGACCAAGGAGCTGACGAAGCTCATCCTCTCGAAGCCCGGGGTCGAGAAGATCGCCGTCATGATGAACGTCGTCTCGAATACCCGCGTCGACATCGTCGCCCGGGGCGTCATCAAGGGCTGCCTCGAGGCGGGCAAGGATCCCGCCGAGACGATCGCGATTTTCCGCATCCCGGGCGCCTGGGAGGAAGAGGGCTTCAAGATCCTGAAGAAGTACGGCGTCGATTTCTGCGATCGCAGCGTCTCGATGTACGACGCGGCCGGCCGCGCCGTCGCGAAGCTGCGGCGCTAGGCGCGGGAGAAGAACCATGCCGATCCTCTTGACCCGCGACACCCAGATCATCGTCCAGGGCATCACCGGCCGCGAAGCCATCAACTTGACCCGCGAGAACCTCGCCTACGGCGCCAAGATCGTGGGCGGCGTGACGCCGGGGCGTGCGGGCCGCGACATCTACGGGGTCCCCGTCTTCGACACCGTCGCCGAAGCGGTCGCCGCCAATGCGAAGAAGGGCATCCGCGTCACCGGCTCGATCGTCTCGGTGCCGCCCAACTTCACGCAGGACGCGATCTTCGAGGCTCTCGACAGCGGCATCGAGCTGATCGTCGTCGTGACGGAGAACGTGCCGCGCAAGCAGGTCGCGCAGGCGGTCGAGTACGCCGAGATGAAGGGGGCGCGCATCATCGGGCCCAACTGCCTCGGGATCATCTCGCCGGACGAGTGCAAGATGGGCGGCGTCGGCGGCCCCGCGGCGAATACGCGGCAGGCCTACAAGAAGGGAACGATCGGCGTGATGTCGCGCTCGGGCGGCATGACGACCGAGATCGCGTCGACCTTGACCGCCGCGGGCCTCGGGCAGTCGACCTGTGTCTCGATCGGGGGCGATGCGATCGTCGGGACGACCTACGCCGAGCTGATGCCCTTCTTCGAGGCCGACCCCGCGACCGAAGCGATCGCGATCTACTCGGAGCCGGGAGGCCGCATGGAGGCCGAGCTCGCGGAGTGGGTCACGACACACAAGTCGCGCCTCCCGATCGTCGCCTTCATGGCGGGACGCTTCATGGACGAGATGAAGGGCATGCGCTTCGGCCATGCCGGTACGATCGTCGAAGGCAAGGAAGACACGACGGCCGAGAAGATCAAGCGGATGGAGGCGGCGGGCATCTCCGTCGCCGAGCGGATCGAGGAGATCCCGGCGCTGATCCGGAAGCGGCTGGCGGAACGCAAGCGTTAGTCCCGAAGAACGGGGCGAAAGGAGACGGCATGCCCGGCATATTCATCGACGTACGCGTCGACGCGAGCATCGCCCGCGATCCGGAGATCGCGAAGAAGCTCGAGGAGATCTGCCCGGTCTCGATCTTCGTCGCCGAAAAGACCGGCGTCCGCATCGCCGAGGAGAACCTCGACGAGTGCGTCCTCTGCGACCTCTGCCTGCCGGCGGCGCCCGCCGGCAAGATCCAGATCGTGAAGCTCTACGAGTGAAAGGTTCCCGATGAGAAGCGCGAAAGATTTCTTCCGACCGTTAGCGCTAGGCGCCCCGGCGCCGCTGCGCGAGATCCCCTTCAAGCCCTCGCGCATGATCCATTTCTTCGATCCGTCGAATCCGAAGATGGCTTCGAAGGTTCCGGAGATCGCGAAGAAATGCGACGTCATGCTCGGCAATCTCGAGGACGCGATCCAGGCGGACAACAAGATCGCGGCGCGCGAGGGTCTCGTGAGGATCGGCCGCGAGGTCGATTTCGGAACGTGTCAGCTCTGGACGCGGGTCAACAGTCTCGACTCGCCGTGGTGTCTCGACGACCTGACGACGCTCGTGACGGAGATCGGCGACAAGCTCGACGTCATCATGGTCCCCAAGGTCGAAGGCGCCTGGGACATCCACTACGTCGATCGGCTGCTCGCGCAGCTCGAAGCGCGTGCCGGGCTCACGAAGCCGCTCATGGTCCACGCGATCCTCGAGACGGCGCTCGGCGTCGCCAACGTCGAGGAGATCTGTGCGGCGAGCCCGCGCATGCAGGGCCTCTCGCTCGGTCCGGCCGATCTCGCGGCATCGCGCCGGATGAAGACGACGCGCGTCGGCGGCGGCCATCCCGGCTATCTGGTCCGGCAGGACCCCGACCCGAAGAACGAGAGCGCCTCCCGCGCGACCGCGCAACAGGATCTCTGGCATTACACCATGGCTCGCATGGTCGACGCCTGCGCGGCGAACGGCATCCTCCCCTACTACGGCCCCTTCGGAGACATCAAGGACACGGTCGCCTGTGAAGACCAGTTCCGAAACGCCTTCCTGATGGGCTGCGTCGGCGCATGGAGCCTGCATCCGGTCCAGATCGACATCGCGAAGAAGGTCTTCTCGCCTCCGATCGACGAGGTCCTCTGGGCCAAGAAGGTCATCGCCGAGATGGGCGACGGAACGGGTGCCGTCATGATCGATGGCAAGATGCAGGACGACGCGACCGTGAAGCAGTGTCGCGTGATGGTCGCACTGGCGAGCATGCTGGCCGAGAACGACCCGGAGCTCCGGGCGGCCTACGGGTTCTAGCGGGCAGCGTCGGGCGAACCGGGGGATTCCCGAAGGAGCCGCCACGGGACGGCCAGACGGGGGTGTGAGGCGCGTTGGAATCTTCGCCGACATCGGGGATCTCGGGCGCGCGACTCGCGCTGCTCGGCGTCGTCGCGATGTCGATCATGGCCCCGGTCACGCTTCCGGTCCCGATCCTGCGCTCGCTCGTGAGCGAGCGGTTCGAGGTCTCGGAGCTCCTGACCTCCCTCTTCATGTCCGTGAACATGGTCGGCGCGGCGATCTCGGCGCCTTTTGCAGGCGCCCTGGCGGATCGCTTCGGACGACGCCGGCCCCTGATCGTGGCGGCGCTCGCCTTCGATGCGGTCTGCTTCCTGGCGATGACGGCGCCGATCTCGTTCGGGCTCTTTCTCGCCATCCGCTTCGTCGAAGGCTGCGCTCACATCTTCGCGCTGTCGCTGCTGCTCTCGATCGCCGCGGGTCTCGTGCCGAGCGAGCGCCGCGGCCTCGTCATGGGCATCACCGGCGCCGGCATGATGCTCGGCGTCGCGCTCGGGGCTCCGATCGGCGGCTTGCTCGGGCGCGCAGACGTCCTGCGCCCGCTGTTTGCCGGGTCGGTCCTGCTCGTGACGGCCGCGCTGCTCGCCGCAGCGACCCTGCGAGAGCCCGCGGAGGTCGAAGAGCGTCCGGGACTCGCCGCGATCGGACAGGCGATCCGCGCCAATCGCGCCCTCGCCCTCCCCCTGCTCTTCTCTTTTGCGGACCGATTCACCGTCGGCTTCTACACCACGACCTTCTCGCTCTTCGCCTCGGGCCTGCACGGCGCCACGCCCCCGCGCGTCGGCCTCTGGATCTCGGCCTTCATGCTGCCCTTCGCGCTGCTCTCCTTCCCCTTCGGCATGCTGGCGGACCGCTATTCGAAGACCGCGCTGATGTGCGGGGGAAGCCTCGTGTACGGCCTCTTTACCGCGAGCCTCGGATTCTGGCCGACCGAATTCATCACGATCGGCATGGCGGCGACGGGCGTTTCCGCCGCCGTCATGTTCGTGCCGTCGATGCTGATGACCGCCGACCTCGCGCCCCCCGCGATCCGATCGACTGCGCTCGGTGCCTTCAATACCGCCGGGAGCCTGGGCTTCATCCTCGGCCCCCTCTGCGGCGGCCTCGTCAGCGAATCCGTCCGCGCCGAGCATGGTCCGGCGGCGGGCTACCAGGCCGCATTCATCGTGGCGGGGGCGTCGGTGATCCTGTGCGTCGGTGTCACGCTGCCCTTCCTGCTTCGCCTGCGCCGAACGGGGCGCACGACCTAGCCCTGACCCGAGCGGGCCCGCGCGGCGCGCGATTTCTCTCGCAGAGTGCGCTTCGGTATCGTGCTGCCCTCTCGAAGCCAGAGGACCCAACGACATGACCCCGACCGCGCGCATTCCCATTCATCCCGTGATCCTCTCCGGCGGCTCGGGGACCCGCCTCTGGCCGGTGTCCCGCCGCGCCTACCCGAAGCAGCTGCTCTCCTTTACCGGCCCGCGCACGCTGCTCCAGGACACGGCCCTCCGGGTCCAGGACCCGGCCCTCTTCGCGCCGCCACTGGTCCTCTGCAACGACGCCCATCGTTTCATCATCGCCGAGCAGCTGCGCGAGGTCGGGATCACCCCCGCGGCCATCACTCTCGAGCCGACCGCCCGGAACACCGCGCCGGCGATCGCCGCCGCCGCCCTGATGATCGCGGCCCGGGATCCCGAGGCGATCCTGCTCGTGCTTCCGTCGGACCACGTGATCCGCGACGAAGCGGCCTTTCGCGAGACGATCGAGCGGGCCGCCGCCGCCGCGCGCGAGGGCAAGCTCACGACCTTCGGCATCGTCCCCGAGCGACCGGAAACGGGCTTCGGCTACATCCGCCGCGGTGCCGTCCACGCAACGCTCCCGGGCGTGCACGCAATCGCCGAGTTCGTCGAGAAGCCCGTGCTCGAACGGGCACAGCGTTTTCTCGCCTCGGGTGAGTACGCGTGGAATAGCGGCATGTTCGTGTTTCCCGTGGCGAAGCTCATTTCGGAGCTCGAGCGGCTGCAGCCCGACCTCGTCGCGAATTGTCGCGCCGCGGTCTCGGCTGCCGTCAGCGACCTGACCTTTACCCGCCTCGCCGAGAAGCCCTTCGCCGCCTGTCCGTCGATCTCGATCGACCACGCCCTGATGGAGCACACGGCGAGCGCTGCCGTGGTGACGGCGGAGATCGGTTGGAGCGACGTCGGTTCGTGGACGGCGCTCTGGGACATCGGCGAGAAGGACGAGCGCGGCAACGTCACTTCGGGCGACGTCGTGCTCATCGACGTCGAGAACAGCTACGTCCGGTCGGAGAAACGCCTCGTCTCCGCGGTCGGTGTCCGAGACCTCGTGATCGTCGAGACCGCCGACGCCATCCTGGTTGCGCCACGCGACCGCGCCCAGGATGTGCGCGACGTCGTCGCGCGCCTCGAGCAGGCAGGCCGCGGCGAGGCCGAGCTCCACGCCCGGGTCTACCGGCCCTGGGGCCATTACGAGGGCGTCGCCGAAGGCGATCGCTTCCAGGTCAAGCGCATCTCGGTGCGGCCCGGCGGCAAGCTCTCACTCCAGATGCACCACCACCGGGCGGAGCACTGGGTCGTGGTCGAAGGCACCGCCCGGATCACGAACGGCGACCAGGACATGTTTTTGACCGAAAATCAGTCGACCTACATCCCCATCGGCGCTTCCCATCGCCTCGAGAACCCGGGCAAGACCGACCTCACCCTGATCGAGGTCCAGTCCGGCACCTACCTCGGCGAGGACGACATCGTCCGCTTTGAGGACATCTACGGGCGCAAGGGCACCACGACCTAAAAAAAGGGTCGATTGAGCCCCGAATCAGAGAAGGTTGAACCGGGCGCGGGGTCCCGCTCAAGCTGATCTTTTCCCCGCGGGTCCACGAGAGTCCGCACGAGCGAGCAGCCCGGTCTGTGGTGACGTCCGCGTGGAAATGGCAAGACATCGAGTGGGAAGGCCCATTTTTCTTGTTCGGCCGTCGGGCCCGCGTGATAGGATCGTTTTTGCTGGTGGACTGCGGTCGAGGGAGGCTGCGTTCGGACTGGCAAGAATCTTGGGAAGGATTCGACCAAATGCGTTCCATCTCCATCGCTGCGCTCGCCCTCTTCTCGGCGCTCCTGCTCTCGTCGACCAGCCACGCCGCCTCCTACGGAAATTTCGGCGGATCGACCGTCGACTTCTTGAACGTGCGCGACCAGAACGGCCTGTTCGGCGCGCCGACGGTCAGCGTCGATTCGCTCGACTTCAGCCCCAATACCTTCGAAGCGATCTGCCCCGGCGCGCCGACCTGCCCGCCCAGCCCGGTCCAGGTCGACGACACGCTGACGCTGACGATCGACGCGCGAAACGGATCGTTCATCGACGACGTGCTGCTGACGGAGGCTGGCGACACGTCGCTGTCGAGCTTCCTCAATGCCTTCGCCGCCACGTCGGTCACGGCGACCGTCTTCGTCGACATCTTCGAGATCAACGGCGTCGCGGTGAACAACATCAACGGCAACGCCCAGATGGTCTTCACGCAGGGCGGCGTCTTCGAGTCCACGGACGAAGGCTACGGCACGCACGTCTGGACCGGCTCGCTCCTGATCGATCTCGACCAGATCATCTCGAATGCGGGCGGCACCGGTCGCGCGACGCTCGTCGAGATCAACCTGAACAACACGCTGGTCGCCTTCGCCGCGAGCGGCGCCTCCGCCCGCATCGAGAAGAAGGACATCGACGGCCTCGCGATCACGGTCGTGCCGGAGCCGGGCACCGCGTTGCTGATGGGCCTCGGCCTGGCAGGTCTCGCCGCGATCCGCCGCAGCCGCGCTTGAGTCGATCTTCGTAGAACACACGCCGCGGCGCGGCGTGTGTTCTACGGCTCGACCTGTCATGGCCCGGGCATCGAGCGAATCCGCCCTCGAAGGCGGGTGAGCAGATCGAGAGAATCAACCACCCAGCAAGACCTCGACGGGGGTGAGTGCAAAGATTTCGTGACCATTTAGAAAAACACTGTGGCGGATCTTCTTGGGAAGGGGGGTCCGTCGGGCTTCGAGGAGGCGTGGGCGCTCGGGTCGCGAGACCGGATGAGGCCACCTCCCCTTCGCGTCCCGAGCAGTCATCGAGTCGGCGACGGCGCCCGCCGTCGGACGACCACGGGAGAAGGGGATGCATCGGCAATTGTTCGCCCACCTGTTGGGTAATACGGGGACGCTCGCGCTCGCGCTCTCCATCGGCATCGTAGGCTCGGCTTCGGTTTCCAGCGCCGCCTCGTACGGCAATTTCTCCAGTCCGACCGGAACGGTCTCGTTCCTGAACGTCACCGATCTGAACGGCCTCTTCGGCAATCCGACGGCGAGCGGCAACAGCCTCGACTTCAGCCCGAGCACCTTCGAGGCGGACTGCGCCGTGAGCGCGTCCTGCCCGCCCACGCCCCATAACGTGACCGATACGTTGACGTTCCAGATCGACGCCGACGCCGGCCGGTTCATCGATACCATCGTGCTGACTGAATCCGGGGACACGACCTTGTCGTCGTTCCTGAATGCCTTCGGCGCGACGACGGTCGTCGCCAACGTGTTCATCGACGTGCTCGAGATCAACGGAGCGCCCGTGAACGGCTTGAACGGGAACGCCCAGATGGCGTTCACCCAGAACGGTCAGTTCGAGACGAACGACGAAGGCGTCGGAACGCATATCTGGTCCGGCTTCCTCTCGCTCGACGTGGATTCCGTGATCGCCGCCGGCGGCGGCTCGGGCCAGGCCACGCTCGTCCACATCAGCCTCGCGAATACCCTGACGGCCTACGCCGAGTCGGGCGCCGCGGCGCGCATCGAGAAGAAGGACATCGACGGCCTCGCCATCACGGTGGTCCCGGAGCCGGGCACGGCGCTGTTGATGGGCCTCGGTCTCCTCGGTCTGGCGGGCATTCGCCGGTCGCCGGGCCACAACCAATAACTGCGCGGGCAGCTCCGGGACCCCACCGGGCTGCCCTGGACCTCCGCGCGAAGGAACGATCATGCTGCGACTGCTCACCCTGGCCACCCTCGCTCTCACCGCACTCGCGGGATTTTCGGGGGTCGCGACCGCCGCGTCCTACGGCAACTTCGTCGATCCGACGGGCTCGGTCTCGTACCTGAACGTGCAGGACGTGAACGGCCTGTTCGGGGCGCCGTCCGTCAGCCTGGACAGTCTCGACTTCACGCCGACGACCTACCAGGCGCAGTGCACCCAGTGTCCGACGGGCGTGACCACGTCGGACATCCTGACCCTCGACATCCAGGCGACCTCGGGCCGCCAGATCGATCGACTCCAGATCACCGAGGGGCTCGACTACTCGATCCAGTCCTTCGACCCGGCGGGCTTCGCCTCGGTCAGCGTGATCGCCAATGTCTTCATCGACATCGTGGGCGTGAACGGCCAGTCGGTGAACGGGATCAACGCGAACGTTCCGATCGTGTTGACGCCCTCGAACAACGCCTCGGTCTTCGGTCTCGGCGCCCAGGCGAGCGGCGTGATCCTGGGTAATACGGGCTTGATCGATCTCCAGCAAATCCTGGCGAATGCCGGCGGATCCGGCGAGATCACGCAGGTCCGCGTCAGCTTCGACAATACGCTGCAGGCGTTCCACCAGGGCGCCGGTGGCCAGGCCCTGATCCGCAAGCGCGACGCGGACTTCGTCTCGCTGACCGCGATCGGGAGCGTGATCAACGTGCCCGAGCCCTCGACCGCGATCCTGATGATGGGCGGATTGGCCCTGCTCGCGCGGCGACGACCGAACGCCTGAGGACCACGCCTCCCTTGGCGTGATCTTCGATCGGGCGACGGTATTTCGAACGAACGCAGGGCGGGGCAGACGGAGTCGGCACCCCACCCTGCGTTTTCATTTTGGGCGATCCGGATCGGATGCACGATGCATCTGCCGGGCGCAGTCGAAAAAGAGTTGGACGGGATGAGCTGGTCGGGACGAACGGAATTCCTGGATTGGACCGCCGCGGCGGCGCGTGCTTCACGACGCCGGCGGCTCGGATCGACGCTCGCGACATGTGCAGCGCTGGCCGGGCTCGCCTTCGGCCCGCTCGCTTCGGTCGGTCACGCCATCCTCGCGAGCGACGGCGGCCCCATCGCCACGCGCCTGACCTCGACCCAGGGCCTGTCCGCCGCCGAGCTGGCTCTCTACGCCCAGCTCGGTCGATTCCGCGGATTCCTCGGTACCCCGATCGACGCGACCCACTTCATCACAGCCAGACACATCGGCATCGCGCTGACCGACACGATCAGCTTCAGCCAGGGCCCCAACGTCGGAACCTACGGGATTGTCGGCTGGGCCGACGACGCGGGGTCGGACCTGCGGATCGTGCAGATCTCGGGAACCTTCCAGGAATGGGTCCCGCTGAGCGGCTCCGGCTACGAGACCAACAAGACCGCGACGATCTTCGGGCGCGGCGGCGACGCCGCGAGCAGCGTCTTCGTAGGGCCCGAGCTCAAGGGCTGGACCGCCGCGGCGCCGGACGGCCAGATCAGCTGGGGCCGCAACGTCATCGCCGGGACCCTCGGCGCGAATCAGATCTACGTCCGCTTCGAGATCAACGGACTGCCGCAAGAGGCGGGCCTGACGACAGGCGACTCAGGGGGTCCGTGGTTCGCCCCCGACGGCCAGGGACTGCTGCGCCTGGTCGGTATCTCCTTCTCCGTGACCGGCCCCTATCAATACGACGTCGCCGGGGCGCCGAGCGGCGTCCCCTTCGAAGCAGCCCTGGTCGACCTCGGCGGTCTCTGGCTCGGGGCGCCGGGCAACGCCGTATTCATCCCTGAGAATCCCGTGAACACCGCGAGCGTGGCGATCGCCTCGCGCATCTCCGACCGGATCGGCTGGATCTCGACGCAGATCAATCTCACGGCCGAGGACACCGACCGCGACGGCATCACCAACGAGTTCGACAACTGTCCTTTCGTCGCGAACGCCACCCAGGCCGACAGCGGCGGCCTCGGCTTCAGCACGACGCCCGACGGCATCGGCAATGTCTGCCAATGCGGGGACGTGACCGGCGAGGGACAGGTCAACGACACGGATGCCGCGTTCATCAAGCGCCAGGCCCTCGGTCTGGCTGCACCGCTCTTCGTCGTACCCAACAATTGCGACGTCACGGGCGACGGACGCTGCAACGGAACCGACGCCACGCTGATCCGCCACGCGGCGGCGGGCACGGTCAGCGCGCTGTTCGGACAATTCTGTCCGAACGCGATGCCGTGACGACCCCCATGCGACGCTCGCCGCGAAAGGACCGCCGATCATGACTCGCCCGACGCAATCGCTCGTCGCCGTCGTCGCTGGCCTCGTCGGACTGTCCGTCGCCTCCGCCGATTCGAGCCGGGCGGGAACCCTCGAGATCTACGAGTCGTCGGTCGGACAGGGACTGGTGCGCTCGATCTCCGGACCCGTCACCAACGCGTTGATCGACCTCGACTACGCGCCCATCAGCGCCGAAGGCGGAAAGCTCTACGGCTTGAGCGAGATCGAGATCCAGGCGACGGGCAATCTCGTCCTGACGCCGACGGGCTTCACGTGTCAAGCCACGGGGTGTCTGTATTCGCCGACGCCCTTCGTCTCGGGTAAGAAGATCCGGATCACCGCCGGCAACGACCTCGCCGGCGAGATCGCCTCCGCCGCCAATTTGATGAGGATCGGCGTCACCGGCAGCACGGGCCACATCGTGCTCGCCCGCGGCGAGTACGTCGACGGCACCGGGAACGCGGCCAGCGTCGGCGCCATCCGCAACGTGGACGTGACGCTGCTGGTGACGGTGCCCGAGGTCGAGCTGGCCGCGGGGCTCGCGGCGACCTGCGGGCTTCTGGCAGTCCTCGGCCGTCGCAGGCGTTGAGCGCGCGCTACGACAGCGCGAGCATCCGCTCGATCGGAACGCGGGCCTGGCGCGCGAGCTCCTCGGGGACGGTGACGCGCGGACCGTCGTTCTTCAGGCAGAGATAGAGCTTCTCGAGCGTGTTGAGCCGCATGTAGGGACAGCGATTGCAGGCACAGCTCTCGTCGAGCCCCGGCGCCTGGAAGAGCTTCTTGCCGGGCACCCGCTTCTGGATCGCGTGGAAGACGCCGTCCTCGGTCGCGATGATGGCCTCTCGATCCGGGAACGCGACCGCCCGCTCGATGATCCCGGTCGTGCTCGCGATGAAGTCCGCCTGATCGAGCACGGCCTGCTCGCACTCGGGATGCGCGAGGACCTCCGCATCGGGATGCTCGAGCTTGAGCTTCGCGAGTCCCTTCGCGCTGAATTGCTCGTGGACGATGCAGGCCCCGGGCCAGACGATCAGATCGTCGCGCCCGGTCTCGCGCGCGACCCAGCGCGCGAGATGGCGGTCCGGCGCGAAGATCAGCTTCTCGCCCTTGAAGGTCTCGACCATCTTCACTGCGTTCGACGAGGTGCAGATCAGGTCGCTCATCGCCTTCACCGCCGCCGAGGCATTGATGTAGGTCAGCACCTTCGCGCCCGGATGCGCCGCGATGAACGCCTTGAACTCGTCTGCGGGACAGCCGTCGGCGAGGGAGCAGCCCGCCTTCAGGTCCGGTACGAGGACCGGAATGCCGGGATTCAGGATCGCCGCGGTCTCGGCCATGAAATGAACGCCACAGAAGACGATCCGCTCGCAATCGATCTTCTGCGCCGCGCGGGCCAGCTGGAGGGAGTCGCCGACGACGTCGGCCAGGTCCTGAACCTCGGACTCCTGGTAGTAGTGGGCGAGCAGGACGGCGCCCTTCTCGCGCTTCAGGTCGCGAATCGCCTGCTCGAGATCTCCGGGCAGCGGTTGGGCCATGGCGAGGGTCGGTGCGGGGGGCATGAGCGGTCTCCAACGGGCTGGGTACGAACGTGCAACCGAAGCTTACCAGTCTCGCGCGCCGGGCATGAGCCCGCGCGTGCTGACCCCGACGCTCAGTCCCGCCGTGCGCCCTCGTCGCGCGGCGGGTGCTCGATCAAGAGGGTCGGGACCCCATGCACGGGCCCGCGGACCGTCGCGACCCGGGTCCCGGCCTTGTGTCCCCTTCGGATCTCCGAGACCTCGAAGCCCGCGTCGCGAAGTCGGGCTTGGATCGCCTCGATCCGGGCCACCTTCCAGGCGAGCCCTTGAAAGGCATCCCGACCCGACCTGGCGGGAGGCGCGTCGAGGGATGATGCGACCTCGAGTGTCACTCCGCCGAGGCGGAAGAAGAGCAGGCGTAGCCCCCGCTCGGGAAAGCTCCGATCGAGGGCGAGGCGGATCCCGAGCTCCTCGGCGAAATAACGCCGCGTCCGTTCGGCCTGCGGGCTCACGATGACGACGTGGTCGAGGCCTACGACCTGCGCGTCCGGCTCGATCTCCGAGGCCACCGACCCGGACGTCACGCGGGGCGGCGCGAACGGCGCGCTCGAGCCGGTCGAGCCCCCGGCACGATCGGCCTCGGAGACGAGCTCGATGGGAATCGTCGGTCCCTCGAGCCATCCGGGCCGCAGGCGAGCGCCGGGCGTGGCGCGGCAGTTGAACCGAATGCCCGCGATGCCCACGGCGGTCGCGGGCGCGGGCGCCAGCCCTCGCAGCTCGAGCTCGGCGTTCGCAAGAATGAAGCGTGCGCTGCACAAGTCGGGGTCCGCATCTTCGGTCACGGCGGTCGGCGCGCGCCCGAGCAGGATCGTGTAGTCGCGCACGGCCGCATCGAATTCGGTGACATTGACGACGACGCCGTGAAAGCCGGTCAGCATGAGCGAAACATCGCACGTCTTTTTCGCTATTCCCTATCCCCACCTGCCGGCCTGCCCTCCTCGGCCCGCCGTCCATGCTCAGCCTTGGGAGAAACCCGCCCCGGATGCCGACCGACTCGACTCGCGCCTGGCTCTCGCGCCCCCTCGCCGCTGTCGTCGCGGGAGGCCTGATCGGCGCCGCCCTGCTGCTCTTTGCCTCGCGGGAGATCACCGAACGGGCGGACGAGCGTATCGAGCTCGGCGTCAATGGCGTCCCGACCCGGCTCTCACGGGATCTACTCCTCCCGCCGTACGGCTGGACCCTGCAGGTTGCCTTCGCCCCGTCGACCGAAGCCACGGGGGACGCGCCGGAGCTCGTCGTGGAGATGCGCGAGGAGCGGACCGGCATGACGATCGAGATCCAGGACCAGCTGATCTTCGGCCCGGGCTCCGCCACGCTCGCGATTCCCGAGGCGATGGGGCTTCGCGAGGGACTCCTCGCCGTGCGAGTACGCGCGACCTACCCCGACGGGGTCGTGGCCGAGGATTGGCGACGACTTCGTATCCGTCCTTTCCAGGGCGGCCCGCCGATCGGCACGCGACAGATCATCCATTTCGATTTCAGCGTCGATCGGGACGGCGACGGACGGCCGGACTTCGAGCAGGATCTCGAGCTGCTGTCGCTCGCGAGCCCGGTCCGGCCCGAGATCGCGAAGATCCTCGCGAGCCGGATCGCCGAGCGGGCCCTAGCCCGTGTCGAGCGCGCCTACGACGCCGACGGCGATCCGAACCGCACAGGGCATCCGCGCGATCCCGTCGCCGTGCGCTTCCAGCTGGAACCGGTGCTGGTCGAGTCGGAGCGCGTCTTCACGACGCGGATCTGTGTCGGGGGGCGGGACGGATCCCAGCCCGGATCGGTCGGGCACGTGCGCTTCGACCCGCGCAACGCCCGCCGTGCTGGCGCCGAGTGCACGGGCGATGAACCGGCCGGGCTCTTTCCGGCGGAGCTCGCCGCCTACCAGGAGTCGGCGCTCTACCGCGAGATCATGACTCCCTTCGATGCGTCGACGGGAGGGGCTTCCTTCGACGGCAATCCGGAACGACAGCCGGCCGTGGACCGGGCGGTCGCCGTCCTGGGAGACGTACTGGGGACGCTGATGGCCCACGAGACGGGCCACGCGCTCGGCCTCGTCGCCCCGGGCAGACCCGGGGTCGGCCTCTTCGGCGGCGACCGTGGCGAGAGCCATGCGCACGCGATCGGGCCCGACGACGCGACGGCCCCGGCGCCCTCGCTCATGGATCCGGGTCGCCAGCTCTCCTTCGAGCAGCTGGCGGGCGTCGGCGACGAGGGCGAGCTTCGCTTCCGCCCCCTCGACTACGCGTATCTCCGCGATCGCGTCGTCCTCGCCGACGAGCCGCGCCAAGGCTCGAACCCCCGCGACTGAGCCCTGCGACGGGCCCGCAGAAGGGCGTAGGCCCGTATCGAGACAAGTGCAGGACGTGAAATCCGAATAGCGCAGGCATCACGAGTGCCCCGGCCGTGGGTCGCGTCGTGCGAAATAGAGGACGGCGCGCAGTAAAGCAAGCGCCAAAGCCGACCGGCCCCTTGACGCGCTAGTCCGACACCGAGCACGACGCGACCCACGGCCGGGGCACCAGGCACACCCGTGGTTCGGGACTTGCGCGCCCTCGCCTACATATCCCAGAAGAAATCTTTGTTCGTGAGCTCCGGGTCGTCGTCGGCCTCGCGCCTTTCCTCTCGCTCTTCGGCCGAGAAGAGGTCGTCCCCGCTCTCGAGACGACGCACCAGCTCCTCGAGATCTCGGGTCTCGGTCTCCCAGTACTCGTCGGTTCCGAAATGGGGGAACGCGTCGGGAAAGGCGGGGTCCTCCCAACGCTTCGCGATCCAGCCGGCGTAGAAGACGAATCGGAAGCCGCGCAGCGGCTCGATCAGATCGAAGCCCCGCGGATCGAAGGGGCGGAAGGTCCGGTAGGCGTCGACCAGCAATCGGCGCTGGCGATCGGCCTCCGCGTCGCGTCCGGGGATCAGCATCCAGATGTCCTGGACTGGCGGGCCGATCACCATGTCGTCGAAATCGAGGAAGAACCAGCCCGCATCGCCGTGCAGCAGATTGCCGGGGTGGCAGTCGCCGTGGATCGGCTGGAGGTCCAGCCCGCGGCTGCGCTCCCGGTAGGCCTCGACCAGGGTCTCGACCGTGCGGACATAACGCGAGCGACACGAAGGGGGAAGCCAGTTCCCGCGGTCGAGCAGCGAGAGCGCTTCCAGGGGGACACTTTCGGCGTCGAAGACGCGCCGATGCGGCGCCCCGATATCGGCGGCGATCGTATGGATCCGGGCGAGCAGACGCCCCAGGACGGCGATCTGGTCGTCGCGCAGCTCGTCGGGGGAGCGGCCGCCGACGCGGCGCCAGAGGGCGTAGTGGATGTCTTCGATGGTGTGGAGCGTGTCGCCATCGGGAAATCGAAGCGGTGCGCAGACCGGAATCTCCGCTGCAACGAGGGCCGCCAATAGCCGGTGCTCGTCGAGAATGGTCTCGCGGGACCAGCGGCCGGGCCGATAGAACTTGGCGACGAGGTGCTCCCCGCTCTCGAGGCGGACGTCGTAGACGCGATTCTCGAGGGCATTGAGCGCGAAGCAGTGACCCGACGGGACGAAGCCCCCCGCATCGACGGCCGCGAGCACACGCTCGGGCGAAAGTCGGAAGAAAAACTCGCTGTGAGGACTCGTCATCGGCCGAGCATAACGCGCAGATCCTTCGAGTCCTGGCCCGGAGATTGCTCCTCGGGGTTCGTTTCGTTAATTTTTTCGCGTACTTAGGAATCCCTGCCCGCGATTCTCGAGCACTCTGGAGCGCCCGTGTCCCCTCGCCCTGCCCCCCCGACCCCGAAAACCCAGACCGCCGACGCGACGGCCGCCGGCCAGGCCGTCGGCAAGCCGGCCGAGCGCGAGCAGCCCTGGCTCTTCCGAACCTACTCGGGCCATTCCTCGGCCGGTGCGAGCAACGCCCTCTACCGCAGCAATCTCGCGCAGGGGCAGACCGGCCTTTCCGTCGCCTTCGATCTCCCGACCCAGACCGGCTACGACTCGGACCATCTGCTCGCCCGCGGCGAGGTCGGCAAGGTCGGGGTCCCCGTCTGCCACATCGACGACATGCGACGCCTTTTCGAGGAGATCCCCCTCGAGCAGATGAACACCTCGATGACGATCAACGCGACGGCCGCCTGGCTCCTCGCGCTCTACATCGCGACGGCCGAGCTCCAGGGCGGAAGCGCTCGCAAGCTCCGCGGCACGACCCAGAACGACATCATCAAGGAGTACCTCTCGCGTGGAACCTTCGTGTTCCCGCCGGTCGCCTCGATGCGCCTCACGAGCGAGATCGTCTCCTACACCGTCGAGCACGTCCCCAACTGGAATCCGATCAACATCTGCTCGTACCATCTGCAAGAGGCCGGGGCGACACCCGTCCAGGAGATCGCCTTCGCGATGGCGAACGCGATCTCGCTCCTCGACCACCTTCGCTCGAGCGGCGCCGTCAGCGAAGCCGATCTGGCGAAGGTCTTCGGGCGCATTTCCTTCTTCTTGAATGCGGGAATCCGCTTCGTCGAGGAGATGTGCAAATGCCGCGCGATGACCGCGCTCTGGGAAGAGATCGGCCGCGAGCGTTACGGGATCCGCGACGAGAAGATGCTCCGGCTCCGCTACGGGGTGCAGGTCAACAGCCTAGGCCTGACAGAGGCGCAGCCCGAGAACAACATCGTCCGCATCGCCCTCGAAGCCCTCGGCGTCACGCTCTCGCAGCGCGCCCGGGCGCGTTCGCTGCAGCTTCCCGCGTGGAACGAGGCCCTCGGCCTCCCGCGTCCCTGGGACCAGCAGCTCTCGCTCCGCACTCAACAGATCCTCGCCTACGAGACCGACCTGCTCGAGTACGGGGACCTCTTCGACGGCTCCCATGTCGTCGAGCGCCGAACGCGCGAGCTCGCCGACGCGGCGCGCGAAGAGCTCCAGCACGTCCTCGACATGGGCGGCGCCGTCGCGGCCGTCGAGAACGCCTACATGAAGCAGCGCCTCGTCGAGAGCCATACCGCGCGGATTCGCGCCATCGAGTCCGGCGCCCTCACCGTCGTCGGGGTCAACGCCTATCGCGAGAGCGTCGAGTCACCGCTCGTCCAGGCGGGCTCGTCGTCGATCCTGAAGGTCGACGAGTCGGCGGAGCGCGCCCAGATCGAGTCGCTTCGCGGCTTTCGCAGCCGTCGCAGCGCGACGGCGGTCGAGACGGCGCTCCGCCAGCTCGAGGACGCGATCAAGGCCGGCAGCAACATCATGCCGCCCTCGATCGCGGCGGCGAAGGCTGGGGCGACGACCGGCGAATGGACCGCGATCCTGCGCCGCGTCTTCGGCGAGTACCGCGCGCCGACCGGCGTCGCCGCGGCGGCCTCGAGCTCGGCGAGAGCGGGGGATTCGAAGGTGCGCGAACGCGTCGACGCACTCTCGCAGCGCCTCGGCCGCCGACTCAAGCTGCTCGTCGGCAAGCCGGGACTCGACGGCCACAGCAACGGCGCCGAGCAGATCGCGGTCAAGGCGCGCGATGCCGGCATGGAGGTCGTCTACGACGGCATCCGCCTGACGCCCGAGGAGATCGTGCAATCCGCCCGCGACGAAGGCGTCCACGTCGTCGGGCTCTCGATCCTCTCGGGCTCCCATGGCGTGCTCGTCGTCGATGTCGTCGAACGCATGCGCGCCGCGGGACTCGGGGCGATCCCGGTCGTGGTCGGCGGCATCATCCCGCCCGAAGATGCGCGGTCGCTCGAGCAGGCAGGGGTTCGCCGGGTCTACACGCCCAAGGATTTCGATCTCGAGCGCATCATGAACGAGATCGTCGACGTCGTCGCGGAAGCGAACGCCGCCGCATGAGCACGCCGCACGAGTCTCCCGTCGAGCTGGCAGAGCAGGTGCGGACGGGGGATCGCGGGGCCGTCGCCCGCGCGCTCAATCTCGTCGACGACCGGCGCCCGGAACGAAGGGCGGAGGCGCTCCTCCTGCTCGACGCCCTCGAAGGCCATGGGCGAGGCCGGCGGATCGGCGTGACCGGCGCGCCCGGCGCCGGCAAATCGACGCTGCTCGACGCCCTCGCCACCGCCCTGCGAAGCCGCGGCCGGACGGTCGGCATCCTCGCCATCGACCCGTCGAGCAAGAAGACCGGCGGCGCGCTGCTCGGCGATCGCTTTCGCATGGGGACCACGGCCCGGGATGCGGGCGTCTTCTTTCGCTCTCTCGCCGCGCGTGAGCAGCTCGGGGGTCTCTCGGAGGTCACCGGACCGAGCCTCGACGTGTTGGTCGCCGCCTTCGACACCGTATTCGTCGAGACCGTCGGCGTCGGCCAGTCCGAGGCCAGCATCGCGGATCTGGTCGAAACGCTGGTCTTCGTGGCCCAGCCGGCGGCCGGGGATCTCGTGCAGTTCATGAAGGCGGGCATCCTGGAGTGGCCGGACGTCTTCTTCGTCAACAAATCCGATCTCTCCGACCTCGCCGGCCGCACTGCCGCCGAGCTCCGCGCCGGCCTCGACCTCGGGCGGAGCAGCGAGATGACGGATCGTCCCCCGGTGTTATGCGGTTCGTCGCGCGACGGCGTCGGGATCGACGCGCTGGTCGATGCCCTGGATCGACATCACGACGCGCTCGCGCGTTCCGGAGAAGCCGTTCGGCGACTTGCGGCGGGGCGACTCGCGCGCGTACGGAGCGCGCTCGCGGCCCGCTATGGAAGCTTCGGACTCGCGCGTCTGGCGGGGACACAGCCCGTCGAAAGCTACGTCGCGAGCCATCCGGATCGCTCGGTCGAGCGGCTGATCGAGAGCCTCGGATCGCAGATCGAAGCCGGCTATGGAGCAGCGAGCTCGTGAGCGCGGGTCCGAACGAGGCAAACCCGCCGCGCCCGCCGCTGCTCCTGCGCATTCTGCGCACGGTCCTGCGCGCGATCCTCTTCGCCTTCGTCATCGGCTTCGCGATCGGGACCTGGATCCGCTGCGCGGCCGAGCGCAGCGCGACGCCCGCGCTCCAGTACCTGGGCGAGCGGGATGAGCCGGAGCGTTCGGCGTCAGGTCGACCGGCGTGACCAGGCCACGTCGGCCACGCCCCGGCGCGCATTCTCGTGGCGCGCGAGCACGAAGAGCAGATCCGAGAGCCGGTTCAGATAGCGCGTCGACGTCGCTTCCACGGATTCGCCGGGGGTCGCGGCGAGATGCACGACGGCGCGTTCGGCGCGGCGGCAGACCGTGCGGGCGACGTGAAAGGCGGCCGCTTGCGCCGTTCCGCCGGGCAGGATGAAGTTCGTGAGCGGCGCGAGCCCCGCCTCGAGGCGGTCGATCAGAGCCTCGAGCGCATCGATGTCGGCGTCGCGGACGCCCGCGACGCCCGCCTTGCGGCGATGGGCGGGGTCCGGCGTCGCGAGCGACGCGCCGAGGTCGAAGAGCGCGCTCTGAATGCGCGCCAGGGCATCTCCGAGCGACGCGTCGATCCCGGTCGCGACGGCGACGCCGATCGCCGCGTTGAGCTCGTCGACGTCGCCATAGGCCGCGACGCGGGTTGCGTCCTTGCCGACGCGCTCGCCCCCGAACAGGTCGGTCTGGCCGGCATCTCCCCGGCGTGTGTAGATCTTCACGCGAATCTCCCTGCGAAACGGCGGCGAGGCCCGCGCTCGACTTGCTAGGCGCGCTCGGCGAGCTCCGCGTCGACGATACGCGCGAGCTCATCGGTCCCCGCGCTCCTTCGCGCGGCCCGCATGGCGTCTTCGTTCGTCACCGGAGCGGCGGGCACCGGCGCCGGGACGATCCCCCCGGCCGCCGCGCGTTCCCGCGGTGCGACGATGCGCCGCAATACGACGACGGCGATCCCGCCGAAGGCGACGAAGCCGAGCACGGGAAAGACGTAGGCCCAGAGCGTGATCCCCCTGGCAGGCGGGGCGCCGAGGATCTCCTCCCCGTGCTTCTCCACCAGCATCGCGATCACCTCGTCCCGCGAAGCCCCCGCCGCCTCCTGGGTCGCGATCCACTGGATCAGCTCGGTCGCCTGCGGACTCGGACAGGACGCGACGGTCCGCCCCGGGCAGAACGGGCTCATCAGCTCCCCCGCGAGATCGTAGGCCCAGCTCGCCCCGGCGGGTTCGGGCGCCACGTCGTCCGCAGCGACGGCTGCACCGGCGAGCGAGAGCAGGAGCAGGACGGCACAAATCGCGATACGCAGGCGGGCTCTCATCGTCGACTCCTCAGATGTTCCAATCGACGTCCATCGCCTCGTCGACGAGGGCGCGTCCCTCGCTTCCCTTCACGAGCAGTCGCGGGGCCTCGGCCATCACGCGCGAGGCCGGCGGCACGCTGTGCGTCAGCCAGACGTTTCCGCCGATGACGCTGCCCGCCCCGATCACGGTGTCCCCGCCGAGAATCGTAGCCCCCGCGTAGATCGTCACGTCGTCCTCGATCGTCGGATGGCGCTTCTTGCCGCGCAGCGCTGCCCCGTTCTTGATCGACGTCGCGCCGATCGTGACGCTCTGGTAGATCCGGACCCGATGACCGATCACGGCGGTCTCGCCGATCACGATGCCCGTGCCGTGGTCGATGAAGAAACGCTCGCCGATCTGCGCGCCGGGATGGATGTCGATGCCGGTGCGGTCGTGGGCGTACTCGCTCATGACTCGCGGCAGCAGCGGCACGCCGTAGCCGTAGAGCTCGTGGGCGATGCGATGGATCGCGAGCGCCCGGATCGAGGGATAGGCGACGACGATCTCGTCGTAGCCCTTCGCGGCGGGGTCCCCGGCGTAAGCCGCCTCGACGTCGAGGGAGAGCATCTTGCGCAATTCGACGAGGCGGTGGAGAAACCGCAGGACCAGCACCTGCGGCGTCGCCGGCGCGCTGAGCGTTACCTGCTGCATCAGGCGGAAGAGACCGTCGGCCACCGCCGGCACCTCTTCGCGCAGCTCCTCGGGATCCACCCGGAAGCGCAGCAGCCGCGTCGCACGATCGACCCAGACCTCGACCTCCGTTGGATCGAGGATGCCGCCGCAGACGGTCTCCGAAAGAACCGTCCCTTCGCAGCCCGCGAGCCCTTCGACGACGTCTTCGAGCACGTCGTCGGGGCACGTAAAGGCGTAGCCCTCCGCCGCCTGCCCTTCCGCCGCCTGAAGAGACGGTGTGGCATTCGATTTCGCGTGTACGGGATGGCTCGTCATCGGAATGCTCCTCGGATCCGTCGTGGATCGGACGGGCGCAGGCCATAGAATGCCCCACATCCCCTGCCGCGACATCCGTCCCGATGACCGCCTCGCTGCCCGACTCGGAAAGCGTCGCTTCGACCGCCTCTTCGACAGGAACAGGAAGGCGACGTGAGGGCAGCACGCAGGTCGAGCCCCTATGCTCGGCCGGGCCGATCGGGGGGCGGCCGACGTACGGGCCTCCGCGACGGCGCGCAGCGGGAGTCCCGATTGGGTCCGATCTTCAGCCACTCCCGGATCTCGAGCTACGAGAATTGCCCGAAGCAATTCGAATTCCGCTACGTCCAGAAGATCGAGCGCGACACCGAATCGATCGAGGCGTTCGTCGGCAAGCGGGTGCACGAGGTCCTCGAGCGGCTCTACCTCTTCGCGGGTCGAGGCCAGCTGCCGGGCGTCGAGAAGGTCGTCGACCGCTACCACAAGCTCTGGGAGGAGGCCTACGACGCCGAGCGTGTGCGGATCGTGCGCGAGGGCGCGTCCCTCGGGTTCTACCGCGCCCTCGGCGAGCGCTGCGTGCGCGGCTACTACGTGCGCCACTACCCCTTCGACGAGGGCGAGACGCTCGGGCTCGAGAAGCGCGTGGTGTTCCCCCTCGACGAAGACGGCCAGTACCGCATGCAGGGGATCATCGACCGCATTTCCCGCGCCCGGGACGGCGTGATCGAGGTCCACGACTACAAGACCGGTGCGCGGGTCCCGAGCCAACGGACCCTCGACGAAGATCGTCAGCTCGCGCTCTACCAGCTCGGGCTCGCCCGCGAATACGGTGAGAGCACTCCCTTTCGCCTGGTCTGGCATTACGTCGCCAAGGATGTGACGCGGATCTCGACGCGTACCCGAGAGGACCTCGATGCCCTTCGGCGAAAGACGATCAGCCGCATCGACGAGATCCGGACCGCGACGGATTACCGGCCGCGGAAGTCCGCGCTCTGCAGCTGGTGCGAGTACCGCGAGCTCTGTCCGGCCTTCGCCGCGGAGCGGCCGGAATCGGCAAACGCCGGCGCCCGGTCGAATCCGCCGTCCGAGCGGGCCGGGATACCCGATCCCACGGCACCGGCTCCGACGACCGCGCCCATCGCCGTGCCCATCTCAGTGCCCGAGGCATCCTCCCCGACGTCGGCGTCTTCGACGGATGCCGAGCAGCTGCGCCTGCTCTAGCTCCTTCCGTGTCCCGTCGCGATCCTTCGTGCGGGCTCGATCGAGCCCGGGGACTGCACGCCCGCGTTCGCTGCTGCTAGCGTCGAAGCCATGGGCCTTCGCATCGAACGCATTCCGACGCTGTCCGACAACTACACCTACCTCGTGATCTGCGACGAGACGAATCACGCCGCGATCGTCGACGCGCCGGAATTCGCCCCGGTCGTCGAGCGCGTCGGGATCACGGGCGCGCAGGTGAAGCTGATCCTGTCGACCCATCACCATCCGGACCACTCGATGGCGAACCCCGAGCTCGCCGCGCACTACGGCGTGCCCGTCTACGGCCACGTCTCCGACGCCGGCCGCATGCCCGGCATGACCGACGGCATCGACGAGGGAGACGAGCTCCGCGTCGGTGCCCATACCGCCCGGGTCCTCTTCATTCCGTCGCATACGAAGGGCCACGTCGCCTACGTCTTCGACCACGCACGCGTCGTCTTCACGGGCGACATGCTCTTTGCCGCCGGCTGTGGCCGCCTGTTCGAGGGCAACGCGCAGATGATGTACGACGCGCTCTGCGTGAAGCTCGCGGCCCTGCCCGACGACTACCGCGTCTACTGCGGCCACGAGTACACCGAGAACAATCTCCGCTTCGCGCTCTCGGTCGAGCCCGAGAATCCCGAGATCAAGGAGCGCTACGAGGCGGTGCGGGAGCTGCGAGCCCGAGCGGCAGCGGATTGGCACCAGGCGACGCCGGCGGAGATGACGATCCCCTCGACGATCCGCCTCGAAAGGGCGACCAATCCCTTCATGCGCGCGGCCGATGCCGCGGAGCTCGGCCGACGACGTACGCTCAAGGACAATTTTTGATCGAGATCCCGTCGGGCGCGACGACGGTGACGATTCACCACCGGGTCGGCTTCTTCGAGACGGACGGCATGGGTATCGTCCACCACTCGAACTACCTGCGTTACTGCGAGAACGCCCGCGTCGTCTGGCTCGAGACCCACGATCGCGCCTATCTGGATTGGCTCGCGTCGGGAATGCATTTCGCCGTGAGCCGGGTCGAGCTCGACTACCGGCGGTCGGCGCGCTTCGACGACCGACTCGAGATCACGACCTGGCTCGAATGGGTGCGCGGTGCATCGCTGGCGATGGCGTACGCGATCGCCTGTCGGGGAGCGCTGCTCGTCGAGGGCCGGACCGAGCACGCCTCGGTGAACGACGAAGGGCGTGTCCGACGGATTCCGCGCGAGGACCGGGAGCGGCTCGCGCGCCACGCCCTCGATCCGAATCGCAACTAACGCCGCCGGCCCGAGCGCAGCACGCGCCCGAGATCGGCCACCCGCAGGCGCAGCTCGCGCTCGAACCAGCCCGCCGTCGACTGGATGACGTCGAGGGCATCCCCCTGACCCGACCAGTGGCCGCGCACGACGTCGGGGTGGACGTGATTCACCAGCCGCGAAAGACAGGCCGCCACGATGAAGAGATCGTCGAGCATCCCGACCGGCCCGAGAAAGAGCGCGGGCATCAGGTCGATCGGCGAGAGCACATAGGCGATCCCCGCGACCGCAATCGCCTTCTCGACGAGCGGGACCTTGGCGTCCCGCAGCAGGCGGCCGAGCAGGATCGTCAGATCCGGCAGCAGGAGCAGTAGATCCCGGGCACCGGTCGCGGCCCCGGGCCGCGCGGGCACGATCCGCTCCCGCAGTCGATCGTAGAAGGGTCGCTCGCGGGGATTGAGCTCGATCGTGATGTGTCCTTCGGTCACGGATCCCTCCCGGTATCACGCCCGCCGCCGAGCTCTTCGAGGGTACGCGAAACGTCACCATCGCTGCCGACCCCGATGCGCTTGGGACCCGGCGGCGGTAGCGCTTGGCTCGCGCGCAGGATCCCGACCAGCGGCCGACCGTCGACGTCGTCGTCGAGGCGCAGGCCCAGCAAGCGGGCGATCGTCGGAGCAATGTCGACGAGGGCGAGCTCGGGAGCGCGGATCTGGCTCCGAACCCCCCGCCCCCAGGCCACGAGCCCCACCGTCCCGGCGGATCCTTCACGGAACTCGAAGCCGCCGGCGCGGCTGCGCGGCTCGGACGGGCGCAGCAGCGGCCCCGTCAAGGCGTTGCCGAAGCCGTAGCCGGGGCGTGCCGCCAATCCGAACCACGCCTGGCGGTCGACCCCGCTCGCCGCGAGGTCCGCCGCCGGCACGATCTCGAATGCCCCGCTGCGTGTCGCCTCGGCCTCGAGCACGCGGCGGGCCGCAACCGCATTCTCCGCGTCCTTCGCGTACACGTAAGCGCTGCGACCGTGGGAGCGCGACAGCGCGAGCCAGCTCCGTACGCCGGTCTTCGAGCGGGGATCGCGGCCGACCAGGTTCTCGCGGACCAGGGCGGTATTGGGGGCGATCTCGGTGTGGACCGGGCGATAGGCGACGTCGCCGACGACGAAGAGCGCCGTGTCGGCGATCCGGGATGCGGCCTCGAGGCAATCGACGAGGCGACCGATCCTCACATCCGCGCGCCGAAGGGCGTCGGCGTGCTCGCGGCTGCCGTGACCGTGGGTCGCGAGGACGAACGACGGCTCGACGAGGCGTATCAGCCAGACAGAGGGATCGCGGTCCGACTCGGCGACGCCGCACGCGAGCTCGACGAAAGCGGCGTCGCGCTCGCCCGGAGTCGGCCAGCTCTCGCCGCCGCCTGCGGCGCTCTTCGATCCCCGCCTCGAGCGGGCCGAAGCACCGGAGAGATCCTGCTTCGCGATGGCCTCGAGCGATTCGACGAGCTGCGGGGTCGAGCGCCGACGCACGAACTCCAGCCAGGACTGCTGCGGGTCGTCGGGGGCGGAGTCGGGCACGAGCAGCTCGATTCGCGCGCCCTCCGTCGTCGGCCAGCCGAGCGCGAGGGCCCCGCGGCCCAGCGCCGCATCCCAGAGCGTCGTCCCGCGGAGCAGGCGGCTGTCCCAGTAGGGCACAGCGCGATCACCCGCTGGCGTCATTCCCTCGTCCGCCACAACGCCATGGCGGCTCGGGCGCAAGCCGGTCACGAGCGTCGCGTGGGACGCGTAGCTCGAGCCTGGAGCGGGCGGGCGGACGAGCAGACCGGTCGTGCCCTCTGCCGCGAGCTCGGCGAGCAGCGGCATCCGAGTCGTGTTCCCCGGTCCAGCGGCGAAGCCCGAGGGCTCGAGAAAATCCCCGGATTCGAGGCCCGCCACCGTCACGAGGACGACTCGGCGAGGGGCCCCGGCCTCGCGGATCGCTCGAATCCGGGTGTCCTCACGCTCGCCGGACCGGCGGGTCGCCGGGTCGATCCCCGCACATGCGAGGACCATTAGAGCCGCTGCCCCGACCAGCACCCCATCCACTCTCGCCCTGAATCGCATTCCCCACCCCACTCGGGCGAGACCATGACACAGGAAGGGGGGACCAGCATCGACGCCCGCTTCCCCCGCGCCCGGCCTCGGTTTTTCCCGCTCCATCCGAAGCTTCGACACCGCAGCCCGGCAGCCACCGCCCGGGATCTCGCCTAACTTCCGCCGCGCGTCAGCCCCGTCCCCGCAGCCGGGAACACCAGGGCGGAAACGAGCACGAGAGCGACCCCGACTGCGAGAGAATCGACCGCCATGGATTCGTCCTCCCAATTCCAGGAAATCCAGATCCGGCTGCCCGAGCCGGTCCACGGCCTAGGCCACGTCAAGGGCGTACTCGGCGTGCCCGAGTGGTGGCCGACCGGAGAACGCGTCGCAGTCGTATTCGCCCACGGCGGCAGCGGCGATCTCGACGATCCGCTGATCGTCGCGCTCTGCCAGGCGCTGACCGCCCGCAGCTACCTGACGCTGCGTTTCAACTTCCCCTTCGCCGAGGCCGGAATGCGCAGCAGCTCCGATTCGGCCCTCGTCCTCGAGCGCGGCTTCCGCGCCGCGCTGAGCGTCCTCGGACGCGACCCTTCCGCCCTCCCGGCACGCCTGTTCCTGGGAGGGATCGGAATCGGCGCTCGCGCGGCCGCGAGTCTCGTCGCGGATCCGGTGCGCGCCGACGGACTCTTCCTGTTGGGCTTTCCGCTTCATCCCCAGGACAAGCCGGCCCAGGCCGACCCCGAGGTCCTGTTCCGCTCGACGTCGCCGATGCTCTTCATCCAGGGCCAGCGCGATCGCCGCTGCGACGGCGCGGCCCTGCGCAAGGCGCTTCGGCGGGTCGGTGCCCCGATGGAGCTCTACGACGTCGCCGAGGCGGACGCGAGCTTCCACGTCCCGCGCCGCGCCGGACGCACGACCGAGGAAGTCCAGGCCGAGGTGTTCGGTGTGCTCTCGAGCTGGATGACCCGCCGGCTACGCAGCTGAGAGCAGCTGCGAGGCGGATGAACGAACGAAACGAGGATTCGACCGATGCCCGCGGACCGCGATCTCTATTTCCATCAACAGCTCGTCGGCGACATGCAGAACTTCGCCTACTTGATCGGCAGCCGCAGCGCGCGCCAGGCCTACGTCGTCGATCCCGCCTGGAACGTCGCGGGGCTGCTCGACCAGGCCGCGAAGGACGGTGTCGAAGTCGTCGGTGCCCTCGTCACCCACTACCACCAGGATCATGTCGGCGGCGAGATCTTCGGCCACCGGATCGAGGGACTGGCCCGACTGCTCGAGCTCCGCCCGATGCCGATCCACGTCAACAAGCACGAGGCGAAGGGCGTGATGCAGGTGACGGGCGCTTCCCAGACGGATCTCGTCGAGCACGACGGCGGCGATCTGCTCGAGCTCGGAGGCATCGAAGTCCGCCTGCTCCACACCCCCGGCCACACGCCGGGCAGCCAGTGCTTCCTCGCCGCCGAGCGCGGCTCTTCAGATCGGAGGGCAGGCCACCTCGTCGCCGGCGACACCCTCTTCCTCGACAGCTGTGGGCGGGTGGATCTCCCCGGCAGCGATCCACGGGCGATGTACGAAAGCCTGGCGGTCCTGCGGCGATTGCCCGACGACACGACCCTCTTCCCGGGCCACCTCTATTCCCCAGAGGGGCACGACGCACTCGGCAACCAGAAGCGCACGAATCCCTACCTGCGCGCCGCGAGCGTGGACCATTTCCTCGAGCTGATGGGCCACTGAGCCGCGTTCGACGCGAACGACCCGGCGTCGCGATTCGTTGCGTTGAAATGGTCCCCCTCGGCCTGTAGAGTGCGCTTCGTTCGAATTTCCGGCCGTCCGTGCCGGGAATCATGCGATTAACCGCTTCATTTTCATTCGGAGGCTCGCCCCCATGAAGGTCATGGTGTGCCTGAAGCAGGTCCCCCATCAGGACGCACGTCTCGACGTGAAGGCCGATGGCTCCTGGATCCAGGAAGACAACATCAAGTTCGAGATCAACAGCTACGACACCTACGCCGTCGAGGAAGCCCTTCGGATGAAGGACAAGACCGGCGCGGAAGTCGTCGTCGTCTCGATCGGTCCCGACCGCGTGACCCAGGCCCTGCGCACGGCGCTCGGCATGGGCGCCGACCGGGCGATCCACGTCAACGATCCCGCGGCGATCGGCGCCGACGCGCTCGGCACCGCCAAGATCCTCGCCGCGATCGCGAAGGCCGAGAGCGCCGACATCATCTTCGCCGGCTTCATGGCCGACGACGGCAATGGGGCTTCGATCCCGCCGATGGTGGCCGAGCTGCTCGACATCCCGTCGGCGACGGGTGTGCTCGCGATGAACGCGGACGGCGACACGATCAAGGCCGAGCGCGAGCTCGAGGGCGGCGCTCTCGAGGTCGTCGAGATGCCTAAGCCGTGCCTGATCGCGATCCAGAGCGGTGCCAACCAGGTCCGTTATGCGTCGCTCAAGGGCATCATGCAGGCCAAGAAGAAGCCGGTCGACGTCAAGAGCCTCGCGGACCTCGGTCTCGCTGGCTCGGTCGGCGGCGCGAACAACAAGACGGCCGTCAAGAAGATCTACATGCCCAAGAAGGGCGATTCCGCCGAGATCCTGAAGGGATCGACGGCCGAGATCGTCGCCCAGCTCGTCACCAAGATCAAAGAGCTCGGGCTGCTCTAGCCCGATCTTTTTTGCACGCACATTTGCACGCAGAAGGAGAAAACGATGGGAACCATCCTCGTCGTTGCAGAAATTTCGAAAGGCGCGATCCGCGAGGCTTCCTACGAGCTCGTGGCCATCGCGCGTAGCCTGGCGGAGGCCGGGGGCCACCAGGTCAACGGCCTCGTGATCGGCTCGGGCGTGGGCGACCTCGCCAAGGCCTTCGCGAGCAAGGGTGCCGGCAAGACGTATGTGGTCGATGCGCCCGCGGCGGCAAACTTCAACCCCGAGGTGCATGGCAAGGCGATCAAGGCCGCGGCGAAGGCCGCGAATGCCTCGCTCGTGCTGATCTCGAACACGCCGACGGGCTGGGACGTCGCGCCGCGGGTCGCCGCGGGTCTCGACTGCGCCTTCGTGTCGGACTGCTTCAAGGCGAGCGCCTCGGGCTCGGACTTCACGTTCGTGCGCCGGGTGTTCAACGGCAAGCTCGACGCCGAGATCCAGGCGACCGGTCAGACCGTCGCCACGATCCAGCCGGGAGCGGTATCCGCGTTCACCGGCTCGAGTGAGGGTGCGACGGAAGCCCTCGCCACCGATCTCGGAGCGAAGAGCAAGTTCGTCGAGATCAAGATCGCCCAGTCGACGGGCGTCGACCTGACCAAGGCCGACGTGATCGTGTCGGGCGGCCGCGGCGTCGGCTCGCCGGAGAAGTTCCCCGAGGTCATCCAGCCTCTCGCCGATGCTCTCGGCGGAGCGATGGGCGCTTCGCGACCGGTCGTCGATGCGGGCTGGCTCGACCATCCCTATCAGGTCGGCTCGTCCGGTCAGGTCGTGGCGCCGAAGCTGTACATCGCCGCGGGTATCTCCGGCGCGATCCAGCACCTCGTCGGCATGAAGGCCTCGAACTTCATCATCGCCATCAACAAGGATCCCGATGCCCCGATCTTCGAGGTTGCGAACATCGGCGTCGTGGCGGATCTCTTCGAGATCGTGCCGGCGCTGACCGCGGCGGTGAAGGCGGCCAAGGGCTAGGCCGGATCCGTCCGACCCGGCCGTCCTACGGCCAGGCGAATTCGAGGGGCTCGTCGCGCAAGCGGCGGGCCCTTCTCGTTTTGGGTGCGGGATCCGGACTGATTGCCGATGTGGCCCGATTCGAGGACTACTGCGACGAGCGAACCTTTACGAGCCACACCAGCAATCCAGCAAAGGCGGAAGAGATCGTCGGCACCTTCGACGGATTCCTGTTCGACGTTCGTTTTCTCCTCGACGAATTGGAGCGCCGCAATCGTGTCGCGGATTGACGCACATTCGGATGACTTGAAGACGGTCCGCGACATCTTGCGCAAGCATGCAGCGGGGCATCGTGAACGGACGACCCTCCGGACGTGCTTCGAGACTCGACCGTGCAATCAATGGGTGCTCAAGCAAAGGCCTTCATCAGCGCGTCGAGTTGGACTTTGAAGGATCGGTCGTGGCGGTGGATGGGCGGAACCTCGAGGTCTATCCCGAAGAGTTCGTAGACGGCGATCTGGGCGACACGAATGGAGTATTCGACGGTGAAGACGACGTCTGCCGGTATCTCGACGAATTGGCTGACGAAGGCGAGATTGGTGGCGTTCTTCGGCACGGGGAGCGGTCGATCCCCTGGGCCGCGGGGCATGAACATGCTCGTGATATAAGGCATCCGGCACGGGATGCAGTTGGCCGTGGCAACGGTTGCGTGATCGAAGTTGAGATGCCCGCAGAGCTCTCGCAGGATCTCGGCACCATTGCAATCGGCCATGGCCTTCGCCACGAAATCCCCGACGCGGTCGGGGTGAAGGGCATAGCCCCAGAATACCTGTATGTCCGCGGGCTGGTTGGCGAAGTGGGGTTGGACCGGCACGACGATCGAGAGCAGCCAGGCGGAATCCTTGAATGTGATCAGACCGCCCGTGCCCGCGGTGTTTTGCGTAAGCACTTCGATCTGATCGAAGAATGTCGTGTCCTTCAACGTCACGGAGAAGGATGCCCAGTAGGATTCCGGAATACTCGAGTTGAAGACGGCAGGATTGCCGAATCCGGGATCGTTCCTCGCTAGCTTCTCCCACAGCGCCCAACCGCCACTCTGTAGCTTCGTGCGTTTGGGGGGGGCTTCGGTCATGGACCCGAGGCTCGACGCGTCCGTCATGGATGCGTTCTGGAAAAACACGACGTCGCTCGGGCCGATGGGGATGGACAGGGTCCGGCTCGCGTGCTGATAGGTGAGGGACGTAACCGCGATCTTGCCGCCGCGAGGTTCCAGGTTCAGATCGGTGACGGTACAGCCCGTCTCGAATCGAACACCACGTTTCCGGAGCCACGCGACCAGGGGGCATACGAGCGAATCGTATTGGTTGTAGATCGTCCGTTTGACGCCGGCGAGGGTCTCGATGCGCGAGAATTCCTTGATGAAACGGTGCAGATAGCGATTGAACTCGAGCGCGCTGTGCCATGGCTGGAAGGCGAAAGTCGTCTGCCACATGTGCCAGAAATTGCAGTTGAAGAAGCCCGGGGAGAGCCAGTCGGTGATGCGGCTGCGCCCGAGGTCCTCTTCGCTCGCTGCAGCGAGAGTAAGCAGCTCGACGCGGTCAGCGATGGAGAACCCCATCGAGCTGACGTCGACGATTGCGCGATTGCGGTCGATGAGTCGGGCCCGGGCATGGGATTTCAGCCGTTCGTTCAGCAAGACCGTCTCTTCGTAGACGGATTGCCCGGGTGTGATCAGTGACGGAATCTCCTTGAAGAGGCCCCACGTGCACTCGTAGTTGTCGGTCGTCAGCATCCGGCCACCGCGCCAGGAATAGCCATCTTCCGGATTGCCTGCGCCGTCGAGACTGCCCCCCAGGAGCGGCAGAGCCTCGTAGACCGTGATGTGTTCCCCAGGCACAAGGGCATCGCGAATCAGAAAGGTCGCCGCGGCCAGGGATCCGATGCCGCCCCCGATGAGGTGAGCCTTCGAGTGACGGTCGATGAGTTCAATTGCCAATGGTTCCACCCTGAGGTTTCTGTATTTTTTCGAACGTAATCCTGGAATCGAGCTGGGGACATACATAAATCCCAGGACTGTGCGGCTTCGCGAGTGGGTATCCGGTTGCCAGGTCGAAGATACCCGCTCGCTCCTCGCATCGATCGAAAAGAATAGGACCAGCAAGAGCGGACCTTCGCGGGCGAGTAGTAGGCCGCCTCCGCGGTCTTCACGGTATTCATGACCGTCTCCGGTGGCGTCTGGACCGCCGGTAGAGCGCGCGCACCAGCCGATGCGTGGCGCGTAGGAAGAACGAGCCTTTTTTCATCGCCTCTCACAGCCATTACTTGAACTGGCCTCGTCCGGGCCTTCTTCGCGTGGACGGCGGCACTCTCCCTCCCCGGATTGCTGCTGCTGACGGTACGTCCAGGTCCGGCGAGATTGCCCCGATCTGAGACTTGAACTCGAGTGCCCAAGCGGCCTATTCCCCTTCCGTCGGATCCTCGAAGAGTGCACCGAGCCGGATGCTCCCGTGTCCCTTCTGCGGGAAGCCCGGGGTCGTCGGGTCACCGGGGTCGAGATTCGACGCGGTGTCGTCGGGCGGGAACAGGACGAGGGATTCGAGGAACTCGAAAAGGGCCCACTTCGCGACCTCGGGCAGCGCGACGAAGCGGTCGCGCTGAGCCTGCGCCTCGCCGCCGTGGCGAAGGATGACCTCGCGCAGATTGATGCTGCGGCCGTCGTGGCCGTAGGGCGAAGTCGAGCCGACACCCCAGAGCGGCTCGGTCATGAAATGCGTCGTCGTACTCCCGTCGTAGTTGCGTTCGTGGAAGGCGGGCCCGAGATCGTGGCGCTTCAGGTCCGCAAAGAAGTTGCGCACGACGAAGGCCTCGCGCGCGGGTCGCTTCAGCGACGGAAAGCCCGAGCCGTCGTCGATCGCGACGAGGCGAAGAGAGGCCGTCGCGTATAGCCGATTGAAGATCCCGCGCGCAGGGTCGAATCGGGTCTCGACGTCCGCGACGCGGCGGTCGTGCTCGATGCGCAGGTCCGCGACGTGACACGAGGCGCAGCCGATCGCGTCGAAGGCCATGCGACCCGCTTGCACCATCGGCGTCTGTTGGTGCGCCGCCGGCTTGAAGTAGTTGAGCAGATAGAACTCCATGTGGTCGACGAGCGAGGTGGGAAGCTCGTCGCGGACCCCGTCGCCATCGGGGTCATCCGCCTCGTTCGCTGCAGGCGGCATCTCGATCCGGTCGAGGGCGCCGTCGAGCACCATTCCAGCCGGCGTCTCGACCCGAGCCCCCGAGCCCGCCGCGTGCAGCACCGGATCCGACGCTTCGACGCCCATCTCGGCGTTGAAGGCGCCGACCAGGAACTCGCGTATCGAGATCGTTCCGCCCTCGGCAAAGAAGGGTCGCACGCGCAGATCCGGATCGACGCCCCGGACTCCACTCGTGTCGACGAGACCGCTCGGGCTCACGCGGATCGAGCCGTAACGGATCCCCTTGCTCGTCAGCAAAAGCGCGACCGGCTGGCCCGTCCGAGCCGCCGTCTGGGTCGCACGATCGCGGATGGCGCGCAGGTCGCCCGTGATCTCGTCGGCGAGCATTTCCTGGAGGCCGAGGCCGAAGAGGTGCGGCGCATCACGCGAATCCGGCCGCGTCGCAACGTCGCCCCCGAAGCCCGCGGCGCCGCGCGGGCGACCATGGCAGCCAGCGCAGCTGTCCGAGACGCCTGCCCCGATCGAGCCGTCGGTCTCGATGTTGCCGACCCCGTCGCCCGTCCGCGGACCGAGTCCCTGGTGGATCGAGAACTTGCGCTGGAAGAGCTGGCGTCCGCGGCGGATCGAGCGAGCCGGATCACGCTGAATGAGGAAGATCGAGCTGCCCGGCGTCAGAACGTCACCCTGACCGGCGCCGATCTGCTCCTCGAGGGATTTGGCGATACCGACGCCGACGGCGTTCGGGGCCTGCGTCCAGTCGACGAGTTGGGCGGAGGCCCCAAAAGCCAGAATGAGGGCCAGCGTAGGAGCGACAGCCAGGAGAAAACGCGCCGGAGGTCGTACGAAAACCGTCGTCATGGACATTCTGATTACCTCGAAGGATCGGATTTGGGGGCACGCTTCACCGACCCGATACCTGGATTTGGCCGATTCGAGTACCCCATACCCGGGATGATCGACCGAACCCACGAAATCGGTCCTTACCCTTCGATGATTTTTTCGATCGACTCCGTCGTCGAGTCGCCGGTCCGGCACGAGCGGGGAATTCCACGACCTGCTCGATGCTTCACCCGAGCCGCCCGAACATCGGCTCGGCCGGGCCTCAGGACGACCGCGGGGTGAACCGATGGGAACGCCGTGGAAATCGAACGCCGCATCCTCCTGCTCGACAGCCCATCCGGCGAGCTGCAGTCCCTCGCCCTCGATCTGATGGGCAGCGAGTTCGGCGTCCACTATGCGAACGACATCGACGAAGCCCAGCTGATGGCCCGCGACGCGGGGGGCAAAATCACGGCCGTGCTCTTCTCGACGACAACCCCGCTCGAGCGCGTCTCGAGCATGGCGCTGCGATTCGGCGTCAAGCCAGCAGGCCTCGTCCCCGTCGGACCGATGCCCGCGAAGCGCGTCGTCGCTGCCCTCGCCTTCCACGGCGTTCGCTGGCATCTCTTCGACACGCCTAGCCACGAGGCGATCCGCTTCGTGCTCTCGAGCGTGCTCTTCGAGCGCGACCCTTTCGAGCTCCGTTATCACCTGCGCGTACCCACATCACTGCCCGCCCAGCTCGAGATGCAGGGCCGCAAGAGCGAGTCGACGATCCGCGACGTCGGACTCGGCGGCCTCTGCCTGCTCGGCGGCGACCTCGGCGAGATCGGCGAGATCGGGACCGTCGCTTTCGAGGTCGACGGACGGTCGGTCACGCTCGCCTGCCGGGTCGCCTGGAAGACCGGCGCCGGCGCGGACTCGGTCCGCATCGGCGGTGTGCAGTTCCTCGAGGTCGACCCGGAATCCGGGGAAGCCATCGACAGCATCCGCAAGGGCTTCATCGCGCGTCAGCGCATCGAGAAGCCTGCCGCCTAGCAGGCTGCGGGGCGGGCGGACGACTGGCGTGCCCGGTGCCCCGGCCGTGGGTCGCGTCGTGCTCGGTGTCGGATAGCGCGTCGAGGGGCCGGTCGGCTTTGGCGCGGGCTTTACTGCGCGCCGTCCTCGATTTCGCACGACGCGACCCACGGCCGGGGCACTCGTTGCGAGTGCGCCTTCCGCTTCTCACATCCTGCACTTCTTTCGAGTCGGACGACCGGTTCGGGTAGTCCCGGGTTTCTTCGCGTCCTCCGCTCAGGCGTTCACGGTGTAGATCGGGGGGTTGGCGCCGTGGACGTGGATGGTTTCGCCGACCAGCGAGCGGCCGGCTAGGCCTTGCAGGATGCGTTCGTCGGCTCGCGCGGCGAGACGGCGACCGTCGGGCAGGGTCGCGATGACGGGAGCGGCTTCGACCTGGCCGTCGCGGCCGTAGACGACGGTGCTCCCGACGACGCGCGCGTCGCCTGCGGCCTCGAGCGTCACGGGCAACGCCGCGGCTTCGATCTCCGCCTGCTCGCGGTCGGTGTCGGCGAGGACGAAAGCCTGGCCCGATTCCCTCGGCTTCGATGCGTAGATGCCGAGCGAGTGCTTCGAGAGATATCCGCCGTTGCCGGAGACGTAGGCGAAGCTCCCGCGCTCGCGCAGACCCAGGACGACGGAAGCGATGCCGTGACTGGTGTAGTTGTTGCCGGGCCCGCCGAAGAACGACATGCCCCCCGTTCGCGTCAGCCCGCGCGGATCGTCGAGCGCGAGGCCGATCTCGGCCGCGCCGACCTCGACGGCGATCGGGAAGCAGGAGTACAGATCGAAGGCGTCGATCTGGTCGAGGCCGATTCCCGCGGCCTCGAAACAGGCGCGCCCGGCGGCCCGGATCGCCGGCGACGCGGCCAGATCCGGGCGGCGTGTCGGGGCCACGTCCCGATTGCTCGCCCCGGCCCAGGGAAAGACACATTGATCCCGCAGGCCCAGCGCCGTCGCCTGCGCGAGGGTCGTGACGAGCAGGGCGCTGCCGAGGTCGACCTGGGCGAAGCTGTTCATGCGCTTCGTGTAGGGCTCGGCCGTGAGGCGATTGTCGGCGCCGGGCGTCGCGATCTCGGCCGGCGTGAAGACTTCGTGGAACCAGGCGAAGGGATTCCCGGCGGCGACCTGCGAGCCGCGGGCGAGGAAGATCGCAAGGCGCTCCCGCCACTGGGCCGGGGTGGCCCCCGAACGTGCCGCCAGCGCGCTCTCGAAGACGGGGTAGACATCGGCAGGCCGCACGAGACCCGCCTTGATCTCGGCGGCCTCGAGCAGTCCGCGAAGGGGGGTTCCGACGACCGGATCGGCGGCCCCCGTCCCGGCGTCGGCGGCCGAGTTCGAGATCCGGAGGAAGTCGGCCCCGGGCTCCGCGAGTCGCATCGAGCGAGTCGCCTCTGCACCGCAGATCAGGGTCGTCCGAAGACGTCCCTCGGCGATCTCCGCACACGCGCGGTTCATCAACCACTGCGGGCTGTTCCCGCCCGCCGTCGAGACCTCGCAGGCGACGCCCGCGCGCCGAACTGCTGCAGCGAGCTCGCTCGCCGGGGCCGCGCTCGCCCGTGAGAAGGAAGGCGCGACGAACGAGATGCGCTCGACCCGGTCGAGGAGCCCCGGCGCATCGGCCGACGCCGCGAGGGTCGCGCGCTGGGCCAGCTCGACCACGCCGACGATGCGCTCGCGCTCGATCGCCTGCCCTACCCCCACCACGACCGGGACGCGCTCGGAATCGATGCTCATGAGACCTCCGCTCCCCTTTCGATCGAGACTAGTGCTCGATCTCCGGCAGGGCGACTCAGCGTTCGACCCGGCCACCGCGAACGGATCGCGCCTCAACCTCGCCGACCGACCGTCCGATCGGGACGCCGCGGCCCACGCTTATAGCGGCTCGGGGCGAGGGGGCTATGCTGGGCGCCCTCGCAAGACAGGACAATCCGATGGCATCCATGACCGACACCTCGCAGTTCCACAACGGCCTCAAGGTCATCCTCGACGGCAATCCGTTCACGATGGTCTACTTCCAGCACGTGAAGCCCGGAAAGGGCGGCGCCTTCGTCCGAACGAAGGTCAAGAACCTGCTGAATGGTCGTACGATCGAGCGGACGTTCCGATCCGGCGAGAAGATCGAGCTAGCGGACATCCAGGAAAAGTCGATGCAGTACCTCTACGCGGAGGGCGAGAACCTCGTCTTCATGGATCAGCAGACCTACGACCAGATCCCGATCCCGCCCGACGTGATCGGCGACGCCATCCAGTTCATGCTCGAGAACATGGAAGTCGACGTGCTCTTCTGGAACGGCAAACCGGTCAACATCGAGCTGCCCAACTACATCGTGGCCCGGGTCGTGAAATCCGATCCCGGCGTGAAGGGCGATACGAGCTCGGGGGCGAGCAAGCCCGCGACGCTCGAATGCGGTGCGACGATCCAGGTGCCCCTCTTCATCAAGGAGGGCGACATGCTGCGCGTCGATACGCGGACCGGCGAATATTCGGAGCGCGTGAACCAGTAGGCGAAGCGCCGAGGCGGCAACGACGGACATGGCGGCCGACCGAAGCGCTTTTCATCCAGGAGAGCATTCCGCGCACCACTCCGGGGGCTCGAAGCCCCGGCGGGCGATCGTGCTGTCGGGGGGCGGTGCGCGCGGGGCCTACGAGGCCGGTGTCCTGCGCTTCATCCTCGACGAGCTGCCGCGGCGCACCGGCATCCAACCGGACTTCGACCTCATCTGCGGGACCTCGGTCGGGGCGATCCACGCCTGCTTTCTCGCGGCGACCGCCGACGAGACCGAGACCCGCGGCGATCGCCTGACCGGGATCTGGCAGAACCTGAAGGTCCACGAGGTCTTCCGATTCACGGCCCGGGACTTCCTGCGACTACCCAAGCGAATGCTCGGCGTGAAGCGCGTGGCGAAGCTTCTTCGCGAAGGCCAGCGTCCGGACCGGCTCTACGGCCTGCTCAACACCGAGCCCCTCGAGCGCCTCGTGCTGCAATCGATCCCGTGGCGCGGCATCCGGCGCAACGTACGCAGCGGCAAGGTCGACACGGTCTGCATCGCGGCGACCCAGGTCGCGACCGGCCGTGCCGTCGTCTTCTGTGACTCCCATCGCGCCGAGCTGCCGCCCTGGGCGAGCGTCGCGAACGTCCGGATGCAGCGGATCCGGCTCTCGCCGCTCCACGCGCTGGCCTCGGCGGCGATTCCGTTGCTGTTTCCGTCGGTCCGGGTCGGGGCGCGCTACTACGCCGACGGCGGGCTGCGGCTCAATACGCCGCTCGCCCCCGCCGTGCGGCTCGGGGCCGATCGGGTGCTCGTCGTCGGCTTGACCCATGCGATGGGCCCCTCGGTGTCCGAGACGATCGCCCAGGAGCGGACGGCCGAGTTCGGCAATCCGATGTACCTCTTCGGCAAGGTGTTGAACGCGCTCCTGCTGTCGCCGATCGAGACCGACGTCGCGCGGCTGCATTTCGTGAACGGACTGATCCAGGCCGGCCGCGACGTCTACGGGTCGGATTTCCTCGAGCGCATCAACCAGCAGCTCGCTCCGAAGGGCAACGCTCCGCTGAAGATCATCGACGACCTCGTGATCCGACCCTCCGAGGACCTCGGCCGCCTCGCCGCCGAAGTCGTGCGCGAGGATCCGAAGCTCGATTTCGGCATGTTCCTCGACCTCCTGCGCAAGGCGACCGGCGCCGGCTCGACGGCCCACGAGGCCGACCTGATGTCGTATCTGCTCTTCGACTCGAGCTATGCGAGCCGCTTGATCGAGATCGGCCATCGCGACGCGGCGGCGCGCGAGGACGACCTGGCGGCCTTCTTCACCGACTGAGTTTCGACACGAGGCGGCGATGCGGGGCGACCAGCTCGCACGACAATGGCTCTTGATCCAGCGCCTCGCGAAGAGCCGCGCGGGCGTCGGCCTCGACGAGCTGGCCGACGAGCTCGGCTGCGTTCGCCGCACGGTCTACCGCGACCTCGACGCGCTGATGTACGCGGGCTTTCCGGTGATGAGCGAGAAGCGCGACGGCAAAGCCTACTACCGCTTCCTCGACCAATTCCAGCTGGGCCAGGTCCCGTTCACCCCCGACGAGCTGCTCGCCCTCGCCTTCTCGAGCGATCTGCTGAAGAGCCTCGAAGGCACCGTCTTCCACGACTCGATCCAGTCGGCGATGAACAAGATCCGCGCCGGCCTCGGCCCCGAGCTCTCGCGCTACCTCGAGCAATTCCGCGACGCCTTTCGCGTCCTCCCCGGCCCCCATAAACGTTATGCCGAGTCCCGGGATGCGATTCGGACCCTCAACGAGGCCGTGCTCGACCGCCAGACGCTGTCGATGCGCTATCGCAGCTCGAGAAATCGCGGCGCAGGAAGCCCCAGCACGGGGAGCCCCGGCGCGACGAGCGGCGAAGAGACCGAGCGCCGCATCGACCCGTACAAGGTCTGGTACCACGGCGGCGCGCTCTACGTGATCGGCCACGATCACCGAAGCGATGCGATCCGCACCTTCGCCGTCGACCGGATCCAATCCCTCAGCGAGACGAAGCAGCATTTCGACACGCCTTCCGACTTCGACTTCGACGCGTATACCGCTGGGAGCTTCGGCGTCGTCGCCGAGCCCGCGACCCGCGTGCGCATCCTCTTCGAGGAGCATTGGGCGGCCTACGTCGGCGAGCGAGAGTGGCACGCGAGCCAGACGACGAGCGCGGTCGCGGGCGGCGGGCTCGAGCTCTCGATGGAGGTCGGCGCCGGCCAGGAGCTGGCGAGCTGGGTCCTCTCGTTCGGCGACGGGGCCCGGGTGCTCGAGCCCGAGAGCCTGCGCGACGAGGTCCGCTCCGCCCTCGAGCGTGCCCTCGCCCTCTATTCTCCCGAAGAGCCTCCCGAAGAGCCTATCGACGAGTAGCCACACGAAGCGCAGACCGCCCCGTCTCGGACGGGTCCATCTCGCGACACGACCGCGTGCCGATCTGCCCGCGTCGAATTCTTCCCGTTCGGGGAACAAGCGCGACGGGTCTGCACTCCAAGCCCGCTGGGGTCCGGGATCGAAGCGCGCAACTTCCGACGCAGCCCGGAAAGACGCCGGGAAAGGCAGAGAGAACCGACGGATCTCGCTATCGTGCAGCCCACTTGCCGCCTCGATCTCCGAGCGGAGTGAGCGGACTGCGGGACCGGTCATGACGGCGATGGGCCCGGGTCGCTCGCGCGACCCCGCGGCTCGCACCTCGCAAATTCGAACCCCATCTCGACGACGGGTGAATCCCAAGATGAGCCGGCCCTGCCCCTTCCATGTCCCGACGACGATCACGCCCCTCGCGGCGGTGATCGCGCTGCTCGGCATGCTGCTCGCGTTTCATTCGCCGGCCGCAGCGCAGGTGCTTCGACATCCCGAGGATCTCCCGCCCGCGGTCTACCGAGTCGGCGTCCTCGAGCTCTCCTACGCAGCACCCCATCCGGACCAGCCCGACCTCGCCGGCCTGCTTCCGCTCAGCGTGGATCTGCACCGGACCGACCAGGGGTATGCAGCCCCTCGGGAGGGCGAGTCGGTCGAGCGGATCTCGATCGGCGGACCCGACAGCCCGGTCGTCGACCTCGAGGTGAGCGGACTCGCGCGGATGCTCGGCGCGCTGGTCGGCCGGCTCAATGAAATCGGCCTCTACGGCGTCGACGTGCGCCCCGCCGCTGCAGACATCGACCTCGCGAGCGAGCAAGACCTCCGCCCCGCCGAACGGACCGCTCTCGCCCTCGTCGTCCACACCGGCCGCATCGCCCAGATCCGCACGATCGCCGTCGGCGACCGCGTCAAGAGCGACTGGAAGATCGACAACACGCTCCACGAAAAGATCCGCCTCGAATCGCCGCTGCAACCCGTCGGCGAGGGAATCGAGGGGACGACGGATCTGCTCGATCGACGGCTCCTCGAGGACTACCTCTACCGCTTGAATCGCCATTCCGGTCGCATGGTCGAAGCGGCCCTATCGCCCGGCGAAGAGCCCGGCGACGTCGTGCTCGACTACCGCGTGCTCGAATCGAAGCCCTGGTTCGTCTACGGCCAGGGGACCAATACCGGCACGAACCGCACGAATCCCTGGCAGACGCGCTTCGGCTTCAATCACAGCCAGGTGAGCAACCGCGACGACACGCTCTCGATCGAGTACCTGAACGCAGGCCTCGAGGACGTGAACGGTCTCAATGCGCGCTACGACGCGCCCTTCTTCGGATCCCGGCGCCCGGAGTGGATGAACCGGCGCAAGGGCGATCCCGGCTGGCTCGGCTGGTTCCCGCGCGAGAGGCTGCCGTGGTGGGGTGTCGACCGGCTGCGCTGGGGCGTCGATTTCGCCTGGAACCGCTCGATCGCGGGGCGCGACTCGACCTTCAACGGTCTCGACAACGATCCCGTTCGCAGCACGCAGTTCGACGGCGGCGGCCGCCTGACCTACGAGGTCTTCCAACACCGCGACTTCTTCGTCGACCTCTGGAGCGGCCTCGGCGTCTCGGATCTCCGGGTCGAAAACGACTTCGCCGGCAACAATCCCGGCGAAGCCCTCCTCGTCGTGCCCCGCCTGGGCCTGCACGCCGAACGGATCAACCAGCTCTCGACCCTGACCTTCGATACGACCGTCCAGGGGCAGGTCAATTCGATCCAGGAGGGCGACCGCGAGAGCCTCGGCCGCGCGGAGACCGACGAGCGTTATGCGACCCTCGATTTCAACTTCGGCTATTCGGCCTTCCTCGAGCCGCTGCTGCGGCCCGCGGCCTGGCGGGATCCGTCGAATGAGCTCTCCGCGACCCTCGCCCACGAGATCAGCGTCGGTCTGCGCGGTCAGTACGGCTTCGACTACCGGCTGATTCCCCAGGCCAGTCAGACCCTCGGCGGCCTGTACAGCGTCCGCGGCTACGACCAATCGGTCGCGGTCGGCGACACGGTCGTGGTCAGCTCCTTCGAATACCGCTTCCATCTTCCGCGTGCGCTGCCCGTTTCGCGCCAGCCGGTGCGGCTGCCGCTGATCGGGGATTTCCGTGTCACGCCGCAGCAGGTCTACGGCCGCCCCGATTGGGACTTCATGCTGCGGGCCTTCGTCGACGCAGGTCGCGCGATCCGCTCCGACGCCGACACCGCCACGATCCGGGACATCGAGTTCAACCAGACCCTCGTCGGCGCCGGCATCGGCGCCGAACTCGTCTTCCGCTCCAATCTGCGCCTCCGGGCCGACTACGCCTTCGCTCTCAAGAAGACGCGCGGCGATATCAACAATCCAGCCTCCGTGGGGGATTCAGCGCTTCATGTCCTCATCAGCGTCCTCTACTGATCTCCCCGCACTGGGCTCGCATGCGTCGCGCCACGGCCGCATAGAGCGCGCCGTCGCGCGCGTGCTCGTGGTCCTGCTCGTCTCGACCCACCCGCTCTCCGCCGCGGCGGGCGACGAGTTCGGCGACGCCAACTCCGCCACGTTCGACACGAGCACCGTCACCCTCGACAACCAGCAGGCCGGTCGCACGACCTTCTCGATCGGCACCGATCGCACGACGATCGGCTGGCAGGATCTTCGCCAGCCCGAGAACAACCGGCTCGAGTTCAACTTCACGAACGGCGGCGGTCGCGGCAGCTCGGTCCTCAATTACAGCGAGGGGGTCAGCGGGATCCGCATCAGCGGCCAGGTCGTCTCGAACGGCACCGTCGGCTTCGCGAACCAGTACGGCGTCTTCATCGACGGAAGCGCCGTGATCGACGTCGGATCCCTCGTCGCGATCGGCGGCAACGTGTCGCGCGAAGCGTTCATGGCCGGGGCGCCCTTCGACCTCCCGCTCCAGGGCCGGGTCGAGAATCACGGTCTGATCCGCGCCGACCAGAACGTCGCCCTGCTCGCGACCAGCGTGCTGAATGCCGGCGAAATCCAGGCCCGCAACGGAAATGTCCTGCTCGTCGGCGGGGAGCGGATCGAGCTCGGCGGCTTCGACGTGCTCTCGAGCGGGTTCGACGGGCGCAAGGATTTCCTCGCCGATCTGACGAACGGAGACGTCACGAACTCGGGACAGATCCAATCCGCCGATGCGGTGGTGCTCGGCGGGCGCGTCGTCAACCTCGGCGAGATCGAGATCGAGGACGGCTCGCTCCTGATGGTCGGTGCCGACGCGGTCTACCTGACGCGCTTCGACAATCCGGTGCTGATCCGCCTGCCGCGGGGGAGCGTCGGCGCCGCGGGCGACGCGATCCCGGGCTATGCGATCGAGAATCACGGCCAGATCGACGCGGGGCGAGGCCACGTCCGGCTCGCCGCGGCCGATCCGCTGGGATTCGGGATTCGCCAGGGCACCGGCAGCGCCGCCGCACCGGCGCGCATCGCCGCGCGGGAGATCGAGCTCGAGGCGGGCGAGAACGGCCGGGTCCAGCTCTCGGGCGAGCTCGACGCGAGCGATGCTTCCAAGCGCGGGCGCGGCGGGAAGATCGACGTCACGGGCGAGATCATCGCCGTCGTGGACGCGCGCGTGGACGCCTCGGGAACCCGCGGCGGGGGCACGATCCAGATCGGCGGGGAGCAGCAGGGAACGGGCGAGCTGCAGCGCGCGCGCAGCGTCCTCGTCGACGAGGCCAGCGAGATCCGCGCGGACGCCACGGGCCGCGGCGACGGCGGACGGCTGATCGTCTTCTCGGAAGACCTGACCTCCATCGAAGGCTCGCTCTCCGCCCGCGGCGGGACGAAGGGCGGCAACGGCGGCTTCATCGAGACCTCGGGCCTGCGCCATTTCGCGATCGACGACCTTCCCGACGTCTCCGCCCGTCGCGGTCGCGCCGGCAGCTGGCTGATCGACCCCTACGACATCACGATCACGAACACGGTCCCGGACTGCACCGACAATGACGCGGTCGCCTGCCTCGACCCCGCCATCGTGGCCATCCTCGACCCCGATTTCGACAACGCCGGCTTCGACGGAATCATTCGCACCATCGATTCGAACCCGAACGACAACTTCGCCCCGACGAACTTCGTCTCCGCAGACCTGATCGCCCGCGCGCTCGGAATCGGAACCAGCGTCACCCTCTCGACGCAAGCCTTCGGAGACGCCGATGGGAACGCCGCCGGCAACATCACGATCGCCGATGCGATCTCGATCGACAGCGCGCGCATCCTCGAAGGGCGAGTCGCCCGGCTGACGCTGCTCGCCGCGGGTCACATCTATGTGAACTCGAACATCGAGGTCCTGCCGATCGGCGCCGGCGTCAACGAGCGCTCGAACCTCGCCCTCTCCGTCGAGCTCCACGCCAACGACGCGAGCCAGACCGAGTCGGGGCGCGGTTACGGCCTCGATCTGGTCGAGGGGGACGTCGAGATCAATGCCGACATCCGGACCGGAGGCGGCGACTTCGTCGCGACCGGCATCTCCGTGCGTCAGCAGGCGGGGCAACAGATCGTGACGCGAGGCGGCAACGTCGTGCTCCGCTCGGGATCGCTGAACGCGGCTCGAATCCCCTTCAACGTCTCCCGCGCGAGCGATGATCCGGCTCTCGCCGACTTCACGATCGACCCGAGGCTCGAGATCCTCGGCGACATCGATACCCGCACGGCGGACGGCCGCGAGGACGGGGGCGACGTGTTTCTCACGGCGAGCTCCGTGAACGTGGTCATCCGAGAATCGAGCAAGGACCGCCTTCAGATCGTGACGGGCCTGCTTCGTCTCGTCGGCGACGTGCTCACCGGCGGCGGCGACATCGGCCTCGCGGCGGGCGTCGTGACGACCCAGAACGACGAGCGCTTCGCCGGCAGCGTCGACGTCTCGGGGACCCTCTCCTCCGACGGCGGCGACGTGGCGATCCGCGCGAACCGCGTGAACCCCGACGGCTCGAACGGCGATTTCCGGGTCACGGCGGTGGCCGCCGGAACGGGCGGAGTCGCTGCCGGAGATCCGCATCCGCGCGAGCAGGGCGGCGTGATCACTGTCGACGGAACGATCGACACCGACGGTGGCATCCTCGCGATCGGCAACGACACCGCGAAATCGATCACCCTCGACGGCACCTTCGACACCACCCAGATCACGAAGCCGCGCGAGAACGGTCTGGTCCAGATCATCGCCCGCGATTCCAGCGGCCAGGACTCGGACGACGAAACCTATGGAGAGGGCCAGATCCGGATCGGGACGAACGCCGCGACGACGCTCGCGACGGCCGGGCTCGCCCTGCGAACCCGGGATCTGACGACCTCCGATGGTGCCGGCGCCAACGCAGTCGACATCACCCTCGCCGGCCGCTCCTCCTCGCGCTTCTTCGCCCTCGACACGAACAACGACGGCGTCGACGACGACGTCACGACCGATTCCCCCTCGATCGGCGTCCTCGACCTCGTGGGTGATCGCAGCATCGTCCTCAACCAGAACACCGAGCTCACCGCCGAGTCGATCCAGCTCGCCGCCGGCGCGAATCCCCTCTTGCTCTCGGACCTCGAACGGGCGAACGGGGAGACGCGGCTCGTGTTTGGCGGCAGCAACGGCGCCGGAGCGAACGCCTCGGACGGCGTGCGCCTGAATGCCGACGAGATCCAAATCGCGATAGGCGACGGATCGACGGCGACCGACGACCTCTTCGCCGCCGATCTCGGAACGCTCGCCGCACCGACCGATCTCGGCATCCAGCGTCAGACGCGGGGCGACTACCAGGGTCTCCAGCTGCGCGATCGAACGGGATCTCTCCGTCCCGCCGAGATCACGATCCGTCAGGACGGCGACCTCACCATCACGCAGGGCGCGGCGGACGCCGCCGGCGAGTTCGACCTCGCGGGTGCCTTCGCGGGCGCCGCGATCGGAAGCGACGGGATGCGGCTCGCGCTCGAGTCGAGCGATGGTGTCTCGACCGTCGAAGACGCAGCGGGATTCAACAACAACGCGGGACCTCTGGGTCCCGGGGACGCGGGCAGGAGCTTCGTCCAACTGCTGGGTGGCCTGCTGCTGCCGGCATCGCCCGGCGGAACGAATCCCGACCCCGAGACCGTTTCGACTCCGAATAGCGTCGTCTTCTTCCGAGACCTCGACCAGGACGGCTTCGGCGACGCGGCGCTGGGAACGGCGGGGACGACGGCCTTCTCGGTCGAGAGCTTGACGATCTCGACGCCGGGCGACCTGAGCGTGACGCAGCAGATCGCAAACGGGATTGCGGCTGTCGCGGAGCTCGTCTTCGAATCCGGCCGGGAAACCGGGCTCGAGGACAACGCCGGTCGCGGCACGATGACGATCGCCGCCGCGACGTCCCTCGCGGCGAGCCAGCGCATCTCGCTCGAGGCGGGCGACAGCGGCTTCGGGGATCTCGTCTTCGCGGGCGCGGGCACGAGCCTCGCGGCCGACGAGATCGAGCTCCGAGCCGGATCCGACGAGAGCTCACGCAACTCGGACACGAACGACCGGTCGAGGGTCGTCGGTCTCCAGACACAGACCGTGAGTCTGCGGGATGCGACGGGCGGGATCTTCGGAGACGCAGGCTCGAGCGCGCTCGCGTTCCGCTTCCGACAGGCGGCCGGAATCGATGCCGAGGTCGATCTGCCGACCCTCTCGCAATTCGGATTCGGCGTCGGGGAATCGTTCCGCGCGGCCGGCGACGTCGAGTACGCCGTCCGCTCCGACGAGGGCCAGATCGACCTCGACGACTCGATCGCGGGCACGAACGAAGCCGACCGCTTCCGCAATGCAGCGCTCTCGCTCATCGGATCCGAGTCGGGAACCGAAGCCGCGATCCGCGTCTCCGCGGACACGGCCTTCGTCGGCAAGCACGTCGAGCTCGGAGGCGTCGGAAGCTTCCGGTTCGACAGCGACCTCGCGCGCGTCTTCAACCGGACGGGCACCGACGCGAACGAGTCGCTCACGCTGCGATCGGGCGTAGGCGGCGCGGGAAACCTGAGCTTCGACGGCGACGGCGGACCGGTTCTCGTGAAGGCACCGAGCGTGCGCCTGATCGCGGGCGATGGTCCGGACGGGGAGTCGGACTCCTCGATCAGCACCGGCGATGCCTCCTTCGATCTCTCGGGCCCGGTGGGTGCCGAACGGACCTTTGCCTATCAGATGGACGGAAGCTTCAACGCCAACGACCTCCCGGACGTCGCGCAGTTCGTGGGGGGAGCCCTGGGCCTCCCGAGCGTGCTCGCGATCCGGAACGATTCGGGTCTGATCAAGATCAACGATTTCGACGCGGCCGCGCTCCCCATCGGCCTCGCCAATGGCCCGGCTCGCCTCGTGCTCGAGGCCGACCGGATCGAGCTGACGCAGACCGACGGCGACGACCTCGAGCTCACGACGAACCCGAATCTCTTCCTGCGCCTGCGCGCGAACGTGCTCTCGCTGCTCGCCTTCGTATCGAGCGATCGGGACACCGAGAGCGGTCGCGTCCGCATGGGACGCCGCGGAACGGATACGCAGCGAACGGCCGGGAGCGATTCGGACTTCGACACGGAGTCGCTGCTCGTCGAAGCGTTCGACCTCGAGAGCGACCTCGTCACGACGGGCAATCTCTCGGCGATGTCGGAGGAGCCCGACGACTCCGGACTCTTCGACCTCGCGACCGGCCGCGGGCCGACTTCCCTCACCGTACGTCAAGACGGCGCCGTCCTCGCTTCCGACCTCGCCCACCGCGCCTCGTTCTCCGGCCGGCTCGCCCGGACCGCCGTCGACGACGACGACGACCTCCCGATCGCGACCCTTTACACCATCCAGAGCGACCTCGGCTCGGTGACGATCGAGCCCGAGAACGTGAACGGCAGCAGCCTCTTTCTCACGGGCCACGGGGCAACGGCCAGCGACGGCGCGATCGATTTCGCACCCGGCTCGGGCCCGATTCCCGGCCTGTTCTTGCTGGACGGCCTGCGGGCCCAGACCGAGGATTCGATCGTCGTGCGCGCCGGGACCCGCCTGATCGCGACGGACTCGATCCTCTTGTCCGCCGGCCTGATCTCTCAACCCAGGGACGAGGTGACGGCCGCGCTCGGATCGATCCGCTTCGAGGGCTCCCACGCGGACGGCGAAGTGACCCGAATCGAGGCGAATACGATCGCGCTGATCGCGGGACCCGAGGGCGACCTCACGAATCCCGACGCAGACGACGACGGAGAACGCGACCCGATCGACGACGCGAATCTTCCGAAGCTGGACCTCACGGGGCTCGACCAGCTCGTCCTCGCGGGAGACGCCGAGACCTCGACCCTGCGCCTGCGCCAGAACGCGAGCTTCGATACGACCCGCGGCGGAACGGGCGATTTCCTGACGGCCCTCGAGGCGGGCGCTGCGGTGGCGGGCGCCGGCGGCGTCGAGTGGAACGAGCTCGAGCTCGCTTCGCTGCAAGGCGAGCTGCGGGTCACCGAGCTCGGCCTGCTCGCCGATGAGGCCAGCCATCTCACCGCGCGGACCGGGCGCGACGGCACGATCTTCGTCGAGATGCCGGACCAGGCGGATCGGCCCGCTCCCTTCTCCGACTTTGCGGACGGCGCCCGGCTCCAGTCGAACGACATTACATTCCGCACCCTCGACCCGGGCACCTCGATCAACCTCGCGACCGACAAGCTCCTGCTCGTGAGCCCGATTCCGCTCGCCGTGTCCAACAACATCAACAACACCATCGACGACATCAACGACGCCATCGACGCCGACAACGACAACGAAGACGACAACGGAATCACTCTCGGCGTCGCAACCAACCCCGACCTGGGCCGACTGCGGTCCGACATGGCCGGCGACGAGGACCCGGTCCTCCGCCCGATCGTTCGGATCCACCAGGTCGCGGATTTCACGAGCAGCGAGCTCCCGCGCCCCGATCAGTACGCCACCGTCACCTCTCTCGGGACGACGATCATGCTCCGCAACCTGGCGGGCATCGACATCGAGCTGAAGACGACGGCGCCGGGCGGGACCCTGACTCTCGACAATGACATCCGTGCACGCACGACCGGCTCGAATCTGATCCTCGACTCCGCGGGCGACGTCGAGATCGCCCTGACGGATCTCACGCCCGGATACGAGGACATCACCGACGAGGACGGCGACCCCCTCTACGCAGCACTTCAGCTCGCCTCCCTCGAGATCGACGCGAATGACGGCGCAGGGACGGTCCGCGTCCAACCTTTCACGATCGAAGGGACCCCCTCGACCCTGTCGATCGACACACTGGGCGATCAGCGCTTTGGCGGCATCCTGGAGCTCGCGAACTCGCTCTTTACTTCCGCCCGCGACTTGATCCTCGACGGGGACGTGACCCAGTCGGGTGCGCCGGACGCCGGCCTCGCCATCACCTCCACCGGGAAGGTCAGGGTGGCCGGCAACGTCGGCACCGCGTTGAATCCGCTCGACTTCTTCACGGTGCTCTTCGACGGAAGCTCCGACGCAGCGACGGGCACCCGGACACCCGGCATGGAGTTCGGTCGTCGCGTCGACCTCGACGGCGACGGAGTCGCAGAGACACCCGTCGACTCGGACCAGAGCGTGTTCACGCGAAATTCGATCCTCCTCCTCGCGATCCGGAACCAGGACAGATTCGAATCCGCCCTTTCCGGAGGCCCGATCGAAGACCGGATGGACGACCTGACCGACATCGGCGTCGGGAGGAAGCAACCCGCGAATTTCGCCACGATCGGAAAGGCGCTCGGCGACCTCAGCTTCAACAGCGAGAGCGGAATCTTCCTGGCGTCCCAGGGCGAGAAGATCTCGGTCGGAGGGAATCTCTCGATCGACGTCGCCGACGGAATGGCGGCCTTCAGCGACGTCTCGGCGCTGTCGCTCACGGTGGCGGCGAGCGAGATCAGCCTGCTCCGGCGGAGCTCGGGAATCACCCTCGACAACCACGGTCAGACCCACCGGGACGGCGGACCGTCGATCGTCGCGAATGCCATCGACTTCGACGGCGTCGCACCGCAGGTCGTCGGGATCGGTCGCACCCCGCGCTTCGGCGTGCCGGATCCGTTCAGCGCGGCCGACCAATTCGGTTTCCTCGACGAATTCGCCGTATTCGGGATCCGACCGGGCGGTCGCGTGCTGACGGAATCGGATTTCCGCTTCGTCGGCGCGAACGAAGACCTCGAGGAGGCCGTGCCCTTCCTCGTGCCGACGGGTCCGTCGCGCTCGGATCTCTCGGGCGCATACGGTCCGGTCCGCGTCCCGACGGCGACGCTCGAGCAGGTCGAGCCGAAGCATCTCGTGAATCCCGAGCGACTTCGCGCTCTCGCCGTCGAGACCCGTCCCACGCCGGACGACGTCGTATTGGCGCGCCTCGGCGGCGTCGCGGTCATCGACGATCGCGGACTCGCGAGCGATGGGGCGAGCGCGCTCGTGACCGACACCCGACTCGATGCCCGGGATGCCGAGTCGGCGATCGCTCTCTACCAACGACTCTTCGGCGAGAACGACTCGCGCACCGAGCAGGTTCGCGCCGTTCTCCAAGGCGCCCTCGACCAGTACCTCGAGACGCAGCGCGCCCAACGCGTGGTCGGCTTCGAGCTTCGCCGATTCGTGAAGAACCGCCCGAGCACGCTGATCGAGGCCTACACGACGCTCGAGGATCTCGACGCCCTGTTCCGGTACCACCGCCGGCTCGGGCTCTCGCCGGGCGAGTACAAGCGGATCCAGGAAGGCTGGCTGCGAAAGATCCAGCCCGACGGCATCGCGCTCGAGGAGCTGGCGGAGACCGTGCATCCCTCACGTTATGTGCGGGGTAGCGACATCCTCGACATCTTCGGTCAGTAGTCCTTCGCTGCACGGCTCTTCATGTGAAAGGAGGCGTTCAGGGCTTCACGACCTCGATCGGTCCGAGCCCGTCGAGCTGGGCGGCGAGCAGCTCCGCGGGCCCCAGGACGACGATCACGGCGCGCTCCGGGTGCAGTCGTGCCTTGGCCACGGCCCGGACGTCCTCGAGCTTTGCCTGGCCGACCCGCTCCCGGAACGTGTCGAGGGAGTCGTCGGGCAGGCCGTGGACCTCGAGATCGACGAGCGACGCGAGCATCGCGCCGGAGGTCTCGAGGGAGAGTCCGAAGCTCCCCACGCTGAAGCTGACGAACTTGGCGAGCTCTTCCTCGTCGACGGGACGCGTCTCCCGGATCGCGTCCATCTCCGCCAGCACGAGGTCGACGACCCGGCGAACCGATTCGACCTTCGTGAAGGTCGAGACCTGGAAGGGACCGGGTTGGCGTCGCAACGAGAAGCCCGAGCTGACGCCGTAGGTCAGCCCGTTCTGGCCCCGGACGACCTTCATCAGGCGTGAGGAGAAGCCACTCCCGCCGAGAGCATCGTTCATGAGGTCGATCGGGATGCGCTGCGGCTCGCTGCGCGCGATGCCCTCGTGACCGATCAGGATGTGGGCCTGGACCAGGTCGGGCTTGTCGACGATCACGACCCGTCGCGTCTCGGGCGTGCGAGCCGGCGGCGGCGGCGTATCCGCTGCGGGCGCGACGTCCGTGAGCGCACCGAATCGCGCCTCGATCTCGCCGGCGAAGGCCTCGGCCTCGACGTCGCCGACGGCCCAGAAGATGGCGTTTCGCGGGACGAATCGATCCTTCCAGTAGGCGCGCGCGTCCTCGACGCGCAGGCCCGCGAGCGTTTCGGGGGAGCCTTCCTCGGGCAGCCCATAGCGATGCCCGTCGTAGAGGGCGCTCAGGAAATGCCAGCGGATCAGGGTCGCCGGATCGTCGACCGCAGCCCCGAGGCCTGCGAGATGCTCGCCGCGTGCTTTTTCGAACTCCGCCGCTTCGAAGCGCGGCCGGAGCGTCACGTCGGCGAGGATCTCCTCGAAGAGTGGACGGTCCTTCGAGAGCCCCGACAGCGAGACCGTCGTCGTGTCCCAGCTCGCGGCGACGCCGAGCGATGCCCCCACGTCCTCGATCACCCGCGCGAGCGCGAGTCCGTCGCGATCGCCCGCGCCGCGCTGCATCACCTCGGCGGCGAGCTCCGCGACCCCGGCCTTCGCCGGATCGACGCTGCCCGCTCCCCGGCGAAGCGTCACGCCGAGGGAGACCCTCGGCAGACGCGAGTCCTCGAACACGATGATCTCGATGCCGTTGGGAAGCGTCGTGCGGTGAAGATCTTCTGCCGACACGATCGGGCCGACGGCCGGCAGCGGCGGCGATTCTTCCCACGCCGGACGCGTCCCGAATACGCCGCAGCCGGCGAGCAGGAGGGCCACGGCAAGCGCCGGGATGACGGCGCTGAGGACTCGGGTGTCACGATCGATGCTCATCGCGCACCCTCCTTCGCGGTGCCGGAGGCAGCCGCAGCGTTCGAAGCTTCGACGGTTGCCGGAGTGGGAAGCGGAGTGGGAAGCGGGGCGGCAGGCGGCGCCGGCGGCGGCGGGACCACGTGGATGACCGTCCGCGCTTCGGGGCGGAGATAGGTCTGGACCACGCGCTGGACGTCCGCGCGGGTCACGGCCCGGATCGCCCGGATGCGTTCGTCGAGAGGTCGCACGCGGCCGTAGGCGACCATCTCGCGGCCGATGCGCCCGGCGAGCGCGTGATTCGTCCCGAGCCCGTCGACGAGGGCGACCTCCAGCTGCTGGCGTGCGCGCGCCAGCTCTTCTTCGCTGACGCCCTGCGCCGCGACCGCATCGATTTCGGCCATGAAGAGCGCCTCGACCTCGTCGAGGGAAACGCCCGGACGCGCGGCCGCCTGCGCGTAGAAGAGGCCTGCCCGGTTGAGCTCCATGTATCCGCCCACCGCGTAGAGCGCCTTCTCCTTCTCGTAGACGAGCGAGCGGTAGAGCCGGCTCGTCCGCCCCTCCGAGAGGATCATGCTCGCGACGTCGAGCGCCTCACCATCGGCGTGGCCCGAGGGCGGCGCATGCCAGCCCGCCATCAGGATCGGCGTATTGAGCTCGAAGTACACGTCGGCGCGGCGCTCACCGCGCTGCTCATCCACCGCGGTCGTGTTGCGCGGAATCACGGGCGCCGGCTCGAGCTTTCCGAACGTCCGCCGGATCCGCGCGAGCGTCTCCGCGGAGTCGAAGTCTCCGACGATCACGATCGAGAGGTTGTTCGACGCATAGTAGGTGTCGAAGAACTCGCGACACTCGTCGACGGTCACGTGCTCGACGTTGCTCCGCCAGCCGATCGTCGGCCAGCGGTACGGATGCGCCTGCCAGGCGAGGGCCGCAAGCATCTCGAAGGCGAGCCCGTCGGGGCTGTCCTCGGTCCGCAGTCGCCGCTCCTCGAGCACGACCTGCCGCTCGGCCTCGAGGATCTCGGGCGAGACGATCAGATTCGCGAATCGCTCGGCCTCGAGGTCGATCACCAGGGGTAGCGACTCGCGCGTCACGTCTTCGTGGTAGACGGTGACGTCTCGGCTCGTATAGGCGTTGATCATGCCGCCGCGCTCGGTGATCAGCTGGGCGTGGACCTCCTCGGCGACGTTCTTCGAGCCCTTGAACATCATGTGCTCGAAGAGATGTGCGATCCCGGTATAGAAGGACTCGTCTGCGGAACCGGCGTTCACCCAGACCTGGAAGGCGACGACCGGCGTATGGTGATCCTCGAGAAGGTGGACCTTCAGTCCGTTGTCGAGGGTCGTCGTCGTCATCGCGGCGACCGGATCCTTCAGCGCGGGGGATCCAGGAGCGCCCGGGGTCACGGGGGATTCGGACGCGAAGCAGGGGGCGACGGCGAATCCGGCGAATCCGGCAAGAGTGGCAGCGGCTGCTGCAGCGGTAGAGGCGGTGAACGAGAGGCCGAACGCGGCCCGTTTCGTCGACGCGAGGATCGACGGCGAAGCCGATGTGAGGCGACGGGGTTTTTGCATGGCCCGGACCGTATCCTGTGCACCCCGGGGTGTCGACCGTTTCCAACGACGCGGGCGAATGGCAGACGAAGGCTGAGCGACGACGGAGCGGCCGGGCGGCCCAGCGAGGGCAAAAATGGCTACCGTCCGGCGCGGTCGTTGATCCAATGAATCCAGCGGAGAGCGGAGCGACGTGAAGAACGGCTTGAAAAACGACGTGAAAAACGACCTGAAGAGTGACGTACAGAGCGACGTGCATTTGAAGTCCCTGCTCGCGTCGGCTCGGACCGTCGTGGTCGTCGGGATCAAGGATCGCGAGAACGAGGATGCGTTTCGCATTCCGCAGTACCTGCAGAACGCGGGCTATCGCATCGTCCCCGTCAATCCCAAGCTCGCCTCCGTCCTCGGCGAGCCGTGCCGCGCGACCCTCGCGCAGGTCGACGGCGCGGTCGACATCGTCAATCTCTTCCGCGCCTCGGAGCATGTTCCCGCCCACGTCGACGAGATCCTCGCGATGGATCCGCTGCCTCGGGCGGTCTGGATGCAGCTCGGGATCCACCACGGTCCGTCCGCCCAACGCCTGCGCGATGCGGGGATCGAAGTCGTCCAGGACCGCTGCATCATGGTCGACCACCGGCGTCTGCTGGGCGCCCGCGCAGCGACGTGACCCGCGACACGCAGGATCGGCTCGTGTACTCGAGCGAGGCAGGCCGGATCTGTCCCGCCTGCAGCCGACGCGTCTCGATCTGCGAATGTCGCGGCAAGGGGGCCCGTGCGCGAATCGCAGCCAGAGACGAGGCCGAGGCGGCGAAGGCGAGCGACGGCATCGTACGCGTCGCGCGTTCGACCAAGGGGCGCGGGGGCAAGATCGTCACGACCGTGATCGGCGTACCGGGCGGCGAAGCCGCGCAGAAGACGCTCGCTGCCGAGCTGAAGCGCAGCTGCGGCACCGGCGGATCGCTCAAGGACGGTGTGATCGAGATCCAGGGCGAGCACCGGGACACCCTCGTCCGCGAGCTCGAGAGCCGGGGCTTCAAGGTCAAGCGCGCCGGCTGAGCTCTTTGACCTCGTAGCGCGCGACGCGCCGGGCGAGCCACGCGACCCCGAGCAGGTCGGCCCACACCACGCGCAGACGCATCCAGACGCCGTAATTCGAGCTTCCGTGTCTCCGCGGTCGATGCCGCACCGGCCGCTCGACGATGCGCGCGCCCTCGAGCGCGAGCAGCACGGGGAGGAAACGATGGGCTCCGCGGAAGAGCTTGAGCCGCTCGAGCGACGACCGCCGCATCACGCGCAGCGAGCAGCCGATGTCCGCGATCCCGTCGCCGAGCACCCGACGCCGGACGCCGTTGGCGATCCACGAGACGAATCGCGCGGACCATCGGTCCTTTCTCTCCACGCGCACGCCGCACACACAGTCTGCCTCGGCGAGCGCCGCGACGAGCTCGGGCAGATCGGCGGGATCGTTCTGCAGATCGGCGTCGAGGGTCGCGACGATCTCGCCGCGCGCCGCGCGAAAGCCCGCCTCGAGCGCCGCCGATTGTCCCGCATGCGGCGACAGCACCAGCAACCGGACGCGGGGGTCCTCGGCGGCGAGGAGCCCTACGACGAGCCGGCCATCGTCCGTACTCTCGTCATCGACGAAGATCACCTCGGACTCGAACGGGAAGGCATCGAGTACACGGGCGAGCTCCGCCTGGAGCTCGGCGAGCGACGGCGCCTCGTCGCGAAACGGAATGACGACCGACAGCCACGGCTCCACGTCAGTCCTCCCGGCTCAGCACGAAATAGCTGCCGAGCTCCCGCCCGTTGCGCGCTGCCGACCCGATCGTCACGTCCCGCGACACGCGCCGGAGCCGATCGACCATGAAGCCATAGACGAAGCGAGCGAGTCCCGTCTCGTTCGAACGGATCGCGGGCCAGCCGGGCGGGAGCGGCGTCGAAGAAGGCGGGAGGCGTCGATAGTCGACCAGCACCTCCGGCCGCTCCGGGTCCGCATGGGCCGTGAAATAGCCCGGGCCCGTGAGCCCCGAGAGCGTCTGGAAGTTGAACCCCAGGAGCGTCTCGGGGGCCTCGGCGGAAGCGCCCGGCAGGCGGCAGAAACGCTTCTCGAAGTTCCGGAAGGCGGGGAGGGTATTGCGGCCCAGATGGCGCACGGTTTCGAGATCCCGTCGCTTCGGGGGAACCAGGTCGACGAGCTCGACGGCGGCAAAATCGCGCACCTTCTCGTAGAGCAGTCGCTGGCCGCGGCGCGAGAGCCGGCGCACCCCCGCCGTGCGCAGTCCGGGCGGCAAATCGTCGAGGAGCGCCGCGAGCGCCGCCGGCCGTCCGGCCGAGTCGCAGGCCAGCGCTTCGAGCTCGGCGCCGACCTTCCGTTCGTCGCGCATCGGGTCGCTGGAAGTGGACAAACGGCATCTCCTCACCGGGGACGGTACCGTCGATGGACCCCGTGAAGAAGACGCCCGACACCGATGCCCGATGGAAGGTCCAATGGAAGGCCGAGGGGAAGGGCCTTGCACTCCTCGCGGCAGCGATCGTCTTCTTCACCGCCGGCCTCGGACGGATCGACCTCTGGGCCCCCGACGAGCCGCGCTATGCGGCGATCGCCGAGGAGCTCCGCTCGGGCCGCCACGGGCCGGGCGGCCTCGTCCTGCTCCATCTGAACGACGAGCCCTACAGCCAGAAGCCGCCGCTTTATTTCTGGCTCGCGGCCGCCGCCGGGTTCGTATCCGGCCGGGTCGACGAGGTCGCCGCGCGCCTGCCCTCGGCGCTGGCGGGTGTCGCGTGTGTGATGGGGACGGTCTGGATCGCGGCGCTCGCGCGCATGAATCGCGCCTCGGGCTGGCTCGCGGCGGCGCTGCTCGCGACGAGCTTCCGGTTCGCCTTCAGCGCTCGACGCGCCCAGCTCGACGTGCTGCTCTGCTCCTTCGAGCTCCTCGCCATCGCGCTCTTCCTCCTCCTCGAGACGCGCCGGGGCGGCATCGAGAAGGCGCGCGATCACCCTGGCCTGATCGCCGGTCTGCACGCGGCCCTCGGCGCGGCGGCCCTCGTGAAGGGTCCCGTCGGCTGGCTTCCCCTGCTCGTCTTCGCCGTCTACCTCGCCTGGGAAGGCCGACTCGCCGGCTTCCGCCGGCTGGTGCCGCTCTGGTCCTGGCTCCTCTCGATCGCGCCCCTCGCCCTCTGGATCGCTGCGGCCACGGCCCTCGCCCCCGACGGCTTCGCCCGGGACGCGGTCGGAACGAACGTCTTCGCGCGCTTCTTCGCGGGAACCTCCCACGCTCGTCCCTTCTACTACTACGCCTATCAGCTTCCCCTCGACTTCGTGCCCTGGACGCTGCTGCTTCCATCGGCGGCCGTCGCCGTCTGGCGTAGCACGCGGGCGGTGCCGGACGCCGCGCGCGCATCGGAGCCGCTCCAAGACGGGGTCGCCGCGGGATCGTTCGCGCGCTTCCTGCTCAGCTGGATCCTGGTCCCGCTCGTCTTCTTCAGTCTCTCGGCGGGCAAGCGTGGGCTCTACCTGCTTCCGATCTTCCCGGCCCTCGCGCTGGCGATCGTCTTTGGCCTCGCCCTGGCGCGGGGACCGGAGCAGCTGGATCCCGTACCGCGCCGCCGGCGCGCCCTCGTCGGAGCGGCCGCGGCGGTCGCGATCCTCGAGCTGGCGGGCGCCTACTTCCTCCTGCCCCGCCTCGACCCCGAGAAATCGCCGCGGCCGATCGCCCGCGCGATCGCCGCCCACACTGCCCCGAACGAGGTCGTCGGTCTGTTCGCTCTTCGCCCCCTCGAGGGTGCGATCCCCTACTACGGCGCCCGCCGCATTCGATCCATTTCGAGCGAATCACAAGCCGTGCGCTTCGTCACCAATGAAGGTCACCTCATCCTGATGCGAGCCGGCGAGCTCCACCGGCTTCGCCGGACCCTCGAGCTCGAGGTCGTCGAGCGATTTCGAAGCGGTAGCCGCGAGCTCGTGTTGGCACGTGCCGCCCGCGGCGCACAAACGCGAGACGGAGCCCCGTGAATGCCCGCCGCCGGGCTGAACCCCCGGACTTCCTCCGCTACTTTGAAGCGATTCTCGAGATCGTTGGGCGCGAAATTCTTCCCGGCTCGGGGGAAGGCCGGATCTCGCGGCCGTCGGATTCCCGACGCTGGCGAAGCCTTCGACGCCGACCGGACGCGGTTCCTGCATCCCGACGAGAGCGGCAAGAATGGGCACAAGATCGCCCGCAAAGGATACGAAGAGCTGAAGTCTCGTCTCAACCGCAAATTCGCCTGCGCCCACAAAGGAGATCCCGATGACCCAGAAGAAAGACCAGAGTCCCCTCGCAGCCGCCGGGCAGACGGCCGAGCTGCGAATCGGCGACAAGAGCTGGGAATTCCCGATCGTGGTCGGAACCGAGGGCGAGCGCGCGATCGACATCACGAAGCTGCGGGCGAAGACGGGCCACATCACCCTCGATCCCGGCTATGCGAACTCGGGCTCCTGCCAGAGCGCGATCACGTTCATCGACGGTGAAGAGGGCATCCTCCACTACCGCGGGATTCCGATCGAGGTGCTGGCGGAGAAGTCGAGCTTCATGGAGGTCAGCTACCTCCTGATCTACGGCAAGCTGCCGACGCGAACGGAGCTCGAGAAGTTCGAATCCTCGATCCGGCGCCACACGATGCTCCACGAGGATCTGAAGCGGATGTACACCGCGCTTCCGAAGGACGCACATCCGATGGCGGCCTGCTCGACGACGGTCGGCGCGCTCGCGACCTTCTACCCGGACTCCCTCGATCCCCGGGATCCCGCGCAGATCGACATCTCGATCCAGCGCCTGATCGCGAAGCTGCCGACGCTGGCGGCCTACGCGTACAAGCACTCGATCGGCCAACCGTTTCTGTATCCGCTGAACAGCCTCGACTACGTCGGCAACTTCCTGCGGATGATGTTCGGCAACCCGTGCGAGGAGTACCAGGTCGATCCGGTCGTGAAGAAAGCCCTCGACCTGCTCTTCATCCTGCACGCGGACCACGAGCAGAACTGCTCGACCTCGACGGTCCGGTTGGTCGGCTCTTCGATGGTGAATCTGTTCGGGACGGTCGCGGCCGGGATCAATGCGCTCTGGGGCCCGCTCCACGGCGGCGCCAACCAGGCCGTGATCGAGATGCTCGAGTCGATCGCCGCGGAGGGGACTAGTGCCCGCGACTACCTCGAGCGGGCGAAGAGCGGCGACGAGAGCGCACGCCTCATGGGCTTCGGCCACCGGGTCTACAAGAACCATGATCCGCGCGCGAAGGTCATCAAGAAGGCCTGCGACGAGGTCCTCGAGCGGATGGGCATGCACAGCAAACTGCTCGAGATCGCGAAGGAGCTCGAGGAGATCACGCTGAAGGACGACTACTTCGTCGAGCGCAAGCTCTACCCGAACGTCGACTTCTATTCGGGCGTCATCTACAACGCGATCGGGACCCCGGCCAACATGTTCACGGCGATGTTCGCGATCGGACGGCTTCCGGGCTGGATCGCCCAGTGGAAGGAGCTCCACCAGGATCCCTCCTTCAAGATCGGGCGACCGCGCCAGATCTACACCGGCGCGACGAACGCGAAGTACGTCCCGATCGAGCAGCGTTAGGTCGCGGACGCGCACGCGCCATGCCGCGCCTCGGTGTCTACACGACGGCGCGCGTGCGCGGCGGACGCGTCGAACGATTGGAGCGCCACGCCGGTCGCCTGCGCCGGGACGCCGCGCGGATCGGGCTCCCGTTGCCCGAGCGGCGCGCGATCGAAGCGCTCGGCCTCGCCGCCGTCCGCGCGGCGCTCGACCGCAGCGATGGGGTGCTCCGGATCGAGTGGTCGAGCGAAGCAGGCGAAGCCGAGCCCAGCCTGGCCGCGACGACCCGCTCCCTCGGTGCCGACCGGAAAATTTGGCGAGCCTCCACCGCCCGGACCGTTCATCCCGGCCCTGGGAATCGCCGCGGCGCAAAGGTCCTTGATGTTCCAGCCTACGACGACGCCCGGGCCGAGGTCGCAGCAGCCTCCGTCGACGAAGTCCTGCTCTTCGACGCGGCGGGTCGCCTAGTCGAAGGAAGCCGCTCGAACCTGATCGTCGTGACCGCGTCCGGGCGCGTCTGCTGTCCGGCAGGAAGTCTCGGCGGCGTGGAGGGTCTCGGCCTCGAGCTCGTTCGCGGGCTTCTGCCTGAGCTTCGCGAAACGACCGACATCGGCGCGGCGGAGCTCGCCGGCGCGCGGGAGCTGATCGCGACGAACGGGGTTCGCGGGGCAGTGGCGATCGTCGAAGTCGACGGCATGCCGATCGGAGAACGGCGGCCCGGACCGATCGCACGGCGGCTCCTGGAGCCATTTTTTCGGGGCTGAGTCGGGCGGGGTGCCGGTGGGATCGCTACGAGGTCGGCTAGTGGACCGCTTCGCGGGTGCCGAACACCGAGGTCAGCACGTCCTTCACCGTGATGGGCCCGACGCCGGGGCGGATCTCGAGCATGCGCTGCTCGAACTCGGGGCGGTGGGCCGACGGAAATTCCTTGCAGAACTCCGAGTAGATGCGGACGAGGACCTCGGCCGCGCCCGCCGCATCGACATCCGACAGGTACAGAACCGCCCGCTCGCGGGTCATCCGGAAGATCTGGTCTTCCACCCGCAAGGCGCTCACGAGATAGTCGACGTAGTCGGGGAAGAAGAGGTCGCCCTCTTCCGCGGCGACACCGACCACGACCGAGCAGACCGCGTGGTTGGTCGCGAGATCACTCACCCGCGCGATCATCGCGGAGAGCTTGCGCGGGTCATCATTTCGATCACGAGTCATTTCGGCTTGGACCATATCAAGCTCCCTATCGACGCCGGCCTGCGAGATCTGAAGGCTGGATCCCGTTCACACCCGATTGGACTCCATTTCATCCGCTTCCGTTCGCCGCCCTTCGCGAGCAGTCGCCTGCAGCATTCATGGACCCCTTGGGGAACGTCCGGATCCCCGGCATTTTCCTGGCCGCAACGACCCTGCCTCTTCAATGGGGTCGAGGCCTCTCCTAGAGTCCGAATGCCCGGGTCCGGGCGGCGCGGCGCGGTGGACCTGAAATTCGGGAGCGATGCGGATTGGGACACGGAGCGGGCACGCGCGATGCGCTCGACGGCGCCAGGGGCCGCCGGCTGGCACAAGCCTTCTTCGCGCTCGCCGCCGTGACCTATGTGCTCGTCGTGCTCGGGGCCCTCGTCCGGGCTCATGGCGCGGGTCTCGCCTGCCCCGACTGGCCGCTCTGCTTTGGCGATGTGATCCCCCGGCTGGACTTCAAGGTCGCCTTCGAGTTCGGGCACCGTGTCCTGGCGGGAAGCGTCGGGATCCTCTTCGCCCTGCTCGCCTGGGCGACGCTGCGCGAGCCGGTGCTGGGTCGAAGACTGCGACCTGCCCTCGCCCTGACCGCTGGACTCCTCGCCCTCCAGATCGTGCTCGGCGGCCTCACGGTCCTCCAGCTCCTGGCCTCCTGGACCGTGACTTCGCACCTCGTCACGGGCAACGCCTTCGCCCTTGCTCTCGTGCTCGTCGGGAGACGAATCGCCGAGGTCTCCCGGCTCGCGCTGGACCGGGGCGCGACCGATCGGGCCAAACCCGATCCGAGCGACGCCCCCGCCACCGCCCTCGAACGCGCGGCAACGACTGCCGTGGCCGCCCTGCTCGCCTTCCAAATCATCCTCGGCGGGCTCGTCTCCTCGAGCTACGCGGGACTGGTCTGCCCCGATTGGCCGACCTGCATGAACGGAGAATTCTTCCCGACCTTCTCCGGCATCCAGGGGCTCCACGTCCTGCACCGGACTGTCGCCTACACGCTCGTCGCGGCTCTCGTCGCCACGGCCGTGCTGACCCGGCGCCATCCCGTCCTTTCGCGCTGGCTCGCGCTCGCGAGTGGCCTGGTCCTCTGCCAGGTCGTCGTCGGGGTCGCGAATGTCCTGCTTCGGCTCCCTGTCGAGATCACGGCGCTGCACTCCGCGCTGGCCGCCGCCCTCGTCTGCACTCTCGGAATCAGCGTCCAGATCGCTTGGCGAGGTCGCGGCGCCTGAACGCAAACGACGCGATGCGTCGCCGCGGGCGCGGCCGGCATGCTACAACCCGCTCGCCCGAGCCCCTTCTGGGCCGGAGGAGACCCGATGCGACCCAATCAGATCTTCGCGGCGATGAGCCAGGAGAAATGCGGCCAGATCATGGAAAAGATCGCGCAGCAATCGCCGGAGGCGGTCAAGCAGACCGTCGCAGCGGCGGCGATCGCGCTGAAGTTCCGACCCCAGTTCCTGCTCAAGCAGCCGCTCGAGATGCGCGTTTCGTCGGTCCGACGCGCGCTCTCGCGCACCAGCTCGAACGCCCTCGCGGAGGAGCTGCTCGCGGTCTACTTCCTGAAGTGCCGGCTCGAACTTTTGGCCGAGTGGCTCGACCTGCTCGGGCTCGAGCACGAGGACGGCATGCTGAAGGCGGACGTCGTCTCGAGCCCGCCGGAAGCGGAGCTGCGCGACAAGGTCGCCCGCTTCCGCACCGTCGACGGCGATGAGGATCGGGACCTCCTGATCCAGGCCTTCGCGGCCCAGACCGCGATCCAGTGGCCCGTGCTCGACGCGCTCGTCGACTCGCTCGGCGACGCCGTCACCGAGAAGGCCTAGCACGCTCGGAATGGAGGCCTGCCGCGCTCGCAGCGAGCTCGCTCAGGCGCCCTTCACTGCCGCCATCAAGGCCTGCATCTCCGCCGCGATCGAGTCGGGGATCGTGTAGTCCTTGTCCGAGTGGATCGCGTTCCAGTTCGCGGCGATGTCCTCGACGGAGACGTCGACTCCGACGCCGGCAAAATGCCCCTTCGCCATGCCGATGAAGATCCGCGCGTAACGACCACCGCCGACCGAGTAGATCGAGTGGGTCACGTCGCACTGCTCCGAGCACAGGTACACGACCAGCGGCGTCACGAACTCGGGCTTCAACATGTCGGCGAGCTTGCCGAGCAGCTCCTCCGTGAGCCGCGTGCGCGCGATGGGCGCGATCACGTTCGACTTGATGTTGTTCTTGGCGCCCTCGACGGCGATCACGTTCGAGAGGCCGACCATGCCCATCTTGGCGGCGCCGTAGTTGGTCTGACCGAAGTTGCCGAAGATGCCGGCGGCGGACGCCGTGTGCACGAAGCGGCCGTAGTTGCGCTCCTTCATGGCACGGAACGCGGGCTGGGAGACGTAGAAGGCGCCCTTCAGGTGGACGTCGAGGACGATCTCGAGCTCCTGCTGCGAGAGCTTCGCGAAGGACTTGTCGCGCAGGATGCCGGCGTTGTTCACGACGATGTCGACCTGGCCGAAGTTGTCGAGCGCCGTCTTGATGATCGCCTCACCGCCCGCCGGCGTAGCGACCGAGTCGTAGCTCGCGACGGCCGTGCCGCCGGCCTTCGTGATTTCGGCGACGACCTGATCGGCCATGCTCGAGCCGCGGCCCGTGCCGTCCGCGGCCCCGCCGAGGTCGTTGACGACCACCTTGCCGCCGCGGCGGGCGAATTCGAGGGCGTAGGTCTTGCCGAGACCGCCGCCTGCACCCGTGATGACGGCGACGCGGTTGTCGAATCGGATCTGGCTCATGGGGGGTCTCTCCTTCGGGCGGCCCCCTGGTCTCGGGGGCGCGCGAGTTGCTCGGTCCACGGATCGGTCGGGATCGGCCGGCGCGCACGATAGCAGCCGCTGCCGAACGTCGATGGGTGCAGCCTGTCCCGGCCTTTCCCACGCGAATCGCGAGGGCGGTGTTACCAATTGCCCCATGGCTCCGTAGGATTTCGCGAGCCCACGAGGTATCCCCCGATGACGACTTCCCCTTCGCACGACGCCGAGACCGCCACCCGGGAGCGCTACAGCGAAGCGGCCCGGGTGCGGGAGGCTGCCCTCTGCTGCCCGGTCGACTACGACGCCCGCTACCTCGCGGCAATTCCGGCGGAGGTGATCGAGCGCGACTACGGATGTGGCGATCCGTCCCGCTATGTCCGCGAGGGCGACACCGTCCTCGACCTGGGCAGCGGCGGCGGCAAGATCTGCTTCATCGCCTCGCAGATCACGGGTGCTGCGGGCAGGGTGATCGGGGTCGACATGAACGAAGAGATGCTCGGGCTGGCCCGCACCGCAGCGCCGACCGTCGCCGATCGGGTCGGCTTCGCCAACGTCGAGTTCCGCCGCGGTCGCATCCAGGATCTCGCCCTCGACGTCGAAAGGCTCGACGCCTGGCTCGCCTCGAATCCGGTAAAGAGCGTCGACGACCTCGCCCGTCTCGACGAAGAGACGGCGCGGATCGGTCGCGAGGAGCCGCTCGTCGCGAGCGACTCGATCGACCTCGTCGTCTCGAACTGTGTGCTGAACCTCGTCCGCGAGTCCGACAAGGACGCGCTGATCCGCGAGATCTTCCGCGTCCTGAAGCGCGGCGGGCGGATCGCGATCTCGGACATCGTGAGCGACGAGCCGGTGCCCGAGGCGCTGAAGCAGGACCCGGAGCTCTGGAGTGGCTGCGTGTCGGGGGCCTTCCAGGAGCTCGATCTGCTGGGTCGCCTGGGCGCGGCGGGCTTTCACGGGATCACGATCGACAAATGGGAGAGCGCGCCCTTCGCCGTCGTCGACGGCATCGAGTTCCGCTCGCTGACGATCACGGCCTGGAAGGGCAAGCAGGGCCCGTGCATGGAGGCTGGCCAGGCGATCCTCTACAAGGGTCCATGGAAGCAGGTCGTCGACGACGACGGCCATACCTTCGAGCGCGGCGTGCGCACCGCCGTCTGCGCCAAGACCTACGGGATCATGACGAGCGAGCCCTACGCCGGACAGACCCTCGGCATCGAGCCGGCCGCGGCGATCCCCGCGCACGCGCAGCAGGTCTTCGACTGTCTGCGCAGCGAGCCGCGGCATCCGCGCGAGACCAAGGGGGGCGAGTACCGCCAGAACGAGCCCTCCTCCGGCGCGTGTTGCTGATGGAGGGAGCGCGAGCGCGGAAGAGCACGATCGCGACCGCGACCGAGCGGGACGCGGATCGCTTCGGGGCCCTGCTTCGCGAGCGCAGCCTCCCGGAGCTCCGGCGCGGTCGGGTCAAGACGCTCCAGCTGAACATCGGTCTGCGCTGCAATCTCGCCTGCCACCACTGCCACGTCGAGTCGGGCCCGAAGCGCAGCGAAGCTCTCGATGCAAAAGGACTCGCACGCATCCTCGAGCTGCTCGCGTGCAACCCCGCCGTCGAATGCCTCGACATCACCGGCGGCGCCCCCGAGCTCCACGCCGGCTTCCGCGAGCTGGTACGCGGCGCTCGCGCCCTCGGTCGCCGCGTGATCGACCGCTGCAACCTCACCGTGCTCGAGGAGCCCGGGCAGGAGGACACGGCCGCGTTCCTGGCCGAGCAGCGCGTCGAGATCGTCGCGAGCCTGCCCTGCTACGGCGAGGAGAACGTCGATCGCCAACGCGGACGTGGGGTCTTCGAGGGCAGCATCCGCGCCCTGCGCCAGCTGAATGCCCTGGGCTACGGAAGCGGCGAAGTCGGACGCCCGCTCGACCTCGTCTACAACCCGGTCGGCGCCTTCCTGCCCCCTTCGCAGTCCGATCTCGAGGCCGAATACCGCGAGCGTCTCTTCGAGGATTTCGGGATCGTCTTCGATCGGCTGCTGACGCTGACGAACATGCCGATCAAGCGATTCGCCCATCAGCTCCAGCGCGACGGGGAGTACGCGGCCTACATGGGAATGCTCGTGAACCACTTCGACGCGGCGAACCTCGAGGGCCTGATGTGTCGAAGCCTGATCAGCGTCGACCACGAGGGCGCGATCTATGACTGCGACTTCAATCAGGCGCTCGGGCTCGCGCCGCCGGGTCCGCCCAGGACGATCTTCGACGTCGACGATCTCGCTCGGCTCGAGGGAGCATCGATCGCGACAGGGTCCCACTGCTTCGGATGCACGGCCGGGGCGGGCTCGAGCTGCGGCGGCGCGCTGCGCTGAAGCGGCGAAGAGCGAGCCCGTCGAGAGCGATCAGGCGAGCAGATCGAGGAGCGAGCCGCGCATGTCTGCGCTGATGCCCAGGACCCGCGCCGAGGCCTGGTACTGGCTCTTCGCGACGATCTGATCGACGAGCTCCTGGTCGAGACTGACCGACTCGGGCGCGGCCGCCGTCGCGACGCTCGCCTGGGAGCCGCCGTTGGTCGACGACGTCTGCACCGCCCGCTGCGGGCGGAATCCGTCCGTCAGGAGGTTGGCCACGTTGTGCGCGGAGACCGCGACCCGCGTCTGTGCGCTCTGCATGCCCGACAGGGCGATTCCCATGGCGTCCATGGCGAGCTGATTCGGCGCGCACGGCGAGAATCCTGAAGCTGGGCTGGAAGCGGTCGCGCTCTTGCCCCGCGACTGCACCGGGGCTGCGCGCGGCCAGCGCGCGGAGCGCGGGACGTGGGACCAGGGACGGGCGGATCGAGGACCGGCCCGCCCGAACCCGCTCGACGCCCCCGCTGCCTTTGCGTAGCCTCGCAGGCTCGCGGGCGTCGGAGCCACGCTCGGAGGAGATGAATACTTGGCCGTCCGCATCGGTATCGGGCTCGGACTCGGCGGCTTCCCCTTCGAATCGATCCGGGAGTTTCGCGCCTGGCTCGATCTCTGTGAAGGCTCGACGATCGATTCGATCTGGCAGTCGGATCGGGTCGTGTCCCGCGATCCCGCGCTCGAGCCAATCGCCTTGCTCTCGATGATCGCAGGGGCGACCCGTCGGCTCAAGCTCGGGACCAACGCGATCGTGCTGCCGTTTCGCGATCCGATCACCTTCGCGCGGCAGTGCGCGACCCTCGACCACCTGAGCGACGGACGCCTGCTTCCGACGGTCGCGGTCGGCCGCGACGACGCCCCCGAATGGGCGGCCACCGGACGAAGCTCGAAGGGCCGGGGCGAGCGGGTCGACGAAGCCCTCGAGGTGATCACGCGACTCTGGTCGTCGGAGGTCGCCGACTTCGAGGGGCGCCACTATTCGCTGAAGGGAGCCTCGATCTCGCCACGACCGAAGCAGTCCCCGCTTCCGCTCTGGCTCGGCGGCTCCTCACCCGCCGCAATCCGGCGCACGGTCCGCTTCGGCAACGGCTGGCTCGCGCCGCTCCAATCCCCGGCGGAGTCGGCCGTCTCGGTCGCCGCGATCCGCGCGGAGTCCCTGCGCGTGGGGCGGCCCATCCCCGACGACCACTACGGGGCGACCTTCCTGTTCCGCATCGGGGCCGGTTCCGGCGAGCTTCCTTCGCTGCCGCGAAGCGAGGGCGATGGGGAGATCCAGAAACGCATCCGGAGCGTGCAGGCGATCGGCGGCGCGAAGGTCGTGCTCGATCGGATCCGTGAGTTCCGGGACGGGGGCATCACCAAATTCATCGCCATCCCCCTCGCCCGCAACGCCACCGAAATGGCGGAGCAGAGTCGATTGCTCGCGGTGGAAGTCATTCCGTACGCGAACGACTGAAGTCGGCCGCCGCGAGCCCGCACGTCCATCGGAGGATTCCCAGGTGTCCCTGTTTCGTTTTCTCGGCCTCGCCGCCGTCCCCGATCCCGCCCATCGGGAGCCCGAGAGCCTGCGGGCGATCGGGGCGCGCCTTTCGATGCTCGCCCCCGAAGACGCTCGTTTCACGGCGGCCTTCGCCTATCTGCTCGCCCGCGTCGCCGGGGCGGACCTCCGCACCGAGAAAGGCGAGCGTGAGGCCATCGCCGTGCGCCTCGAGTCGGCGGCGGGACTCGAGCCCGAGCGCGCCCGCATGCTCGCCGACGCCGCCATCGCCGCGGCGGAGAGCCACAGTGCGAGCGACGACCACCTCGTCGCACGCACCTACCGCGAGCTGTCGAGCGACGGGGAGCGCCAGCTCCTGGTCCGGTGTCTGTTTGCCGTCGCTGCCGCCGACTCGACCATCACGACGGTCGAAGACAACGAAATCTTCGAGATCGCGACCGAGATCGGCATGGGCCGCAGCGACATCGTCGCGCTTCGCGCCGAATTCCGGGAGCATCTCGCGGTGCTCAAGGCGCTTCCTCGCGAACGCTGATCGGCTAAGCTCGCGCCGTTTGAACGAATCACCAGGATCGAGAGGGGAAATCCAGCATGGCCGCACGTGCTTCGGGCAAGAAGAAGAGCTCCGCGAAGAAGGGCTCGACCAGGAAGAGCTCGGCGAAGAAAGCCGTGGGGAAGTCGACGAAGAAGAAGGCCGCGCCGAAGTCCAGCGCGAAGGGCTCCAAGAAGAAGGCCGACGCGCCGCGCAAGTCTACGAAATCGAAAGCCAGCGCGAAGGCGACTTTGAAGGCCCGACCCGCGCAAACGACGGCCCGAGCGACGACGCCGGCTCCGGCGGGCTCGGGTGCCCTCGTGCACACCCGTCTCATCGGGATCTCGAAGCGGCTTCTCGGCCCCTCGACGACTTCCGGCGGCAGCTCGGCGTCGGGCGGCATCAGCCACACGAATCCCGCGCGCGACGCGATGCTCCGGCGAATGCTCGGCTGAGCCGCGAGCCCAACCGCGAGCCCGAATCGAAAAGACCGCGCGATGCTCGGAGCGCCGCGCGGTCTTTCTGTCTCGAGCGGGGCTGCTTGGAGCCGCGGCGGGGTCGCCCGCCGCGATGAAGCGCCGCGAGCCTCAGCTCTCGTCGTCGTCGCCGATCTTCGACTCGTACTTCTTCTTGAGCTCGGACTGCTTGTCGCTCGGGACGGGCAGGTACTTGGCGAATTCCATCGTGAACTCGGCCTTGCCCTGGGTCATCGAGCGCAGATCCGTCGCATAGCCGAACATCTCCGAGAGCGGGAACTCGGAGTACACCGTCGAGATGCCGCCCTCTTCGCTCGAGCCCATGATCTGTCCGCACCGCTGCATGATCGTCTTCAGGATCGCGCCCTGGAACTCCGACGGTCCTTCGACCGAGAGCTTCATGATCGGCTCGAGGATCTGCGGCTTCGCGCGCGGGTAGAACTCGCGGAATGCACCGCGAGCCGCCGCCTGATTTTTCGGAATCCGGCGGCTACGATCTGCCGGTCGTGAGAGCCGTGGGTCGAACCGGGGCTGCCGGAGAGCTGCTCGGGGAGATGGCCGAGATGATCGTTCGCGCGGTGCGGTCCTCGGTTCTCTTCGTCTGGCCCGGACGACCGCTCCAGCCCGATCGATCGAAGCAAGCGGCGAGAACGCCCGACGACGACCGCCGCTGAAAAGCCGCTGGCAGCCGAAGCTCGACACCATGGATTCGAGGCACCAACCCCCGCGATCGATGGCCTTTCGTGAAGAGGAGTCCAAATGCTCGGGCAGAGGATCCTGGATACCCTCATCTCGGAATTCGCCGACGCGGCAGACGCCGAGCAGATCACGCGAATCATCGTGCGCCTGACGATGGCGGCGCTGCTCGGTGGACTCGTGGGACGTCAACGCGAGCGAATGCGGAAGGCGGCCGGCATGCGAACGCACATGCTCGTCGCCATGGGTGCAGCTCTCTTCGTGCTCGTCCCAGAGCAGAGCGGCATGAGCCTCGCGGACATGAGTCGCGTCATGCAGGGTGTGATCGCGGGAATCGGCTTCCTCGGTGCAGGCGCGATCCTCAAAAACCAGACCGAAGTCACGATCGTCGGACTCACGACCGCAGCGGGCGTCTGGATGACCGCGGCGATCGGCGTGGCCTGCGGCCTCGGACGGGAATCGACCGCGGCCATCAGCACGGTCCTCGCCCTGGTCGTGTTCGCCGTCGTCCCGAAAGTCGTCGCGCCGAACGATCCGTGACGACCGTATGCGGCGGGTGATCGCGCGTGGCATTCAGCCCGTTCGAGCGAGCAGGGACGCGGTGTAAATGCCGTAACCGCCGAGCAGGACTCCGCCCTCCCAGCGGTCGATCCGCATGCGTGTGAACATGATCGGAAAGAGAAGGAGCGTCAGTCCCATCATCCAGACATTGTCGATGCGTGCGATCGAGGCATGGACGGCCAGCGGGCTGATCAGGGCCGAGAGCCCGAGAATGCCGAGGATGTTGAAGATGTTCGAGCCGATCACGTTGCCGATCGCGATATCGTCGCGTCCCCGGATGGTCGAGACGAGCGACGCCACGACCTCGGGGAGCGAGGTTCCCGCCGCCACGATCGTGAGACCGATGACGCGCTCGGAGAGCCCGGCCAGGCGCGCCAGCCCGATCGAGCCGTTCACCGTCAGCGAGGCCCCGACTCCGAGCGTGATGACGCCCATGCCGATCCAGCCGAGAGAAGACAGGAGACGTGGCCGCGAGGCCAGCTCCTGCACTTCGGCGGCGAGCTCGCCCTCTTCCGTCTCGCCGACCTGGCCGCGCACGAGCGTCACCATATAGATCGTGAACAAGACGTAAATGACCAGGCAGAGCAGGCCGTCGAGCCCGTTCAGCACGCCGTCCTGCGCCAAGGCGAGCGTCATCAAGGTCACGACCGCGAGGACGGGATACTCGAGCCGGATCGAGTTGCCCGTGATCGCGAGCGGCCGGATCAGCGCGCACACGCCGAGGATGAAGGTGATGTTGAAGATGTTCGAGCCGACGACGTTGCCGACGGCTATGTCGGGCTGGTTTCGAAGGCCGGCCAATACGCTGACCGAAAGCTCGGGAAGGGACGTACCCGCCGCGACGACCGTCAGCCCGATGATCGCGGGAGGAAGACGAAGGAGCGAAGCGAGAGCAACGGCTCCACGCAGTAGCGCCTCGCCGCCGCCCCCCAGCAGGACGAGGCCAACCCCGATCAGTCCAACCGCTTCCAGCATCGTCTCCAAACTAGCCGTTGATCGCAGATGTGCCCAACCGTTCGTCAATCGGTCCGGTCCCTGAGTTAGCCTCGGGCACGAGTTGGTCGGGGGGCCAGGCGAACGAGTCGCCATCGAACGGCATCGGGCTCAGCGGGTCTGAAGATGGGTCCTGCCGATCGCGTTGCGAGCCTCCTGCTCGGTCTTGATCCGCATCGAGACGACCTCCCCCGCCAGGCCGGTTTCGCGGCCTGCGATCTTCAAGTCTCGTCCCGAAGGCGGATGTTCTTCGATGATCCCGACCTCGATCTCGAAGTAGATCGTCTCGCCCGCCTTCGCCCGGACCTGCTGTCGACGCCAGGTCCAGCTGGCCCAGGAAAAGTGCCTGCGGAGCCGAAACTCGAGATCATGGACACCCTCGGTCAGTTCGAGAGTCGAGTATTCTTCGTCATGGATGTGCAGGGGCGTGCGGCCGTCGAAGCGAATCTCCACGGTCGAGAACGAGTGGTGGACGTCCACGCGGTAGAGGTAGACGCGCGCCATCCCCGCTGCAGGGGGTCTCGCTGGCTTGAAGAGCGGTCCGAGAGTTGGGCCATGCAGGCAGGCCGCGGCGCCCAGGGCGATCCAGGCGAGCAGGGCGAATCGCGCGATACGCGCCATCGACAGGGCCCTCGATCCGTTCGAATTTCCTGCCAGGAGTCCGGTCCTCTGCATAAGACCGACGATAGCCGCCGGGAGCAGTGCATCACAATCCACTACGTTCGTTGAAAGTTGGTGCGCTCGAATCCGCGTGAGTATCCGCAGCGCGACGCGGCTGAGTTGGAGTTGATCGGCAGGCCGCGGGGCGAGACGCTCGCGAACTCAAGAGCGCGGCGTGGGCGAGATCGTTCAACGAATCGGATCAGTCTCCGTCGAGGACCGCACCCCGGCTCGCACTCGACGTGTTGCGTGCGAACTTGGCGAGGACGCCGCGGGTATAGCGGGGCTCCGGCGCCGTCCAGGCTGCACGCCGGCGTGCGATCTCTTCGACCGCGACGTCGAGCTCGAGTCGGAGCGTGAAGGCGTCGATCGTGATCGAGTCACCCTCCTGCACCAGCGCGATGAGCCCTCCGGCGTAGGCTTCGGGCGCAACATGGCCCACCACCATGCCCCAGGTTCCGCCCGAGAAACGGCCGTCCGTGATGAGGCCGACGCTCTCCCCAAGGCCCTGGCCGACCAGGGCGCTCGTCGGCGCCAGCATCTCGGGCATCCCGGGCGCGCCCTTCGGTCCGAGGTAGCGCAGGACCACGACGTCTCCGGGCCGGATCTTCCGCGCCAGGATGGCGTCGAGGGCGCTCTGCTCGTCGTCGAAGACACGCGCGGGGCCGGTGATCACGGGGCTCTTCAAGCCGGTCACCTTCGCGACGCTGCCCTCGGGCGACAGGTTGCCTTTCAGGATCGCGAGATGGCCCTTGTCGTAGAGCGGTCGATCGATGGGACGAATGACGTCCTGATCGGTCCGCAGCGCTGGCACGTCGCGCAGGCTCTCGGCCACCGTCTTCCCCGTGATCGTCGGGCAATCGCCATCGAGCAGCCCCGCGTCGAGCAGCACCTTCATCACCGCGGGAATGCCGCCGGCCCGGTGCAGATCGATCGCGAGGTACTTCCCGCTCGGCTTGAGATCACACAACACGGGGACCCGCTGCCGCACCCGCTCGAAGTCCTCGATCGTCCACTCGACCTCTGCCGCATGGGCGATGGCGAGGAAGTGGAGCACCGCGTTCGTACTACCCCCGATCGCCATGATGACGGCGACCGCATTCTCGATGCTTCGGCGCGTCACGATGTCGCGGGGCTTGCGATCCGCTCGCACCGCATCGACGAGTGTGCGGGCCGCGGCGCGCGTATGCTCGACGATCGGATCCTCGACATTCGCCATCGTGCTCGCGTAGGGAAGACTCATGCCGAGGGCCTCGAAGGCACTGCTCATCGTATTGGCGGTATACATGCCGCCGCAGGAGCCGTTGCCCGGGATCGCGCGGCGCTCGATCTGGCAGAAGTCCTCCTCGCTCATCTGGCCAGCGCTGAACTGACCGACCGCCTCGAAGACGCTCACGATGTTGAGATCCTGGCCCTTGTAGCGGCCGGGCAGGATCGTTCCGCCGTACACATAGATCGCTGGCACGTTTGCCCGCAGCATCCCCATCATGCCCCCCGGCATGTTCTTGTCGCAGCCGCCGAGCACGAGTACGCCGTCCATCCACTGACCGCCGACGCAGGTCTCGACGCAGTCGGCGATCACCTCGCGCGAGACCAGGCTGTACTTCATGCCCTCGGTGCCCATCGCCATACCGTCGGAAATCGTCGGCGTCCCGAAGATCTGCGGGTTCGCGCCGCTGGCCCGGAGCTCGGCGACGGCGGCATCGGCCAAGCGCTGGAGGCCCGCGTTGCAGGGCGTGATCGTGCTGTGGCCGTTGGCGACGCCGATCATGGGCTTGCCGAAATCCGACTCCTGGTAGCCCAGGCCGTAGAACATGCTGCGGTTCGGGGCGCGGCTGGTGCCTTCGGTGATGTGGCGACTTCGACGGTTGGCGGGCGTGGTCATGGTCTCGCTTGTGTCACGCGGACGGTGAAGGATCGCCGGACTGTAGCCCAGCCCGCCAAGGGATCGGAAATACACGCCGACGATTGGGGGGTGGATACGAAGGTCACGCGAGGCGCCGGAAAGGCGATTCGCCTCGATCGGCCCGGCATTCGGTCGGAGGATCGTCTCCACCTCTTATCGCCCTGCCGACACCACCCGGGCCCGCCCGCTCGCACAGGGCGCAAGCAACCCGTGATACCGGACCTGATGCGCCCGCGGCGGCGGGATCAGCGGTGCCAACCGTTCGAGCAACTCCCGCCGCTCCATCACGACACGCGTCGTCCCGTCTCGCCAGGGCGTCTTGAGCCGATAGGCGAGCCGACCGTCGGCCATCGCTTCGAGCCGGCCCAGGGCGAGCGGAGGGCGTGCAACATAACGGCATAGCCGCGCGAGCCGTTGTCGATCGCGGGCCGGAACGGCTACGTCGGCGTGGAGGCTCATGCCGCCCTGACGAACGCAGCGGGGCGGAACGGTTGCCTCGAGCTCGACGCTCGCCTCGTCTTCCTCGAGGGACTCGACCTCCTCGTCGATGCCCCTTCGTTCGAGCAGGAGCAAGATGCGCTTCGCACCCCGCCAGGACACGCGCCACATCCTCGGTCTGCGGCGTCAGGTTCAGGGCGGAGCCGCACCCGGTCGACGCGATGGGCCGCGGTGTCGGCCATGCGGCGACCGCCGCAAGAGGGACAGAATCCGCGGCCCTTACACGCGAAGGCCACGAGCCGGTCGTGGCCGCAATCGTCGCAGTGGACCCGCAGGAACCCATGGGCCAGCACGCCGCAGGCGAGGTACGCGCGGATCTCGCACTCGCCGAAGCGGGCGAGGCATTCGCGTCCCGCGCGACGCGCAGCCCTACGACTCGTCGTCGTCCGCGATCTTCGACTCGTACTTCTTCTTGAGCTCGGACTGCTTGTCGCTCGGGACCGGAAGGTACTTGGCGAACTCCATCGTGAACTCCGCCTTGCCCTGGGTCATCGAGCGCAGATCCGTCGCGTAGCCGAACATCTCCGAGAGCGGGACCTCGGAGTCCACCGTCGAGAAGCCGCCCTCTTCGCTCGAGCCCATGATCTGTCCGCGCCGCTGCATGATGGTCTTGAGGATGGCGCCCTGGAACTCCGACGGGCCTTCGACCGAGAGCTTCATGATCGGCTCGAGGATCTGCGGCTTCGCGCGCGGGTAGAACTCGCGGAATGCACCGCGAGCCGCCGCCTGGAACGCCATTTCCGACGAGTCGACGCTGTGCGCCGCGCCGTCGTTGACGACGATCCGCATCCCGATCACCGGGAAGCCGATCAGCCGACCCTTCGGCAGACAGCTCTTGAAGCCCTTCTCGACGGCCGGGATGTACTCGGTCGGAATCGAGCCGCCTCGAACCGCATTGACGAATTGGAAGTCCTTGTCGTCCGGATCGTCCGCCGGGATCGGCTCGACATAGCCACCGACCTTGCCGTACTGGCCCGAGCCGCCCGTCTGCTTCCTGTGCGTATAGGTGAAATCGACCTTCTGGGTCACCGTCTCGCGGTAAGCGACCTGCGGCTGGCCGGTCTCGACCTCGCAACTGTACTCGCGCTTCATGCGCTCGACGTAGACCTCGAGATGGAGCTCGCCCATGCCCGAGATGACGGTCTCGTTGCTCTCCTGGTCGACCTCGGAGCGGAAGGTCGGATCCTCGCGGACGAAGCGGCCGAGCGCCTTGCCCATGTTGTCCGACGACTTCTGGTCCTTCGGCTTGATCGAGAGCGAGATCACCGGCTCGGGGATGTGCATCGACGTCATGGCGACGTTGATTTCGCCGTCCGTGAACGTGTCGCCCGAAGCACATTCGACCCCGAACAGGGCCACGATGTCGCCCGCGCAGGTATCTTCGATGTCCTGCATCTCGGCGGCGTGCATGCGGATCAGGCGGCCGACCTTGTGCTTCTTCTTGGTCCGCATGTTGTAGATGGTGTCGCTCTTCTTGAGCGAGCCCTCGTAGACGCGGATGTAGGTCAGCTGGCCGTAGCGGCCGTCCTCGAGCTTGAACGCGAGGGCGACGAGCGGCTTCGTCCGATCGGTCGGAATCACGACCTCGGCCTCGTCGTTGCCGAGATCGACGGCCGTATTGACCACCTCTGTCGGATTCGGCAGGTAATCGATGACGCCATCGAGCAGCAGCTGGACGCCCTTGTTCTTGTAGGCCGAGCCGAGGAATACCGGCGTCAGCTCCATCGTGAGCGTTCCGGCGCGAATCGCCTTCTTGATCTGCTCGATCGTGACGCTCTCTTCGAGCATCGACTCCATCAGCTCGTCCGAGAACATCGAAACCGCGTCGAGCATGATGTCGCGGTATTCCGCGGCCTGTTCGACGAGGTTCTCGGGGATCTCCTCCTCGCGGATCTTTTCTCCATTGCTGCCGTCGAAGTAGAAGGCCTTCATGCGGACGAGGTCGACGACGCCCTGGAGATCGATTTCGAGCCCGATCGGGATCTGGGTCAGGACGGCGTTGTGGCCGAGCTTTTCGCGCAGCTGGCGCGTGACCTTGAACGGGTCGGCGCCGGAGCGATCGAGCTTGTTGATGAACGCCATGCGCGGGACCTTGTACCGCTTCATCTGGCGGTCCACGGTCATCGACTGGGACTGCACGCCGGCGACGCCGCAGAGAACCAGGATCGCGCCGTCGAGGACACGCAGCGAGCGCTCGACCTCGACGGTGAAGTCGACGTGTCCGGGGGTGTCGATGATGTTGATCTGGTTGTCGCCCCACTGGCAGTAGGTCGCGGCCGACGCGATCGTGATACCGCGCTCCCGCTCGAGATCCATCGAGTCCATCGTGGCGCCGACTTCGTCCTTGCCGCGCACTTCGTGGATCGCATGAATGCGTCCGGTGTAATAGAGGATGCGCTCGGTCAGGGTCGTCTTGCCCGAATCGATGTGCGCGCTGATTCCGATGTTCCGGACCTTGGTGATGTCACCGAGCATGGTCTTGATCCTCTGGCTCTCTTGCCTGCTGGCTCTGGTTCGTTCTGGTCTTCGTGAACGCGGAGTGGACCGGGTTCTTCGGGCGGACGGGCCTACCGCCCGACCTCGTTCATCTCTTCGCCCGGCGCTCGTCTCTGTGATTCGCGAGCGACGTATTGAAGGACGCGCTCGCGAGCGCTGGGCTCCACGTCATGGGACGCGGCGATGGCAGGGGGTCGGACCTGTTCAGGGCGCGCAAATTAGCGGGATGGCGAGGGAAAATCGAGCCCTGGATGGCACGAACCTGCGCCTACCCCGCAGGAATATCAGTCGAGACGATCTCCCGGCTTCAGACCCGACTCATGAGCCGGCCGCTTCGCATCGCCCCGACGGACCTTGGCGACCCGCACGAATCCGCCGCGCGCCGCCAGGCGAAGACCCGACGGATCGACGGCGGTAATCGTGCCGGGCGCGAGGCCGGCCGCCCCCTCGCCCGGTTCGAGTGCACTTCCGAAGAACCGGACGACCTCGCTCCCCAACCGGGCCCAGGCTCCCGGCTGCGGATCACAGCCCCGGATCCGCCGATCGAGGGCAGCCGCATCGCTCGAGAAATCGAGGCGGGCGTCCCCGTCGCCGAGCAGCCCCTGGAAGCTCGCGCCCTGCTCGGACTGAGGCGTGAGCTGCGCCGTCCCTGCCGCGAGGGCGGCGACGGTCTCGACCATCGCCTCGACCCCGAGCCCATAGAGCTTGTCGAAGTAGAGCGAGGCCGTCGTGTCCGTCGGCGCGATCCCGACGCCGCGGCGCTCGAGGTAGAGGGGTCCGGTGTCGACCCCGGCATCGGGCTGGAAGATCGAGATCCCGGATTCCGTCGCCCCTTCGATGATCTGCCAGGCCAGCGCGCTCCCCCCGCGATAGGCGGGAAGAATCGATGGATGGAAGCACACCGACCGGTGTCGCGGATAATCCACGATCTCGGGTGGCAGGATCACGGTCGTGAACGGCAGGACATTCAGCTCCGCGCCGAGGGCCCGGTACTCTGCGACCCGCTCTTCGATCGCGCGACCGCCCCGGCGGTAGCCCTTGTAGCGGAAGAGCCGCCAGCCGCGGTCCTGCGCTTCCGCGGCCAGGGGATCGGGGCGTCCCCCGCCGTCGGGCGGCACGTGTACGCCGACGATCTCATGGCCCGCCTCGGCGAGCCGCACGCAGACGTCGCGCCCGAACGGCGCCTGACCAAAGACGGCGATACGAAGCGGCATCGCCCGACCATAACACGCGGCCCCGACCCGAAGCGCGATCCCGTATCGTCTGCGAGAGAGACGGAGGGGCCATGGACGAGGAGCCAGGTGACGCTCGCGGAGCGACTGTGGATACACCCGTCGAGGGTCTTTGCGACCCGGCCTTCGCCGCGGTCGAGGATGCCTTTCGCGAGAACTTCCGCTCCCGCAACGAGGTCGGCGGCGGCGTCTGCGTTCTGCTGAGCGGCCGGCCGGTCGTCGATCTCTGGGGCGGTCACCGCGAGATCGAGCGCCGCCCCCCTGGCGCCGCGACGCCCTCGTCAATGCCTACTCCGTCGGCAAGGGCATCACGTCGATGCTCGCTCTGACGCTCGTCGAACGCGGCGAGCTCGACCTCGATCGACCCATCGCCAGGGATTGGCCCGAGCTCGCCGCCCACGGCAAGGACGCGACGACGCTCCGCATGCTCCTCGCCCACCGCGGCGGCCTGCCCGGCGTCCGCAAGCCACTCGCCCCCTCCGCCATCTTCGACTGGCATGAGATCGGGTCGAAACGGTCTACGCCGCGCTCGGTCGTCCGCTCGCCCCCTGAGCACGGCGGGCCGAGGCGCGGCATGCGGCGAGCAGGCCCCGGCTCGGCCCGGCTAGACCGGGACCCGGCTGCGATCGCCGATCGTGCCGCGCGGCTCGGCCGGATTGCCGTAGGCCAGCGAATGGGCCGGCAAGGAGCGTGTGACCAGGGAGCGGGTTCCGACGACCGATTGCTCGCCGATCTCGACGCCGCGCAGGATCGTGACGTCGGCGGCAATCCAGCAGTGGTCCCCGATTCGGACGGGCGCGGTCTGCTGACGGCGGTCGGCATCGAGATCATGCTGGTCGGCATCGAAGACCCGCGAGCCAGGTCCGATCCAGACACGATCGCCAACTTCGAGGGCCGCCTTGCTGCTCAGGTGGCAGCCGTTCAGGAATCCCTCGCGTCCGATCCGGATGTGTGCCCCCGCAAAGGCGAACAGGATTACGGGGCCGAGATCGGAGCGCAGCCACGTATCCGCGCCGATCTCGACGCGGGCCCCCTCGGCCACGGAGATGTGTACGCCGCCGCTTCGGCGCTCGGTGTAGACACGCGGGCCGATCGAGAGCGAGGCGCCCGGGGCCAGCGCGAAATGCGACGACGCGAAATTCGTGCTCGCAGCGGGGTCGATCGCGAGACCGGGATGGTGGGCGGCGAGCCGCCGGAGCCGACGACGATCGCAGACCTGGATCGTCTTCAGCTGTAGACGCATGAGGAGCGAGACCCGGGGCTCGGGCCTACTGCTGGACGGTTCCAGCCGGGCCGTCCTTCAGGCGGAACGTGATGAAGCCGTGGGTCGGGTCGTAGGGCGAGAGGCCGACCGTCACGCGATCGCCCGGGATCACGCGGATACGGAAACGGCGCATGCGGCCCGACAGCTGCGCCGTGACCTGTTGTCCGTTTTCGAGCGTAATCTGGTAACGACCGCCGCCGAGGATCTTGTCCACGCTGCCGGTCGCTTGAATGAGGTCGTCTCGCGACAAATCGGTTCGATCCTTCCGTCGTTGGCCCCGGTCGAAGCGCAATCAGCGCCGGTCTCTGCATGAAAACCTGTACGGGGGCCTGGGGCGCGCGCAGGCTAGCACGGGGCCCCCGCGTGGGCGAACCAATCCGGGCCGGGATTGCGGTCGGCCGCTTCCCAAATCCGCCCGGGCCTTGCTAGCCTCGCCGCCCGCGGAGAGGTGGCGGAGTCCGGCTGAACGTACCTGACTCGAAATCAGGCGTACCCGTAAGGGTACCGTGGGTTCAAATCCCACCCTCTCCGCCATGATCTCTCGCTCTCTCCCCGTCGCTGCGAATTTGCCCGGAATTCGAGCGCGAATCGCGGGTCACCGGTCCACCCAGCGAGGTGCCCCTTGAGGCTCGACCCCGACCTCGGCGAAGAGACCGACCGCATGACGCAGCTCGCGATGCGATTCGACCTGCGAATCACGCCGAGCGCGAAGACGACCCATTCCGGGCAACACCAGGCCCTGCTCGAGATGGTCTCCTGGGCCGACGAAGTCGGTTTCGACACGATCTGCCTTTCGGAGCACCACGGCGACCCGGCGGGCTACATGTCGGCGCCGCTCGTGCTCGCGGCGGCGGTGCTCGGCCGAACCCGCCGGATCCAGGTCCGGATCGCCGCCTCACTCGCCCCGCTCCACGATCCGGTTCGACTGGCCGAGCAGCTCAATACCCTCGACTGCCTCGCACCCGGCCGTCTCGAGATCGTTCTCGGCGCGGGCTATCGCCGCGTCGAGTTCGAGATGGCCGGCGTCGACGTACGCGAGCGCGGAGAGCGCGTCGAGGAATGCGTTGCCGTGCTGCGCGGCGCCTTCTCGGGCAAGACCTTCTCGTGGCGCGGCCGCGAGGTCCTCGCGACGCCACCGCCCGCGACGCCGGGCGGACCGCGGATCCTCGTCGGCGGCAAGACGGCGGCCAGCGCGCGCCGCGCCGCGCGGCTCCGCTGTCCTTTCAGTCCGGCCGTCGCCGACCACGCCGTCATCGCCGCCTACTACGCAGAGGCTTCTCGGCTCGACTTCGCAGAGCCGGAGGTGTTCGGCTGCCGCAGCTTCGACGCTTACCGCAATCGCCATCCCGCGAGCGCAATCGCCGCCCCGGGCTTCGTCATGGTCACGCGAGACCCCGAAGCCACCTGGAAACGCATCGGCCGGCTCGCCGTCGACGACGCGACGACCTATGCCGCCTGGCAGGAGGACGGCGTCGTCTCGGATACCGCAGCCCCCGGCGCGTCGACCTGGCAGGCGCTGCGCGCGAGCGGCCGATTTGCCGTCGTGACGCCCGCCGAGTGCCAGGCACTCGCCGCCCGCGATGGCTCGCTGATGCTCCACCCTTTGATGGGCGGCCTCGGGCCCGAGCTCGCCTGGGAAGGACTTCGACTCTTCGAACGCGAGGTCCTGCCACACCTCGCCCGCGGCTGACGGCCGAAGTCCGGCGCGTCGCTGCTACGAATACCGCGCGATCCCGAAGGTCGCCGCAACAGGGGAACGAGGATGGAACCGAAATACGCGCTCGCCCCCGAATTCGCCGGGCAGAAGGGCTTCACCCTCCCTTCGAACCGATTCGTGCTCCGTCTGATCGATTCCTTGTTTCGCTGGCAGCGGCGGGGATTCCCCTGGAGCGACGAGGTCACGATCCGGACCCATCGGATCGCGACCGGCGGCAAACGCCCCATCGCCGTCCTCGAGGTCTCACCCCGCGATGCCGGCCCCGCGACGCCCGCCCTGATCGACTATCACGGCGGCGCCTTCTTCCTCTCGACGATGCGCGGCCACCTCGCCTACGCCGAGCACTACGCCCGCGGCATCGGCTGCCGCGTCTTCCTTCCCGAGTACCGGCTCTGCCTCGATCATCCCTTCCCCGCCGCTTTCGACGACGCCTACGCGACCCTCGCATGGGTCGCGTCGGAGGCCGCGACGCTCGGAGTCGACCCCGATCGGATCGTGCTGATCGGGGACAGCGCCGGCGGCGCCCTCGCCGCGGGCGTGACCCAGCGCGCCCTCGACGAACACGGTCCCCGGATTCGCGCGCAGGTCCTCGTCTACCCCGTCACCGACCACGAATCGAAGACCGGATCGGCGCGCGGCTTCACGGACACCCCCGGCTGGACCGCGGGCTCGAACCGCAACATGTGGAAGCTCTATCTGCGGGGATCGGATTTCGAGCGCTCCAGCGGCGCCGCCGCGCCGCCCGCGTACGCGGCGCCGCTCCATCGTGCGCGCTTTGCGGGCCTGCCGCCCGCGTTCGTCGAGGTCGCCGAGTTCGACCCGCTGCGCGACGAGGGGATCGCCTACGCCGAGGCCCTCGAAAAAGCGGACGTTCCCGTCGAGCTGCATCGAATCGAAGGCGGCATCCACGGCTACGACCTGAGTGAAGGAAGCCCGACCGCAGCCCGCGCGCTCGCAAAGCGTCTCGACGCGATCCGGCGCTTCGTGACGAACCCGTGACGATCTCGACCGCGCTGCGGCTCAACATGACCGGGCTCGCCGACGACCCCCGAGAAGAGTCGAAGCGCTACCGCGCCGCCCTCGACATGGCTGCCTTCGCGGATCTGCACGGCTTCTCCGTCGTGAGCGTCGAAGAGCACCACGTCGCCGAGAATGGCTGGCTTCCGTCGCCGCTGATCCTCGCGGCGATGATCGTCGCTCGGACCGAGCGCGTTGCGGTGAACGTGACCGCGCTGCTGCTTCCGCTCTACGACCCGATCAAGCTCGCCGAGGACATCGCGATCCTCGATCTCGCCAGCAACGGTCGCTTCAGCTTCGTCGCCGGGATGGGCTATCGCCCGATCGAGTACGCCGCCCTCGACAAGGACTGGAGCGAGCGCGGGCAGCGCATGGACCACGTCCTCGAGACCCTCTTCAAGGCCTGGAGTGGAGAGCCTTTCGAATACAACGGCACCACGATCCGCGTGACACCGACGCCGCGCACGAAGCCCCACCCGCCGTTCGCGATCGGCGGCATGACGCGTGCCGCGGCCCGGCGTGCCGCGCGCTTCGGACTGCCCTTCTATCCGCCGATGGAGCTGCGCGAGCTCGAATCGGTCTACCGCGAGGAGCTCGCACGCCACGGCAAGCGCGGCATCGTCGTCTACCCGGACGAGGCCAACGCGATGGTCTTTCTCGACGAGGATCCCGAGCGCGCCTGGACGGAGCTCGCCCCCTTCTTCGTGCGCGAGTCGCGGGAGTACGCCTCGTGGCGCCGCGACGGCGTACCGCGCCCCGGCGAGCAGGCAGTCGAGACCCTGGCCGAGCTGCGCGCCCAGCGGCGCTACGAGATCCTGACGCCGACGGCGTGTTTGGCGCGGATCCGGGACGGCGGTCCGCGGCCGACGATCTGCCTCCATCCCCTCGCCGGGGGGATCCCGATCGAGCGGGCCTGGGATTGTCTGCGGCTCTACCAGCGAGAGGTGCTCTCGGCCCTCTGACCCGCAAGAGGTCCCGCTTGAGCTCTCGACGGAAGTCGAGACTCGGGGTCCGTCGGAACGGCGCTCGACTCTGTTAGCCTGCGCAGACCGGGAGGAAGTGCCAATGGACGCTCGTCGGATCGATGCCGTGGTCGTCGGAGCCGGCTTCGCAGGTCTCTACATGCTTCATCGTCTTCGCGGCCTCGGCCTCGAGACGCGTGGAATCGAGGCGGGCAGCGGCGTCGGCGGGACCTGGTACTGGAACCGCTATCCCGGGGCGCGCTGCGACATCGACAGCCTCGAGTACTCGTACCAGTTCTCCGACGCGCTCCAGCAGGAATGGGAGTGGACGGAGCGCTATGCGACCCAGCCCGAGCTGCTGCGCTATGCGAGCCACGTCGCCGACCGATTCGACCTGAAGCGCGACATCGCCTTCGACACGCGAGTCGTCTCGGCCCACTACGACGATGTGGGACAGCGCTGGCAGATCACGACCGACCGCGGCGACGTCTTCGCGGCGCGCTGGTGTGTGATGGCGACGGGCTGCCTCTCTTCCGCCAATCTGCCGGCGATCCCGGGGCGCGAGTCCTTCGCCGGCGCGGCCTACCATACCGGTCGCTGGCCTCATGAGGGCGTGGATTTCACGGGACGGCGCGTCGCCGTGATCGGCACCGGCAGCTCTGCCATCCAGTCGATCCCGCTGATCGCCGAGCAGGCGAGCCAGCTCTACGTCTTTCAGCGCACGCCCACCTACAGCGTGCCGGCCCACAACCAGCCCCTCGATCCCGAGGTCGTGCGCGCCGTGAAGTCCGACTACCGGAGCTTCCGCGAACGCAACGCCGAGCAGGCCTTCGGCTTCGGCTCGCGACAGGTGCGCCAGGCGCAGGGTGCCCTCGCCGTCGACGATGCCCGGCGCGAACGGGTCTACGAGGAGCGCTGGCTCGAAGGAGGGTTGCCGTTCCTGTCGACGTTTTCCGACCTGATGCTCGACCCGGCCGCCAACGACACCGCCGCCGATTTCATCCGGCGCAAGATCCGGACGCTCGTCGCCGATCCGGCCGTGGCGCAGCGATTGACGCCGACCCAGGTCGTCGGCTGCAAGCGGCTGTGCGTCGACACGAACTACTACACGACCTTCAACCGCGCGAACGTGAGCCTCGTCGACCTGCGCGAGGAGCCGATCGAAGCCATCGATGCGATGGGCGTTCGGACGGCGCGACGGCACGTCGACCTCGACGATCTCGTATTCGCAACGGGCTTCGACGCCATGACCGGCGCCCTCGAGCGCATCGACGTCCGGGGCCGTGACGGCCGCCCGCTCAAGCAGAAATGGTCGGCTGGCCCGCGCACCTACCTCGGCCTCGCGACCCAGGGCTTCCCGAACTTCTTCATGATCACCGGCCCCGGCAGCCCATCGGTCCTCAGCAACATGCTGCCTTCGATCGAGCAGCACGTGGAATGGATCGCGGACTGCGTCGCCCACGTCCGGGCCCGGGGTGCGACCACGATCGACGCGACGCGCGATGCCGAGGACGCCTGGGTCGAGCACGTGAACGCGGTCGGCGCCCACACCCTCTTTCCGTCGTGCAGCTCCTGGTACCTCGGCGCCAACGTGCCGGGCAAGCCGCGGGTCTTCATGCCCTATGTCGGGTTTCCGGCCTACGTCTCGAAGTGCAGGGAAGTCGTCGCGAGGGGCTACGAGGGATTCACGGTCGCATGAGCCGCCGATACGAGACGGGAGACCGACCGATGAACGATCGCTGTCCGGGACCTTCCTACCAGGACATCCTCGACCGCGACGCCGTCGCCGCCCCGGAAATCCTGCGCGAGACCGCCGCTGCCCCCCTCGGCAGCGAGGATCTTCCGATCGACGCCTATCTCTCTCCGGAGCAACATCGCCGCGAAGTCGAGGGCCTCTGGCGCCGCGTCTGGCAGATCGCCGGACGTGTCGAGGACGTGGCCGCGCCGGGCGACTCCTTCGTCTACGACCTCGCCGACGATTCCCTCGTCGTGCTGCGCACCCAGGCGGGCGAGCTGCGCGCCTATCACAACGCCTGTCTCCACCGCGGTACCCGGCTGCGCGACGGCGCCGGCCGGCTCGAACGGATCCGCTGCCCCTTCCACGGCTTCACCTGGAGCCTCGAAGGCGAGCTTCGCGACGTCCCCTGCCGCTGGGACTTCCCGCAGATCGAGGACGAACGTTTCCGACTGCCGGAGGCGAAGGTCGCGACCTGGGGCGGCTTCGTGTTCGTGAACTTCGATCCGGAATGTGCGCCCCTCGAAGACCACCTCGAGGATCTGCCGCGGCATTTCGAGCGCTGGCGCCTCGAGGAACGGATCATCGCGGCGCGCGTCGAGCGGCGCGTCCCCTGCAATTGGAAGGTCGCCGTCGAGGCGTTCGTCGAGACCTATCACATCGTGGGCGTTCACGCGGCGAACCTGCCTTTCTTCGGGGACGCGAACTCCCAGTACGACGTCTGGCCCGATCGACGTCACATGAACAGGATGCTCAACGCATCGGGCGTCCCGAGCCCGCACGTCCGGAGCGAGATGTCAGAGCAGCGCGTCCTCGACATCGCCGCGCGCTTCGGCATGGCGCGGCCGGGGACCCTGGTCGAGCCGGGGGGGACCGCGCGCGCGGCCCTCGTCGAGGCGTCGCGAGCGCGCCTCGAGCAAGGGCTCGGCTTCGACACGAGCCCGTACTCCGACGCCGAGGTCCAGGACGTGATCCAGTACAGCCTGTTCCCGAACGTCGTGCTGTTCGGGGGCTTCGGGTCTCCGCTCTTCTACCGGGCGCGTCCGGACGGGAACGATCCCGGCTCGTGCCTGTTCGAAGTGATGCTGCTCCTGCCCATGGCTCCCGGTACCCCGCGGCCGGCGCCGGCGGCGCGGCGCTGGCTCGAGCCCCATGAGAAATGGAGCGACGTGCCGGAGCTCTCCTTCTTCGGTCCCGTGCTCGACGAGGACCAGGAGATCATGCCCCGCGTGCAGCGGGGGCTGCGCGCGACGCGCAAGCCGGGGGTGACGCTCGGCCTCTATCAGGAGAGCCGGATCCGCCACTTTCGCCGGACGCTCGCGGAATACGTTCCGCGGCCCGCGACCGTGGGGTCCGGCGACGATCGCCCGATCGATCGGGGCTGATCGGACCTACGGGTCCTGATGGACTTCGCTTGGTAGATGCGAAGGACCGCAGACGAAAAGCGAACTCATCCCCCGGGGTCAAGCCAAATTTCCGCCACATTTTCTAGAGACCCGACCACTCTTGGAGTAGTCTCCAATTTTCTTTGAGCCTCCATGAATGGAGTGTCGACAAGGAATTTCATGAGCGCCGGAACCCACCCCACCCGCAACCTCGCCCCCGGCCGCCGCGAGCGACGCAAGCTCGAGGTCCGAGAACGGATCCTGGCAACTGCCCGGGAGCTCTTCGCGAAGCAGGGCTTCGAGGCGACCACCGTCGACGAGATCGCCCGCGCCGCCGACGTCGTGCCCGCGACCTTCTTCAACCATTTCCAGAGCAAGCAGGCGCTGCTGGGTCTGATGGCCGGCGAGGTCTTCGAGACGCTCCACGGGATGACGGCCCAGCATCTCGAAGGTCCGGGCTCGAGCGTCGACAAGCTGCGCCGCTTCGTCGCCTCGACGACCGAGAGCATCGCCTCGAGCCGCGGTGTCGCCCGCGACGTCTTCCTCGAGTTCCTGAAGAGCGATGCGACCCCCGACGAGCCGCATCCCTACCTCGACCGACTCGTCGGCCCCTTCGTGGCCCTCGTCGCCGAGGGCCAGCGAAGCGGTGAGTTCCGCTCCGACCACGGCGCCGCGTTCCTCGCGCAGATGGCCGTCGGCATGCTGAACTCGGCGATCACCAGCTGGCTCGCCGACCCCGATTACCCGGTCGAAGCCGGGCTCACCGACGCCACGGAATTCGCCCTCGAGACCCTGCGCGCGAAGCCCCGCACGAGCCTCCCGACCTGATCTGGATCTCCACCCGTCCGCATGGACGCCACCGCGAGAAGGACCCCCCGAATGGACATCGATACCGACTTTTCACACGCCTCGAGCTGGGACGAGAAAATGCTCGAGCGCACGCGCTGGCTGCGCGAGAACGCCCCCGTCTACTGGAGCGAGAAGACGGGCGCCTTCATCCTCAGCCGCTACGACGACGTCGTCCATGTTTCGAAGAACCACGACGAGTTCTGCTCCGGCGAGGGCGTGCTCCCCGGCCGCATGAACGCGAAGATCGGCATGATCGACGAGGACGAGCCGCACCACGGCGAGATGCGGAGCCTCATCAACCGGGGCTTTACGCCGCGCATGGTCCGCCGCTGGGAGGAGGTCTTCAAGCGGCTCACCGACGAGACCCTCGACAAGATCGCCGCCAAGGGCGAATGCGACTTCGTCGAAGACGTCGCCGTCCCCATGCCCCTGATCCTGATCGCCGAGATGATCGGGATCCGGAAGGAGGACCGGCACAGGTTCCACCAATGGTCCGATGCCATGATCGGCGCGCAGGGCAACCTCGACAATCCCGTGATCACCGCCGCCGCGGGCAAGGCCGCCCTCGAGTACTACACCTATCTCGTCGACATCATCGCCGACCGCCGGAAGAGCCCGAAGGAGGACCTGATCAGCATTCTCGTCCGCGCCAAGGAAGACGGCGTGCTGGTCCAGCACGACTCGGACCGGCACCGGTACCACATGGGCGCCGAGCCGACCGACGAGCAGCGCGCGATGAGCAATGACGAGCTCATCAAGATGTGTGTGCTGCTGATGGTCGCGGGCAACGAGACGACGCGAAACGGCCTCTCCGGCGGAATGCAGCTCCTGATCGAGAATCCCGACGTGCAGAAGCGCCTGGCCGAGAACCCATCGCTGATTCCGGCGGCCATCGAAGAGATGCTCCGCCTCGTCTCGCCCGTGCTGTCGTTCGCGCGCACGGCAACCCGCGATACGTCGCTGCGGGGTGTCCCGATCGCGAAGGGCCAGAAGGTGTTGATGATCTACGGCTCCGCGAATCGCGACGCCGAGGCCTTCGAAAACCCCGACCAGCTCGACATCGATCGCAATCCCCACCACCTCGCGTTCGGCATCGGCAACCATTTCTGCATGGGCGCGAACCTCGCCCGCATGGAGCTCCGGGTGGCCTTGACGGAGATCCTCCGGCGCCTTCCCGACATGCGCTATGCGGCGAACGGGCCCGAGCTCGGCTCGTCGGCGCTGGTCCGCAGCGTGAAGCACATGCACGTTCGCTTCACCCCCGAACGGGCCGACTGAAGCGAATCGGCGACCCGCTCCGGGCGGGTCCTGTGGAGTCCGATTTGTCGTATCGTGTCCTCCGTCCGAAGCCGACGCGCTTCGGACGGAGGAACGATCGATGCCCCGGCTCCGAAAGGCTCTCCTCTACACGCTCCTCGGGCTGGCTCTGCTCGCCGTACTCGCGCTCGCCGGGATCTACCGCTCGGGCGCCTGGTCCCTGCTGTTTCCGAGCCATCAGTACGACGCGGTGGCCCCCGAGATCCCGGCGGATTTCGGTCGGGGCAGATCGCTGCGGGTGCTCGTCTTCTCGAAGACCAACTCCTTCCGCCACGACGACGGGATCGCCGGCGCCCGGCGCGCCCTCGACGCGATCGCCGAACGAAATGGCTTTGCGCTGTACCACTCCGAGAACGGCGCGCTCTTCAGCGCGCCCGGTCTCGCCCGCTTCGATGTCGTGGTCTTCAGCAATGCCTCGGGCGACATGCTCTCCGACGAGCAGGACCGCGCCTTCGAGCAATGGCTGGCGGGCGGCGGCGGCTGGATCGGGATCCACTCGGCGGGCGACGACTCCCATGCCGCATGGCCCTGGTACCGGGAGAATCTGATCGGCGGCAATTTCATCGGTCACATCATGGGACCGCAGACCCAGAAGGCACGCGTCGTCGTCGAAGATCGTGCCCATCCGGTGACCCGAGGGTTGCCCGCCGACTTCGAGCACGAAGAGGAATGGTATTCGTGGGACGAGAGCCCGCGCGCGCTCGGCTTCCACGTGCTGCTGACCCTCGACGAATCGAGCTACGACCCCTCGATCCGTTTCCTCGGGAGCGAAACGGACATCCGCATGGGAGACCACCCGATCGTCTGGTCGCGTTGCATCGGCCCGGGACGCGCGCTCTACTCGACCATGGGGCATTGGGCCAGCGCGTACGAGAATCCCTCGTACGCGAAGCTGCTCGAGAATGCGCTCGCCTGGGCTGGAGATCCGTCGGCCTGTTCGAAGCCGGCGAACGGAGAATGAATTCATGGGAACGCGGGAACGGGACACGATGAGCCTCAAGGACGGCAACCTTCGCCGCGCGCTGCTCCGCCTGATCGCGATCGGCGGAACGGCGGTGCTCGCGAGCTACTTCCTCGCCCTCGACCCCGCGGTCGGCGCAAGCCTCTGGGGCGGAATTCCGGAGGGTCGCGTCCGCGATCTCTACACGGTCAACATGTTCCTCGCGGCCTTGGGGTTCTTCCCCGCGACGTGGCTCCTCGGCATCGCGACGCCCGCGAGCGCGTTGCGCGAGCGAACGGGTCTGGCATTTCCGGCGATGTTCATGACCTACGCCGCGATCCTGATGGCTTCGGCGCTCTGGCTCCCGCTGACGGCGCTCTACGTCGACCAACCCTCGCTGCCGCTCTGGCTCGCGATCCGACTCGTCCTGCTCGTGGTCGGCGGCGGGGCGACGGTGCTCGCCGGCATGCTGATCCGGCTAGCGGCCCGGGGTCCGGCGACGACATGGCTCGCGGTCATCGCGTTTTTCTTCTTCTGGCTCCAGACGATGGTCCTCGACGCCCTCGTCTGGCCGCACTACTACTCGAGTGATGTTTGAACCCGAGAGGAGAGCGACGATGGGGCGACTGGACGAGAAGGTTCTGCTGCTGACGGGTGCGGCCTCGGGCATCGGACGCGCCGCAGCGCTGCGTGCCGCACGCGAGGGCGCCACCCTCTTCTTGACGGACGTCGCCGCCGCGGGTCTCGAAGACACCACCAAGCGCGTCGCCGAGCTCAGCGCGAAGGTCGAAGCACGGGCGGCCGACATCAGCGACGAGCAACAGGCGCGAGCGAGCGTCGCCGCTTGTGTCGAACGCTTCGGCCGCCTCGACGTGCTCTGCAACAACGCCGGCATCATCGCCTACGAGCGGGCGCACGAGATGTCCCTGGCCTTCTGGCGGCGGATCCTTTCCGTCAATCTCGACGGGACCTTCTTGATGACGCGCGAGTCGATCCCGCACCTGCTCGCGACGAAGGGCGCCATCGTGAACCTCGGTTCGACCGCGGGCCTGTCGGGCCTCGCCTACGGCTCCGCTTACAGTGCTTCGAAAGGCGCGATCCACGCCTTCACCCGCGCCATCGCCGTCGAGTACGCAGACCAGGGCCTGCGAGCGAACTCGATCTGCCCCGCCTCGATCCAGACCGGCATGTCGGGGACGGCCAAGCTGCCGAAGGCCGCCAAGCTCGAGCTCTTGAACCGGCTCGGCTCGCTCCACGGTCCGGCCGGACCCGAGGTGATCGCCGACGTCATCGTCTTCCTCGCCTCGGACGAGGCGCGCTTCATCACGGGGACGGAGATCCGGGTCGACGGCGCCGCTCTCGCCTAGCGGGTCCGCTTACGGGCGGGCTGCTTGGCGGCGCGTTTCGGCTTGGCGGAAGCCTTTGCCGCGCGGCTTGCGGGGCGCGGGGCGGCGTTCTTCGCGGTGCTCGACGTCCTCCTGGTGCTGTGGGGGGACTTGCGGGCTTCGCTCGCCGGGCGCGACGGCTTCGAGAGAGCGGCGAGCGAGAGGTCGAGCGGGAGATCCTGCTGCCAGATCAGATTCAAGGTGCGTTTCGCCAGGCGCCAGCCGTCGGCGGTTCGGACATAACGATCTTCGTAGCGGATGCCCATGTCGAGCTTGTAGGCGACGCCGTCGCGCTCGTGGATGTGGTTCGCGATGCAGTAGAACTCGCCCGTCGCACGGTCGCCGTCGAGCTGGGTCAGCTGATTGAGAACGCAGTGCTGCGTCGCGGAGAACATGTCGATCTTGCGCAGACCCACGCCGAGCTCGGCGTGGCCCCGCATCCGATAGCCCTGGCCCGAAAGCTCGCAGTCCGGGGTGAAGACACGAGGAAGCTCCGGCCAGTCACGGCGGTCGATCATCCGGGCGTAGCGGTTGGCGAGGTCGCGGATCGCGAGCTCGTCCTCGCGGCGAGCAGAGAGCACATCGGACGTCATGAGATTCCTCCTGCGCGCGGATCATACCAGCCACGCGCACCGAGAAAGGCCCGGCACCCCGGCAGGACGGGGCTCCGGGCCGGGAGCCCGATCCTGGATGTCGCGCGCGGCGCCGTTTGAAACTCGGGGTCGCGCCGGGTACCGTCCGTCCTCGGCGCGGCGAGCGCCGAGTGTTGACCGCAGGGTCCCGTTCGAGTTCGGGATCCTGTGAACCCGGTCAGATCCGGAAGGAAGCAGCCGTAGCAGGGACTTGGCTGCGATCGGCAAGCCCTGCGGTCAACTCTCGGCCCGCGCCCTCTCGCGCTTTTCGTGCGCATCTTGCGAACTGTTCCGCGCTCTTGCTGTCACGCTCGAACCGAGCCCATGGACAAACCCACGATGAGCTACCAGGTCATCGCGCGCAAATGGCGGCCGCAGACCTTCGAGGAGGTCTCGGGGCAGGGCCACGTCACGCGCGCACTCCGCAACGCCATCCGGAGCGGGCGCATCCCCCACGCGATCCTGTTCACCGGCCCGCGTGGTGTCGGCAAGACGACCCTCGCCCGCCTGGTCGCCCGGGGCCTGAACTGCGAGAAGGGTCCGACCGACACGCCTTGCGGAGTCTGTCCGTCCTGCGTCGAAATCGCCGAGAGCCGATCGACCGACGTCCAGGAGATCGACGCCGCGAGTCGTACCGGCGTCGACGACATGCGCGAGATCATCGAGTCGATTCGTTACGCCGCCGCCCCGGGTCGCCACCGGATCTTCATCATCGACGAGGTCCACATGCTCTCGACGGCGGCGTTCAACGCGCTGCTGAAGACCCTCGAGGAGCCCCCGCCGCGCAGCCTCTTCATCTTCGCGACGACCAATCCGGAGAAGATCCCGTTCACCGTCCTCTCGCGCTGTCAGCGCCACGACCTGCGCCGCATCGCGCTCTCGACGGTGAGCGAGCGGTTGGCGGAAATCTGCCGCTCCGAGGGCATCACGATCTCGGCCAAGGCCCTCTCCGCGATCGCGCGCGAGGGCGAGGGCTCCATGCGCGACGCGCAGACGCTGCTCGACCAGATCGTCGCCTACGGCGGCCAGCGAATCGAAGACGATGTCGTGGCCGAGATCCTCGACCTCGTCGACCGCAACCTGTTGAAGACGATCGTCCTGGCCTGCATCGACGGCGATCCGCGCGGCGCCCTCGAGCATCTGTCGAGCGCGACCGCCGGCGGCTCCGAAGCGGGGCGCATCGCCGCAGCCCTGCTCGAGCTGCTGCGCGACCTCACCGTCCTTCAGATCGCGCCCGAGGCCGAGGGCCTCTTCGAGGGCACGGACGAGGAACGAGAAGAGCTCCGCCTGCTCGGGGCGCGCTGTGAGCCGGCGCGCCTTCGCCGCATGTTTCGGGCACTCGTCCGCGAGATCGAGGACCTGTCGTTCGCCCCGACGCCGTCGGCGGTGCTGGAGATGGCCGTCATCCGACTGGCGACGATGCCGGCGGGCGACGACGTCGAGAAGCTCCTCGCGCGCCTCGATCAGCTCGAACGCCGCCTGTCCACCGCCGAGCGCAACCTGAGCCCCGGCGCGGCATCCGCTCCGCCGACGTCTCCGTCACCTCCTTCGGCTCCTATGCCCCGGGCTCCCATGCCCCGGACATCGCCGACCCCGCGCGAGCTGCCCCGCGGCGTACGCGAGCTGCCCACGCGCGATGCTCCACGGGGCAAGTCGGCGTCCCATTCGAGTCCGCAGCCGGCACCCCTTCCGACACGGTCGCGGACGGGGAGCGATAGCAAGCAGAGTGTGCGCGAAGAGCCCGACGAGCCCGATGGCTTCGACGGTCCCCCAGCGGACGCGACGGCGCCCTTCGAACTCGCGCCCGCATCGTTCGACGAATCCCCGCAGCCGCAGCGCGAGGTCGCGGCCCCGGACGAAAGGCGAGAGGAAGGGGGAGACGAAGGTCTGCTCGACGCCCTCGACGACGAATCGACGATCGGCGCCGAGCCTCGAATGGGCCTCGGCTCGTCGTCGGCGGCGCTCTTCGATCGCTTGCGTGCGAAGGCGCTCGAGGTGGATCGAGCGCGGCATGCGAGCCTCGAGCACGCGGAGTTTACTTCGGCGATCGGCAGCTGCCTGCGGATCTCGGTGGCGACGGGCTTCCACGTCGAGCGCGTGCGCTCCCGTGTCCCGGAGCTCGAGACCCTCGCGCAGGAGCTGTTCGGCCACCCGATGCGAATCCAGGTCGACCTCCAGGCGGTCAAGACGCCGGCCCAGGAATCGGCCGAATCGCGGGAGCGCTCGCGGCGGCGGCGACAGGAAGCGCTGAACAGTGAACCGGTCAACCTCGCCATCGAGATCCTCGATGCCGAGATCGTCGAGATCCGACCTCTGGGAGAAAACCGATGAACACAGGCTCCGATCCCAAGCTGCTCGAGCAGGCGAAGCAGATGCAGGAACGCATCGAGAAGATCCAGAAGACCCTGAACTCCCGGCGCTTCGAGGCGGCCAGTGGCGGCGGCATGGTGCGGGCGACCATGACGGGCGCCCTGCGCGTCGTATCGATCGAGATCGAGGACGCCTTCTTCAAGCTGGGCGACAGGGAGATGATCCAGGATCTCGCCGCCGCAGCGATCAATGCCGCCATCGTGAAGGCCCAGGAAGGCGCGAACGAGGAATTCCTGCGCATGCAGCAGCATCTGATGCACGGCACGGGATTCTGAGATGGCGGCCTCGTCTTCGCCGGCGATGGACCGGCTCGTCGCCAGCCTGAAGCGCCTGCCCGGAATCGGGGAGAAATCCGCGACCCGGCTTGCCTACTTCCTGCTGAGCGCGAAGCCCGAAGTTGCCCGGGAGCTCGCCGACGCGATCGTACGACTGCAGATCGACACGGTCGTGTGTGCGTCGTGCTTCACCCTCTCCGACCGCTCTCCCTGTCCGGTCTGCGCGAGCACCGGGCGGGACCGGTCCATCGTCTGCGTGGTCGAGGAGCCGGCCGACATGGCGGCGATCGAGCGCAGCGGCGGCTTCAAGGGGCTCTACCACGTGCTCGGCGGCGCGCTCTCGCCGATCGACGGCATGGGTCCCGAATCGCTGCGGGTCGGCGAGCTCGAGCGACGCGTGCGCGACGGCGGGATCAAGGAGGTCGTGCTCGCGACCAACCCGACGGCCGAGGGCGACGCGACCGCCCATTTCCTGGCCGACCGACTGGCGGCAGCCGACGTGCGGCTCACGCGCATCGCCTACGGCATGCCCCTCGGCGGCGACATCGAATACGCCGACCACGTGACCGTGAGCCGCGCGATCGAGAACCGCCGCAGCTTCGGCGACTGAATCCCGCGGCTCTTTACGCGCCAGACTTATCTCGAGTGGGCGAGACGGCACTTTGCGCGCCAGACGGCTAAAGGCTCGCGAGACGGCGACCGATCGGACATCACACTGCCCCCGAGTGCCAGGGAGCGGTGTTGCCGCCCTCTCGCCACGCGGGTTAAGCTGGCAAAACAGTCCATTTCCCGGACGCTTACAGAGGCAGATGCCGATGATTCAATCCCAGCTCGTGATGCAGCAGGAGGACTTCGACCGAGTCCTCGGGATCATCCAGCGCCTCGTTCGGGACGCGAATGCCAAAGGCGTCTTCGTCGTCGACAAGGCGGGGCAGCTGATCGGTGAGGCCGGCGAGCTGCGCGGGATCGACAGCACGAGCCTCGCGAGTCTGACGGCCGGCTGCATCGCGGCGACCGGCGGCCTCGCCAAGATCCTCGGCGAAGAAGAGTTCCCCACCCATTTCCATCAGGGTGAGCGCGACAACCTCCACATGACTCTCGTCGGGGACCGCATGATCCTCGTCATCGTATTCGACGAGCGCAGCTCCCTCGGCCTGGTCCGGCTCCGCGTCAAAAAGGCGGGTGGCGAGCTCGCCAAGCTCTTCGAAGATATTCGCAAGAAATCCGAGACGCACGTGGCGCTGGGCCACAGCTCTCCCTTCGCGGAAATCACCGACGACGACATCGACAACCTGTTCTCTTGATCTCTCTTCCTGACTCTTCCTGACTCTTCCTGACTTCTCCTGACTTCTCCTGACGAGCAAATAAAGCATGTCGTTCATCAATTACAGCTCGCGCGAGATCAACTGCAAGATCGTCTACTACGGCCCCGGCCTGTGTGGCAAGACGACGAATCTGCAGCACATCTACCAGAAGACGAACCCCGACGTGAAGGGGAAGATGATCTCGCTGGCGACCGAGACCGAGCGGACGCTCTTCTTCGACTTCCTGCCGCTCGCCCTCGGCGAGATCCGTGGCTTCAAGACTCGCTTCCATCTCTACACCGTGCCGGGACAGGTCTTCTACGACGCCAGTCGGAAGCTGATCCTGAAGGGCGTCGACGGCGTCGTCTTCGTAGCGGACAGCCAGATCGAGCGGATGGAGGCCAACATCGAGAGCCTCGACAACCTGAAGGTGAACCTGAAGGAACAGGGCTACGACCTGCGCAAGATCCCGTACGTGGTCCAGTACAACAAGCGCGACGTGCCGAACGCCGCGCCCCTGGCGGAGCTTCGGCGTCTGCTCAATCCCGGCGGAGCCCCGGAATTCGAAGCCTGCGCGACGACGGGCCAGGGCGTCTTCGAGACCCTGAAGGCCGTCGCCAAGGGCGTGCTGACCGATCTCAAGAAGATGGGCAGCTAGCTAGTCGTCTCACAAGTCGCGACCGGCGCGGCGCATGGGACGCGAATGGCATCACAAGCCGCAAACGGCGCGACACAGGGGACGCGAATGGCTCGCCCTCGTCTCGAACCACGCGACTCGACGAATGGATGCGCCTTCGGCGATCGTTTCGAGAGGGGCGGGCTCCGGCTGCGCTTTACTTCGCATCCCCTGTGTCGCGCCGTTCGCTCCTGCCGTGCCCTGGTGCGTGGTGGTGTATCGCGACCAACCGAGACGTACCCCGATGCGACGTTAGTCTAATGGGTCATCCGGGCGTGCTGGATCGAAAACCATCCCGAACCCCCATCTCGAGACCGATCGGCGCAAATGCGCCGCGTCGGCCGCGTCTTGTGCGCCGACCCTGATCCCTACGCAGCCTCGTCCGAGACGGCGAGCGCGAGCGCCGGCTCTCGGGTCCCGTGCCCGCCGGGTCCATCGCCCCGACCTCGCCAGACCGCGATGCGGCGATTGATGTCGTTGGCCGTCACGTAGAGCGCCGGTACCAGGAAGAGCGTCACGATCGTCGAGAGCGCGAGGCCCCAGCCGAGCGCCAGCGACATCGGCGACATCACCGCGTCGTAGCCCCCGATCCCGTAGGCCGTCGGAATGACGCCGCCGAAGGTCGTCATGCTCGTCACGAGAATCGGCCGCAGGCGCGAGACGATCGTCTCGATCAGCACCGATTCGCGCACCGCCTCGGATGCCGCCCGCTCGAGCTGCGCCTGGGCCTGATGGACGGCGTCGACCATCACGATCGACGCGTTGACGACGACGCCGGAGAGACCGACGGTGCCGATCACGGGGAGCAGACTGAAATTCATCCCGTGGAGCCAGAACGTGAGCGCGACCGACACGATCGCGAAGGGAACGACCGCGACTACGAAGAATGCCTCGAGCACGGATCCGAGCATGATCGCGATCACCGCCGCGATCCCGAAGAAGACGGCCATGGCGACCGCCGCGAGGTCGCCGGTGGCCCGCCGCGACTGGACGGCTTCGCCGCTGATCTCGATCGTGATGTCGTCGCGGCCCGCATAGCGGGTCATGAACTCCTTCTCGATCCGCTGAGCAATGGTCAGCGCGGTCTGGTCGGCTTCCGGCGAAAGGCCCGCGGTGACGTTGAGGGAGCGATTGCCGTCGCGGTGCTGGATCTTGGCGAGCGCGGGCAGCTCGACGGGATCGACGACGTCGCGGACGAGCACGAGCTCGCCGCGGTCGTTGCGCACGGGCGTATCGAGCAGGGCGTGGAGTGAGCGGCGGGCGGCGGGCTCGAGCGCGACCCGGATGTCGGTCGTGTCCTCGAGGTCGCGCATCTCCGAGGCGATCAGGCCGTAGTAGGCGGCCTTCAGCGTCTGGCCGAGCACCTGGGCGTCGAGGCCGTGGCGCGCCAGCCTCTCGGGATCGGGATTGAGATCGATCTGACGGATGCCGAAGCGCTCGTCGATCGAGATGTCGACGACGCCGCCGATCTCGCCGAGGAACTCCGCGAGGGCCATGCCCGCCTGACGCCGCAGGGTGTCATCGTTGGCGAGAATGAAGACGTTGACGGGCTCGAGGCCCGGCGGACCGTCGAGGTCTGCCTCGAACTGGATCGTTGCGTCGAGAGGAACCGCGACCTGCGCCCGCAGCCGCTCGATCCATTCCGCCGCGGACCACTTCTTCTTCTCGAGATCGAGATGGGCCGAGATCACGCCCTCGTTCTCGGCCGAGCCGTACTCGCGCCCGGCACCCTCCCGGTCCTGATGTCCGACGCGGGTCGTCAGCGCCAGCAGATCCGTCCCCATGATCGGCGGCAGCTGCGCCTGGATCACGTTCACGGCGGCTTCCGTGCGCTCGATCGCCGTGCCCGGCGGCATCGTCAGCTTGACCGCGAAACCCGGCGCCGAATCCTGGGGAAAGAACTCGAACTGGAGCCGCGGAACAATGCCGACGGCGATCGCGACGAGGATCGCGGCAAACCCTGCGATCACACGGCCGCGGTTCGCGAGGGTCGTGCGCAAGGCGCGCCGATAGCGGTCTTCGAGCCGGAGCACGAAGGCCCGCTTCGGTACCGGCGGGCCGCCGCCCCGGGCAAGCGACATGTGCGCCGGGAGGATCACGAAGCTCTCGGCCAGCGAGATCGAGAGCGACAGACATACGACCGCCGGGATCTGCCAGATCATGCGCGACGGCATGCCCCCGATCGCGAGCAGCGGCGCGAAGGCGAGCACCGTCGTCGCCGCCGACGCCATCACCGGCGTCGCCACCGCGAGCGTTCCCTGGACGGCCGCCTCGACCGGCGACAAGCCCTCCTGCCGCTTGACGAGGATCATCTCCGCAACGACCACCGCGTCGTCGACCAGCATGCCGAGCACGATCACGAAGGCCGTCGTCGACACGAAATTGATCGTCATGCCGGTCGCCGGCATCATCGCGATCACGCCGAGGATCACGATCGGCACCCCCATCGCGACCCAGAGCGCCGCCGACGGGGCGAGGAACAGGAAGAGGATCGCCGCGACGAGGATGATGCCCATCACGCCGTTGCTGGCGAGGACGCTCATCCGATTGCGCATCTCGTAGGACATGTCCTTCACGATCGAGGTCGTGACACCGGGCGGAAGCTCGATCTGCTCGAGCGCCGCCGCGATGCGTCCGCGCGTCTCGATCACGTCGGCCCCGGAGCGTTTCACGACGACGAGCGAGATGCCCGGCTTGCCGTTCGTCCCGACGATCAGCCCGACGTCCTCGCGGCCGAGCTCGAGACGGGCGACGTCGCGCACCCGAAGCGGACCCTCGTCCTCGAAACGCAGCACGACCTCGCCGACCTGCTCCGGCTTCTCGAAGCGCCCCCACATCACGACCTGACGGCGATCCGCCGAGGACTCGAGCACGCCGCCGGTGTCGGAGACGTTGCGACCCCGGATCGCCTGCACGACATCGAGCAGCGTAACGCCGTGGGCCCGGGCGGATTGGGGATCGACGTAGACCCGGAGCTCCGGATCGGGGAGCCCGACCTTGTCGATCTCGCCGACTCCCTCGACCTTGAGCAAGACACGCTCGATGCGGCGCGCGGCGGCGGCGAGATTCCGGGTGTCCCCGGCGATCGCGACCTCGAGGATCGGCTGCTTGTTCGGGTTCAGCACGACGAGGGTCGGGTCGTCGCGCATGTCCTCCGGAAAGCCCCGGACCGCGTCGAGGGCGGTGCGGATCTCGCGTTCCTTCTCGGCGAGCTCGGCGTCGGGGGTGTCGTCGTCGAGCTCGATGTTGGTCACCGAGCGATTGTCCGTGATCACGGTCGTGAAGCTGTCGAGCCCGTCGATCTCCCGGAGCTCATCTTCGATCGGAATCGTGACCTTGGTCTCGACGTCCCGCGCCGAGGCCCCCGGAAGCTGGGCGTTGACGATGAAACGAGGGAGCTGGGCCGAGGGAAAGCCCTCGATGTTCGTCCGAGCCGCCGCGAGCAGGCCGACCACGACGACGGACGCCGTGATGACGTGGACGAGCAGGTGCCGCTCGACGAAGAAGCGGATGAAGCGTTCCACCGCCGCTACTCCACCGCTTCAGCTGCGCCGTCGAGCAGGATGTCCGCTCCGTCCTGGAGCGCGAAGTGGCCGTCGAAGATCACTTCGTCTCCGACCGCGAGTCCATCCAGGATCTCGACCGACTCCCCGGCGACGCGGCCCGTTCGCACAATCCGGACCTGGGCGACTGCGCCCGTCGCGCCGCGTGCGACGACGAATACTTCGGTCTGGCCCCCGCGCCGGAGCAGCGCCGCACGCGGAGCGAGCAGGCCGGGCGCTTCGCTCGCGTCGCGCAGCTCGATCGCGACGACCATGCCGTCCCGGAGCCCACCCGGATTCGCCATCCCGAGCTCGAGCTCGTAGGTCCCATCGAGACTTCCGGCGACCCGGGCGACGCTCACGAGCTCCGCTTCGAAGCTCTGCCCGTCGAGGTCTGCCACGCCGATCTCCGCCTTCATGCCCGGCACGAGGCGCGCGGCCTCGCGCGCCGTGACGCCGCCGAAGATCCGGACGCGGGAGAGATCGACGAGGGTCGCGACGGGCGTGCCCGCGGCGACGAAATCGCCGACGTCGACGGCGAGCGAGTCGACCGTGCCCGCGAAGGGAGCGCGGATCTTCGTGTCGGCGAGGCTTCGCCGCGCGGTGTCGCGAGCGACCTCGGCGAGGGCGAACTCGTTCGTCGCCTTGTCGAGGGCAAGCTTCAGATCGTCGTGGCGTTGCGTGCTGAGCGCATTGCTCGCGAGCAGCTGCTCGCCTCGGGCGAGCTCGCGCTCGGCATGGCGCAGCACGGTCGCCGCGGTGCCGAGGGCTGCCTCGGTCCGCCGGACCTCGAGCGCCTGGCGGGAGGACTCGAGCTCGACGAGCAGCCCGCCCTCGGCCACCGATGCCCCCGGAAGCGCCGCTCGGGACAGCACGCGGCCCTGGGTCTCGGCCGTGATCGAGGCGCGGTGATAGGCGCGGATCGTTCCGGTCACGCTGCCGGCGCCATCGATCTTCGCGAGCTGGACCTTCCGGGTCTGGACCCGGACGCGAGTCGGCGGCGGCGCAGCGGTCGAGCCCGCCGTCGGATCGCGCTTCGCGTCGGCGGAATTGCAGCCCGAGAGCGAGACCAAGAGCAGCGGCGCGAGCGCCAGCGAGGCGACGCAAAACAACGAGGCGACGGCCCGCCCGGCCCGGGCCGGGTTGGTCGGTTTCATACGAGTTCCTCCGAAGGGGCGCGGAGTCCATGGGTGAGAAATTGCTGCGTGTGGGCGATCAATCGATCGGCCAGACCGGCGTCGAGGGAGAGGCCCAGCTCGTGGCCGATGATCGGCAGGATCATGAACGGGAAGGCGCACAGGCTCGAGATCGAGATTGCCATCCAACGGGCGTCGAGATCGCTTCGGAGGCGCCCCTGGCGCTGCTCATCTTCGAGCCAACCGATCATCGCCTTCATCGGACCCCGCACCAGGTCGCGCGTGAGGCGCGAGCGGAGCGGCGAGGCGCCGTGGGCGAGGACCTCGCTGGCGATCAGCTTCGGGAGCCAGGGATCGGCCGTCATCGCTGCGACGCAGAGCTGGACGAGGTCGCCGGCGCCGTCCTTGCGGGCGAAATCAGGGGCATCGACCAGCTTCTGGAGGTGCTCGCTGACCCGCTCGAACGCGCGGCGGTAGATCGCTTCGCCGAGCCCGTCCCGGTCGCCGAAGTAGTAGGAGATCATCGCCGGGCTGACGCGGGCGCGCGCCGCGATCTCGCGCAGGCCGCAGGTCTCGAAGCCGTGGTCGGCCGCGAGCTCGGTTGCGGCTTCGAGCAGACGCTCGCGGACCTCGGCTTCGTCGACCTCCCGAAGCCGCGGTCGCCCCGGACGTCGGGGACCCCGGCCCCGGCTGCGGCCGGTCGTCGAGCGTGCTTTCTGGCGGGGGGGAGAAGGCATGGGCCGGTAAATTAAACGGTCGTTCGATTATTGCAAGCACGCCCCGGCACGACGCAAGGATCCGAGCGACCGCATCGACGCCGGCGACGAACCAGTACACTCGCCCTATGCCGCTCGCGAAGGTCGCCCGACACGCGCTCTACTACGAGCTCCACCCCGCACGAAATCCGCAGCCGAGCCTGCCGCCGATCCTCCTCGTGATGGGCATCGGGGGCCGCTGTGCCGGCTGGCTCCCGTTCCAGGTCCCGCGCTTCTCGGAAAATCGAGATGTCCTGATCTACGACCACCGCGGGGTCGGCCAGAGCGAGGACCCGGGCCCGCCGTTCACGACCGGGGATCTCGGACGCGACCTCGTCGAGCTCCTCGACGTCCTCGGGCTCGAGCAGGTCGACGCGGCGGGCTACTTCCTGGGCGGGATGGCGATCCAGGAGGCGGCCCTCGCAGCCCCCACTCGCTTCCGCAAGCTCGTCCTGGTCGGCACGTGGGCACGTCCCGACGTCAAGCGTCGAATGCTGCTCTCGGAGTGGGCCGAGCTGGCCCGGGCGAAGGCGCCCGCCGCGACGATGATCCGCCATCGCCTCATCTGGACCCTCTCCGACGAATCCCTCGACGAGAGCGAGCTGCTCGCGACCGCGATCGCCCACCTCGACGACGGCCAGACGCCAGTCACCGGCGAGATCTTCGCCCGCCAGTGCGACGCCTGCATCGGCCACGATGCCCTCGACCGACTCCGGCAGCTCACTCACCCGACCCTCGCCCTCTGTGGCCGCCGCGACCTCCTGACCCCGTCGAAGTTCAGCCGCCAGATCGCCGAAGCGATGCCGAATGCCCGGGACCTGTCGCTCGCCTACAGCGGACATGCCGTGATGGCGGAGCGGCCCGAGCGCTTCAACCAGGTGGTCCTGAATTTCCTCGACGAGGATCGCGGCGTCGACTGACGTCGACTAACGCCTCCTAACGCAGGAGATCGGCGTCCCGGCCCTGGCCCCGGCCCGGTACGGACGTGCGCGTGCGAAACGACAGGATCGGCAGGCTCTCGCGCAGGATGGGCGAGGCCGCGACCGCCCGCCTGAGGGCCGTGCCCGTGAGGCCCTCGCCGCCGGCGACGAGAACACGATTGTCGTAGTCGACGACCTGGATCTCGACGAGCTTCGCAAACGATGCCCGAAGCCCCGCCGCGACCCGGACATGCTCGTCGAGGGTATTGGAGACGAAGACGCCTCCCCGCTCGAGGAGCTGCGTCGCGTGGACGTGGGCGGGCTCGGGAATCCAGTCGGGCTTGTGCACCGCATCGCCGCGTCCGATGAAGACGTCCTCGAGCACCGCATCGAAGCGCCTCGCCCGCGTCCCTCGCCGGACCTCGGAGGCGAGCCATTCCCGCGCATCCGCGAGCTCGACCCGAAGCGCGAGCCCGTCGAGCTCGAAATGGGCCCGGGCGAGTCGCACGACCTCGGCATCGAGCTCGACGCCGACGATCTCCGCCTCGGGCGCGATCGCCCGGGCGAGTCGTGCGACCGAGCCGCCTCCGAGGCCGAGGATCAGGATCCGGCGGCGCCGCTTGGGCGGGAGCCAGAGCAGCGGCGCCGCGATCGCATCCCAGACGCAGCGCGTCGCGAGCTCGCCGGGCCGGTAGAACGACGCGAAGGTCTCATCGACGACGAGACTCCTCGCGCCGCCCGAATCTTCGAGGCGCACACGCGGCTTGCTCGCCCGCGGCCTTTCCCGGCGCGGTCTGCCTGCATACGCTCTGGCCATGTCCTCCCCCCTCTTCGACGGTCTCGGTCCGATGCGCGCGGACGATGCCAGAGGTCGCGCCCCTCGGCGCGGGCCGGAGACGAAATCGACGGTGCGTGTCGCGCTGCCGGTGCCGATCGATCGGCTGTTCGACTACACGGTCGAAGCAGACGCGGCGCTGGTCGGCTGCCGCGTGCGGGTGTCCTTCGGCGGACAGAAGCTCGTCGGGCTGATCGTGCCCGACGATCTTCGGGACGGCGACGCGACGGGGAGCTCGCGATCGCTGTCGCCTGTCGACGAGGTTCTCGACGAAGAGCCCGCGGTCTCCGAGGAGCTGATCCGGGTGCTTGCCGATGAAGCCGACGCGATCTTCTGCCCGGTCGGTCTCGCGATCGCGCACGGTCTCCCGCCCGGATCCGCGCCGCGCGTCGCCCGGCCCTATGCGCTCACGCTGCGCGGCGAACGCGCGCTCTCCCAGGGTGCCGTCGGCGCAGGAGCGCTCGGGGGCGACGCCCGTCCGATCCTGGCCCGGCTCGCCGAATCCTCCGCGACGCTGCCTGCCTTGCTGAGGGGGCTGCCGGGGATCCCCGTGGCGCGACGGCTCGAGAGTCTCCTGCGCGATGGGCTCGTGGAGCGTCGCAGCGAGCGAAAGGCCGCACGCGCCCGGGTCCCCAGCGTGCGAATCGTGCGAATCGCACCCGGCCTCGACCTCGAGCACGCGGCGGTGACGACCCTCGCTCGGGCCACCGCCCAGGCAAAGCTCCTGCGCCGGATCGCAGCGCATCCCGGTGGCATCTCGACGACGGCCCTCGCCCACGGCGATCCCCAGGCCCCGGCCACCCTGCGCGCCCTCCTCCGCCGCCAGTTCGCCCTGATCGAGACGCGTCCGATCTTCGCCGCGGCCGAGGCCGTCCTCACCTCCGACGAAAAAGAGGGAGCGCGCGTCGAGCTGACCGACGACCAGCGGCAAGCCCTCGTCCCCATCCACGACGCAATCAAGCGCCAGCTCCCCGCCCGCTTCCTGCTCCACGGCGTCACCGGCAGCGGCAAGACCGAGGTCTACCTCCGGGCGATCGAGGAGACCCTCGCCGCCGGGAGGCAGGCGCTCGTGCTCGTCCCCGAGATTACGCTGACCCATCAGATCGTCGCGCGCCTGCGAGCGCGCTTCGGCGACGAGGTCGCCGTGCTCCACAGCGGCCTCAAGCCCGGCGAGCGCCTCGCCCAATGGGAGCGGCTGCGTTTGCGCCACACGTCGATCGCGGTCGGCGCCCGCAGCGCGCTCTTCGCGCCGCTCGAAGCCCTCGGCCTCGTGGTCGTCGATGAGGAGCACGACGGGGCCTACAAGAACGAAGAGGGCTTCCGCTACCACGCCCGCGATCTCGCGGAACGTCGCGCCGCGCGCGCCTGTTGTCCGCTGATCCTCGGCTCGGCGACGCCATCCCTCGAATCGCGCTTCCGCGCCGAGCAGGGCGAGCTCCACCGCCTCTCGCTCCCGCGCCGCGTCGGCGGTCGACCGCTCCCCGCCGTCGAGATCGTCGATCTCGGGAAGGAGAAGGCGAAGAGCGCCCGCGGACGGAAGCTGATCCTGGCGCGTCCGCTGCGCCGGGCGATCGAAGAAACCCTCGTCGCCGGTGGGCAGACGATCCTCTTCCTCAATCGTCGGGGATTCTCGACGCGGATCTTCTGCTTTCAGTGTGGCCATGCGGAACGCTGTCACGATTGCGACGTCGCGCTCGTCTTCCACGCGAGCGAGCATACGCTTCGTTGCCACTACTGCGACAGCACGCGGGTGGTGCCCGAGGTGTGCAGCGGCTGCGGGGATCCGGAGACGGCGCTGCTCGGCGTCGGGACCGAGCGCCTCGAAGAAGAGGTCCGGGCCCTGTTTCCGGGGGCGCGGACGCTGCGTCTCGACCGTGACACGTCCTCGCGTCGGGGCCATACCGAGAAGGTGCTCCGCGCGCTGCGCGACGAAGAGGTCGACATCGTAATCGGGACCCAGATGGTCGCGAAGGGTCACGACTTTCCCGGCGTCCAGCTCGTCGGCGTCGTCGCCGCGGACCTCGGCCTCCACCTGCCCGATTTTCGCGCCGCAGAGCGGACCTTCCAGCTGCTCACCCAGGTCGCAGGCCGGGCTGGGCGCGCGGTGCGACCCGGGCGCGTGGTAGTCCAGACCTTCGTGCCCGACCACTACGCGCTGATTCCGGTCGCGACCCACGACTTCGAGACCTTCTACCGGGCCGAGCTCGAGCACCGCCGCGCCCTCGCCTATCCCCCCTTCGGCGAGCTCGCCCGCATCGTCGTCAGCGCCGAAGACGAGGCCGAGGCCCTCGCCGCTGCCGAGCTGGTCGCGACGGCCGTCCGCATCGTCCTCGCCATCCCCCGCGCAGCCCCCCGCACTGCGGTTGAGATCCTCGGTCCGGCACCGGCGCCGATCGCCCGACTGCGGGGGCGGTTCCGCTTCATGTTGCTTTTGAAGAGCGCGGACGCCGGGGCGATGCGACCGGCCTGTGAGGCGGTGCTCGACGCGTTCCGCAAGCTCCCCCGCACGGTCCAGGCCGGGCTCGACGCCCGCCCGGTCAACATGCTATAGATCGGGTCGTTTTCCCCAGCTGATCCAACGAGTTAGCGACATCCATCCCGATCCGACGGAGCGGCTGTCGCGACTTCAATGGGCCGCGCTTCGTGCGTGGCCGGGAAGCCGATGGCCCTGCGCGAAGTCGTCCAGTTCCCCGACCCCCGTTTGAAGCTCGTGTCGAAGCCGATCACGCAGATCACCGACGAGATCCGGGAGCTCGCCGCCGACATGATCGAAGTCATGTACGACGAGCCGGGGATCGGGCTCGCCGCGCCGCAGGTCGGAGCGAGCGTTCGGCTGTTCGTGATCGACACGCAGTGGAGCGATGAAGAGATCGGACGCCATCCGTTAGTCGTGATCAACCCCGAGATCTCCGAGCGCGAAGGGCGGATCAGCTGGGACGAGGGCTGCCTCTCGGTCCCGGACTACAATGCCGTCGTCGAGCGCGATGCGAAGATCACGCTGCGCGGCCTCGATCTCGAGGGTCAGCCGATCGTCGAGCACGCCGAGGGCCTGCGCGCGGTCTGTATCCAGCACGAGGTCGACCACCTCGACGGCATCCTCTTCATCGACCGCATCAGCCGATTGAAGCGCGGGCTTTACGTAAAGAAGCGCCGCAAGCAGCTCGCGGTAGAAGCGGAGGAGGAGAACGGATGAAGGCCGGATCCTGCCCCCGTTGAGCCCCCTGCGCCTCGTCTTCTTCGGCACCCCCGAGATCGCGTGCCCGACCCTGGAACGCCTGATCGCCTCGCGCCATGAGGTCGTCGGCGTGGTGTCCCAGCCCGACCGTGGCCGCGGGCGCGGGCGCAAGCCGTCGCCGTCGCCGGTGGCGGCCGTCGCCCTGCGCGATGGAATCGACCTGCTGCGCCCGGAGAAGGTCGGCGAAGCGGGAGCCGTCGAGACATTGCGCGCCTGGCGGCCGGACCTCGGGGTCGTCGTCGCCTTCGGCCAATTCCTGCCGAAGCCCGTCCGCGAGCTCCCCTCGAAGGGTTATCTCATCAATGCCCATGCGAGCCTACTCCCGCGCCATCGCGGTGCCGGACCGATCTCCCGGGCGATCCTCGAAGGGGACACCGAGACGGGGATCTCCGTCATGCGCATCGAGAAGGAGATGGACGCCGGACCGGTGGCTGCGGTCGTACGCACGCCGATCGGCGAGCGAGAGAACACGGCCGAGCTCTCGCTCCGTCTGGCTGCGCTGGCCGCCGACGTCATCGCGGAGGTCGTCGACTCGATCGAAGCGGATCGCGTCGTCTGGACCGCGCAGGACGAGGCCCGCGCGACCCATGCCGGGAAGATCGAGAAGACCGACGCGATCCTCGACCTCGAACAGAGTGCCGTCACCCTCGCCCATCGGATCCACGCCCTCGCCCCGCGGCCCGGCGCGAGCGTCCTGCTCGTCGCGGGTCCAGTGAAGACCGACCTGAAGATCCTCCGCACCGAGACCGCCCCCTTCGCGCCGGGCGAGCGCCCGCGGCCGGGCTCCGTCGATTTATGCATGCCGGGCTTCCCGCTGCGCATCGCGACCGGCGAGGGCTGGCTCGTCCCGCGCGAGGTCCAGCGCCCCGGCGGCAAGCCGCTCGCGAGCGCCGATTTCCTACGCGGCTTGCCGCTCGCCAACGACGCGCGCTGCGAGCGCGCCCTGCTCGCATCGGAGCCCACATGAGCCCGTCGCCGCCGCGCGACAGATCGGCCGGGGAGGGTCGGGGACCGAGGGGGCCCCGGGGCCCGATCCGCGAGGGCAGCTCGCGCCGAACGGGTGGTCCGACGGCACCGCGGATGATCGCGATCCGCGTCGTCGAGCGCGTCCAGCGCGCCGGCGCCTACGCCGACCTCGCGCTCCACCACGCCCTCGTCCAGAGCAACATGCCACCGGCCGATCGCGCGCTCGCGACCGAGCTGGTCTACGGCACGCTGCGCTGGCGCGGTCGGCTCGACTATCTCCTCTCCCAGGCCCTCGAGCGCGATCTCTCGAAGCTCGAGCCCTTCGTCGTCAGCGCGCTGCGGGTCGGTGCCTATCAGCTCTGTTTTTCCGATCGGATCCCGGCGACGGCGGCGGTCGACGAGGCGGTTCGCTGTGTTCGCGCGCTCGGGCTCGAGCGCGCGACGGGGCTCGTCAATGCGGTACTGCGGCGGATTGCACGGGAGGGCTCGAGCTTCGCGCTGCCCGCCCTCGCCGACGATCCCCTCGCCCATCTCGTCCACGCCTGCTCGATGCCCGAATGGCTCGCGAAGCGCTGGCTCGAAGCCTACGGCCCGGAAGAGGCAGCGAAGCTCGCGAGCTCGATGAACGAGGCCGCGCCCGTGACCGTCCGCGTCAACCGCACGAAGACTTCGCGCGAGGCTCTGCTGCCCGAGCTCCGCTCGCGCTTTCCAGAAGCCGCCGCGTGTCGGCATGCGCCCGACGGCATCGTCCTAGGACACCGCGGCGACGTCGGCCAGGATCCCGCCTTTCTGGCCGGCCTCATCAGCCCGCAGGACGAAGCCTCCCAGCTCGTCGTCCACTGGCTCGATCCCCGACCCGGCGAACGCATCCTCGATGTCTGCGCCGCCCCCGGCACGAAGACCGCGGCGATCGCCGAACGGCTCGCCGGCCACGGCCAGGTCCTCGCCCTCGATCGCCACGAACGAAGACTCGGCCTGATCGGTCGCGGCCTGCGGCGACTCGAGCTCGGCGGCGTCGCCGTCGCCGAACGCGACGCGACGAAATCCCTCGCCGATCTCGTCGAGCAGGTCGGCCTCTTCGACCGCATCCTCGTCGACGCCCCCTGCTCCGGGCTCGGGGCGCTCCGCCGCAATCCCGACGCGCGCTGGCGCGTGCGGCCCGAGGATCTTCCCGAGCTCGCGAAGACCCAGCGCGCCCTGCTCGAGTCCGCAGCGACGGCGCTCCGGCCCGGCGGCGTCCTCGTCTACTCGACCTGCACCGTCACGCCCGAGGAGAACGAAGCGGTCATCCGCGGCTTCATGGCGACCCGCGCGAGCTGGCGGATCGCCCCCCGCGAAGACGCACCCGAGTCGCTCCACGGCCTGATCGGCGAAGACGGCTTCCTCCGGCTCCTGCCCCACCGCGACGACACCGACGGCTTCTTCGCCGCCCGCCTTTTTCGAGGCCAGCCGAATCCGAAGTAGACTCCGAGCGCGACCCTGCCACCGGAGAAGACGCATGAAGAACCGAACGCGTGAGATCCAGATCGCCCCTTCGATCCTGGCCTGCAACTTCGTCGAGCTGGCGAACGAGCTGCGCACGATCGAATCTGCCGACCTGATCCACGTCGACGTGATGGACGGCCATTTCGTCCCCAACCTGACGATCGGCCCCCCCGTCGTCGCCGCGATCAAGAAGGTGGCGCCCAAGCCCCTCGACGTCCATCTGATGATCGAGCGGCCCGAGCATTACCTCGAGGCGTACATCGATGCCGGCGCCGACATCCTCGGCGTCCACGCCGAAGCCTGTCCCCATCTCCACGGCACCCTCGGCCAGATCCGCAAGCTCGGCGAGCAGAAGGGGCGACGGGTCCGCTCCTGCGCGGTCGTCAATCCCGCGACGCCGGCGGAGGTGCTCGAGTTCGCCCTCGACGAGATGGATCAGATTCTCGTGATGACCGTGAACCCGGGCTTCGGCGGTCAGTCCTTCATCGAGGCGATGCTGCCGAAGATCGAGAAGATCCGCGGTTGGATCGAGAAGCGCGGCCTCTCGATCGACCTCGAGGTCGACGGCGGGATCACGGCGAAGAACATCGCCCGCACGGCCTCCGCCGGGGCGAACGTCTTCGTCGCGGGGACCTCGGTGTTCGGCGAGAGCGACCGCAAGCTCGCGATCGAGAGTCTGCGCCGGGCGACCGGCTAGGCGAAAGCGGTCGGACGGACTCCCGCGGAGCACGGATCACTGCCCGAGTAAGAATGTTGGCGACGGTGCGGAAAACACCGGTAGATTCAGCCGATCGATGCACCCTCGTCTGTACTTCAGCACGAGGAGAGGGTGTGCATCGGCCAAATGGGACGCACGTTGACCGATCCGCTCGTAGTCGTCATCACGCCGGTCTTCAACGGTGCCGGGTTGCTGCAGGGCTGTATCGACAGCGTGCTGGCTCAGACCTACACGAGCTGGATACTCATCGTCGTCGACAACGTCAGCTCGGACGAATCGGCTCGCATTGCATCGGAGGCTGCCGCGCGCGATCCCCGGATCCGGATCGAGCGTTCCGTCGAGCATCTCGGCATGCTCGACAACTGGAATCGGGCCCTGTCGTACGCGCCGGACCAGGCAGTCTATGTCAAGCACTTGAATGTCGATGACCGGATGAGGCCCGACTGCCTTCGCCGTCTGGTCGACGTCGCGCAGGCGAATCCGGGGGTCGGTGTCGTCAGCGCGTACTTCACGTACGGATCCACTCGCTTGCCTCGACACAGGCATCGCGAGGTCCAGATCGTTCGCGGGCCCGATGCCGTCGCCGAGGTCCTCCACGGCGGGCCCAGCTATCTCACCCACCCTTCGGCGCTGCTGCTGCGACGCTCTGCTGCGGCGGTGTGGCCCCGGTTCTTCGACGCGACGGGCTTCCCGCCCGGGCATCCCCATTCACCTCCGATGCCGCTCGCGGACAAGGAAGCCTACTTCGAGATCATGGCTCGCTGCGACCTGGCGTTCGTCCCCGAAGTCCTCGCGGATGTGGCTTCGGGCGAGTCGTCGGCGACCGGCTTCGCGGCGCGCGTCGGCGCATGGCATGCTGGTCGGATCGAATCGATCCTGCGCCACGGAGATCGCTTCCTCGATCCCGCCGGGCGCCGACGTGCGATTCGGAGTGCAGCGCGCAAATACCTTCGCTCGCTCGTTTGGCGGTTCTGCCGGGGCCGGCCCTTCCGAGATCCGGAGTTCGTGCAGTACCAGGATCTCGCACTGCAGTACCTCCTCCCTCGTCTAGAGGCGGAGGACGTCGGCTGGGCATCGTTCGGACTGAGCCTCGCGGCTCGCTCGTTGGGGCGGATCGCGGGCCGCGAAAGCTATTCCCGAGCGTGACCTCCGAGTCTCGGCGGCCTCGTTCGAGGCTAAGAATCGTCGGGACGCGACCGGTGCCGAGCCATCTGCCTGGGAAGCCGCATGACATCGTGGATGAAGGGCATGGGATCCCGCAGCGCGAGCACCGCGCACCGGCGTACGCCGCGGAGGGAGCGCAGGTACGCAGCCAGGTCGAGCTCGCCCTGCCGCCTCGCGTCGAGGGCAGCGGCGAGATCCCTCTTGAGACAGACCCATCGCGCTCTCGGAAATCGAATCGTCGGGGCGAGGGGCAACGGCAGGTTCGCGAGCGAGCGATAGGCCACGTAGGTCATGTCGAGACCGGCCGCCTCGGCGACGAACATGCCCAATCCGGGTCGGCCCACGTTCGCCTCGATCACGAAGAGCTCCCCCGTCCCCGCATCCCGTTTCATGTTGACGGTCGCGAAGCCGCGATGATCGAGGCTCTCGAGCAGGGCTCGTCCCGTCTCGCGGATCTCCGGATCGTCGAAGATCTCGGACAGGGTTCCGCTCCCCGTCCGTCGGGGCCACTGGCGAATCTTGTGCCCGATACACTCGGCGACGAATCGCCGGTCTTCCGCGATGAACGCGTAGTACGAGTACATGGCGTCGTCGCCGCCCTCGATCCATTCCTGAACGACGAAGCGCTCGCTCCACTCGCGGCATCGTTCGTAGGTTCGCTCGAGCGCCTCCCCGTCCTCCGCGAAAAAGACCTTGGCGGCAGCGAGATCCATCCAGCGTTCGGTCTTGATGTCGGGCTTCAGGACGAACGGAGCTCTCAGCTCGCCCGCGGCGCGTCGAACTTCGTCGGCGCTGTCGACCACCCTCGTTCGCGGAACCGGAATGCCGTTCGCTTCGGCGTGTCGCGCAAACGGAACCTTTCCGAGCGCCCGATCGATCGAGCCGCCATCGGAATTCGCGATGCGGAAGGTCATCGACAGCTCATCGGCGTGTCGGGCGACGCTCGCGACGGCAGCGTCGGTTGCAGGCAGCAGGACGGGACGCTCGCTCGTGGCGAGCCGGCGAAGGCATTCGATGAGACTCGTCTCGTCCGAGCTCGCGAAGACCACCTCGGAGGCGCACCGCGTCCGGGTCGCGAAGTGACCTCGATCGAACGCGATCCCCGTCACCCGCACCCCGTGCTGGTGAAGCGCGCGTACAGTCTGCAGACCCGTGATGCAATCGAGGCCGATCACGATTGCATCCGGCGGGCGATTCGCGCGGTCCGACACGTTCCTGGGTCTCACTCCGCGCGTCGATCGCAGATCGCTCCGCGGACGGAACACGCTATTTCGCTTGCTCGTGTAATCCGGGAGGCTAGAGACGAAGCCGGCGGATCGCCAGCAGGCGCGGGGCACACCTTGTATTTCGTGATCCATCTCGTACGTTGCGGGTAGCGCGGCCGAGCCCGCGATCCTCGAAGCGGTCTCGACGGGAACGTGTCCCTCGAGCTTGCGGCGAATGGAGCTCTCGCTTGATCCCCACTCCCCCGGATCTTTTCGACGAATGGTTTCGACTCCCCGTGGTCACAGAGCGGGTCGACCCTCGCTTCGAGGTGCGACGTGCGAAGCCCGAGGAGTTCGACCACGTCTACGACGTCGTCGACGCGGCATTCGGGAAGAGGCGTCCGCGCGCCCACTTCGAGTGGATCTACCGGGAGAACCCGCTCGGCCGCGCGCGCTGTTGGATCGTCGTCGAGCGCGCGAGTGGCTCGATCCTCAAGACCGGAGCGGGGTTTCCATGGCCGATCTGGCGCGGGGTCGAAAGCTTGAAGGGCACGCTCTCGGGCGACTCGTGCACGGTCCCTGCGTGGCAAAGAAAGGGGCTCGCGGCGGTCCGGCGCGCATTCACGAGAAAGCATCCCTGGTACGAGGAGTTCTGCGGCATCGCGGGTCCGAACGAGGGATCCCGAATCGTCACCGTGAAGGCAGGAGAGGGTGACGAGCTGCTCGGTGCGCTGCGTGGTGGCGTCATGCCGCTCCGGGCGAGGTCCCTTCTCGATCGTGTGGGCATACCGCCGATCCTCGCTAGACCGATCGGAGCGGTCGCAGATCCGGTCTTGTCCGTCTGGCGAGACCTCGCAGCGCGGGGGGGACGGAACGCATCGGGAACACTCGAGCGAATCGGTCGCTTCACGACCGATTTCGACGACGTGACCGAACGCTGCATGTCGTGGCCGAAATTCTGGTCTCCGCACAACGCGGATTTCCTGAATTGGCGATATCTCGATCACCCAGTCGAGTCGTACGTCGGCCTCGCGCTGGTCGAGCACGAGCGACCGACGGCCTACGCGGTGCTCTGCCTCGAGCGCGACAAGGCGACGCTCGCCGAGTTTTGCGTCGCGGCGGCCCCTCGAGCGAGCTCGTTGAAGCTTCTCGCCGGTGCGATCGGGGTGGCACGCGATGCGGGCTGCGGCTCCATCAATTTCTTCGGCCCCCCCGGCTGGCGCCATTGGAATCTCTTTCGCCGAGCCGGGTTCCTTCCCTATCGAACGACTAACCACCTCGAAGCCTTCGGCAAGCGCTTCGAGCCCGAGGTCTTCGACATTCGCAACTGGCAGGTCACTCCGGGCGATCGGGACTTCCGCTGACCTCCGCTGACGGAAGCTAGAAGTGGATCGGGTCGAGCGTATAATCGAAGGTGATGACCGCGAAATAGGAATCGGCGTCGGGTTGATTCACGCCCTGATCGCTGCCCTGCGTCCTGCGGTAGCGGAACTCGAAGGTCGCGGCCTGGTTGCGTGTGAAGGCGGTGCGCAGGCCGATGATTCCGGTGAGGGTCTCGCGCCGATCGCCGCCGGAATTGGTCGTCGTGAAGGCGAGCGAGCGCTCCGCCCCGCCACCTCCGTCGTTCACGACGATGAAATCGACGACGGTCGCTTTCGTCAGCGTATCGCGTCGATCCCAGCTTCCTGCCAGGAATGTGCTCCAGCGCTGGTTCGGCGGGGCGAGCTCGGCTTCGGCGTAGACCTGATCGAGACTGGAGACGAGTCCGCCGCCCGCCGTCGTGCTCTGACGACGTGAATAGGTCGTCTGGAGATTCCAGCTCGCGAGATTCACCCGGAGCGAGGCGGCGCCGAAACCGGTGACGACGCTGTCATCGCCAGCCTGCTGACCCGGGCCGAAGTCGAAGGACTGGCGCGGGCCGAGGTCGGACGTCGGGATCGGCCCGTTCGCCAGATCGCAGTTGCTCGCGACCCGACTGCCGACCGAGGCATCGACCTCGCAGCTCGCGATGTTCGCGCGAAACAGGTCGCCGCCGCTCCGCCCACCGACGAACTGGTTCTGCGTGACCCGATCGGTGTCGTCGTATTCGGAGCGGATGAACGAAGGGCCGCCGCTGGCGGTGAAGACGACATTGTCCGCGATGTCCCAGTTCCAGAGCAGATAGGTCGTGATCGAGTTGCTCACCGAGCCGAGTCGGGAGAGCGCCTCCTGGAAGTCCTGGTTGATGAAGGTCGCACCGACTCCGACGGCGTGTCGATCTGCGAGCCGATAGCGGACTTCGGAGCCGACCTCGAAGGCCTGGCTGTCGTTTCGATTCAGGTTCTGTCGGAAATCGGTCCAGTGATGCGCTCCATGTACGCTGAATTCGAGCAGCCGCGTCAGCTCGTGGATCACCTCGATCTCGAGATCGTTTCGGAAATAGCGGTTCTGATTCGGATCGAGCGCCGTATCGGCGAGCTCGATGTCTTGACGCGAGAAGCGAAGATTCGAGACGTCGCGAAATCGGTCGGTCAGGCGCAAGGTCGTGCGGGAGTCGATCTCGTAGGTCGCTCGCCCGCGAAGACGGCTCTCCGGAGCATCGACGCCGCTCTGATCGACGTAGGTCTGGTAGGCGCCGACGTAGTTCAAGTCGTAGGTCAGCCGGCCATTCTCGTTGGAGAAGTCGAGGGTCGGTCCGAACAGGAACGAATTCGCGGGATCCGCGTTCGTCGCGCTCGAGAAGAAGTTGGAGGTATAGGAGTACTCCGAGGTCACCCCGAGCAGGAGATCCGCGGCGTCTGCTCTACCCGCAGCGAAGACGACGAGGAGCACGAAGCACCAGCTGGCTCCGAGCAGGTCGCGAGAATGGGTACACGGGCTCATTCGGGCACGATGACGGTGTCCCCCGGCTCGAGCAGGATATTGGAGGCGGGGTTACGACCCTTGATGAATGCGTTGTAATCGAATCGGAACTCGACCTGACCTTCAGGTTCGTTGCGAAGAACGCGGATCTCGCCTTTCTGGGCGAAGGGGCTGAAGCCGCCCATCGCTGCGATGGCATCGATCACGCGGGTGTTGCCCCGAAGCTCGACGATTCCGGACCGGATCACGCCTTCGCCGAGCACGCTGGCGACCTGACTCCGCATCTCGGTGACGGCGATGTCGACGCGCGGGTTCGAGATGTACTGCGAGAGCGCGACGCGAATCGTCTCGGCGAGCGCGACAGGGGTCAGCCCCTCCGCCTGGATATCGCCCATCATCGGAACCGAAACCTTGCCGTCGCGACGCACGAGCAGCGGACCCGTGAAATCCGGGTGCTGCCAGACGGTCAGCATCAGCAGGTCGGGAACACCGATCACGTAATCATCGACCGCGCCGACCACCCGATTCGGAGGCGACAGCTGACCTGCGGAGGGACTCTGGAAGGGCCGCCAGCCGCACGCGCTGGCGAGCATGAGCACGACACAGAGGACCAGGGCTCTTCGCCCTCGATGGTTCGCAACCCGCAAACGCTCCATTTCTCTCTTCCCCATATCGATCCTCTCGGTAATTCAGCCGCTTCAGGCCCGTCGAGCAATCAGCATGCTCCCCAGGCGGGAAATGCCCGGACGCAGCTGCGCCCGAACGAGCGAGGTCCGGTAACGCAAGACGGGCAATCGCACCAGGTTGAAGGGATTCGCGAGCGGCAATCGGGCAATCCCGCGTCGGCCTCCGAATGCGAGCTGGTAGCCGGCATCCTTTACCGCCTCGCAGACCGTCGCCTCACACGCGCTCGCCGGATAGGCGATCGTCGGGGGAGACGCCGCGGCGCCAATCTCCGTTTCGATCCGGGCTTTCGACTTGACGAGCTCGTCCGTCAGGTCGTTCGCCGACAGACGCGTGAGGAGCGCATGACTGGAACCGTGGGAGCAGACGCTCAGACCGTCGCTCGCGAGCGCCCGAAGCGCGCTCCATCCGAGCACCCGATGCAGCGGAGGCACCTCCGCGAGCCGTCCGATCAGGTCGTCGACCCAGCGAATCGCTTCCGCGTGGGGCAGCGACTTGACGCGGTCGCGGAGCGTTCGAAAAGCAGCACGACGCCGAGACGCATCGGCGAGCTCAAGCCGTCCGAGTCCCTCGACTTCGATTTCATGCTCGTGGGTTCGCCTGATCGCAGAATGGAGTCGGTCCCACCAGAAGCCCTGCCCCGCCTGGTCTGGAAAGTCGGTCGGAACGAAGAGCGCGGCTGGCAGTCCGAGCCTCTTCAGGACCGGCCACGCGTTCTTCGCGAAATCCAGATAGCCGTCGTCGAAAGTCAGGAGCACTGCGCGGCGCGGTAGGGGGCGTCCGTCGAGATGGGCGGCGGCCAGCTCGTCGAGGGAAATCGCGTGGTAGTGCGACGCGACCATCTCCATCTGGGCCCGGAAATCCGCCGGGGTCGCGCTGATGAGCCCAGGATCGAGATCGGGCTCGGCGTCGATCTCGTCGATACGGTGATAGACGAATATGCCGACGCGATCGGTCGACCGATCGGAACGCTCGAGGGCTCCGAGTATTCCGGTGCGGGCGAGGAGAGAAGAAACCTGCCCGGCGATCGCCTTCATCGGATCTGGATTCCCGTGGTGCTCACTCGAGCCGGTGGGGCGTAATCATCGCGGCTTCGGCGCAGTGAGATCACCGCTGCGCAGAAGCCGCCGACCAGTCCGAGGATCGCGAAGGCCGGGAGAATGAGCTTCGGCCTGGGCCAGGTGGCGGACTCGGGCAGGCTGGGTGCTTCGATGATTCGCGCGGTGATTCCCATCTCGCCCTGCTCCGCGAGACGGGTCATCAGCCGCTGATCGACCAGCTCGCTGCGCCGGGCGTCGGCCATCTCCCGGATCCGCTCGAGCTCGGAAACGAGCAGACTCTCCTCTCGGCGATAGCTTTCGACGGTGGCCATCCGTTCCCGTTCGCGGGTATAAGCGAGATTGAGCTGCTTCTCGAGTCCGATGGTCGCGTCGATGTCGCGCCGGAGCGCCGCAGGTGTCGCGCTGGAACTCGCGGCGAGCTGCTTTCTCAGGATGTCGACTTCCTGTTGTGCAGCCTCGACCGCAGGATGCTTCGGCATCAGCGTGAGCTGGACGCGCGCGAGCTCGGCTTCCGCCTGCCAGAGCTGACTCTGTAGCTCCTTCATGGCGGGATCGAGGATCGCCAGTCGCCGCCCGCCCGTGGCGAGTCGGTTTTCCAGCGCGATTCGTTGGTTGCGCACTTCGGCGATCTGCTGGGAGTAGTCGAGGAGGACCTGCGCCTGGGCTTCCGCGGCATCCCCGCCGCTTCCGAGGATTCCGTTCTCGTTCCGGATCGACTCGATCTGCTTTTCGACCTCGAGGGCCTCCGCTTCGAGAACGCCGATCTCGACCTGCTTCACATCGAGCTCCTGCTGCTGGCGCTCTCGCTCGATGTCGGTGATGACCCTTCGATAGCTCTCGACGATCGCCTCGATCAGTCGCACGCCATATGCCGCATCGGGCCCGAGATAACCCAGGGAAATCACCTGGGTTCCGGTAATTGGAGTCGCAACGACCGATTCGAGCGCATCGACGGCTGCGTCGTCGTCTTCGTCCAGGTGCTCGGCGCGCGGAATCGAAACGACCGCTCTCTCGACCACCGAACGACTCGCCATGACTTCGGCCTGGGTCGCGACGAAGGCCGAGCCTGCGTTCGCCGCGCCGTCGGAGGTCGACTTTCCCGAAACGTCGCGGCGCTCCAGTACGACCTGTGCGGAGACGGAATACAGCGTGGTGCTGAGGAGCAGGATGAGAGCGCCGACGGCGATTCCGGAGATCAACCCGATGACGAGCATCTGACGGCGCTCGCGAATCGCCTGCTGCAGGTCCTCGAGACTGAGGGTGAACGCGCTCTCGGCGCGCTTCGCGCCCTGCTCCTGCGAATACAGCGAGAGGACCTGTTCGACGCCGGCCCGAGTCAGCTCGAGTCGAACCTCCGGCTGCTGCCCGGCTTCATGGGGATCGGGTGCGCTGGGAAGGTGGATATCACTCAAGGGGGATCCGATAACCAGCGCGGCGGGCACTGCGTGACTGGAGTGGGCGGTTGCGGAGCTCTACCGCAACCGCAGTCATGAAATGTTGCGGCTTCCCCACGATTACGGATCCGGCGGACAAACTCAAGTGCCGAATCATGGACTCCATAGACCTGCCTGCGCAATGCACACGCGTTGCGATTCGTCGTTCCTCGTCAGTTTCGATGCACGAAATCCACACATTCGGGGAGTCGGGAGCCCGTGAAATTATTCACAGAAATGTTAGGATGTGGTTATTACCCTTCACTCCTCCAAGGGTCCTAATTCTCCGAGCCCCATTAAATCAAATCTCTAAAGGGTCGTCAGCGGAGCGAATGTGATCACACCCACCCAAATGTTCATAGCGGGTTCACCCGAGCGACGACGGGTCCGACGACCGTTGGCGCGGACCGGACCGCGTCGGGTCGGGGCGACCTACCACGCCAGCAAACGCGCGCTCGACTTGTTGTTGTGCATCCTGGCGCTGCCCGTTCTGCTCCCGGCGCTTCTCGCGTCTGCGCTGCTCGTCAAGCTTTCGAGTCGCGGCCCGCTCTTCTTCGTGCAGGAACGCACGGGGTACGGTGGCCGGCGATTCAAGATGTACAAATTTCGGACGATGGTTCCCAACGCAGCCACGATGAAGGAAGAAATCAAGGCGAAAACCGGGATCGTCGGGCCCGACTTCAAGCTCGTGAACGATCCCCGATTGACTCCCCTCGGCAGCTTCATTCGCAGGACGAGCCTCGACGAGACGCCCCAGATCTGGAACGTCATGAAGGGAGACATGAGTCTCGTCGGCCCGCGGCCGACGTCGTTCGATGTGCATACCTACGATCTCTGGCATACCGAGCGGCTCGAGGCCTTGCCCGGCCTGACGGGTCTCTGGCAGGTCGGAGGTCGTGGCCAGATCGATTTCGACGATCGGGTACGCCTCGACATTTCCTACGTTCGAAATCGAACCCTATGGCTCGACATTTCGATTCTTCTCCGAACCATCCCCGCCGTGTTGACACAACGCGGGGCATACTGAGAGCTCATTGTTCCCGTTCGTACGACAGCGCTTGAAGCTCTGCTCGGTCTGGATGCTCGCGTCGACGCCGGCGCTGCTCGCGAATCCGTGGGGCCAATTCGGCTGGGCCGAGCTCGCAGCGTCGGTTGGACCGTTGATCCTCGGAGTCGATCGGCGGATCCATCGGGAGCTCGCTTTCGTCGTCGGACTTCCCGGAATCGCCTGGCTTTGTTTCATGGACCCGCTGGTTCCGATCGTTCCCCGCCTGCTGGTGACGACGGCCGTCTTCGTAGTCGGTGTCCTGCTGGCATCTCGGATGATTGCGAGTCTTCGCGACCTCGAATCCATCTCGGGCCCCATCGCCTTTGCGCCGCCTGACGCCCGCGCGTTCGAGGAATTCAAGCACATGGTCGAGCGGGAGTTCGGCAGGTCACGCCGACATGACCGAGCCTTCGTGCTTCTTTCGGTCGCAGTCAATCCGCGCTCCCTCGAGGTCGATGGATCGCGCGGCTATCCCGATGAGGTTCTACGGGCACTGGCCGAGAATCGGGCGCACCTCGAGCTCAGCGATCTGCTGACCCGCGAGCTCCATGTCTACTCGGACGTCGTCGCGACTCGCGATCGTGTACTCGCCCTCGTTCCGGAAGTCGAAGGCGCTGCGGCGGAGGCGCTCGTCAAGCGAGTGAAATCCGTGGTCAGCGAGGAGCTCGCCCTCGAGATCGAGATCGGAGTCGGCTGCTTCCCACGCGACGCGATCTGCGTCGAAAACCTGATCTCCGCGGCCGACCGGAATCGAACCAATCCGAGGCTGCAGCGCGTTCCCGACCGGGTGAACGATCTCGAGCGAGAAGTCCAGAGCTGATGACCGCCCAAGGCGCGCAGAGAGCTCGTCCCGAACCGTCCCGACCGCACGCCGCGCGAGCCGAATCGAGCCGACCCCGCGTGGCCTACGTGATGTCTCGCTTCCCGAAGCTGACCGAGACCTTCGTGCTCGACGAAATCCTCGAGCTCGAACGACGCGGGGTCTCGGTCGAGGTCTTCCCGCTCTGGCGCGAGCGCGCCGACGTCGTCCATCCCGAGGCGCTTCCCATCGTCTCCCGCGCGCATTTCACCCCGACACTCGATGCCACCATCCTGCGTGACAACGCGCGCTGTCTCCTTCGCACACCGACTCTCTATCTCGCCACGCTGGCGACACTCGTGCGAGCCAATCTCGCCAGCCCGCGATTCCTGCTCGGCGCCCTCGCGATCTTTCCAAAAGCCTGTAGCTTCGCGGAGCGCATGCGAGCGCTCGAGGTGCAGCACGTGCACGCTCATTTCGCCAGCCATCCTGCCGTTGCGGCCTTCGTCGTCGGCCGGTTGGCGGGCATTCCCTGGAGCTTCACGGCCCACGGGTCGGACCTGCACCGCGAGCAGGCGATGCTCCGCGAGAAGGTCGCAGAGGCGAAATTCGCCGTGGCCATCTCGGAGTTCAACCGTCGCTTCATCCTCGACCGGGTAGGCGTTGCCTTCGCCGACAGAATCGTCGTGATTCATTGCGGCGTCGACCTCGCCCGTTATGCGCAGCATGGGACCTCCCCCGGAATCCTCGAGATCGGCTGCATCGGAACGCTTCACGCGGTCAAGGGCCAGCGCTTCCTGCTCGACGCTTGCGCGGAGCTGTCCGGGCTCGGCGTCGAATGGCGCTGTCATTTGATCGGAGACGGGCCCGATCGCGCCGCGCTCGAGACCCGAACACGCGCGTTGGGCCTGCAGGACCGCGTGATTTTTCACGGCAGCTGCGAACGGGAACGGGTACGTGAGCTGCTCGCGAGGATGGCCGTCGTCGTGGCGCCGAGCGTGCCGACGGCGGATGGTCGCCGCGAAGGAATTCCGGTCGTGCTGATGGAGGCCGGGGCCTGCGGGTTGCCGCTGATCGCGAGTCGTCTGTCGGGAATTCCGGAGCTGGTCATCGACGGCGAGACGGGCCTGCTGGTCGAGCCCGGCGACGTCCAGGGGCTCGTCTCGGCCCTGGCTCGAATCGCTGCGGAGCCCGAGATCCGGGAACGCCTCGGCGCAGCGGTGCGCAAGCGACTCGACGCGGATTTTTCCCTCGCACGGAACGTGGAGAGACTCCGACTGCGGTTCTTCGATGGGGCTCCGGCGTGATCGCGTTCATCGTATCCACTGCCTTGCTGGCGATCGCCGTGCCCTTCGTGCTCTACCCGCTCCTTTTGTGGGTCCGGGCGACCTGGGCCGAAGATCCGATCGCGACTGCGGAGTTCGAGCCCTGTGTCGACCTGATCATCTGCGCGCACGACGAGGCAGCGGCGATCGGGGCGAAGCTCGACAATGCGCTCGCGCTCGATTACCCGATGCGCCTGGTCACGATCTGGGTCGCCTCGGACGGCTCGACCGACGGTACGGTCGAGATCGCGCGACGTTACGCAGAGCACGGCGTGCGCGTGCTCGACCTGCCCCGCTCGGGAAAAGCCGCGGCATTGGACGCCGCCGTGAATGCGTCGAATGCGGAAGTGCTCGCCTTCTCCGATGCCAACAGCATGTGGCAGCCGGGCGCGCTGAAGGCGCTCGTCCGTCCCCTCGCCGACGCGCGGGTCGGCGGCGTCGCGGGGGACCAGCGCTACGAAGATGGCGGAACCGAGGGCAATACCGGCAGCGACGACGCGGGCTCGGATATCGCTCATGGAGAAAGAACCTATTGGAGCTTCGACCGCAAGCTCAAGCAGTGGCAGAGCCGGGCCGGTAGCGCGATCTCCGCGACTGGTGCGATCTATGCGATCCGCCGGGCCCTCTTTCGCTCACCGCCCGCCGACGCAACCGACGATTTCATGATCTCGACCGAGGTCATCGCGCAAGGCAAGCGGCTCGTGTTTGCGGCGGACGCGGTCGCCGTCGAACCTCCCGCCGAGGCGAGCGCGGGCGAGTTCCGGCGCAAGGTCAGGATCATCACGCGCGGGTTCCGCGCCGTGAGCTATCGCCGTGCGCTGCTGCGGCCGTCGCAGACCGGCATCTACGCGCTCGAGCTCCTGCTGCACAAGCTCTGGCGGCGCCTGACCTGGATTCCTCTCCTCGTCCTGCTTGCGATGATTCCCGCATGCTGGGCGGCGGGAGGGGTGCTTGCCGCGTTTTCAGTCCTGATGACCGGCGGGCTGGTTTGTGGAGTGGCGGGATTGGTGATCCCGGCCCTCGGTCGATTTCGTCTCGTGGCGATCGCATCCTACGTATTGATGGTGAATTCTGCGTGCGCGGTCGCGGCGCTGAATTCCTTGCGTGGACATCGCGTAGCTCGATGGGACTCCCAGCGGGGTACGGCGGGCGTCTCGGGACGCGTGTCATGACCTGGCTGACCGCCGGCATCTTGTTCCTGATCTATCTGAATGCGCCTGCGGTCGCGGTGCGAATGCATGGAGCCCCCTTCTTGCTGGGCGCTGCCGTCCCGCTCGCCCTGGCCATTCCGGTCGCGTACCGGGTCTTCGTGCGGAACGAAGAGCTGAGATTCCCCAAGCTGTTGGTGGCAGCGGCTCTGATGTTGGCCCTCAACGCCGTGAGTGCACTCGTCTCGGTTCATCCCCACGAATCGATGGATACCCTCCAGACTTGGCTCATCGAGGGCATGCTGCTCGCATTGCTGATCGCGAATGCCGTTCGGACACGGGCGGAGCTGCAAGCGGCGATCTTCGCGATCGTCGCAGCGGGCGCCGTGATGGGAGCCGTCGCGCTCGCCCAGCAAGTGCTCGGCGCCGTCGAGCACCCCTTCTTCGGATTGGGGCAGCTCGATTCCGAGATCACGGACGCGAGCGGTCGCGTCCAGTACCGATTGGCGGGTCCGATCGGCGAGACGAATCGGTTCGCGCAGATCATGGCTGTCCTGATCCCGATCGCCGCGAGCTGCATGGCGACGTCGCCAGGTATCCGACGAGCGGGCTACGGACTGGCGACTGTCCTGATTTGCGGGGCAGTCGCCTTCACGTTCTCTCGCGGTGCAATCGTCGCGATCGTCCTTGCGGTTCCCTTCGCGCTGGCGTTCCGCATGATCCAGATCCGGCACCTGATCCTGTCCGTCGCCGCGGCGGCCTGCCTGCTCGTCGCGATGCCTCATTATGCCGAGCGCGTCTACAGTATCGGCGACGTCGCGATGAAGGGTCTCGGCCTGAGCAGCGGGGGGCTGCGAAACTCGGACGGGGCTGCACGAGGACGAATGACGGAGATGATCTCCGCCGGCCTGGTATTCCTCGATCACCCGATCCTCGGGGCCGGCCCGGGTCTCGCCCCGCATTATTACGACGACAATGCCGGCGTCATCGGGGGCAAGGTGAGGCAGGGAGAGCGTCGTAGCCACAATCTCTTCCTGCAGCTGGCGGCCGAGACGGGTGTCGTCGGGCTTGCCGGCTTCGCACTGGTCATCGCCATCGCATTTCAGGACCTGGACCGAGCCCGGAGGCGGCTGCAGTTTTCCGATCGCCGGCTCTGGGGCATCGCCGTCGGGCTGGAGGTCGCGCTGGTCATTTCGCTCACGACGAGTTTTTTCCTGCACGCCGCATACATCCGCTATTTCTGGGTCCTGCTCGGCTTGTCGGTCTCCGCGAGTGTGCAGGACGGTGCCCCGGCGCTCGTCCGATTCTTGTTGCGCATGTTGAGGGAGACGGCAGAACGAATTCGAGCCGACGCATGAGCGATGCCCCCGACACCCTGGACGCGATGGCGTCCGAAGCCGAGGACGGCCGGCGACGCGTGCTGGGGCGACAGCTCAGGGGCTCGAGCCTGCTGCTCGCGGGGCGAATCCTGTCGAAGCTCGTCAATCTCGGAATCCAGGTCGCGATCGTTCGCTACCTGACCCGCGACGATTTCGGCGCCTTCGCCTACGGCCTGGCTCTCGTGCTCTCGGGGGAGCTCGTCGTGAAGTTCGGTCTCGGGAGGGGCGCGAACCGCTTCGTGCCCTACTACACGGAGCGGGGCGATCACGCGGAGGTGATGGGCACGCTGGCGCTCGTCTGCCTGACGATCCTCACGCTGGGCGGGCTCGGATTCGCGGTTTTGTGGTGGATCGCGGGGCAGGCTCTTGCGGGTTTTCCGACGGGCGAGGCTGGGCGCGTCGTGCTGATCCTCTCGCTGCTGGCGCCCGTTCAAGCCCTGGACACGATTTGCATCCAGGCGCTCGCCTGCTTCTCCCGAGCACGAGCGATCTTCTTTCGAAAGCACGTATTGGGCCCAGGCCTGCGCGCGCTGGCCGTCGTCGCAGTCGTCTTCACCGGAGGGAGCAATGAAACCCTGGCCGCAGCGTATCTTGCCGGCGGTGCCCTCGGAGTCGCAATCTGCGCTCACCTCACGTGGCGCGAGCTCCATGTTCAGGGGGTGTTGCCGCTTCCCGTTTCGAAGTGGCGCGTACCGTGGCGCCCGCTGTTCGGCTTTTCACTCCCGCTGATCAGCTCGGATCTCGTCTTCATCACGCTGACGGGAGTCACCTCCGTCGTCCTGATGACGACACACGGGGCGACGGGCGTGGGCCTGATCCAGGCCGTCGTACCGGCAGCGGCGCTCAACGGCCTCGTGATGGAGAGCTTTGCAATCCTCTTCGTACCCGGAGCCATGCGCCTTCATGTCCAGGGCGACGGCCGCGCAGTCCGGGACCAGCATTGGCAGGCGGCAGCCTGGGTTGCCGTCCTGAGCTTTCCGATTTTCGCGGTAACCTTCGGCGTCGCGCCCGCCGTCGTGCCGCTCCTGTTCGGCGAAGACTATGCAGGATCGGCCCCGCTGCTCGCCCTGCTTTCGGTGGGCCATTACGTCGGAATCTGTCTGGGGTTCAATGGCGAGACACTCCAGGTCTACGATCGGACCCGAGCATTGGTCCTGACGAACTTCGTCTCGATCGGGATCGGCGTGTGGCTCTTGATCTGGTTGTGCCCGCTCTACGGACCGCTCGGGGCGGCAGTCGCCGTCACGGCAGCGCGCCTGGCCGGTTCGTCGCTGAGACATTTCTTGTTGCTTCGGCTGCCGGAATTCGGGTCCGTGCCGCGAGTACAAAAAATCATCTGGCTCAAGATCGTGGCCGGGAGCACCTTCATCGCGGCCGTCGGTTGGATCTGGCAGCTTCCCCTCCTCGGGCAGGCCATCCTGGTGGGTGGAGTTTCGCTGTTGTTGCTGCGAAGCACCGCCCATGCCCTCGACGTCACCCGCACGTTTCCCGAGCTCTTGCGGATTCCGCTCTTCGCGCGGATGGCCGGGCTGTGAACCCTCCTCGCGGGCGGCATGTCCGATTCCTGCTCGTCGGATGTCTGCTCGCGGTCGGCTGTGATGCCCGCCCCGAGGTCGAACGGATATCGGTCGATTCGGGACCGAACGAGGGAATCTGGATTTCCAGGGCAGAGGTTCGAGTCCTCCCCACGAGCGGTGCCGCTTGGGATTCGCTCGTCGACTACGCTCGGTTGCCCGTCGCAAAGCCCGATCTGTCGAACCAGGACGATGGGAGCAACGTTCGTATCCTGGCGAAGGCGCTCTACTCGGTGCGCACGGGAGACGCCGAGTCGGCGCGGGAAGTCGAGCAGGCCTGTGAACGAATCCAGGGCACGGAGACGAATGCGAATACCCTCGCCCTCGCCCGCGAGCTGATGGCTTACGTGATCGCGGCGGATCTCGTCGGTCTCGACGGCGCGCAGCGTGCTCGCTTCGAGAGCTGGCTTCGGCAGGTCAGTAGCCAGACTTTCAAAGGTCGCACGCTGCGAAGCACGCACGAAGATCGTCCCAACAACTGGGGCACCCATGCGGGTGCGACTCGGATTGCGATCGCCGTCTACCTCGGCGACTCGAATGAAGTCGAGCGAGCGGCTCAGGTCTTTCGGGGCTGGACGGGAGACGCGGACGGCTGGCAGGCCTTCGGGTTCGGCGCGGACTGGTGGCAACCAGCTCAGGTCCGTCGCTTCGCCGTCAATCCGCGGGGCTCGAAACGGGATGGGCACGACATCGGAGGCGTGCTGGCCGATGACCAGCGCCGGGCCGGTCCGTTCCGGTGGCCGCCGCCCCGGGAGAACTATGTGTATGAAGCGCTGCAGGGAGCCGTGGCGCAGGCGGCTCTTCTCGAGCGAAGAGGGTACGACTCGTTTCTCTGGGGAGACCGCGCCCTGCTGCGGGCCTTCGAATGGCTACACACCGAGGCCGACTTTCCTGCCAAGGGCGACGACACCTGGCTGCCGCACGTCGTGAATCGCGCCTATGGCTCGAAGTTTCCCGCGCCGATTCCGTCGAAGCCCGGCAAGGCGATGGGCTTCAGCGACTGGACGCACGCGCCCCAGACGAACGGATGATGCTCTGATCTGACGGTGCGGAAGGCAGTACTCGAAACTGGGATCATCAGATCCAGGTACACCCATCACAGCTCTGCCCGCGGCTGCCCGATAGGCTGCGGCGCCGGAGGTGGGGCATGCGCCGTTTCGATTTCCCGATTCGTACTTTTCTCGTGCTGGCATTTGCGCTTTTCGGCCGGATCGATCCGGCGGGCGCACAGGCGACGGGCGCCGAATGCGAACGGTACGATCACAACGGCAACGACACGGTCGACGTAGCCGATGCCGCGTCGCTCCTCTCCGCGAGCAGGCTGTTGAACGATTGTCGATCGACGGATTTGAGCAGCCTGCTCGAATGCCGGTCCTTCGATGTCGACGGCAACGCGATCATCGACGCGCGGGATCAGGTCGTGCTCGATGTCCAATACGCGCTCTTCACCGGTTGCCTCGACGCGTCGACGAGTCGTCAGCCGCAGTGTGGCCCGGTCGATCTCGACGGAAATGGTCGCATCACGATCAGCGACTATTCCGCGCACCTGCGTCTCGTCGACCGCTTTCGTGGCTGTCAGGGCATCGATTTGTCGCAGCTCGAGTGTGTCGATGTCGACTACGACGGGGATGGACTGATCTCGAGCCGCGACCAGCTCATCCTCGACGACCACTTTCGCGAGTTGGACGCGTGCCTCGGGACCGACGTCGGCGAGAACGATGACCTGTGGATCGACCGTGATCGACTGATGGGACTCCCGGCGCGTGGACCGGCTTGGGACCGACTCCTCGCGGAGGCGAGCGCCGCGTATCTGAGGCCGGATTTGAGCGACCAGGACGACCTGGCGGACACGCGAACCCTGGCCAAGGCGCTGGTCGGAACCCGCCTCGCCCGCGCGGGTCTGATCAACGACGTGCGCAGCGCGTTGCGCGAGGTCACGTACGGGGGCAGCGATCGCGATGCCAGTACGCTGTCGCTCGGCCGTGCACTCACGGCATACGTGATCTCGGCGGACCTCATCGACCTGGCAGCGATCGATCGGTCCCTCGACGCGGACTTTCGCCGCAAGCTCGACCTGCTCCGCAGGACCACATACCAGGAGCGAAGCCTCGTCTCGACTCACGAAGACCGCCCCAACAACTGGGGTACGCACGCCGGCGCCGCGCGCGTGGCTATCGCGCTCTACCTCGGGGACGCAGCCGATCTGACGGCCGCCGCCGCGGTCCATCGCGGTTGGCTCGGAGAACGATCGAGCTATGCGCGCTTCCAATTCGGGTCACTCGCGTGGCAGGCAGACGAGGCGCGACCGGTGGGCATCAACCGCCGCGGTGCGACTCGGGCGGGAGTCGATCTCGACGGCGCTCTACCCGAGGAGATGCGTCGCGGCGGCCCGCTTGCCCGCCAGCCCAATCACACGGGCTACCCCTGGGAGGCGCTGCAGGGAGCCACGGTCACGACCGAGCTGCTGGCGCGCAATGGCTATCCCGACGCGTGGAGCTGGGGAGACTCGGCCCTCGTGCGTTCGTTCGCCTTCCTGCGTCGGCTCGATAGCGCCTACGGCGGCTGGTGGGCGAGCGGCGACGACCGCTGGAACGTCTGGCTCGTCAACTCCGGCTCGGGCAGCACCTACCCGACGGAAGCCGGTGTCGGAGCCGGAAAGAACATGGGATTCACGGACTGGACCCACGCGCGTTGATCGCGGACCGGATCGCGGCATCCCCGTGCGGCGGGTCGACGGCACCGCTCGCGGGAGCGGGGGCTTCGCGGACGCTCAGCAGAAATCGTTGCCCGAGATCGTCACGGGACGGACGTACCCGACGAGACTGTCTACCCGGATCTAGCTCCCCTCCGATGCTGCCGAGATCGGTGAGCGTCGGCTGCGCCGGCGCCGTCCCGTTGGGCAGCGCAGCGCAAGCAAGCCGGTGACGGTCGCGAGCGCGGGACCGGTTGCGAGTCGTCAGGTCGCCGGCGTGGGTCGTCAAGGCTGCGAGTACGCGAACGGTATCGAGGCCCGCCCCGGCGCCCTCGAATTCGATCGAGAGTTCACCACCGACCGCAGTCAGCGTCGGCAACCCCAGCTCGATCGTGAGCGGCCCGCCTGGATTCGGCCCGGCGGGCCGTAGGCTCTGGAGCGCGACGTCACCGCCGACGGAGACGAGCCCAGGCAAGTCTACGAGTCGCGACGTCGTGTCGCCGAGGTCGCGCGAATAACGGACCTCGAGATTTCGTCACGGCCGCCGCCTACGCCGAGCGAAGCAGTCAGACTTCTCGATTCCAGTGACACGGGAGTCGGCAGAACAATGCTCGACAAGTGGGTAATCGATGCCCGGACTGCGATGACCACGGTCTTTACGAATGTCGGAGACTGCATTCGACGTATACCATTCGACATCGACGCCTAACGAGGTCTCTCCAGGGAGCTCATGCGACCGTCTCGCGACGAGGCGCGGATCGATCGGTGGACAAACTTATAGAGATCTCCAAGCGATCGGTTGTCAATTCGACATTCGGAAAAGGCGGGCTTTTGAAGAATCTCCAATCCCGTCGGTTTCTCGCACCCTCGCCGACGCACCAGAGCGACTCCCGCGAGCGCACCCATCCGGCACGCTTCGTGCTCTCGGGAACTGCAGCATCGTCCCCCGAAGGAGCAAGCCGTTGAAGGCCACCCATCTCATGGTAAACCAGCATCGCGAGATCGAATCGCTCTTTGGCAAGTTGCTCAAGAGCGACGATGCGCGGATCCGAACGCTGATCCTATCGGACCTCCGTTCGATGCTCGAGATCCACATGACGATCGAGGAATCATTCTTCTATCCCGCCTATCGGCTGGTAGCGGGCACACAACGCGGGACTGATCTGATCCTCGAAGCCCGCGAGGAGCACCACGTCGTGGATCTGATCCTGGCCGATCTTCCGAAATCCGACCCGATGGCGGAACGGTTCGACGCCCGCTTGAAAGTTCTCCGAAAGTTCGTCGAGAGCCATTACGAAAGGGAAGAGCGGGAGATCTTCCCCGATGCAGAGAGCAAGCTCGGAAGGGAGCACCTCGAGGAGCTCGGGGCACGGATGGGCGAACGCGCGTCTCACCTCTCGACGTGAGAACAGCACGCGACACTACGATCACGGGAGGCCTCAGCTCGGCTCCCGCCGAAACGCCGCCGACGCGGTGGCCATGATTCGCCCCTTGGCGCCCTCGTCCGTCATGGCCGCCTCGATGCCGATCCGCGAGCCGTGCGCGCCGACGACCCGGGCGCGCGCGATGAACGGTCCCGTGTAACCGGGCTTCACCATCATCACGCTCCACTGCTCGACCTGGTAGGCGCTTGTCCTCGTCTCGCGAGCGAGGGCGTCCATGGCCGCCGCTTCGAGCGCGATATTGATGGCCCCGAGATGCAACGCAGAGTGGGGCGAGGCGATCGCCGGCGTGACCTTCTCGATCCGGCGCTGGCCATCGGCTCCGGGCAGGACGCCGAAGACCTGACAGAGCGAGGGCAGGTCTGGCGAATCTTCGAGCTCGGTGACTGGATTCTCGATTGGCTGGAATCCGGGCGGTACGTCGCCGAGACTCACGCCGCTTCCCGAGGACAGCGCGATCACCCGATCCGGATCGTCGGCGTCGACGATCCGCGAGCGACTGAAACCCATCTGGCGCCCGATCGAGATCACTTCGCGCAAGACTTCGACCCGCTTCACGTCGCGCGCGGGGTCGAGGATGTCGTAGCTCATGGTCACCGGGGCCGGAACACACTCGTCGTCGAGCCACCACGGCTCCGGAGCGGCGAGGCAGAGCGGAGCCGCCATGATTCCCCCCGTCGAATTCCGCATGTCGTGACGCAGCGGCATGGTCTCGCGGTCGACGCCGGCATCCATGGAGGGCGTGCGCTTGCCGAGATAGGTGTAGGTCTTCAGGGCGACCCAGGCGCGGGCAAAATGCGCCCAGTGCTCTTCGGGCGAGAGGGCACGGATGTCCCCGAGCGCCTCGTTTCCCATCTCGCGCCTCCCTTGAGTCGAGCGCTTCGATCAGCCCGCGGATCGAATCCGCGCGATGCCGGCGATGCCCGCTCCGATCGCCATCAGTGCGGAAACGACGACGATCCACATCCCGGATCCCACGGTCTCGAGAAAGATGCGAGCGAGAGTGAACAGCCCGAACGCGAGGATGGCGACCCCCGAAGACAGGGCCGCGAGAATCGAGGCGCGCGGCCCCAGGAAGCTCGTCCCGACCATGGCGGCACCACACACTGGAATCAGGATCAGCAATCCGCGCGAAGGCCCCGCCAGCGCGTCGACCGCAGTCCCCGAGCTCACCATCAAGGAGAGGCCGCTCACCGCCGCAATCTCCCCGAATCGAAGCCAGGGTAGAAAGAAGCCGACGAGTAGACCCAGCCCCGCCAGGAACACGATCGCCCGCAGCGCCAGATCGCTCATCGGATTCGACCCGTTCGGCGTCGCGTTACTCGGCCCGGCCGACCCAACGTTCATAGTCGACATTCCGGAGTTCATCGAAGTCATGGGCGGAAGCTATCAGACGCGACTAGCCTCTGCCGCGAGCACGGATCTACCCCCGCCGCCGACGACGACGTACCGCCGCTTCGCCGCAGCCTCGAGTGCGCGGGCGTCGTCGCTTCGAAGGGCATGCGGTCACCGCCCTTCGAGCCAACGCCGCGCGACCTCGAGGCGACGCTCGAGTTGGGCGTTCGTGGCTTCGGTGATGCGCTGGATTCCGACGCGGCGATTGAGCTCGGCATTGACGTCGGCATGACCACGACGCGTGCGATGGACGAGGTTCGTGACGATCGCGCTGTTCTGCTCCCGCAGCTTTCGCTTTCGGCTGCGCGGGGACGGCGCGGCATCGCTCCCGACCTCGGGCTCCGGGGCAGGAACCGGATGGTCGAAGCCTGGGGCGGTCAGCTCGAACGGCGCCGGCGACCGGCGTCGCTCCTCGGGTTCCCGAGCGTCTTCGACCAGGTCGGGGATATCGTCGAGGCCCCTCGGCACCGCGTCTTCGTCGACCGGCGCGATCTCGAGCGGACGCCCCGCTTCGTCGAGGGGAATCGCCGAGATCGCCGAGAAGCGCGAGATCTGCTCCTCACCGTTCGCGTCCGAATCGAGATCGCGCTCCTCGTCCGCCGCGCTCTGAAAAGCGTCGATCTCGTTGCGATCGGGTTTTCGCAGGCTGTGTCGGCGTTGTTCAGCGATGCCTGATGCGAAGACGCGAAGACGCAGGTCGTCGGGAATGAACATGTACGCGCGATGCGTCCGGGCCGTATCGTTCGCGCGTACCAGACGGCCGACCGCCTGCCGGAAGAAGAGGTCCGTCAGGGTATTGGTCGCGTACACGCCGACCGCCAACCGCGGGATGTCGACGCCTTCAGAGACCATGCGCACCGCCACGATCCAGGGATCGTCGCTCTTCGCGAAGGCCGCGATCTTGCGTGAGGCCCCCGGATCATCGGAGGTCGCGAGGGTCGCCCGGACCCCGAGCCGGTCCTTCAGGATCTTCGAGATGCCGCGCGCGTGCGCCTGATCCATCGCAATTACGAGGCCCGCAGCCCGCGGATCGCTTCGGCGCAGGTGCAGGACCTGGCGATGTGCCTTGGCGAGAACCGCGGGCAGCCACTCGCCTTCGATGTCGAGCGCCGTGCGCAGACGCTGACCGGCGAGGTCCCGGGAGAGCGGATCCTCGAAGCCTGCCGAATGCGTCTGGCCATCGGGCGAAGACCATTCCATGCGCCCGTTGATCCGCGGGAAATAGACGGGACGCACCACGCGTCGATCGCGCAGCGCCTCGCCGTAGCCGTACTCGAAATCGGCCACTGCCTCCTCGCCGACATAGCGAACGAAGGGAATCGCGCTCTGATCCGAGCGGAACGGCGTCCCCGAGAGACAGAGCCGGACCGGCGCGGTCTCGAAGGCACGGCGGACCGCATCGCCCCAGGACCGCGCATCGGCGGCGTGGTGGATCTCATCGAGGATTACGAACGCATGGGCCACCCGCCTCCGCAGCGCGTCGGGATTCGTCGCGACCTGCTGATAGGTCACGACGACGCCGTGGACGTCCGAAGGCAGGAGCCCGTCGCCGTCCGACCAGTCGGGATCGAGGTGGATGTCGAAGCGCTCGGCGGCGGCGGCCCATTGCAGCTTCAGGTGTTGCGTCGGAACGACGACCACGCAGCGCCGCACCGCGCGCGCGACCAGGGCCCGACGCACGGCGGCCAGGGCGAAGGTCGTCTTGCCGGCCCCCGGCGTCGCCACCGCGAGAAAGCTCGGCCGCACGCGCGCCTCGAATTTGGCCAGCGCTTCCTTCTGCCATGTGCGAAATCGAATCGGCGCCGCCAAGACTCGGGCAACCTCGCAGAGCTCCTTGGCTCGGCAGCTCGTGCGCTGGGATCGTCGGCTGGGGGGACGACGACCGGGGATCGGGGGCGCCGATCCTAGCGATCCGACGAGCGATCGGCCGGTCGCTCGGGAGAGTGGGCCTCGCAGGGGACCCCCTGGACCGATCGACGATCTGAGGCCTCCCCAGCCCGCGTTCATCGCTCGTGCCGCGCGCCAGCCTCGACCCCGACTTACCCCCTGGCCCTGCCGAATGGATGCCCATGGGCGTCGAAATCGGCCCAGCCAGCTCTGGAGAAGAAAGACGGCGAGAACGTCGATCTGCCTTGAGCCCGTGCGCCCGAGGCGTCATACTCCGGCGCTCGGTCGGGGCGTGGCGCAGTCTGGTAGCGCGCTTCGTTCGGGACGAAGAGGTCGCTGGTTCGAATCCAGTCGCCCCGACCATGATGTGCTCGTCCCGCCCCCGCAGCTCGGCTTCATCGCCTCGATCGCCTCCAGACCCGCCGTCCCACCGGGCCCATCGGGCCGTACGCAGGCATCGGGAGGCAGACGTTTGAAGGTCGCGGTCATCGGTGCCGGCCCCTCAGGCCTCACGACCTTGAAGACGCTTCGGGAGGGCGGCCTCGACGCCTGCGCCTTCGAGGCCGGTAGCCGCGTCGGCGGTCAGTGGGTGATCGACAACCCGAGCGGAACCTCCGCCGCCTATCGCTCGCTCAGGACGAACACGAACCGCGCGATGAGCCGGTTCACCGATTACGCCTTCCCCGACGAATATCCGGAATACCCGAGCCACGAGCAGATGGCCGCCTGGCTCGAGCGTTATGCGCATCGATTCGAGCTGAAGGACCACATCGCGCTCTCGACCCGCGTCGAGCGCGTCGAGCCCGAAACCGACGGGGGCTTCCTCGTCACGGCGGCCGGTCGCTCGCCCGCGCGCTTCGACGCGGTCGTCGCGGCGACCGGGAATCTCTGGGATCCGGTGCGACCCGAGATTCCCGGGTACTTCGACGGGCCGACCCTGCATTCCAAGGACTACCGCGATCCCGGAACCCCGCTCGATTTGCGGGACAAGCACATTCTCGTCGTCGGGCTCGGCAATAGCGGATGCGAGATCGCGGCCGAGCTTTCGAAGAGTGCCCGCGTCTTCCTGTCCGCCCGCTCGGGCAACCACATCTTCCCGCGTCTTTCCCCCGATCGACCCGCACCGCCACACCCCGCCGAGCCCATTCCGACGTTATTTCGCCTGCTACCCGTCACGGCCCGGAATGCCCTCTTCAAGGCGATCTTCACCCGTGCCCTCGCCCGCATGACGAGCACCCTGCCCCGACCCGACTCCGTGGGTTTGCCGCCTGCTCCGCGAGACCCCTTCGAAAAGCGGGCAATCGTGAACGAGGAGATCCTGAGGCTCCTCGGAGAAGGCAGCGTCACGCCGAAGCCCGCGGTGCGCGCGCTACTCGGGTCGAAGGTCGAGTTCGCAGACGGAACCATGGAAGCAATCGACGCGATCGTGTTCGCGACGGGCTACCGCTTCTCGCTGCCCTATCTGTCGAGGGAGGTGCTCGGCGTCGGGGACGCGGCCGATCTGCGCCTCTATCAGGGCATCCTGCATCCGCAGCATCCGCGGCTCTTCGTCGTCGGCGTCATGCGCGTCTTCTGCAGCATCTGGCCGATGGCCGAGCAGCAGGCGAAATGGGTCGCGGCGCGACTGCTCGATCGGTTTCCGCTGCCGAGCCCCCGCGAGATCGAACGCCGTGCCTACCCGGTCCTGCGCGGGCCGCTCGCCCACTGCCCGTTCCGGGCCCACGACTTGCGGCATGAGGCACGAGCGCAATAGGTCGACGATCGCGAATCAGGCGCGGAGTGGCTGCGACGCGCGTCGGTCAATCCTTCCGAAAGACCCCCGAGTCCGTCGTCGACTCCCAGCCCTCTTCGAAGGACGCCGCCATCCGCCCGATGCCCCGCAGATGCGCGATCTTCCATTTCCCGGCGATCTTCACATAGTCCTCCTCGTAGCGGACGGCGACCCAGAGCTGGCGCTTGCCCTCGCGAAACGTGAAGGGGCCGAGGAGATTCCAGATGCCGTGGGCGCGGTCGCCGTCCACGCGGATGCGCGGATTGAAGACGTTGTGCTGCGAGAAGCTGACCTGACGCGCGAAGTCCTCGAAGAGTCGCCGCAGCTCCGCATGACCGCGGACCGTCGCGACGCCCTTTCCTTCCCAGACGCAGTCCTCCGTGAAGATTCCGACGATCCGGTCGGGATCATGGTCATCGTCGCAGATGTCGCAGTATTCGGCCTTCAGCTGCTTGATGGCTTCGATGTCGAGCAGGGTCATGATCTGATTCTGGAGCGTCGCCAGGGACACGTTTCCTCCGCCGGGGGAGATCGAGAAGTCGAGAGGTGGGCGCATCGACGACGCGCCCACCTCCGGGTCGGACCGAGCTCGTGAAATCGTTCCGACTACGGGACGTCGGAGAACACGACCGGAGCCAGCAGGAAGCCTGCGTCCTCGAAGAGGATGTGGCCCCGCTTGATCGATTCGAAGAGCGCACGCGCCCAGTCGACGACGAAGGCGAAGTGGTTGGGATAGAGCGCGTCGAGCTGCTCCTGACTGAGCGGTGTCGTGGTTCCGAAGAGTCCGCAGAAATTGAACGGCCCCGGCGCGGAGTTGCCCGTTCCACGAATGGCCGCGATGGGCACATCCACATGAGGCGTGCGTACGCCACCCGTCACGTTGCCATTCGCATCGAGGACGATCGGATCATCGATCCCCGCGCCCCCGGACGGAGGCAGGATCCCTCGCCGCACCCAGTTCTCGAGATGACGAACGGCCGCCTGCAGGACCCAATGATGGGGGCCGGAGTTCACGCCGAGGGTGCAGGCCGGAAGGACGCCCGGCAGCGGTTCGGCGACCGGAACTCGCATCGCGTCGAAGAGTTGTTGGGCGGCCGTCGCATTGCGACCATCGTCCGGCTGGCCGATGCCGAGAACGTAGATGTCGGCATGAGCCGTGCCCGCGACCTCCCACTGGCGGAACGTCGCCGTATCCGGCTGGCGCGTCAGGCGCGAATCGGTCTCGGCCTGGAAGACGAAGACGGGGACGCCGAGGTCGGTGCGAATCCGCGTCGGACCCGGAGTCGCAATCGCGACGAGCGGCGATTGCCGCAGCGCCGAACCGTTCGTCCCGCGACTGTGGACGAGAAATCCGTCGAAGACGTCTACGACGGGATGGACGGCGTTGACATAGGTCACCATGCGCGAGGCAGATTGCGATTCGCCGGCCGCGATCACGGCACGCGCGATCTTTCCGCCGAGCAGGAGCGTCGGATTGTCCCGTACCGCCTCGCCGGCCTGCGAGAAAATATCGTACGAGAAGCTGTCGCCCGGATGGACCAGATTCGCTGCCGCCGGCCCATAGCGAGCGGGCTCACGGGTCACCGCCGCCGTGACACCGACGCGCTGCGCCGTGACGCCGACGTAGGCCGCCCCACGGCGAATGAGCTCGTTATGCGCGTAGAGCCAGTCGGGCATCGAGTCCGACTGGTTCGTCACGTTCAACCATTCGACGACGACCGTACCGTTGAAGCGGCGCGGGTTCGCGGGGCGGTAGACCTGGATGCGGGTCTTGTAGGCCTGCTGTGTCGCGTCCGACTCGATGGTCCAGGCCCCGTCGGCGAGGAAGGGCGAGCCTGCGACGGGTTGATACGAGCTCGCGTTGCCCTCGATGAAGAACTCCGCAGCCTGGTAGCCGACGGTCGAGAGATCGAATGTCGTACCCGACGGCGCGCCGACTCCGGGTAGTCCGACTGCCGGCGTGACGGTCGGGCTCGCCGCATCGGCGCGCGCGAGACCTGAAAAAAGGATCACGACGAGCAGAGAAAGGAACGACGAGATCCCGAGCGCGAATCGATCGCGCATGGGAGAAATGGCATGAAGTGACTGCATGAAGAGCTCCCCTAACGAGAAAGACAGCTCTCCCTCCGCCCTCCGGAGCGAGATTGCCTCGAGGCGCCATCATGCACACCCGACGTCCCCGGAGTCAATCGAATCCTGCGCTCCTCGTCGTCGCCTGGCCGAAGGTCCGAAGGCCGGAAAATCATGGCCAAAAGCCCTCGCTCCCAAAGATCATGGCCGGACGAGATAAAACGCGTTCACCGCATGACCGAGATCGACCGGCGTGAAGTGCCGGAAGCCCGCCTCGTCTGACCAGCGCTCGAGCAGCTCGACATGAAGCCCCAGGGTCCCGAGCCCCGCGCCGCCCTTCGTCGAGAGCGAAGACGACATGCAGACCATCACCGAGACGCCGTACATCATCGCCGCCATCGGATTCTTCTCGACGTTCTCCGCATAGCTCGGCCGTGCCTTGATGTCGGCGACGAGCCAGATCCCGTCTTCCGCGAGCGCCGCACGGATCTCGCGGATCACGCGCTCGGGATCCGTCATGTCGTGGAGGCAGTCGAAGGTCGTGATGAAGTCGAATCGATGATCGCGGGGCAGCGCGTCCGTGTGCGCGTCGTGGAAGAAGGCGTTGGATACTCCTGCCGCGGCGCGATTCGCCTCCGCCCGCGCGAGCGCGTGGCGGGAGATGTCGTAGCCGTGGAACTCCGAGGCGGGAAAGGCCTTCGCCATTTCGAGGAGCGCGACGCCGCCCCCGCAGCCGACGTCGGCGACCTGCGCTCCGGCCCGCAGCCTGTCGCAGAGGCCGTCTAGCTTCGGCAGCGCGAACGGGACGAGCATGCTTCGGAACCAGGGGGCCAGACCCCGCTCGATGCCCCGGGCGCCGTCCGCACCGTGCTCGTCGTAGGCGAGGCCGACTCCCGTTCGAAACGCCTCGGGCAGCCGTTCGAGGGTGCGCGCGAGATCGGGGATCTGCGACAGCATCCCGATCCCGTTGGCGGGATGGTTCTCGTCGACGAGTACCGCGATGCCTTCCGGCGATAGGCGGAAACGCGCGCCGTCGACGGTCTCGAGCAGTCCGCTCGCCCCCTGCCCGTAGAGCCATTCGCGCACCCAACGCTCGGCGAGCCCCGTCTTCTCGGCCAGCTCCCGACTCGTCACCTCGCCCGCCTCCGCCAGTGCGGTGTACAAGCCGAGCCGATCACCGAGACAGACCATCATCGAGACGGTCGCGCCGTTCATGTAGCCGAAGAGGCGAAGGCTGAAGGCCTTCAGGCGATCGGGATCGAGGGGGGCGTTTGCGGGCATGGGGGCTCCGGTTCGAAGAGAGGACGAGGCAAGAGACGTGCTCGGAGAAGCTGCCCCAGACGACCCGTCTTGTCTTCACTTTCCGGAGCCGAGTGATCTCAATTGGCTGGGCGCGGTTGAAACGGCCGGAAGTTCTTCACTTCCATCTGATCCCCGTGACGACGTTCGAGGGCTCGTTCGGGCTCTCTGCCCGGCCCTCGGGCATCTGCCAGATCCGATCGATCCGCAGAGCACTTCCCCCGCCGTTTCCGACGACGAGGACCGTCGCGCCTACGAGCTCGATCGCCTGCTCGAGCGCGGCGCGCGAGACGGGATCGACGAGCAGCCCGGGCTCGTCGATGAGCAGCAGTCGCGGCCGGATCGCGATCGCGCGCGCGAGCAGGATCCGCTGACGAAGTCCCTGGGACAGATTCCTCCCCTGCTCTTCGACTCGAGTCTCGAGCCCGGACTCCAGCGACGGATCGTTCGCCAGCCCACACACCTCGACTACGCGCGCCAGCCATTCGACATCGTCTTCCGGCATCGCATAGCGGATGTTTTCGACCACCGTTCCGCGCAGCAGCGGAAGCTCTGCGCTCACCAGCTGGACTGCCGCATGCAACGCATCGAGCTCGACGCGGGTGATCGGAATCCCGTCCAACCGGACCTCGCCCCCATCGGGATCCCGCATGCGGGCCGCGAGGGCGAGCAGCGACGATTTGCCCGAGCCCGTCGGACCCGTCACGAGGACGTGCTCGCCCGGAGCGGCATGCAGGTGAATGTGCGCCAGTGCACCTGCGACGACGACGTCGTCGAATTCGATCTCGAGGGGCCCCGAGCCGGGCAGCGGGGCGGCGAGCCTTGCCTCGCGAATCCGGGGCTCGGAGAGCGTCGCTCCGATCCGTCTCCTGCCCTCCTCGAAAGCGATTCGATGGTCGAGGGCACGCGCGATCTGACCCATCGCCGTCACGATCATGCCGACGAGAAGAACGGAGACGACGAGCTCCGAGGTCGGTCGCCCCGTGGCCACGAGACTCGCGAGCAGTGCGACGATGGCGACGGGCCAGGCGACCTCGGAACAGGATCGAAGCAGCGCGCTCCAACGAGCACGCCGCACGAGGGCATCCCGCAGCTGCTGGCTGTGACGTCGGATCCGGCTCCGCTCGTGATTGGCCCGACCGAGCTGGAAGACTGCCCGAACCGCGAACACCTTCTCGCTCAGGTTGTTCGCGAGTCGCCCGCGACGACGCCGCGCTTCCTGGACGCTCAACCGCAGACGCGGCACGGCGAGCGCACACCCGGCCCCGCAGGCCAGCAGAACACCCGAAACGACAAGCCCGGCAGTCGTGCTGAAATAAAAGAGGCCTGCAACGAGACCCACGACGCTGATGCTCGACACGACCGCGCGCGCGACCCCGTGACTCACCCAGTTTCGGAGCGAACTCAGATCCCCCGTCAAGCGCGTGAGCGTGACGCCAAAGCGCCGGCCGCCCTCGACGCGCGCCGGGCGGACCGCCACGCGATCGAAGATCTGGAGCCTCACCCGCGTGACGTAGTCCTGGCCGAGCCGCTCCGCATCGCTCGCTTCGCGTATCCGGAGGGCCAGCACGACGAGGCCGAGACCCACCATCGCCACCAGCCCGCCTCGGGAGAGCGAGCCGCTCTCCGCGCCGCGCATCAACTCGCGCAGGGAGAGCGCCATCCCGAATCCCGCGCCCGCCTGGGCAACGCCATTCGCGACGAGCATGCCCACCAGCCGACGGCGCCGTCCCGCGAAGACCTTGGGCATGCTCATATTCGAATCCTCTCGCACCCGGGAAACACGGCGGCCGGTCTCAGAAGAACAGCTGGGCGCGAAGCTGGAAGATCTGGGGATCATCCGATGCCCCCGTGTTCTCCTGGTCTGCGTCGACGCGCACGTAGTTGAACATCAGCCGGAGATTCGTGCGGATGTACCAGTTGACGCCGAGCGTGATGTCGCTCGCCTCTCCGCCGTCGACGGCTCCATCCTCGAGATCGAGCACCGAGTAACGCGCCGCCAGCTCGACCGCTCCCCAGTCGTGGCGCGGCGTGAGTCCTCCGAATACGCCCGCGCTGCGAGAGTAGTCGCGCCGCTCGCCGGTGACGACCCAGCTCGCCTGGACATAGCCGCCCCCTAGACTGGCGTCCTCTCTTCCATTCCCCCGCTGGAGGAAGGACTGGGAATACTCCCCCTGCACCAGCACCGGACCGAACAAGGCCACGGCCTCGGCGCCAGCGGAGACGACCGCATCGACGTTCGAGAGATTGCCCGTTCGCAGCAGCCGCGGCCCGAGGCTCGACTCCGTCCGGGTCGAGATCGAGTAGGTATCCCCGCCCAGCACGTCTCGATATTCCGCCGCCCCGCCGAAATGCACGACCATCCGGCGCTTCGCGATCGGCGCGTAGGTCGCGCGCGTCACGACCGACCAGTGCTCCGATTTGTGAAGATCGTCGCTCCGCTGGCCCATCGGCTCGGCGCCCGCCGACATCGCGAGGGTCCAGCGATTGCGGGACTTCCGGTCTCCGAAGCGGCCGTTCGTATCGAAGCGGCCACCGCTCTGGAAGCTCGGTGCAATCGCTCCCGAGAGAGATCGCTCCATGAATGTCGTGAGGTTCGACGACGTGATCTGCTCGAGGCCGAAAGGGGCGACGAAGTTGCCGACTTTGAAGCTGATCCGACCATTCGGTTTGTACTGCGCCCAGACGTTTCGCCACTCGCCGCGCTCCGGCGCGAGCTCGCGTTCGAGCTTGAACCGGAAAACGTCCTCGATCCGGCCCGAGAGGTAGATCCGACCGCGCCGCAATCTCGCGTCCGGATCGAGGTCGGTCTCGTCGCTGTCGAAGAACGCGAAGTCGCCCTGGACTCGTCCGCCTACGCGAAAGACGAGGTCCGGATTCTCGAAGCGCAGCCGCAGTCCGCGGCTGGTGGAGGCGACTAGATCGTAGTTCTCGCCGTCGAGGATCTCGACGCGGGCCGCAGTGGCCGTTTGGGAAGAGACGAGCAGGGAGAATAGGACGAGGCACGCGCGGAAGGTCATGGAGATGGATTCCATTCCTACAGGTTCTGGGCGTCCGCGTGGACGGACGCAGGCTTCTCGATGGAGTCGAAGAACTCGAAGGTCGAGGTCGTGAGACCGGACTCGACGCACTCGAGGAAGGAGTGGCCGGCGCCGGGGAGCTCGACCAGCTCGTGGCGTGCCGGAATGCTGCGTGCCCTCGCGGCCCCTCGCATCGCTTCGATCCAGCGACGCGCGCGCTCGCGGCGATCGGCGCCCTGACGATCGTCGACCTTCGAGGTCGTCCGCACGCTCTCGTCGCGCTCGACGTCGAGGCTGCCGACGATCGCGAGCACCGGGACGGCGAGGAACTCGGCGGGCTCCATCCGAACGCCGGCCAATGCGCCGCCCACACGCAATCCCATCGGATAGGTGAGCTTGGCGTCGGGAAAGGTGTACCAGCCTGCGGCTGCGACGACGGCTGCGTCGACGTGTTCGGGATGGGCCATAAGATAGCGATGGACGAACTGGCCACCGCCCGAGTATCCGAACAAGTAGCGGCGCGTGAAGCGGATCTCCGCCTGCATGGAGAGTCGGCGAATCGCTTCGTCGAGGGCGAGATCGGCGCGGCGGCCCCGGCCTCGGCGCCCCAGGCGCTGATAGTCCGTGTCGTCGGAGGTATCGAAGCAGGGCGCGATCACGACATGTCCGCGCGCCTGCGCATACGGGGCGAAGCTCTCGACCTGCTCGCGGGCGTTGAGCGAGATGCCGTGGACGGCCACCACGAGCGGAGCGATCCCCGCCGTCGATGCGCATTCGGGCACGAAGACCTCGAAGGCCAGCTCGCCCGACTTCGACGCGACGATTCGCTCGATGATGATTCCATCGCTCATCGTTCGGCCGAGATCGTCGAGTCCGTCGCGGCTTCGAGGAGCTTCGATGCCGTCGCGGGGTCGAGGAGCTCACCGCGGTCGTAGACGGGAAGCTGGGTCGCGGCGATCGCCTCTCGAATCTGAAGGGGTGAGGTCGTGAGCCGGCCCGAGAGCGCAGTGACGACGATGTCGTGATCTCGGAGCCAGCGAACACCGCCCACTGCGCCCAGCGAGTCCGCCGCCGTGAAGATCACGCCGTCGACGTGCTCCCGGAAGGATCGACTCTGGAGGAGCGCCTCGGTCTCGCGCTGCAGGAGACCGTCGGCCACCTCGATCACGATCGAGTCGACACCCGCGGCCGCGAGGTGGAGAAGAAGCTCCTGGAAGATCGCCTCGACGGCTCGCGCGGGGAGTCGATAGGTCGAGGCATAGCCGACATCGGTGAAGTCGAGGACCACGCTCGCCCCCGCATCGCGGAGCAGACTCGGATCACCCGCCGCGGCCGTACCCGTGACCTTCGCGTATCCGACCCGGTGGCCATGGCGGCAGAGGCCGCGAACGAGATGGGCTGCCGTCGTCGTCTTGCCCGCATCCATCGAGGTTCCGACGACGGCTACGACCGGGATCGACAGGGGACCCGACGAAGTCGGGGGCTCGAGGGCAAAGCCCCCGAGGTTCAGCGGCGGACCCTCCGGATCGCTGGCGACGAGACCGAGCGGATGCAACCGGGTCGCGGCGCCCCGGATGCGGTCGTGCTGGGAGAGGACGCGCGCGGCCAGCCCGCCGCCTGCAGCGAGGTCACAGTCCCGGAGATCGCGCGGCACATGGGCCTCGAACTGGTTCGGCGCATAACGGTCGCCGTAGGCCACGATCACGAGGTCGCCGACGAAGAGATTCTTTCGGCCACCGCTCACCGTATGGAGCCGCTTGTGGTGGCCGAGGGTTTCGATGCGCGCGAGGACCAGGTCCCCGGCCGACGGCGGCAAGTCGGCGCGTAGACACTGCATGGCTCCCATCGGAACACGTCGCGTCGAATAGGCACGCGTCGCCTCGGCGATCCGACTCGGGTGAGCGACTTCCAGCAGCGGCAAGAGCTCGGGCTCCATCATCAATGCCTCCAAGCGCAGCTCCTCGACGCGGCCAGAGCGGCGTATTCATGCACTCGATCGGTCGATGAAGACCCCGATCTTTGTTTATTTTTGGTTTTTTTATCCCATAAATTGTCATTGCGCAACCTTTGGGGCTCCCGAACGCTCCACTCGAACGGAAATTCCTGGCCAAGCCACGACTACCCGGGGGAAATCGGAGTTGTCCGCCGTCCCGGGGTGCCACTCCCGTCGTACCCGGTTCGGGCCTACTTGATTCAGTCGATTCAACGATTCGGAATTCGAGGTCGGAACTCCCGATCGCCCCACGCGGGCGCCCGGCGCTCACGTTTGCGAACGGACGGAGCGCAATAGGACTTCTCGACGCATCTCGCGATCGACCACCTCTCGAAGTTCCTGTCGTGAGTCGAGCGGACGTCGATCAGCGCGCGTGTGTTAAGCTGCCGCGGCTCTCATCGGGCATGACCTTTTCGTGGTGCTCCGCGACGTATGCTCGCCTCGAGCCTGATCCGCGGCCGCCGCTCGACAGCGCCCGAAAGGACCTCGAATGCCCTGGTGGGGATGGATCACGGTCGGCGCATTGCTTCTCGTCGCCGAGATCACGATCGTCGACCTCGAGTTCTATCTGGTCTTCCTGGGGGTTTCGGCGCTCGCCGTCGGTCTCGCCCTCGTCGCGGGTGTCGAGCTTCCCTACTGGGTTCAATGGCTCTCCTTCGCGGCACTCGCGATCGTCTCTCTCGTCATCTTCCGACAGCGGGTCTACGCGAAGCTCCGGCCGGGAGCAGAGGGCTCGATTCGCGACGGCGTCGACGGCGAGGTCGCGACGGCGATCGAAGCGATTCCCCCCGGCGCCTCCGGTGGCGTGACGCTCCGTGGATCGCGCTGGACCGGCCGCAACCAGGGACCCGTCTCGATCCCGGCCGGTGGAGCGTGCCGCGTCGAGCGGCGCCAGGGACTGATCCTCGACGTGCGCCTCGAGAAGCAGGACGGCACGGCTCACTGAGCCCAGCAGAGGCTCGTAGGCTCTCACTCGCTTTCGTCATGGACGCTCGTCAGAGATCAAGGGAGGAACCCGTGGAAATCTTCACCTTCGCCATCATCGGCCTCGTGCTCCTCGCGATCGTCACGCTCGCCAAGACCGCGACGATCGTGCCCCAGCAACAGGCCTTCGTGATCGAGAACCTCGGCAAGTACAGCCGAACCCTCCGTGCGGGGTTCCACATCCTCGTCCCTTTCATCGAACGCATCGCCTATCGCCATTCGTTGAAGGAGATGGCGATCGACATCCCGGAGCAGGTCTGCATCACGAAGGACAACGTCCAGGTCGGTGTCGACGGCGTCCTCTACATGCAGATCCTCGACCCGGAGCGGGCCTCGTACGGCATCCAGGACTACGTATTCGCGATCACGCAGCTGGCGCAGACGACGCTCCGAAGCGAGATCGGCAAGATCGATCTCGACCGGACCTTCGAAGAGCGTGCGATGATCAACGGCAACGTCGTGCGCGAAGTCGACCTCGCGAGCGAGGCCTGGGGCGTCAAGATCCTCCGCTATGAGATCCGCAACATCAATCCCCCGCCCGACGTGATCGAGGCGATGGAGAAGCAGATGCGGGCCGAGCGGGAGAAGCGCGCGGTCATCCTCGAGTCCGAGGGTGTGCGCGACGCGAACATCAATCGTGCGGAAGGCGAAAAGCAGAAGGTCATCAAGGAATCGGAAGCGAAGCGCCAGCAGCAGATCAACGAGGCCGAGGGCGAGGCCGCTGCGATCGAAGCCGTCGCGGTGGCGACGGCCGAAGGCCTACGGCGCGTCGCGATCGCGGTCGCCGGTCCGGGCGGCCCCGAGGCGATGCGGCTCCGGATCGCGGAGCAGTACGTCGCACAATTCGGGCAGCTCGCGAAGCAGGCGAATACGCTCGTCGTGCCTGCGAATCTCTCGGACGTGGCGTCGATGATCGCGATGGCGACCCGGATCGTGCAGGACGTCCACCGGAACGAAGCAGGCGCGGGGAACGATCCGAACCGGCCGCGCCCGCTGTCCTGACACGAGCCCGGTGCGAATCGCAGACGGCTCCCCCTCGTTCCCGAAGGTCTTCGACAGGAGCATCAGATGGTGATTCCGATTTCATCCCGCCGCAAAATCCTGCTCGTCGCGGTCATCGCGGCCCTCGGCGGCTGCAGCCACGCCGCCCTGCACGACGCTGCAGATCTCGCCGCGGAGCCCGCCTCGACGACCGGCTCCGCAGACGGGACCGACGTCGACGATGTCGGCGCCGGAACCTCGAGCGCGCGCTTCGAACGCCTGACGCGCACGCTCGCGTCCCACGTCGAGCGAGGCGAGCTCATGGGCGTATCGAGCCTGGTTGCACGCCACGGCGAGGTCGTGCATTTCGCAGCGACGGGCCTCTCCGACCGCGAGCACGCGAGGCCCCTCGCCCGCGACACGATCTTCCGCATCTACTCCATGACGAAGCCCATCACGAGCGTCGCCGTGATGATGTTGGTCGAGCGAGGTGAGATCCTGCTCTCCGACCCGATCTCGAAGCACATCCCCGAGCTCGCTGGCATGAAAGTCCTGCGCACTCCAGACTCGCCGCTCGCCGACGTCGTCCCCGCCCGCCGCGAGATGACGGTCCGCGACCTGCTCACCCACACCTCCGGCCTCGCGAGCTCGCTCCCCGGGGTGGGCACGCCGAAGGCCATCGAGCAGGCCTATCTCGAAGCGGATCTGCGCGGCTCCCAGACGAAGCTGGGGTCGAAGGAGTGGATCTCTGCTCTCGCCCGCGTACCGCTCGTGAATCAACCCGGAAGTCGTTTCCTTTATGGCGTCTCGACCGACGTCCTCGGCCACCTCGTCGGCGTCGTCTCCGGCATGCCTTTCGAAGAATTCTTGCGCGCGGAGATCTTCGAGCCCCTCGGCATGCAGGACACGGCGTTCTTCGTCCCGACCGAGAAACGCGAGCGCTTCGCCGCCAACTACGGCCCGGGTCCGGACGGCGAGCTCCTGCTCGTCGAGGCGGTGGAGACGAGTCGTTACCTCGAGCCTCCGGCCTTCGCATCCGGCGCGGGTGGCCTCGTCTCGACGATCGACGACTACCATCGCTTTTGCGAGATGCTCCGTCGGGGCGGCGAGCTCGAGGGCGTGCGCCTGCTCTCGCGCAAATCGATCGAGCTGATGACGCTGAACCATCTGACGGCCGAGGAGCGGGACGTCCCGATGCTCACGGGCTGGTTTCCGGGTCAGGGATTCGGGCTCGGATTCTCGGTCGTCGAAGAGATCGCGCCGGGGGCGACGCTCGCATCGGTCGGCCAGTACGGCTGGGGCGGCGCCGCCGGAACCTATTTCTGGATCGACCCCGAGGAGGACCTCGTCGCGATCCTGATGATCCAGCTCTACCCGCCGGGCGGAATCCCGATCATTCCCGAATTCAAGAACGGGGTATATCAGGCGATCGCGGACTGAGGCGGGCGCTAAGAGCTGGTCACGTAGAATTGCGACGCCCAGCGCCGGAATTCCGGGACCGGGCCGTCCCCGTCGCAGAGTCGAGGGGCGGTGTGATAGATCTTGTTCTCCCAGATCGGGAAGTCCTGCTCTACGGCGATGGCCATGTCGTCGGCGTAAGCCTTGTGGAAGGGCGCCATTTCGAGATCGCTGCGCCCACCTTTCTTGCCGATCACGCCGAAGCGCATGTGAACATGTTCGTCATCGACCGGCGTCATACCCATGACGATGACCGTTTCGAGCATGCCCGAGTACCGCACGTAGCTGCAGCCGAGCCCTGGATTGCGCCCGACGACGCGGATCTCGTCTGCTGCGCCGTCGAGCGTGGTCACGTGCTTGGTAGTCGCCGCGTGCCAGCAGATCTCGTGGCCTTCGAATCGCACGGCACGGTCGGGCGGTGGCTCCATATGATGGATCGCGTGGAAATGGGGCCAGTCGACGCTGTTCTCCGCGATCTCCTGGGGATGGGTCCGGATCGTCCATTCGTAATGGGTCCACTCGCACGTCCAGTCCTCCGCGCCGAACTCGCGAATCTCGGGCGGCTCGAAGGCCGGCGACTCCCCGTTCGGGTGGTACCAGGCCCAGACGACACCTCCCTGCTCGCGCACGGGATAGGCGGCGGCACGAGCGCCCGCGGGCTTGCGGGTCGCGTACGGGATCTCGAGACACTCCCCTGCTCCCGAGAAACGCCAGCCGTGAAACGGACAACGGATCGAGTCACCCTCGACCTTCCCGCCGACTCCGAGATGCGCGCCGAGATGGGGACAATGGGCGTCGAGGACGAATGCCTTGCCCGATTCCCCGCGATAGAGCACGAGCTCGCGCGAGAAATAGCGCCGCTTCGCGACCGCCCCCCTCTCGAGCTCGAAGCTCCAGGCGACGGGATACCAGCCAAACGGCATGCCGAACGGGTAGCGGCTCAACTCGACTCCTCTCGATTCCCTCGCCCCGGGGCCGCCCGAACCTCAGCTACTCGCGCGGCACTCGGTGCAGCGGTAGCCCGGCCGCTTCGCGGCCTTGTCGGCGGGAGTCAACCGCGTCCCGAAGAGGATGTCGAGAAAGCCGGTGAAGAAGCCGTAATTGTGGTCGAGGGAGCCCGCGTGGTGCTCGTTGTGGTGCCAGGCGGAGACGAGCAGCCGGCTGTGGGGCGAGGGCATCCACGGCGGATCGAAGCCGGCGTGGAGATAGGTTCCGTAGAGGAAGTTCATCGTCGCGAAAGTTCCGATCAGGGCTACGTCCCAGATGGGGAACAGGAACGGGATCCAGAGGATCGGCGACGACTTGATGAACATGTCGATCGGCTGGTCGGCCATCACCCCGAAGGGCGTCGGGTTCGCATAGCGGTGATGGTGCTTGTGGACCTTCCAGAGAAGGCTGTTGCGGTGGCACGCCCAGTGGAAGGTCCATTCGAAGACCTCCATCACGAGAAATACGCCCAGGATGCTGACCGGGATGTACCAGAGCGGGTACTCGGAAGGCTTTGCGTAGAGACGGTTGTAGCCGTTGTACGAGCACCAGAAGGCGATCGCGATGCTGCCCATCACCATCGACATCGAGAGAACACCGTCGAGGATCTCGCCACGGACCTGATCGCCGCGTGTCGCCTGCATCTGCGTCTTGAAACGCCGCGCCTTCTCGGCATAACGCGACCGGTGCAGGAACAGATAGAGACCGCCGCAGATCAGCAGGTACCAACCGACGCCGACTGCCGCGAGAGCGAGCCAGAGGAGGGGAAACGAAAGGCCTTCGAAGAGTTGGAGGAACATCCGGAGAGCATACGAAGGACTCGGGTCTGCGGCGACCCTGGGATGCTCGCCATCTGCCGCGCGCGCGCGCATTCGCTCGACTCGTGTCGCGACGGAGTCGAACTGCGGTCGTCCTCGGGGCCGCGATCGAGCTCGAAGCTGCCCCGCAAGAGCGGCGATGCCCGCCGCAGGGTCTCACTGGGCCGTGAACAGCCCGGCGTAGCCCTCGGGATCTTCGAGGACCTTTCCGGCTCCCATGACGACGGTATTCGTTCCGTCATCGGCTCGAACCGCCACGAGGCCCGTTGCCTCACGCAGTCGCAGGTCGAGATGGCCGAGCAGCGAGCCGCCGCCGATCATGACGAGACCCTGGGAGAAGATGTCACTCGCGACCTCCGGCGGCGTCTGCTCGAGGAGCTCGCTCACGACGCCGACGATCTCGGAAACCGACTCCTCGAGGGCCTCGCGCGTCTCCTCCGAATGGATCTCGACCGCCTTCGGGACCCCCGAGATGAGGTCACGGCCCCGGATTTCGAGCCGGCGCGTCAGGTCCGACGGATAAGCACTGCCGAGCACGAGCTTCAAACGCTCGGCGGTCTCGTCGCCGATCAGGAGATTGAACTTGCGCCGCACGAAATTCTGGAGGGCTTCGTTGAGGCTCGTCCCGCCGATCCGCAACGTCCGCGACGTCACCACACCCGAGATCGACACCACCGCCGCCTCGGTCGTCCCGCCCCCGATGTCGAGGATGAAATGTCCCTGCGGCTTCTCTTCAGAGAGACCCAGCCCGATCGCGGCCGCGACCACCTTGGGGAGCATGCGCACTTCGCGCGCCCCGATCTGCTTGCCACATTCCTGCACCGCGCGACGCTCTACGGAGGAAAGATCCAGGGGAACCGGAATCGTGAGCCGCGGCCGACGGAGCGCGCCGAGGAAACCCGTCTCGTGCGCGAGATGACGAAGCATCGCTTCCATACAATCGAGATCGGAGATCGCGCCCCCACGCACCGGGCGGACGACGGCGACCTCCTGCGGCGTGCGGCCGATCATGTGCGCCGCTTCGACGCCGACCGACAAGACCTCTCCACAATTCGGTCCGCTCCGGCGAACGGCCACCAGATTGGGCTCGACCGCGACCAGCCCCTTGCCGCGAACGTAGACACGCACCGTCGAGCAGCCCAGATCGACCGCCACGTCCTGAGTGAATGCACCGAAGATGGGCATCGGAACCTCCGCGCGAATCGATGCCACGGGGTACGTGGCGCCGTTCGCGTCTGGATATGAGTGGCCTGGCGACCCGGTGATGTGTCATGAATCGAGATGTGACGCGACGACCGGATCCGTCACGCCCGGCATCGAGGAGGTCGGATGCGTGCAGATCCGGGGCAGACAGCAAGCAACCCTTCGATGTCGGCCGCCTCGAGGCAAAAAAGGCGTTCAGCCGGCGGCGAGCGACCCGCCGGCGCGACCTTCGACGTCGACCCAGAGACAGGGCAGCCCGAGGCCCTCGAGCCACGCCGGCCCCGCTTCGCCGCGCAGCATCGCGATCGTCGACGCACTGCCCGCGACGACGCAGAGCGGCGCGACGACGCTCGCAGAGGCCATGAATCGAACGGGCCAGCCCGTGCGGGGATCGAGGACGTGGCCGTAACGCACGCCCTCGATCTCGATGCAGCGCTCGTAGTCGCCGCTCGTCGAGAGCGCCTCGTTGCGCAGCGAGATCGTCGCGAGGATCTCGCCCGCACGTCGTGGATGCCGGATCCCGACCTGCCACGCGCGACCGTCCGCGCGCGGTCCTGCGGCCCGGATGTCGCCCCCGAGATTCACCAGGGCGTGTCGTATTCCCGCTGCCTGAAGCAGGGCGACGAGGCGGTCCGCCGCGTACTCCTTCACGATCCCCCCGAAATCGAGCTCGAGCCCGACAGACGGAAACGCGAGGAGGGGCCGGCGCCAGACGAGCCGCTCCCATCCGACGCGATCGAGCAGCGCTTCGATCTCTCCGGCTGCCGGGAGACGCCCTTGGTTGAAGCGCCAGGCGCGGCGAAGGATGCCCGAGGTGATGTCGAAGAGTCCATCGCTCTGTGCATGGCAGGTCGCCGCGTAGTCGAGCAGCCCCGCCGTCTCGGCATCGACCTCGATCTCGCCGCCCTGCGCCGCGACGCGGTTGATCCGCGAGAGAAGACTCTCCTCGCGGTAGCGCGAATAACGCGCCTCGAGTCGCTCGACCTCGCCGGTCGCGGCCGTAATCGCCGACTCGGCGGTCTCGGCAGCGAGTTCAGCCGGCAGATCGATCTGGATCTCGCAGGGCGAGCCCATCGCGGAGAAGCGGTGGACGAGACGCGGATGCTGGCGATCGATCCGGCGCTTCAGAACGACATCCCCGCGCTGGCGGCGAGGGTTCCCGTCCGCTCGAGCTGATAGCCGTTCCAGTCTTCGGCCAGGGGCTGGAGCCACTCGACGGAGATCTGCACCCCTTCGAAGCTGCCGCGCGGAACACTCAATTCCAATCCGATCCCGAGATCAAAGAGGCGCCCACCCGCGTTGTTCGGCCGATCGCCGGGCGTTCGTACGACGGTCGGTCGGTCGAAGCGGCCCTGGATTCGCCCCTGGCGGGTGTAGACGCCGCGAAGCGTCGCGGCGAGCCGATCGCCCATCTCGATTCCGCCCCAGCCGCTCACCTGGATCTCGTCTCCGAGCGCATAGCCACTCGGGCCCTCGCCCTCCATTCGAACGACTCCCGCCGTCTGGGCCCCGAACCGGAAGCGACCGCTCGAGCCGAGATAGCTCAGGCTCGGCAGGAAATCCCAGGTCCCGCTACCGAGCTGCATGTCGTAATGCAGGAAGCCGCGCTCGACACCGTGGTCGCGGCGAAATCGAACGCTGGTATCGCCGGTCGGGGCGCTCGTCACGAGACCCAGCTGGAGATGATGGTGGTCGCGATGGAAGAGGCCGAGCAGCGCGCCGAAGCGCGTATCGCCGAAGCCGCCGGTACCGTGCCGATCGTGGTTGCTGTGAACGTCATCAGGCCCGCCGTCGAGAGCCCGCAGGTCCATGTCGTTGTCGAGATAGCTCGGCATCAGCATCATACTCAGCCACGAGGTCGGGGCGAACATGAGATCGAGCATGTGCATCTGGTGCGCCATCGACTCCGCCGCAGCGCTGCAATCGACCTGACCACACGCGTTCGCAACGATCACGGTATCCGAAGGCTCCTTCGACCCTTCCTTGAAGTCGCCGTCGCGGCGCATGTACATCGCCCGATAGCCGAGCATGAAGTCGCCCGCGCGGGGAAGCGAATGGGCGAACATCACGCCCGCCGGCGCGTGGGAGCCGGAATGCGACGGCGAATGGACGCCGTGCCCCGGAACCGCGCCCGGACCGGAGCCCGACACATTGTCGCCGTCGCCGTCGGCGAGCACGAGCTCCCGCGCGGTCGAACGCGCGAGGGCGAGGGTCGCGAAATCGATGCGAAGCGCCGCGTTCACGAGCCAGGCATCGAAATCGGCGAAATCCTCTTCGCCACCGCCGCCGGCGCGCCAACGACCTGCGTGCCGCGACCATTCGAATCCGAGCTCGAGCAGGAAGGCGCGCGCCAGCTGTTTCTGCACGACGACGCCGCCGGAGAGGGCACCGAAGCCGGAGAGCCGGTGGTCGGCGGAATACTGTCCGGGCAGCAGGCGATGGGAGAAGGGCGTCAGCGAGATGATGTTGCCCTCCGGGTCGGACTCGACCAGGAGATATGCTTGTTGCGAGATCAGCAGTGGCCGGTAGAAATCGGCCGCACCCTGGCTGTAATACCGGACACGAGGCGTGACGAGCCAGGTCTCGCCGACCTGCTGACGCCACTGCGCATCGAGCGTGTGTGCGTCGATTCCCCAATCGTCGTGGTGAAGCGAATAACGAAGACTCAACGCGGCGTCGACCGTCTCGAAGTCCTGGAGGAGCTGTGTCGACCAGGTCAGCTGATGGCGGTTCCCCGGCCGGCGCTCGAGGAGCGCATGGACGTCGCCGAAGAAGCCGCCGGGCGGCGCCAGGAATTGCTGGGTCGGATCGATGAAGGCGACCTCGACGACTTTGTATGGATTCGCGAGGAAGCCGTCGCTGCGACGAAATTGAAGCGAAGTCTCGAGCTGGGTACTCGCCCGCAAGACCCGACTCAAGCCGGCTTCGAGGGTCCAGTCCGATCGATTCTCCCGCAGCACGGGCGCGCCGGAGCTTCGATTGTGGATCTCCCCGCGATAGGCCGAGAGGTCGATGTAGGGCGCCGCGTCGTGGTCGAGATGGGCATCGACCTCGCTCGACGAGAGACTCGACGAGAGCCGCAGGCTCGTCCGCTTCTGGTCGAAGTCGACGCGACCTGCGAGGCGAGCGAAGCCCGAGAGATAATCATTCTCGACCGATACGCCCCCGACGACGGCGAGCGCCGCATCGTCCCATTCGTACTCGAGGCCGAGATCGACCTCCTTGCGCGTCTCGGGCGACGCGGAGGAGAGGGTGTGGACGAGACCTCGATCGCTGCGGCCGCTGAGGTTGCCGAAGCGATCCGACTCGAGGACCTGGAAGTCTCCGTCGAAGTAGAGATCGCCCTCGATGAAGGGCGTCGCGCCCGACACGCCGTCGGGGGCGGTCGCGCGGTTTCCGAACAGTGAGCGCGGCGCGGATGCGATCGGCGTCGCTCCGGACCAGCTGTCTTGAAAGTAGTCGAGGGAGAGATTCCAGCGATCGAAGAACCCGACAGTCGCCCCGACGTTCAGATAATCGACGGCGATCGGATCGAAGCGGCTCTCGACCCCGGGCAGCTTGCGGTCGTCCTCCTGGTAGCGGCCGTACTGAAAACGAACCTCGTCCGGGGCCGTCGCGTGCGCAGACGATGCAGCGACGAGGCTCGACGCAAGGGGAACGATCGATGCAGCGATCCCGGGCAGCGCAAGCGCGGCCGCCGTCAGCGCGCGAAGCGAAGCACTCGGACCCGGAGCCGGGCTCGGACGAAGGGGACGCGGCCCATGCCGACGGCGCCGACGCTTCGACCGTGCGAGCTGCCGCGGACAGCCGAGCCCGCGCAGCCACGCGCGCAGGGCCCTAGTAACAACCACAGCCCCCTCCACCCGACCCGTTGCCCGTCGTCGCGGACTCGCGGCTCTGCCGCAAATGATCGAGGACGGCCGACATGGCCGGGTGGGGCTCGCTCTGCATGCGCGGCGCGGAGAGCTGCTCACGCTGCCAGGGCTCGACCGTCTGACAGCCGGTCGTGAGGAGGAGGATCAGGAAGGAGACGGCGGCCAATGCGACCGGCCCGATCCGTGCCGATCGCTGCTTCCCCGCGCCTTCTGCGATGGAGCTCACGGCTGCGATGGGCTCGCGATGCGAGCGAGCGCAGGATCCGAGGCCGTACTCGCCGCCTTCACGAGCAGGGTCTCGATCCGGGACCGCAGGCCAGCCGCTTCGCGCGCACGAAAGCCACGCGACACGGCCCGAATGCGTCCCTCGGCATCGATCAGGTAGGCGGAAGGCATCCCGACGAGCCCGAATGCACGCGGGCAGCGGCCTGAGGGATCGTGCGCGATCTCGAACTCGGCCGGATGTCTCGCGAGAAACTCGAGGGCGTCCCGGGGATCCGAGTCGAGATTCACGGCGATCACCTCGAAGCCCCGATCGCGATAGTCCCGCACGAGCTCGTTCATGAACGGAAACGCATGCTCGCAGGTCGGGCACCAGGAGGCCCAGAAGTCGACCAATACCGTCTTTCCCGCGAACGAGCGCGAGCGAAGCACCTCGAATTCACCGGCCGACGAGAGCGCCGCGAGCTCACAGGTCGGAGCCTTCGAGCCGAGCTCAGCCTGCGCGCCGATCGAATCCGCAGACTCCGCTACCCCTGCCCGTGCCGTCCCTTGCCCCAGCGCCCAGACGAAAAAGAGCGCTGCCCAAACCGCACGACTCGAGGCCATACGACCGGCAATGCGGATTCGACGAGGGGGCACGATTGCGTCCATCGACGCGATCCGTTAGCACGCGGGACCTCCACCCCCTAGCCCGCGCGACAAATTGACGCAGGCCCTCGGGGCCCTGCGACCTATCGCGAAAATTGCAGCGCCCGGGGCATCCGAGTAGCCTGTTTTCGATGAAGCGGTTCCCCGCCTCCACCACCACCCGCCCGCTGCAAAGCCCGGCTCTTGCGCTGACCGTCCCGTCGCGGGCGGAGGCCGTATTGCGCTGGCTCGTACCGCTTCGTTTTCTCTCGGCTGCGGGTCAGGCGGTCGCCCTCTGGATTGCTCGAACGGGGCTCGACCTGCCGCTGCCCTATGAGAGGCTCTGGATCGTCCCCGCCCTCGTGCTCCTGACCAACGGCATCTTGATCGCGTCGCGGGGAAGCGCCCGCGCAACGGCCAACCGTCTCGTCGTCCCGATCCTCGTCTTCGACGCGGCGCTCTTTACGCTGCTTCTCTACTGGAGCGGTGGACCGGATAGTCCGTTCAGTGCGCTCTACGTGATCCAGATCGTGCTCGCGACCATGACCGGGAGCCGGGCCGCGACGTGGATCGTCGCTCTCGCTTGCGCAGCGTTTTATGCGCTCGTCTTTCCCGGCTCGGTGCCCGCCCATTTCTGGCACGCGCCCGCGTTGCCGGGCTCCTCGATCGGACTCCACGCTCTCGGCATGTGGGTCGCCGTCGTCGTCGTCGCCGCCTTCATGACGTTCTTCATGACCCGCATCATCGAGACGCTCCGCGAACGCGAGGACGAGATGCGGCGGCTGGGCGACATCGCCGCCCGCAATGCTCGCCTGGCGTCGCTGACGACCCTCGCGGCCGGCGCCGCCCACGAGCTGGGCTCCCCCCTCGGCACGATCGCCGTCGTCGCCCGAGAGCTCGAGCGACAGGCCCTCGCCCTTGGGAGCGGGCCGATGCCGGCGGGACTCGCCGAGGACGCGAAGCTCCTGCGAACGGAGGTCGAGCGCTGCCGCGCCATCCTCGATCGCATGCGCGCACGCGCGGCCCATGAAGTTCGCGAGTCGGAGCAACCGATCAGCGCCGCCGAGCTCGACGTCGCCCTCCGCGAAGGGCTCGATCCCGCGGAAGCGGCGCGCGTGCGCATCTCGGTCTCGCTGGCGCCCGATGCGGGGATCGGCGCGCGCCTCGATTTCTGCGAGGTCGTCGGGCCGATCCTGCGCAACGCCCTCGACGCCTCGGACCCGGGCGCCCCCGTCGAAGTCGACATTCGCGTCAAGGCAGGCCGCCTCGAGACCCGTGTCCGTGACCAGGGAAGTGGGATGGACGATGCGACGCTCCGCCACGTCGGCGAGCCCTTCTTCACGACCCGCGCACCCGGGCGGGGAACCGGGCTCGGGCTCTTCGTCGTCCATCTGCATCTCGAACGCCTCGGCGGATCCTTGAGATTCGAATCGTTGCTCGGCAAGGGGACGACGGCGATCGTGGCCTGGCCGATGGCCGGCGCGGAACCGAAGGTGGGCGATGTCGTCTGAAGTCCAGGTTCTGCGCGTGCTCGTCGTCGACGACGACGACGCCTATCGAACGCGGCTCTGCCGGGCGTTTCGCGACCGGGGGCTCGCGGTCGAGGGCGCGTCTTCCATCGCCGAAGCGATCGCGCGCGCGCGGACCTTTCGACCGGAGCGAGCGGTTCTCGATCTGCGCCTCGGGGACGGCTCGGGGATCGACCTGCTCGACCAGCTCCTCGAGCTCGACCCGCAGCTCGCTTGCCTCGTATTGACGGGCTATGGAAGCATCACGACCGCGGTCGACGCCGTGCGGCGCGGAGCCATCGACTACCTGACCAAGCCCGCCGATGCCGACGAGATCCTGCTCGCGTTCGAGTCCCGGACGAGCGAGCCCCTCGGACCCATGGACGCGAGCCTGCCGCCCCGCAGCACGACGGTGCCGAGCCTTCACCGCGTCGAATGGGAACACATCCAGCGCGTGCTCGCGGACTGCGGCGGCAACATCTCCGAGGCCGCGCGCCAGCTCGGCATGCACCGCCGCACGCTACAGCGAAAGCTCGCGACCCGGCCGCCGGACCAATGAGTCCGGAGGCTCACGGCCGCTCAGGGCGCTGCGGCCTTGCGGCCGAGCCAGCCAGTCGCCCGAGCCCCGCCAGCACCAGGCCCGAAACGAGCAGCTGCTGCCAGATCGACGACCCGGACGGCACCGCTCCCCCCTGCGACGAGAAAAACGCGGTTCCCGCCGCCAGCCCGCTTCCGGCCGTCCCCGTCCAGCACTGGGCGCTGACTTCGTAGGCTTCGTCGCCGGCCGCCGTCTTGTCGACGTAGACGTCGTAGCGCCCCGACCCGGCGTTCACGAAGACGAGCGGGCTCGCGACCGCGTCGCCGTCGCCGTCGTCGCTCGAATTCGTGGCGGCCGCGCCCTTGCGCAGCTGAACGCTCACGACCGGTACCGCGACGGGAGCGAGGTCGCGAACCTGGACCGTCGCGGAGAGCGGGGCCCCGGTTCCGGAGTCCGAGCAGTCGAGAAAAAGGAGGTGGGCGGCCGTGGCGGAGGCCGGCAAGGTCCCGCTCAGCGTGGCTGCGTCGGCCGTCCGCGGCGCCGCGAGGCCGACTACAAGCAGGACCAGCCCTCCAGGAACGCCTCCCCTCTTCCGCACCGCGCTCTCCCGTCGTCCTGTTCTCGTCGAAACCGGGCTTTCTCTCGATCCCCGGGCGGGTGTGGGCCCCGGATTCGCTCCGCGCCCCCCTGCGCGAAATTATCCCACCGCGTGGAACCGCGATCTGCGGCAACTTGTCGCATGGAGGATGACCACGATGCAGACCCGATTCGCTTTCGGGGCGACGCTCGTCCTTCTCTCGACCTTCGCCTCCACGGCCCCGGCGAGCGTCGAGTCGCCTCGCCAGCTTCATTTCGACGTCTTCCTCGATGAGCGTCCGATCGGATATCAACGCGTCGCGCTCACGCCGATGCAAGGCGGCCTCCGTGTCGAGATCGAAGCGGCCTTCGATGTGACTCTTTTGCGATTGAAAGCCTTCGAATACGACCACCGCAACGTCGAGCAGTGGCGCGGCGGCTGCCTCCAATCGATCGAGTCGAGCACGGAGCAGAACGGAAAGCCCTACCACGTGTCGGGCTCTGCGGGATCCGACGGCTTCTCGATTTCGAGCAATCTCGGACGTCAGAGCCTCCCGGACTGCGTCGGGACGTTCTCCTACTGGGACAAGGATGAGCTCCTCAAGCGCTCGAAGCTGCTCAACTCCCAGACGGGGGAATACGTCGCAGTCGGCATGCGCGCGCTCGGCAGGGGCACGACCCTGCTCGGCGATCGAAAGATTCCGGTCGAGCGCTACGTGATCGAAGGCAAGGGCCTCGAGATCACCCTCGCCTACGCTGTCGACGGCGGCGAGTGGGTCGCCCTCGACAGCCCGCTTTGGGCGGGTTGGACTCTGCGCTACCGACGGAGCGCGACCGATCTGCCGCGCACGCTCGGCGCCGCCCTGCCGCAAACGAACTGATCCCGCGTCATGAGCCGCGCAGAGACGCTCCGCGAGCCCTGCGCGACGACCGCCCGCGGTTTGCTTGACACGACCTGATTCGAAAACGAGGCTCCGACTCCTTTGATCGGGATGCTCTCGATGCTCGGAATCTCACTTGCCGAAAGTGGTCTCCTGCCCGACGCCATCCTGCGCGTCGGAATTCGAGCACTCCTGCGCGAGCGCCTGCGCGAGCTCGAGTCCGCGAGCTGCGAGCGGGCCATGGAGCAGCATCAGGCCTTCCTCGCCGAGGCCCGGAGCGCCCCGATCGCGGTGGCGACGGACGCGGCGAATCGGCAGCACTACGAGGTGCCCGCAGCGTTCTTCGAGCTCGTCCTCGGGCCCCATCGGAAATACAGCTGTGCTCATTGGAGCCCGAATACCCGCGATCTCGGTCAAGCAGAGACCGAGATGCTCGCGCAGGTCGCCGAGCGGGCGCAGCTCGAAGACGGGCAGCGCGTGCTCGAACTCGGCTGCGGATGGGGCTCGTTTTCGCTCGGTTACGCGAAGCGCAATCCCCGGAGTCGCATTCTCGCCGTCTCGAACTCGAAGAGCCAGGCCGAGTTCATCCGCGGTGCCGCGGCCCGGGAGTCGATTGCCAATCTCACGGTCGTGACCGCCGACGTGAACCACTTCGAGACCGAGGAGCGCTTCGACCGCGTGATCTCGATCGAGATGTTCGAGCACGTCCGGAACCACGGCGCGCTGCTCGCCCGCATCGCCCGCTGGCTCGATCCGGGAGGCCTTCTCTTCGTCCACCATTTCGCTCATCGCCGTTCGGCCTATCCGTACACGACCGACGGCGACTCCGATTGGATGGGCCGCCATTTCTTCACCGGCGGGATGATGCCGTCGGACGATTGGCTGCTCGCCTACCAGGACGACCTCGCCGTCCGGCGACGGTGGTGCGTCAGCGGCGTCCACTACCAGAAGACGAGCGATGTCTGGCTCGCGAACCTCGACCGCCACAAGCGCGAGATCCTTCCCATTTTGCGCGCGACCTACGGGGCGGGTGAAGAGCAGCTCTGGCTGCGGCGTTGGCGGCTCTTCTTCCTGGGCTGCTCCGAGCTCTTCGGGTTCCGCGGTGGACAGGAGTGGTGGGTCAGCCATGTCCTCATGGGTCACCGCGAGGGCGAGCGATGAGGATCGCCGTCGTCGGTTCCGGGATCGCAGGCCTCGTCGCGGCCGATCGCCTCGGAAGGCGCCACGAGGTCACGCTCTTCGAGGCCGAGCCGCGGCTCGGAGGCCATGCGCATACCGTACAGGTCGTCGTGCGCGGCGTGACCCACGCCGTCGACACGGGCTTCATCGTCTACAACGAGACGACCTACCCCGAGTTCACGCGGCTGCTCGCCGAGCTCGCGGTCGAGACCCAGCCCGCGGAGATGAGCTTCGGCCTCGCTTGCCCGCGAACGGGACTCGAATGGTCGAGCCGGGGTCTGCGGGGAATCTTCGCGACGCGCCCGCAGTCGCTCCGGCTGCCCTTCCTGCGCATGCTCGCGGAGATCATGCGCTTCGCGCGCGAAGCCCCGACCGCCGTCGCGACGCTCGACTCGAAGTGCACGCTCCGCGAGCTCGTCGCAGAGGGCGGATATTCCGACGCCTTTCGCGACGGATATCTCGCGCCCATGGGGGCCGCGATCTGGTCGGCTTCGACTCCCGACCTGCTCGAGATGCCTGCGGCGAGCTTCATCCGCTTCTTCTCGAACCACGGCCTCCTCGGTCGCGGTGGGGGCGTTCGCTGGCGAACCCTGACGGGCGGCTCGAAGGCGTACGTCGATGCGCTCGCGCGGCGCATGCGCGGGACGATTGCCCTCTCGACTCCCGTGCTCGGCATCCGAACCGAACCGACAGGCGTCCTGGTCTCGATTCCCGGCGACACCCTGAAGTTCGACCGCGTGATCCTCGCCGTCCATTCCGACACGGCTCTATCGCTCCTCACCACCCCGACGACCGAGCAGCGAAGAATTCTCGGCGCGATCCGATACAGCCGGAACGAGACCGTGCTGCACACGGACGCTTCGCTCCTCCCACGGCGCACCGCCGCCCGGGCGAGCTGGAACTACCGGTCTAGCGCGCGCGAGGGTGACAGCGTCCTCGTCACCTACGACCTGTCGCGGCTGCAGAGCATTCCCTCCGCCGAGCCCCTGCTCGTCACGCTCAATGGCTCGTCTCAGATCGCCCCCGAGCGAATCCTCGCGCGCTTCGACTACGCCCATCCGATCCTCGACCGCAACGCGATCGATGCCCAGCGCGATCATGCTCGAATCGATGGCGTCGGCGGAATTCATTTGTGCGGCGCCTACTGGCGCTGGGGATTCCACGAGGACGGGCTCCAGAGTGCCCTGCGCGTCGTCCACTCGATCGAGGCGGCGTCCTGATGAAAAAGCCGCTGCAGAGTGCGATCTACGAAGGCCGTGTGTGCCACGTGCGACGCTTGGAGCCGCGACACGGGTTCAGCAAGCGCCTCTTCATGCTCTACCTCGATCTGGCGGAGCTCGACCGGGTCTTCGAAGGTCGTTGGCTCTGGGGCGTCGATCGGGCGCGCCTCGTGAGCTTCCGGCGCCGCGATCATCTCGGCGATCCCGAAATTTCGCTCGACGCCGCAGTGCGTACGCTCGTCCAGGAACGAACGGGCCGCCGGCTCGAAGGACCGATCCGCCTGCTCACCCAGCTACGCACCGCCGGCTACGTCTTCAATCCCGTCAGCCTCTACTACGGATTCGATCTCGAGGACGAGCTCGATACGGTCGTCGCCGACGTGAGCAATACGCCCTGGAACGAGCGGCATGCCTACGTGCTGCCCGCGGAGCAGGGCCGCGTCGACCTCCGCACCGAGAAGGAATTCCACGTCTCCCCCTTCCTGCCCATGGACCATGAGTACCGTTTCGTCCTCGAGCCCCCCGCAGCATCTCTGCACACGCACATCGAGAGCTTCGCGCGAGGCGAGCGCGTCTTCGAAGCCCGGCTCGAGCTCGAACGGCGCGAGATCGACGGCTCGTCGCTCGCGCGCACCCTCGCCCGTTTTCCCTGGATGACGGCCCAGCTGATCACGGGGATCTACTGGCAAGCGCTCCGGCTCCACCGGCTCGGGGCCGTCGTGTACCCCCACCCCGGAAGGACGAATCCCGCGGAGGCCCTGACGTGAGCGACGACGTGATGGGATGGACGACGGTGCCGGGTAAGACGAGCTGGCTGACTCCGCTCGCGCGCGGCCGTGTCGAGGCGGCACTTCGAACGATCGATGAAGGCGAGCTGGTGGTCTCGAGCGAAACGGGCCGCGTGTCGTTCCACGGAAGTCGCCCGGGTCCGCGCGGATCGCTACACGTGATCGATCCGCGCATGTGGAATGCGCTCGCCTTTCGCGGCGTGCTCGGCGGCGCCGAGGCCTACATGAATGGCTGGTGGCGATCAGACGATCTCGTCGGCGTGATCCGCGTCCTGGCACAGAACGCGGGCGCCTTCAGCGGGCTCGAGCAGGGCAGCGTCTGGCTCCGGCCCTGGCTTCGACTCTTCCATCGACTGCGCGACAACGATCGTTCCGGCAGCCGGCGCAACATCGAAGCCCATTACGATCTCGGCAACGATTTCTTCTCGACCTTTCTCGACGAGACGCTGACCTATTCCTCTGCCGTCTTCGATCAGCCCGAAATGACTCTCGAGGCTGCTCAGGCTGCGAAGTACGAACGCCTCTGTCGGAAGCTCGACCTGAGATCTTCCCATCGCCTGCTCGAGATCGGAACCGGCTGGGGCGGCTTCGCGCTCCATGCGGCCCGGACCCGGGGCTGCCGCGTCACGACGACGACGATCTCGCGAGAACAGTTCGCGCTCGCCCGGGAGCGCATCGCCCGGGCGGGGCTCGCAGACCGGGTCGAGGTCCTGCTCGAGGATTACCGCGATCTCCGGGGACGATACGATCGACTGGTCTCGATCGAAATGATCGAAGCGGTCGGTCATCGGCACCTTCCGCGCTTCTTCGAAGTCTGCGCGAATCGCCTCGAGTCCGACGGAGCCATGGCGCTCCAGGCCATCCTCGTCCCCGAGCAGACCTGGGAGTCGTCGAAAAAAAGCGTCGATTTCATCAAGCGTTACATCTTTCCGGGCGGGCAGCTGGTCGGCCTCGGCGCCCTCTCGCAGGCAATGACGAGTACCGCCCTCCGCCTGGTTCACTACGAGGACATCACGCCGCATTACGCGGAGACGCTGCGCCGCTGGCGAGACCGCTTCCTGGCGAGCCGTCCCGCCATCGCCGCGCTCGGCATGGACGATCGCTTCTTCCGTACCTGGGAGTTCTATCTCGCCTACTGCGAAGGGGCCTTCCACGAACGCGTCAACCTGGCGGCCCAGCTGGTGTTCGAGAATGGGTCGACACGGCGCGCTTCCATCCTGGGCGCGCTCGAGCGCGGAGCACGGCAAGCAACTTGAAGCGCGGTCGCTCACCCCGTTTCACTCCGGAAGCTGCCCCGCCTCGAGCGCCGTGAGCAGCTCCCTGGCACGCCCCTCGATCGTCGCGCGCTGCGACGGAGCGACGCGAGCCGGGAGCGTAAAGATGTAGAACTCGTCGCGCAGGATGCCCTCGCGGACCCGGATCCCGACGTCGCGGGCATCGATGCCGTGCTTCGCCGCGACGTCGGGATCGACCGACTGCTTGTACTCCCGACCCGTCTGTACCGGACGATTGCGCTGGGAGGCGACGATCTGACTGCGGATGTCGCTCGGGAGCACGACCGAGACGCCGATGGGCGTGCCCGCCAGCTCCTCCCGAAGCGACTCGGACATCGACAGGACGGCGGCCTTCGTCGCCGAATAGATGAAGGTCCCCGAAGCGCCGCGCAAACCGGTGACGGACGACGTGTTGACGACGTGGGCCGGTCCGCCCTGGGCCCGCATGCGCGGCAGGAAATGCTCGAGGCCGAGGGCGACGCCCATCACGTTGACGTCGAAGGTCCAGCGCCAGTCGCCGGCGATCATGTCGGCCTGGGGTCCCATCAAGAGGACGCCCGCGTTGTTGCAGAGGACATGGACCGCGCCGAGCTCCGCATAGCAGCGGTCGGCGAGGGCCTGGACCGATTCCGGATCCGTGACGTCGACCCGGATCCCGAGACAGCGGCTGCCGAGCCGGGCGTATCGATCCGCCACCTCCTCGGCCTTCTTGGCCTCGATGTCGGCGACGACGACCTGCATCCCGACCTCGGCGAAAGCGTGCACCATCGCCTCGCCGATCCCGCTCGCGCCGCCGGTCACGACGGCTACCTTGCCCTTCAGATCCCTCATCCCGCCTCTCCTCGAAAGGGTCGTCCCCATGATCGACTTCTACGGCTTCATCACCACCATGAGCTGGCGGGTCGGCATCGCCCTCGAAGAGCTCGGCCTCGAATACCGCTTCACCTCGCTCCATCTCGGCCGCGGCGAGCATCGCACGCCGGAGCACGCGGCGCGAAACCCGATGCAGAAGGTGCCCGTCATCGTCGACCACGATCCGAAAGGCGGCGGCCCGCCGATCACCGTCTTCGAATCGGGCGCCATCCTGCTCTACCTCGCGGAAAAGACCGGCCGCCTGATCCCGTCCGACGTACGGGAGCGCGCGGAATTCTGGATCGGGTTCTTCTGGATCGTCGCGAGCTATGGCCAGGACGTCGGCCTCTGCGGCGCCGCATTCCACCGCGACCCACGCTACCGCCTCGACAAGCAGACCGACTACGGCCGCACGACCTACGACTACTTCACGCAAGCGAGCATCGACGCCCATCACAAGCTCGATGCCCGCCTCGCGGACCGGGAGTTCGTAGGCGGGTCCGCGTACTCCCTCGCCGACGTCGCCGCGATCGGCTCGACCGTCCCGCTGCGGCTGCACGCGATCGAGAGCCTCGAGGGACTTCCGAACCTCGCGCGCTGGTACGAGGGGATGCGGAGGCGGCCCGCGGTCGCGAAGGGACTCGCGCTCGGCCGGGACGGCAAGTCCGGGCTCCCGGCGGATTACGAGGCGGCGCTATTCGACGATGGCTGGGAGACTCGCACGAAGACGCATTGATCGATCGATCTGCTCGGTCGTCAATCGCGCGCGGCGCGCCTCGCTCCCTCGAAATACATCGCCGCAAGCCCATTCAATACGTCCGCCCGCTCCCACTGCAGGAAATGCCCCGCCTCCGGGACCACGACCGGGCCGATCCGATTGCGAAAGCCCGCCTCGCAGCGCTTCACGAAATCGTCCGGCACGACCCGATCCTCGGGCCCGTAGAGCACGAGCGTCGGCACCTCGACTGGCCCCATCATCGGCATCTCCGACATCTTGCGCCCGTACTGCAGCTGGTACGGGGCCCAGGAGGCCGCGAGCTTCTCTGCATCGAGAAAGGGCTCGACCATGAAGTCGATCTCGGCTTCGCTGAAAGATCCCTCGGATGCCCAGAGCCTGTGCTCGTAGAAATCGTGCACATAACGACGTCGGCGCTCGGGCGTGTCGAGCTCGGCGATCAGCGCCTTCCCGTCCCGGCCCTGGCGGATCCGGTAGTCCCCCGTCGGGCCGTCCGGGAGCGGCATCAGCGAGAGCCCGCGCTCGGCGTACCAGTCGGGGTTGGCGAAATCGGTCGGCGGGACGGTGTTGAAGAAGATCATGCGATCGATCAGGTCCGGGAAGCGGTTCGCCATGTCGCAGATGACGACGCCGCCGACATCGCCGGCGATGGCACCGCAGCGTCGATGGCCGAGGACGTCGTGGACCAGGACCTGCAGATCGCGGCTGTAGAGGACGAGGTCGTAGGCGTCGTCTTTCGAGAGATCCGAATCCCCGTAGCCGCGCAGGTCGGGAATGATGACTTCGTAGCCCGCCCGGACGAGGGGGCGGATGTTGCGCCACCAGATGCGCTTCGTCTCGGGATAGCCGTGGACCAGCAGGAGCGGATAGCCGCCGATGCCCTCGCGGACGAAGGCGAGCTCGAGGTCTCCGTCGATCTTCGCACGATGGATCTCGAAGGCATCGGCCGCGGGCGTTTCGGGCTGCGGCGGTCTGAGGGTCGGCACGAAGAGATCTCCTCGAAATCGTGGATACGCAAACGAGAGACTCAGACCTGCGCCGGAACCGCGCCGGTATCCATGCGCGTGAGCACCGCATCGAGGGCACGGCTCACGCGTGTGCAGTTGCGGATGCGCTCGATCCGCGGCCAGGTCGCGGCCTCGCCCTCGGCGATCAGGAACTCGGTCTCGTTCGCCGACATGGCCGACAGCAGCTTCGACGGATTCCAGGCGCGGCGGCGCGGCAGGATGTTGATGTCGGCGGTGTAGTCCTGGGTCGCGACGCTATAGGCCATGCGGACGAAGAGATTGAGGGGATAGGCGCGCTCGGTCAGCTTCATGCTGAGCGGATAGGTCGCCCGGATCGACTGACGCGCGGCCTGGGTCCCGATCTCCCAGAACTTCGCGAAGAGCGTGTCCTCGGCGTCGGTATCGCGCAGCGTCCAGAGGATGATCGGATTGACCTGGCTCGTCACGAAATGATTGACGCCGTAGAGGCGCGAGAGCTGGCGCGCCGGCAAGTCGTTCGTGACGGAGCCGTCGACCCACTGGCGCGACGCGACGTAGGGCTGCCGATCCCCTGCGCGGTTGCGCGCGGCGAGGGTCACGGCTGGAAAGATTCCCGGGATCGCACACGACGCCATCACCGCTTCGCGGATGAAGACGGTCGGCGCCGTGATCGCATTGAGCAGCCGGGGCTGTTGATGCAGCTCGCGGGGCGAGACCGAGATGTTGATGCGACGACCCGTCTTCTCGAAGGCCTCGGCGAAGGTCAGGTCCGGAATCCGACTCTCGACGAACGTGCGCAGCTCCGCGACCCCGAGCCGCCGGCGCTTCTTCGTCGGCTCGACGTTTGCCTCGAACAAGCCCTCGAAGGCATCGTGGAGCGTCCGTCCATGCAGCATGCCGCGAAGAACCTCGTCGTCGTGGGTCCCGAGGATCGCCACGACGAGGGCCCCGGCGCTCGAGCCAGAGAGGACGTTCGGCATGAGCCCCTGCTCGAGCAGGGTCCGCGCGACACCGACGTGGAAGAAGCCGAGGATGCCACCGCCCGAGAACATCAAGGCCGTTCGGCCGAAACAGTGGCTCGCACGGCGGAAGAAGGCCCTTTTCTCGGCGAAGGGAATCTCGTCGTCGCCCTTCGCGCCCAGCTGCTCGATCGCGCCGGCGAGCTCGCGGGAGTAGGCGGTGACGAGCTCCTTCGTCCCGAAGCGTGCCCGGCGGTAGAGGGCCGAGGAGCCCATGCCGCCGGTGTTGCCGTGGATGCCTTCGTTGAGATAGAAGAGCAGGCGATGCGGATCGGCGGATGCCCGAACCTCGCGAAGCTCCTCGAGGCGCCGGCGGATCACCTTGTAGTCGTAGCGGCGGCTCTCGTCCTTCGCCTTCCAGCGCGCCGCGCCGGACCGCTCGTCCTCCGCCTCGGCCGCAGCCCGCCACTCTTCGTAGCTATGGGCCTGCGCCATGCGGATCTCAGGGGTCAGGTCGATCGTCTGCGTCACCGCGACCATGGGGGTCCTCCTGCGAGCGCGGCCAGCGTAGCCGAACCGGAACGCCGAACGCTCGAAAGTCGACCGCGAGCCACGGCAGGTGTGCCCCTTCCGTCTCACCCGTCCGGTATCGTGGCAGGCCGGATGCGCCGGATGCAGGGAGAGCCTCGGGTGGAGGGAGAGATCTTCGACGTCGTGATCGTGGGAGGAGGCCTCTCGGGGGTCGGGGCTGCCTGTCATCTCGTCGAGCGGTGTCCGTCGAAGACGTTCCTGATCCTCGAGGCGCGCGATCAGATCGGCGGGACCTGGGATCTCTTCCGCTATCCGGGTATCCGCTCCGACAGCGACATGCACACGCTCGGCTATGCCTTCAAGCCCTGGCGCGAGCGCAAGGCGATCGCCGACGGTCCGTCCATCCGCGAGTACGTCCGCGAGGCCGCGCGAGAACATGGCATCGAAAAGCACTTCCGATTCGGCCATCGCCTGCGCCACGCCGCATGGTCGAGCGCCGACGCCCTCTGGACCCTCGAAGTCGAGCACGCACCGCACGCGGGCGATGCACAGGTCGTCCCCCGGACCTCGACCGTGCGCTGCCGCTTCCTCTCGATGTGCAGCGGGTATTACCGCTTCGACCGGGGCCACGCGCCGGCATTCCCGGACATGGATCGATTCCGCGGGCCGATCGTCCACCCGCAGTTCTGGCCCGAGGACCTCGACTACGCAGGCAAGCGCATCGCGGTGATCGGCAGCGGGGCCACGGCGATCACGCTCGTCCCCTCGCTCGCGAAGACCGCAGCCCACGTCACGATGGTCCAACGCTCTCCCTCGTGGATCGCGTCGCTCCCGGCCGTCGACCGGATCGCCGTCGGGCTGCGACGTTTCCTCCCCGATTCCCTCGCCTATCGCCTCACGCGCTGGAAAAATGTGCTCGTGCAGCGCTGGATCTACCGCCAGACGCGCATCCATCCAGCCCGGGTTCGCGCGCATCTGCTCGCCGAAGTCCGACGCCATCTCGGCCCCGACTACGACGTCGAGAAACATTTCACGCCGCGCTACGAACCCTGGGACCAGCGCCTCTGCCTGGTCCCCGACGCGGACCTCTTCCTCGCGATCCGCGAAGGCCGCGCCTCGGTCGTCACCGACCGGATCGCGCGCTTCGGAACGACCGGCATCGAGCTCGAATCGGGCGAGAAGGTCGAAGCCGACATCATCGTCAGCGCGACGGGCCTCGAGCTCGAGGTGCTCGGCGGTGTCGACTTCGAGATCGACGGCCGGAGGATCGATTTCGCCGAGACCCTCACGTACAAGGGGATGATGTACTCGGACGTCCCGAATCTCGTCCAGACCTTCGGCTACATCAACGCCTCGTGGACCCTGCGCGCGGACCTGACGGCGGAGTACGTCTGTCGTCTGCTCGAGACCATGGACCGGCGCGGCGCGCGCCGGGTGACCCCGCGGCTGCGTCCCGAAGACCGCGACATGAAGACCCGACCGTGGATCGACGACTTCACGCCCAACTACATGCAGCGCGTGATGCATCTCTTTCCGAAGCAGGGTGACCACGCCCCGTGGCTCAATACCCAGGACTACGCGCGGGACAAGGCGATGGTCCGGAGCGCACCGATCGAGGACGGCGTACTCGAGCTCGAGGCGTGACGAAGATCGGATCGCGCTAGGTCGCGTCGCGCTTACCCATGAACGGATACAGGAGCTGCCCGAAGAAGCTCCTCGGCAGCGGCTTGCCGACGACCCCGTATCGCTCGGGCCAGCGCCCCCGATTGCCGACCCAGGTCCCGAAGAGCATGTCGAGCACGGGCAGGTTCGCGGCGTAGTTTCGGTCGATCGCCTCGGCGTCGGCGGCGTGGTGCCAGTGGTGGAAATGGGGGGTCACGAAGACGTGGTCGAGCCAACCGAAGGGAATGCGCGTATTCGAATGAATGAGCACCCCCTGGATCCCGACCCAGACGACGTACGCATTGACCGCCGACTCCGCGAAGCCCAGCAGATAGATCGGCGTGATCACGAGCGAGCGGATCAAGAGCACCTCGGCGAAATGCATGCGCGAGCCCGACAGCCAATCCATCTCTTCCGGACAATGGTGGACGGCATGGAAGCGCCAGAGCCAGGCGTTCTCGTGCATCAGGCGATGGCCCGCGTACTGGGTCAGATCGGCGACGAAGAGCACCTCGACGATCTGGAGCCAGACGGGCTGGGATCGAATCGAAGCCTGGAGCCCGTCGTGGACCGCCCATCCGAAGAGCGACTCGGAGAAGAAGGTCGTCGTCAGCAAGACGACGCCGATCGTGACGTGGTTAAAGGCATAGTAGGCGAGATCGAGGCGCCACGCGCGGCGAAGCGTCCCCTGCTCGGGGCGGAGCGGCCAGACCCGTTCGATGAAGACGAAGACGAGGGAGTTCGCGAGCAGCGCCAGCACGAGCCAATCGAAGCCGAACGAGACGACGGGGGAGTCGAGCTCGTCGACCTCGACGTGGGCGCCGCCCAGCCACTGGGCGACGAGAGCCAACGAGATGCCGACGAAGCCCAGGCGTTTGGCCGGACTGAGCAGCAAGGAGCGAGCGCCGAAGAAGGCGGCCAGGATCATGCCGGCGAGCAGGACCCAGCGCAGGATTTCGACGGGATACGCCGCGCGCAGCTCGGGCGTCGTCAGCCATTCGGGAAAATGGAAGCAGAGGACCGCGAGGACGGAGAGAGCGCCGAGGAAGACGCCGAGGGCGCCGCTGATGCGGCCCTGGCCGATCCGGAGGGGGATCGGGGCGGACGTCGACGATCCGTCGGACGACGACGGCTGCACGCTCATGCTTTCTTCGCAGCCGCCCATTCCGGCGCGGTGATCGTGTACGGCATCTTGCTTCGATCGAGGATCTGGTTGATGACGCGCTTGTAGCCCGTCTTCGAGAAGCGCCAGACGCCGTCTTCCTTGCGATAGCTGTCGTCGTAGTAGACGAACATCTCGTCGACGAAGCCCTTCCCCTGGTTGAAGAAGTAGTGGTACATCGCCCAGATGCCGGTCGCTTCCGTGTCGCTCTGGAAGCTGATCTCCGGCATGCCCGCCATCCACCAGGCGATGATCTTGGCGTTGGGATCGTGGGAGTCGATCAGGAAGCGGAGCAGCTGCTCCCGGTCGTCGAAGACGTATTTGCCGTCGGAGTACGACGTCACGACGTCTTCGGTCAGCGTGTCCTTCAGCGCTGCATGATCGCCGTAGGTCATCGTCCGGAAATAGCGGTGCTTCAGGGACTTGATGTCCTCGAGGTCCTGGAGGCGCTGGACCTGCCGCGCGAGCTTCTCGATGTCGACCATGTTCGTCTCCTCTCGGTTCGGGCGGCGTGCGACGGACCTACGAGCCCGCGACCCACTGCGTACCCTGTCCGCCGCGGGCGGCACGCTCCTTCTCGTGGTCCTCGATCGCCTGCTGGATCCCGGCACCGAAGGCGGGCATGAAGGTCCCGGCGTTCTTCGTCGCCCAGGCCATGCTGCGCTCGCGCGCCGAGTTCGTGCGATTGAGGGCCGGCATGACGCTGCGGGCGATCAGCTCGTAGCTCTTGCGCGTCGCCTCGGGGTTCGCGCAGTTGTGGCCGAGCAGGAGCACGGTCCCGAAGCCGCCGGACTTCTTCAGCAGCGACTCGAGCACCGGCACCGCATCGTCCGGCGTCCCGAGCGTCAGCTTCCCGAAGATCGGAAGTCCCGGCCCCATCCACTCCTCGAGCATCCGGTCCGTCGAGGTCGCGAAGGGCGGCATCGTTCCGCCGAGCGCCTTCATGTAGCCGGCGAGGCGGAGCGTTCCGTGCTCCATGTCGGCGCGCGCCTGCTCGCGGGAGTCGGCGATGTGCATCGGGACGACGCAGCGCCAGTTCGCCCGATCGACCTGATGGCCGTACTCCTTCGCCTTCTCCTCGCAGACCTGCCAGTGCTTCGGCAGCTGCTCGTAGCCCTCGGGTCCGCTCGCGGCGAGCGAGAGGAGGCCGAGACCGTACTGGCCCGCCGCCCGCGCCCCCGACGGCGAGATCGCCGAGGCAACCGCGATCTCGGGGCCGGGCCACTGGACGGGCGGGAGCTGTACCTGCGCCTCGCGCAGATCGAACCAGTCCGTCTTCCTCGTGACGACCTGCCCGCGCAGGAGCGGGACGATCACGTCGATCGCCTCGAGCATCCGCTTGCGCTGGGTTGGCGGATCGATGCCGAGCATGAACGCGTCGGTCACGAGCTGCCCGGGCCCGCAGCCGAGCATGACGCGGCCGCGGGTCTGATGGTCGAGCTGCATGATGCGGTCCGCGACCATGAGCGGGTTGTGGTAGGGGAGCGAGACGACGCCGGTCCCGAGGCGGATGCGCTTCGTCAGCGCGGCGGCATGGGCGATGAACAGCTCTGGGGAGGCGATGATCTCGTAGCCACCGGAGTGGTGCTCGCCGATCCAGGCCTCGTCGTATCCGAGGCCATCCAGGAGCTGGACGAGCTCGAGATCGCGATGGATCTGCTCGGTCGGGCTCTCGTCGGCGGGATGAAAGGGAGCCAGGAAGACCCCGAGGCGAATCGGACGAGCAGAGCTCATGGGGGAACCTCGCACGGTCCGGACGTCACGATCGGCGTTCGGCGCGCATCGTTGGGGCTTGGAGATCGTCCGATCGGTAGCACCTCGGGCGCCGGGCTTCCATTCGACGCGCCCCGTCGGACGATCCCTGTCATCCGACCTCGGTCGACTTGTCGGACCGCGTGGAGGGCCGCGTGGAGGACCGGCGCAAGACGTGTGCGTGCATGACCCGATTACATAACGATCACGCGACCCACCTCGCGCGGCAAGCATTGATGCCGCCGCAGACTCTTCTACCCTGCCGCGCAAATCGGTGCACCCGAATGCGCACTTTCGACGCCACGAAGATGGGGGAAAGAAATGAAGCGAATGATCGCAGCTCTGGTCTTGATGGTTTTCCTGCCGGTCGTATCGACCGGCTGCTTCGGTGGGTTCCAGCTCACGCGAAAGGTCTACGCGTTCAATCGCGAAGTGAGCCCCGACAAGTGGATCCGGGAGCTCGTCTTCCTCGCGATGGCGATCGTCCCGGTGTACGGCGCTGCGACGTTCCTGGATGCGGTCGTCTTCAATTCGGTCGAGTTCTGGACCGGTAGCAATCCAGTCCTCGCAAAGAATGGCTCCTCACGAAAGATCACGACCGCCGACGGTACGGCGATCCTGACCCGCACGAGCGCGGATACTCTTGACGTAAAGATCGACGCGAGAAGTGAGGGCGTCGACGACCGCTCGAGCCATTTCGTGCTGAAGCGCGAAGGGGACGGCTTCAGCGCCCGCACGCCCGACGGCGAATTGCTGGCGCGTGTCGCCGAAATCGACGGCGAGCCGATGCTCTTCAAGAGCGAGCTCTGAGACTCAGGTCGCCCCGCGCCCGCCCGGGCTTGGACCCGCGGCGGAGGTTTCGTCACCGACGTGACCCAACCTCCGCCGCGCTGGCGGTCGTCGCAGTCGTCGCGGCGGAATAGACCGTACGTCCACGGGCGATGGTCTCGATGATCGCGATCTCGCCGATCCGATCGGCGGGGACCGCCCGAGGATCCGCTGCGAGCACGACCAGATCCGCGCGTTTGCCCGGGGTGAGCGAGCCCTTTCGATCTTCCTCGAAATAGCCGTACGCCGCATCGAGGGTCACCGCCCGCAGCGCCTGCTCGACCGTGATCCGCTCGCGCTCGCCGATCACGAAGCCCGAACGGGTCGTACGGAGCACTGCGATCTCGACGAGGCCGAGCACGTCCGGCGGGACGACCGGCGCGTCGTTGTGGATGCTGAAGCGAAGCCCGCGGTCGCGGGCCGAACGAAGCGGGCTGATCGCCAGCGCGCGCCCATCGCCGAAGCTCGCGCGATGCCAGTCGCCCCAGAAAAAGGCGTGGGCAGAGAAGAACGACGGAACGACCCCGAGGCGTTTCATGGCATCGAGCTGGTCCGGGCGGGCGAGCTGCGCGTGGATCGCGATGGAGCGGTGATCGGGAACGGACCCGCCCCCGGTCTCGATGGCGCGAACGGCGCGTGACACGCCGTCGATCATCAGATCGATCGCCGCGTCGCCGTTTGCATGCGCGAGAAAGGGGACGCCGCCGCCGATCAGCTCGGCCGCGCGCCGCCGGTAGTAGTCCGGATCGAGGGTCGGGTACGCACGGTAGTCCGCCGCCGCGCCGGGCGGTCCCTCTCGATACGGCTCGGTCATCCAGGCCGTCCGGCCCTGGGGCGACCCGTCGAGGACGAACTTCACCCCGGCGATGCGAACTCCGTTGCGGTACTCACGCGAATGACCGAGCGAGGTGACGTCGGGCCCGCCGGAAGCCATCGCGCCCGGTGCGGCCGGAGTACCCGTTTTCGGCGCCTCTTCCCGCAGATAGGCGGCGACGTCGAGGGCGAGCGGCGTGTTCGCGGCGACTGCGCGAAGCCCCTCGACCATGGCCGGATGGGAGGCGCCGTCCTGGACCGTGGTGATGCCAAATCGGGCGTAGTAGGCGAGCGCCTTGTGAACGGCCGCGGCGAATCGCTCGGGCGTACCGAGGGCGTTCGCCTGGCTCGCGAGCGCCGGCCCGACCGCAGACTCCTCGAGCACGCCGTTCGGCTCGCGGCTCCCCTCGCGCCGCCGGATCAGGCCTCCGGGCGGATCCGGACTCGTCGAGTCGTAGCCGATCGCGGCGAGAGCGGCCGAATTCGCGGTCGCGAGATGGGCGGAGACGTGGAGCAGCACGACCGGCTGTGTGGCCGACACGCGATCGAGATCGTCTCGATCGGGGTGGCGCCCCTCGGCGAGCAACGAATCGTCGTAGCCGTACCCGACGACGAGCTCGCCCGGCGCAGGCTTTAGATCGTCGATGCGCGCACGAAGGGCCGTCACGATGTCCTCGATCGACCGCATCGGCCCGACCGGCGGCGACGACACGTTCAAGAAATCCACGACCAGCATCTCGAGACCGAGATGACCGTGGGCGTCGATGAAGCCCGGCAGCAGTGCCTGCTCGCCGAGCTCGACGACCCGGGTCGCAGGACCGATCGAGCGCGCCAGCTCGGCACGGGATCCGACGGCCACGATCGTGTCACCGCGAACCGCGACTCCGGCAGCGCCCTCGGTCGCGGGGTCGACGGTCAGGATGTGGTCGCCGAAAAAGACGAGGTCGGCGGCCGTGGCGGGAATGATGGCCGCAGGCCGCGGCCCTGAGCAGCTCACGAGAGCGCTGAGAAGTCCCGTTCCGAACGCGATCGCTCCACCGGCCGCCCGGCGCGCGTGAGGTCTTGCACGCGCGAGCACCCTGCAGTCGAAAACGGCAGTCGGACTGCTCACGCTATTTCGTGTCGTCACTCGCCGTCTCCCTTGGTAGGATCGGATCGCTGCAGCGTGCAGGCCGATCCGAGACCCGACATTAGCTGGTGAGGAAACGCATGGGATCGAATGGACTTGGGAAGATCGTTTCGTTCACGCTGGCGACCGCCGCCTGCGACGAGAGGCGGCGGCGCTAGTCGAATCGGACGCTTCGAGGAGAGCGACCCGATCGACGCCGGAGCGACTCCATCTCGACTCGCCCGCTGCCGAGGGCTCGAGACGCCGCTACGTTTGGAGGCCGCTCGGAAGCCGGACCAGCCCCTCGCCGATCCTGGTACGAATCTCGCATGTCAATGTAGACGTAGACCATGTAGATCATGTAGAAAAGGAGCCCTCCCTCAATGGCAACGTTCGGTCTTCTGGTCGGCGGCGGTCCCGCGCCCGGCATCAACGGCGTGATCAGCGCGGCGACCCTCGCGGCCCGGCGACGCGGGGCGCGGGTGATCGGGATCCTGCAGGGATTCGAGTGGCTGATGAAGGGCGACATCGACCACGTCGTCGACCTCGATGCCGACGCCGTCTCCCGCATCCACGAGCAGGGCGGCTCGATCCTGAAGACTTCGCGGGCCAATCCGACCAGGGACCCGGCCAACCTCGATCGCGTCGTCGACGCCCTCGGCCGCCTCGGGATCGATCATCTCATCTCGATCGGCGGCGACGACACCTGCTTCTCCGCGCGCACCGTCGGCGCCGCCGCGGGCAGCCATCTGCGCGTCGCCCACGTCCCGAAGACGATCGACAACGACCTGCCGCTCCCGCCCGGCATCCCGACCTTCGGCTTCGAAACGGCGCGGGCGACCGCGGCCGGCATCCTCGTCACGCTCCAGGAAGACGCGCGCACGGCAGGCCGCTGGTACATCGTCGTCATGATGGGCCGCAACGCGGGCCATCTCGCCCTCGGCGCCGGCCACTCCGCCAACGCCACGATGACCCTCGTCGCCGAGGAGTACGGCGGCGCGAAGGTCTCCCTCGACCGCATGGCCCGGACCGTCGAGGGCTCGATCCTGAAATCGACCGCCGACGGCCGGGCCCACGGCGTGATCGTGCTCGCCGAGGGTCTCGGCGAGTGCCTCGATCCGAGCGACCTCGCGGCCTTCCCGGATCTGCCGCGCGACGAGCACGGCCATCTCCGCCTCGCCGAGCTCCCGCTCGGCCGCCTCGTGCGCGATCGCGTCGAGAAGGGGCTCAAGCTCCACGGCATCAAGACGACGATGGTCGTGAAGGACGTCGGCTACGAGCTGCGCTGTGTCGCACCGAATGCCTTCGATCAGGAGTACACGCGCGAGCTCGGCGCGGCTGCCGTCTCGACGCTGCTCGCGGGCCACGCCAACGTCATGATCACGCGCCAGAACCAGAAGATCGTGCCGATCCCCTTCGAGCAGATCCTCGACCCGAAGACCGGCAAGACCCGCATCCGCATGCTCGACACGCAGACGGAGAGCTTCGCCTCGGCGATGGCCCTGCAGACGCGGCTCGCGGCTTCGGACCTCGAGGAGGCTCGCAGCGCGGACCCGATTGCCAACGTGAGCCGCCTGCCTCTCGTCGACCTGAAGACCCGCTTCTTCGCTTGACACTAAGCGGCTGGCTGACGTGCCTCGCCGCTCGGCAACCGAGCGAAGAGCAGCGCGGCCACCGCGAGCGCGGCGACCATGACGAGCAGCCCGAGGTCGTAGCTTCCGGTCGCGTCGAAGGCGGCGCCGAAGACGAGGGGCGTCGCGACGATCACGGGCACCCCGACGAGCGCCCCCATGCCCATCACCTGTCCGAAGCCCAGCGCGCCGAACAGTCGCGCGATCAGCGCGCCGTAGACCGCCATCATCGACCCGCCGACGACGCCGATCACGCTGAAGAGAGCGAGGGCGACGCCGTAGCTCGGCTCGAAGACGAGCCCGGTCAGCCCCGCGCATAACGTCGCGATCAAGCCCACGAAGAGCAGGCGCGGATGGATCCGATCCGCGAGCGACCCGAAGATCAGCGGCCCCGTCACGGCCCCGATCGATTGGGGCACGACGACGAACGATGCCGCCTCGGGCGAAACGCCGAGCTGCGTCATGTAGGGGATCGCGTTGGTCGCCATCACGATGCCGACCGCGCCGAAGGGCGCCGCCGCGATCGTCAGGAACCAGAAATCACGGCAGCGCGCGAGGCTCGCCGCGGTCCAGCCGATGGCGGGCAGCGACGCGAAGGCCGAATCGGCGCCGCCGTCTTTCGACGGCGCAGGCGCGGCAAGAAGCTCGCCGTCCGGATGTTGGCCGACGTCGCCGGGCCGATCGACGATGCCGAGGCGCACGCAGGGGACGCCGATCGCGAGGGTGAGCAGCGCGAAGGCGAGGAGTGTGTTGCGCCAACCGATCTGGCCGATGGCGTAGGCCGCGGCCGGGGCGATCAGGATCGGACCCGCCGGCCCGCCCATATTGGCGATTCCGAGCGCGCGGCCGCGCAGGCGCTCGAACCAATTCGCCATCGCGGTCGAAGAAGACATCGGACCGAGCATCGCCATGCCGATCGCCGTGCCGACCCCGAACGCGAGGCCGACCTGCCAGAGCTCCTGCGCCTGGGACATCGCGGCGAGCGAGACGGCCAGGACGCAGGCGCCGGCCGTCATGACGCCGCGGATGCGCCCCTGGTCGAGCTGTCGCCCGATGAACGGCATCGAGAGGTTCATCATCAGGCTGAATAGACTGATGCCGACATTGAACTGCGTCGCGGTGGCCCCGAGATCCTGAGCGAGAGGGGCGGCGAAGACGCCGACGCTGCCGAGCGTGAAACCGATCGCGACCGCCTGGGTCAGGACCGCCGCGCCGCAGACGCGCCAACCGGAGAATGCGGGATGGGGCGCTCGCGTCACTCCGGTTCAGCCGACTTTCCCTTGATAGAGAACGATCATGCTGTAGAGCAGCGCCGGGCGATCGTTGCCGACGACATGGACTGCGACCTCGGTCTCGACCCGCGTGCCCTTCGGTCCTGCCTCGATGGACACGAGGCGCGAGTGCGCGTGGACCTTCGACCCGGCGGGCACCGGCGAGAGGAAACGGAGCTTGTCGGAGCCGTAGTTGACGGCATTGCCGTGACCCGTGACCTGATAGGTCGACTTGCCCCGGGCGCTCAAGAGCGGCAGCAGCGAGAGCGTCAGGAAGCCGTGGGCGATGGTCGTCTTGAAGGGGCTCTCGCGTTTCGCGCGCTCGACATCGACGTGGATCCACTGGTGGTCGCCGGTGATCTCCGCGAAGCGGTCGATCATCGCCTGGCTGACCTCGATGGGCTCCCCGAACTGCCCGAATTCCTGGCTGACGTGCTTCTGGAGGGAGGCGATGTCGTCGAAGCGGATCTGTTGCACGCGGGGTCTCCTGAGGCAAACGGGCACGGCCTGGCCCATTGCTACCACAGCCCGCCCGGGCTCGCGATCGCGGGATTCGTCCTCTGGCACGGGTTCGGGCCCTTGAGGCGATCGACGCTGGTCCTTACCATGCGAGCCCACGCCCCGACCCAGCACAGACCCAGTTGGAGACTTTTCGACATGCTCGACCTGCTCGATATCGCCCGCACCGAAGCCGCTGGCGGCGACCTCAAGGGACTCCTTTCCAGCCTCTACGCCCCGACCGACGTCCGCCCGACGGGCTACCCGAACGCCGTGATCTGGCAGGGCGGGAGCTTCACCGGTGGAGCCAAACCCGTGGCCCACGCCCTGACCGACGCCTACGCGATGCTCGGGACGATCATGGCGGCCGACGTGCTCGGACTCCCCTTCTACATGGTGCCGATGTGGGCGCAGTTCCGACACGACCTCGATCTCGAGCCGCTGTCGTGGTTCGGGAACATGCCGTGCACCTCGATCAAGTGGTCTACCGCCGGCGACGCCTACGTCAACGACGGCAAGGGCGGCCGCGTCGTGGTGAAGGGCAAGTCGGGCAACGCGCCGCTGCGCACGCAAGCGGGCGTCTACTGCAACGTCCGGCCCTACGGCTGCATCACGGTCGTGCGCTGCATGCCGTGTCTGCCCTACTCGCAGGACAAGAAGAAGTTCACGGTCGACGCGAAGACGGGCATCGTCCACTCCGAGATGAACTCGCCCGGCGTCCAGATGGCCTACGCCTGCCGCCGCTTCCTGCAGATGGTGAACGACACGGGCAAGCTCGGCCGCGTCGCCTTCAAGCCCACGCAAGCGCAGGAGGACGGCATCAACGCCGGGCTGCTCTCCTGGCTGCTCCAGGACACGAAGTTCAAGGTCGGCCGCAAATACGCCGTCGATGGTTATGTCGAGCACCGCGAGAACGTCGACAAGATCATCGCGCTGCTGCCGAAGGACTTCAAAGCCGGGATGGAGAGCTGGACCGGCCAGATCGAGCAGCACATCTCGGACACCAACTTCGGCCTGCTGATCTGGGACCTGATCGAGAAGCGCGACTGCATCGTGCTCGCAACCGATCTCGACGGCGATCGTCTGACGGACCTGCTCGCAGACGTCTCGGATCCGCTGCGGCGCTTCGGGCAGATCGTGCTCGACCATGTTGGCACCAAGCGCGACATGAACGCGATGTGGACCGAGATGGGCTACACGACCGGCAACGGCCGCGACATGACCTCCATCATGTACCGGATGAGCGGCCCGCCGATCCACGAGCAGACTCTCGGCTCCGCCGACGCGATGCTGCTCCGGCTGCTCGACGGTGACGAGTCGATGGGCGGCACGAAGCAGCCCTACGACCCGCGCATCCATTTCGTGTTGATCCGCGACGCTTATCTCGACGCGAACCCGGGCAACAAGAAGGTCGCGGCGTTCCTCGACGACGCGCTCGCGAAGTTCGATGCGATTTTTTCGCCGAAGCGGCCGGGGTTCATCGAGGGGTATGCGGCGCTCAAGAAGAGCATCCAGCCTTGGGGGGCTTGAGCTGACCTGCTCTCCTTGCTGGCCTGTGCAACAAGGCGCACCGGGCGAAACAAGGGGGGCGCGAATGGCTCGCCCGTCTGACGACCGCCTCGGCGTGGCGAGTGGTTGCGCCTTCGGCGGTCGGATGCGCAGCGGCGGGCGTTGGCTGCGCTCTACTTCGCGCCCCCCTTGTTTCGCCCGGCGCTCGCTTTGGGTGCTGGGTCGGGCGGGGAGCGGATCGGCTTGCCTATTCGCGGGGGGTCAGTGCTTCTCGACTGCCGTGAGTCGGAGCTGGGATCTTGCTTCGGCCAGGTCGGCGGGGGTGTCGATGTCTTGCAGGATGGCTTGCGTGGCGAGCTCGACCAGGCGGATGTTGGATTCGTTCTGCTCGAGGATCTTGCGGGCGCCTTCGTCGCCGTTGAGGCGTTCGAGAGCGGCGAAATAGCTCGAGCCGAAGAGGACCGGATGGCCGCGGCGGGCGCCGTGGGTCGGGACGACGAGGACCTCGGGCGGGATCGTCCGGTGGTCTTCGCCCGCTGTGCGGGCTGCCTCGACGATCGCTGCGACATGCTCGGCGCGAAGCCCCGGAAGATCGCCGACGCAGACGAGCACTGCGTCGGGCTTCGGCGAGAGCATACGCAGCTCCTTCATTCCGTGAGCGAGCGTGCTCCCCATACCCTCCGACCATCCTGCGTGATCCACGCAGCGACAGCCTCGATCACCTAACGCGGATCGGACGCGCTTCGCCTCGAAGCCCGTCACGACGAGAACGGTCTCGACCCCGGCTTCGAGAAACGCATCGACGGGCCAGGCGACGAGGGGGCGGCCGGCGATCGGCTCGACGAGCTTGTTGCGCTCGGGTCCCATTCGGGACGAGCGGCCGGCGGCGAGGACGATCGCCGCGAGGCCGCGACCGGGCGGTGTCGCGGTGCGACCTGCGCCAACGGGGCTCAGCGCCGTTTGCGCAGACACGCCGTCAGCTCCGCCGCGATCGAGAGCCCGATTTCGGCGGGGCTTCCCGCGCCGATGTCGAGGCCGACGGGGCCGTGGATGCGGGCGATCGCGGCGTCGTCGAAGCCCGCCTCGACAAGTCGCGTACGGCGCTTCTCCTGGGTTCGCCGGCTGCCGAGCGCACCGATGTAATAACAGTTGGAGCGGAGGGCGGAATGGAGCGCCGGATCGTCGAGCTTGGGGTCGTGGCTGAGGGTTACGACTGCGCTCCGCGCATCGAGACCGAAGGCCGCGAGGGCTTCGTCGGGCCAGGCGTGGGAGATCTCGACGCCCGGAAAGCGCGCCTCGGTCAGGAATCCACGGCGTGGGTCGATGACGACGACGGCGTGGCCCAGATCGCGGGCGAGAGCGCAGAGGCTCTGCGCGATGTGGACGGCGCCTACGATCGCGAGGCGCGGCGAGGGATTGAAGGGTTGGACGAAGACCGGACCGCGCGCTGTCTCGACGAGAGCACCCTCGTCGTCGACGAAGGCGCTCCCGACGGCGTCCGCGAGATCGTCCTCCGCGGCCGTGAGCTCCGCGACGTCCGAGACGAGACGTTCGTCCCCCGTCGAGAGCCAGACGAGTCGGACGATCGGTCGTCGTGCCGCCTGTGATGCAAGGAGCGCTTCGAGGTTCCGGCTCTTCATGGATGTCCGCTCTTCATGGGGTCCGGTTCTTCACGCATCGCCGCTACGAATCGATCGTCGCCCATCATCCATCGAGCCGCTCGACGAAGATCCGAACGCGTCCGCCGCAGGCGAGCCCGACGGACCAGGCGGTCTCGTCGGCGATCCCGAACTCGAGGGTCTCGGGCGCGCCGCTCGCGATCACCGCCTGGGCCCGCTCGATCACCGCCCCCTCGACACACCCGCCGGAGACCGACCCCTCGAAATGCCCCCGCGCATTCACGGCCAGCTGACTCCCGGCCGGACACGGCGACGAGCCCCAGGTCTCGACGACCGTCGCAATCGCGACCCCCTGCCCTTCGTCGCGCCAACGCCGAGCAAATCCGAGCGGATCCATCGCGCGCATCGCATCACTCATGCCCCGTGCTCCTCGCCGAAGAACGCGAGCAGCTCCGCGACGAGCGCCTCCGGCTCTTCTTCCGCGATCCAGTGGGCACAGCGCGGCATCGCGCGGCCCCGCACGTTCTTCGCGATCCGTTTGGCCGACTTGACCACGCCCGCGCCGAAGCTCATCTCGCCGCCCAACGCTAGGACCGGCATCTCGAGAAGCGTCTTCGCGTTCTCGCGGTTGTGCTCGAGGTCCGTCCACAGGGCGCCGTAATGCGCCATGCTGGCGCGCAGGGCGCCGGGGGCCGAGAAGGCGGCGATGTACTCGTCGATGTCGGCGTGGCTGAAGGCGCCGGGGTTGTAACACTTGCGGTAGAAGTGGGTCAGGTAGATCCGCTCGCGGCCGGCGACGAGGGCGACGGCGATGTCGGGCTCGGCGTGGAACGAGAGATGGAAGAGACGGGCGTAGTATTCGAGGGCCTCGGCGCGCTCGAGGGTGATCGCGACGTCGAGGATGACGAGTCGGCGCACGTCCTCGGGATGGGCGCAGGCGTAGGCGTAGGCGGTGGGTCCCCCGAGATCGTGGCCTACGAGGAAGATCTTCTCGAAGCCGAGGCCGCGGACGAGCTGATGGATGTCCTCGGCGACGGTGCGCTTGTCGTAGCCGGAAATCGGCTTCGAGGATTCGCCGAATCCGCGCAGATCCGGCGCGATCACCGTGTAGTGTCGCGCGAGCTCGGGGATGACCTTGCGCCACATGTACCAGGTCTGCGGGAAGCCGTGCAGGAGCACGACGGGATCGCCCTTGCCGGCGCGGACATAATGGAGGCGGACGCCGTTCGCGAGGGCGCTGTGATGCTCGAGCGGGATCGTCATGCGGGCGAAGTTAGCTCGCGGGTCTCGTCGCGCGATCCCCGGTGACCTCGAGGATCCGTCGGATCCGCGTCTCGAGGGCGACCGGCGAATCGGCGACGGCGGTGACGTGGCCGAGCTTCCGTCCGGCGCGCGGCTGCTTACGGTAATCGTGCACGGTGATCCCAGGTTCTTTTGCGAGCGGCGCGAGATCGGGCAGCGTGCCGACGAGGTTCACCATCGCGGCGAACCCGCGCGCCGACGTGTCGCCGAGCGGTAGTCCCGCGACGGCGCGGACGTGGTTCTCGAACTGACTCGTCACGGCGCCTTCGATCGTCCAGTGGAACGAATTGTGGACCCGACAGGCCATCTCGTTCGCGAGCCAGCGGTCCCCGAGATCGAAGAGCTCGACGACGAGGACCCCGACGTAATCGAGCTTCGCGAGGATCGCCGAGAGACCGCGCTCCGCCTCGGCAAGCAGCGCCGCCGGCACGTTCGCGGCCGGCGCACGCGAGATATGCAGGATGCCGTCGACGTGGTGGTTCTCGGCGAGGGGCCAGAAGCGGATCTCGCCGTCGCGACCCCGGACGGCGGCGATCGAGAGTTCGCGCACGAAGGGAACGAAACCCTCGAGGATCAGCTCCTCACCGCCGAGCTTCGCCCACGCGGCGTCGAGCTCGTCCGCCGCCCGCACGACGACCTGACCCTTCCCGTCGTAGCCGAAACGACGGGTCTTGAGGACGATCGGAAGTCCGGCGTCCGCGACGGCACGGCCGAGCTCGATCCGCGACCCGATCTCCGCGAAAGGCGCGGGCTCGATCCCGAGGCCGCGAAAGAAGCGCTTCTCGAGCAGCCGATCGCCGGAGAGGACGAGCGCCTCGGGCACGGGATGGACCGGCACCCGGCCGACGAGCTTCTCGACCGCTTCGCTCGGGACGTTCTCGAACTCGCAGGTCACGACGTCGCAGGCGGCGAGCGCATCGAGGGCGGCCGCGTCGAGCCAATCCTTCGCGAGATGCCGCGTCGCCTGGCCGGCCACCGCATCGGCCGCGGGATCGAGGACGAGGGTCTCGACCCCGAGACCGTGCGCCGACTGCGCGAGCATCAGACCGAGCTGACCGCCGCCGAGAATCCCGACTTTCATCCGGCGCTCTTGTCGACCTTCGACGGATCGGGATGGGCCAGCACGTCTTCGGTCTGTCGCGCGCGCCACGCCTCGAGTCGCGTTCGCAGCCCCGCGTCCGTCGTCGCGAGCATCGCCGCTGCATACAGCGCCGCGTTCACCGCCCCGGAGCGCCCGATCGCAAAGGTCGCGACCGGAACCCCCGCCGGCATCTGCACGATCGAGAAGAGCGAATCGAGCCCCGAGAGCGCCTTGCTCTCGACCGGCACCCCGAGCACCGGCAGCCAGGTCTTGGCCGCCAGCATGCCCGGCAGATGCGCCGCCCCGCCCGCCCCGGCAATGATCGCGCGCAGGCCGCGATCGGCGGCAGTCGAGGCGTAGTCGAAGAGGAGGTCGGGGGTTCGGTGGGCAGAGACGACGCGGGTCTCGCAGGGGATGCCCAGGGATTCGAGGGTCGAGGCGGCGTGCTCGAGGGTCGGCCAATCGGAGCGCGAGCCCATCACGATGCCGACCAGGACCGGATTCGACTTCGCCATGCGGGTCTCACTCGCCTTCCGTTCGCTCGCAGCGGGGTGCAACGCTTTATAGCAAGACCGGTTTGCCCCGAACAATCTCGACGGAATCCCGAGCGGCCAGCCGGCCTTCGCCTGTTCACGGCTTGCGCCGTCCCCGCCTTCCCGTACGGTTTCGCGCGAGCCCGCCGGCATCCGAGCGGACTCTTCCCCCGAACCTCCATGGAGCCCCCGACATGAGCCTCTCGACCCAGGACACCCTCGACATCCTCCAGCTCTACTCCCGCTACAACACCGCGATCGACACCGGCGACAGCAAGAATTTCGCCCAGTGCTTCGTCGCCGACGGCAAATTCGACGCCGGTATCCAGGTCCTCGACGGCCACGAGGCGATCGCGGGATTCGCCGCCGGCACCCACAAGGCGCTGCCCGGCATGCGCCACAACGCGACCAACATCGTGATCGACGGTGTGGGCGACCGGGCGACGGGCTCGGCCTTCCTGATCGGCTACGACACGAAGGGCGGTTACAAGGTGATCGTGACGGGCCGCTACATGGACGAGCTGACGAAGACGGGCCAGGGCTGGCGCTTCACCAAGCGCATCTTCTCCCCCGACGCGCAGGGATGAAGCCGCTACCCGCGCAGGCCCACGCGGGCCTGCGCCTCGGAGTCCCCGGCAGCGCATGAATCTCCTCGCCCCCTACCGCGTTCTCGACCTGACCGACGAGCGCGGTCAGCTCGCGGGACAGATCCTCGCGGATCTCGGCGCGGACGTCGTCCGCGTCGAGCCGCGAGCGGGGAGCGCAGCGCGGCGAGTCGGCCCGGCTCTCGTCGCGGGGCCGGAGAGCGAGCGAAGCCTCTCCTTCGCGGCCTACAACCGCAACAAACGTTCGCTCGTCCTCGACCTGGATCGCGAGCCGGGAAACGCAGCGGATCGCGCGAATCTGCTCGCCCTCGTCGCGGGCGCGGACATCGTCCTCGACTCGGGGCCGCCCGCGCTCCTCGACGAGGCCGGACTCGGCTTCGCACGACTGCGCGAAGCCAATCCGCTCCTCGTCCACGTCCGCATCACCCCCTTCGGCCAGGACGGCCCCGCAGCCGACTGGCCCGCAAGCGATCTCACGCTCGCCGCCCTCGGCGGACCGATGTCGGTCCAGGGCGATGCCGATCGCGCGCCGCTCCGACTCTCCGTTCCCCAGGCCTGGCGACACGCCGGTGCGGAGGCGGCGGTCGCCGCGCTGATCGGCCACGCGCGGGTCCGGACCTCGGGCGAGGCGGTCTTCGTCGACGTCTCGGCCCAATCGGCGATGACGTGGACGATGCTGAACGCGATGACGGCGCATGCGACCCAGGGCTTCGACTTCGAACGCGACGGCGCGAGCCTCGACATCGGTCCGACGAAATTCCACCTCGTCCACGCCTGCCGCGACGGCTACGTCGTAGCTCTCTGCGGGGGGCGGCTCATGAACGCGCTGCGGCCGTGGCTGCTCGAGAGCGGTGTGATCGACGAGGCCTGGCTCGGTCGCGAAGAATGGAAGTCCTACGACTACCGCATCTTCCGCGGCGGCGAGTTCGGGATCTCCTTCGACGAGCTCGTCGCGAAGCTCCGCGACTTCTTCCGGACCGAGACCCGCGCCGAGCTCTTCAGCCGCGGGCTCTCGCTCGGCGTGACGATTGCGCCGGTCATGACCCTCGACGACATGCTCGGGTTCGAGCAGCTGAAGGCACGCGACTATTATGTGCCGCTCGAGCTCGCGACGGGACAGACGGTGCGCGCACCCGGTCCCTTCGCGCGGCCCTCGAATACGCGCTTCGCGCTGCGACGTCCGGCACCGCGCGTCGGGCAGCACAGCGAGGAGATCCTTGCCGAGCTTGCCTCCGACCCCCGCGCCCGGGCGACGCGCGCGGATCCCGCCGAGCGGCGCGCGCTCCCCCTCGAAGGCCTGCGCGTCGCCGACTTCAGCTGGGTCGGCGTCGGTCCCATCTCGGGCAAATACCTCGCGGACCACGGCGCCAACGTGATCCGCATCGAGTCTTCGACCCGCGCCGACAATCTCCGCACGGCCGGTCCCTACAAGGACAACACGCCCGGCTGGAACCGCTCGCAGTTCTACGGCGAGTTCAACACCTCGAAACGCAGCCTCGCCCTCGACTTGAAGCACGCTCGCGCCCGGGAGGTCGTCGACGCGGTCGTGCGCTGGGCCGACGTGATCCTCGAGAGCTTCACGCCCGGCGCCGCGGCACGCCTCGGTTTCGGTTACGAAGACGCGAGCCGCGCCAATCCGTCCGTCATCCTCGTCAGCACCTGCCTGATGGGTCAGACCGGTCCGCTCGCGCAGCTCGCCGGCTACGGCTACCACGCCGCGGGCATCGCCGGCTTCTACGACCTGACCGGCTGGCCCGACCGCGCCCCCGTCGGACCGTGGAACGCCTACACCGATACGATCGCGCCGCGCTTCCTGACCGCAACGTTGCTCGCCGCCCTCGACCATCGCCGTCGCACTGGCGAGGGACAACACATCGACGTCGGTCAGCTCGAGGCAGCGCTCCACCTGCTCGCCCCCGAGCTGCTCGCCCGCCAGACGACGGCGCTTCGGTTCGAACGCCGCGGCAATCGCTCGCCCGATGCGGCGCCGCAGGGCGCGTATCCCTGCGCGGGAAAGGACGAGTGGTGCACCATCGCAGTCGATACCGACGCGCAGTGGCAAGCACTCCGGCGCGTGCTCGGCGATCCGGCCTGGGCCCGGGATGCGGCGCTCGATGCGGTCGCGGGCCGACTCGCGGCCCACGACGAGATCGATGCGCAGCTCGCCGAGTGGACACGATCGCGGCCGCCACGAGTCCTCATGCAGACCCTGCTCGCGGCGGGCGTGCCCGCCGGCCATGTCCAGCGAAGTCGCGATCTGCAGACCGATCCGCAGCTGCGCGACCGCCGCTTCCACCGCACGTTCGACCACCCCGAGATGGGCCCGACGCCGTACTCGGGCCACGCCTTCCGCATCAGCGGCTACGACCACGGCCCGCGTTTTGCGGCTCCGCTGCTCGGCGGCGAGAGCTTCGAGATCCTCGCCGAAGAGCTCGGCTTCGAGCCCGACCGGATCGCGGATCTCATGGCCTCGGGCGCGCTCAGCTGAAACATGGCCGACCCCCTCCCCCCGAGCGCCGGTCGCCTCTCGACGAGCGGAATCCTGCTCGCGATCGCCTGTTATGTGCTCTGGGGAATCGTGCCCGTCTACTGGAAGGCGATCGACGAGGTCCCAGCTCACGAGATGCTGATCGCGCGGGTGCTGTGGACCCTCGCCTTGATGGTCTTCATCCTGATCGTCGGCGGACGGCGACAGGAGATCGACGAGCAGGGGGCGCGCGGCTGGAGCTGGAACCTCGGGGCCGCGTCGCTGCTCGCGGTCAACTGGGGCGTCTTCATTTATGCGGTCCAGAACGACCGCGTGCTCGAGACGAGCCTCGGCTACTACATCAATCCGCTGATGAGCGTCGTGCTCGGGATGCTCGTGCTCGGCGAGCGACTCTCTCGCATCCAGACTCTCTCGGTCGTGGTCGCGACGGCGGGCGTCGTCGCCATGACGATCCAGGCGGGCGAGCTGCCTTGGATCGCGCTCGTGCTCGCGACGAGCTTTGCCGTCTACGGCCTGCTCCACAAGATGCGACCCCAGCCGCCCCTCGGCGGTCTCGTGCGCGAGATGCTCGTGCTCTCGCCGTTCGCCCTCGGGACGCTCGCGCTTCTGCTCGTACGCGAGGCGGCGACGCTCGCCGACGCGACGCCCGGAACGCATTTCGCCGTCTCGCTCTCCGGTCCGATCACGGCGCTTCCCCTGCTTCTCTTTCACGCCTCGACGAAGCGATTGCCGCTCGTCGTCGTGGGCATGTTCCAGTACATCGCCCCGACGCTCACGTTCCTGCTCGCGACGCTCTACTACCACGAGCCGTTCACGCGGGACGCCGCGATCGGATTTGCGCTCGTCTGGGTCGGACTCGGATTGTTTCTCTTCGATGCGACGCTGCGCCTGCGTGGAATCGCACCGCAATAGGCAACTCCCGACCGGGAAGCGCGCCCGCATTGGGCATTCGTCTCGCGCGCGAGGCGCAACTCGACCGCAGTGATCGCGAATCGTCGACGCGACTCTGCAGCGCGTCGCGAACGGCGCGCTATTCGCGGCGATCCGCGGTTGACATCGCATGACGCGGGTGGGAAGATCGAGCGGTTCGACGAGCTCTCTGCCGCGGAGATCTTGCCGCTCGAGGACGTACCGCTTGGAGACGCCATGACCCCGGAAGAGATTGCCTCCGAGTTCGCCGAGATCTTCGACGAGCTCCCGACCGAGCGCGTCAACGAGATGCTCGCGAAGAACGTTCCCTTCGAGACGATCGAATTCTTCTCGCGCTACGCCGAGGCCTTTGCCGACGGCGCCGGCATCGTCGGCGATGCGCGCGGACGCCTGCCCAACCTGCTGCTTTTCGGCTATCTCATCCGCGTCCTCGAAGAGCGCCTCGTGACCGAGCCGCTCGCCTGATTCGGGCCGAGCCGATTCCAGGGTCAGGGCAAGGAGACGGACGCGCGCATGAAACGAGAAGAGGTCCGTACCTCGGGTGCACCGGCTCCGGTCGGTCCCTATTCGCAGGCCATCCGTGCGGGAGATTGGCTCTTCGCCTCTGGCCAGATCCCCCTCGATCCCGCGACTGGAAAGATCGTGACCGGCGAGATCGAGGACGAGGCGCGCCAGGTCCTCGAAAACCTCGGGGCCGTGCTCGAGGCGGCGGGAACCGGCTTCGATCGCGTCGTGAAGGCGACGGTCTACCTGACCGATCTCTCGCTCTTTCCCCGTGTCAACGTGATCTACGCCGAGTTCTTCTCGGCAGCCCCCGCCCCCGCCCGGGTCACAGTCGGCGTCGCGTCGCTTCCGTTAGGCGCCCGGGTCGAGATCGACGCCATCGCGGTGCTTTAACCGCTCCGGGCGCGTGGCGCCCTTCGCTGGGCCGTGGGCGCTACCGCTCCCGGCGCGTGGCGAGGCGGGGCAGGTTGATTGCGTTGACGAGGACGTGGGCGGCGACGGGCGCGGCGAGCTGGCCTGTCCACTCGTAGAGCGCGCCGAGGCCGAGGCCCATCGCGACGGCGTAGGCGCTCCAGAGCACGAGCTCCCGACGTGGCAGGAAATGGGCGGCGCCGAAGGCGAGACTCGCCCAGACGAGCCCGACCTTCGCCTGGAGTGCGCCGCGAAAGAACATTTCCTCGGCCAATCCGCTCGCGAGCGCGAGCAGCCACGCGTCCCCTCGACGGAGCGGACCGAGGCTGTCGGCGAGCAGATCCGACAGGGCGCGACCGAGCGGGGTCCAACGCGTCAACAGCTCCGAGACCGCGAGCGCGAGCAGCCCCGCCAGCAACCCGACCCCGAGCGCAGCCGGGAGGGACCAGGCCCGGGCCGCCGCCTCGAGCGAGGGGTGTTCGATCGAATCGCCCGGCGTCGACATCCGCCAGAGGAGCGCCGCGATCCCCATCCCGCCGTAGAAGAGGAGGCCCGTACGGACCAGCGGGGGAGGCGGGCCCGCAGCGGATGCGTGGTCCATCCGGTCTCCCATGCCCTGGTGTTCGCCCAAGATCGCGTCCCCAAAGGGCAAATTGCTTGCCCCGCTGGCGGCTGCTGGGTAGCTTATTTGCCCAGCTGACCGCGAACCATTCCCCCCACCACCCATCGAATCGATGCGGCGTCCGCACGCACTCATCGGACCCGCTGACAAGCGAGACCCAGGCCACGACGAATAAGGGCGAGTCAGAACGCCCGCAGGACCGTCGCCCCGGTGCGGCGGGTACCGCGAGAGCGTCACGACCGCCCTCGGCCAACGCCCCCAAAGAGGAAGACCATGTCCCAACGAGTGCCGATGACCCAACGCGGCTATGAAACCCTCAAGGCCGAGCTCCAACGCCTGAAGAGCGTGGATCGACCCGCCAATGTGAAGGACATCGAGACCGCGATCGCCCACGGCGACCTGTCCGAGAACGCCGAGTACCACGCCGCCAAGGAGAAGCAGGGCCATATCGCCGCGCGCATGGCCATGCTCGACGACAAGATCGCCCGCGCCCAGGTCATCGACACCGCGGGCCAGACCCCGGACAAGGTCCGATTCGGGGCCACCGTCGTGCTCCGCGATGCCGAAACCGACGACGAGGTCCGTTACACGATCGTCGGCGAGGACGAGGCCGACGCCAAGCAGGGCCGCATCTCGATCACCTCCCCCGTCGCCCAGGCGCTGATGAACAAGACCGTCGGCGACGAGGTCAGGGTCAAGGTGCCCAAGGGCATGCGCGAGCTCGAGGTCGTCCGGATCGCATTCGGAGACGCCTGAGACCCGACCGGGCGGAGTCACTCGAATCGCCCGAAAACTGCGCCTCGCGGAGCGTTGCGGACCGACTGCCAACGCCTAAACTCGGCCGGCCCGAGCATTCCGTTCCCCGGTAGCTCAGCTGGTAGAGCAGGCGGCTGTTAACCGCCTTGTCGCAGGTTCGAGTCCTGCCCGGGGAGCCACTTTTCAAAATTGGGCACGAAGAACCCGTCCGGCCCTTCTTCGCTCTTCGCCGCGGCGATCGTTTCCGAAAGCAAATCAAAGGGTTGCCGGAAGGTGGGGGTCAGCCGGCCGTCGTCCCACTGGCAGTTCGATAGTACGAAGTCGAGCAGCCGTCGCTTTTCGCGCGCCTCCTGGATCGCGAACAGCCGTTGGGCGTCCTTCGCAAGCTCCAAGAGTGCCACGCCCTCGTCCAAGTAGGTTCTATCGGCGTCTTGATGCCGCTCGATCTCCCGTTGGCACCGGCGCTGCTCGTCCCGCCACTGGTTCGACATTCGTTCGAAGAACGCGGCGTCAACGACGCCATCGAGCTTGTCGACGTACATGGCATGGATGCGGTCTTCGAGGCGTCTGGACTCAACTTCAAGTCTCTTGATCGCCTCCTGGTGGTCCAGGCGCTCCTGCTCGTGGCTCGACTTCAGGGCATCGCGAACCCAATCGAGCACCTCGTCGTCGAACCGCAGCAGCCCCAGGAGTTCCGTGAACTGCTCTTCGAGTAACTCCTCCCGCACATACTTTCGGTGGCAGGTAGACGGGTTGCCTCGGCTCCGGTCGGCGTAGCCGGTGCAGTGGTAGTAGACGTACCGCTCCTTCTTGATCTCGCCGACGATGGAGCAGCCGCAGGCATGACAGTCGATCAGTCCGGAGAACGCGAAATTGCGCTTCCGAGAGCGCGCCTTACGGCCAATGCGACCGTCGAATACGTCCTGTACGCGCTCCCATAGCTCCGATGAGACGATCGGCTCGTAGAGGCCCTCGTAAGCCTTCCCGTCCCACTCGAAGCTGCCCGTATAGATCCGATTGCGAAGGATCTTGGCAACGGTGCTGCTCGGAACCTTCGCCCCGCTCTTCCGAAAGACGAGGCCATCGGCGCGCGCTTTCTTCGTCAGCTCGCGAATCGAGATGTCACCGCGCGAGTAACGCTGGAAGAGATCCCGGACCATGGGCGCGAGGACCGGGTCGGGTGCAATCGTTTTCTTTCCGTTGGGCGGGGTTACGTTGCTGTATCCAAGCGGCGCATTCGACGGCCAGAGACCTTGCTCGGCCTTCTCCGTCATGCCTTTGCGCGTCTCCTCGGACAGATTATCGATGTAGTTCTTCGCCATCAGCACCTTGATGCCGTGCATGAACTTCTCGGACGACCGCGAGTCGCGGGATAGAACTACGCCCTCCTTGGCGAAGTGGATCTCGACGCCCAATTCATCGACCGTCACCCAGTCTTTGAGGTTGCGATAAAGGCGATCGGTCTTCTCGACCAACATCACACGCACGCCGGGATGGGCTTGCAGGAATGCCACCATCTCGCCGAATGAAGTCCGCCCGCTCTGCTTGGCGGTCTCCACATCCACGTACTCGCGATCGACCTCGAAGCCCTGCGCTGATGCGTACTCCTTGAGGAGCTTCAACTGGGCGGGGATCGAGAACCCCTCCTTCTCCTGCTCCTTGGAGGACACTCGCGCGTAGACCACCGCACGGCTTCCATCGGACTCAGTGGTTCGCGTTGATCTCGTCTTCTTCGCCATATTGTTTAGTGTAAACTGGACAACGCCTAGTTGCCATCGAGCGGGCCAATATTTCCGAGTCCTCTGGCGACTCCGATCTGCCCCGGGACGCCGAGAATCCAACCTTCGACTTGGGCGCCGGCTAGCTCGGACGGGGTCAGGCCCGGCGTCAAGAACGCCGGAAGCGTCCCTTCGTGGTCGGCCCATGACATCCATGCGGCGATGCTGAACGCGTCGTGCTGATCTCCCGTCCGGTCCTCCCTCGGGAAACGACTGCTCCAGAGTGCGGGGTAGACCTCGGCGATTGCGGAGCGTCCAGCCGGGATCTCCCACCCATCGAATGGCCAGAAATGGACGCGGTCCCCGAGCCGCTGTCGGATGAATCGCAGCCAGGGAAGCCCGGCGTGGGTCGACTTCGCGACCGAACCTTGTACGTCGAAATGAAATACCGACTTCGCGCCGCCGGCTCGTTGCTCGGTCAGCCGCCGCCATCGCGCGTTGCCCAGCCGCGCGGCACCGTTTCCAGCTCGTCCCCGGCGAACAAGCTCAACCGACGTACGATCCTCGTCAGTCGGCCAATGCGAATGGAAGTCTTCAAGAAATCCCGGCCAATCCAGCGGCCGACCATGAGTCTCGAAGTAGCGAAGGGGAAACGAGAATCCGTGGTCGATCCCGACCAGCGACGGCACGCCCTCGGACAGCCTTTCCACCAGCCACTCAGCGATCCCGCGCCTCGTCCAGTATTTCCGCGGGGAGGGCGGGGGAATGACTTCAGAGGTCGACGCACCGCCCGCAGACAAAAAGACCCGAAGCCCCTTCAAACTGGATGTCGGCGTCTTCGCGCCCGAGTAGTCGATTCCGATATACCGCGCGAATTCCGCCAATGCTCTTAGTCATCCTTTGAGAGCAGATATGCGTGATAGCTACACGTAGATCTACCCCCAGTCTCATAATCGTCGACACCGATTGCCTGGCCGCAGATATCGCATTCGCAGCCGACAAGGCTAAAGCCACAACATGGGCATCGGTCCTCCCTCACGACAAATGTGTCAAGACCGCATTCTGGGCAATTCGCGATAGGTTGAGCGCTCCCCTCTTTTGCCGCGTCGTAGGCATCACATTCTAAGATGTCTGCAAGCGCAGACTCCACCACCGATTCAATCTGCGCGTTCTCACCGCAGTGAGAGCACGTCAACAACAAGTCATCCACCACAGCCGCGTGGGAGTTCACATTTCGCACCAATGACGATCGGCAACTCGGACAACGAAATTCACCTAGACCGGCAGCAAGTACATCGCTTCGCCATTCGATTCCGGCCAGGCTCGCGTAACACTCCCTCTGCTCTTCGCTGAACACCTGCGCCACGTTCAGCATCTCGCCCCACGCCACAGTTCCAAGTAGCGCAGATGGCTCCTCCCGGAGTTCACCGACGATGATCGCCCGAACAATCGGCATGGCGTCTGTGACCTTGCTCCGGAAAAGTGGACTTTCTTTCTATCCCGTCTTCCGCAGTTTTGATTCTTCGAACTTCGCCGGACTCACATAGCCGATCGTCGAGTGCCGTCGGATCCGATTGTAGAAGA